>Ga0306910_1000024_pt1 | contig 129571 bp, 150 predicted proteins | sample AntRauMFilla2698_FD_190438 | JGI IMG/M metagenome (GOLD analysis project Ga0306910, IMG submission 190438) | Saline lake microbial communities from Rauer Islands, Antarctica - Metagenome Filla 2 #698 (v2) (version 2) | ecosystem: Environmental > Aquatic > Non-marine Saline and Alkaline >... | reverse complement strand
TTTGAAATCACCAAAATACTTCGTGATCGCCGCCGTCAGCGTCGTCTTGCCGTGGTCAACATGGCCAATCGTGCCGATGTTCACGTGCGGCTTGTTACGTTCAAACTTTTCCTTTGCCATGATGGCCACCCTTCCAGAAGTTTCCGGATCCAAATCGCGGACCCACATTGCATATGGCGGGCGGCATATTTGGTCTGTCAGGTAAAATCAAGCGACACTTGAAGGCCAGAGGCAGTTTCGTGCTTTACTGCACCAGCAAGGGCGCGCCCGGATTAGGCGCCGCCGACCACGGAAGCATCGACAGAAGGTAGAACAACTGCCTCATCTTCTGCTTCGTCGGGTATAGCGACCGCAGATTCCGCGGGCTGCGGGGTTGTATTGAACCAGCCTTCCTCGCGGTTTTTGCGCACCAGAAATGTCTCGATTTGCTTCACGGCATTCTGGCTGAGGTTCTTGAATTGCTCCTCTGCCGTCTTGGTATACCCCGATCCGACAAGCGGCCCCTGATCTAGCGATTCCAGCACGGTGATCTGATGGGCCGTCGGGGTCAGTTTCTCATTCTTTGCGTCGTCCCACACCGTGATCCGGATAATCATGGCTGATTTCGGTGCGGCGACGACGGGGACGCCCGGCGGGGCCAGACAATAACCTTCGATCGAAATCCCGAAATGGTACAGACGCGCGCCCTCGTACCGGTCAAAACGCTCGGCGACCGCTTCTTGCAAAATACCTGTCATCGTCTCGGTCTCAAGCTCACGGCACAGCGGCACCTTTTGCACCTTGGGCGCGACCACAACGTTGTGCGCAAGGTTAAAATCCCCGAGTGGCACAGCAGCATCCGCAAGGTCTGACGCTCCGTTACATGCCGACAATACGCCAGCCACCAACAGCGCGCCCGCCAGTCGTATGATTTTGATTTGACCCATCGGCTGGTCCTCCCCGTTGAGAACCGCGATACCCTAAGCACCGCACCGGTGCAATGCACGCGGGCAGTGGCAAAACCGCAGTTTCCCGCTACGTCACTCTGCGTTGTACCCGAAAAGGTGATGTCCATGTCTGCCCCTGCACTCCCCGTCCGCGTATCGCTCCCCGACGTTGATCCGGGATTTCTGCGAACCTTCTCGTCTCTACAGGACAATATTTTACAAATCATTCCGGCACAGGCGCTGGAGCAGCCGATCGTTTCGGGCCGCACCTTCAAAGGCTGGCACATGGTCATGGAGCCTGCGGCGATCAAACGTGTGCTGCTCGACCGGCTGGACGATTATCCAAAGTCCGACGTGACCAAGGCTTTGCTGAGCCCTGCCATCGGAGATTCGCTGTTTATCGCCGAGGGTGCGCATTGGCGCTGGCAACGGCGCGCGGCAGCCCCGGCGTTTGCGCACCGTGCCGTGGCATCCCTCGCCCCGGTGATGAGCGCTGCCGCAGATGCCGCCTGTGCCCGAATTACGGCGGCAGGCCCCCGTGCGGTCAATCTGGCGGACGAGATGATCACCGCCACATTCGATGTGATCGCCGACGTTACCTTTTCGGGCGATGATATGATGGAACGTGCCGCAGTCCACTCCGCCATCGACGGGTTTATCGCCGACGCCGGAAAGGTCAGCTTGCTGGATCTGCTGGGTGCACCTGCGTGGGTGCCGCGCCCCGGTCGCGGACCTGCCATGCATCTTCTGGCACAGACGAAGCAAGCCGCCGATGATGCAATTTCGCGCCGCCACGCACGCGGCCCGCAGGCGGTGCCCGATCTGCTGGACCTGCTGCTGACCGCGCAGGATCCGAAAACCGGACGCACCATGACAACGGCGGAATTGCGCGACAACTTGCTGACATTTATCGTGGCCGGGCATGAGACAACGGCGCAAACTCTGGCTTGGGCGCTTTATCTGATGGGGTTCGACCCGGCTGCACAAGACCGTGCGCGCGCAGAAGCACAGGCGGCATTACAGGGCCGGGCAGCGGGCGCGGAAGATCTGGCGGCCCTTCCCTTTATCCGCGCCATCATCGATGAAACGCTGCGGCTTTATCCTGCGGGAGGCATGCTGTCGCGCACCGCCCGTGTCGATGATACGCTTTGTGGCACGCAAGTGCGCAAAGGCGAGACGGTGATGATCCCTGTCTATGCGTTGGGCCGGCACAGGGATCTGTGGGACGCGCCGGATGCGTTCCGGCCAGAGCGTTTTCTGGACCGCAAAGCGATCGACCGGTATGCCTATCTGCCCTTTGGCGACGGCCCGCGTGTTTGCATCGGTGCGTCGTTTGCCCTGCAAGAAGCGGTGATTATTCTCGCCACGCTTCTGTCGCGTTTCCGCTTTACCGCCGTCAAGGGGCGTACGCCCGAGCCAAAAATGCTCATCACGCTGCGCCCACAGGGTGGTGTCTGGATGACCGCCACGCCGGTTTGACGCGGCTCAGTCGCAGACTGCCTTGAGCGCGGCCCAAGCATCCTCGGAAATGGCGTCGCGGTACTGCACACCCTCCCGCGCGGCGTCACGGGCCGCCGAAATTCTGCTGCTCAGCGTCGGATGGCTCACAAAATGCGAAACGATGCCCTCAGCATCGCCGTATTCGTCGCGCAGCCGCTCGAAGATATCGCCGAGCGCGGCGGGCGAGACATCGGCATTCTCCAACATGGTATAGGCAAAATCATCCGCACCCGTTTCGGCACCTTGGCTGTAACTGGCGCTGATGAGCTGTTCGGTCAGGAACAACACTGCTGCTCCCCCGGCAAAATCGCCGAACAACAGCCCCAGAATACCGATGGACCCCGCCGAGCGGAGCGCGTGGCGCGTGGGGTCGCGGTTCTCGACATGACCGACCTCATGGGCCAGCACGGCGGCGATCTCATTGGCGCTTTCGGCAGCATCGATCATCCCGCGAAAGAACACGACATAGCCACCCGGCAGCGCAAAGGCGTTTACCATCTCGTGGTCCAGCACAAATACCTGAACGGCCTGATCCGTGCCCCGCTCGACCCCGAGGGTGACCAACATCTGCTCAAGTGCGGCAAGACCTTCCTCGCCTTCGCACAGCGGCAGCGGCGGCAGCCCAGTGCCCGCCAGCGCCTGCCGGATCTGATCGAATGTCGCCTCGCCCAGTGCCCGCTCGCCCGCAGGGGGCACGAACGTGGCGAGCCTGTCTGCCAGCAGCGGCACCAGCACGCCGATCTGCACCGCCACCGCCGCGATAGCAGCGAACGCCCATGCCGCAAGCCGGCCGCGCCCATTGGGTGGGGTAGGACGCGACAGGTGCGGCATGTGTTTCAGCACGCTGATATCGTGCAAATGCAGCCGCGCGAGCGGATCCGCAGCCCAGCGCAGGACAACCCCCTCTTTGCCTGCCGTATCCTCAAGCAGGCGTATCTGGTCGAGCGGCCAGCGCAGGTCAGGTGCACCGCTTCCACCCAAGCTGATGTCCAGCATGGCTGCGGGACCATCGACCCTTAACTCGGCATCGCGGGGCACGGGAGTGTCACCATCGAAATAGGCACCTTGCGGGGCGCCGCGTGGCGGGACCTGCGGGACGGGCGGCGGCAAGGTCATATCGCGGCCCCCAGATCCAGCGCCTCGGCAAAGCCTTCTGCCTCGGCAAACTCATCACGCGCACGCTGGCTGATCGCGGCCAGACCGACGACATTCAACAGGCTGAGCGTGACGGCCATGTGCCGCATCAGCGGATAGGTGACGAATGCGTGGTGCAGCACGCTCCAGAACAAAAACACCGACAGGTACAGCGCCGCGATAACCCCGAACGACAGCCAACGCGGCAGCGCGGCCAGCGGCCCGGCCAACCCGAACTGTTCCTCCAGAAAGGCATCCGGCCCCAACAACCCGATGGCGACACCGATCACCCCCAGAATGCCGACCGCAAGGATCAGATAGGCGATCGTGGTGCCCAGCACATAGATCATCGAGATCCGCAGCCCGTTGAGCGCTGAGTGCATCCGCACGCCCTGCGCATGCTTGTGATTGGCCAGAATACGCTTGCTCACAAAACGGAAGTGCACGGCGCCATAGATCAGAAGCATCAGCGCGGGGATAAGCAGCCAAAGCCGCCACGCCGCCACCCATTGGTAAGGCGTGATGCCCCGCTCCGCCAAATCCTCAAATCCGCCAAAGAACTCGCCCAACACTTCCTCGCTTTGCGGAACGACGGGATCAAGCCAGACGATCCAGACCCCCAGCACCCCCAGCGACAGCACCGCGATCGCGAAGGGCATTGCGGCCGGAATGAGCATCTGCCAGCGCCCACCCTGCACCAGCTTGGCCGAGCCAAAAAAGGTCCGGTCAGTTTTATATTTCTCGAGATAAAACGTCATGCGGGGCCAAAGCACCCCGGCGGTGCAGATTGTAATCACCCAATGGACCAGCGCGCGCCATGCATATCCCCATGCCCCCGGCTCCAGCCCGAAACGCACCCCGCGCCAGCGCGTGCGCCCCAACACGTACCGGCGGGCGCGGTATTGCGCATAAAACCATACGGGGATCACACCGAGAACACTGGCGAAATAACCGACGAACGAACTCTCAAAGACCGAAAAGCTCACGAACATCAGCAGCAGGTTCACGATGCCGATATAGAAGGTGAGGATCACCACCGCGATGAAGAACCCCAGCAGTTTTTCCAGCGGGTCACCGACATATTCCAGCGGGTGGCCGCCGGGGCGGATCGACGACCAGTACCAACGCCGCAGCCGCGTTTTCATCCAAAAGCGGTAAAACCCCAGCGTGAGGACCGTCCAGAACCCCGACTTCAGCGCCAGCCAGAACAGCGCAGAGCGCGAGCCGACAAACCAGACGTCCATGCCCTGCGCGGGCACGGGCGGCGGGGTGGGATCAGTTGAACTTGTTGTCACGCGGGAATCCACGGGGCGCCATGCGGCCGGCGCTTGCCCGTTTGCCGGTCCATTCGTCCAGATCAGTTTCGGTGCGGGTGCGGCCCGCAGGATCAAGCCAGCTGAGCCCGTCAGCAAGGGTGAAGGTGGTCGCATCCGACAGGCCGCCATCCTTATATTTTTGCAGGCGCACGCCCTTGCCGCGCCCCATTTCGGGCAGCTCGTCCAGCGCGAAGACCAGCACTTTGCGGTTTTCGCCGACCGTGGCCACGCTGTCCCCGTGCACCGGCTTGCAAATCAGCGCACGCACGTCGCCGCGCACGTTCAGCACCTGTTTGCCCGAGCGCGTCTGTGCCACCACTTCGGTTTCCGGCACCACAAATCCATCCCCTGCCGAGGAGGCCAACAGCAGCTTGCCGTCGGGGCGGTGAATGAACAGATCGACGATCTGCACTTCGTTGGGCAGATCAACCATAAGGCGCAATGGCTCGCCCATGCCGCGCCCGCCGGGCAGGGTCGCGCCCGAAATAGTATAGAACCGTCCATTGCTGCCAAAGGCCAGCAACCGGTCCGTCGTCTCCGCATGGAAGACAAAGCGCGACGCGTCACCGTCCTTGAATTTCAACTCGCGGGTCAGGTCGATATGGCCCGTCATCGCGCGGATCCAGCCCATCTGGGAGCAGACGACCGTGATCGGCTCACGGTCGATCATCGCCTCCAGGGGCACATCCTCGATCTCGCCCGCTTCGGCAAATGTGGACCGGCGCGCGCCGCCCGCGTAGTTTTTGCCAAACTGCTTTTTCGTCTCGCGCAGCTGCTCGGTGATGCTGTTCCACTGGAGGCTTTCGTTTTCCAGCAGATCCTCAAGCCCCGCGCGCTCTTCCATCAGCTCGGATTGCTCGCGCAGCAATTCCAGCTCTTCGAGGCGGCGCAAACTGCGCAGACGCATGTTCAGGATCGCTTCTGCCTGAACCTCCGATAATTCGCCATCACCCGCGGCGGGCGAGACATAGTCCTTCTCATCCATCGCGCGGGCGTGGGTTTTGCTCCAGTCCTCACGCATGAGCGCCGCTTTCGGCTCGTCGTCGTAGCGGATGATGTCGATCACCCGGTCGAGGTTGAGGAAAGCGACGATAAAGCCTTCCAGCACTTCCAGACGGTGATCGATCTTTTCCAGCCGGTGACGCGAGCGGCGCTCCAGCACCTCGCGGCGGTGATCAAGGAAGGCGCGCAGCACTTCCTTCATCGAGCAGACCTTCGGCGTCACCCCGTCTATCAACACGTTCATATTGAGCGAGAAACGCACCTCCAGATCGGAGTTGCGGTACATCATGCCCATCAACACCTCGGGATCGATGTTCTTGGAGCGCGGCTCGAGGACCATTCGCACGTCTTCGGCGCTCTCGTCGCGGATGTCGGCGAGGATCGGGATCTTTTTGAGCTGGATGGCTTCGGCGATCTTCTCGATCAGCTTGGATTTCTGCACCTGATAGGGGATCTCAGTGACGACGATCTGCCACTGGCCACGCCCCAGATCCTCGACCTCCCACCGACAGCGTAAGCGAAAGCCGCCCTTCCCGGTGCGGTAGGCCTGCGCGATGCTGTCACGCGGCTCCACGATCACGCCGCCGGTCGGGAAATCAGGGCCGGGCACGAAGTTCAGCAGCGTATCGTCGCGTGCGTCCGGCGTTTTGATCAGATGAATACAGGCATCGCACAGCTCGGAGATATTATGCGGCGGGATATTGGTCGCCATGCCCACCGCAATGCCGCTTGAGCCGTTCGCCAGCAAATTGGGGAATTGCGCAGGCAGCACCGAAGGCTCGGTCAGTCGCCCATCGTAGTTATCGCGGAAATCCACGACGTTTTCGGACAATCCCTCCAGCATCGCCTCGGCGACGGCAGTCATGCGCGCTTCGGTATAACGGCTCGCCGCAGGATTATCGCCGTCGATGTTGCCGAAATTCCCCTGCCCGTCGACCAGCGGGTACCGGACGTTAAAATCCTGCGCCAGACGCGCCATCGCATCGTAAATTGCGGCATCACCGTGGGGGTGAAAATCGCCCATCGTGTCGCCGCTGATCTTGGCTGACTTCAGGAAACCACCGGTCGAGTTGAGCCGCAGGCGGCTCATTGCATAAAGAATGCGGCGGTGTACCGGCTTCAGCCCGTCGCGCGCGTCAGGCAGCGCGCGGTGCATGATCGTGCTCAACGCATAGGTCAGGTACCGATCGCCCAGCGCGCGGCGCAAAGGTTCGGAGGTTTCCTCAAAGCGAGGCGGTACTGGCGGTTTTGTGTCTGACATGGGCGGTGTGTAGCCGCAGGTGCGGGACGCGGCAAGCGGCAGGTTTATGGAACTCCGCCCGGTTCTGCACAAACGTGTCCTTCTTGTGACTCGCGAAGATTCTTAATTTTTGCTCTCAAATAGAATCACGGGATTTGGTAGGAAACTTGTGGGGGCAGTCGCGCGTTGCGCTTCTGTGGATGCTGCTGGAGCCGTTACGATGAAAACATTTATTCTTTTGACCTTTGGATTCTTGGGATTTGCCTTTTACCAGATGAGTGGCGGCGCAGATTTTGAACCGGCAAGTGCGCGCGTGCTGGACACGACCCCCGATGCCCCCGCGCCAGAGCAGACGATCACGACAGCCGTCGCAGGCCCCGCAGTGCAGCCCAGCGCCATGATTGATACAGCTAACATCGCCAAAATCAGCAGCACGCCTGACGTGACCCGCGCCGCACTGAACCTCACGAGTGTAAATGAACCCGAAGACCCCGCCCCGGAGCCTGTTCGCGCGCAGATCATCGACAGCGCAGACACGCCCCGGATTATCCTGCCAAGCCTGATTGCCGGGCCGGACACATACAGCACGACACTCGACGGCGACATCCGCAGCGTTTCGGCCAATCGTGTGAACGTTCGCGGTGGCCCCTCGACGAATTACGGCGTGGTGAGCAAACTTGAGCGCGGCGCCGAGGTTCTTATTCTCGAGGACACAGGCACCGGATGGGTCCGTATGCAGCCGCTTGACGGGGGCCAGGAAGGCTGGATGGCCGATTTCTTGCTCACGGCGGGCTAATCCGGGCAAGGCGATTGCAAAACACCGAAAAACAGCGCATCTGAGGCCTCGTATCCCCCGCGAGGCCTTTTTCCATGACAAAACCGACCATTCTGATCACCGGCTGCTCTTCGGGCATCGGGTATGCAGCAGCTTACGGTCTGCGGGAGCGGGGCTGGCATGTTTATGCCGCCTGCCGTCAGGAACTGGACTGCGCGCGGATGCGTGACGAGGGGTTCGACAGCCCGCGCATTGATTACACCGATCCCGACAGCATCATCACAGCGCTGGCCGATGTGCTGGAAGATACCGGTGGCACGCTCGACGCGGTGTTCAATAACGGCGCTTACGCAATGCCCGGCGCGGTCGAAGACGTCCCGACGGAGGCGCTGCGCGAGATATTCGAGGCGAATTTCTTTGGATGGCACACGCTGACCCGCGCGGTGATCCCCGTCATGCGCGCCCAGGGCGGCGGGCGCATCGTGCAATGCTCCTCGGTTCTGGGGCTGGTTGCGATGCCGTGGCGCGGCGCCTACGTGGCGACGAAATACGCTCTCGAAGGGCTGACCGACACGCTGCGGCTTGAGATGAAGGGAACCGGCGTTCATCCGATCCTGATTGAGCCCGGTCCGATTACGACCAAGATCCGCGCCAATTCGATCCCTCATTTCGAGCGCTGGATCGATTGGGAAAACTCCGCCCGCGCGGATCAATACGAGAACGATCTGGGGCGGCGCCTCTACGGTGAAAAGAACGGCCCCGACAAATTCGAGCTGCCCCCGAAGGCAGTTGTAAAAAAACTCATCCATGCGCTTGAGGCCAAAAATCCGCGCCCGCGGTATTACGTGACCACGCCCACACGGCTGGCTGGTATTCTCAGGCGCCTCCTGTCGACGCGCTTGCTTGATCGTGTGCTCAGCCGCTGACAGGGGTTGCAGTGCTGGACATGACCGCTACATCGCTGCACAGAACTTAAAGGAAGCAGACCTATGGCCGACCCGTTTTTCATTTTGATCGTCCTCGCAATCGTAGCGGTTGTCGTTATTTTGATGTTCGGCATGGGTGGGTTTGCCGGCGGCGGCGCCTTCAACAAGGCGAACTCGAACAAGCTGATGCGCTGGCGCCTGATTGCACAATTTATCGCGGTGGTTCTGATCGTGATCTACGTCTATTTCATCAGAGGGTAAGCCGATGGTCGTTCTCAACAAAATCTACACACGCACGGGCGACAAGGGTGATACCGCCTTGGGGAATGGCGCGCGCGTCGCCAAGCATGACGTCCGTGTCGAAGCTTATGGCACCTCGGACGAGCTGAACTGTTTTGTAGGCGTCGCTCGCTTGCACGCCACCGGAGAGACCGACACGGCGCTGTCACGCATCCAGAATGACCTTTTCGATCTCGGCGCAGATCTGTGCCGCCCCGATATGGAGCAGGACGCCACCGCCGAATATCCGCCACTGCGCATGATACCCACCCAAGTCGACCGGCTGGAAGCAGAGATAGACGTGATGAATGCCGTGCTGGAACCACTACGCAGCTTCATCCTGCCCGGTGGCTCTGAACTGGCGGCGCATTTACACGTTTGCCGCACTGTCGCCCGCCGCGCCGAGCGTCTGGCGACCGAGCTTGCGACGCAGGAAACTGTCAATGATGCCGCCGTGCGCTACCTCAATCGCCTCAGTGACTGGTTCTTTGTAGCGGCACGTGTGGCGAACAACGGTGGCAAGGATGACGTGTTGTGGGTGCCGGGCGCAAACCGCTAGACCGACAGAGACCTGAAACAGCCGCGCAACAATCATGCCCTATACGGGCACAAAACGATGTAACGTGACGTGCCCCAAAGCTTATGCGGCGATTTTGCCCTGTTTTGCGGAGACGCGCTTCGTTAGACAGGAAGAAGATTTACTGACTGGTCCGGACTGGGCCTGAGTCGCAACTAGGGAGATAAACGCTCATGAAGGTGCTCGTACCTGTAAAGCGCGTGATCGACTATAACGTAAAAGTGCGTGTAAAAGCGGACGGTTCCGGTGTCGATCTCGCCAATGTCAAAATGTCCATGAACCCGTTTGACGAAATTTCTGTGGAACAGGCCATCCGGCTGAAAGAAGCAGGTCAGGCGGACGAGGTTGTCGTCGTTTCCATCGGCGTGAAGCAGGCCCAGGAAACGCTGCGTACCGCGCTTGCCATGGGTGCCGACCGCGCGATCCTCGTCATCGCCTCCGAGGATGTCCACCACGACATCGAGCCGCTCACCGTCGCCAAGATCCTCAAAGGGATCGTGGACGAAGAGAAGCCGGGCCTCGTCATGTGTGGCAAGCAGGCGATCGACAACGACATGAACGCCACCGGCCAGATGCTGGCCGCGCTGATGGGATGGTCGCAGGCAACATTCGCCTCCGAAGTGGCCATTGAAGGCGACAAGGCCGTGGTCACACGCGAAGTCGATGGCGGTCTGCAAACGATCAAGGTCAATATGCCGACCGTGATCACCGTGGACCTTCGCCTGAACGAGCCGCGCTATGCCTCTTTGCCCAACATCATGAAGGCAAAGAAGAAACCACTGGATGAGAAGACTCCGGCCGATTACGGCGTGGAGGTCAAAAACCGTCTGGAAATCGTGAAGACAGTCGAGCCTGCGACACGTGCGGCAGGCATCAAAGTAGGCTCGGTTGACGAGCTGATGGCGAAACTTAAAGAAGCGGGGGCCGTGTAATGGCTGTTCTACTCCTTGCAGAAGTTAACAATGGCGAACTGGCGATGGATGCAACGGCGAAAGCCGTGACCGCCGCCGCAAAGCTTGGTGATGTGGTGGTTCTTGCTGCGGGTGGCTCTGCCGCAGCAGCAGGCGAGGCTGCCTCAAAAATCAAAGGCGTGTCCAAAGTGCTGGTCGCCGAAGATGCATCGCTGGGTCACCGCATGGCAGAAACGACAGCGGCACTGATCGTGTCGCTGGCCGGTGACTATGACCACATCGCGGCCCCCTCTACCACGGACGCCAAAAACGTCATGGCACGCGTTGCGGGCCTGTTGGATGTAATGATCATCTCCGATGCGACAGCAGTGATCGATGCCGACACGTTCGAGCGTCCAATCTATGCTGGCAACGCGGTCCAGACCGTCAAGTCTTCGGATGCCAAAAAGGTAATCACCTTTCGTACAGCCAACTTCGACGCCGCAGGCGATGGCGGTTCGGCCTCAATCGAAACTGTCTCCGCCGCAGAGAACCCCGGTTTGTCAGAATGGGTCGAGGATAAGGTCGCAGCGAGCGATCGCCCCGAGCTGACTTCAGCGGGCATCGTCGTCTCCGGTGGTCGCGGTCTGGGATCCGAAGAGCAGTTCAAGATGATCGAAAATCTGGCTGATAAATTGGGTGCCGCTGTTGGCGCGTCCCGCGCTGCGGTCGATTCTGGCTATGCGCCGAACGACTGGCAGGTGGGACAGACCGGTAAGGTCGTCGCACCCGAGCTGTATATCGCCGTCGGTATTTCCGGCGCGATCCAGCACCTCGCGGGCATGAAAGACAGCAAGATCATCGTCGCGATCAACAAGGACGAAGAAGCGCCGATCTTTCAGGTCGCCGATTACGGCCTTGTGGCCGACTTGTTCGAAGCCGTGCCTGACATGATCGAAAAGCTTTGATCGAAATAAACCAGTTCGAATGAATAAGGGCCCGCCAGCATCTGGCGGGCCTTTTTCATTCACATCAACCGGTCCAGTACAGGACGCAACATCCTTGCAGCAGCTGTATGGGCCTGTGGCGGTGATACCGCCCCGGCAGCCTGCTCATCTGCGAGATCAAAAACCATTCCAACCCTACAGTCTGGTAGCGTATCATCGTCTATCGGCACCTCAATGATAGCGCTGACCTCTACGGCCAGCAGATCCAACATATCGTCCGTGATCAGCGCAGGGCACCCGGCGCGCCCGCCCCGCCAATCCGGCGTTAGCCCCGCCTCTACAAACCGCACAAGCACCACCTCGTCCGAGACTTTCGCCACCAGCTTGCGCATACGCCGAAGCCAGAGCGATTGCAGAGCGTCCCGCACTGGTCCAAATCTCGCACTGTCCAGTTGGTGCAGATGCTTGAGCATATGATGTGTAAAATTAAACTGGGAAAAATCGACTTCCGGATAAAGCCGTTGAAGCAAAGGCCCCGCGCGCAAGAACCGGTCATTGCGGCGCGGATGCACCCGGTAGAAACGGTTGCTCAGGTTGGCAGCGCCCAACACCTCGATCACGGTGACACGCGCGCCTCTCGCAGTATCCAGAACGACAGTATCTTTGAGAAATACATCCAATCCCGCATTTACCTGCCCAAAGTTGACCGAAGTAACCCCCGTCAAATGCTCAACCTTAAGCGGATAAGGCTGTTCGATAAATTTGCCGAACGTGGTCGTCCCCCCAAGGAAGGCCACATAAGGCGCATCCAGCCGCCGCTGTGGTCCGCGAAATTGCAGTTTTGACGTACCATATCGGCACGGCAAATAGTCCAGGGCTCTCAGCCCCAGTATATCATAGGTCATAATGCCCACCCTTTTAACTCACCCGTACCGACTATGTTCGGCGATCCGTTATGATTCGCTTAAAGAGCGTTTTTAGGACAGTTTTTCGATGTCCCGAGGTCTTGCGGCAGGCCGCCTCTCCACCGTAAGCTGCCGCCAACCCTAGCAAAGGAATATCCCATGCAGATCCAGACAATCGGCATCGTTGGTGCAGGACAGATGGGCAATGGCATCGCCCACGTGATGTCGCTGGCGGGCTATGATGTGATGCTCACCGATATCAGCGAGGACGCGCTGACCAGCGCGATGGAGATCATGCGGGGCAACATGTCGCGGCAGGTCGGGCGCGGCAAGATTGCGGAGGCTGACATGGAAGCCGCTCTTGCACGGATCAAAACCACCACGAAGCTCATCGAATTGGGGCCATCCGATCTGATCATCGAAGCCGCGACCGAGCGGGAGACCGTCAAGCAAGCGATTTTTGAGGATCTATTGCCCCACCTCAAACCGGAAACGATCCTGACATCGAACACGTCGTCGATCTCGATTACGCGTCTGGCGAGCCGCACAGACCGGCCCGAAAAATTCATGGGTTTTCACTTCATGAACCCCGTGCCGGTGATGCAACTGGTCGAGCTGATCCGCGGGATCGCCACCGACGAGCCGACATTTGCGGCCTGTAAGGAGGTTGTGGACCGTCTGAACAAAACCGCAGCCTCGGCAGAAGATTTTCCTGCTTTCATCGTTAACCGCATTCTGATGCCGATGATCAACGAAGCGGTGTATACCCTCTACGAGGGTGTGGGCAGCGTGCAATCCATCGACAGCTCACTCAAACTGGGTGCGAACCACCCGATGGGGCCGCTGGAACTGGCAGATTTTATCGGGCTCGACACCTGCCTTGCGATTATGAACGTCCTGCACGACGGTCTGGCCGATACCAAATACCGGCCCTGCCCCCTGCTCACGAAATATGTCGAGGCGGGCTGGCTGGGCCGCAAAACCGAGCGCGGCTTTTATGACTATCGTGGCGATGTGCCCGTCCCTACGCGCTAGGGATCACTCCCCGAGTGCGAGGGTTTGCGCGCGTAGCCACTCCATGAACCCGCGGGGATCATCCGCACGCGCGTCGATTTCCGCCTGCGGGATCGGCGGGGCGACGATAGGCGCCTGAGGCTTGTTGCAGCTGTGGACGATTTCATGCAGCAGCAAACCCTGCCGCAGCATCGGGGAAAGCTGGTTGGCGATCTGATAGGCGCGGCTGTTCTGACCGGGAAATTTCATCGGAACGACCTGCGCGCCGGAGCGGCGGATCATCTTGGCGGTAAACACGTTCCACTCCGCCTCGATCGCGGGGCCCCACCACGTCTCCGACGTCGCAACCACGCCCGACGGGAAAAGCGCAACCACGCCACCCTCCTTGAGATGCTCCATGGCTTTGGCACGCATCTCCACACCCTTACGCTGTGCATCCGTATCGTGCGGGAAGGGCACTGGAATCATGTAGCTGCCCGCGACTTCGTCAATCGACGTCAGCAGCGAGCGTGTCAGAATACGGTAATCGGGTCGCACGCGTCCAATCAGGTCGGCAAATATCATGCCGTCCACCATCCCGTGCGGATGGTTCGCCACCACGATCACCGGACCGTCCTTGGGGATCAGGTCAAGCTGGGCTTGCGGCGTCCGCAGATCAATCCCCATGGTATCAAGTGCCGCGCGCCAGAAGGCCTGACCGCTGGGCGCGCCGCGCTGCTCGAACTTGCGGATCATACGCAGAATTTGCAGCTTGCCGGTAAACAGCTCCATCACGGAAATCATCCGCGACTTCCAAGGGTCTTCAAACGTGGACGCATAAGACAAACTGCGCCTGTCGTACTTCGCGAAATTAACGCGCTCGCCTTCGATATCGGGGTATTCGTGAGAACCGACAGACTGGTTTTTCTCTGCCAAAGGGGCAACCTCGCTCATGCTTCGGGTCTCGGGTGGTACGCTACATACCCTCGCCAAACTTGTCCGCGACCAATGCAGACAGTGCGCCCGCAAGCGCATCTGCGTCCGGTCCCGACGTTTCGACGTCAATAGAGCTTCCCTTGCCTGCTGCCAACATCAAAAGCCCCATAATACTATCCCCCGAGGCGTTCATGCCATCCTTGGTCACCTCGGCTGAGGCATCGAACCCCTCTACCACCTCGACAAGTTTGGCGGAGGCGCGGGCGTGCAAACCTTTTTCGTTCACGATCTCAAGAGTAATACGGGTCATGCTCTGGCCTTGCTATTCTGTGCTGATGTTCTGGGCATCAATGTATTTTTTTCCAGCCTCAAGTGCGGCACGCACGGCCTCGGGCACAGGCTTGTGGCGGCTTTTGGCCAGTTTGATCAGCATCGGCAGGTTCGCGCCATAGATGATGCGCCGACCGGCGGGCTGACAGGCCTGCAAGCTCAGATTAGAAGGGGATCCGCCGAACAGATCGGTCACCACCACAACACCCTGCCCCGTATCGACCGCATCGGCGGCGGCGCAGATTTCGGCCTGTTTTTCGGCCCGGTCATGGTCCACACGGATCTCGATCGCACGCACGCCATTCTGTGAGCCGACAACGTGCTCGATCGCGGCAAGATATTCGCTGGCCAACCCGCCATGTGCGACGATAACGATACCAATCACGTGTCTGAAGTTCCTATTTTCTGGCGTGGGCCAAGTTCTCTGTGCCTAATTGACACCTGCCAGCCTGCTTCCGCAAGGCGCAATGCGTGGCTTTCCGCCAAGGTAACGGAACGGTGCTGACCCCCGGTACAGCCGAACGCAATGGAAAAATGGCTTTTCCCTTCCTCCCGGCACGCAGGCAAAATCAATAAGCTAAGGTCGAGAACTTGCTGCGCAAAGGCCTCGTACCTCGGGTCTGTAGCAACGTGTGCTGCCACTGGGGCATCCGTGCCGTTCATCGCGCGCAATTCAGGAATCCAATAGGGGTTTTTGAGGAACCGGCAATCATAGACCATATCGACCGAGCGGGGCAAACCGCGCTTATACGAGAAAGACTGGACAGTGACCGAAAGATGCCGCTTACCGCCAGGAGCGAACCAATGCTCGACCTCGGCACGCAATTCATGGACATTCAGATCAGTGGTATCAATCAACACATCCGCGCGGGCGCGCAAAGGCGCCAACAGCGCCTGCTCCGCCTCGATCCCATCGGCGGGGCGATCTGCGGGTGCCATCGGATGTCGGCGCCGCGTCTCCGAGAACCGGCGCAGCAGGACATCTGTGCTGCATTCCACAAACAAAAGCTCCGCCACCACGCCCGGACGCATCGAAAGGCGGCCCAAAAGATCGATCACAGCATTGGTCGAGAAATCGCGGTTGCGCGCGTCGATTCCCAAAGCCATGGGGCGTGTTTGCTCTGTCTCGTCAAAGAGCATGGGCAGAAGGCGTATCGGCAAGTTGTCGATCACCTCAAATCCCGCGTCTTCCAATACGTTGAGTGCAGAAGAGCGGCCGGCACCTGATGGGCCAGTTACAAAAACGACACGGCGGAGGGTTGGATCAGGTGCGGTCATCAGGCCTCGTTTCGGATACCTGTCATATAGGTATGGATCGCCGCTGGAAAATAGGGTGCGTCAACCTTGTGCAGACACGGCAGCGTGATGTCCAGCAGCGTCGTGCTGTACCGCTGCGGCAAACGCACGTTCTCGGTAATCGACATATCAACAACAAGTACGACCGGCGCGTGCGGCAGATGAGCGACACTGAGCAGGCCAACGCCGCGCGCTTCGATCAGACCGGCAATCGCTTTGGGGGCTGATGCGGCCAGACCGCCACCTGAACGACGCAGCACGGTACGGTCATCCGAAACCAACGTCGCCCCCAAAGCGATAAGCTGAAGAGCCAAAGATGACTTGCCTGCGCCTGATGGCCCGGCGATCAATACCGCATCACCGCCGATCGCAACGCAGGTCGCATGTACGATCGCGTCCTGATCAGCCATGCATCAAATCGGCAAGCCCACGACAAACCGCGCACCAAGCGGATCGGAGGTGATGTCGGCATCAGTCGGGCGAATATTCTCTGCCCAGATCACGCCGCCATGCGCTTCAACGATTTGCTTCGAAATCGCGAGGCCGAGCCCTGAGTTATTGCCAAAATGCTCGTCCGGGCGCTGGGAATAGAAGCGTTTGAAAATCTTTGAGAGGGCCTGGTCGGGAATCCCCGGACCGGTGTCCTCTACAACGATCAGGATGCGGTTCTCACGCTTGCGCGCCCAGATCCTGATCGCGTCACCGTCCTCGCAAAAGGAGATGGCATTGGTGATGAGGTTGACGAAAACCTGCGCAAGCCGGGCCTCCAGGCCCTGTACCGTGATCGCCCCCTCAGGCAGGTCCACAATAAAGTCGATACCCTTTTTCTTTGCATCCTCACCTAGATACTGACCCAGATTGCCCAGCATCTTCATCAGATTGAACGGCTCTTCCTCTTCTTTGACCAGCTCACTGTCGAGGCGCGATGCATTTGAGATATCGCTCACCAAACGGTCCAGACGGCGCACATCGTGGTCGATCACGTCAAGCAGCTTGTCGCGCTGGTCCTCCCGTTTAATCATCCGCAGCGTACCTACCGCAGAGCGGAGCGAGGCAAGGGGGTTTTTGATCTCATGGGCCACATCCGCGGCAAATTGTTCGTTGCCCTCGATCCGGTTGTAAAGCGCCGACACCATACCGCGCAACGCGCCGGACAAACGCCCGATTTCGTCAGGACGCGCGGTCAGGTCGGGGATGCGAATGCGTCCGGGATTCTTTTTGCGCGCATCCTTGTCGCGGCCCAGTTCTGCTGCGGCGGCCAGATCCGCCAGTGGATTGGCAATCGTCGAGGCAAGCACAAGGCTGAGCCCGATAGACACCAGCGTAGCAATAATGAACATCTGTAGCACTCGTTCACGCTCGCCCCGCACGAGGCGGTCGATCTCACCGCTGGCACTTGCGATCGCGACCGCACCAACCGAAACATTACCCTGTTCTATCGGAGTGGCCACAGCGATCAATGTCGCGCCGATCTCGTCTCTCTCTTCCTTGATTTGCGGTCCGGTTGTCAGCGCAGCCTCGATAACGGGCTTTAGCCTCTCCTCGATTGTCATGGCGACGACATCCGGTTGGAACGGCGCCGAAACAGCACCCCACAACCAGTTGAGACCGTCAGTCAGGATCGTTTTTTGACCGCCATCGCCCCCGGCGGCCTGCGCGTCACTCGCCCCGTCGAGCTGTGAAATCAGCACGCCGTTCGTGTCAAACACGTAAACCTGGATCCCGCTGCGCAGATCCAGACCGCGTAGCGTCCGGTCGATATCAACGCCCTCGCCAGCCGACAGGTCTACCGTCTGACTTATCGGAAGCTGCGCTTCGATCACATCAGCGATCAACTCCGCTTCAGACACAAGTGACGCGGCACGTTGAACGGCGAGACTCTCGCGAGAGGAATTGAGGTACAGGATCCCCGCCACCAGCACGTTCAACGCGATGAGGTTGAACGTGATGATTTTGCGCGTGAGCGGCGACGCCCGCAAAGAGAACAAGCCCCTGCGCTCCCGTCGGGCCCGCAACTCATTCGGTGCGGCATTGTCCGGTGCGACCCAATCGTCACCCAGAACAACGTCACCGTCACTTTTTGCGGGGGTCAGATCGCGCACGAAATTCCTCTCAACAATCGCCATCGGCTCAGCTTATTCTTCGTTGTATCTGTAGCCGATGCCATAGAGCGTCTCAATCGCGGAGAATTCATCATCCGCTGTCCGCATTTTCTTACGCAAGCGTTTGATATGACTGTCGATGGTCCGATCATCCACATACACTTGGTCATCGTAGGCCACATCCATCAACTGGTCGCGGGACTTCACAAAACCGGGCCGCTGCGCAAGCGCTTGCAGCAATAGAAATTCGGTAACTGTCAGGGAGACGTCCTTGCCCTTCCAGCTGACGGCGTGGCGCAGCGGGTCCATCCGCAGATCGCCCCGCTCCATCACTTTGGTCTCTTCGGTCTCGCCCACCTCGTCGGTGGCCACAGCGTCCTGACGCCGCAGCAGCGCACGGATCCGCTCGACCAGCAGCCGTTGCGAGAAGGGCTTTTTCACGTAATCGTCGGCGCCCATGCGCAGACCCAGCACTTCGTCGATCTCATCATCTTTCGACGTAAGAAAGATCACCGGCATCGCGGATTTCTGACGTAGACGTTGGAGCAAATCCATCCCGTCCATGCGCGGCATCTTGATGTCCAGAACGGCCATATCCGGCATACGTTTGTTGAACGCGTCCAGTGCGGCCTGACCGTCGTTATATGTTTCCACCTCAAAACCTTCGGCTTCAAGAGTCATCGAAACCGACGTCAGGATGTTCCTGTCGTCGTCCACCAATGCAATTTTTGACACTGCCTGTTTCCTTATGCTGCTCAATGTATTCTTATTTTTTTCAACATTGATCACTCCTTTTGCTGTCGAAGCAATCCTAAATTGCGAATCGCTTGGTTCTTCAGCCTCATTTCAGCCATAATTTGTTTCGGAATGGCTAAATTACCTCACATTGATCGCGACAATTGTCCAAAGCGCCGGACCCTGCGCGGAAATGCAAACGCGATCTTGACGTCTGAGCGCCTCGTCGCGCACCACACGCGGCAAACGGCAATGTGGTGGCGCTAACTACATAAACGTGCCTGTTCATTGGGCAAATCATCGTGCTATGACGCGCTCATTCCACCTACGCCTCCGCGCTTTTGGCAACGGGCATTCCACATTTTGCTGTGTCAGATGCACAGCTCCAAAGGAGACAGTGCATGGAAACTGGACGGGTAAACCCGAACTTCGGCCTCGATCAACAAGGGATCAAAGGGCTGGGAAATGTATATTACAACCTGATGGAGCCCGCGCTGATAGAAACAGCGATCAAACGCGGCGAAGGTGCGTTGGGTAAGGGTGGTGCGTTCTTGTGCACGACAGGTAAATTCACCGGCCGCTCGCCCAAAGACAAACATGTCGTCATGAGCGAGAGCGTCAAAGACACGATCTGGTGGGAAAATAACGCCGAGATGTCCGAGGCGGGTTTCGACGCGCTCTACACGGACATGCTGGCCCACATGGAGGGGCGTGACTATTTCGTGCAGGATCTGGTCGGCGGCGCCGATCCAAAGCACGCGATCAACGTACGCTTTGTGACAGAACTGGCTTGGCACAACCTGTTTATCCGCCACATGATGCGCCGCCCCGACCGCGACCAGCTTGATGACTTCCTTGCCGATTTCACCGTGATCAACTGCCCGAGCTTCGCTGCGAACCCGGAAAAGCACAACTGCCGTTCCGAGACCGTGATCGCGATGAACTTTGACCGCAAACTGATCCTGATCGGCGGCACTGAATATGCGGGCGAGAACAAGAAATCCGTCTTCTCGCTGCTCAACTATCTGCTGCCCGCAAAAGGTGTGATGCCGATGCACTGCTCGGCAAACCACGCTGTGGGCAATCCGGTCGACACAGCAATTTTCTTTGGCCTGTCCGGCACGGGCAAGACCACCCTGTCCGCCGATCCTTCGCGCACTTTGATCGGTGACGATGAACATGGCTGGTCCGACACTGGCACCTTCAACTTTGAGGGCGGCTGCTACGCCAAGACGATCAACCTCAGCGCGGAAGCAGAGCCTGAGATCTACGCCACGACCGAAAAATTCGGCACCGTGATCGAGAACATGGTCTATGAAGAAGAAACCAGAGACCTTGATTTTGACGATGACAGCCTGACCGCAAACATGCGCTGCGCCTATCCGCTGCACTACATCTCGAACGCCAGCAAGAAGGCCGTGGGGGGGCACCCCAAGAACATCATCATGCTGACCTGCGATGCCTTCGGCACGCTGCCTCCTATTGCGCGTCTGACGCCTGCGCAGGCGATGTACCACTTCCTGTCCGGCTTCACCTCCAAAGTAGCGGGCACAGAGCGCGGTGTGACTGAGCCGGAGCCGACGTTCTCGACCTGCTTTGGCGCACCGTTTATGCCGCGGCGCCCCGAGGTTTACGGAAACCTGCTGCGTGAAAAGATTGCCGAACATGGCGCGACCTGCTGGCTGGTAAACACCGGCTGGACCGGTGGCGCCTACGGGACGGGATCACGCATGCCAATTCGTGCGACGCGCGCGCTGCTGACAGCCGCGCTCGACGGTACGCTGGTGGCGGGCAAATTCCGCAAAGACGAAAACTTCGGGTTCGAAGTGCCCGTCTCTGTTCCGGGCGTCGCCGACATTCTGCTTGATCCGCGCCGCACCTGGGATAACCCAGAGGCCTATGACCGTCAGGTGACCAAGCTGGTCGCGATGTTCGCCAAAAACTTTGAGCAATACATGCCCCACATCGACGATGACGTGAAAGCTGCCGTGATCCGCTAAGCAGGTGGCTGGCAGACGTAGAAGATTAAGAGCCGCAGAGCAGTCTGCGGCTCTTAATCGTTCAGGCGGCTTTGTCCATCAATTCGCGCAGCGGCATATCGAGTATAAACCGAATGTCGTCGTGAGACATGTAAACCATGAAGGCTTCAAAAGGATCCTCGACACCTTTGATCTGCCAACGAAGCGCGCCGGGCTCTGCATGGGAGTACCCCTGACGCTCGGCAAATCCTTTGTAGGCAACCGGTTTTGGCATGAAGCCAATCATATAATCTGGTGCCCAGCGCTGCATTGCAATTAAAAAGGCGTAGCGGCCCAAAACACCAGAAAGCCCTGTGCCCCGATAGCGGCCCGGCTCACCACCCATCCAGACTTCGCCATGATACACGACCCTCCCCGCAATGCGCTGCGCACCCGGTCCCGCGCGATACCGCGACCGCTCGTAATCAATCTCGACATCCGAGGGAGGAAACTCCTTGAATTCGTGTCGCAGATATTCACCGAGACAATTCTGATTTAAATCCAGCAACCTGAGGGCCTGCGTATGCATAATGAGCCCATCGGCGTCGCGACCGACAACCCACACGGCGTTTGCATCATTCAGATTGTGCTTTTTAGGATCAAACGGCGCGCCAAGCGTATGGTCGGGGCGCCCCTCCGCCAGCAATCCGCGGTACTCTTCGAAATCTGTTCCGATTGTCAGTTCGACCGCATTGCGGTTTAGCAAATCCAGGCTCGCCGCCATGAAGTGAGCATCATCATTTGCAGAATATATAGTCATGGTTGAATCTCCATTGTTCAGGACACGTTCCCCGATAATAGAGAGGTTTTTTAACTAATGCTTCTGATTTGGTTCGAATTCTGCAACGTCCATAACCAGATCGTCGGCCATTTTCTCGATACACCCTCCCGAAATGTCGATATCGTTATGCCTGTCGATAAGGGAGACCAGCGCAAACGAGCCATCAGGGAAAGTACAGCCAAGCAAGATCCGGGCGTAACAAATCTGTTCTGGAGCAGCGCCCGCCTTGCGTGGAATTTGGGTCGCGATGTGATCTATCCTAAAGTTATCCTCGCGCTCGATTCGGTAGAATGGCTGGCTCACCATTCTGGCAAAGTCGTTCCCCGCAGGCAAATCGCCCAGCACGCGACCGATGCTGCTGCGCGCGTTATCCATGCCAAACCACGAAACGTAAGACGATTTTTCGCCCAGCTCGACACAGACCCAACCGTTCGGCGAATTTCGGTACACCATTGCGTAGGGCCTGACCGCATCGAAAAACGGGCTGTGCAGCTCACCGGCTGCCATCGACCAAGCCTTCAACGCTGCTGCGAGCAAAGGTCTATCGCTACTCCAGACAACACCGGCAGACTTCTGCTGCTGGTAAAAATTACCACCGTTCGGAAAAACAGCCTTGTAAAGGGGCATACCGTCTTGGTGCAGGACCTGCCCCCGCGCCCAGACATTACACCGCGCAAGAATGTTTTCGGCCTCGGGCAACGCCTCGGTACCGGCGTTCGTCAACCGGTACCGCCGATCCTCCACAATGAAAAGATCCACCCCCATCATCTCTTCCAACTGCGAGATATGCCGACGCACAGTTTGCCGCGTGCTCCCCAGCTCCGCGATAGCGTGACTGAGATTCAATGTCCGCGCCACCGTCACGAACGAGCGAATCATTTCATACAGCAAGGCAGGCGCTTGCGCTTCTAATGCTTCAGTGGCGGATACAGGCGTTTTCATTGGTTTATTCATAAGCTCTATGAGGTGTACAAATCATCCATTAAATCAATATAAATCATACATTGCCTGAACATATTTCGCACAAAAGCGAAAAAAACTATCCAGTTGATCGGAAAGTCAAATTTACCGATCAATTGTGCGATCACAACCAAGGGTTTTAACGATGGCACATCCAGTAGACGTACACGTAGGCGGCAAACTTAAACAAATTCGTACCATTCGGCGATTTTCGCAAACAGATGTGGCGCAGCGCCTCGGCCTATCTTTCCAACAAGTTCAGAAATACGAAATCGGATCTAATCGTATCGCCGCCAGCCGCCTCTTCGAGCTGGCCCAGGTTTTCGAGATCTCACCGGCATACTTCTTCGAAGGTCTGTACGACAACGCCCACAGCGACACGAAGGCCTGCGAATCGGGCACAGAAATTGCCAATGCACTTGCTGCGATAAAAGATGACGCGGTGAAATCGCGCATCGTGACGTTCATCGAAGACGTGTCCGGCATGTCTGTCTCTCGGCAGAATTGATTATCCGAACCATGCGCGCCGCAAAAGATTGAGCCCCGCAATCAACAAAACGAACAAGGTGGCACGGCGGAACATTCTCTGATCGATTCGGTCCATGACCGTAGATCCGATCAAAACGCCCAAATAAGCGGTTGGGACCATTGCAACAGAAAACGCTATGGTCTCGGCCCTCAGCACGCCCGACCAGATATGTGCGCCCAACAGAGCAACAGCGCCAAGGCCGTAAATCACCCCCTGTACCCGCATCTGGTCATGTTTGGGCGTATTGAGTGCCGTGAGATAAGCAACCGTTGGCGGCCCCCAGATCCCCGACACCCCACCCAGCGCCCCGGCGATACCACCAGCGATCACTTCGACACGCGTGCTTTGCCGGGTAAGATTGAACGCGTATCCCGCCAGCTGGAGGCAAGCAAAGAACGTAACGGGCACGCCGATGATGGCCATCATCACCTGATCCGGAAATACCCTCACGAGCTGTGCGCAGGCGACCAGCGCCACCAGACCAACCCCGAGAAACACTCTGAACTCCACCGTCGAGCGGACCGCAGCAGCCGCCCCCTGCCGCAAGGCTTGTTGGGCGTTGGTCACAAGTGTGGGGATGATCAACCCGGCAAGTGCAAGCTCCGGCGGCATGAATATCGTCAGTCCCGATATGAACACCAATGGCATGGCGAATCCCACCACACCTTTGACAAAGCCGGCAATCACGGCCACCAACGCCGCGACAAACAGCTCGGAAGGTGTTAAAAGCGGGAATAAGGTCTCCATAGCTCTACATAACAAATCGGTTGGTGGACGTAAGGCAATTCGTAGGCGAAATTTTCGTCCAAATTGCCGCAGCAAAACGTATCTTTGTTGCGCTGCACCTGCAAAGTGATTAAGCCGAACACTGAGTAATAAAGGATGTTAAGAGATGGCACATGATGGACAACTGAACCTGGAGGCACCCGTTCTCCTTGACGATCTGCTGACCCTGACCGCTGCAGCGGTCGGTCCTGTCGATGCGATCCTCGCCCGTGCAACAGAAACGGTCCGTACTATGGTCAGTGAGGGCGGTCGTATCTCAAACATGCTGGTCGAGCAGAACCAGACCGCAGCACATGGCCTTGCCTGGCTCGCCACCTACGCCCAGTCCCTGCGCCAGATGCAATCCTGGGCCGAGCGGATGCAATCGGAAGGCAAATTTGGCGAAACCGAAGCGCTGATCCACCAGATCGCATTTGGCGAGTACCTCTGGCAGATCTTTGGCGGCATCCAGATGAATCAGGGTGAAATCGTCCGCCTCCAGGATCTTGGTCTTGGAGAAGAAGACCAGCGCGGTCTGATGGAGCCTGCAATTCAGGCGCTGACTCAGGGTGGCAACACCCAAGCGGCGCGCACGCGGCTCGTCGAGCTAATGCAGGAGCACTCCGCGAATGTCACTGTGGGCGCTTCCGGCCTCGACGAAGAACTTGAGATGATCCGCGAGCAATTCCGGCGCTATGCCGTCGAGAAGGTCGAGCCTTTTGCCCACGACTGGCACCTAAAGGACGAGCTGATTCCAATGGAGGTCATCAACGAGCTGGCCGAAATGGGCGTTTTTGGCCTCACGATTCCCGAAGAATACGGCGGCTTTGGCCTAAGCAAGGCGTCTATGTGCGTCGTTTCCGAAGAACTCTCACGCGGCTACATCGGTGTAGGATCACTTGCCACTCGCTCGGAAATCGCAGCAGAGCTGATCATCGCGGGCGGCACCGAGGAGCAGAAACAAAAATGGCTGCCCCGCCTGTCCTCCACCGAAACACTCCCCACGGCCGTCTTCACCGAGCCGAACACCGGCTCAGACCTCGGCAGCTTGCGCACCCGCGCGGTGAAGGACGCCAACGGCGACTACAAAGTGACCGGCAACAAAACATGGATCACCCATGCGTCGCGCACCCAGATCATGACGCTCATGGCGCGCACGGATCCTGCGACAGACAACTACAAGGGTCTGTCGATGTTCATCGCCGAGAAAACGCCCGGCGATTGTGCCGATCCCTTCCCGACCGAAGGAATGTCCGGCGGCGAGATCGAAGTACTTGGCTACCGCGGGATGAAGGAATACGAGATCGCCTTTGACAATTTCCACGTGGCTGGAGAAAACTTGCTGGGCGGCGAAGAAGGCAAAGGCTTCAAGCAGCTGATGGAAACCTTCGAGAGCGCGCGCATCCAGACCGCAGCACGCGCCATCGGCGTGGCGCAATCGGCGCTCGACATCTCGATGCAATACGCGCTCGACCGCAAGCAGTTCGGCAAATCCCTCATCGAATTCCCCCGCGTGTCGTCCAAACTGGCGATGATGGCAGTCGAAATTATGGTCGCGCGTCAGCTTACCTATTTCTCGGCCTTCGAGAAAGACGAGGGTCGCCGCTGTGACGTGGAGGCTGGCATGGCCAAGCTGCTGGGCGCGCGGGTCGCCTGGGCGGCTGCTGACAACGGGCTGCAAATTCACGGCGGCAACGGTTTTGCCCTTGAATACAAGATCAGCCGCGTGCTCTGCGACGCGCGTATCCTCAACATTTTTGAGGGTGCAGCGGAAATTCAGGCTCAGGTTATCGCGCGCCGCCTGTTGGGCTGACACGCACTTTGGGCCAATCTTCGCCGATCGAGGCGGGGCGCACTCTTGCAGCGCGCCCCGCCTGCCTCTACCTCACGCGGTATGACCAGCACACGCCTCTCTCCCGAAAAATGGATCACCGCAGGGTTTGACGCCCTTTGCGCAGATGGTCCCGCAGCGCTTGCGGCAGAGCCGATGGCGCGTCGGCTCCAAACCACTAAAGGCTCGTTTTATTGGCACTTCAAAGACGTGCCAGCCTATCACACCGCTCTGGTCCGTCACTGGCACGCCAACGCTCTGGCTCAGGTCATGGCCCAGCTTGAAACCACAGATGCTGCTGACGCCCGTTTGCGTGCCTTTGGTGCAGCGATATTGGATAATCCCACCGAAGCGGCGCTGCGCGTGTGGGCCCAAACCGATAAGGTCGTCGCTGCCAGCATGGCTGAGGTAGATGCCGCACGCCTGACCTACCTGCAACATCTGCTGAATCAGTTTGATCTACGCAACCCAGCCTTTGCACAGGCCCTTCTGGCCAGTCTCGCTGGCCTCCCCCAGATCAAAGCGCAAACGGATCCACAGGCCGCCTTCAACGCGCTCGTCGACACGATACTGGCGCTGGCGTGAGACTGCTTTGTGCTGCCCTGCTCGCTCTTTCTGCATGCAGCACAGATGCCCTCGACGTCTATAATGAGCCTGAAACCATCTGGACGCTGGCACAAATGGGTGGCGCTGCCTTTCCCGCAGGCGCCACACTTACCTTTCCTGAACCGACCGAAATCGCGGGCCAAGGGCCGTGCAACCGCTACTTTGGTGCGATGAACGCGGCATATCCACAGTTCGCCGCGGGTCCCATCGGCAGCACCCGCATGGCCTGTCCCGATATGGCAGCCGAAACCGCATTTCTTGCAGGGTTAGAAACAGCGACTACCGCAGAGGCGTCTGAAAACACGCTGACCCTCTCCAACAGTGACGGGCTGCTCATGGTGTTCAAATCGACCGACTGAACGCCTCGACAAAACGCGCGCGCGCTTGGGGCAATGGTTTTTGCCCCAGATCAGCTGCCAGATGTTCAGTCAGAAAATAACCTGTCGTGCGGAAAGCTTCGGCAATCTCTGAATTATCCGCACCCCCTAACCCGCGCAATACTTCAGGTAAGGGCAGCAAACGATCGGCCCATTCGCCTGCGCCGCTAAGAGAAACAGCGCGCCCGGACTTAGGACTGACATAAGCCAGCCCGTCGGTCGCCCCCGTGACCGCACAGCATGTCAGATCAAGGCCATAACCCAGCTCTTCCAACAGGCTCAACTCCCAGCGCAGATAGGCCAGCGGCCACAGATCGCCCTGCCCGAGCAAATCCAGCAAGGCCTCGGTACGCAGGTAGAGCGGCAGATGTACCTCACGCTCCGGCAGGCAAAAGGCCACCAGCGCAGTTACCGCATTCAGCCCGGCCAGCGCCATCCGGTCACCCATCGCAACAGCCGCACGGCTGCGCACAGGTTCCACGGTGAACGCGCCGATATGATCCTCCAGCCGCGCGCGCCATGTCAGATCCAACTGCGCACCCGGTTGCAGAATGGGCGCGATCTTCCGGCTGGTCCCGCCACGCACAATACCAAGATGCCGCCCCTGCGCAGGGGTGAAGACTTCGATGATCGCCGATGTTTCCCCGTGACGGCGCGAACTCAGCAATATGCCCTGATCGCGCCACTCCATCAGGTCAAACCCTCCTGGTCCAGCAAATGCCGCCCCGCGCGGTCCTCCACCTCAATCACCCAAAGATCACGGTCAAATCCGCGCTGCTTTCCCACGGCCTCGTCCACCTCGCGCTCCGGGCCTTTGGCCAACTCGACCCAGACCCGCTCCCCGCTTTCCAGATCAAACGAGCGTTGAAACAACACCGCATTCCCATCGAGTGTCGCCAGCTTTACCAGCACGGCGCCGCCCGTATCGTCGCCATGCGCCACCACAAACGCCGGAATATCAAACATCCGCAATCGCGCCAGATAGGCATCGACCCAAAAACGCGCCGTCAGACGGGGCACAGGTCTGCCTTCTTCACTTTTCCAATAAACTCAATTCCACAAAAGCCCAAGACACCGACGACCATCATTGATTGCCATCTTTGAACTCAAGCCCCATCTCGGAATAACGCTCGGATTCCTCCAGCCAGTTTGGCCGCACTTTCACCTGCAAAAACAGATGAATCTTGCGCCCCAGAAACTCCTCCATCTCTTCGCGCGCGGCCTTGCCCACGGCTTTGATCGTCTCGCCTTTGTTGCCCAGCACGATGCCCTTGTGGCCGTCACGCACGACGTAAATCAACTGGTCGATGCGCGCCGAGCCATCCTTGCGCTCTTCCCATTTTTCGGTCTCCACCGTCATCTGGTAGGGCAACTCCTGATGCAGGCGCAGCGTCAGCTTTTCGCGCGTCATCTCGGCGGCGATCATCCGCATCGGCAGATCTGCGATCTGGTCTTCGGGATAGAGCCACGGGCTGAACGGCACTTCGCCCGCCAGCCATGTCTTAAGCACTTCGACACCGTGCCCCCGTTCGGCCGAGATCATGAAAGTCTCGATGAATGGATAGGCCTCGTTGAGCTTTTGGCTCAGCCCCAGCAACACGGGCGCTTCCACGCGGTCGATCTTGTTGATGGCCAGGGCCACGCGCACACCGTCGCCCAACTCATTCAGCCGCTCCACAATACGTTTCACGCCCTCCGTCACGCCGCGGTTCGCTTCGACCAACAGCACGACCACATCCGCGTCCGTGGCCCCACCCCATGCGGCCGCAACCATTGCACGGTCCAGCCTGCGCTTCGGCTCAAACAGACCCGGAGTATCGACAAACACGATCTGGCTTTGCCCTTGCATCGCCACACCGCGAATGCGCGCCCGCGTCGTCTGCACCTTATGCGTCACGATCGAGACCTTGGCCCCGACCATCCGGTTCAGCAGTGTCGACTTGCCCGCGTTCGGCTCCCCGATGAGGGCCACAAATCCTGCGCGCGTTGGTGCAGTATTGTCCGCGTCTTTGGCTGTGTCGGTCATATCTCTTGCTCCAATTGCGCCAGCAGCATCTGCGCGGCGTCCTGTTCTGCCGCGCGCTTCGCGCCTGCGGTCGCACTTGCGGTCTCTCCGGTCGACAGACGCGCGGCGATGGTAAAGATCGGCGCGTGGTCCGGCCCGCTCCGCTTGGTCAGGATATAGGCCGGCGGCTCAAGGCCCCGCGCCTGCGCCCACTCCTGCAAAGCCGTCTTGGCGTCGCGCGCGTCTTCTTTCACCGACGTCGTCCGCACGCCCCACAACCGCAGGATCATCGCGCGCGCGGCATCAAAGCCGCCGTCGATGTACACGGCAGCAATCACCGCCTCCATCGCATCGCCCAGCAGCGCCTGTTTGCGCCGCCCGCCCGACAGCATCTCGGAGCGCCCCAACCGCAGCACCGCACCGATATCAATCTCGCGCGCTACATCGGCACAGGCTTCTTTTCGCACCAGCGCGTTAAAGCGCGGAGCGAGCTGGCCTTCGGAGGCGTGGGTATCAAGGTTCAGCAGCGCTTCTGCCATCACAAGTCCCAGCACACGGTCGCCCAGAAATTCCAGCCGCTGGTTGTCGTCACGGTTCGGCGTCGACATCGAAGCATGGGTCACCGCTTCGTTCAGCAATCGGGGCGTCTGGAAAGTATAGCCGAGACGCTGCTGAAACGCTTTGAGTTCCGCCGACAGCTTCACTTGATCGCTTTGAAGAAACGGTCGCTGCGCCATGTCCAGAAGAACAACATCGACCGCCCGCCTGAGCTGAACACGACGCGGTCGGCGCGACCAATCAGGTTTTCATAGGGGACAAATCCGACACCCCCCGCCGCTTGCGCCAGACGGCTGTCAGCGGAATTGTCGCGGTTATCGCCAATAAAGAAGTAATGCCCCTCGGGCACGGTATAGACGCCGGTGCGGTCTGATGACTGAGGCCCGATGTTCAGCACGGCATAGCTGACCCCGTTGGGCAGCGTCTCTATCGTCCGTTCCTTACTACAGATCCCGCCCTGACCGACCGCTCCGTTTGCACAGCGCGGGCGTAGCCCCTGGGGCCCCTGAAGCTCCATCAATTCGTCAAATGTGCCATCGGGTTCTTGGGGGACCACCTCGCCATTGATCTGGATGAGACCATCGGACAGCTGGATCCTGTCGCCGGGCATGCCGATCAACCGTTTGATATAGTCACGCCCCGTGGTCGGGTGGCGGAACACGACAACGTCTCCGCGGTCCGGCTCCCCACCCCAAAATCGCGTATTGTCGCCATCGAAGAACCCGCACAGATCCTTCGCATCGATATTGATGCCAACGCTCGGCATAATCACACTGGGGCAGGATGCATAGGAATAGCCATAGGCCATCTTATTCACGAACAGAAAGTCACCGATCAGAAGCGTCTGCTTCATAGAGCCGGAGGGGATCCAGAACGGCTGGAAAAACAGGGTGCGGAACACGCCGGCAATCAGCAGGGCATAAACAACTGTCTTGATCGTTTCGACAATTGCGTTGCCCGTGGTTTCCGTCTTGGCCATGCGGCGCTCCTGTGTGACTTGCCTGAGGTTACATGCGCAGGGCGGCGCTCGGTGTCAAGGTCGCAGGGCCGCTGTTACGCGACAGGCCGCGCTTCGATCACCACGAAGGCCTGCGCCCAAGGGTGATCATCCGTCAGGGTCACATGAATGATCGCCTCGTGCCCGGGTGGTGTCATCGCGGCCAGACGCTCTGCCGCCCAACCGGTGACTTCCATCACAGGCTGCCCGCTGCGCAGGTTGCTTACCGCCATATCGCGCCAGCTGATGCCCATTCGCAGACCGGTGCCCAGTGCCTTTGAACAGGCCTCCTTGGCGGCCCACCGCTTAGCATAGGTGCCCGCCACGTCGCGCCTGCGCTCGGCCTTGGCCTGCTCCACTTCAGTGAACACGCGGTTGCGGAACCGGTCGCCGAACCGGTCGAGCGTCCCCTGGATCCGCTCGATATTCGCCAGATCAGTGCCAATGCCCAAGATCATCGCGTCATCCCCCCGCCGCAAAAAATGGAAAGCTGACGCCCAGCGCCCATGCAAGGATCAGCCCCAGCGCCACGCCAGAGGTGGAAGGCCCGACGCGCACAGCAACCCATCGACCCATCAAACCGAAGACCACGTAAAACAGCACCATCACCGGCGCGATCAGGATTAAAAAGAACAACCCCTCGAAATCAAGTGTCACTGCAATCGCGAGAGAAGCGAAGAAACATACCCGCAGCAGCCACCTTTGCCATGCGGGCGCTTGGCCTCCCTGCGTGGCAAGCGCGTCGGCCAGCATAAAGGGCAGCGTGCCGATAGACAGCGCCGCAATCACCCACAACCGCTCGGGGATCGGGATAAAATTCGCGCCATAGCGATCGAGCGCGAGGCCGAAAGCTCCCAACCCCCAGACCAGCAACGCCAGCACACCCAGCGGTGAAACGGCGGTGGGTCGCACGCCCATCCACCACAACAATGCCCGCGATAGGCCCCCATGGATAAACAGATGCAGCGCCAGATAATCGGCCACGAGCACAGGCAAAAGATTTGGGTTTAGCCATGTTGACAGCATCGGAGCGATGAGCGCGGGAACAACGGCCACAGCCCAGACACCGCGCAACGGCAACGCCCTTGCAACGCTGTCACGCTGCGGCAGAATCTGCGCCAAGGGACGCGCCAGCGCCACGATCCCCGACAACAAACCGATCAGCCACCACCCGCTTGCAGGGATATCTGTCACACCCTCCTGCTCGAACGCGCGATTAAACCAGTCCAGTGCGCTTTGCTGACCCGCGCGGCTGTGGAGGATCGAGACATGCTCGGTCAGGGTCGCAAACTCAGCCTTGCGCACCACATCGTCGCTGCGCACCAGATCCCCCTCGCCCGCGACGGGATCAATCATCCGCACCGCCTCCCGTCCGAAGGCGCGCAACCGCCCCTCCCACTGGCCCGCGATCAGCAGCATATCAGCAGGCGCTTGCGCCGTGACCGCACCGGAGAACGCCGAGAGCAGCACCAGAGGGCCAATCTGCGCCCGCCCGTCCAGCGCGGCGCGCACCAACACATCGGTCGCCATCGAATGGCCCAAAACACCGACCCGCGCGCCCGGCTCGGCCACTGCATTCACCACCTCCAGCGTCTGCTCGACCAACAGTCGCGTGGTGCCGTCGATCACGGTCACATCGCCGGACATCGGCACCGGATTGCGCCCGTGGCCCAAAAAATCAAAGCCGTAAACACGGTATCCCGCCCGCGCCAGCGTCAGCGCATAGGCCTGCATCATCTGTGTCGAGCCTGCGAACCCATGCGCAATCACGATCACCGCGCCGTCGCTGCCGGGCTGCGCATAGCGCGTCACCGGCGTCTCGCCGACGCTCAGCTGGCGGATCTCGATCCCCTGCCGCATTCCGTGCAACTGCCAGAGCGATACAAGGACGAGGACTAGCGCCAGACCGGCGCCGAGCCGCTCAAACGCTGCGCGCATCGTCCATCAGGCGGCGCATTTCGGCCATCGCTGGGGCCAGCCCGCGAAAGATCGCCTCTCCAATCAGGAAATGCCCGATATTCAGCTCCATCACCTCGGGAAAGGCGGCGACAGCCGACACTGTGTCATAGGTCAGACCGTGCCCGACGTGCATTTCCAGCCCCAGACCGTGACCATAGGTCGTCATCTCGCGCAGCTTGGCCAGCTCTGCCTCGGCCTTGTCATAATGACCCTCGTGATAGGCATCGCAGTAAGCACCCGAATGAAGCTCGACCACCTGCGCGCCGATGCGGTGGGCTGCGTCCAGTTGCGGCTGCTCTGCGCCGATAAAGATCGACACGCGGCTGCCTGCCTCGCGCAGCGGCGCGATATACTGCGCCAGACGCTTTTCGTCGCGCACCACGTCCAGCCCGCCCTCGGTCGTGCGTTCCTCACGCTTTTCCGGCACGATGCAAACGGCGTGCGGTTTGTGACGCAGCGCGATCGCCTGCATCTCGTCCGTGGCGGCCATCTCAAAGTTGAGCGGTACGGTCAGAATTTCCATCAAGCCTTCAATGTCAGCGTCCGAGATGTGGCGGCGATCCTCGCGCAGATGCGCCGTGATGCCATCGGCCCCGGCCTCTTGCACAATGCGCGCGGCACGCAACGGATCGGGCGTGTCGCCCCCGCGTGCGTTGCGCACAGTCGCCACGTGATCAATGTTCACTCCCAGCCGCAACTTACCTGCCTCAGCCATTCGCTTCTTCCTTCTTTTTCTGCACGGCCTGCTTTTTCACTTCCGCTTTAGCGGCTGTCTTGGCCTTCAGTTTTTCGAATTTTTCCTTGATCATCCCCCGGCGGCGCTTTTGATAGGCGCGCAGAACCGGGACAGAACCATAGTAAGCCAGCGTGCCGAAGAAGATACCGGACACAATGCCGCCCATAAGATAGGGATAGAACACATCGCGCGAAAATATTGCGAGGCCGGACCAATCCATTTGCGCGGGCGTGAATATAGAAATCGCATTATGCCACAAATCGCTGCCCGCGTCCGCAAATTTGCGGCTGAGCGCACGCAACTCGCCCTCCTCCAGCTCGGTTCCCAGCATCCAATGGCCCGTTTTAAGCGAGGCGAGCGTGATGAACACAAAGGTGAGCGGATTGCCCACAAAAGTGGCCATCAATGAGGCGAGTATATTACCCTTCATCGCCCTTGCGATCAGAACGGCGCCAAAAAAGTGAAATCCGAACAGCGGCGTGAAGGTGATGAAAACACCGGCCCAGATGCCCCGCGCAATCCGCTCGGGACTGTCGGGCAAACGGCGCACGCGGTGCTTGACGTAGTGAAACGCACGCGCCCAGCCGCCCCGGGGCCACAACAGCTCCGCCAGCTTGCGCAGAAACGGTTTGGGATCACGCCGTTTGAAGATCACAAAGTATTCTCCGCCGCCATCATCGCGTTGGCCTCTTTCACGGTCGCACGAAAGCGCGATAGTTCGGCCACGTGACTGTCTGCCTCCAACGTCAACATCAGTGAATGGAGCTGTGCCACGTCCCGAAATTCTGCATGTACTCTCACACGAAAGAAATCTGGCTTGCGGTCGATGAAATTCAAGTCTGCGATATTTGCCCCCGCCTCACCGATCAGCGTACAGATGCGCCCCAGTACGCCGCGATCATTCGCGACCGTGAGGTCGATGGTGGCATCATAAACGGCAGGGTGACTGCCGTCGTGCCACCGCAGATCAAGCCAGCGGTCGGGCTGATCCTCGTAAATACTCAGGCGGTCGCAGTCTATTGCATGAACTGTCACGCCCTTACCCCGAAAGGTGATGCCCACAATCCGCTCACCCGGCAGCGGCTCACAGCAGGGCGCACGATCAAACGACTGGCCCGGCTCAATACCGATAATGGCGCGCTTGCGGTCCACTTCCTCGCCCGTCACGGTTCCCAATTCAGGATAGACCGCGCTCACCACTTCGCGGCCTGTCCGCTCGGCACTGCCCAGCTGCTCCAGCAGATCATCGACCCCGCCCAGCATCAGCGCCCGTGCGGCGGTGGCCAGCACCTTTTCCGTCGCCCGTTTGCCCACATGCTCGAACGCCGAGCGGGCAAGCTCGCGGCCCAGCTTTACAAATCTGGCACGGTCCACCTCGCGCAGGGCGCGGCGGATCGCCGTCTTGGCCTTGCCGGTCGTCGCAATTTCGAGCCATGTCGCCTGCGGTGTCTGCCCCTCGGCGGTGATGATCTCGACCGATTGGCCATTCTTGATCCGTGTCCACAGCGGCACGCGCAGACCGTCCACCTTTGCACCCACGCAGGCCGCACCGATGCGGGTGTGGATCGCATAGGCGAAATCAATTGGCGTAGCACCGCGCGGCAGCTTGATCACCTCGCCCTTGGGCGTGAAACAGAACACTTTGTCGGTGTACATCTCCAGCTTGACCGCTTCGAGGAAATCCTCGTGGTCGTCTTCGCCGTCGAATTGATCGGTCAGCTGCGCGATCCATTTGACCGGATCCACGGCAAACGGGTTCTTCGAGCGTACACCATCACGGTACGACCAATGCGCCGCGACGCCTGTCTCGGCCACGTCATGCATCTGGCTGGTGCGGATCTGTACCTCGACCCGCTTGCCATCCCGCCCAGAAACGGTGGTGTGGATCGAACGGTACCCGTTGGTCTTGGGCTGACTGATGTAGTCCTTGAAGCGTCCCGGCACGGCACGCCATCGCTGGTGAATCGCACCCAGCGCGCGATAGCAATCTTCTTCCGTGTCGACGATCAGGCGAAACCCGTAAATGTCAGACAGCCGCGAGAAGGATTGCTCCTTCTCCTCCATCTTGCGCCAGATCGAATATGGCTTCTTCGCGCGGCCCAGCACTTCGGCCTCCAGCGATGCCTTGGCAAGCTCCTTGCGCATGTCAGTGGTGATGCGCGAAATCACATCACCGGTCTCTTTCTGAAGCGTGATGAACCGGCGCATGATGGAAATTCGCGCTTCGGGATTGAGCACCTGAAACGCCAGATCTTCCAGCTCTTCGCGCATCCACTGCATGCCCATGCGGCCGGCCAGCGGCGCATAGATATCCATCGTCTCGCGCGCCTTCTGCGACTGCTTGTCGGGGCGCATCGCTTTGATCGTGCGCATGTTGTGCAGACGGTCCGACAGCTTGACCAGAATAACGCGCAGGTCCTTGGACATCGCCATAAACAGCTTGCGAAAATTCTCGGCCTGCTTGGTCTCGGAGGAGTTGAGCTGAAGATTGGTCAGCTTGGTGACCCCATCGACCAGCTCGGCCACGTCTTTGCCAAACAGCTCCAGAACCTCCGCATAGGAGGCGGGCGTGTCCTCAATGGTATCGTGCAGCAGCGCGGTGATTATCGTGGCATCATCCAGCTGCTGCTCTGCCAGAATGCAGGCAACAGCGACCGGATGTGTAAAATAGGGCTCGCCGGAATGCCGCAGCTGCCCTTCGTGCATCCGTTCGCCGTAAGCAAAGGCGGCGCGGATCAATTTTTCGTTTGTCTTGGGGTTGAACCCGCGAACCAATGTAACAAGATCATCGGCAGTGGTCGTCATTATCTGCCTCAGCCCTTGGACGGTCAGTTATTTCCGCCGAGGTTACCCCTGGCCCTGCGCCGCCATCAACTGACGCAAAAGCATTTCTTCGGACATGCTGTCTTCTTCGGGCTTGTCCTGCTCGGCACCCATAAGGATCGCCATAGCATCCTCTTCGGGCTCGTCGACCTCAATCTGGTTCTGGTTGCTCTCGATCAGGCGCTCGCGCAGATCGTCGGCGCTCTGGGTCTCGTCCGCGATCTCGCGCAGCGAAACGACAGGATTTTTATCGTTGTCACGATCAACCGTTACCGGCGATCCGGCAGCAATCTCGCGCGCACGGTGCGCCGCAAGCATGACCAGCTCGAACCGGTTCGGGACTTTATCAACACAATCTTCGACGGTGACGCGGGCCATTGGACGCTCCAATACAATAACTGCTAGAAAGCGCTACTTAGGCTCCTTCGCCCTGATTTACAAGCAGGTATTACAGCGGCACGACTTCCGCGCGCGCAGCCGCAGACAGTGCGCCATGCATCGCCCGCACGCTATGGCCCGTGACCGGATGACACCAGTCCGGTGCCACATCCATCAGCGGCACAAGTACGAATGCACGCTCAGAGAGGCGTGGATGCGGCAGGATCAATTCCGGCGGAACATCGGTTTTTTGCGCCTCCAGCGGCAGATCGCGCCAGTATTGATGGGTTTGCGCGTCCGGCAACAGCTGCTGACCCATCGCTATTAGGTCCAGATCAAGGGTCCGCGCGCCCCATCGCCGGGTCCGCGTGCGGCCCATCTCCATCTCGACCTCGTGCAACTGTTCCAGCAACGCCGCAGCGCTTCCCCCGGCCTCGACAACGGCGGCCGCGTTCACAAAATCGGGCCCCGATCCCGCGGGGAAAGCAGGCGAACTGAAATACCTGCTTTGGGACCGAATCATGATGCCATGCGCCTCCAGCGCCAAAAAGGCCGCGTTGATGACCTCTTTAGGGGTCTCACCCGTAAAACTGAGGTTTGACCCAACGGCAATCAGGGTTAGACTACACGCTACGGGCGAAACATTGCTGATATTTGCAATAACTGTCTCTTGCGACATCTGGCAAATCCCTTACTAGTCCGACCTGAATCGACCCGACATTCCATCTAACCAAAATTACATTTCAAACCCAATGAACGCATTTGAAAAGAGGATACACCATGTTTTACAAAGATGAACGGCTCGCTCTCTTTATAGATGGATCAAACCTCTATGCCGCGTCGAAGACACTTGGGTTTGACATTGATTATAAGCTTCTGCGCTCCGAGTTCATGCGTCGGGGCAAGTTGCTGCGCGCATTTTATTACACGGCCCTCCTTGAGAACGACGAATATTCCCCGATTCGCCCGCTGGTGGATTGGCTGAACTACAACGGTTACTCGATGGTCACCAAACCGGCCAAAGAATACACCGACAGCATGGGGCGCCGTAAGGTAAAGGGCAATATGGACATCGAGCTGGCCGTGGACGCGATGGAGCTTGCCCCGCGCGTGGATCATATCGTGATCTTCTCGGGCGACGGCGATTTCCGTCCGCTGGTGGAATCGCTCCAGCGACAGGGCGTGCGGGTCTCCGTCGTCTCCACCATTCGCAGCCAGCCTCCGATGATCTCGGATGATCTGCGCCGCCAGGCCGACAATTTTATCGAGCTTGACGACCTGCGCGATGTGATCGGCCGCCCCGCCCGGGAGCCGCGCGATGCGTCGGGTGAAGAAGATCGCAACTGAGCATCGCCGTTTAAGGTCAATCTGACGCCCCGCAATCTGGCCGGTTAATCTGGACGGGGCCGCCGGAAACCCTTAATCCTGCCCCAAGCAGGAGACAGCGATGATTAAACCACCCCTCACCCTCTACCTCGCCGCGCCGCGCGGATTTTGCGCGGGCGTGGACCGCGCGATCAAGATCGTCGAGATGGCGATCGAGAAATGGGGCGCGCCCGTCTACGTACGCCACGAGATTGTGCACAATAAATTCGTGGTGGACGGTCTGCGCGACAAAGGCGCGGTGTTCGTTGAGGAGTTGTCGGAATGCCCGGACGACCGCCCGGTGATCTTCTCCGCACACGGCGTCCCGAAATCCGTCCCCTCGGCAGCGCAGGCCCGCAACATGGTCTACGTCGATGCGACCTGCCCACTGGTGAGCAAGGTCCACATCGAGGCCCAGCGCCACGCAGACGCAGGCTTGCAAATGATCATGATCGGCCACGCCGGACATCCCGAAACTGTGGGCACCATGGGTCAGTTGCCGCAGGGCGAGGTTCTGCTGGTCGAAGTGCCCGAAGATGTGGCAACGGTCGATGTCCGCGATCCGAACAAGCTGGCCTACGTCACCCAGACCACCCTGAGCATCGACGACACCGCCGATGTGGTCGCCGCCTTGCAAAAGCGCTTCCCCGCCATCGTGGGTCCGCACAAGGAGGACATCTGCTACGCCACCACAAACCGTCAGGAAGCCGTCAAGGCGATGGCACCCAAATGTGACGCGATGCTGGTAGTCGGTGCGCCGAATTCATCAAATTCCAAACGTCTGGTCGAGGTCGGCTCCCGCGCGGGATGCGCATACGCACAGCTGGTCCAGCGCGCGGACGATATCGACTGGCGCGCACTGGACGGCATCACCAGCATCGGCATCACCGCTGGCGCGTCGGCGCCCGAAGTGCTGATCAACGAAGTCATAGACGCTTTCAGATCCCGCTATGAGGTCACCGAAGAACTGGTGGAAACTGCCGTCGAGAATGTAGAATTCAAGGTGCCGCGGGTGCTGCGCGAGGCGCTTTAGGCTTGCGGCACAACCGTGTCAGAAGAACAGAGCATAAGGCAGCCCGCTGCGTTCTAATAGAACTGGCGCGATCGAATGGATGCGTAGGACATAACACATGACACCCAAGCCGCTGCACTCCGGGATAAAAGCGCTGTTGGAATTTGGCCCGGTCATCGGCTTCGTCGTGGCCTATCTGATGTTGCGCAATGAAACATACCTGATCCGCGGCACCGAATATTCCGGCTTCATTGCAGTGATCGCCGCGTTCATCCCCATCTTTGTGATCGCTATTGGTACAGTTTGGCTTTTGACAAGCCGGATCGCACGCATTCAGGTTGCCGCCGCCGTGATAGTCCTCGTGTTCGGAGGTCTCAGCGTCTGGATGAACGATCCCAGACTGTTCAAGATGAAACCCACCGCGATTTACCTCGCTCTTGCCCTGATGCTGGGAATCGGTCTTATCAGGGGGCAGTCTTGGCTGAAATATATCATGGAGGATATGATCCCCCTGAAACCGAAGGGCTGGATGATCCTCACAAAGCGCGTGACGGTCCTTTTTTTGCTGTCGGCAGGAGCAAATGAGCTGGTCTGGCGCACCCAATCCGAAACATTCTGGATCTTCTTCGAAACCCTGGCGATGCCGGTCGTGGTCGTTGTCTTCTTCGTATCGCAAATCAGGCTGGTGGTAGAGTATGCGACATTCAAACAGTCAAAAAAGAAACCCTGAGTGAACGAAGCTTCCGTTTGATGCGAAAAAAGCGGCCATCGGGGGTCTCCGTTGAGCAGCCTGCACGCCATGGATATTCAAGTCCGCCATTCCGAGCGCCCAGCCATTGCGCCCTTCACAACGACCCCCGCTCTGGCGTAGCTTGGAACACATCCAAACCCAAGGCACGCCATATGATAACCCTGCAATTCCTCCTCACCGCCCTCGTCGTCGTGATCGCACCCGGGACCGGTGTCATCTACACCCTCGCGCTTGGTCTCGGTCAGGGACGCCGCGCATCGCTTTGGGCCGCACTGGGCTGTACCTTCGGGATCGTGCCACACCTCGCCGCCGCCACGCTGGGCCTTGCCGCAGTTCTGCACACCTCCGCACTGCTGTTCGCCATCGTGAAATGGGCGGGCGTCGCCTATCTGCTCTACATCGCATGGCAGACGCTCAAGAACGGCGGCGCGCTGAGTGTCGATCCGACCCTAACACGGCAAAACGGCTGGCAAATCGCGCGTCGCGGCGCCTTGATCAACATCCTTAATCCCAAGCTCTCGATTTTCTTTCTGGCGCTTCTGCCTCCGTTTCTGTCGGGCAACGCCGCAACTGCCACGGCTGAGATGGCGCTGTTGGGCGCGGTGTTCATGGCGATGACCTTTGCTGTATTTATCATCTACGGCATTTTCGCAGCGGCAGCGCGCCAGTGGGTTCTGGGCTCTGCCCGCGCAATGACATGGCTCAGCCGATCCTTCGCCGCGATCTTTGCGGCCCTCGCCGGTCGTCTGGCGCTGGAGCGCGCATGATCCCTGCTCTGTCAAACATTCCTCGCGCACCGCTGCTGTTGGGCCTCGCGGGTCTGCTGCCCTTTGCATGGGGGGCTGCAACCGTGGTCAGCCCCGCCCTCAATGACCTGAGCCTCGCCACGGTTGGTGCGCGCTTCACCGGGCCATACGTTCAGCTGTTCTATGGCGCGATCATCCTGTCGTTCATGTCCGGCGTCCTGTGGGGCTTTGCTGCCAAGGCAGACACCGGCCGGGCCGCCATCGGCTATGCACTGTCGGTCTTGCCCGCACTCTGGGCGTTTTTCATGACCGGGTTTGGCCCAACCACAGCCAGCCTCAATCTGATGATCGGTTTCGCCGGCCTGCTGGTCCTCGATGTCTCGTTTGCCCGCTGGGGACTGACACCGACGTGGTGGATTCCGCTGCGCCTGTTGCTGTCCGCAATCGTTCTGGTCTGTCTCGGGATCACCGCCTTTGTCTGATCGGGCTTAGTCAGGTCAAAAAACCCATCTACTGCGATAAGGGGCTGGACGACCCCCCCGCCCATTGGATAGCACCCGCGCATATGGCTAAGCTTTTTGCATATACAGACGGTGCCTGTTCGGGCAATCCCGGCCCCGGTGGCTGGGGGGCTCTCATGCAGGCGATGGATGGTGATACCGTCGTCAAAGAGCGGGAGTTGAAGGGTGGCGAGGCCAACACGACCAACAACCGGATGGAGCTGCTGGCCGCGATCCACGCGCTTGAGGCGCTGGACCGCGATACCGAAATCACGCTGGTCACCGACAGCAACTATGTCAAAAACGGCATCACCGGCTGGATCTTTGGCTGGAAAAAGAACGGCTGGAAGAACGCTGCCAAAAAACCTGTGAAAAATGCCGAGCTGTGGCAGCGTCTGGATGCGGCGAACGCGCGCCACCGCGTCACATGGCAATGGGTCAAGGGTCACGCAGGTCACCCCGAAAACGAGCGTGCCGATGCCCTTGCCCGTGCCGGCATGGCACCGTTCAAATCCAAATGAAATTATTTGCCTGCCCTGTGGCGCTGCACCCTGACGGGTCCGAGCGACGTATCGCGATATGCCTGCACCCGCAGGCGGGTCCGCAGCTGATCAAAGGACCTATTACCGCAGAGGATGAAACGACCGGTGCCGCCGCTCGCGCGCTTTTCGCGCTCAGCGCACTGGAAACCCGTGCCGCCCTGCCGATCGGTGCGTCGGATATCACGTCGACGGCGCATTGGCATTTCGCGCTTTGCCGCATCGTGCCGCCGGTGCGCGAGCGCTGGCAGCACCTGTCGAAGACCGATGGGGTACTCCTGCAATTCACGTGGATGCCGCTCGACGAGGCTCCTATCGCTGGATTTGACGCAGCCGATCTGTCCGCCCTTGCGTGGATCAAAGGCGCGCTATGACCCTGATCACCTTTCTGGATTACGCAGCCGTCATCGTGTTCGCCATCACCGGCGCGCTGGTGGCCAGCCGTGCGCAGCTTGATCTGGTGGGCTTTGCCTTTATCGCCTGCCTCACGGCGGTGGGCGGCGGCACCATTCGCGATCTTCTGCTCGACCGGAACCCGATCTTCTGGATCGCGGAGCCGGGCTATCTGGGCGCTGCCGCCACTGCGGCGATCGTGATCTTCTTCACCGCGCATCTGTTGGAATCGCGTCTGCGGGCGATCATCTGGCTCGACAGTCTGGCACTTTCCGTCGCTGTGGCCGCCGGTGCCGCCGTCGCGATCAGCCTCGACCAAGGGCCCGCCATCACCATCCTGATGAGCATTGTCACCGGCTGCATGGGCGGGCTGATGCGCGATGTGGTTGTGGGGGATGTCCCAGTGGTGCTCAAACAAGGTGAGCTTTACGTGACCGCCGCTTTTGCGGGGGCCGCATCGACCGTCCTGCTCAACGCCTATCTGCCGCAAGTGCCCTACAGCCTGCTCATCGGTGCGGCAATTACATGGACCCTGCGCGCGGGCTCGATCTTGTTCGGGTGGAACCTACCCGTGTACAAAAGTGCGCCACCAAAAAGCTGAAGCCCGCTATTTGCGCCAGTGAAACGGTACGATGATCAGCGCACCGATCGACGAGACGATCGCGTTCACCCCCGGCGATGCGAAACCAAAGCCGAACATCAGCCGCACGAAATAGAACAAGAACGCCCCGCCGATGCAGATGATAATCGATTGCAGGATACCGTTATGGGTAAATTCGGTCCGCTCGGCGAGATAGCCGATGATGCCCGCAATCACGACGGTGCCGATCAGGGTGGGAAACATGGGGCGCTATCCTTTGCTCAAATCGGTGCCTGTCGCGATTTGCATACCGCGCTGGAACGTGGCCGCATCCTGCGCGCCTTTGCCCGCCTTTTGCAAGCGGGTGAGCACGACCGTCCCAGTACCACAGGCGATATGCAGTGCACCGCCCAGCACTGTGCCCGCTGGCCCCTCGCCCTCGGCGATGTGCGAGCCCAGCACCTTGACCCGCACCCCTCCCACCTCGAACCATGCGCCCGGAAACGGCGACAGGCCCCGGATCAGACGGTCCACCTCCTGCGCAGAGCGAGACCAGTCGATCCGCGCTTCCGACTTGTCGATCTTGGCGGCATAGATCACGCCCTCTTCAGGCTGCACCTGCGGGGTCAGCTGGTCCAGTTGGTCCAGCGCCGCGACGATCGACCGTGCGCCCATGACGCTCAGCCGGTCGTGCAATTGCGCCGTCGTCTCCTGTGGCCCGATGTCCAGCACATCGCGGAGCAGCACAGGACCGGTATCGAGCCCGGCTTCCATCTGCATGATGCACACACCCGTTTGCGCATCTCCGGCCATGATCGCCCGGTGGATCGGCGCCGCGCCACGCCAGCGCGGCAGCAGGCTCGCGTGGATGTTCAGGCAGCCGCGTGCAGGTGCATCCAGAACCGCCTGCGGCAGGATCAGACCGTAGGCAACGACCACTGCGACATCCGCCTTCAGCGCCGCAAAATCCGCCTGCGCATCCGCCGATTTCAGCGAAACAGGCGTGCGGACCTCAAGGCCCAATTCATCGGCGCGCTGATGCACGGGTGACGGACGGTCCTTTTTGCCCCGTCCCGCAGGGCGCGGCGGTTGGGAATAAACGGCGGCAATCTCGTGCCCCGCCTCTACCAGCGCATCAAGAACCGACACCGAAAAATCAGGCGTACCCATGAAGACAATACGCACAGCCTATCCGTTCATTTTGCGCGCGCGCTTCAGCAGCATGTCGCGCTTTACCTTGCTGAGGCGGTCGAAATACATTTTGCCCGCCAGATGGTCGATCTGGTGCTGTACGCTGGTGGCATCCAGACCGACAAACTCGCGCTCCACCACCGTGCCGGTCTCGTCCAAATACCGCACCTTGACGCCGCGCGGGCGGCTGATCTTGGCCGACACACCCGACAAACAGGGCGAGGCTTCCTCGTGGACATTCATGATCGCGGAGGCGTCGATGATTTCCGGATTGGCCAGCCTGATCCGCTTGTTGCGCGCCTCCGACGTGTCAACCACGGCAAGCCGCAGCATCACACCGATCTGCGGCGCACCAAGGCCGACACCGGGCATGGCGTCCATGGTCTCAATCATGTCGTTCCAGATCGCACGCACCTCGTCGGTGATTTCGGCCACCTCTGTGGTGACGCCCCGCAGGCGCTTGTCGGGCCATGTCAAAATTGTCCGTACCGTCATGCTGCATACTCCGCTTCCAGCGTGGCCCGCGTCTGCGCGTCCAGATGATCAAAGGTTACGATACCGTCGAGATGGTCGATCTCATGCTGCACACAGGCGGCGGGAAATCCGGTAAAGCTTTGGACAAAGCGCCCGCCGTTCAGGCCAGTCCAGACCATCTGTACCTGCGCGGGGCGCGAAATCTCGGCGCTGACGCCGGGGATGCTCAGGCAACCCTCGCTGTTGCTCGCCCGCTCTTCGCTTACTTCCATCAGCATCGGATTGATGCAAATCAGCGGATCCGGCTTGCCTTCTTTCCACCCGGTATCCATCACAAACATACGCACCATCGCGCCGACTTGAGGTCCTGCAAGACCGCGACCAGGGGCGGCATACATCGTCTCAAGCATATCCGCCGCCAGCGCCTCGATCTGCGGGGTGATCTCCTCCACCGGCACACAGGTTTCCATCAGCCGCGCATCGGGCCATTTCACGATGGGCAGCACGCTCATCCGCGGGCCAGCTCGCGTTTGAATTTTACCATCTTGCGGGTGATCATCTGACGGCGCAGCGGTTTGAGATAGTCGATGAACAGTTTACCGTCGAGATGGTCGATCTCGTGCTGCACACAAGTGGCCCAAAGCCCGCGCATCCCCTCGCGCTGCTCCTTGCCGTCGCGGTCGATCCAGGTCACGTCGACCTCCGCCGGGCGGGTCACATCGGCAAACTGCTCGGGCAGGCTCAGACAGCCTTCCTCGTAGGTGTTCGTCTCGTCGGACGCTGCCACGATCTTTGGATTGAACATAATCAGCGGGCGCGGCTTCTCGCCCTGCTCCTTGACGCAATCGAGCACAACAAGTCGGCTCAGCACGCCCACCTGCGGCGCGGCGAGACCCACACCGGGCGCATCATACATCGTGGCCAGCATATCGTCAGCCAATGCACGCAGATCATCGCTCAGATCCTCCACAGCATCGCAGGATTTCTTCAGGCGCGGATCGGGATGATATAAAATAGGGCGTTTCATGCGAGGTCATGTAAGCCATGGTCCCTGCTCCCGCAAGCAGGGCTTGCACCTGACAAGCGTATTGCTAGGGTCTGGCGCAAATCAAAGGAGAGACATCATGAGCTTTGACACCCCGATTGAACGCCGCGGCACCCATTGTGTGAAATGGGACGGGATGGAGAGCATCTATGGCGTCCCCGCCGATACCGGCATTTCGATGTGGGTGGCGGACATGGATTTCGCCACAGCGCCGGTGATCAAAGATGCGGTGCAGGCGATGGTCGATCACGGCGTTTTTGGATATTTCGGCGACGACAGCGCATACCGCGCAGCGATCCAATGGTGGATGAAGGAACGCCACAACTGGGATCTGGAGCCCGCCCATATCTTTACCACCCACGGTCTGGTGAACGGAACCGCGATGTGCGTCGATGCCTTTACCGCGCCGGGCGATGGTGTCGTTTTGTTCACGCCCGTCTATCACGCCTTCGCAAAGGTGATCAAAGCGGCAGACCGTAAAGTGGTCGAATGTCAGATGGTGCAGGAAAACGGACGTTACCGCATGGATTTCGATGCCTATGACGCGCAAATGACAGGCAGTGAGAAAATGCTCATGCTTTGCTCGCCACACAATCCCGGCGGCACGGTCTGGAGCCGCGACGAACTTGAGCAGGTCGCTGCTTTTGCAAAGCGGCACGATCTGGTCCTCGTATCGGACGAGATCCACCACGATCTGGTGATGCCGGGCCACAAACATACCGTCATGGCCAACATCGACGGGATCGCCGACCGCCTTGTGATGATGACCGCCACCACCAAGACATTCAATATCGCGGGCAGCCATGCGGGCAACGTGATCATCGCCGATCCGGCGCTGCGCGAGAAATTCGCCGCGCGCATGGCCGCCTTTGGTCTCTCGCCCAACAGCTTTGGCCTGTTCATGGCGACCGCTGCCTATTCGCCCGAAGGGGCTGCATGGGTGGATGATTTGATCGCCTACCTTGATGGCAACCGTCGGCTGTTTGACGAAGCCGTCAACAAAATCCCCGGTCTGAAATCCATGCCGCTGGAGGCGACCTATCTGGCCTGGGTCGACTTCGGAGATACCGGCATGGACCGTCAAGAGTTTACCAAGCGGGTGGAACAAGGGGCGGGCATCGCCGCCAACCACGGACCCACGTTCGGTACCGGCGGTGAAAGCTTCCTGCGGTTCAACATAGCCACCCCGCGCGCGCGCGTGAAGGAAGCCTGTGATCGCCTCGCCGAAGCCTTCAAAGATCTCCAGTAGGGAGACGGGAGGCGCCACTGCGGGCGCCTTTCCTTTCAGCTCGGCAGGCTGTGTTCAGGTTGCGCCAGCGCGGCTATCTGTGTCGATCTGAAAAACTGAGCTGTAATCCACAGCGAACGAGCGTTTGATGATGAAAACATTCTCGTCGTCAAGACGCTCGCAGCGGATGATAAGGCATTGGTGCAAATGCTCTGCCCCGTCATAAAGATCAACAACACCCGAGAGCGTCGGCACGTCGGCGGCAGACACGGCAAAGCCTGTCGCCCAGCGCCGCAGAACGGGAAAGATCACGCCACCAGATGCGACTGACAGCTGCGCGACACGGCGCTGTCGGCTGGTCTTGGATCTCGTTGGGCCCGCCTCAAATCCCTTTGGCAGAAAGGTATCCATGATTCATCTCCCCCTTTGTATTCTCAGGTTATTCCAAATTTTCCACATAGCAACGATTTTCGAAAGTTTGCCTTCTACTGTGTGTTTGCGCAGATCATCTGCGCGTCCGCCGCCCTTAGACTCTGATCCCAAACAGATTACCTTCCCGTAAAGACACGCAAAAGGAGACTGACATGGGTCTGTTGATCGACGGCAAATGGCACGACAGCTGGTACGACACAAAAGACAGCGGCGGCGCGTTCGAGCGTCAGGAATCCGAGTTTCGCAACTGGGTCACCGCAGACGGCAGCGCAGGTCCCAGCGGCACGGGCGGGTTCAAGGCCGAGGCAGGCCGCTACCATCTCTATGTCAGCCACGCCTGCCCCTGGGCGCACCGCGCGCTGATCTTTCGGACGCTCAAAGGGCTGGAGGATCTGATCGATGTCTCGGTCGTGCATCCCGACATGATGGGCGACGGCTGGACCTTCGATACCGGCTTTGACGGGGCGACAGGCGACCGCCAGTTTGATCTGCCGTTTGCGCGCGACCTTTATACCCGCGCGGCACCCGAATTTACCGGCCGTGTCACCGTTCCGATCCTGTGGGACAAAGCCCAGAATACCATCGTATCCAATGAATCCTCCGAGATCATTCGTATGTTCAACAGCGCCTTCGACGGGATCACCGGAAACACGGATGATTACTGGCCCGCCGAGCTGCGCGACACCATTAGTACAATCAATGACCGCATCTACGACACCCTGAACAACGGTGTTTACAAATCAGGCTTTGCTACGACACAGGAAGCCTATGACAAAGCTGTCCATCCCTTGTTCGAAACGCTCGATTGGATCGAAGATATCCTTTCGCGCAACCGCTATCTAACCGGCGCGCGCATCACGGAGGCGGACTGGCGGCTCTTCACCACGCTCGTTCGCTTTGATCTCGTTTACCATCAGCATTTCAAATGCAACCGCCACAGGATCGTGGATTATCCAAACTTATGGGCCTACACGCGCGAACTCTTTCAATGGGAAGGCGTGGCGGAGACTGTGCATTTCGACCATATCGTGCGGCACTACCACTACAGCCACGAGACGATAAACCCGAACCGGATTATACCGATCAATCCACAGATTGATTGGACCCTTCCCCACGGTCGGGGCTAGCCTATGACCCGCTCGGATCCGTAATGCGCCACCATCGCCGCCAGATCTTCTGGCGGCGTGCTGGTGCGCACAAAGGCGCGGGCATTTGCCGAGTGGGCAAAAATCGAGCCGTCCGAGAAAAAGCTGGTGTTGGTCACAAAAATCACCCGCGCATGAGGGTGTTTGTAATTGGCATAATCCGAGATCGCCAAAGCCGATCCTTCCTCGATCACGAGATCGAGAATGATGATATCAACTTCGTTGTTCGCAAGATATGCTATCGCACATTCTTGCCCACCAACGCTTTCGACCTCCATGCCCTGACGGACCAGATGGCTCTGCCAGACGGAGGCAAGCTCCGGTACGCTTTCCACTATCAATACACGTGTCACCTGAAGCTGTGTAGGCATCATTCGAACACCCTCCATAGGCTGGGATTTAAAATATATGTTCCGCAAAAAAATATGTCGGTAAAACTGTTCTTATAAAACGATAACACTCATACGAACTATACACGCAATACCGCTGTTCCAAAATAGGAAAAACCGGCAAGCTTTAGCCAATGCATAGTAACTCAGATGGCAGATTTGAAAACAAAAAAACCAGATCACGGCGGCGGTGTCGATGCAGCAGCCCTTAAATATGGGGGCATGCGCAGTGACTGGATCGACCTCTCCACAGGGATCAATCCAAATGCCTACGCAATAGGCACGCTGGCCGCTGATACATGGACAGCGTTACCCGATCGCGTCGCTCAAGAGGCACTGACTGATTCTGCGCGATCATTCTGGCAGGTTCCGGACGGTGCTGCTGTGCTTGCGACCGCAGGCGCATCTGCGCCAATCGCGATGATTCCCCGTCTTCTCCCTGCCGCGCAGGTCCACATTGCGGCACCGACGTATAACGAACACGCCGCTGCATTCCGCGCAGCACGATGGTCTGTCGGCGGCGATCCAACCACAGCAAATGCACAGGTTATCGTTCATCCCAACAATCCGGATGGTCGATTGTTTACGGAAGACGACCTGGCTGCACCGCTGCGTATCATTGACGAAAGCTTTTGCGACGTGATCCCCACCGCCTCACTGATTGCGCAGTCTGCCACACCCGGCACGCTGGTGCTCAAGAGCTTTGGTAAGTTCTGGGGGCTGGCCGGGCTGCGCCTTGGGTTTGTGATCGGCGATCCCGAGTTGGTCGTGCGATTGGAGCAAATGTTGGGGCCGTGGCCGGTTGCGGGTCCTGCGTTGGACATCGGCGCGCGCGCGCTGAATGACCCCGACTGGGCCCACCGCACGCGGCAAAGCCTCGCAACTGACGCCGCCCGTCTTGACGGGCTCACCCTTGCGGCGGGGGCTTCATTGGTCGGGGGAACAACCCTCTTTCGCCTCTACGATGTACCAGACGCCTCCCTTTGGCAGGACCGGCTTGCCCGTCACCGGATCTGGAGCCGCGTATTCCCTTACAATGACCGTTGGTTGCGGCTTGGCCTGCCCGCGTCCCGGCACTGGCACCGGCTCGAGGCCGCACTCGCGTGAGCACCCCGCTGATCCTCGCTTTCGCGCTGCTTCTCGACGCCGCGCTGGGAGAGCCGCGATGGCTTTGGGATCGCCTGCCGCATCCCGCTGTCCTGATGGGGCGCGCCGTGGCCGCCCTTGACCACAGGCTCAACACCGGCAAAGTCGGGATACTCTCCGGCGGGCTCGCCCTCGCATTGCTGATGGCTGGCGCCTATGTGCTGGGTCATGGGCTGTCGCTGCTGGGCAGCGCCTTTGAAGTCATCATCGCCGCCATTCTTCTGGCCCAACGCTCGCTGGTCCAGCACGTCGCCGCCGTTGCCGACGGCCTGCGCGCGTCGCTGGAGGACGGACGCCGCGCCGTCGCCATGATCGTCAGCCGCGACACTGGGGATATGGACCAGTCCGCCGTTGCACGGTCTGCAATCGAGAGTGCCGCAGAGAATCTGTCGGACGGCGTCATCGCTCCGGCGTTCTGGTTCCTCATCGGCGGCCTACCGGGGCTTATGGTCTATAAGGTCGTGAACACCGCCGACAGCATGATCGGCTACCGGACGCCGAAATACGAAAAGTTTGGCAAAGCTGCCGCTCTTATGGACGACGCGCTCAATCTGATCCCGGCCCGCCTGACGTGTTGGATCATTGCGGTTCCCGCTGGTATGTTGGGCCAGTGGCGCGAGATCGGGCGCGATGCCCGACAGCACCGGTCGCCTAATGCCGGCTGGCCCGAAGCGGCGATGGCCCGCGCCCTTGGCGTGGCACTGGCGGGGCCGCGCGCCTATGATGGCGAGATGCAGGAATTTCCCTGGGTCGGCGCATCGGGTGCGCGCGTGATCGGCCCCGTGGACATTGACGCAGTCCTGCGCCAACTTTGGCAAGCTTGGGGCGTTATGCTCGCGTTCACCATCTTGCTTGCCCTGCTGTCCGGCTGACGCGCATTTGGCCCACTGCCGTACTCCTCTGTGATCTAAAAGGAAATATACTCCGATGACCCTGAAACACTCTGCCGCCGATATGGTCGCCCGTGCCCGTACCCGTATCGAGGAAATCGACACCCCAGACGCCATCGCGATGGTCAATGATCCCGCAGTGCAAATTGTCGATCTGCGCGACCCGCGAGAGCGTGAGCGCACGGGCTTCATTCCCGGCAGCTTCCACTGCCCGCGCGGCATGCTGGAATTCTGGGTCGATCCGGATAGCCCCTATTTCAAAGAGGTCTTTGCACAGGACAAAAAATTTGTGTTTCATTGCGCCTCCGGCTGGCGCTCGGCTCTCTCTGTGGCGACACTAAAAGACATGGGTTTCGATGCGGCCCATATCAAAGAGGGGTTCAGCGGCTGGGAAAAGTCAGGCGGCCCTGTCGAGCACGTCAAACCAAAGACCTGATATCAAGCGACCAGTTGGCTGGCTTTTTTCAGGTCGACCGAAACCAGCTGGCTCACGCCCTGTTCCGCCATGGTTACGCCAAACAGACGGTCCATGCGCGCCATGGTGACCGCATGGTGGGTGATGATGAGGAAACGGGTGTCAGTTTGGCGGCACATCTCGTCCAACAGATCGCAAAACCGCGTCACGTTGGCATCATCCAGCGGGGCGTCGACCTCGTCCAGCACGCAGATCGGTGCCGGATTTGCCAGGAAGACGGCAAAGATCAGCGCCATCGCGGTCAGCGTCTGTTCACCGCCGCTCAGCAGGCTCAGCGTCGACAGTTTTTTGCCCGGCGGCTGGCACATAATCTCGAGACCCGCCTCCAGCGGATCATCGGATTCGACCATCACAAGGCTCGCTTCGCCGCCACCGAACAAATGCGAGAACAGCAGGCCAAAGTTCGAATTCACCTGCTCGAAAGCGGTCAGCAACCGCTCGCGCCCCTCTTTATTGAGGCTCGCGATACCTGCACGCAGGGTCTTGATCGCCTCCTCCAGATCGCTCTTTTCACTGACCAGCATGTCATGCTCGGTCTGCACATCTTTCGCGTCTTCCTCCGCGCGCAGGTTTACGGCACCCAACGCATCACGCTGCCGTTTGAGCCTGTTCACATCCGCCTCCAGCGCTTCTGCGCCGGGCATCTGGTCAGGGTTCACGTCAAGTTGCGTGAGCAGTTGATTCGGGGTCAGCTGCTGATCTTCCGCAATCCGCTCCGCCGCCGCAGCGACGGTTTCGCGGGCCGCATCGCTGCGGGCTTCTGACCGCGCCCGTGCCTCACGCGCCTCAGATGCGCCGCGCTCCGCCTCACGCTCGGCCAACGTCACCTCCCGTAGGGTGGTTTCTGCAATGCTCAGCTTGTCGAGCGCCTGCGCCCGCCGCACCTCTGATGTCGCAATCTCATCGCTCAATGCGTTACGCCTGGCCGCGATCTCTGCGGGGGCCGCACCCGCCTCCTTTAGCTCGGCCTCCGCCGCCTGTTTGCGCTCCACCAATTCAGCACTGCGCTTCTCGGCGGTCTCCAACCGATGCCGCCAGCCGCTCAGCTCCTTGGTCACTTCCTGCGCGCGTTTGGTTCTGGCGTCACCGTCACGGCGCAGCTCGTCGTGGCCAGAGCGGCGAGACATCATGGTGATCCTCGCCGCCTCCACAGCCATGCGCGTCTGCTCCACACCGGCACGCGCCTCACTCAGATCGCCCAGATCGGCAAGCGCCCGCTCCGCCTCGGTCACGCGCGCCCGCGCACCCATGGCTTCTTCCTCATGCCGCGTCACGGCAAGGCCGAGGCTCTCCAGCCGCCCCGCCGCCAGATTTCGATCCGCCTCGACCCGGCTCAATGCGCGGCCTGCATCCGCCACCATCCGGTCAGCATCGCGTCGCGCCTCGCGGGCCCGCTTGTCGGCCTCCGTCTGCGCCAACAGTTGCGTGGTGAGGCTTTCATGCGCGGTGCGCGCGCCCTCTGCCCGCTGGCTTGCCTGCTCCAACGCCTGCTTGAGCACTTCGAGACGGTTGAGCTGCTGCAAGCGCAGGGCCGCCGCAGAGGGCGCATCCTCCGCCCAGGCGCGGTACCCGTCCCAGCGCCACAAATCCCCCTCCAGGGAAACCAGCCGCTGCCCGGGCAGCAAATTCGCCTGCAACCGTTGCCCCTCATCGGCATCCACGAGCCCGATCTGACCCATCCGGCGGTCCAGCACATCCGGGCATGATACGTGATTTGTGAGCGTGGTGACGCCCGCAGGCAACGACTGCACCTGTGCATAAGGTGCCAACGTGGACCAGCCCGATGGCCCGTCTGCATCCACCTCCGGCGCACGCAGATCATCAGCAAGTGCTGCTCCCAACGCTTTCTCAAAGCCATGCTCAACCTGCAAACGATCCAGTATCTGCCCGCCCTCGGCCGTGTCGCGCTCTACCAGCTTTGCAAGTGCGGCTGTCTCGGCGCGCAAGGCGTTCATCTCGCCCTCGGCTTCCGACCGCTCGCCGCGCGCATCCGCTTCGCGGGCTTGCGTTGCAGCACGGGCCTCCTCGGCGCTGATCAGCGCCTCATCGGCTGCCTGCGCTGCCGCCTGTGCTGTCGCTTCGGCTGCCGTTGCAGTCTCGAATTCACCCGCAGCCTTGGCCAAAGACGCTTCGCTGGCCGCCACTGCATCGCGCGCGCGCACAGCTTCGGCCTCGGATTTGCTCTGAGTCTTGCGGTTGTCCTCTAACAGCCGTTCCGCCGAACCATAGCGCGCCGCAAGCCGCGCCACATCTTCGGTCTGCTGGCTCAGATCCCCCTCGCGGGTCTGCAACAAGGCGGCGGCCTCCCGTGCAATCTCTGCCGCAGCCTCCAATGCGGCGCCGTGCCCCTCACCGGCCTTGGCAAGCTCCCGCGCCTCCCACTCCAGCCGCGCAATCGTCTCGCCCGCGTCGCGGTTCAGGCCACCCTCGCGCTCGATATCCTTGGTCAACTGGTCGATCCGGCCTTGCAGCGTCTCGATCAGCGCACTGGCGCGGGCCTCCTGATCGCTCAGCGTGTCGCGCTGCACCACCAGACGCTGGACCACCGCGGCTGCAATCGCATCCTCTTCGCGGAGCGCGGGCAAGGCATCCTCTGCCGCCTGACGCGCCTTTGCAGATGTCCTGACCAATCCTTCGGCCTGCGCTGCTGCGGTGACCCGCTGACGCAATTCATCCTCGGATTTCGCGCGCGCATCGTCCGCCTCGCGCCAGCGGCGGTACAGCAGCGTCCCCTCGGACCGCCGCAGCGCATCCCCGATTTCACGGTAGCGCGCTGCCTGACGCGCCTGACGGGCCAGCTGGGCCAGCTGGGCGGCCAACTGCTCGACTACGTCGTCAACACGGGCAAGGTTTGCCTCCGCGCCGTTCAGCTTCAGCTCTGCCTCATGCCGACGCGCATAAAGCCCGGAAATGCCCGCCGCTTCTTCCAGAATGCGGCGCCGGTTCTTCGGCTTTGCGTTGATCAGCTCGCTGATCTGGCCCTGCCGCACAAGCGCGGGGGAATGCGCTCCGGTCGAGGCATCGGCAAACAGCATCTGGACATCGCGCGCCCGCACATCCTTTCCCGCAGCCTTATAGGCACTGCCGACATCGCGGGTGATGCGGCGCACGATGTCCAATTGGTCATTGTCGTTGAACCCTGCGGGCGCCAACCGCTCGGAGTTGTCGATCTGCAAGGAAACTTCGGCAAAATTTCGGGCAGGCCGCGTCGCAGCACCGGCAAAAATGACGTCCTCCATCCCGCCGCCCCGCATCGCGGTCGGACGGTTCTCCCCCATCACCCAGCGCAACGCTTCCAGCAGGTTCGACTTTCCACAGCCGTTCGGCCCCACAACACCCGTCAGACCATCGGCGATGATTAGATCGGTTGGGTCGACAAAGCTTTTGAAGCCGGTCAGCCTGAGTTTGGAAAAGCGCATGTACCGCCTCTACGGTGATTCCAGTGTGGCTGAAAGGGTGACGGCTTTGTCCTCGGGGTGTCAACAGACGCACGGGCGACACCGGTCAGAACGCGGGTTTATCCACAGGTTCTTTGCGCTAAAGAACAGGCTCGCACTCGATTTCGACCAACGTTCCACCAATCTGGCGAATGGCGGTGCCGCGTACGGGCACACATTCGACGTTAACCGGCACTACCCGGCTCACCTGCGGTGTGCCCTTTCCGCATCGAAGAATCCCCGTCGCCTGCGCCTGATCGCCCCGCACCGCGCGGACCTCACAACCGCTGACCTGTGCCATCGCACGGCCCGCGCGGTCACGGATCGGACCAAAGCGCGGCGCAAACTCGCCATTGGTCCGGATCGCCTCTGCCAACTCACCGCGTACACGAACGTCAAACGTCGAGCCATCCACCGTGATCGTGGTGGCCGGAAGGCCCCGGAAATGTGGCCCCGCAGTATTACACGCAACAAGCAAAAGCAGGAAAATCAGCAGACTGTATTTCATGAATCTAACTTTGGAAGTTTTTGATTAATATTCGATGAACATCCGGTCACAGGGATCGCTTGCTCTGGTGCGGCGTTGATCATACGTTTTGACCGATCAAAGGATTGCGCCATGCCGTTTCGCCCCGTTGCCCCCGAAAAATTATCCGCTGCAGTTGTCCGGCAGGTCGAGGAGCTTATTCTGCGCGGCATCCTGCAACCGGGCGAGCGTCTGCCTCCCGAGCGTGAATTAGCCGAGAGACTGGGCGTATCACGGCCTTCCCTTCGTGACGCAATCGCCCGGCTTCAAGAAGTCGGATTGCTCAGCACCAAGCCGGGCGCGGGAGTTTTTGTGGCAGACGTGCTTGGTTCAGCATTTTCGCCCGCCCTTACCGCATTGTTCGCCCGTCATGATGAGGCAGCGATTGACTACCTGTCTTTTCGCCGCGACATGGAAGGACTGGCCGCTGAGCGCGCCGCGCGGCTGGGGTCGGATACAGATCTGGCAGTCATCAGCGAAATTTTTGCCAAGATGGAGAACGCCCACGACAGCCGCAGCGCCACGGACGAAGCGGCGCTGGATGCCCAATTTCACATGGCGATCATCGAGGCGAGCCACAATGTCATCATGCTGCATATGATGCGCTCGATGTACGAATTGCTGCGCGGTGGCGTGTTCTATAACCGCCAGATCATGTTCAAACAGCAGACGAAACGCGCCGTCCTTCTGGACCAGCATCGCGCCATCCACGATGCCCTGATGTCACGCGATGCAGAGGCTTCGCGGGCGGCGGTTGAAAGCCATCTGACCTACGTCGAACGCGCGTTGCTGGACCAACAGCGGGCCGAACGGCACGAAAGCGTGGCACAGCAAAGGCTGGATCATCAGATGAATGGGTAACAGTAAGCAACGAGGCCGGCTGTTGGACAATAAAAAAAGGCCCCGATCTTTCGATCAGAGCCTCTCAGTTCTAAAATTGCTATCTCAGTGAAGTTTTGCGTCAGCCTGCTCGATGCCATGGTCGATCAGCTTGTTCGCTTCTGCGGCCGTCATCTGCTCGGCAATAATCTGGCGCGATACGTCAATGGCGATGATGATCGCCTGATCCCGGACCTCTTTAATGGCGGCGGCCTCTGCTGACCCGATCTGTTCCTGCGCAGCTGCGAGACGTCGCTCGACAGATTTGCCCAGATCGACGCGCGCCTGCTCGCCCGCAGCTGTCGCTTCGGCCTTTGCATCGGCAACGATACGGTCGGCCTGCTCCTGCACTTCCTTCTGCTTGCGCTCATAGGAAGCAAGCATGGACTGGGCATCCTCGCGCAACTTGCGCGCTTCCTCGATTTCGGAGCGGATGCCCTCGGCGCGGCCGTCCAGCATACCCGCGATCAGCGAAGGCACTTTGAAGTAGACGTTGATGCCGATGAAAACCAGCAAACCCAGCAGCACGACGAAGTCGGTGTTGTACAGCGAAAAGAACGGACCATCCGCCGCGAATGCGGGTGTGGCGGCGAAGAGAGCTACACTTGATGTTGTGATCAAACGCATGACGTTATCCTTTCATCCGCGCGGTGACGGCGGCGTTGACAGTCTTTGCGTCGGCCTTACCGCCCATCGCTGCGATGATTTCTTTGGCAGTATCCTTGGCGACCGCTTTGACATTATCCATCGCGCTGGCGCGAATTTCGGCAATCGCCACTTCTGATTCGGCGGATTTTTCGGCGATCTGTGCGTCGGCTTTCTCAATAGCAAGATCAAGATCCTGCTGCATCTCTGCCTTCGCCTCTGCAATGATGCGCTGTGCTTCGGCGCGGGCGTCTACCAACGCTTTGTCATAAGCGGCCTCGGCCTCGACAGCTTTCGCTTTGAGATCCTCGGCGGCGGCAATATCGTTTGTAATCGTGCCCTGCCGCTCGGCCAGAATGGCGGCGATGCGCGGCAGCGCGACACGGGACAGGATCAGGTAGATCGCGACCAACGCAAGGATCAGCCAGAAAATCTGGTTGCCCCAAGTGGACGAATCCAGCTGTGGCATGCCTACACTTGTCGTTTCCGCAGCGCCGTAAGCGTCTGGTGCGGTTTCAGTTGCCATCGTGGCCTCCTGTCAGAACCTGAATATCGGAACTTTTATAGCGTTGGGCGGCGCGGCTTACCACGCCGCCCGATGCGTCTTGGACGTGATGTGATCGCTTAGACAGCGAACATCAACAGCAGTGCAACGAGGAACGAGAAGATGCCCAGAGCTTCTGCGAAGGCGATACCGATAAACAGCGTCGCTGTCTGGGATGCTGCCGCAGATGGGTTGCGCAGTGCGCCGCCAAGGAAGCTGCTGGCGACGTTACCAACGCCGATGGCTGCGATGCCTGTGCCGAGTGCCGCAATACCTGCGCCGATGTGTGCGAGTTGACCTTCCATGAGAAATCTCCTGTGAATTGGAAGTGGATAGATAAAGACAAGCGAGCCTGTCTGTTGTGGGTGATGACGGTTGTTAGTGGTGAGGATGCAGCGCATCCTTGAGATACACGCATGTAAGAATTGTAAAAACGTAGGCCTGAATGAAGCACACGAGCACTTCGAGACCGTACATCGCCGTGATGCCGAGAACCGCGAAGGGTGACACGGCGGCCAGTGCTGCAAACCCCGCGAACACTTTGATTACGGCGTGACCGGCCATCATGCTGCCTGCCAGACGTACGGAGTGGCTGACGGGGCGCACGAAATACGAGATCAGCTCGATCAATGCCAAAGCAGGGCGCAACGCGAGCGGCGCGGAAGTCACCCAAAACATTCCAAGGAAAGAGGCGCCGTTTTTAACGAACCCGAGGATCGTCACGCCAAGGAACACGGCCAGTGCGAGCGGCACGGTCACAGCGAAATGCGAGGTCGGTGTGAAGGCCGTCGGGATCAGACCGAGGAAGTTGGCCATCACGATAAACATGAACAGTGTCATAATGTAGGGGAAATAGCGCAGACCCTCTTTGCCGCAGATATCCTCGACCATCTTGTGGATGAAGCCGTAAGCAAACTCAGCAATCGACTGGGCACGTCCCGGCACGATGGCGCGCTTGGAGGTTGCGGTGACCAGAAGCAAAAACACTGCCAGCACGGCAAGGCTTGTCCAAAGTGCGGCGTTGGTGAACGTGAACCACTGCACAAGGCCGTCACCGCCAATCGGCTTTACAAGAAACTGGTCCATCGGCTTGAAAACAAGCCCGCCACCTTCGCTCTGTGCTGCTGTTGCCATTCGTCCGGCCCTTTATTCCCGTCGCTCGCAAGGAGCAGTTACCGCGCGTCTCCGTCGGAGACATCAACACTCTCGGCCTCGGCCGAAATTCTCTTTTCCTGCATTTCCTGCGCAGATCGGAGCATCGTTTTCACTCCGGCCGCGAGGCCCAGCAGGACAAACAGCACCATGAATATAGGCAGCGTTCCAAAGAACAGATCCAGCCCGTACCCGATGCCGAAACCGATCCCCAGACCGGCTACCAGCTCTATCACCATCCGCCAGGCCAGTTGCGCCTGAGAATAATGCTCATCCGAACGTGGCTTTGGTTCTTGCAAACCCTTTGCCGCTGCAATCCGCGCCTCGATCGCTGCCATTTGTGCTTTGCGATCTTCGTCTGACACAGGCCTGCTCCCGCTGGATGTCTTGGCGCACTAGCTACTTTGCGGCGCTCCCTGTGTCAACGGGACAAACGCTGACTGCAACTATTTGAAATAGAACCACTTTCCCTGAGCATGTCCACAATGTCGCGGGCTGAATCTACCAGATTGGACAGCGCCCGCGCCATATATCTTATTCAACCGTCTGGTTGATCTTTATTCGCGACCACTTCCCCAAACGCCTGTAGCGCGCTAAGACATGTCACATGGCACTCACACTCGATACCACTTTCGCCGCTCTGGCCGATCCGACCCGCCGCACGATCCTTGCGATGCTGCTGGAGGATGATATGGCGGTGACGGATGTGGCGGAGCCGTTCGAGATATCTCTCGCCGCAATTTCCAAGCATCTGGGCGTGCTGATGTCGGCGGGCCTCATAACCCAGGAAAAACGGGGCCGCGTAAAATGGTGCAAGCTTGAGCCGGATGCGCTGCGTGCCGCCTCGGTCTGGATGCAAGGCTTCGGGCAGTTCGAGCCGGTGAACCTGGATGCCTTTGAGCGGTTTCTGAAAACTGAGCTGTTGCAGGGGCAAGATCCGCTTTCAACAGGCCCTTGAAATAGAAAAGGGGGCCGCTGCGGACCCCCTGTTCTCGTCGTCGTGTGTTCGCACGATCAGAGCACGAACTGTACGATCGCCAGGACGATGACCACGAGACCGACAAGATAAATAATGCTACGCATGAATATGTTCCTTCACAGTTTGGTTATGCAATCAAACACACCAAGTACCATTTCAGTTCCTTCAATCCTGTGAGGCGGCGTTAAATTCATTGGTCATTGGCCGTTCTTCATATCGCATCATCGAAAACAAGACGACAAGGGACGCGCCATCACAGATCACCGTCCCGCGCCCGCGATTTCATGAATTTCAACAGCGCCTGAACCTTGCTGGTCCGGTGCAGATCGACATGCGTCACGAGCCAGATCTGAGCTGTCCACTCCGGACGCGGCACGCCTACTAAAACCAGATCCTCGTGCAGCGCCGCAGCCTGTGGCGTCATAAAACCTATGCCCACGCCCGCCATAACCGCCATGATCAGCGCATTGGGATCATTGCTGCGAAACACCACGTTCTTGCGGCTCACGGTTTTTGCCAGCCATTGGTGGTGCGGCGCGCGGCTGTCCTCGTCTTCCGGACCCACAAAGCGGTGCGCGCCATAGCTCTCGGCCCCCTCCGGCATACCCTGCGCGGCCACATAGGATCGCGACGCATACAGGCCGACCGTCTGATCCATCAGGGGCTGCACTACGTTATCGGGTTGTTCGGGCGCCCGCCCTGCCCGCACCGCTACATGCGCCTCGCCATACTCCAGCCGGAACAGCCGCTGGCCTGTCAGATACCGGACCACAATCGCCGGATAGGCTTGCTGAAACGCCGTCAGCAGCGGTGTCATCCGGGGCGTCAGCTCCGCCAGTGACGTTACGACCAGATCTCCCGAAACCTCGCGCCCGCTGCCCTGCATCCGACTGAGCAGCTGGCTGAACTGGTCCTCGGTCGCCTGCCCCACGCGCAGCAGATCCTCGCCCGCCTCCGTCGCGGTATAGCCGCGCGCGTGACGTTGAAACAGCTTGATCCCCAACCGCCCTTCCAGCGCGTCGATATGCCGGATCACGGTGGCATGATGCACGCCCAGCTTGTCAGCCGCACCACTGACGGTACGCATCCGCGCCACATAATAGGCTGTGCGCACCTCGTCCCAATTCTGCATATCTTCCCCTCCCGCTCAGACGTTCTTGTGTGCATAACTCAACACGCCCTGTTGGGTTTTGGAGCTATCATGGTTTGGCGCAAGAGATAAGTAAGGGTTGCACCGTAACAAAAGGCTCTTTCATGTCCATTCTGCACATTACTTCATCGGCATCCCCGATGCCTTCCGTCTCGTCGCTGTTGGGTCGTGAGGCCGCCGCAAAGGTTGGCGGCAACGTGACCACCCGCGATGTGGCCACCGGCATCCCCGCGATCGACAGCGACTGGACAGCGGCAAATTTTACCCCCGCCGATGAGCGGACGGCGGACCAAAAAGACCGCCTCGCGCTCTCCGACAGTCTCATCGCAGAAGTGCAGGCCGCCGATACGCTCATCCTCTCCGTCCCCATGTACAATTTCGGGGTGCCCTCCACGCTCAAGGCATGGATCGATCACATCTGCCGCGCCGGGCTCACCTTCAAATACTCTGCTGCCGGTCCAGAAGGGCTGCTCACTGGCAAACGCGCCATTCTGGTGGTCACGACCGGCGGCACGCCCGCAGGCTCCGACATGGATTTTGTATCCTCGTATGTGCGGCACATTCTTGGGTTCATCGGTATCACGGATGTAACGGTTATCGCGTCCGATCTGCTGCTGGAGGATCAGGACAAAGCCATCGCGCAAGCGCGCAAGGCCATCGCCGACCTCTGAGACCTGTACAGGCGGTTGACAGCCGCCTGCACCCCCGCTAAGTCGGCTAAATATTCCGGAAGCCAAAACTTCCGGTCCTGACTTCGTATCAGGATCGCCCCCAGTCAGCGTGTTACGCCCACTGGGGCAAAACTACTTTGTTTTGCCCCATCACGTCTGAAAGGTGCGGCATTTGTGCATTCAAGCGGCCGTTCCTATATTGGAGCCAATCCGCAACCGACCAAGAAGGGGCATCCGCCCATGTTCGAGAACCTCAGCGAGCGCCTCTCCGGCGTCTTTGACCGCCTGACGAAACAGGGCGCCCTCAGCGATGAGGACGTCAAAACCGCCCTGCGCGAGGTTCGCGTCGCCCTGCTTGAGGCTGATGTGTCCCTGCCTGTCGCACGTGATTTCGTCAACGCCGTCCAGGAAAAAGCCACCGGTCAGGCCGTCACCAAATCCATCACACCGGGCCAGCAGGTCGTCAAGATCGTGCATGATGCCCTGATCGACGTGCTGCGCGGCGAGGGCGAGCCGGGTGCGCTCAAGATCGACAACGCCCCCGCACCGATTCTTATGGTCGGTCTGCAAGGCTCGGGTAAAACCACGACCACAGCCAAGCTCGCCAAACGGCTCAAGGAGCGCGACGGCAAGCGTGTGCTGATGGCCTCACTCGACGTGAACCGCCCCGCCGCGATGGAGCAGCTGGCGATTCTCGGTCAGCAAATCGGCGTCGATACCCTGCCCATCGTCAAGGGCGAGACCCCCGTTCAGATCGCCAAGCGCACCAAAACGCAGGCCAGCCTTGGCGGCTACGACGTCTACATGCTCGACACCGCCGGACGTCTGTCCATCGACGAAGAGCTGATGACGCAGGTCGAGCAGGTCCGCGACATCGTCACCCCGCGCGAGACGCTGCTGGTGGTCGATGGCCTCACAGGTCAGGATGCCGTGCAAACCGCCGAGAATTTCAACACCCGCATCGGCATCTCCGGCGTGGTCCTGACCCGCATGGACGGTGACGGACGCGGCGGTGCCGCCCTGTCGATGCGCGCCGTCACTGGCAAACCGATCAAGTTCGTGGGCTTGGGCGAAAAGATGGACGCGCTGGAGACCTTCGAGCCTGAGCGCGTCGCGGGCCGTATCCTTGGCATGGGCGATATCGTCGCTCTGGTCGAAAAAGCCCAAGAAACCATCGAGGCCGAACAGGCCGAGAAGATGATGAAGCGCATGGCCAAGGGGATGTTCAACATGAACGACCTCAAAATGCAGCTCGAACAGATGCTCAAGATGGGCGGCATGCAAGGCATGATGGGTATGATGCCCGGCATGGGCAAAATGGCGAAACAGATCGAGGACGCGGGCCTTGATGACAAGATCCTGCGCCAGCAGATCGCCCTCATCAACTCCATGACCAAAAAAGAGCGCGCCAATCCTGCGCTGCTTCAGGCGTCGCGCAAAAAGCGTATCGCCAAGGGTGCCGGCATGGAGGTGTCCGACCTGAACAAGCTGATGAAGATGCAGCGTCAGATGTCGGACATGATGAAGAAGATGGGCAAAGGCAAAGGTGGCATGCTCAAATCAGCGATGAAGCAGATGATGGGCGGCAAGGGCGGCGCAGGCGGTATGGACCCGGCGGCGATGTCGCAAGGCATGGACCCCAAGGCGCTGGAAGCGGCAGCCAAACAGATGGGCGGAAAGAACCCCTTCGGCGGCGGCGGCATGGGCCTACCCTCAGGCCTGAGCGGCTTTGGTAAGAAGAAATGACCGATCCCGTCACCCTTGCCGCGCAAGTCCTGCGCGAACACCGCGCGAGCATCGACCGCCTTGATGCGATCCTCGTCTACACGCTGGGCGAGCGGTTCAAACACACACAGGCTGTGGGGAAACTCAAAGCCGAACACGACCTTCCCCCCTCCGATCCCGCGCGCGAGAATGCGCAGATCGAGCGGCTAGAAGATTTGGCGAAACAGGCCGATCTGGACCCTGAGTTCGCCAAGAAGTTTCTCAACTTCATCATCGCTGAAGTCATTCAGCACCACAAACATCACCAAGATCAAATCTGAAGGAATACCAATATGTCCATGAAAATCCGCCTTGCCCGTGGTGGCTCGAAAAAGCGCCCCTTCTACCGGATCGTCGCCGCAGACAGCCGCATGCCACGCGATGGCCGCTACATTGAAAAGCTGGGAACATACGCACCACTGCTGGCAAAAGACAGCGAAGACCGCGTTGTGATGAACGTCGAGCGCGTCGAGCACTGGCTGGGCCAGGGCGCACAGCCGACCGAGCGTGTACAACGTATGCTGGAAGCGGCAGGTGTGCGTCCAAAGACAGAGCGCAACAACCCGACCAAGGGTACACCCGGCAAGAAAGCCGCCGCGCGCGTCGAAGAGAAAGCCGCCAAGGCAGCAGCCGCAGCAGAAGCGGCAAACGCACCCGCCGAGGAAGCACCCGCAGAAGACGCGGCAGCAGAATAAGTCAGGACATCCCGGCATGGACACGTTTTCGGATGAATTTCGTGCCGGGTTGACCGATCTGATGCGCTGGCGCCGCGATGTGCGCCAGTTTCGCACCGATACCGTGGAGGAGGCACTTGTTCTCGAGTGTCTCTCCACACTCGAACTTGCCCCGTCCGTGGGCCTGTCGGAGCCGTGGCGCGTTATCCGCGTCCGCTCGGACACCGCACGCGCTGCCGCGCTTGATAACTTTCAGACTGCAAATGCGTTGGCCCTTGAGGGTTATGCCGGTGACCAGGCCACACTCTATGCCTCGCTCAAGCTGTCGGGCATGAAGGAAGCGCCGGAACATATTGCGATTTTCTGTGACGATGCCACACCCAAGGGCGCAGGCCTTGGTGCCAGCTCCATGCCCGAGATGCGCCGATACTCCGTCGTAGGTGCCATCACTCTGATGTGGCTGCACGCCCGCACGCTGGGCCTTGGCATCGGGTGGGTCTCGGTGCTCGACCCTGTGCGCCTGTGCCGTGATCTGGATGCACCAGCGGACTGGTCGCTTGTCGCTTACCTTTGCCTTGGCTGGCCGCGCGATGTATCCCTGACGCCAGAGCTTGAAACAAAAGGCTGGGAGGCCCGCGCCGCCGCCCTGCATATCGAGGACCGCTGATGTTCGGACTACTTAAATTCGTGGCAACCCTGTGCATCGGGGCCGTGCTGGGCTTTCACCTCAACGGGTTACTGATGCAAAGCGAATGCCGCGCTGGCGAAGGCCAGTGGACCGGGACGATCTGCGTCAATTCGGAGTTGCTGCAATGAGCGAGAGCCATATCTGTGTCGGGACAATCTCCGGCTCCTACGGCGTGAACGGAGAGCTGCGAATCAAAAGCTTTTGCGCCGTACCCGAAGACATCGAGAGCTATAGCCCGCTGACCGACGAGAGCGGCGGACGTGAATTTATGCTGGCCATCCTGCGGCCCGTCAAAAACGGCTTTTCTGCCCGTCTGCCTGACGTGGCGAACAAGGAAGACGCCGACGCGCTGCGCGGCACCAAGCTCTATGCCCGGCGCGAACAACTGCCCTCGCTGCCCGACGACGAATTTTATCACGCCGATCTCATCGGCCTTGAGGTCTATGATACGGGCGGCGTGCTGTTGGGGCGGGTCAAGACCGTCCAGAACCACGGCGCCGATGATCTGCTGGAATTGCAACTCAGCGGTACGTCTACGACGACTTTTCTGCCCTTCACAAAGGCGGCCGTGCCCACGGTCGATCTGGCCACCGGCCGCATGGTCGCCGATCCACCCGAAGGGATATTACCCACGCCCAAGCCTGATCCACAGAACTGAACATGCGGCGGATCATTATCCACGCCGGATTTCACAAAACAGGCACCACCAGCCTGCAACAGACCCTGCGCGCCAACCGCGCGGCGCTGCGCCCCGAGATCCGTCTGGTCCTGCGACCGGGCATGACCGCGCTGTGCGAATGTGCCCGCGCCTACAGCCGCTCGCGCGAGGATTACGATCTGGGCATGGTAAAGTACGAGGCTGCGGCGCTGATGGAAACGCTGCAACCTGAGAGCGCGGACACGATCATCCTCACCTCGGAAGATCTGAGCGGGCATATGCCCGGACGTTTCCGGCTGCGCGGCTATGGCGCCGCCCCACACATCATGCGCGCGCTGTCGGTCGCGATCAAAGCGACCAGTCCCGACGCCGAAGTTAGCTTTTTCTTCACCACCCGGAGCGCGGAGCAATGGCTGCGCAGCTGCTATGCCCAGCATTTGCGCGCCGCACGGATGGTCTGGGATGAAGGTGATTATGTCAAACGCCTCAAACCCTCCGCCGATCATGACAAGATCCTCGATCTGGTCAAACGCGAGGTGCCTTACAACGCCGTGCTGGATGCCGCGCTTGAGGATCATGCCGCCCGCCCGCTGGGCATGGCCGAAGCGCTGCTGGATCATTTGCAGATCGACGGCCCGCGCCGCGCGGCGCTGGTCCCCTCGCCCGCGCGTAAGGTCGGCTTGCCCGCCGCGCTCAAGGCAGAGCTGCTGGCGCTGAACCGCTCGGATCTGGACGATGCCGCCCTGCGCAAGGCCAAACGTGCCCTGATCGACCGGGCCGCCTGATGCCGCGCAAGATCGTCATTCATGCGGGGTTTCACAAGACTGGCACTTCGACGGTGCAGGCCGTGCTACGGGCCAACCGCAAAGCGCTGATGCCGTCCCTCGCCATTCGCCTCAAGGGGCAAATGAAAGAGCTGATGAGCGCGACGCGTGGGTACTCTACCTACGGGACCACCGAGGCGCTGGACAAGGTAAGCCGCCGATTTGATGCAATACTCGCCGATTTACCCGGCATGCCGCGCCGGACGCTGCTGCTAAGCGCGGAGGAGCTGTCAGGCCATATGCCCGGCCGTGGCGCATTGGCGGATTACGGTGCCGCGCCGGTGCTCATGTACCTGTTCTGGCAGCGCGCGCAGATCGCTTATCCGCAAACCCCCGTTGTTTTCTGTTTTGGCACCCGCGCCCCTGCCTTATGGCGGCGCTCGGCCTGGGCCGAGCATGTGAAATCATCCGGCATGAGATTGGATTTTGCGGAGTTCTGCGCAGGCTATCCCGCCGCATCGGATCTGGCTGCCGTGGTCAGCGAAGTGCGCCGCCGTGTCCCGGCTCCCGTCCATTCCTTCACACTTGAGGCGTGTATTACCGGGCCTTTGGGCCCCGCCGATCCTGTGCTGGACCTGTGCGACATTCCCGATCATCTACGCACGAAACTTGCTGCGCAATCGCCCCAGAACACCCGTCTCGACGACGACACGCTCGCCGCCTTGCTTGCCATCAACAGGGCGCATAGTGACACCAACACGCGCAACGCTGCCAAGGCGGCAATTTTGGGCAAAGGACCTGACACATGACCCCGCCCAACCGCTCTCACGGGAAACAACGCGTGACCGCCATGCTAAAGCCGCGCGAACTGATGCAGGAGACGCCCGATTATATCGACGTCTGGCAGGCACATGTGATCACGCTGTTCCCCGAGCTGTTCCCCGGCGTGCTGGGTGCCAGCCTCACGGGGCGCGCGCTGAAGGAAGGGCAATGGCAACTCAAGGCGCATGACCTGCGTGAATACGGCCTGACCAAACACCGCAATGTCGATGATACCCCTGCCGGTGGCGGTGCGGGCATGGTGCTGCGCGCCGATGTCGTCGGCCCCGCGATCGAGGCGGTGCAGACCCGCGCGCGCGGGCGTTGGCCGATCCTGTATATGTCGCCTCGCGGCAGGCGGTTTGATCAGGCGATGGCGCAGGATCTGTCACAATGCGCCGGCGTCACCATGCTGTGCGGCCGCTTTGAGGGCGTAGACGAGCGGGTGATCGAACATTACGGCATCACCGAAGTCTCGCTGGGAGATTTTGTGATGACCGGGGGCGAGTTGGCCGCGCAAGCCATGATCGACGCGACCGTGCGCCTGCTGCCCGGCGTGCTGGGCAATGCCGAAAGCACGGTGGAAGAGAGCCATTCTGCGGGCCTGCTGGAGCATCCGCAATACACCAAACCGGCCGAATGGAACGGGCGCGCGATCCCGCCCGCGCTCATGTCCGGCAACCACGCCGAAATCGAGAAATGGCGGCGCGAGATGTCGCATAATCTGACGCAAGAGCGCAGGCCCGACCTTTGGGCGGCCCATCAGGCGCGACAAAAGCGCTGATCCTAAGGCCGCTCCGACCATCGGCACAAAGCGGCTGTTCGCGGTGCCGGGATCAGGCTTTTTCGCGCAGATATGCTGCGATCTGGTCCTTCAACGCCAGCCGCTCGCGGCGCATTTTCTGCATGTTGTCGTCGCTGGTCGGCTCCACATCGGTCTCGGCGCGGTGGATGGCGCGGTTGATCGTGTGATAGCTGTCCGCCAGATTGGCAAAATGCTGGTCAGATTTGCGCAATGCGGCCATCTGCTCGACCTGCTGGGGGAATTCTGCGGGCAATTCATGCGGGGTATGGGCCAATTTCTCTTCCTCATCTGTTTAGGGAAACTCTGTTTTTCGGAACCTGTGGTGCGCACCAGATTTGTATTCCGACTGCGCGGCGCGAGATCCACACCGCACTATGATCGCCGGACGGGCGCTTGCATTGATATGGATCAAGCCGCGTTGGATAACTCTGCCCTTGATCCGTGTCGCCTTCGGGCCTATACGCCAAACAATCCGGAATCGCCTCTGTGCGGCTCGGGGTTTTTGTGCATTTGCACAATACGAAAAAGCAAAGACGATGCTACCTCCGGCGGGCTGCCCCTGTTCCTTGATCAAGGCTAGACCCGATAAACAGACCGAAGCTCTGGGATCAGATCAAACCTTCGTGGCATACCACGAGCATCATAGGAGCATCAGATGAACCTGATCGCACAAATCGAGGCGGAACACATCGCCGAACTCGCAAAGGAAATCCCCGATTTCCGCGTGGGAGATACCATCCGGGTCGGCTTTCGCGTCACCGAAGGCACACGCACCCGCGTGCAGAACTACGAAGGCGTCTGCATCAGCCGCAAGCACGGCAAAGGCATTGCCGGTGCATTCACTGTCCGCAAGATCTCGTTCGGTGAAGGTGTTGAGCGCGTATTCCCGCTGCACTCCACCAACATCGACAGCATCACCGTGGTCCGCCGTGGCCGTGTACGTCGTGCGAAACTTTACTATCTGCGCACGCGCCGTGGTAAATCCGCACGCATCATCGAGAACGCAAACTACAAAGCGCCCAAGGAGTAAGCGAGATGAAAGCAGATACACATCCCGAGTATCACACGATCAACGTCAAAATGACCGACGGTACGATCCTGGAAATGAAATCCACCTGGGGCAAAGAGGGCGACCAGCTGTCGCTTGATATCGATCCCACGGTACACCCTGCCTGGACAGGGACATCCGGTCGTCTGCTCGACACCGGCGGCCGCGTATCCAAGTTCAAGAGCAAATACGCCGGTCTTGGCTTCTAAGCCGAACCAAATTTTACGGTTGAAAGGGCGCATTTCCGTAAGGAGGTGCGCCCTTTGCGTTATGGCAGAGGAGCGGCGTGTATGTACCATGCCCGAGGGGCCCAGCGCGCCTAGCCAAGCAACTCGGCCAACAGAGGATGGGGGAAATTGCGCGGCACCGTGAGCGCGTAGAATGTCTCAGTCAGGGCCAGATCAAAGGGCGCTGTCGCAAGCCTGCCGGATTTAATCTCATCCGCCAGCACCACGTCCGGGACCAGCGCCACGCCCGCATCCTCGCGCGCGAGCAGACGCATCATCGCCATATCATCCGCCTCTGCGACGATGTTCGGCGTGATGCCCAGCCGCGCCAACAGGCTGTTGAAACCGATACGGATCGCCCCGGTCGGCAAAATAAGCGGCTCGTGCTGCAACAGCGATGCCAGCGTTTTGTGCTGTAACCGGTGTGGCGCGCCATGCAAACCCACGCGCTGCGCCGCGATCCGGTGGGTGGTGAAATCCGGCGCTTGATCGTTCGGCGGCGGCTCGGTCGTGAGCACCACATCGAGGCCCAGCGCGCGCAACGTCTCCAGCAGTTCCGGCCCGCCGGACCGAAGGATCACCTCGCACCCGCCGCGCGCCAGAACGGGACGAAGGAACTGGAGCTGGAAGTTACGCGAAAGCGTCGACAGCGCGCCGATCCGGAAGGGCGGCAAGGTCGTCGAGGTCTGCGCCAGCGTCGCCTCCAGCTCGGCCCCCGTCGCAAAAATGCGGTCCGCGTGGTCCAGCGCGATGCGCCCCACCTCCGTCAGGACCAGTTGGCGGCCCACACGGTCAAACAGATCCTGCCCCAGCCGCGCCTCCAGCGCCTTGATCTGCGTGGACAGCGCCGATTGCGACAGGTTCAGCATCTGGGCTGCACGGGTGAGGTTTCCCTCATGGGCCACGGCCTGAAAATACCGCAGGTGGTGATAATTGAGCATAATAGCGCCTCCGTTCTTTTCTATAGAACGATTGTCGGCCAAAGATATATTCTATTTTCGGGTCTCGCCAAAGAGGGGCGTCTGGGCCGACCTCATCTTACCTGATGGACCGGCTGATCGGCATTACAATTCATCTGCGATCCCCGCCGTTGCCCCCGCGCACCGGTGCCTTTGTCTTGGGCCGTTCACGCCTTTTCAAAGGTCCAAACACTAAATATAGTGTATTCGACACGTCCCTGCGCAATTGCAGGCAAGGCACAAAGGGCACCTGCATATGGCGCATATTATCGTCGTCGGAAACGAAAAAGGCGGCGCAGGGAAATCCACGGTTTCCATGCACATCGCAACGGCCCTGGCCCGGATGGGTCACAAGGTCAGCGCCCTTGATCTTGACCTGCGGCAGCGTACGTTCGGGCGGTTTTCCGACAACCGTCGCGCCTTTCTGAAGGACAGCGGCCTTGATCTGCCCAGCGCGCGATCGCATGATCTGCCAGAGATCAACGCCAACGAATTGCAGCCCGGCGAGAACGTCTATGACCACCGCCTGTCCGCCGCCGTGGCCGAGCTTGAGCCGAACAACGATTTCATTCTAATCGACTGCCCCGGCTCGCACACGCGATTGTCACAGGTCGCGCACAGCCTTGCCGATACGCTGGTGACCCCGCTCAACGACAGCTTCATCGACTTTGATCTGCTGGCTCATACCGACGCGTCGGGGGACAAGATTACCGGCCCGTCGGTCTATTCCGAAATGGTGTGGAACGCGCGGCAACTACGGGCGCAGGCAGGATTGCCCGCGATCGACTGGGTCGTGGTGCGCAACCGCATGGGTGCACAGCGTATGGTCAACAAGGACAAGATGGAGCGGGCGATCCAGAACCTCAGCAAGCGCATCGGCTTTCGCGTGGCGCCGGGCTTCAACGAACGTGTCATCTTTCGCGAGCTGTTTCCGCGCGGCCTCACATTGCTGGACCTCAAGGATGTGGGCGTCAAACAGCTCAACATCTCGAACATCGCCGCCCGTCAGGAGCTGCGCGACCTGATCAAGGCGCTGAAACTGCCCGGCGTAAACGCGGACTTCTAAACCCGCCTGCGCCGCTTCAGCACCACGACGTTTGAGACAAACAGCGCGCCCAACACCACCACGCCCCCCGCGATTGCCCAGGGGCCGGGGTTCTCCGACAGCATGACCCAGACCAGCAGAGGCGCGAGAATGCTTTCGCCCAAGATGAGCAGAGACACCTCGGCGCTGGTGATATAGCGCGGCCCGAGCGCTAGAAAGATCGACGACAGCGCGATGAAACCACCGTGCATCAGCACCAGCGGGATCTGGGAAGCGGATATGCTGAAGGGGGCCGCGACGGGCAGCAACAGCACCGCAAAGATCACGTAGGAAATCGGCAGCGCCGCCACCATCGACACCTGGCGCATCTGCCGCGCGGCGGTCAGACCGGCGGCAAACATCGCCGAGACAGCAAGTGCCAGCAGATCACCCCTCCACGACGCGCCCTGAGTCTCGCCCGAGCCGTAGGCGATAATGCTGAGCCCCGTAAAGACGGCGAGAATAGTGAGCATCATGCGGCGCGTGATCGGCTCTTTCAGAAAAACTCGGCTGAATACCATGGCAAAAACCGGCATGGAAGCGATGATGAAAACCACATTCGCCACGGAGGTGTAGGCCACGGCCAGCACGAACAACACGCCGCTGATCCCCGTACAAAACCCGTAGATCAGCCCCACATACCCCGTCCGCACCACCGCCCTGAAAGGTGCGGTGCCTTGCAGCGCCAGCAGCCCCAGCGCGATCAGAGCACCCGCGCCCAACAGCCGCCAAAACGCGACGGTCAACGCTGGCGCCTCGATTAGCCGCACAAAAAGGCTGTCCGGAACGACGAACAGAACGCCCAGCAAGGTGAGCAGAATTCCTTTTAGATGCGGTGTCATCGGCAAGGGGTGAACACTTCCTAAGCTATAGTCAAAGAGTTTTAGCGCAATTTCTCGACACTTCGGTGAGACGCTATACCTCGCGTCGCATGAAACAGATCATTATACCCCGTGTCCTTTTGCGCAATCCCGACGACTTTGGCGGGCGCCGGCAGGACGATTTCCAATGCGGTGTGCCTGTTTTGCGCGCGGGGAATCTTGTTGGGCTTGAGGCCGCAGACACGGCAGGCCCGTTGCAGATGGTCCTGCCCGCGCTCACTGATCCGCATTGCCATCTGGACAAATGCCACACCATCGCGCGCCTGGGGCCGGTAGCGGGCAATCTGGAAACCGCGATTGCGGCACAGGTGCGGGATAAGGAGCACTGGACAGTAGACGATATCCGCGCCCGCGCCATCCGCGGCCTGAACGAGGCGCGGGTGGCCGGTGTCGGGGCGATGCGCAGCCATGTGGATTGGGGTGACGGGCCGGAGCGGCCAATGGCGTGGGACGTCCTCCGCGAGATGGCTCAGGAGACGGAAGGGCTCACACTTCAGCTCTGCCCCCTCACCGGGATTGACCGCTTGGCGGATAAGGGGTTCACACGCGCCCTCGCCTGTGCGGCGGCGGATGCGAGCGGCGCGCTTGGAGCCTTTGTCAAGGATCACGAGGGCATGAAGGAGGGCATCTCCCATATGTTTGCAGCAGCGCGTGATTTCGGCCTGCCGCTTGATTTCCATGTGGATGAAGGGTTGGGCGACCATAACGGGTTGGAGGTGATCGCCGATGCGGCCCTTGCGGCGCAGTTTGACGGACCCATCCTGTGCGGGCACGCCTGTAGCCTGATGAACCGCGACCCCGACAGCGTCAACCGGATCGCTGACAAACTGGTGCGTGCAGGAATTGCCGTGTGCGCATTGCCCACGACCAACCTGTATCTTCAGGACAGGCAGGACGGCACACCCGACCGGCGCGGCCTCACCCGCCTGCGCGAATTGCGCGCGGCAGGGGTGATAGTGCTCACCGGATCCGATAATGTCGCCGATGCGTTTTGCCCGCTGGGCCAGTTTGATCCGATGGCCGCGCTGCATCTGACGGCGCTGGCTGCCCATCTGGATCCGCCCATGGCCCAATGGCTGCCGATGATTACCACCGACGCGCGGGCCGCGATGGGCCTGTCCCCTTTGTTCGTTGATAACGCCCCACTGAAAGATTTACGGATCAGCGATGCCAGCGAGTGCGAAACCCTTGTCGCGCAGCGCCATCCCTTGCGCCCCTTTGATATTCATCCATAAGCAGAAGAGCGGATCTACCAACCTCGCCGCACCGCGATCATTCTGCGCGTTGCGCCCACCAAGTCCATTCCCCGGCCGGGGTTGACGGGAGGGGCTTATGCCTTGATCATCAGGGCTTAGCGTCGGGTTGAGCGTATACGCACGCAGCCCCGGCATCGAAAGCAGGACAAACCTGCGATCACCGAACCGGTAAAACCGGGTCTTGTGTGGCGGCCCGCCGATGGATGCGCTGCCACTGCTACAACCGAGAGGAAGAATATGACATTCACCACACGCACCGGCAAACCGCTGCCGCAGGCCATTCTGGACCATGCCGAGCACGCAAAGGCCGATCCGGTCAACCGCCGCGAGTTTTTGTCGATGGCCAGCGCATTCGGCGCCACCACCGCCACCGCCTATGCCATGATCGGCCTGCCGACGCCTGCAAATGCCGAAAGCCATGCCAATAAAACCATGGGCGGCACCGTGCGCATGCAAATGGAAGTGCGCGCGCTCAAGGATCCGCGCACCTATGACTGGTCGCAGATCGCGAATTTCTCGCGCGGCTGGCTTGAATACCTCGCCATCTGGGAGAACGACGGTACGTTTACTCCCGCCCTGCTGGAAAGCTGGGAGATCAGCGACGATGCCACAGAGTACACGCTGAACGTCCGCCAAGGCGTGAAATGGAACAATGGTGACGATTTCACCGCCGAAGATGTCGTGCGCAACATCACCGGCTGGTGCGATAAATCGCTCGAAGGCAACTCCATGGCCGGCCGTTTCGCGACCCTCATCGACGAAGAAACGGGCCAACTGGCCGAAGGCATCGTCGAAGTCGTCGACAGCCACACGATCAAGCTCAACCTGCCCGCCGCTGATATCACGCTGATCGCGGGCATGGCCGACTATCCCGCAGCCATCGTGCACAGCACGTTCAACGCGGATGAAATGGTCGACAATCCAATCGGCACCGGCGCCTATCTGCCAGAATCTCTCGAAGTGGGCGTAAAAGGTGTGCTGGTGAAAAACCCTGATCACACGTGGTGGGGTACCGAAGTATACGGCGGACCCTATATCGACCGGCTTGAATACATCGACTACGGCACTGACCCCTCCGCATGGATCGCGGCAGCCGAGTCCGAGGAAGTGGACGCCTTCTATTCCATGGAAGGGGATTTCATCGACATTCTCAGCAGCCTGGATGGTTGGGTAGAGCACTCGATTGCCACGGCATCGACCATCGTGATCCGGCCCAACCAGCTGGCCGAAATTGACGGGAAGCGGCCCTATGAGGACGTCCGCGTGCGTAAAGCGCTCTCAATGGCCGTCGATAACTCCGTCCTGCTAGAACTTGGGTATGCCGGTAAAGGTATCACAGCCGAGAACCACCACATCGGCCCGATGCATCCCGAATACGCAGAGCTGCCGCCGCGTGAAGCAGATCCCGCCGGCGCAAGGGCGCTGATGGAAGAAGCGGGCATGATCGACTTCGAGCACGAGCTGTTCTCGATCGACGATGCCTGGCGCAAGGACACGACCGACGCGGTTGCCGCGCAGCTGCGCGACGCAGGGATCAACGTCAAACGAACGATCCTGCCCGGCTCGACCTTCTGGAACGACTGGACGAAGTACTCCTTCTCGTCGACCAACTGGAACCCGCGCCCGCTTGGTGTGCAGATCTGGGCACTGGCTTACCGCTCGGGCGAGGCATGGAACGAGTTTGGCTGGTCGAACGACGCATTCGACGCGATCCTGACCGAAGCGCTTGCTACTCCGGATGTCGACAAGCGCCGTGCGTTGATGGCAAAAGGCCAGCAGATCGTTCAGGACGAAGGCGTCACGATCCAGCCCTACTGGCGCTCGCTCTATAACCACACCAAGGAAGGTCTGACAGGTGCCGCGCACCATATCAGCTATGAGTACCATCCCGCGCGGATGGCGTGGAGCTGAACCACCGGATTGAAAATACTAAAAAAGGGCCGCGCAGAATGCGGCCCTTTTTATTTGCGCATCATTTCCGCAGCAAGGACGTGATCAATCTGCGCCCATAAATTTGTTTGCCGTCATCAGCGCTACCAGTTCGCGGACCGAGTGTTGAATGCCACGGTCGGACGTATCCAACTCGACTTCAGCACGGGCATAGCACGGCGCGCGTGCATCCATCAGTGCCTTGATCTGCGCCATCGCGAGGGACGCGTCCGTGACCCGTTGGATATCCCCCTGCGCCCTTGCCCGTGCGACATGCTCTGTCAGCGAAGACCGAAGCCAGACAGTATGGAACCGGGCCAATAGCCGGGAAAAAGGTGCATCTTGCTCGACCAGACCACCGGACACTGACAGAATCAGGGGACCATCGATGCTGATCACACGCTCCAGCGCCTCGGCCTCGAGGCGGCGGTAACCGTCGGCACCATAGAGCGACAGAACCTCCGCCAGCGGCATGCCGGTCTCATCCTCGATCAGGCTGTCCAGCTCAATAAACGGGACACCAAGCGCGCGGGCGGCCAAAGCCCCCAGTGTCGTCTTGCCCGCGCCGTTCAATCCCAGCAGGCAAATCCGGCCCAAGCGCGTATCGCTAGGCTTATCTGACCTGAGCAATTCCTCGATCTGAAGTCTCACCTCAGCGGAGGCATGGCTGAACTGCTGTGCCATCCGTAACGCATCCGCATCAACCGCGACCTGCTGCGCGATCAGCGTCTCGATCGGGACATCAAGCGCACGGGCGACCCGCTCCAACAGGGCGATGGAGATATTTCCCTCACCCGCCTCAAGCTGAGCCAGATAGCGCGGCGACACGCCCGACAGTTCTGACACCACCCGGCGCGGCATGCCCTTGTCCTTTCGCGCGTCCCGCACGCGCTGCGCGAGCCTCGCGATGAGAGCGTTGCGAGGGTCCTCCACGCTGTTTGAGTGTTCAGTGTTCGCCATGTGCCCAAACATAGTGCACAACTTCAAAACGCCCAAGATGTTTCGCAGCCCAGACTACGCAATACACCGAGGCGACTTGAATCAGATTTATTCAGAAAAATGGTGGCGTTACCTGGATTTGAACCAGGGACCTAACGATTATGAGTCGTTCGCTCTAACCAACTGAGCTATAACGCCGCCGTGCGGCTGATCTATGATAGCCACCCGCCTGCGTCAAGGCACAAACAGCCTCCCTGCGAGGGTTAGACCCACTTGGCCAATGGTGGCAAGCTCATCAACACCGCGTTGGCGTCATGCCCGGTCTCAAGGCCGAATTTCGTACCCCGGTCGTAGACCAGATTATACTCGGCATAGAGCCCACGGTGGATCAGTTGGGCGTCCTTGTCAGTCTCGTTCCACGCCTGATTGCGGCGCTTCTCGACCAGCGGCACATAGGCGGGCAGGAAAGCGCGGCCGATGTCTTGTGTCAGGGCAAAATCCGCCTCCCAATCACCGGTATTACGATCATCCATAAAGATGCCGCCAACGCCCCGCGCACGGTTGCGGTGCGGTATATAGAAATACTCGTCCGCCCATTCCTTGAGCTTGGGGTAGATTTCGCTGCCGTGCGGATCAAGGTGCTCTTGCTGCGTCGCGTGAAAATGCGCCGTATCCTCATCGTACTCGATACAAGGGTTCAGGTCGGAGCCACCGCCAAACCACCACGCACCGGGCGTCCAGAACATACGGGTGTTCATATGGACCGCAGGCGCGTGCGGGTTTTGCATATGCGCCACAAGACTGATACCTGAAGCCCAAAAGCGTGGATCATCCGCCATGCCGGGCACGCCACGGGCCGCCATCGCTTTTTGCGCGCGATCCCCCAAGGTGCCGAAAACGGTCGAGATATTCACGCCGACCTTCTCGAACACGCGCCCGCCGCGCATCACGCTCATGAGGCCGCCGCCCGCATCCGATCCGTCATCGGAGGTGCGTGTGGTATTGGTAACCTCGAAACGCCCCGGCTCCATATCGCTAAGCGGGCCTTCGTCATGGCTGTCTTCAAGGCCCTCGAAAGATGCAACAATATCGTCACGCAGGGTCCGAAACCACGCAGCGGCGCAGTCTTTTTCAGTCTCGAAGGATGCAGTCATGGCAAGGCTCTCTGTCAGATTTATCTGACACTCTTACACCACACTTATTTCAACGTGAACAGAGCAACATCCTGCACATTTAATGCGCCGGGGCTGTGACCGCGTCAAGCAGGGAGCGCCCACCGTCAACGACCATCACCTCGCCGGTCATGAAGCTGGAGCTGTCGGCGGCGAGGAACTGGATGCTTTCTACCAACTCACTGGCAGAGGCGATCCGGCCCAACGGCGTGTGACTGCGAATGTCATCGCGCCATTCACGGTTGTCGGCAACCGACGCCTTCAGGGAGGCCGACATAACCGAACCGAAAGCGACCGCGTTGACACGGATCCGGTGCGGCGCGAGGGCCAGCGCCAGCGAGCGCGTCATCTGGTCCAGCGCGGCAGAGGCGATGGAGTAGCCCATGAGCCCCGGCTGCGTGTGGTGCGCCGCAGTCGAACTGAGATTGATAATCGAACCGACCTGCCCTTCCGGCTGAGTTTCGGCCTGTTTCATCATCCGCTTTGCCACTTGCTGCGACAGGCGCAGCGCCGTCATCAGATTTTGCTCAAGCAACATATCGACGGATTGATCATCCACGTCAAACGCGTCCGTCGGGAACATCTGCCGAGAGGCGTTGACCAGAATATCCACCTGTTCGAACGCGTCGATGGTCGCCGAGACCAGGTTGGCGATGGTAAGGCGTTGCCGCAGATCGCCCGCAAAAAAGCGGATATTGCCCTCATCCCGAGTCTCGCCCAGCTCTTCCTTGAGGCGTTTTTCGTCCATATCAGCGCACATGACGTTGGCGCCCTTATCCGCAAAATCGCGGGCAATCGCGAGGCCGATACCGTTGGCAGCCCCCGTGACAATCGCGGTTTTACCGGCGATGGAAAATGACATGTGGTGTCCTTTGAGTGGGTTAGCGGCGTTTGCGAATAGGTCGTGATGCGTGAAACAGCTTGAACCGCGCATCCCCACCGATCTCTTCGACCGTCATGAACTTGGTCTTCAATTCCGCCTCATAGGGTAAATGGCGGTTTGCGACCATCCAAAGATGCCCCTGCGGCGTCAACAGCCGCGCAGCGGAAGCGACAAACGCCTGACCAATCTGCGGCTCAGATGCGCGGCCCACGTGGAACGGTGGGTTCATCACTACGGTGTCCATCCGGTGCTCCGGCGACCAATCGGTGCCATCGGCCCAGTGAAACTGCGCACGCGGATCAGTCACATTGCGGCGCGCACATTCCAGGGCGGTGTAGCCCGCCTCGACCAGATGTACCGCCTCGACCCCGTCGCGTGTCAGCGCATGCGCCGATAGAAAGCCCCAGCCTGCGCCCAGATCGCATACGTGTTTACCCAGCTTGTCCGGCAGGGCATCGACCAAAAGGGCGGACGCAATATCGACACCGTCTGCTGAGAATACACCGGGCGCAGTCCAGAAACCGCCCTCGGTCAATTCGGGGCCTGCCGCCCAGTCGGCGAAATTATCGGCGGCGGGGGCATCGATCCAGAACAGCTTTCCGTGGGCCTTAGTGATCGGCCCGTGCACGCTGACACGTGCTTTCATCGACTTCAGGATGCCTTCTATTCCATCAGTCTTTTGACCGTCGATGACGACCGGACCATCGCTCAGCGCGCATGCCTGCGCGATCATGGCGCGCGCTTCCAACTTCGCTCGTGGCAGGCAGACGATTGCGGCGGCGTACCGCCCCTCGCTCACCACGGCGACGCTGAAACCGCGCGCTGTCCAGGCGGCATAGGCCGGGTGAAAATCATGGATGATCCTAGTCCGGTCTTTGAGCAGGTCATCGAGATCCAGATCGGGGGACGGGCCGAAAACGGCAATGGGCCCTTCGGTGGGCCACTCAAGCCCGCCGCCGTCAAGTGCCAGCGGCAGTCGCGAATCAAGCATCGCCTATTCTTCTTTTTCCATGGTACATTGCAGCGGGTGCTGGTGGCGGCGCGCAAAATCCATCACTTGCGCGACCTTGGTCTCTGCGATCTCGTGGCTGAACACACCGACGACGGCCAGCCCTTTTTTGTGGACAGTCAGCATAATCTCAAAGGCCTGCGCGTGGTTGAGGCCAAAAAACCGTTCCAAAACATGCACGACAAATTCCATCGGCGTGAAATCGTCGTTAAGCAGCATCACCTTATACATCGGCGGCCGCTTGGTCTTTGGCTTCACTTTGGTCAGCAGTTCGGTATCGTCATCGTCCTGCGGGCCTGACATGGTGATCGGATCAAGGTGCATTGCTGCTCCTGCGGTAAATACGTGTTACTCGGGATGTTCAGTCGTCTATATAACGTGAAGGCCCGTTTAGAAAAGAGGTATGGCGCCAATATGTCCCACGCCCTGACGACAATCGGTTTCGATGCCGATGACACGCTCTGGCACAACGAGCGTTTCTTTGCCCTGACGCAGGATCATTTTGCTGCACTGCTGGTCGATCACACGGACCGCGACACGCTGATGGCGCGGCTGTTGGCGGCGGAGCGGCGCAACCTGCCGCATTATGGCTTTGGCATCAAAGGGTTCACCCTGTCGATGATAGAGACGGCAATCGAGGTGACGGATGGCCGCGTGCCCGCGTCGGTGATCGCGCAGCTGCTGGATGCGGGGCGCGATATGCTGAGCCATGCGGTCGATCTGTTGCCCCACGCCGCCGATACGGTCGAGGCGCTGCGCGGGCGGTACAAAGTCATCGTCATCACCAAAGGCGATCTGCTGGATCAGGAGCGCAAGCTGGCCCAATCGGGATTACGTGATCTGTTCCACGGGATCGAGATCGTATCGGCCAAAACGCCCGACATCTATACCCGCATATTTGAGGCCCACGGCACCGGTGCAGATCAGGGAATGATGGTCGGCAATGCCATGGCTTCTGACGTGGTCCCGATGATCAGCGCCGGTGGTTGGGGCGTTCACGTCCCCCACGGCCTGACCTGGGAGATCGAGCACGCCGAGACGCCCGATCACCACAAGTACCATCAGATCGATACCCTGTCCGAACTCCCCGATCTGGTTCAGACCGTTACCCAAGGAGAGATACATGCCACAAGCTGACCTGAGCTATTCCGCCGAAATCCCGCTCGACGCCGCCGCCTTTCTCGCAAAGGTCGAGGAAATCATGTCTGCACACGACAAAGCCGCAGGTGCCTGCAAGGGCCGCGCGCGTGTGTTGGAGGTAACGCATCACAGCCACATTCTGCTGCGTCTGCGCATGTTGAAGAAACCGCACCGCGACGATGCCTTCATGGCTGGCCTGCTCACCGCGCTACAAAACGCTTTGCGCCCGATGGTGCCCGCTGCCTGTATTCTGGGGATCGAGTTAGGGTTTCTCCAGCCGCATTATGCATCGCTTACGATGGACTGAAGTGCAGGCGTGACTCAGGGCGCCGAGTCATAGGTTGAATCTCGTCGCGAGAATGAGGCGAATCCCGCCTAAATCCTGCCACATTCCTGCCACAATGGCGGGTGTGGTAGGTGTAGCTTTTTAACCCCCCAAATGTGCTCTGCCGCAGCGCAGGAAATCCGCGATATCAGGCCAGAATACGGCTTATCAGAGACCAAATTTCATGCTAGGTTTTTCTTAATCAAAAATACGGCCACCCGAAAAATCGGGGGTCAGAGGCAGATTAGGCAGGTTATCATGAAGGTTCGGCGCTCGCAGCCGGCCCGTTACGGGCTATTCATTCTTGCGGCTTTGTGGCTGTTCGTTCTCGTCCCGATGAGTGCGAAAGCAGCCCCTTATGCGGCTTATGTGATCGACGCCCGCACGGGCGAAGTACTGCATGCGGACAATGCGGAAACGCCGCTCCACCCCGCCTCCCTGACCAAAATGATGACGCTCTACATTGCCTTTCAGGCGGTCGAACGTGGTGAAATATCGCTCGACACCAAAGTGCGCGTGACCCGGAACGCGGCCTCCGAGCCGCCAAGCAAGCTGGGCCTGCGCGAGGGTCAGACCATCGCATTGCGCTACCTGATCCGTGCCGCGGCCGTGAAATCAGCCAACGATGCCGCAACGGCCATCGGCGAGGCGATCTCGGGCTCCGAAGCACAATTTGCGCGCCGGATGAACCGGACTGCAAAACAGTTGGGAATGACCCGCACGATATTCAAGAACGCGCACGGTCTGACCGAAGTGGGGCACCAATCGACCGCCCGCGACATGACGATCATGGGGCGTCACCTCCTGTATGATTACCCGCAATATTACAATCTGTTCTCACGGATCACTGCCGATGCAGGGGTGACAAAAGTCAACCACACCAACCGCCGTTTCCTGAACGCCTACAGAGGAGCGGACGGAATCAAAACCGGCTATACCCGCGCTGCCGGATTTAATCTCACAGCTTCCGCAGAGCGCGGCAACGAGCGGATTATCGTGACGGTCTTCGGAGGCAATTCGACAACATCGCGCAATGCGAAAGTCGCCGAACTGATGGATCTTGGCTTTCGCAGAGCGCCTTCCAACGCGCCACTGCGCAGACCCGACGCGCCCGCCTACATCGCGGAGAGCAGAGACAGTAGCGACACTCAGGTCGCCTCAAGCAGCGCAGCGCAGGGTGCAAAGGGCAAGACCATCCGCCTGATCCGCGCTGTGCCAACCTCCATCAGGCCCGTGCTACGTCCGCAGGCGGAGGTTTTGGTGGCTGTGGCAGAAGTCACGGACCCGATCAGCGATATCCTCAGTTCCGCGATTGATGCCGCCGTCGCACAGGCCGTCAAAGCGCCCGCCATCATCGCGGCAGCGCCCGCACTGCCGCCCGAAGTTGTCGCCACGCCGGAGCCTGAACCCGAGGCAGAAATCATGCTCGCCGCAGTCAGCACGACCGTTCGGCCCTCCCTACGGCCAAAGGGGTTGATCGTGATCGGCGCGGCACCGACAGCCAAAAAAGAAGCGGCGCCCCAAGAGGTGGTCACACGCGTTTCGACGTCGGGCGGGCGCCATTGGGGCGTCAACGTGGGGCGGTACGGCAGCCGCTATGCCGCCGAAAAAGTATTGATCAAGACCGCGCTTGCCGAAATGTCGAGCCTCGATGGATCGCTGCGTAAAGTCGTGCAGAAGCCGCAAGGCTTTGATGCGAATTTCCTCGGAATGACCCGCGAAACCGCTGATCTGGCCTGCCGCAGGCTCAAGGCACGCAATGTCAGCTGCTTTATGATCGGACCGGGCTGAAGGCTTTACCCTAGTCCACCGCGTCGAAACTTTACGACCAATGGCAAACCGGCATCTGTCCTGAGATAATCAAGAAACCGATATAGCATCGGCGTACCTTGTCATCTGAACTATAATGTATGGCGCGAAATTCCCGGCGATCTGTCGGTGAATACCCGGATCAAGTCGCCGCCTGCAAAAGCGCGCGCGTGTATTCCGTCTGCGGATTGTCATAGAGCGCATCGACATCGCCGTATTCCACCACATCGCCCCGTTTCATCACCATCACGCGGTGCGACATGGCACGCACGACCCGCAGATCGTGACTGATGAACAGATAGGCCAGCCCGTATTTCACTTGCAGTTCACGCAGCAGATCGACGATCTGAACCTGCACGGTCATGTCCAGGGCGCTCGTCGGCTCGTCCAGTACCAGAAGGCGGGGACGCAGAACCATGGCGCGGGCGATGGCGATCCGCTGGCGTTGTCCGCCCGAAAACTCGTGCGGGTAACGGTCCATCGTGGCGGGATCGAGACCAACTTCGACCATCACGTCATGCACCAGTTCGCGCTTGTCGCGCTGCGGATCGACTTTATGGATGCTCAGCCCCTCCGCGATGATCTGCATACAGGTCATGCGCGGCGACAGGCTGCCGAAGGGGTCCTGAAACACGATCTGCATGTCCTTGCGCAAACGCCGCAGCTCACGCGTGCGCCATTTGCGCACGTCATTTCCCATAAACGTAATTCCACCCTCGGACGCGATGAGGCGCATAATCGCCAGCGCGACAGTCGTCTTGCCCGAGCCGCTCTCGCCCACAATGCCGATCGTCTCGCCCGCGCGCACACTGATCGAGGCGTCGTTCACTGCCTTGACATGGCCCACCGTCCGCCGCAGCAGCCCCTTCTGGATCGGGAACCAGATCTTGAGGTGGTCGGTTTGCGCGATCACTTCGGCCCCCTCGGGCACCGGCGCGGGGCGGCCCTGCGGCTCGGCTCCCAACAGCTTCCGCGTGTAAGAGTGCTGCGGATTATCGAAAATTTCCTTAGTTGGCCCCTGCTCCACGATCTCTCCGTGCTGCATGACGCAGACACGGTCCGCGATGCGACGCACCACGCCAAGGTCGTGGGTGATGAACAAAAGGCCCATGCCCTCACTGTCCTTCAGCTCCTTGAGCAGATCGAGGATCTGCGCTTGAATCGTGACATCGAGCGCGGTCGTAGGCTCATCCGCGATCAGCACGTCCGGCTTGTTCGCCAGCGCCATCGCGATCATCACGCGCTGGCGCTGCCCCCCCGACAACTGATGCGGATAAGAGCCCAGACGGCTCTCGGCATCATGGATCCCCACCTTGAGCAACAGCTCCAGAATACGCTCTTTGAGCGCGGTGCCCGTCAGCCCCTGATGCAGGGTCAAACTCTCCGCCAACTGTTTGTCGATGGTATGCAGCGGGTTGAGCGAGGTCATCGGCTCCTGAAAGATGAAACTGATGTCATTGCCGCGCACCTTGCGCAGCAGCGCATCATTGGCGCCGATCATCTGTTGCCCGTCGTAGGTGACGGACCCCTCCACATGCGCCGTATCGCCGAGCAAGCTCACGGTGCTAAGCGCCGAGACGGACTTTCCCGAGCCACTTTCACCGACCAGCGCAACCGTCTCGCCCCGCTCAAGATGAAAGGAAATGCCCCGGACCGCCGGGGTGAGTTTACCATCCTGCCGGAAAGAGACAGACAGGTTTTGAACGTCCAGAAGGGGAGACATCAGGAGAAGGTCTTTCTGGGATCGAACGCATCGCGGATCCCCTCGAAGATGAACACCAGCAGCGACAGCATGATCGCGAAGGTGAAAAAGGCGGTAAAGGCGAGCCATGGCGCCTGCAAGTTGTTCTTAGCCTGCAAGGTCAGCTCCCCCAGCGAGGGCGCTGACGACGGCAGACCGAAGCCCAGAAAATCAAGCACGGCGAGCGAGGAGATCGTGCCGGTGATCAGGAACGGCAGCATCGTGAGCGTCGCCACCATCGCGTTGGGAAGCATATGCCGGAACATAATCGTGGTATTGCCCACACCCAGAGCACGGGCGGCACGCACATACTCCAGATTGCGCGCGCGCAGGAATTCGGCGCGCACCACGCCCACGAGGGAGGTCCAACTGAACAGCACCAAGAGGAAAACGAGCAGCCAGAAACTTCGCCCCAATATCGCGAACATGATGATGATCACATAAAGCGAGGGCGTAGAGGTCCAGATCTCGATCACCCGCTGGAAGATAAGATCGAGCCAGCCGCCGAAAAATCCCTGCACTGCGCCCGCAGCGATGCCGATGAGCGTGGCAAGCCCAGTGACAACCAGCGTGAACACGATGCTCAGGCGGAACCCGTGAATGACCCGCGCCAGAACGTCACGCTTGGTCCCGTCGGTGCCCAGCAGGTTCTGACCGTTGGGCGGCAAAGGCGCCGCACCGGGCCGGTCCACGGCAGTATCATAGCTGTAGGGGATAGGCGGCCAGATAGACCAGCCTTGCTGGAATCCTTCGACATCCGTGCCGAACGTCCCTGCCGCGATCTGCGCAACGATACCCTCGGGATCGTCAAAGCACTCTTCCAGACCACCACTCGCGATGAGGCATTTCACCTCCGGATCGCGGTAAGCCGCCTCCGTCAGAAAATCACCGCCGAATTGCGTTTCGGGATAGAAGTTTAAAATCGGTGTATAGAGATCGCCACGATAGCTCACGAGGATCGGTTTGTCGTTCGCCAGAAACTCGGCGAACAGCGACAAGGTGAAGACGACCGCAAAAATCCATAGCGACCAATAGGCACGCCGGTTGCGCGTGAAATTGCGCCAGCGGCGCTGGTTGAGCGGCGACAGCCTGCTGCGCTGGGGCGCGGGCAACACGGGTGCGGGCGCGTCAGCGGCGGGTGACGGGTTCGGCGCCTGCATCAGCCTTCCCTCCGCTCGAAATCGATGCGCGGATCGACCAGTACGTACATCAGATCAGAGATGATGCCGACCACCAGACCGATCAGACCAAAGATAAACAACGTCCCGAATACGATCGGATAGTCCCGCGCCACCGCCGCCTCAAAACCCAAGCGCCCCAAACCGTCGAGCGAGAAGATCGTCTCGATGATCAGCGACGAGCCAAAGAAAACGCCGATGAAAACCGCAGGAAAGCCGGCGATCACGATCAGCATGGCGTTGCGGAACACATGACCGTACAGCACCTTACGCTCGCTCAGACCCTTGGCACGGGCGGTCATCACGTAATGCTTTTTGATCTCGTCAAGAAAGCTGTTTTTCGTCAGCAACGTCAGCGTGGCAAAGGCGGAGATCGTCGATGCCAGCACCGGCAGCGTGATGTGCCAGACGTAATCCTTGACCTTACCCCAGGGGCTCAGCTCGGCGAAATTGTCGGACGTCAAACCACGCAGCGGGAACAGCTCATAACAGGTGGGATTGAACGCGGAACCGCCCGGCCATGCCTCGGCCAGCACCGGAATACGGAAGCAGTTGGCGGGCACGAACAGCACCAGCAACAGGATCGCGAACAGAAAACCGGGGATGGCGTAGGCGGCGATGATGGCCCCCGACGTCCATGTGTCGAATTTCGATCCGTCGCGCACCGCCTTCTTGATCCCCAGCGGGATCGAAATGAGATAGGCGATCAACGTCGACCAAAGCCCGAGCGTGATCGACACCGGCAGCTTTTCCTTGATCAGCTCGATCACCGAGATCGACCGGAAATAACTGTCTCCGAAATCGAACATCATGTAGTTTTTCAACATGTTGAAAAACCGCTCCACCGGCGGCTTGTCAAAACCGAATTCGCGCTCAAGCTCTGCGATGAATTCGGGCGGCAGACCGCGGGCACCGACATAATTATCGGACCCGCCCAGATCGACGGTATTTGCGTCAGAGCCACCCCCGGAAAAGCCGCCGAACACATCACCGCCGCCCTGTATGCGGGCTATTGCCTGCTCGACAGGACCGCCCGGCACAAACTGCACCAGCGCGAAATTGACCAGCATGATCCCGAACAACGTGACCGGGATCAGCAAAAGCCGTCTGATGATATAGGCGCCCATGTTCTACCCCGACGGATTATCGCAGCGCGCCAGCCGCACGCAATGCCTCAGCTTTTTCCGCGTCGTACCACCAGAAATCAAGATAGCCCAGCGCGTAAGCGGGCTGATTTTCGGGGCGGCCGTATTGATCGTAAAAGGCAGTCCAGTGCACGTCGTTGTACCATGCGGGGATCATGATGAACTCATGACGCAAGGCACGGTCGAGCGCGGTCATCGCCGCCTGCTCCTGCTCGCGGGTGTCGGCCAGCAGGGAGGCCTCGATGATGGCGTCAACCATCGGGCTGGCCAGCCCAGCGGGGTTGAACAGCGAAAACTCTGCGGCCTCGGATCCGTAGCGCTGCATCAATCCGGTGCCGGTGCCCAGAAATGCTGCGTATTGATCGAAGACCAGATCATAGTCTCGGTCACGCTCACGCAGCGTGTACTGCGAGGCATCAACCTTCTCCAGCACCGCCTCGACACCGAAGGCGCCCAGATTGGACATGAAGTTCTCAACCACAGCCGCCAGCGTGGCGGAGCCGGAGGAGTTCAGCAAAAACGTCAGGCGCAGCGGTTCTCCGTCCGCGTTGCGGCGCTTGCCATCGCTGCCCACGGGCCAGCCTGCATCGTCCAGCAGCGCCGCAGCGGCGCGCGCATTGCGACGGTCAAGCAAACGTTCCGAGCCAGAGGTATGCGGCATCCGCACTTCGTTGCTCAAAAGCTCTGGCGCGATGACATCGCCCAGACCTTGCAGAAATTCAAGCTCAGGCCCCTCGGGCAAACCAGTCGCCATCAGCGGGGTGTCCTGCGTGAATGACGTGCGTTGCTTGAACAGGCCATATTGCAGCGATTCGTTGATCCATTCAAAATTAAAGGCCAGTGCCACCGCCTCGCGCACCCGCTTGTCCTGCAAAACCTCGCGGCCAAGGTTGAACACGATACCCGTAGGTTCCGGCGGTGAGCCGTCCGGGATTTCCTGCTTGACCACAAAGCCTTGCTCGACTTTTGGGAATTCGTAGGCGGTCGCCCACTGCTTGGAGTTGCCCTCATTGCGGAAGGTATATTCCCCCGATTTGAAAGCCTCGAAAGCGGAATTCTCGTCGCCAAAATATTCGATGCGGATACGGTCAAAATTATTGCGGCCCACGTTGAACGCCAGATCATTGCCCCAGTAATCAGGATTTCGCGCATAAACGATGCGGCGGTTCACATCGACGGTCTCGACCATGTAAGGCCCTGATCCGGGGGATATCTCCAACCGGCTCTCGTCCAGCCGTGCGCCGGTTTCCTCGTACCACTTTTTGGACCACGCAGGCACAAAACCCACCTGATCAATCAGAGAACGGCGCGAGATGCCTTCGGTAAAGTAAAATTTGATCGTGTGATCGTCGATAACTTCGACCTTCGGAATCCGCTGGCGCACGGCATCGGCGTAGGATTTCAATCCCTGATCCAGCAGCAGATTGTGCGAGAACGCAATGTCATGCGCGGTCACCGGATCGCCGTTTGAAAACCGGGCCTCGGAGCGCATGTTGAAGATCACCCAATCCTTGCTCTCCGGGTACTCGACGCTTTCGCATAGCAGGCAATAGTATTCGGCATAGACATCGGCGGGCGCAGGCTCTCCGCCGACGCCGTCGCCCAGCAAACTCTCGTACATGACAGTGCTGAGCGCCCCGCCCCGCCCCTTGCGCGAATAGGGGTTCATCGAATCGAATGTGCCAAGGGTCGAGATCGAAATCTCGCCGCCTTTCGGCGCCTCGGGGTTAACATAGTTGAAATGCGAATAGTCGGCGGGATAGCTCAGATCGCCGTAGAACGAATAGCCATGGCTTTTGACCATCGCCTCATCGCTTTGGGCGCGCAGATCTGCGGCCCCTAGCATCACACCAGCGGCAACGGCCAGAACGGACCAAAGAGGCACCATGGAACGGCGGCGATGTTGAACACGGGCGACAGGCTTCATGGACAGGCTCCTTGGAACAAAACGGTAAGCGATATATTTAAGAACTAGGCTAATGGTGGCGCGCGCCAAGTTACAAGTTGCAAGTCTGTGATCTGGGCGAAATCCGGCCCTAAAACGGGAAAAGGCCGCCCTGGGGCGACCTTTTGTCCATCTTCTTTACACAGGTGTCCCCGGATTAGTCGTCGAGGCTGTCGAGATAGGCGATCACATCCGCCCGCTCTTCGGACTTGCTCAGCCCGGCAAAACCCATTGACGTTCCCGGCGCCCAGCTGCTCGGCCGCTCCAGGAAAGCGTAGAGGTTCTCTTGGGTCCAGACATCCGCCGCTTGGTTCAGCGCACCGGAATACGAGAACCCGTCTACAGCGTTAATGTCTCGGCCCACAACATCGTAGAGGTGGGGTCCAACGGCGTTTTCGCCATCTACGACCTTGTGACAAGCCGTGCATTTGCGAAACACTTTCTCGCCCTCTTCAATAGAGGCCGCTGCCATCCGCTCCTCGAACGGAACTTCGGCAACCGGCTCTTCAGGCTCGGCGCTTTCTACTGCGATTGCATAGGATGCCTCGCCTTGCAGGGAAGCATGATATACCTCTTCGCCGGCCCATTTGCCCAGCAATAGAACCAGCCATGCACCCAGCACACCTGCAGAAACTTTTGTAATGGTCATTGTATCCATGGGTCAGTCCATCGCTTTGAATTCATCAATCGTTTGCATCGCTATCTATTGCTTTCCCCGCCCGCAAGCAAGGTGTAGTTACCGCGACCAATCGACCAACTGTTTATGATTTGAAAAAGGACAGCTGTGATGAGTGCAGAAAAACCGCAGCGCATCGCTTTTCAGGGGGCTTTGGGTGCCTATAGCCACGAGGCGTGTCTTCAGGCGCGTCCCGAGGGAATCCCGGTGCCCTGCACGACTTTCGAGGGTGTTTTGCGCGCGGTACGCGAGGGGCGTGCGGACCTTGCTATGCTGCCCGTGGAAAACACGACGTACGGCCGTGTTGCGGATATCCACCGCCTGCTGCCCGAAAGTGGGATGCACATTATCGAGGAGGCCTTTGTACGGGTCCGAATCGCGTTGATGGCCAAACCGGGCATTCCGCTGGAGCGGGTCAAACACGTGCGTGCGCACTTGGTACTATTGCCTCAGGCGCGCAGCTTTCTGGAGGCGCGCGGTATTACGTCGGAGCCTGCCGCCGACAGTGCCGGAGCGGCCGAAGATCTTGCCGCAGGCGGTCCCGACCACGAAGGCGTGCTTGCCAGTGCTGTGGCGGCTCAGATCCACGGCCTCGACGTGCTGGCCGACGGTATCGAAGATCTGGACCACAACACCACCCGCTTTTTGCTGATGGCACCCGATATCGACCTGTCGCGGCGCGGGACAAAGATGATGACCACCTTTGTCTTCGAGGTCCGTAACATCCCCGCCGCCCTCTACAAGGCGATGGGCGGCTTTGCCACCAACGGCGTGAACATGACGAAACTCGAGAGTTATATGGTTGGCGGCTCGTTCACCGCGACACAATTCTATGCGGATATTGAAGGGCACCCGGACGATGCGCCCGTCCAACGCGCCTTGGAAGAGCTGGGGTATTTCACCAACATGCTTGATATCCTCGGCGTGTACCCCGCCCATCCGGGACGCTGGGACATCGAAGCCTAACCGCGCTGCTGACGCTCTTCGAGCGATTTGGCGAATTCGGCGATCCGAAGTTTGAATTTCTTGGTCAGTGACGCCTTCGCCAGCTTCAGCGATTGCACCAGCAGACGCGCCGAGAGATTCAGTGGCTTGATGTCGAAGGCGATCATCAGGCGTGTCCGGTTTTTGGACAGCGCGACCAACTCGATGTTCATCATCGTCAGCAGACCCGGCGACTGACATTCCAGAACGATCTCTTCTGGGCGGTCAAAAGTGATCATCTCGATCTCGACCTCACGCCGTTTGCCGCGCAGGTTGAACATGCCGCGCCAGCCCATCCCGACACCCGGCTTGGTCAAACTATCGGTACGCTGCACCTCGGCGCCCCGGCGCATGGCGGCCCGCTCGTAGATCTCAAAATCACATAGCATCTCGAAAACCGCTTCAATCGGCGCCTCAATGTCTTCCTTGGTCGAGAATTTCATATTCGCCCCGTTGTGATTTTTGTTTTGACTGCGGTCCAGCGCCGATATCGCACCTTAAAGCGAGGTGGTTACCGGTCAACCTGTCACACGGTACAATCGTTAACAATTATTGCGGTCGTTTTAGCTCAGCGTGTCGGACAACCACCGCTCGATCAGGAAATGCGCAATTGCACCTTTGCGTGCGGGCATGATTTCGGGATGGTGCCCTGCACTCACGGCCATCATTTCCTCGCGCGTGACCCAGCGCGCGTCCTCGATCTCGACCGGATCAATGGTGATCTCGGTGCTGGTCGCTTCGCCGTGACAGCCGAACATCAGCGAGGCCGGGAAGGGCCAGGGCTGGCTCGCCAGATAGCCCACTTCGCCTACGCGCACACCGGATTCCTCAAACACCTCGCGGCGCACCGCTGCTTCCAGCGTCTCGCCCGGCTCGACGAAGCCCGCCAGCAGTGAGTACATGCCATTCGGCCACCCCGGAGAGCGCCCTACCAGAACCGAATTTCCATGCGTGATCAGCATGATAACGACGGGATCGGTGCGCGGGAAATGGGTGCCGCCGCAGCTGCCGCAGGTCCGTTGCCAGCCGCCAAGGGTCATGTGCGTTTGCGCACCGCAGCGCGCGCAAAACGGATGGATGTCGTGCCAGCCAAAGATCGCGCGGCCGGTCGCGGCCAGCTCTGCGTCGCGCGGCGTGAGCCATGTCATCACGCGGCGCAGTTCGGCAAATACCATCCAGTCAGGCAGCGCCGGATGCCGCTGCTCGCTGGGATCGGCAAAACCGCCAAGGCTGCTTTCGTCCAGATCCGCAGGTGTCCAGCCGGATAAATCCACCGCAAAAGTCGGGGCACCGTCCTCGCGCCCCAGCAAGATCTGCTCCCGGCTTGCGTCCTTGAGGGCCGCGTGATCCATCGGGAGCCGGATCAGACCCGCGGGCCGCTCCGCTGCGATCAATGGCTTGCCCCGCCAAAACACGACCGCGCGCGCCGCAGGATCCGCTGCCGCGTCGGCGATCGCTTGCGGATTGCTGCGCAACTCTCCCGCGCGGTCAAAGCCGGAGCCACCAAAAGTAACCTGTTCCGCATGTCTCATGTCTGGATCCTCAAATGCCGTGCCCCGCGCCAGATCGTTTAGTGGTTCATTTGCAACGGCTGTGCAACGCCCAGTGACAATTCGATTTGCCCTTTCAACCTTGGATGGTACTTCTGGGCGTATGAAAGCAACGCCTGTTCCGAACCAGCCACAGCAAACAATGCAGATCCGGATTCTGACCACGACCGATTTGCACGGTCATCTCCTCCGCCATGACTATATCAAGGACCAGCCAACAGCAGGTGGCGGGCTTGCTGGCCTTGCACGGCTGATCAAGGAAGAGCGCGCGCAGGCAACAGCGTCGGGGATTCCTGTCGTGCTTTTGGACAATGGCGACACATTTCAGGGCACACCGCTCGCCACCCATCTGGCAAGGTCCAAGGTCGGCCCCGATCATGCGATTGTGGCTTGCATGAACCATCTGGCCTATGATGCCATCGGTCTTGGCAATCATGATCTCGACCACGGCCTGCCCTACATTAAAGAGGTAGCAGGCCAACTAAACATGCCCCTCATCAGCTCGAACCTGCGCAACATCGCGCCCTTGCAGGAGAGCCTGCTGTTGCCGGTCGATCTTGGAGCTGACGCTCCCGCTCCTTTGACACTCGGGATATTGTCCATGCTGCCGAGCTTCAGCGCTGCATGGCAGAGCTATCACCTGGGCACGACCCCTACGACCGATGAATCAGATACCTCCGTAGCGGCAGCTGCGGGCGCCTTGCGCGATGCGGGCGCTGATCTGGTGATCGTTCTTGCGCACATGGGTGTGGGACGAAAAAACGGGCCCAACAGTGATATCCGGGCGGCTCAGGCGTTGGTGCAGGGGGGGCAGATCGACGCGCTGATCCTCGGGCACACGCATCGCCGCCTGCCCTCGGCCGACTACGCCACCCGTGAAGGCATCGATATTCGCAACAGTACACTTTGTGGCATACCGGCATTGATGGCGGGTCACGCAGGGTCCGATCTGGGGTTGATGGATCTCACTCTCGCGCACGATGCTGCACGGGGTTGGACCGTCAGCGACCATATCTGCACACTGCGTCCCAATGGCGCGAATGTAGCGCCCGATCCGCAAATCGTTGATCTGGTCACGCCGACGCATGATGCCCTGCGCGCGCATTTGTCCGAACAGGTCGCCACCACACCCCACGACCTGCACAGCTTTTTTTCGGTGGTCAGCCCGACACCCACACAACAACTCACAGCGCACACCCAGCAGCGTCTTGTGAGCAAAGCGCTGGAGGGGACCGACTTTGCCAATCTGCCGGTCCTCGCCACGGCGGCGGCGCATGGCGCAGGAGGGCGCGACGGGGTCGGCAACTATATTCACGTGCCCAAAGGTCCGGTGCTGCGGCGCCACATTGCCGGGCTCAATCCCTTTACCAACAGGGCCATGGGCATCCTCATTGATGGTGCGGGGCTGAAACGTTGGCTTGACCATGCAGCCCTGTTGTTCAACACCCTTGATCCAACGCTTCCCGATCAGACGCTGGTTAACCCGGATATACCGGCCTACCAGTTCGACACAATTTTCGGTTTGAAGTATACGATCGATCCCGGCGCACCACAGGGCGCGCGTATCGGCGATCTGACCTATGCGGGGGCACCACTGATCCCGGACCAGAAATTTATTCTCGCCACCAACCATTTTCGCGTCTCTGGCGGTGGCAGATATGACGCGACACCCCAAGAGCGGATCGTAGTGCATGAGACTGCAAGCGTAGAGACAGGGATGCTGGAGACGTTGCACGCAGCGACGCCACCGCCCTGGGGCGATGCACCGCCGTGGCGATTCGCGCCTTCAAACCCGGTGCTGGCCACAATCCTGACCCACCCGGACGCACTCGGGTGCATTTCAGATATCAGTTATCTGAACCCAATACTCAAAGGAAGCACGCCGGACGGTTTTATTCGGCTTTCCGTCACCCTCACGACTTGCAGCGAGGCGTAGCTTTCCCTATATGGAAATTGAGAGGTTGGTGCGGGCAGGCGCCTCGCCAACCTGGTCAGAGCCGGAAGGCAGCAGCCACAACGAGTCCCGCTTGGGTCGTTATCAATCTCTCACCCAGTCACAGCCCCAGCGCGACGTGACACACGGCAGGAGCATCCACAGGGTGCTCCTAAGACGGCCGGCCAAGCCTTACAAGTTCCGCATATCGTGGCGTCGGTTTATCCCGCGACACATATTCCCTTGCCAATATACCGCTCTTGCACCACGATTTCCCGATGTCAGAAAAAAACGACCTCGCAGAGAACCGCACCAATTGGGCCGAAGACCGGACCATTCTGGCCAATGAGCGTACGTTTGCAGGCTGGATGCGCACGGGCATGGCGTCGCTTGCTGTTGCCATCGGTCTGAGAGCAGTTTTTGGCGAATTTGAGCCAACATGGGCGGCAAAAGCAGTCGCAACAATCTTTGTGGTCGCAGCGATTTATATCTTTTGGGGCGCCCATGATACAGCCACCAAAACACTGAAGCGGCTGGAGGATCATCACGCCAACGCACAGCCAAATCAGCGGGTGAAATTGCTCGCCATCATCTTCAGCATTGCCTCCGCTGCCGTGGGCGGGATCCTGTGGATGCTGTGACAGTGGTTTACGATGCCGGGCCGAAGGCATAGTTTGAGGCTCTACCCGAATCCGAATGGACGCTTGATGACAGACGCCACCGCCTACCGCGTGCTTGCTCGCAAATACCGCCCCGAAACCTTTGCCGATCTGGTGGGGCAGGAATCCATGGTGCGCACCTTGAAAAACGCATTTGACGCTGACCGCATCGCGCAGGCCTTCATCATGACCGGCATCCGCGGCACCGGAAAAACCACGACCGCGCGCATCATCGCAAAGGGAATGAACTGCATCGGCCCGGATGGCGCGGGCAAACCCACGACCGAGCCCTGTGGCGCGTGCGAACATTGCAGCGCCATTATGGAAGGTCGCCATGTCGACGTAATCGAGATGGACGCGGCTTCGAACACGGGCGTGGCAAACATCCGCGAAATCATTGATTCAGTGCACTACCGCGCGGCCTCGGCCCGGTACAAAGTATACATTATCGACGAAGTGCACATGCTGTCGACGGGTGCCTTCAACGCGCTGCTGAAAACCCTCGAAGAGCCGCCGGAGCACGTCAAATTCATCTTCGCCACCACCGAGATCCGCAAGGTGCCCGTCACGGTGCTGTCGCGCTGCCAGCGTTTCGATCTGCGCCGGATCGAGCCGGAAGTGATGATTGCGCTGCTGCGCAAAATCGCCACATCTGAGAGCGCGGATATCGCCGATGACGCGCTGGCGTTGATCACCCGCGCCGCCGAAGGATCGGCCCGCGATGCGACCTCCCTGCTCGATCAGGCGATCAGCCACGGCGCAGGTGAGACGACAGCCCTTCAGGTCCGCGCCATGTTAGGCCTTGCCGACCGCGCCCGCGTGCTTGACCTGCTCGACATGATTTTGCGCGGCGATGCCGCAGGCGCACTGACGGAAATTGGCGCGCAATACAGCGAAGGGGCCGATCCAATGGCCGTGCTGCGCGATCTGGCGGAAATAACCCATTGGATCAGCGTGGTGAAAATCACCCCAGACGCCGCCGAAGATCCCACTATTTCGCCCGAGGAACGCGACCGGGGTCGCGCAATGGCTGGCGCGCTGCCGATCCGGGTGCTAACCCGCCTGTGGCAAATGCTGCTCAAGGCGCTTGAAGAAGTGGCAAGCGCACCAAACGCTATGATGGCGGCAGAAATGGCCATCATCCGCCTCACCCACGTGGCTGATCTGCCCTCGCCAGAGGAGTTGGTGCGCACGCTGCAAAACGCCCCGGCGCCTGCTGGTGGCAACGCTTCATCCACCGGTGCAGCTCCTCAGGGTAGCGGCGCGCAGGCCGTACACTATGCCCAAAGCCGCATGGCGTCCCAACCCAATGCCGCAGGTCAAACCACCGCACTCGCCCGCGACCCCGACAGTGCGCTTGCGCATTATCCGACGTTCGAGCACGTGCTGGAGCTGATCCGCCATAACCGCGATGTCAAACTGCTGGTTGAGGTCGAAACCTCGTTGCAACTCGCGGCCTACCAACCGGGCCGCATCGAATTTGTACCCACCGATGCCGCCCCCCGCGATCTGGCCCAGCACCTTGGCAATAAATTGCAGTTGTGGACCGGCAATCGCTGGGCCGTGACGGTGGTGAATTCGGGCGGCGCACCCACGATCGCCTCGCTACGCGATGCAAAGGATACTGCAATGCGCGCCGATGCCGAAGCGCATCCGCTGATGATGGCCGTCCTCGCACAATTCCCGCAGGCAAAGATCACCGCGATCCGCACTGCGCAGGATATCGCCGCCGCCGCCGTCCACGATGCCCTGCCGGAAGTTGAAGACGAGTGGGATCCTTTCGAGGACAGTTAGCGGCACCTTGTCTCCAAGGCGCATAACAAACATATACACTATACCGAACAACAGGAGAGACAGATGTTCAAAGGATTAGGCGGCCTGGGCGATATGGCCGGCATGATGAAAAAAGCCGAGGAAATGCAAGGCAAAATGGCCGAAATGCAGGAAGAAATGCACAATATCATGGTCACTGGCGTATCTGGCGCGGGCCTTGTAAAGGCCGTTTGTTCTGCCAAAGGCGAGCTGAAATCCCTCGACATCGACCCGTCGATTTTCAACGGCGACGATAAGGAAGTGGTCGAAGATCTCATCCTCGCCGCGATCAAGGATGCGCAGGGCAAAGCCTCCGACCGTGCGGCGGAAGAAATGGGTAAACTCACCGAAGGCATGGGCCTGCCAGCCGGAATGAAACTGCCCTTCTAGCACCAAATTTCGTGAAAATTAGCGACGGCGGGAGGCAGCGTGTTTGCCTGCAAACATGCGTTTTCGCGCCCTCCCGTTGGAGCACCAACCCTTGAGCAGCACCCGCGACATCGACGCCCTGATCGAGCTGATGGCCAAACTGCCCGGCCTCGGCCCCAGATCTGCACGCCGCGCGGTGCTGCACCTCATCCGTAAACGGGCACTCTTGCTGGGTCCGCTTGCTGATATGATGCAAACCGTCGCAGCTACGGCGCGCGAATGTCTCAACTGCGGCAACGTAGGCACCGCTGACATCTGCGACATCTGCACCAGCGAAAAGCGCGCCAACGGCGAGTTGTGCGTGGTCGAAGATGTGGCCGATCTTTGGGCGATGGAGCGGTCGGGCGTGTTCAAAGGCCGCTATCATGTGCTGGGCGGCACCCTGTCGGCGCTCGATGCCATCGGCCCGCAAGAGCTGCGCATCCCGCGCCTAATCGACCGCGTGCAAAGCGAAGACATCACCGAAGTCATCCTCGCGCTCAACGCCACCATCGACGGGCAAACCACCGCGCATTACATCGCAGACCAGCTCGAGCATCGCGTTCGTCTGACATCACTGGCGCAGGGTGTGCCGATCGGCGGCGAGCTTGACTATCTCGACGATGGGACAATTACCGCCGCCATGCGCGCCCGCAAACAAATCTGACGGGTCAAAAGGAAAGGGCGCCCGCTTTGGACGCCCTCTTTCGATCCGACCGCGTCACTTGCGGTCATCATCCTCATTTTCATCATCACCGCCGTCGGGGATGTTGAAAAAGCTTTCCGCATCCGCGAAGTCGCTGTCTTTCTTCTCGACCTCTTCCTCATCCGCCTCACGCGACAGTGTGAAGGTCTCAAGCCCCTCGATGGCCGTCGGCATCTTCGCTTCTGCGTCCATCCCAAGGCTCTGCTCGGTGCTGACCAGCTTGCGACGCTCGTCGTCCGACATCACTCCGCCTTCGGCTGCTTTTTTAGCCGCAGCTTTCTGCACCATCGCGTCCAGTTCGGACTGTTTGCACAGGCCCAGCGCCACGGGATCGATCGGCTGGATGTTCGAGATGTTCCAATGCGTCCGCTCGCGGATCGCCTGAATGGTCGGCTTGGTCGTACCGACCAGCTTGCTCACTTGCGCGTCGGTCAGCTCGGGGTGAAACTTCACCAGCCACAGGATCGAAGCAGGACGGTCCTGACGCTTGCTCAGCGGGGTATAACGCGGGCCACGGCGCTTCTCTTCGCCCGCAGCGGCGGCGTTGAACTTCAGCACCAGTTTGTGCGTCGGGCTGGCCTGCGCTTTGTCGATCTCTTCCTGCGTCAGCTGATTGTTGGCGATGGGGTCAAAACCCTTCACCCCTGCCGCCACGTCGCCATCCGCGATGCCCTGAACTTCCAGCTCGTGCATGCCGACGAAATCCGCGATCTGCTTGAATCCGATGGTCGTATTATCCACCAGCCAGACTGCGGTCGCTTTGGCCATGATCGGTTTACTCATGTCTCTCTCCTATAAACGCACCTTCCCCGTCGCCTGAATTAGGCTGTCCCGGAGGCCGGAACCGTTTCCAATGTGGGGGAACTTGTGGCTTATATAGCCAAAGACCGCCCATAAGGAAAGACCCCAGATGCGCCTGATTGCACTCACCCTGATCTTCGCCCTGACTGCCCTGACCGCCCGTGCGGAAGATGAGCGCGCAGGCGACTTCGATTATTACGTGATGGCGCTAAGCTGGTCCGCCAACTGGTGCGCGATCGAGGGCGATGCGCGCAACTCGCCGCAATGCGATGAGGCGGCAGATCACGGTTGGATCCTTCACGGTTTGTGGCCGCAATTCCACCGCGGATATCCCTCCTTTTGCCAGACTGCCAGACGCGCGCCCTCCCGCAGCATGACCGCCGACATGGCCAATATCATGGGCACCGGCGGCCTTGCTTGGCATCAGTGGCGCAAGCATGGCACCTGCACCGATCTTGAGGCAACCGACTATTTCGCCCTATCCCGCGCCGCCTACACCACAATCACCCGCCCCGAAGTCTTTCGCAAACTCGACCGCACCGTGCGGCTCCCCGCGTCGGTGGTCGAGCGGGCTTTTCTTGAGGCAAATCCGTCCCTCACCCGCGATTCGATTACGATCACCTGCCGCCAGGGCTATATTCAGGAGGCGCGCATCTGCCTGTCACGAGATCTTGCACCGGTGCCCTGTGGCCGCGATGTGATCCGCGACTGCACGCTGAGCGACGCGATCTTCACGCCACTGCGCTGAGCGAAACACCCTTTTTTCAATTCAATACAAAAACCGAACGCAGTTTCCCGCGTTCGGCCCCAATGGTGCGCCTAAAGCACGACGCGCGGCTCAGCCGCCGATCTTGAGCACGATCTTCCCGATATGTTGACTGGCCTCCATGTGCGCGTGCGCAGCTGCCGCATCCTCAAAGGGAAATTCGCTGTCCATCACCGGCGCCACACGCCCTGCTTCCAGCAACGGCCAGACCGCCTCGCGCAGCTCGGTCGCGATGCGCGCTTTGGCAAGGTCAGATTGCGGACGCAGGGTGCTGCCCGTCATGGTCAACCGCTTCATCATCAGGGGGGCAAAGTTGATCTCGGCCTTCGGCCCTCCCAGAAATGCGATCTGGACCAGACGGCCCTCCATATCCAACGCGTCGATATTGCGCGCGATATAGTCACCGCCGACCATGTCGAGTATCACATCGGCGCCGCCCTCTTCCTTCATCACCGCGACAAAGTCTTCCTCGCGGTAATTGATCGCCCGCTCGGCGCCCAATTTGATACAGGCCGCGCATTTCTCGGCATTGCCCGCCGTCACGAACACCCGCGCGCCAAAGGCATGGGCCAACTGGATCGCCGTCGTGCCGATCCCGGAGGACCCGCCGTGGATCAAAAACCGCTCGCCTGCCTTGAGCCCGCCGCGCATGAACACATTCGACCAGACGGTGAAGAAAGTCTCCGGAAGACAGGCCGCTTCCTTCATCCCCATCCCCTTGGGCACGGGCAGGCAATGGGCGGCTGGCGTCGCCACATACTCGGCGTAACCCCCACCGGGCAACAGCGCGCAAACCTGATCCCCCAACGCGATGCCGGACACACCGGCGCCAACGGCTACCACCTCGCCGGAGGCTTCCAGCCCCGGCAGATCACTTGCGGTAGGCGGCGGCGCATAGGCACCCGCGCGTTGCAGCGCATCGGGGCGGTTGACACCGGCCCACGCAACCTTCAGCACAACCTGTCCCTGCCCCGCTTCCGGCATGGGGCGCTGTGTTTCCTGCAACACCTCCGGCCCGCCGGGTTTCGTAATCTCGATGGCACGCATCATCTGGGTCATGGCTCTCTCCTCCAAAGTAATCAGTTCCGCGCCCACCATAAGAGCGCGCAATCCAGTGTACAGCCCCATATGGTCAGCGTCCGCAGCCTTTGATAGAGCTTCGGCATAGCGTCAGAAGGACCACCCATGCCCGCCACCCGCTTTCACTGGCATCCCCAGTCCCGCGCCTTTGCAGGGGTGCAGGAGGTTATACCCAAGGATGGCCCATCGGTATCAGGTATTCCTGTATCGCCAGTCGACGCCAGTTTGGACAATTTGCGCCGCACCTTGGGCACTGCCACCCCCTTCTGCGTGAGCGAAACGCCGCCCCTAGATCTGGACCGGCTTTCGCCGGACACCTTCGCCACCCTTACCGGCGGCACGTCGGGACGACCCAAAGTCATCGTGCGCAGTCAGGCGTCGTGGGTGCGCAGCTTCGAAAGCAACGCCGCGCAGCTTGGCTATACTCCCGCCGACAGCATCGCCGTTCTTGGCGCGTTAAGCCACTCTCTCGCTCTCTATGGCGTCCTCGAAGCTCTTCATCTCGGGCTGGACATACACGCGCTTTGCCCCCTCGGCTTGCGGGCCACGTCCGCCCGGATGGCTGCGCAAAGGTGCACGATCCTTTATGCGACACCGACTCAATTGCGTCTGCTGCCCGCCGGTACGCTGCTCCCGGATCTGCGGTTGATCTTTTGCGGCGGCGGGGCGCTGACGGATGCGGTGCGCCGACACATCAGGGCGGTCGCGCCGAATGCGTCATTGCACTGCTTCTACGGTGCGGCCGAGACAAGCTTTGTCACGATGAGCGATGCCGGAACCCCGGACGCCTCTGTCGGGCGCGCGTATCCGCGCGTCGAGATTGATGTGCGCAATCCTGACGCAACGGGCACCGGACTGATCTGGGTGCGAAGCCCTTATCTGTTTGAACATTACCTCGAAGGCGGTAGTCCGCATACCATGTGGGAGGGCGATTGGCTGAGCGTGGGCGAATACGGCAGGTTAGATGCGCAAGGCTATCTCTATCTGCGGGGACGGGCGGGCAGGATGGTCAATATTACGGATATCGCCGTGTTTCCGGAAGAGCTGGAAGCTCAGCTTGGCGGTCTTGCGGGGGTGGATCATTGCGCGGTCCTCGCGCGATTTGACCAACGGCGCGGCACGCGCCTGATTGCTGTCGTAAGCGGGCCGGACTCGCCGCATCTGCGCGACCTTATTCTGTCTCACTGCGACAGCAACACCTTGATCCGCCCACGCGAGGTTGTGTTTCTCGATCCTTTCCCGCTTCTCCCTTCCGGCAAACCGGATTTGCCATGCATCGCCGCCCTGACGGGATGCAGCCTGTGACCGCCCACATCATCGCCGCCTGCCGCAGCGCCGTCGTGCCGCGCGGGGGCGCATTTGCGACGCTGTCGCTGGATGCGCTCGGGGCGCCGGTGCTGCGGGCGGCCATTGCTCAGGCAGGCATTGATTCCGCGCAGGTAGGCGAGGTGATCTTGTCAAATGCCATCGGCGGCGGCGGCAATCCGGCGCGGCTCATTGCGTTGGCTGCGGGCCTCCCGGAGCATGTCGCGGGCCTGAGCATCGACCGGCAATGCGCGGGCGGTCTCGATGCGCTCCTGCTCGCCCGTGCGATGGTCGTGAGCGGTGCTGCGGACGTGGTCGTGGCCGGCGGCGTCGAAAGCTACTCCCGTCGCCCTCTGCGGTTGCGCACCTATGCGGACGGGCGCGCAGCTGAGCCCTATGAACAGCCCCCCTTCGCCCCCTGGCCTGCCCGCGATCCCGGAATGGCAGACGCGGCTGACGCGCTCGCCACAGCTTGGGGGATCAGCCGCGCGGATCAGGACGCGTGGGCAATAGACAGCCATGCCAAGGCGCGCGCCACGCCTCCCTCAGCCGACGAAATTGTCGCGCTGAAAGGTCAAAAAAGTGACGCCTTCACCCGCGACATGACACCCGCGCTCGCGGCCCGTGCAAAAATAATTACGGGCAGCATCACCAGCGCAAACATGGCCGTGGCAGCAGATGGCGCGGCGTTTTGTGTGGTCGTATCAGAGCGCGTACGCGCCCGTTTGAGACTGGACGGTATCGCGATACTTGGCGGCGCGACCAAAGGCGACCGACCTGAAGCGCCCGGAATTGCACCGCTCGCCGCGATATCTGCTGCATTTGCTCAGACGGGCGTTACCGCAAAAGACATCGCCTGCGCCGAGGTGATGGAAGCTTTTGCGGTGCAGGCTGTTGCCTGTGTCAAGGGCGCCCACCTTGATCCGGCGCGCGTCAATATTGGCGGTGGCGCGCTCGCGCGGGGGCATCCCATCGGCGCATCGGGCACAATCAATGCCGTGCGTCTTTACCACGAACTGCGCAACAGTGGTGGCACCGGCATCGCCACGATTGCAGCAGCGGGCGGCATCGCGACCGCGCTTGTTCTATCCGCGTGAGGCAACCGAATGGGGCCGTGCCCGGTAAAGCGCCGCCGTGATCAGACCAGCCAAAACCGCTTTTATAAAATCACCCGGTATGAAGGCCGTGACCAGAAGCGCCGCCTCCATCATCGACCGGTCGAGCGCAATCGCCATTCCCGTAATCCCGAAGGTATAGAGCACGACAATACCGCCAACGGCCGCTCCGATGCCTGCGGCCCAGCCGAGGGCCACCGCGCCCAGACGCTGCGTGATCCATCCCGTCGCAAAAGCCGCCGCCGGGAAACCAATGAGAAAACCGGCCGTGGGTGCGGCAAACAAGCCCAGCCCACCGCGCCCGCCCGCCAAAAGCGGCAAACCTATCGCAACCAGCGCCACGAACAACAGTGCCGCAAGAAACCCGCGCCGCGCTCCCAAAATTGTACCGCAGAGCATCACACCAAGGCTTTGGGCGGTGATCGGCACGCCAAAGGCCAGCGTCAGTTGCGGGATCAGTCCAAGTGCCGCAATCAGTGCCGTGAACAATGCAATCTGGACTACATTTCGTTCGTTATTCATCTTTTTCTTCCCATTTCAAATCCGCCGCGCGCGCGCAACGCTTCGGCCACGTGGTCCGCGTCATCCAGCGCCAAAACCATAAACGGCACGATCACCCGCCAGCCTGGCCGTCTGCGCGACCGCGCGCGCCAGGCCTGTGTCAGCGCGCTGCCCTTTTGCGCAAGAACGGGTGTAAAGCGGATCACCATCGCCGCTGCAAGCTCGATTGCGCGTAGATTGACCCCAAGTCGTGCAAAGGGTCGCAGCAAACGGTTCACGACGGCCATCATCGCATCCAGCTTAGTGGTCATCGTCACCAAATTCGCCAGACCCACCGCGCTCAGCATCCGCAGCGTGATCACAGCGCCCGCAACCGCCTCGCCAATCACCAAATGCCAGAGTATCAGGATCACCACAAAGGGCCAGAGCGGCCATAAGCGCCTCAGACCATGAGTGAAAAACAATCGTCCCGGCAGCGCGTAAAGCAAAAGGACCCCCAGCGCAGCCAGCGTCTGTATCCACAGGCAGGGCGCGGCAAACAAAGCGACGGACGCGAAGCACAAAACCAGCAACTTGGCCCCCGCAGGCCAGCCATGTGCAGCCGTCCTAACCGGAGAGGTCAGTGAGATCATCGCGCGCCCCCAGTTCTTCCATAGCTGCCTGAAAGGCGGGAGCAACCTGCGCCGTCGCTCCCTGCATCCGCACCGCACCGGCGTCAATCCACAGGGCATGATCATACTCCACGATCATACGCGGATCGTGTGTGATATGAACCAGCGCCACCTCCGCCGCGTCCAGAACCCGCGACAAATGCATCGCGGTGGGGATATCGAGGCCGGCAAAGGGCTCGTCCAGTACAACCACCTTCGGCTCCATCGCAAGGATCGCCATGAGACAAACCAGCTGCCGCTGCCCTTGCGAAAGCTGATGGATCGCCGCCTGCCGCCAAGCAGCTTTGCCAAATTTTGCGAGAATTGCAGTGACTTTCTCCGTCACGTCACTCTTGGAAAACTCCATCTGGGTGAGGCCAAAGCCAAGCTCTTCCTCCACGGTCGGGAAAATGATCTGGTGATCGGGGTTTTGAAACAGGATCCCGACCGCGCCCAAAGCTGCTCTTCGGTCACGTGCAACGTCCACACCTGCGATCTGAACACTTCCCCCGTCCGGTTTTTGCAACCCGGCGATCACGCGCGCCAGTGTCGTCTTACCAGACCCGTTCCGTCCCAGCACAGCAACACGCCGCGCGTCGGTCATCAGCGAGACGTTGTTCAATATCTGGCGCCCGTCGATCCTCAAACCGACTTCTCTCAGATCCAGCAAGGGAATGACGGAAGAAATTGATCGGCCCTCAGGCTGTGCAAGCTAGCGCTGATCTAACAGGCCAGCCCCAATCCGAAAAGGCCAAATCCCATCTCAGCAGCTAGGGACGCGTCCAGCGGCCCGGCAGTCCCGATCGCCCCATCCGCTGGGGTGCTTTTATGCGACCCAACAACCAGTTCGGACCCGCCATCATCTTGCCCAGAACAGGATTTTTATTCACCTGCGCCTTGAGTTTTTCGATCTGCATCACGTTTTCGATGCGCCGGTCCAGAAAGGCCCATGTATCGGCGTGGCCCTCACTGCTGTCTCCCAACCAGTAAAGCACGGTGGACGAATAGACCCCGCTCAAGGTGGCGCGCTTTGTGTACCAGTTCACATCCTCGGAGGTGTCCCCCAAGGCGTTCCAGATCGCATCGGCCGTGCCCCAGATTGCTTTTGCCCCGTCGCCCGCGTACATCGGTAGTGCGAAGAGGGTCGCACCCCGGCGCACAAGCTCTTTGTCTTCGACCGCTTCAAGCCGGAAGCGTACGGCGGCGGCCACCCTCTCGCTGTACTTCATCGCCTCCAGATCAGCTTCCGCCAAACGCTCCAGCATCGCCTGATCGCCCTTTTGGTGATACAGCAGCGCCAGATCGACAGCACCGCGCGGGCAAACGCTCTCGGCTACGGTCCGATTGACCCCTGAATCCTCAATTGCGGCGTCAAACGTGGCCTTTGACCAGCCATCAAAGGGCACATGCATCAGGGCAGCCTGCAACAACAGGTCTTTGGGGGCGGTACGGGATGCGGGCATTGCGGGCTCCTGTGAATGGATCAAGACACTGGACAATATAGCATTGATTTGCTAAGTGACCACTTCCTGCAAATCCTTGCAACTTCAAACTAGAAAGGTGGTGAAAACCACATGCAGGTTAGTGTTCGCGATAATAACGTCGATCAAGCGCTGCGCGCCCTGAAGAAAAAACTTCAGCGCGAAGGTGTGTTTCGTGAAATGAAGCTCAAGCAACATTTCGAGAAGCCGTCCGAGAAAAAAGCACGCGAGAAAGCCGAAGCGATCCGCCGCTCCAGAAAGCTGGCGCGCAAGAAGCTCCAGCGCGAAGGTATGATGTAAATCAGCCTTTATTCCGAAGCGTAATTATAAATTACCCCGTGGTCCCTGCGATCCCGGGGTTTTTTAATGCTTTAGGACTGCGCAGTGACACGCCCGGCCAACGTCTCGAACACGCCCTTGATCTCGTCCGGCGTGGCACGGTCCAATGCACCGTCCGCGATCTCCGCCTCGCTCCAGATCCACGACTGCGCCGGGTCATGCAGCATTTCCCACTCTCCAAAAATCCGTTCGGTTACGGGGCCGGTGACCAGCTGTGCCATGCCGGCATGGCGGTCATCCCGCTCGATTCGCGCGTAGGCCGCGTGGACCTCCGCCGCCGGCCCCTCCAGCAATTGCAGATAGATATCGTGGCGGCACACCAGCGCCCCGGTGATGCCGTCGCGCTTGTTGCACCGGCGTGCGTCCAGCAGGATACCGGCCAGCATTGCCTCGTCATAGCCGAACGGCTGAGACATATAGATGATCTGTATAAGGTCGGTGATGATGATACTCCTGTCATGGATCCGCTGGGGCGATTTGATCTTCCTTCACTCTACGCCGGTACGCAGTCTATGGCAAAGCATCCCTCGCGCTAAACCGGCAGCGCAGTCGTTTTGCATACCGTACGCAGGGCAAAGCTTGACTGCATCCCCTGCACCCCCGGCAGCCGCGCCAGATATTGCCGGTGGATCCGGGCGAAATCCTCGGTGTCTTCCGCCACCACCTTCAACAAATAATCAGCCGAGCCCGCCATGAGGTGACATTCCAGTACATCGGGAATACGTGCCACCGCTCTCTCAAACTGGTCAAGCAACTCATCCGCCTGCCCCGACAGCGTGATCTCGACGAACACGGTCGTCGGCACCCCCAGCTTGCGCGCGTCCAGCAGCGCCACATAATCGCGAATGTATCCCTCCGCCTCCAGCCGCTGCACGCGGCGGTGACAGGCAGAGGGCGACAGGTTCACCTGTTCGGACAGCTCCGCATTCGACATCCGCCCGCGCCGTTGCAACGCCGCAAGCAGCTTTCGGTCGATATTATCGAGCATAGGCGCAATACTTTCGCGTATATTTGTCTTTCTTACGCAGACTATTCGAAATATACCCCATTTGACGAGCCATAATCGCCACCCGATTGCACGGCAAAGAGGGTATTTGTGGTGCAATCATCGGAGGAGGAAAATTTCCATGAAAATCGGTTGCCCAAAAGAGGTCAAGCCACAAGAATTTCGCGTCGGCATGACGCCAAACGCAGCTTATGAAGCCGTGCAAGGTGGTCATGAGGTCATCATCGAGACAAACGCAGGCACAGGTGCCGGTTTCGAGGATGCCGATTACACCGCCGCCGGTGCGACGATCATAGGCACCGCAGCCGAGGTTTTTGCCACCGCCGATATGATCGTTAAAGTAAAAGAGCCGCAGGCCGCCGAGCGCAAGATGCTGCGCGAAGGTCAGGTGCTGTTCACCTATCTCCACCTCGCGCCCGATCCCGCACAGACGAAAGATCTCATCGCGTCGGGCGCGACCTGCATCGCCTATGAGACGGTGACCGACCGCAACGGCGGCCTGCCGCTGCTCGCACCTATGTCAGAGGTGGCGGGCCGCCTCGCGCCCCAAGTCGGCGCATGGACCCTGCAAAAGGCCAACGGCGGACGCGGTGTGCTGATGGGGGGCGTGCCCGGCGTGCGCCCTGCCAACGTCGCTATCATCGGTGGCGGTGTCGTCGGCACGGCGGCTGCGCGGGTTGCTGTGGGTATGGGCGCGAACGTGACTGTCCTTGACCGTTCCGTCGCGCGGCTGTCCTATCTCGATGATGTGTTCATGGGGCGCCTTACCACGCAATACTCAAATCAGGGCGCCATGATCGATCTGCTGCCACGGATGGACATGGTGATCGGTGCCGTGCTCATCCCCGGTGCCGCCGCCCCAAAACTGATCAGCCGCGAGCAGCTTGGCCTGATGTTGCCCGGCGCGGTGCTTGTGGATGTGGCCATCGATCAGGGCGGCTGCTTTGAGACGTCAAAGGCAACCACGCATCAGGATCCGATTTATGACGTGGATGGCATCGTGCATTATTGCGTAGCCAACATGCCGGGTGCCGTAGCGCGAACCGCGACGATCGCCTTGGGCAATGCCACCCTGCCGTTCATGATGGCACTGGCCAACAAAGGCTGGAAGCAAGCCTGCGCCGACGACGCGCATCTGCTGGCGGGGCTGAACGTGCACGCGGGCCAGATCACTTACGCCGCCGTGGCTGACGCACTGGGCATGGACCACATCACCCCAGAGCAAGCCATCGCCTAATACAAAAACGGCGCCGTCCCATCGGGGGGCGCCGTTTTTACTAGGTTGATGCCGTCTCAGCCCTGCTTGGCCAAACTGTCGCGGATCTCCAACAAGACGTCCAATTCACTCGGACCTGTCTTCACCTCAGGCGCAATATCATCCGGCTTTTCCGCCGCTGATTTAAGCCGGTTCACCATTTTCACCAGCATAAACACCACAAACGCGATGATCAGAAAATTGATGCACGCGGTCACAAATGCGCCATAGGCAAAAATCGCAGCCCCGGTTTCGCGCGCAGCGTCCAGCCCCGCGCCTGCCGGTACATCACCAGACAACACCACATACATACTGGTGAAATCGACGCCGCCCAGAATAAGGCCAATGATCGGATTGATCAGATCACCGACCAGCGAGCTGACGATCGCTGTGAATGCCGCGCCAATGATAATGCCGACGGCAAGATCCATGACATTGCCCTTGGCAATGAAGTCCTTAAATTCGTTAATCATTTTCTGATCCCTGTTGAAATATTCCGGACAAGGAATTTCCCACCCCAAGCCGATGCGCAGGCCTTACCATAATTACGCACAGGTTTAATGCTATTTTTATGGGAAAACGGACCTACCTTGGGCCAAAGAAAAACAGGAGACACCCCATGACCGACCTGAGCAGTTTCGAGATCCACAATAAGTGGCCCGCGAAAAACCCCGGCATCCTTCAACTCTATTCTTTCCCCACCCCCAACGGGGTCAAGGTCTCGATTGCGCTGGAGGAAATCGGCCTGCCCTATGAGGCGCATACCGTGACCCTCTCCGATGCCGACGTCAAAAGCCCCGAGTTCCTCTCGCTCAATCCTAACAACAAAATCCCCGCCATCATCGACCCGCACGGCCCCGACGACCGCCCTGTCGGGCTCTTCGAGAGTGGCGCTATTCTGATCTATCTGGCCGAAAAATCAGGTCAGCTTATGGGAGCGACTGCGACCGACAAGGCAAAGACACTGCAATGGCTGATGTTCCAGATGGGCGGCCTTGGTCCGATGCTGGGGCAGATGGGCTTCTTCACCAAATTCGCCGGGTCCGAATGGGAGGACAAGCGCCCGCAGCAACGCTATGTCGATGAGGCCAAGCGCCTCTTGGCGGTGCTGGAGCGCGAACTGACCGGCAAAGACTGGATCATCGGTGATCACTATACCATCGCGGATATCGCCATCGCCCCCTGGCTGCGCGCGCTCGATTTCTATGGCGTGAAGGAACGGTTGGATTGGGCAGATCACAGCAGTCTTGTCGAATACCTCGCCCGGTTCGAGGCGCGCGGCGCCGTGCAAAAAGGGCTCGTGACGCCGCCACGCGCATAGCGGGTCACAGGAGGCCCGTACCTGTCGGGCCTCCTGACATCAGATCAGGCCAATTGACCTGTCAAAACATAGCGCAGGATTTCAACGACCTGCGCTGGCTCTTTTGCGACGGCAAGTGCGGCTGCATCCACTTCTTTTAGGGCATGCGCATGGTCCGGCCCGTGCAGGATGATCAGCGATTTGCCCAGCGCGGCGGCATAACCTGCGTCAAACGCCGCATTCCACTGCTTGTACTGATCGCCAAACCGCACCACGACCACATCGGCATCTGCGATTCCCTTACGGGTGCGGATCGCGTTGATCTGCGCGCCCTTACGGTCATGCCAGACCTTGTCAGCCTCGGCCCCCAGGATCGCCACGCCGCAATCATCGCTCGCTGCGTGGTCGGTTACGGGCGCCGAGAACGCCACATCAAGGCCCTGCGCCCCGTCGATAATCTGCTCGCGCCAGTCCGTATGGATCTCACCCGACAAATATACTGTCAACATCACATCATCCTCCCAACGTATCTTCATTTTTCAAAATAAACTCAATTCTACGCGAACAACAGGCGCGCGGATCAGAGTTTATCCCCGCAGCACACCACCTGTCGCCTTGGCAACCGACGCCACCACCTTGGCACCAACCGCCTCGATATCTGCATCTTTCAGCGTCTGCTCACGCGGTTGCATCCGCACCGTGAGTGCGAGAGATTTCTTCCCCTCCCCCAGACTGCCGCCGATGAACTCGTCGAACACGCGCACGTCCTCGATCAGGGCCTTATCCGCCCCCATCGCCGCGTTGACCAACGTCAGTGCCTCGACCTGTGCATCGACGATAAAGGCGAAATCACGCTCGACCGCCTGCAAATCGCTTATTTTCAGCGCAGGCCGCGTCGCACCCGCCTTGCGCGGTAGCGGTATCTCTGCGGGCCAGACGGTAAACGCCATCACAGGCCCTTTTACATCCATCGCGGCCAGCACTTTCGGATGTACCTCACCAAAAATGCCCAGCATTTTCTTGGGTCCAAGGCAGATCTTGCCGTGACGGCCCGGATGCCACCAATCGTCGGCGCCGCGCAGGATCTGTACCTTTGCGGGCGCGCCCATCGCAGCCAGAATCGCCTCGACGTCCGCTTTAACGTCGAACACGTCCACGTCGCGCGCAGCACCCAATACATCCTTCGGTCCCGTGCGGCCAATGAGCAAGCCACTCACTTGCAGGTGCTGCTCGCCCGGCTCACCGCCGCTGAAGGCAGGGCCCACCTCGAACAGCGCCATCTCGCTGAAACCACGCGCCTGATTGCGGGCTGCGGCCTGCAACAGACCGGGCAACAGCGCGGGGCGCATATGGCTCATGTCGGTGCTGATCGGGTTCTCGAGACGCGTGGTATCCGTACCACCGCCAAACAACGCCGCCGAGGGCTGATCAATAAAGCTGTAGGTCACACATTCATGATACCCCAGCGCCGCCGCCGTGCGCCGTGCGGCCACCTCGCGCCGCTGTGCGGGCGACATCACGGGGCGCGGCACACCGCTTGTGAGGCGCGGCAAGGGCCGGCCTTCCAACTTGGTCAGCGATGCGATCCGCGCGACTTCCTCGACCAGATCGGCCTCGCCCTGAACGTCGGGGCGCCAGCTGGGCACATGGGCCATATCGCCCTCCAGACGAAAGCCAAGCGAGGTGAGCGTCTGGCGCTGCGTGGCTTCGGGAATGTCCATGCCCACTAGCGAGATCACCCGCTTGGCGTTCAAACGGTAGGCGCGGGAGGTGTCCGGTATCTTGCCTGCCACAACCACCTTCGACGCTTCGCCGCCCGCGTGATCCATGATCATCCGCGTCGCATGCTCGATCCCATAAGGGGTCCACTCCGGGTCGATCCCCCGCTCAAAGCGGTAGCGCGCGTCCGAATTGATCTTGAGCGCGCGGCCCGTGTAGGCGGTGCGCACCGGATCAAAATAGGCCGCTTCGATAAACACATTCACCGTCTCTTCGGTCACGCTGGACGGCAGACCGCCCATCACGCCCGCGATACTCTCGACGCCATCCGCGTCCGAGATCAGCGTCATACCTTCCTGAAACGTGTACTCTTTATCATCGAGCGCCATCAGCGTCTCGCCCCCCTTTGCGCGGTGAACGCGCAGAGCATGGCCCGCAATCTTATCTGCGTCGAACACATGCAGAGGGCGGTTGCGGTCATAGGTGAAAAAATTGGTTACATCGACCAGAAACGAAATCGGGCGCAGGCCAATGGCGCGCAGACAATCCTGCAACCACTGCGGGCTGGGGCCGTTTTTTACGCCGCGAATGACGCGACCGTAGAACACCGGACATTGCTCCAGCGTGTCGTCGTCGATGCTCACGCTGACCGGACAGGGGAACGTGCCCTCCACCACATCGCAATCGCGCTGCTTGAGCTTGCCCAGACCCCGTGCCGCCAGATCGCGCGCAATGCCGCGCACGCCCAGCGCGTCGGGGCGGTTGGGGGTGATTCCGATCTCGATCACCGGATCGACCTTGGCCGGATCATTTTCGGCCAGCCAGTCGACAAAGCTGTCGCCGACATTGCCCGAGGGCAGCTCGATAATCCCGTCATGCTCCTCGGACAGCTCCAGCTCCCGCTCGGAGGCCATCATGCCAAAACTCTCGATCCCGCGGATTTTACCGACGCCAATCGTCGTATCAATGCCGGGCACATAAACGCCGGGCTTGGCGATCACGACCGTGATCCCCTCGCGAGCATTGGGCGCACCGCAAATGATCTGCTGCACCCCCTCGTCCGTCTCGACCTGACACACCTGCAAGCGGTCCGCATCGGGATGCTTCTCGGCGGATCTCACATAGCCAAGGGTGAAGTCGCGCAGCTTCGCCCCACGGTCCTCGACCCCCTCAACCTCAAGGCCAAGGTCGGTCAGGGCATAAGTGATCTCGTCCACGGAGGCGGTGGTATCAAGGTGATCCTTGAGCCAGGAGAGTGTGAATTTCATAATACGTTCCGTCCGTAGGGTGGGTTTTCAACCCACGTTATTCCGCAATCGATGGTGGGTTAAAAACCCACCCTACCGAAAATGCTCAACAAAGACTTTCCAGCCCTCGTTAGGAGTAAATTTTCGGTCAAAAGGTTCCAGCTTCTCGCTTGCAGTACCAAATTGGTTGGCGAACGCGCGCTTACCAGCAAGAATTTCGTCGTACAGTCTTCTCAAGCTCTTATTATTCTCAAGCTGATCCGCCAAACTCGATTCGGATAGCTCATCGTTTCTGCGAAGAAAAAATGAAGCCTCTACAAGCTGGTCAAATACGTCGTCCATCAAACCGATCAGCGTCGAATTATTTGCGAGAGCTGCCTCGTGCGCATTAATCGCTTCCGTCCGAACATAATCGCACGCCAGTTTATTCTGTTCGATCAATTTAATTTGTTCGGCGCGGGCGCTCTTTTTCAGCCAACCAAACATTACCTACTCAACCCACCATGCAAGTTCGGCTGGTCCAAGCTCGCGAACCCATAATGCCGCAACCACCGCAAATCTGAATCAAAGAACGCGCGCAAATCCGGGATCCCGTATTTCAGCATCGCGATCCGGTCGATCCCCATGCCAAAGGCAAAGCCCTGATAGACGTCCGGATCAATCCCGCCGGCGGCCAGCACTTTGGGGTGCACCATGCCGGAGCCGAGGACTTCCAACCAGCCGTCACCCTCGCCGATGCGCAGCTGTCCATCGACCCAAGAGCATTGGATATCCACCTCCGCCGATGGCTCCGTGAACGGGAAGTGCGAGGCGCGGAAGCGGGTTTTGATGCCGTCGATCTCGAAGAACGCGGCAAAGAATTCCTCAAGCGTCCATTTCAGGTTCGCCATTGAGATGTCGCGGTCAATCGCCAGCCCTTCGACCTGATGGAACATCGGCGTGTGGGTCTGGTCATAATCGGCGCGGTACACACCACCGGGACAGATGATGCGTAGCGGCGCGCCCTCGGCCTCCATCGTGCGGATTTGCACAGGGGACGTATGCGTGCGCAACACATGCGGCGGGCGGTCGTCACCCTCGGCCCGCGCCATATAAAAAGTGTCCATTTCAGCGCGCGCGGGGTGGTGCCCCGGAATGTTCAGCGCGTCGAAGTTATACCAATCGGTGTCGATGCGCGGCCCCTCGGCCACGGAAAACCCCATCTCGGCAAAGATCGCGGTCAGCTCCTCGGTGACCTGTGACACCGGATGGATCGTGCCCGCAGGCCGCACACGGCCGGGCAGCGTCACGTCGAGCCATTCGCTCCGCAACCGCTCGTCCAGCGCCGCATCGCCAAGGGCGGCCTTCTTCGCGCCCAGCGCCGAATTGATCTCGTCCTTCAGCGCATTAAGCGCGGGGCCAGCCACCTGCCGCTCCTCCGCGCTCATCTTGCCCAGCTCGCGCATCTTCAGCGCGACCTCGCCCTTTTTGCCAACGGCGGCCAAACGGATGCTTTCCAACCCGGCCTCGTCGCCTGCATCTGCAATCTGGCTGAGGTATTTTTGCTTGAAATCGTCCATAACGCATACGTCCTTGAGAATGTGCAAACCTGCTACCAGAACCCGGCGCAAACGCAACCCGGCACCATCCTGCCACCGCAGGACGGGAGATAGTCCGGAAATCCGGATAGAAAAACACAAATTACGCCACAACTTGTAGGATGAACAGTGGCAGCCCACCATATTGGGTAGTAGTATCGGATCAAAGACAGCGAAAGATTGGGAAGACATGCAACCAGTGATGTACTCGCATCGACTAAAGAGCGTTCTCCAGCACACGGTGCGGGAACTGGGGCTGACGGTCTCTCTCACGGATGAAACCGCGCCGATCTCGCTGGCCGAGAACGAAGCGATGATACGCGAGACTGCCTCGATGCTTGGCATTCAGCTGTCGGTCGAGCATGGTGAAAACGGAACATTTGTGACGTTCTTCCCCTGATTCCCGGACCGCACGCCACACCAGAAGATAATACAAGAATGGACGAAGCCGATGTTTGAACGCTCCAAGACTTCCGAAATGCAGCAACTGCGCGCCGCGGGTTTCACGTTGGCCAATGCCGACCGTCTGGCGCGCAACAAACGCGGATCGGGCGCGATGCTGGCGGGCGCATCGGTCGTGGCGCTGGTGCTGATGGGCGGCATCCTTACATTGGGGTTTGACCTGACCCGCAGCGTCGAGCGCGCGGGCCAACAGGCGCAGGTTACGCCCGCTCAGGAAGAAATTGATGTGGCGCAGGTGGCGCCTGATTCCAACCTGATCGGCAGCGAAACCCTGCGCAATTTGCAGCAAACGCAGCTCAGCCGCAGCTTTGCACCCGCAGACACGCCGGATGATACATCTTCCGATCAGATCACCCGTGCCGAAGGCGGTATTTCAGCCCGTTTGGAAACGCTGACAGCAGCGGCGACGACGCAGGCCTCGCTTACGACCGATGCGCCGACCCCGTCGCAGGCTGACTGCGTGGTGACGCTGGGCGAAAAAATAAGTGGCCTCAACGTGCCCTTTGAAATGTCCAGCTCTACACTTCCGGCGGCAGCGCCTGCTACATTGCGCGACGTCGCGATGATCCTGCAAAACTGCGGCACTGCCAAGTTGATGATCAAAGGCCACTCCGACAGTACCGGCCCCGAGATGGCGAATATCCAGATCAGCTGGGAGCGCGCGGACCGCACGATGTCACAGCTGATCGAGCTTGGCGCACCGGCAGCACAGCTCGAGGCTTTCGGTTTTGGCACCCGCGTGCCGCTGACACCGCAAACCGAAGCGACCGCACCGGAAAACAGGCGCGTCGATTTCCGCGTGACGCGCCGTGAGGAGACACAGGGATGACCCTGGCGCTGTTGCTGCGGTTTTTGATTATCGTGCTGGCGATGGTCGCCGCTGGTGTCACCGGATACATCTTTGCGCGCAATCAGGCGGAGCGTCGCACGGCGCTGCAAATTGCGATGCTGTCATCGGAAATCAGCAAGATGCGCCGCCGTACGGCGCACGCCGAATCGGAAGCTGACCGCGCCCGCAATTCGCTGGTCCAGGAAAAGCGCCGCAACCGGCGGAGATAGTTAACCCAGCTCGACCGCGAGGTCCTGCAATACGTCGAGCAGACTTTCGACGTTTACCGTCTCGGGGTTCACCTCATCTGTTGCGAAGTAACGCAGATAGATCTGGCGTGTTTGCTCATCCATGCCCTGATGCAGACCCATGGACCAGGTCGGGAACATACGCTCGCGTACGTCATAACAACCCATCAGGATGATATTGCTATGGCGCGAATCGCGGGCAATGCGGTGGTACAGCGCGGATACCTCGACGCGGCCACCCTCCAGCACCTGGAGAAAATGGTCACCGTTGTAATGCAACAGGCCAGATACGTTCATCCGCCCGTTGTTACGCTGGCAGGTCTCTATCAGTTTTTCGATCTCGAGGCTCTCGGACGGGTTTCGTTGGCTGTAATACACCAGTCGCGTCAAGTTCATGTGTCGGCCCGTCCTATCGTTACACTATCTTGTGTTTATACTGAGCAATGAGGCGTGAAAAGCCCAGACTAATCTGAGGCGCCATATCAACAAAGAAAAAGCCGCCCCATTCCGGGACGGCTTTTGCAATTCAACTCACTTATCCGCAAATCACGCGGCCAGTGATGCCTGTGCCTGCTTTACGATCGCTGTAAATGCTTCGGGCTCGTTCACGGCCAGATCTGCCAGAACTTTGCGGTCCACCTCGATACCCGCGATGTTCAGGCCGTTGATGAAACGCGAATACGTCAGCTCGGCGTCATGTGCGCGAACGGCAGCGTTGATTCGCTGGATCCACAACGCACGGAAGTTCCGCTTACGGACCTTCCGGTCGCGGGTCGCATATTGGTTCGCTTTGTCGACCGCCTGGCTCGCAACCTTAAAGGTGCTCTTGCGGCGACCGTAGTATCCTTTGGCCGCTTTGATGATCTTGCGGTGACGGGCGTGGGTAACTGTACCACCTTTTGTACGTGACATATCGGCTCTCCTTAACGGTCGTAGGGCATAAAGCCCTTGATGATCTTGGCATCGGGCGCAGAAAGTGCCTGCGTACCGCGTGCGTTACGGATGAACTTGTTGCTCCGCTTGATCATGCCGTGCTGTTTGCCAGCCTGGCTGCCGATGACCTTGCCGGTCGCCGAGATCTTGAAGCGCTTCTTCGCGCTCGACTTCGTCTTCATCTTGGGCATTTCTGTCTCCTGTCGTTAACAGTGAAAGCGCGACTCGGCATGCCACTTGAAGCCGGCCGCGCAGGAATGAAACTGGGCTATAGGACAGGTTCCGCCACGGTGCAAGACCCGAAAGCCCCACAGGAAGGGCTTAGGGCATGAAGCGCGCGACGACGTTCAGGACGACATCCGGCAACTGCTCCAGACTGTATCCCCCCGGCTTACCCATGATCGCAAAGACGATCAGACCGCCCGCGATCAGTATCGTAATCGCAGAGGCCCGCGGCGCGCGCCGGTCGGACAAGGCCGATAATATCGAAGGGATCGTCAGGGCGGCAATAATAATGCCAATAACAAGCGCGAGATCTGTATCCATCCGCGGTCTCCTTAAGAACGTTAAAGAAACGTTACTCTGGATCAGCAGCGAAGATCAAACGTTCATCACAGGGAGCCACACGCAAAATATTGGTGCTGCCCGGCACGTTAAACGGCACCCCCGCCGTCACCACCACAAAATCATTATCATCGGCAAAACCTTCCTCACGCGCGGCGCGCGCCGCACTCACCACGGCCTTCTTGAAACGGTCCAGCTCTCCGGTCATCACGCAGTTCACTCCCCAACTCAGCGCAAGACGCCGCGCGGTACGTTTCAGCGGGGTGAGTGCGATGATCGGCACCCGTGGCCGCTCCCGCGCCGTCAACAGCGCAGTTGTGCCCGATTGGGTAAAGCAACAGATCGCTTTCACATCGGTCGTCTCCGCGATTTCGCGCGCGGCGGCCACAATCGCATCCGCAATGCCCGAACGTGATGCCGTGCGGCTCGCCTCGATGATCTGGGTATAGGTCGGGTCACGCTCCACTTCGATGGCGACGTCGTCCATTGTTTTGACGGCCTCAAGTGGAAAGCTTCCCGCGGCCGACTCCGCCGAGAGCATCACCGCATCCGCGCCCTCGTAGATGGCCGTGGCCACGTCTGACACTTCGGCGCGCGTGGGCATCGGGCTGTCGATCATGCTCTCCAACATCTGGGTCGCCACGATCACCGGTTTGCCCACCGCACGACACCGCCGCACCAGTCGCTTCTGGATCGGCGGCACCGCAGATACCGGCAGCTCGACCCCCAGATCGCCACGCGCGACCATTATCCCGTCGCTCACCGCCAGAATATCGTCGAAACACTCGACCGCCGACGGTTTCTCGATTTTCGACAGGATCGCCGCACGCCCCTTGGCGAGCACACGCGCCTCCGCCACATCCTCGGGCCGCTGCACGAAGCTGAGCGCGAGCCAGTCCACACCCAGATCGCAGACGAATTCCAGATCGGCGCGGTCCTTGTCACTCAGCGCAGCCAGCGGCAGCACGACGTCGGGCACATTCACGCCCTTGCGGTCAGAAATCGTGCCACCAGTGACAACCTCGCACTCCGCAAAATCCTCTCCACAGCGCAGAACTTTCAGGCGGATCTTACCGTCGTTCACCAAAAGCGACGAACCCTCTTTGAGCGCCGCAAAAATCTCGGCATGTGGCAGGCAGACGCGGCGCGCATCGCCCTCGGCTGTATCCAGATCAAGGCGGAAGGTCTCGCCCACCACCAACTCCTCGCTGTCTTTCGCAAATACCCCCACGCGCAGCTTCGGCCCCTGCAAATCCGCCAGAATACCGATGGTCGATCCCGTCTCTTCCTCGACGGCGCGGATGATTGCGTGTTTCTCGCGGATCTCGTCATGGCTGCCGTGGCTCATGTTGAGGCGAAACACATCCGCTCCCATTTTGTGCAGCGCGCGGATCATCTCCCGCGTGTCAGATGCAGGCCCCAGGGTCGCGACGATTTTTACATTGCGTTGGCGTCTCATTGCGGTCGCTCCTTGAATAACTGATTGCCGCAGGGCGGTAAAAAGGGATCACCTGGAGGCATATCCCTTGCCATATCTAACTTGAACCCGAAAACTGTTTCAATTCAATGACGGCACGCGGACACACTTGACCCCTCCCTATCCCGCGCCCATCTAGAGCCCAGACAACAGGAGCTTCACATGTCAGATCACAGCCAGCAGGAAATCGAATTTCAGGCCGCAGCATTTCGCCGGCTTCAGCAGCACCTCATGCAGGACCGTCCCGATGTGCAGAACATCGACATGATGAACCTCACCGGTTTTTGCCGTAACTGTTTGTCGCGCTGGTACCAGGAGGCCGCCGCCGAGCGCGGCGTCGAGATCGGCAAGATGGAAGCACGTGAACTGTTCTATGGCATGACAATGGAAGAGTGGAAGAACAACCATCAGACCGACGCAACAGACGGTCAACAGGAGGCGTTCAAAGTCGCATTTGAGCAGAACGTTAGCAAGGAGTAGAGATCTCCTCGCTTCACGACTGCGAAACAATTCTTCTTTTGACACCGCACTGTTTACGCTCTGGAGGGAATGGGATGACGATAGCACGTACCACGAAGTCAGTCTTGAATGATCCACCTCAGAAACCAGTCGCCGAGCGTAATTTCCTTTGACTAAAAACACCATGAGCCTACTGGATTAGGGAGCTGTTAACCTCATTGGTGGTGATTCCGCGATGCTTGCACTTTTTATTTTGCCCGCCCTTCTCGGCCTCGCGCTGGTCGTAAATCTGACCGACGATGACGATGATCATGACGAAGCCCAGCTTCCGCCTGAACCGGAACCCCCGATAGAAAACCCTACCAACCCAGCACCAACCTGCCAGGTCTTTGCACCACCTCCGGCCCCCGATACCTTCGATACGGCCCTGAACGTACCGGCACCCCAGCCGACGTCGGCAGGCATAACGCTGGAAGACGACCGCACCCCCGTGCGTTTGTCCGGCACAGGCGGCGACGACATCATCAACGCAACCGATGAAGCCACCAGCATCCGTGGCAACGCAGGAAACGACCTGCTGTTCGGCGGCGATAATGATGAAAACATCTCTGGCGAAGACGGCAGGGATACAATCGTTGCAGGCGGCGGGGACGATACATTTTCCGGCGGCCGTGGGAATGATCTGATCTACCTCGGCGATGGCGACGACCGCAGCGCCGGCTTCGATGGCCAGGACAGGGGCAATGATACCGTGTACGGCGGCGCGGGCGACGACGTATTGCGCGATGACGCAGGCTCAAACCTGACATTCGGCGGGATTGGGAATGACACGATTTCGTCAGTGAACACCTTCACCGGCGCCGAACTCAACGGCGCAGATACCCTGATCGGCGGGGCTGGAGATGACTTTCTTAGCGGCGATGCAGGCGATCTGATGTATGGTGGTATAGGTGAGGATCAGTTCAATGTGTGGGACAACGGTGCTGCGGCAACGATTATTGCAGATTTTAACGTAAACGATGATGTGCTGATGATCGTAGTGCCTTCAACAGGTTCCGCCGAACCGCTTGAGTTTACCCATAACGCGGCCCAGAATGGCGTCGCCGTGACGATCGGTGACGATATCGTCGCCTTCCTGCATGGCGTCACCGCCAATCAGATCGCCACATTGCGTACCGAGGCTTCCGTGACCGTGTTCGACAGGCTCGCTGTTTCGGGATAGCTGGCCCGACAGATCAAAAAAATCTCAGGCGAAGAATGCAATCGTTCGCCTGAGATCTATCGCTTCAGACAGCCGCCTTGCGCATCTCGTCGATGTAGATCTCGCGCAAGCGCAGCGCCAGCTTGCCCGGCACACCGCCGCCCAGCGCCACGCCATCGATCTCGACCACCGGCATCACGAAGGCACTGGCCGAAGTCGTAAATGCTTCGTCAGCCGCCTTCGCCTCATCGATGCTGAATGAGCGCTCTTCGACCTCCATCTGTGCCTCTCGCGCGAACCGCAGCACAGCGACGCGCGTGATCCCGTGCAGGATTTCGTTGCCCAGATGCCGCGTGATGATCTTGTTGCCCTTCACGATATAGGCATTGTTCGAGGTGCCTTCGGTCACCATGCCGTCCTCGACCATCCATGCATCGTCGCATCCGGCCTTCTTGGCCATCATTTTACCCATCGACGGGTAGAGGAGCTGCACCGTCTTGATATCGCGCCGCCCCCAGCGGATATCTTCGATGCTGATTACCTTCGCGCCCCGCTTGGCCGCGGGGTTATCCGCCAGCCCGGGCTTATTCTGCGTGAACAAAACAATCGTCGGCTCCGTGGTCTCGGGATCAGGGAAAGCGAAATCGCGGTCCCCGTCCGAACCTCGCGTGATCTGCAAATATACCAGACCTTCGTCGATTTCGTTGGCCCGCACCAATTCGCGGTGAACCTCCAACAGGTCTTCCTTGGCAATCGGATTGCGCATGTCCAATTCGCCAAGAGAGCGGGCAAGCCGCACCGCATGGCCCTCGAAATCAATCAGCTTGCCGTCCAGAACCGATGTCACCTCATAGACACCGTCCGCCATCAGAAAGCCGCGATCAAAGATCGACACGGTGGCCTCATTTTCGGGCAAATACTGTCCGTTTACATAAACTGTCCGCATGCTTTTATCCCCACAAAGCGCGGCTGGGGGGATGCACCCCCTCCGCGTCGAATTTCAACGGCTGATCCCGGTCTTCGGCCAACAACAGCGGGCCGTCAAGATCAACATAGGACATCCCCTGCGCCACCAACAGCGCGGGCGCCATCGCCAGCGACGAGCCAACCATACAGCCCACCATCACGTCATACCCCTCTGCTAGTGCCGCCGCCCGCAGCGCCAGTGCCTCGGTCAGACCGCCGGTCTTGTCGAGCTTGATATTCACCACGTCGTACTTGCCTTTCAGCCCCGGCAGGCTCGCGCGATCATGACAGCTCTCGTCGGCGCAAACCGGCACAGGCCGCGCCATGCCGCGCAGTGCCTCATCCTCGCCAGCGGGCAACGGCTGCTCAACCATAGCGACGCCCAATCGAACCAAGTGCGGCGCCAGATCGGCATAATCCTGCGCCGACCAGCCCTCGTTTGCATCGACAATTATCGTACTCTCGGGCGCTCCGGCTCGTACCGCTTTCAGCCGCGCCATATCATCCGGCGTCCCCAGCTTGATCTTGAGCAAGGGCCGGAACGCATGCTCCGCCGCCTGAGCGCGCATCTTCTCCGGCGCATCCAGCGAGAGGGTATAGGCGGTAATCTCCGGCTTCAACGGGGCCAGCCCCGCCAGCTCCCAGACCGAGCTGCCGCTTTGCTTGGCCTCCAGATCCCACAGCGCACAATCCACCGCGTTGCGCGCCGCACCCGCTGGCAGCAGATTGTAAAGCGCCTCCCGCGTCACACCATCAGGCAACCCGTCGATCTGGGCCGTTACACTCTCCAGCGTCTCGCCGTACCGCGCATAGGGCACACATTCGCCCATGCCAACGGTACCATCATCGCTGATCCGCACTGTCAGCACTTCAGCCTGCGTCCGCGACCCGCGTGAGATCGTGAACACCTGCGCCAGCCGAAAAACGTCCCTGCTTACTTCAATCCGCATACCACTCCCTCGCAGGAGTACCGCAGCAACGGCCCCCTGCTCTTCATTTTTCCTTTTAAACTCAAATCCTGCACTTCGAGCGAGCACAACACGTCAAATCGCGTCCAACGCTTCTGCGAGCCGCTCTGCTCCGAACCTGAAAGGATCCACCGCAGGTAAACCCATCTTGGTCTCAACATCCGCCAGATAGGCCTTCGCCGCGTCCTCGCCAATATGCTGCGTGTTCACCGCGACGCCAACGATGACGCAATCAGGATTGGCCACCCGTGCCAGCGTCAGCGCCACATCGCGGATTGCCTCCATGCTTGGCACTTCGTAATCCGGCAGACCGCGCATGTGGGTGCGCGTCGGCTCATGGCAGATGATCAACGCATCGGGCTGGCCTCCGTGGATCAACGCAAGCGTCACACCGGAGTAGCTGACGTGAAACAGGCTGCCCTGCCCCTCGATAACATCCCAATGGTCAGGATCATTGTCCGGCGTCAGATACTCGATCGAGCCCGCCATGAAGTCAGCCACGACCGCGTCCAGCGGCACACCGTCGCCAGTGATCAGAATTCCCGTCTGGCCGGTGGCACGAAACGTTGCCTTCATCCCGCGTGCCCGCATCGCCGCATCCAGCGCCAGCGCGGTGTACATCTTGCCCACCGAACAATCCGTTCCCACGGCCAGCACCCGCTTGCCCGTCCGCTTGACGCCATTCGCGATCGCATATTCGACGGAAGGGATCCGAACATCATGCAGGGCACGCCCATGCTCGGCGGCAGCGGCCACCAGATCAGCCTCTTCGCTCAGCAGGTTATGCAGCCCAGACGCCAGATCATAGCCCGCCGCCAGCGCCTCGATCAGCACCTCTTTCCACGCCTGCGAGATCTTGCCACCGCGGTTCGCCACGCCGATTACCAGCGTCTTCGCCCCCGCCGACAGCCCCTCTGCCAGCGTCATATCCTGCAAACCGACGCTCGCCTTGCAACTCGGCATGCGGAACTGGCCCACCGCATTATCGGGTCGCCAATCCTTGATCCCTTGCGCCACCTTGGCCGACAATTGGTCAGGCGCATCGCCCAGAAACAGCAGATATGGCGTTTGGATCATGTCGCGATTCTCCGTAAATCAATGAGTTGCGCACAGGTTGCTGCAAAACGCGTGAAATTCAATCTCGTTTGCCCGCCTTATTTCGGCAGCGGCACACAGACCGCGCGTCACCCGCCACCGCTGTGCAAAATTCTTGCATTCGCTCAATTGCTGCACCTGCAAAAAGACCCTTGCGATGGAGCGCGCAATTTTATAGCTCCAAGTGGCAATAATACGAAATTTTATGTCTCAAAAGGATAACCCCCCATGAGCTTTCGCGTACAACCAACGCCACCCGCACGGCCCAACCGCTGCCAGCTGTTCGGCCCAGGCTCCAACACCAAACTTTTCGCCAAAATGGCCGCATCCGCCGCGGATGTGATCAACCTCGATCTCGAAGACAGCGTCGCACCCAACGACAAAGACATGGCCCGCGCCAATGTGATCGAGGCGATCAATACCGTCGATTGGGGAACCAAAACGCTGTCGGTCCGCATCAATAGTCTCGATACCCCCTACTGGTACCGCGATGTTGTGGACCTGCTGGAGCAAGCCTCCGAACGGCTGGATATGATCATGATCCCCAAAGTGGGCTGCGCCGAGGATGTCTATGCCGTGGACGCGCTGGTCACCGCCATCGAGGCCGCGAAGGGCCGCAAAAAACGCATCGCTTTCGAGGTGATCATCGAATCTGCTGCCGGCATCGCCCATGTCGAAGCCATCGCCGCATCCTCTCCCCGTCTGGAGGCGATGAGCCTTGGCGCGGCGGATTTCGCCGCCTCCATGGGCATGCAGACCACCGGCATCGGCGGGACACAGGAAAATTATTACATGTTGCACGACGGCCAGAAATATTGGTCCGATCCGTGGCACTGGGCGCAGACCGCCATCGTCGCCGCCTGCCGCACCCACGGTATCCTGCCGGTCGATGGGCCGTTTGGCGATTTCTCGGATGACGAAGGTTGTCGTGCGCAAGCGCGCCGCTCTGCCACGCTGGGCATGGTCGGCAAATGGGCGATCCATCCCAAGCAGATCGCCATCAGCAACGAGGTCTTCACCCCCTCGGACGAAGCCGTCACGGAAGCCCGCGAGATCCTTGCCGCGATGGAGACCGCCAAGGCCAACGGCGAAGGCGCGACCGTCTACAAAGGTCGTCTGGTCGATATCGCCTCGATCAAGCAGGCCGAAGTCATCGTGCGCCAGTCCGAGATGATCAACGGCTAAAACAGCGGGCCTGATTGTTTTCGATATGGAAACAATCAGGCCCGCTCGTCCTTGGGCGATCCCATCACGACATAGGACGTGATTGACGCAACATGCGGCAATGCCCCAAGATGGTCGGTGTGAAAGCGTTTGTAGCTGGCCAGATCCGCACATTCGACGCGCAGAAGATATTCGATCGTGCCGGTGATATTGTGACACTCCCGCACTTCCGGGGCGCGTGATATCGCCCGCTCGAATCCCTCCTGACTGGCCTTGGAGTGATTGCTGAGGCCCACGCCGATGTAGGCCACGAACCCCGATCCCATGGCCGTTCTGTCTAGCACCGCGCGGTACCCCTTGATCACGCCACGCCGCTCCAGCTCCTGCACACGCCGCAGACAGGCCGAGGGCGACAGACCCACGCGATCGGCCAGCTCAAGATTGCTGATCCGCCCCTCAGCGACGAGGACACGCAATATCAGCTCTGATTTTTCGTCAATATCGCTCATATGTTGCTCAAATTCCTTATTCAAGACCAACTTTGCAATTTCACATCGCGCATTTCAATGAATTATTGCGCTATGGAATTTGAAACACTGACCGCCCTCGCCGTCTTCGCCTTCGTAAGCTCGGCCACGCCGGGCCCGAACAACCTGATGCTGATGGCGTCGGGGGCCAACTTTGGTTTTGCCCGCTCAATCCCGCATATGCTGGGGATCTCGGTCGGGTTCATGGTGATGATGTTCGCGGTCGGCGCGGGACTGATCCAGATCTTTGACCGATTTCCCTTGATCTATGATGTGCTGAAAATCGCCAGCATCCTCTACATGCTCTGGCTGGCGTGGAAGATCGCCAACGCCGCGCCCGTCACCAAAAAGGCGCAGACGGGCAAACCCATGACGTTTCTGGAGGCCGCCGCCTTTCAATGGGTCAATCCAAAGGCGTGGGCCATGGCTCTCACAGCGATCACTGTCTACGTCGGCGATGCGGCGATGATTTGGCTTGGTGCCGGGGCGCTGATCTTTGCGGTGGTCAACCTGCCATCGGTTTCGATGTGGACAGTGGCTGGCCAGCAAATGCAGCGCTTCCTGACAAATCCACGACGCCTTGCGATCTACAACTGGACGATGGCAGCCTTGCTGATCGCATCGCTCTACCCCGTGCTGGGCCTCTGAGTGGCGTTGCATCGCGGACAAATCAGGCTCATATAGGGCGCAACAGCAGTGCGGAGCGCCCTATGACCCAGTATCTGGATTTCGAAAAACCCCTCGCCGAGATTGAGGGAAAGGCAGAAGAGCTGCGTGCGATGGCCCGTCGCGACCCTGATACCGACGTCACCGCCGAAGCCGCCGCACTGGACGCAAAAGCGGCCAAGATGCTGGACGATCTGTATAAAAACCTCACGCCATGGCGCAAATGTCAGGTTGCCCGCCATCCCGACAGACCCCATTGCAAGGACTACATCGAAGCGCTGTTTACCGAATATACACCGCTCGCCGGTGATCGTAACTTTGCCGACGATCACGCGGTCATGGGCGGCCTCGCGCGGTTCAATGACAAGCCGGTGATCGTGATCGGCCACGAGAAGGGCAACGATACCAAATCGCGGATCGAGCGTAATTTCGGCATGGCCCGTCCCGAAGGTTACCGCAAGGCGGTGCGCCTGATGGACATGGCCAACCGCTTTGGCCTGCCCGTGATCACGCTTGTCGATACGCCGGGCGCCTATCCCGGCAAAGGCGCGGAAGAGCGCGGCCAGTCCGAGGCCATCGCCCGCGCCACCCAGAAATGCCTCGAAATTGGTGTGCCACTGGTGAGTGTCATCATCGGCGAAGGTGGTTCCGGCGGGGCCGTGGCATTCGCGACTGCCAACCGGGTCGCCATGCTGGAACATTCGGTCTATTCCGTGATCTCGCCCGAGGGCTGCGCCTCGATCCTCTGGAAAGACGCCGACAAAATGCGCGAGGCTGCCGAGGCCCTGCGCCTTACCGCGCAAGACCTGCAAAAACTCGGCGTGAACGACCGCGTCATCCCAGAGCCCAAAGGCGGCGCGCACCGTGATCCTCTCGCCGCCATCACGGCGGTGTCAAAAGCGATCAGCGAAATGCTTGCCTCGCTCGACGGGAAAAGCCCGAAGGCGTTGGTCAAAGACCGCCGCGAGAAATATCTTGATATGGGCGACAGAGGGCTTGCTGCCTGATCAGCTCTGTCGAAGGGCGGCCGCAAGATGATGCGCGCCAGACAATCAGCTGGCCAGCATCCGCAATCCTTGGGTCACGTCGGACCTGACCGCCAGTCGCAACCCCGGCTCGTCCCCGGCGCGCAAGGCGGCAATGATCAGACGGTGAAACTGTGGCGGGTCCGTGCGCCGCAGCCGCCCGTAAAGCGCCCGCATCGTCGGCCCCATTTGCAGCCATACCGTCTCGGCCATCGCCAGCATCGCGGGCGCCTGTGCGCGCAAATACAGCGTGCGGTGGAACTCCAGATTCGTGCGGATGTAGCTCACGGCATCCCGGTGTGCGACCGCTTCGGCCACTTTCGCATTGATGTTCTGCAACCGCTCGATCAACGCCAGATGCGCGCGCGGCAACGCCCGCGAGGCCAGCTCGACCTCGATAAGCGCCCGCAGCGCCGCCAACTCCTCGATCCGCTCATTGCTTAGCAGCGGAGTCGAGATGCGTCCCGAGTTTGACATACTCAGCGCGCCCTCGGCCACTAACCTGCGAACGGATTCGCGTGCGGGCGTCATCGAGACCTCGTATTCTTTCCCGATTCCGCGCAGCGTCAGCGGGTGGCCCGGCGGGATATCCCCGTGCATGATGCGCGTCCGCAACTGGCGGTAAACGCGGTCATGCGCCAGCGGCGTGGGATCGACGGAGCGAGGTGTAAGGTTCATATCCTTTTGTGATCACAACCCGCCGCAAGGTCAATCATCTTCCGGATGGAGATGCAACGCGGTCTGGCGCGCTCTATGCCGCCCTCAAGCGTTGTCAGGCACCAAAACCCCGCAGAACTCGGATCATTTGTCTAAAACTTATAGCGGTGCAACGTGCTGCCGTGGCTGCGCAGCCATCCGCGCGGGGCAGCGTAATCCCCGTAGATCCGCGTAACCTCCGCCCAAAATGCCGCTGAATGATTCATCTGCGCCAGATGCGCCACCTCATGGGCCGCGACATAATCCAACACCTCCGCCGGTGCCATGACCAGCCGCCACGAATACATCAGCCCCCCGTCCGAGGTACACGACCCCCAGCGCGAACGCGTATCGCGCAGGCTCAACCGGTTATAGGACCGCCCCAGAAGTACCGCATAATCATCGCTGGCCCCCGCCAGCCTGTCGCGTGCGATCTCGCGCAGATACGCGCCCAACCGCTTGCCCACACGCTCGGCAGGGCCGGGCACAAAAATTCCCTCGGGTGTGATCTGCACCCCTCGTCCGGTGCCCGCTACAATCTTATACATCTTGCCGCCCAACGGCACTTCACTGCCCAGACCCACGGCAACGTCATCACCGCGCGCCTCCAGATGCTTGCGAATCCACGGCTCCTTGCTGCGTGCGAAATCCATCGCCTCGCGTTCCGCCAGCCGTTTGGGCATTGTCAGCGTCACCCGCCCGTCCAACTGGCTGATCCGCAGCGAGATCCGCTTTGCTTGCGCCGAGCGCCGCAAGATCAGGGGAATAGCGGGATCACCGGGCAGGTGAGGGTCGGACATGGGCGGCTCTTTGGCTTATGCGTGGGCTTTGGACTGGACAGCACCCCGTGCATATGGCATTTGCCCATGAAGCTGAATAGCTTTCATCTAGACACAACACAAACGATCAAAGGGGAAATCCATGCCCAACGAAGAATGGGGAACCAAGCGCCTGTGCCCCACCACGGGCAAGCGTTTCTACGACCTGAACAAAAGCCCGATCATCAGCCCCTATACGGGTGAAGTCGTGGCGGTTGATCAGTCAAAGTCGCGCATGATCGCCGCCGATGCCGCAGACGCTGCAACCACGAAAGCAAAAGTCGCGGAGGTCTCGGACGAGGAAGATCTGGTAGACGACGATGATGTAGATGTAGATCTGGATGATGATCTGCTGGACGACGATGAAGATGATGATGACACTGTCCCGCTCGACGAGATTGCGGACGTGGCGTCAAACGACGACGACAGATAAAACTGGCTGCGGCGGGTTACGCGTTTTTCGCTTGATCCCGCCGCCGCTTGTGCCTAGTACACGGCGCATCGGGTCCGAGAGGACAACACCAGACACTCTAAGACGAGTGGACCAAACCGCGCTTGCGTGATTGGGGCATTAGCTCAGCTGGGAGAGCGCCTGCATGGCATGCAGGAGGTCAGCGGTTCGATCCCGCTATGCTCCACCATACCCACATCACCCTTGAAACCCTTGTGTAACTCCCTAAATGGAAACGAAAAAATAGGGGTTCTAACCTGCTTTTCTTTGGTGACTCTAACTGGCTCTGCGAACGCCAAGTCCAACACAGCTTTCTTAGCATCATAACCTCCATTTTCCCATATATTCCATGGGCTTGATAGAAACTTTCGTGTGAGTTCTAAGTTTTTCACATAGCTGACTTCAGTTTGAGGAGATTGTTCGTAGAGTGCTTCAGCATGAAGCCGTTTCTCTTCGATTCTTTCGATTTCTTTTTCAAGAGCCTTTTGGACGATAGCGCTCTCAGTACGCACAACCCTAGCCAGCAACTTACTAAGTTCACCCTCTAGTGATCCAAGTTTCTGCTTGAGCTTTTCGTTTCTTTCAACGTGATGCCGGTTCTGTAGGCGGCATGCATCTCGGAGCATTACATCTATCACTTTGAACGCTTCGTCGCTAACTTCAAGCGACTTCAATATGCCTTCCATCTCCCCTTCCAAAGCTGCTCTCCGGATTGATTTTCCATACACGGCACAAGCTTTCGTTTTGCACATGTAGTAAGGAAAGCGATTGCCATTCCTACTTTTTGACCAGCATGCAGTCATTCTACCATCGCACTCGTCACACACAGCAAAACCACGCAGAGGAAAATCCTCGGCTATTCCTGATCGTGGAGGCTTACGGTCCATACCAGATAGCCTATCTTGGATCCGATCAAAGGTCTCCAAATCTATCAAGGGCTCATGTTGTGCTAGAGTTAACGGAATATCCCATTTCGGATACTCGTAGTAGCCAGCGTAGAGCTTAGTTCTAAGCATTTTGCCAACTCGAGTAACGTAGACCTTAGAAGCGAAAGGAAACTCTAGATGGGAAGTCAGAAATTCGGCAATCTCTGTCAAATTTTTGAAGACCCCAGTGGCGTATCCATTAAGTCCTTCAGCAACTATAGACGCCACTGGCTCAACACGTACCACCGACTTTCCACCCCTGTCATTGAGCTGCTGATGCTTGTAGCCGACTGGCAAAGGGAAAGGCCAGTGTCCGTCCAACAGACGTCCACGCATCCTGCGATTAACCTGTGCGGTATTTTCCTGACGCTTATACTGAGAAAAGGTCGCCACCATGTTCTGCACCATGATACCTGAGGGATCCTTACTGAATCTATTGATAGGCGAGATGAAGCGTCCACCCGCTTTTTCAATCTGTTCCATGATTATCCAGTAGTGCATGTTTTCACGCGCGATACGGTCTTGATGATCAACTATGACGACAACCTCCGTCTTCGCCTGCCGTATGTACTCCAGCATTGAAGTCAAACCAGGCCGATTGTAGTCACTCCCTGTCATTTCATCGGAGAAAACCATGACGACTTTCATGCCTTCTTTAATAGCGAACTCTCGGCAGATCGCTTCTTGACTTGCAAGACCTTCACCCTCCTTCGATTGGCGTACTGTCGAAACGCGCGTGTAAATAAGACATAATACCGATCCTGCGAACGTTTTATCATGCTTCCAAGGCTCTTTTGGCATCCTCAATCCCCCTTCTGCGCAGGCCTGACGACAAAGCCAACTTCCATTAATGTCACGATGATACACCACATTTTTTCAAGAAACTCCCGCCGCTCTGACGTCGTCATCTGGCTGTCCTTTAGGTACTTGTCATATGCTCCAATATCGATCGCGACCTTGCCACTTAACGGGTACGCTCTCGGACCCTTCTGTAAATACTCATCAATGTCTCCCTCAAACATTTTTACTCCTCTCAATTCCAATGCTACGTTTCCAACAGGGTTGGCCGCTTATGGCCTATTCGCCACAGGCCTCTTTCTGACTTTCCAAGCCATCGCGATCGTTGATTTTCTGTCGTTTTGGAATCCGCAAAGCAGGATATAATTTCTTCGGGAAAGCGTTGATTGGACAGATCCTCAGGTTCATAATGATGTTGAGTTCGATACGATGGCTTCATAGGGAACGACCTACACATGAACCTGCGCGCCGATCAAGTCGGGGCAAATTGATACTATGGCTATCAATTTTGACTTTTTTTGAAGGTGAAATTCTAGCATTTTTCACAATTGGAAAGCTGTTGCTTTGGTGCGACTGCTGTTTGTGATAACCGCTCACCGGTTTGGATAGAGATCGTCACGAATCGGCACTAAATTGCTAGCGAAGTCGGCATTCGAAGTATGAAAAAAACGGAAACAAACTGTTTCTATCTTTACCGCTATTGAATTGCCTCAGTAATCGATCATTAAAGCTCAATTTCAAAGAGCAGAATAACTAGCCTGTGCTCAAAATGACCGCCTGGATTACTAACAAGGATCTGTAGCACCACCTTTGCCCCTTCCATTTAACAGGAACTGTAAGTCGAGAAAATAGCAGATCTCGGTTGTGAGGAACGCTCACAAATGTGAGTAACTATTACATAAAATCAATAGGTTGAATCCTTTCGCCCAATTTGAGAGCCTTGGGCAATCAGTATGAAATGGGAGGTGTCAAATATGACTGATCGAACTGAAGGCAGCCAATATAAGGTATCGCAGAGACTGTCTGACGCGGACAGTTTGGAAGAGGCGGTGTCAGCAAATCGTGTTGGCGCGAGGGCCTGAAGCGAGTAGCAGCCTGAGCGCTTCGAGGTAGGAGCGGTCCGCGTTATTTCGGGCGGCGTGCCAGCGGCCATATGCGGCAAGGTTCTTC
>Ga0306910_1000023_pt1 | contig 142600 bp, 135 predicted proteins | sample AntRauMFilla2698_FD_190438 | JGI IMG/M metagenome (GOLD analysis project Ga0306910, IMG submission 190438) | Saline lake microbial communities from Rauer Islands, Antarctica - Metagenome Filla 2 #698 (v2) (version 2) | ecosystem: Environmental > Aquatic > Non-marine Saline and Alkaline >... | reverse complement strand
TCAACACCAAGAACCTCGCCCCGCATGACACCCTCCACATAAGACACGTCACTAACGACGTCGCTATGCACGGGTCTTAAATCATCGCGAGGAAATCAGGCAGGCGGTGCCAATCGGGTGGTTACGATGATCCGGGTGCGGCCGCCAAAGATACAATGACGCTGCGATCCAAGCCTTTTTAAGATTGAAGGCGCTATCCCGCATTGACGCCCTCAACTGCGACACCTCGTTTAGCATAGAGGTCACTTCACCAGCAGGCTAAATCCCTCTGAAATTGTGGAAAACTCTTCCCTGAGATGATCTGTACCACAAAGTCATCCCGAACAATAACAGCACTTCATTCTGCCTGAGTGGCTAAGGCTGCCCGGTGGCACCGCCAGTTTACCACGATGGGCAGCTTGGGGTCGACGCCTGTCGAGCCCCTCTAGCGTCAAAAGTCTGCTTTTCCTCCAAAGAATGTGGCGCAGGCTAATCGCCAACAAATAGTGATCTTTCGCTGAAACCGACGCCATACTTAGCGGCAGCACAACTACGCCGATGACCAACATTTCATGGAAGCTCGAGCACTGATTTTTCGCTTCCCAACATCTACCGGTTGCGAGGTAAAACTGGGGATGACTGTTGACCCAAACCGGCAATACCCAAACTTACTGTCTCTCCACCTTTCAGATAGCGTTGCGGGGATTGTCCCATACCTACGCCGGGTGGTGTACCAGTCGAGATTACATCTCCTGACTGAAGACTCATAAAGCGACTACAATAGGCGATCAGATGCGGCACCTTGTAGATCATTGTCGCGGTGGAGCCGGATTGCTGGCGCTCGCCATCGACATCCAACCACATGTCAAGGTCGTCTATATCTGCCAACTCGTCTGGTGTGACGAGCCATGGGCCGGTCGGTCCGAAGGTGTCACAGCCCTTGCCCTTATCCCAGGTTCCGGCCCGCTCGATCTGGAATTCACGCTCTGAGACGTCGTTGATCACACAAAAACCTGCAACATGGTGCATGGCATTTGCCTCATCGATGTAAGCGCCGGGTTCTCCGATCACGACGCCCAGCTCGATTTCCCAATCGGTTTTCACGGAGTCGCGTGGAATCTGGATAGCATCGTTGGGGCCCACGACCGAGGATGTCCACTTGTTGAAAATGACCGGCTCTGGCGGTATCGGCATCCCTGCCTCCTCCGCATGGTCCGCATAATTCAACCCAATACAGATAAATTTTCCGATGCCCCCGACGCATGCGCCAAGGCGCAGGTCTTTCTGAGGGATCCCATCGACGAGGGGCAGGGTATCGACATCAATATCGTGCAGCTTTTTCAGGGTATCTGGCAGCAAGGCCGCACCCCCGATGTCATCCACCACATGCGACAAATCCCGCACGCGGCCAGAAGCGTCAAGCATCCCGGGTTTTTCGGCTCCGGGGGCACCATAGCGGACTAGTTTCATAGTGGTTTCCTTAATTTGCAAGTGAGGTTTGTAGCCTGATGCGATTGTGCAGTCCAAAGAGGCCGCAGGACGCGTCGAAGGGGCAGGGCATTTGCGCGACTGTGCAGCCGATATCTGCCGCCAGCGCTTGGGCAATGTTGTCCGTCCGGTTCCTACCTGTCAGTAGCAAACCTGCGGTCGCGGTGTGTTGCGCTAAAGGCATTCCCATTCGCCCCGATCCGCCAAGCCCGGGCTGCATCAGGCTACCTTTTCGGATGTCATACCAGAAATCGCTTGGATCAGGTTGTCTTCGGTTACTTCTTCGGACGTGAAGGTGCGCATGACGCGGCCTGAATACATTGCAACGATCCGATCGGAGACATGCAGCACCTCGGGCATTTCCGAACTGATTACCATAACTGCGTAGCCTTCTGCAGCCAGTTCACGTAGCAACTTGTGGATCTCCGATTTGCTACCCACGTCGATCCCGCGGGTCGGCTCATCCACGATCAATACCTTAGGATGCATCGACAGCCATTTGCCGATGACGATCTTCTGCTGGTTACCGCCCGACAGATTACCAACCTGCTGTTTCCAGCCCGGCGTGCGGATGTCGAGTTGCTTGTGATACTTGCCAAAGATGGCCATCTCTGCGCCTGCGGCCACGAAGGGCCCCGCTTTAAGAGTGTCGATTTGGGGCAGGGTCATATTGTCTCGGCAGTTCATGCCAAGGACCAAACCCTGTCCCTTTCGGTCCTCGGGCACCAGAGATATACCCCGTGCAATAGCATCGGCTGGCGAACTGATCCGCACTTCTTCGCCATCCAGCAATATCTGTCCGGCGGACGGGTCGCGCAGACCGAAGAGGGTTTCGGCAATCTCGGTCCGGCCGGCGCCGACGAGGCCGTAAAAGCCGACAACTTCGCCTCTGCGGACCTCAAAGTTTACGTCTTGATATAGTTTACCGCAGCTGAGCCCGCGCACTTCGAGTGCCACATCGCCAAGCTCGTGATGCGATGCGTTTCGGCTGAGATCCAGCGTGCGGCCGATCATCATCTGAGTGACGGATTCCTCGGTGCTGTCTGCTGTATTTACGGTGCCTTGATACTGTCCGTCGCGTAGAACTGTGACGCGATCAGTGATTTTGAAGATCTCCTCCATCCGGTGCGAAATGTAGATGATGCCCACATTGGTCGCCTGCAAATCAGCGATGACATCGAACAGAACCACCTTTTCCGAATCCGTCAGCGATGCTGTAGGCTCGTCAAAGATCACCGCTTTTGCATCTACGGTGAGCGCGCGCGCGATTTCGACCATTTGCTGGTTGGCGATGGACAGATCACCGACACGCGTATTGGCATCAAAGCCCACATTGAGCTTTTTCAGGATGGCGTTGGTCTGGTCCGCAAGTTTGGTCCAATCCACGCGCCCCAGACTTTTTGTGGGCAATTCCCCAAGATAGATATTTTCGGCGACGCTCAGCTCTTCGGCAAGGCTCAGTTCCTGATGGATGAAAACGATTCCCTTGGCCTTGGCCTCAAGCGGACCTGCCATCACGACCGGATCGTCCCCCATAAAAATCGTGCCGCCATCGGGTTGATGGATGCCACCTAGCACCTTCATCAGCGTTGATTTGCCGGCACCATTTTCGCCCATTAAAGCATGGACCTCCCCCGGCATGACCGAGAAGGAGACACCATCGAGAGCACGGACACCCGGAAAAGTCTTTACGATATCCTCCAGGCGCAAGACAGGTTTTGCATCAGTCATACCTTCAACTCCTCTTTGCCCTTCATGTTGAGCTGTCTGTCCAGAATAAGCACCGCGACGAGAATAAGACCGATTACGAGGTTTACGGTCGATGTATCAGCGCCGATGTGGCCCAAACCCTTGCGGAGAAGCTGGATGGCGATCACACCGCCGAAGGTGCCGATGACACTGCCCGCGCCTCCAGTGATCTTTGTCCCGCCAAGGACAACCGCAGTGATCACCCACAGCTCGTACAGCTGGCCGTCGTTTGGGTTGACCGAGCCACTCTCGGAATAGAAGACCACCGCCGATAGGGCGGCAAGAAAGCCGATGATAGCAAAGTTGATCATCATGTGCGGACCGACACGAATGCCTGCGTTCACAGCCGCTTCGCGGTTGTCGCCGATCGCATAGGCGTTGCGGCCATGCACGGTCTTGGTCATTATGAACCAGATCACAAAAGTTGCTGCTAGCAGGAACCATGAGGCCGTCGCGAGGCCGAGAAATTCGGCTTCGGCGAAATCCACCAAGGTCCAATTCAGATGGCTTGTTGGTTGCTCTCCATTGAACATGAACACGATGCCGCGATACCCGAGCATCGCTCCCAGTGTCACGATGAAAGCGTCTACGCCGGTCTTCCAGACGATCAGACCGTTCAGCGCACCCAAGAGCGTACCCACCGCAAGCGCGAGCACCCACGCCACCGGTATTACCCAATCGCCCAGGCCCGCAAAGAGTGGCCAGGTCATGCTGTCCAGCAATACGATCGCGGCGATAGCGAATGTGGCACCGACGCTGAGGTCGATATTGCCGTTGACCATGACAATGGTCATGCCCATCGCGATGATCCCGATAGGGGCTGATTGTTTCAGGAGCAACAGCATGTTATCCCAGTCCATGAACGCTTTGTCCGATAGGGAAAAGAATTCGCCCGCAATGCTGAAAAAGATCAGCTCCAGTACAATGAAGCCCCAGATTGCGCCGCTTTTGAGTGCGGCCGATACAGTACCCGGTTTCATGATGTTTCCTCCCTCACGCGATCGGCGACCAGAGCTTGCCGCGCTTGGCCGCGATATCGAGCCAGACAGCAAGGATGATAATCACCCAAGTCACGATGAATTGGACGTAAAATTGCAGGCCGATCAGCAGCAGTCCGTTTTGGATAAAGCCGAGGATCAGAACGCCGATCACAGTTTTGAAAATAGTGCCCGACCCGCCCAAAAGCGAAGCACCACCGAGAATAACAGCCGCGAGAACTTCAAGCTCGAGACCTTGTCCGACCGTGTTCTGCGACCCCAAGGAGCGGCTGGCCTGGATCAGGCCGGCTGTCGCCACACAGGCGGCCGAAATCAGATAGCACATGAAGACGGTGCGGGCTCGGGGGATGCCCGAAAACGTCGCCGCCGTGCCGTTACCGCCCACAGCATAGACCTTTCGCCCGAAACTTGTCTTGCCGAGGACAAGTCCCAGAAATGCTGCAACGGCAACAAACATCAAAATGGGCACCGGCAGACCTAGGGCCGTGCCCTGTCCAAAGACGCTGAACCAAGTGCCTTCTTTGTCGGCAATATCCATGTTTTTACCGCCAGAATAAGTCAGCGTCAGGCCGTGAATCGCCGATAACATGCCAAGGGTCACAATCAGGGAATTGAGCTTGAGATACCCGACCAGAAACCCGATCAGCGCACCCAAGGCCAATGTCATGGCGAACATTGCCGGTATGGCCAGCGCTGGCCCGATTTTGTCATGTAAATCGAGCACGACGATCGTGGAGAAAGACATCATCGATCCCACGGACAAGTCCAAATTTCCGCTGATGACGACGAACGTAACGCCAAGTGCCATGACGCCGAGGATCGCCGAAGACCTGATCACGCTCAGAACGTTGTCTGGGGTCAGAAACTTCGGATTGGCGATGGTGAAGCCGATGAGAAACGCGATGAAGGCGATCAAAATGCCTTGTTTCGCCAATAGACTCCCGATCTGCTGTTTCGTAATTGCTGCCATGGTCCCCTCCCAAGGTCACCGCTTGTACCGACGCACACGGCAGGAAACCTGCCGTTCGTGTCATCAGACCAAGATCATTCCACCGTCGATCATGATGATCTGACCGGTCATGTAGTCGCTGTCTTGTGATGCTAGGAACGTCGTTGTTCCGGTAATGTCGTGGTGCGTCGCAACTCTGCCTTTGAGGATTTCGGCTGCGAACTCCTCCATCGCCTGTCCTGGACGCTCCGCGGCACCGATCTCCATCAGATCCTTGTCCACTTGCTCCCACATCTCGGTCGCCACCACGCCCGGAGCAAACCCGGTTACGGTAATATCATGCTTTGCAAGGTCGCGCGCCGCCGATTGCGTCAGCGAAACGACAGCAAATTTCGAGGCACAGTAGGGCGCGACATTGTCGTATCCTTGCCTGCTCGCGACCGAAGCGGTGTTGATGATCTTGCCGCCACCGCCTTGTGCGATCATTTGTCGGGCGGCCTCCTGTATGCCGATCATGCAGCCGAGCCCGTTCACGTCCATGATGAAATGCCAGTTGTCTTCAGTCACATCCATGAAGTTCATGGGCTTGTTCACACCGGCATTGTTGAACTTTACATCCAGACGACCGAATTTTTCGACAGTATGCGCGATCATGGCACGGACTTGTTCGCGGTTGGTCACATCAACCTGCTGGGACATGATGCCAGCGTCATGTCGGCCCAAGCGACTGCGGTTGCTCTCAGCGACCTGGGCCGCTTTCTCACCGTTCAGATCGGCGAAACAGACCGATGCACCCTCGTCCAGTAGCGCTTCGCCAATGGCGCGGCCAATGCCTTGTGCGGCACCTGTCACGATGCAAACTCTCTCCTGAAGCCGTCCCACGTGGCAGTCCTCCCGAACGAATTTCGAATAAATTTGGAAATAGAGTACATCCGGAGCGCAGCCTTGCCGCGCCCCGAACTGGGAGAACCCTTTAGAACACGGGCTTTGTATAGTCGCCCATATTGTCCTGGGTTATCTTGGGGGTGTCAAAGTAGTTTAGGAAAGGCAGGTCTTTTCCCTCGAGGATGTCTATGGCGGTTTTCAGGGCCGCTTCGGCATCGTCGACGGGGGACTGGTAGATCGAGCCCCAGTAATCCCCGGCGGCCATCGCCTCATATCCGACGGCGAAGTTGGTCGCGCCAACGAAGATGATGCCATCGCGGCCAGCGGCCTTGGCGGCATTCAATGCGCCGACACCCATGTTGTCATCGCCCGCATAGACGCCGTCGATGTTGTCATATTTCACAAGAAACGCTTCCATCACCTGCTGCGATTTTTCACGGTTCCAGTCACCGGGCTGGGTGTCCACGATGCTGACTTCCGGGCAAACCTCGGGCATCCGGTCTTCGAAACCCTTGGCGCGCTCGATCGCGGTGGTATAGCCGGGCTGGCCGGTAATGTGCACCACCTGTGCTTCACTCTCGATGCCCATGTCCTTGAACTTGTCGCACATGATCTCTGCCGAGCGCGCGCCTTGCGTGATGTTGTCAGGACCAGAAAATGATTTTACGAAATCAAAACCGGGCTCCGCAATGTTCGAATTGGTCACGACAACGGGGATACCAGCCTGATGCGCTTTGCGCACCGCGGGGATGACAGCTTCGCCATTCGTGGGCCAGATAATGATGGCATCGACTTCTTGCTGGATCAGATCTTCGATTTGGGCAATCTGGCGTGCGACGTCCCCGCCAGCATCGAGAACGACTGCATCGACGTCAGCATTCTCTTCGGCGGCTGCGATAAAAGCACTTTCATATGTCGTCTGGTAGCTGTCCACGCCGACATTGTTCTGCGTGATACCGATCTTCATGGTTTGGGCACTGGCGGCTCCCGCCAGGATAATGGCGGTCGATGCGATAAGTGTCGTGCGAAGTGTCATTCGGGTCTCCTCCCAAGGTGGCTACAAATTTATCCAGCCGTCCCTCCCGGACGCTGTGCAGTCGTCCGGACAGGCCGACAATTGCTTTATGATTGATCATTTATCATCAGGTAGACCTCGAAAAAATATCCGTATCTGATAAAAATACAACCAATATGGATATATTGCCCGTACGCTTGGATCAGTAAAACGGCGACCTTCAGGAGAGACCGATGGGAAAAATGAAATCATCCAATACCGACATGACGCCAGCGCTGCATTCGCAGCTTAGAGGCAGAGGACCCGAACCCAAAGTGAATGCAATGGCAATAAATACGCTCAGCACAACAGCATCGCCGCCCGCGCTGACTGAGATGCTGGAAGTATTGTCGTTCGTCGAGGAGTTGAGCGATGAGCTGGAATCCATTCTGGATGTCATGGCGCCGAACCCTCATCTTCGCATGGCGATCCATCTCATCCGGGGTCACTTTGAGGGTAAAGCGATCACGCCAACATCCCTGATCAATTCGAGCGAAGTCCCGTATGCAACGGCCACCCGCCGTATGAAAGAGATGCTGAACGCTGGGCTGATCGAACAGCGCGCTCGGACCAAGACCGGGAAGAGCTTTTCTGTGCATCCCAGCGAGAAGTTGCTGGACCAGTGGAAGCTGATCTCGGGACGTGTAGGCCGCTTGGCTGAGAGCAGGTTCGGAAATATTGAAGGGCCCCGGGGAGCGGATGATTACTATTATGGCGGCAGCTACAAAGCCGCCCAGTCGATCCCACCGCTACGTGTACGTGCGGAACCATTGAAAGCGCCGGGCGGGATCCGTGTGTTGGTCCATGCTGACCCCACTTTCATGGTTATGGATAATCTCAAACGTCAATTTGAATTGGTTATCGGAACTAAGATTACGCAGCGGGCCTTTTCCATTGATCGCCTGCGCGAGGAAGCATTGCGTAACGCATCGCGCGATACCAGCCTTTACGACATCCTCGCCGTCGATCTGCCCTGGATAGGCGAGTTTGCCAGCAAGGGGGTTCTCGCGCCGATGGACCAGGTCATGGATCTCGACCTGCTCGACCCGGCGGATTTCCATACTTCGGGCTGGAAAGCGGCGCATTGGGACGGGCGGGCATACGGTGTGCCTGCGCAAACAACCCCTGAGTTGCTGTTCTACCGCCGAGATCTGTTCGCCGATGCTGGATTGGAGCCGCCGGAGACGATCGATCAGCTGCTCGATGCGGCGAAAGTATTGCATAATCCCGCGCGCGGCCACTACGGGTTTGCGTGGAACGCGGCACGCGGAACGGCTTTGGGCCATACGGTCCTTATGGCATTAGCCGATTTCGGCCAACCTGTGCTGGACCTTCGGGCGATTGCCGGCGGATTCGATACGGATGATCTGGCGCAGGGAAAGTATCGTCCGGTGATCGACACGGATACGGGTCTGCGCGCGGCCGAATTCCTGCTGGAATTATTGCGATATTCTCCGCCCGATATTCTTTCAATGTCGTGGTTCGAGCGTGTGCGCGCCTACGCAGCGGGCAACATTGCAATGGCATATGGGTATACCCTTCTCGCACCTTACTTCGAACAGGATGAAGGCTCACGCGCTTACGGAAAAACTGGCTATCTGCCGCATCCGGCAGGACCAAATGCGCGCAAGATCGCGCCTGTCGGCGGGTATGTCTTGGGCATTCCCGCCAATCTTGCTCCGGAGCGTATTCCTGCGGCGGTAGAAGCACTTACGACGTTTACCTCGCCCGCCGCACAGAAGCTATACATGCAAAACGGAAGCCGGACCAACGCGCGCTATTCCGTCTGCGCCGATCCTGAAGTGCGCAGCATCTCGCCGATCTTCGAAGCGGTCGACGAGATGTCATGGCGTGATGAGCTGCAATTCTGGCCACGGCCACCGGTGCCTGAAATCAGCGATATCACCCAAATTCTGGGGGAGGAGTTCCACGATATGCTGCGCGGCATCACAACGCCAAGGGAGGCGCTGAGAGCGGCTCAATCAAGAGCCGATGCGCTGATGCATCCCAACAAACCATAGTACTATCTAAGGAGGAAAGATAATGGACCCCAATCGCCTGGAAGGTAAAAATATTCTGATCACCGGAGCCGCGCGCGGGATGGGTGCTGCGAATGCAGAGGCGTTCGCTGCGCAGGGTGCAAATGTGTGCCTGGGAGATCTGGATGGCGACGAGGCGCAGAAGATGGCCGACCAGATCAATGCCGCAGGCGGTGGCAAGGCCATCGCGGTGAAGATGGATGTCACGAAGCGTGAAGACAACAAGGCCGCCGTTGCTGCGACCGTGGATGCTTTTGGCTCGATCAACATAGGTGTTTTTAACGCAGGCATGAACAAGCCGCGGTTCTTCATGGATATCGATGAAGACAATTGGGACATGATCATGAACGTCAACACCAAGGCGATGTGGCTGGGCATGCAGGAAACCGCCCGGCAGATGATCGAGCAGGGCCCGATGGAGGGTCATCCCTACAAGCTGATCAACGTCGGGAGCATCGCATCGCGCAAACCGCTCGTCGATGTCACGGTGTATTGTACATCGAAATATGGCTGCCTTGCCCTGACCCATTGCGGCGCCATCGGCTTGGCCGAACACGGCATCACCGTCAACGGTTACGCCCCCGGGGTTGTTGTCACACCGCTCTGGGAGCAGCTCGACAAGGATCTGGTCGATATCGGGTTCAAGGAGCGGGAAGGGCAGGCTTACGACGATATCGTACGCGACGCCTTGCAGATCAAACGGGTTTCCTACCCAACCGATATTGTCGGCACTGCCTCGTTCCTGGCTTCGGATGACAGCGACTACATGACCGGTCAGATGATCCACATCGATGGGGGCTGGTGCATCCAGTAACCGTTTTTTCGCTTTAACACCTGAAACAACGCGGGGGTGCGCCCTCGCGAAGGAGAATTCTATGTCACGTGCTTTGATGCCGAACCTGCTCACGCCTCAAGATCTGGAACCAAATTGGGAGTGGCGCGAGCGTCTCCCTGCTTGGGGTCACACTTCGGTCGACTTCGAGCGCCGTGTCGATCACGACCGCCTGCGCCGCTACCGTCTGGCGCGGACCCGTCAGGCGCTTCAAGCCTCCCAGGCGGGCACGCTGCTGCTGTTCGACATCAATAACATCCGCTACGTCAGCTCTACCAAGATCGGTGAATGGGAGCGGGACAAGATGTGCCGCTTCTGCCTTCTGACCGGCGATGACAGCCCATATGTCTGGGATTTCGGGTCTGCGGCTGAACACCACAAGCGGCATTCTGATTGGCTGGAGCCGAGCCATTGTCTCGCCGGTGTGGTGGGCATGCGCGGCACTATCCCGCCCGAATTCGGCCTGATGAAGAAATATGCCAAGCAGATTGCGGGGCTGATCCGCGATGCAGGCATGGCCGACATGCCCGTTGGTGTCGATTACGCCGAAACGGCGATGTTCCATGCCCTTCAAGAAGAGGGATTGAATGTCGTCGATGGCCAGCAAATCATGCTGTCCGCACGCGAGATCAAGAACTGGGACGAGATCCAACTGCTAACTCAAGCCGCAGCGATGGTCGATGGTGTCTATCACATGATCTACGAAGAGCTCAAACCGGGCGTGCGTGAGAATGACATCGTCGCACTGTCGAATAAGATGCTCTACGAAATGGGGTCGGACGACGTTGAGGCGATCAACGCGATTTCCGGTGAGCGGTGCAACCCGCATCCGCACAACTTCACCGACCGGCTGATCCGGCCCGGAGATCAGGCGTTCTTTGATATTCTTCAAAGTTACCAAGGGTATCGCACCTGTTACTACCGGACCTTCAACGTGGGCCGTGCGACGCCTTCGCAGAACGACGCATATGTAAAGGCGCGCGAATGGATTGACGCCTCTATCGCAATGATTAAACCGGGCGTGTCCACCGACAAGGTGGCTGAGGTCTGGCCCACTGCTGAAAGTCTTGGCTTCGCCAGCGAGGATCAAGCCTTCGGCCTGCAGTTCGGCCACGGTCTGGGCCTCGCCCTGCACGAGCGGCCTATCATCAGTCGTGCCGTGAGCATGGACCACCCGATGGAAATTAAGACCGGCATGGTCTTTGCGCTTGAAACCTACTGCCCCGCCACCGACGGCTACTCCGCCGCGCGGATCGAGGAGGAGGTCGTGGTGACCGAAAACGGCTGCGAGGTGATCTCGCTCTTCCCCGCAGAAGAGTTGCCCATCGCAAACAGGTACTGAGCATGGCAAATCCGTTTGATTTGACAGGCCGGAAGGCGCTGGTCACCGGCGGTGCGACAGGCATCGGTGAGGGCATCGCCCTTGCCCTTGCCGCCGCCGGTGCCGATGTTGCGCTGACCTATCGCAGCCACCAGCCCGAGGAGACACTGACGCAGATCAAGGCGATGGGCCGCACCGCTGCAGCGGTTCAAGCCGATTTCAATGGTATGGACCAGGACGCCGCCGCCGAAGTCATCGGCTTTGCACGCGACGCTTTGGGAGGGCTCGATGTCCTCGTGAACAACGCAGGCATCATCCACCGCGAGGCATCGACCGACATGCCGCTGGAGGACTGGCGGCGCGTCTTGTCGGTCAATCTCGATTCCGTCTGGCTGTTGTCGCAGGCCGCCGGGCAACACATGGTCGCCCAGGGCAGCGGCAAGATCATCATCGTATCGTCTGTCCTGAGTGCGCAGGGTGGCCTGATGGTCCCGGCCTATGCCTCCAGCAAGCACGCGGTGGTGGGGCTGACACGGGCTCTGTGCAACGAGTGGGCGTCGAAGGGCGTCAACGTGAACGCGATCGCTCCTGGGTATACTGCAACCGACAACACTCAGGCGCTGCGGGAAGATCCGGACCGCTCGAAGGCACTACTGGAGCGTATTCCTGCCGGTCGCTTCGCGGAACCAAAAGAAATTGCCGGGGCTGCCGTTTTTCTGGCATCCGACGCCGCGGCTTACTGCCATGGCAGCACCCTGACCGTCGATGGCGGCTGGCTTGCACGCTGAGAGAGGACATATGGAACAATCACTTAAAGGTAAGACAGCCCTTGTTACCGCGGCCGCCAATGGCATCGGTCGCGCGAGTGCCGAGGCCCTGGCGAAACGCGGCGCGACCGTCATCGCGACCGATATCGACGAGGCAGCGGTTCGATTGGTCGCCGAAGGCAACCAGAACATCGAAGGCCATGCGTTGAACGTGCTGGATACAAAGGCCGTGGCGGCGTTGGTCGGCTCGCTGCCTCCGCTTCAGATCCTCGTGAATTGCGCGGGCTGGGTTCACGACGGGACGATCCTCGATTGCGAGGACGCCGATTGGGACCGGGCGTTCGACCTCAACGCCAAATCCCTGTTCCAGGTCACGAAGGCGGCGCTGCCCGGCATGCTCGAGCACGGGTCCGGCTCCATCGTGAACATTGCCTCCATCGTCTCGAGCGATAAGGGCGCGCCGCGCCGCTTCGTCTATGGCGCGTCCAAGGCGGCGATCATCGGCATGACCAAATCCATCGCTGCCGACTACGTTCAAAACGGCATCCGCTGCAACGCGATCTGCCCCGGCACGGTCGAGAGCCCATCGCTCAAGGACCGGCTCAAGGCGACGGGCGACTTCGACAAGGCCCACGCCGCCTTCACGGCCCGCCAGCCCATGGGCCGGTTCGGGACACCCGACGAGATTGCCGAGATGGTGTGTTATCTGGCTGGCGATATGTCGGCGTTTACAACCGGTCAAGCCTTTGCCATCGACGGCGGTTGGTCGATCTGATGGGGCTGGACCGCGCCGCCTCCATCGACGATCTGCGGACCCGCGCCAAACGTCGGATCCCGCGCTTTGCCTTCGATCTGGTGGATGGCGGGGCGGAATCCGAGCGCAACATGCGGCGCAACTCCGAGGCCTTCGAGGAGGTCGAACTCACGCCGCGCTACATGGTTGATGTCTCTGAGATCGACACGCATGCGACTTTGTTCGGTCAGACCTTCGACGCGCCCTTCGGCATGGCACCAATTGGCATGTTGAATGCGTTTTGGCCTGATGCCGATTTGATTCTCGCTCGGCTTTGTGCCCGCAGAAATATTCCCTATGTCGCTAGCTCGGCCGCCTCAACAACGCTCGAGCGACTGGCCGAGGCGGCAGCCGGAAATGGCTGGTTTCAACTATATGTCTCCAGCGACGCGTCGGTGACCGAGGGATTGATTGCCCGGGCTGAGGCTGCCGATTACAAAGTTATGATGGTGACGGCGGATGTCCCCGCCGCCGGAAAGCGGGATCGTGACATCCGCAATCGGCTGGCCGTGCCTTTCACCATAACACCGGAGGTCGTGGCCGGACTGATCGCCAATCCACTCTGGTCATTGACAACCCTGCGGCATGGTAAGCCAAACATCGCAAATTATGCAGACCTGCTCCAAACTGCGACATCCTACGCTGACGTGCAGAAAACGCTGATCACACCCGGTTTCACTTGGGAGGATCTAAAGCGCCTTCGCGATCGCTGGAAGGGAACGCTTTTGGTCAAGGGCATACTCCATCCGTCGGATGCGTTGAAATGTGCTGAGTTGGGGTGTGACGGTATTGTCGTGTCGAACCATGGCGGTCGCCAGGTCGCGTTCGGGCCTCCGACAATTGAGGCCTTGCCGCCCATCGCTGAGGCCCTTGAAGGACGAATACAGATCATTCTTGACAGCGGGATACGTCGAGGCGCCGACATTCTGCGAGCTAAGGCTCTGGGTGCGGATTTCGCCCTGACCGGTCGGGCGCTGGCATATGGTGTTGGAGCAGGCGGCGCACAAGGCGCTCAGCGTGCTCTGGAGATCCTGCAATTGGAGCTTATCCGGGCATTGGGCCAACTCGGGATCTCGTCGATTAAGGATGTGGGATCATCTGAACTCACAAGGCCACGATAGATCGATCACATGTGTCGGGCCAATTCGAGAAATGTTTCCCGATAGAACTATCCAAGAACCAAGTATGCATCTGTGCCGGGGCGGGCTCGGGCTCGCGGGTTAGGACCCAATCGAAAGCTCTATGTCATTGGTGTATACTTCAAAGTGGAATCCTGTCAGTTCGCCGACAACTTCCTTCGTAATTTCCGCAAACTGCCCTCTCGATACTGCAGGCAGGACCGATCTGAATAAATTCAGTTACGGCGGGCAGGGCGCGCAATGGGTTTGGGTGAAGGCAGCTCCTTTCGTTGCTTCAAGGCGAACTGAGAGATAATCCGGCTGGCCATGATGCCGCTCTCACCGAAGAGCGCGGTTTCTGCCCAGGCGGATAGATCAATGCTATTGAGAAACAGAAACTGGCTCACATTGCTTTGGCAGGACCGCCAAACCCGCAACCAGGCGGGATTATTCTCCGTAGCGCCCGCTCTGGTCCGAAACCTGACCCGAAAAGCACGATCCGGACCCGCTCGCCCGTATTCATCCGCTTGACGCCGCCGGTAGGCCGACGGACACTCGTCCTGATCATAGCCGAGGAACTTCCATGTCACCGAACGCGGCCCATATTTCCATCACTCCCGAAATCATCGCCCGGATAAAAGATGCCGTGCAGGAGGGGTTTGCGGAACAGACGCAATTTCTCGCTGATTTCGTTGCGATTCCCAGCTTGCGGTTCGAGGAGGGGCCGGCGCAGGACTTCATTGCGCAGGCCCTGCGCACGCGCGGCTATGCCGTGGACGATTGGGCCATCAAACTCGCCGATCTTGCGCATTTGCCGGGGTTCGGCGAGATCCACGGTGATTTTTCACGCGCACGAACAGTGGTGGGTAGCCATCATCCCTCCGAAACGAAAGGCCGCTCGCTGATCCTGCAAGGACATCTGGACGTTGTCCCGACCGGCCCAGCAGAGATGTGGCGCGATCCGCCATTCGATCCGGTCATTCGCGATGGCTGGATGTACGGACGCGGGGCGGGGGATATGAAATCGGGTACGGTCGCGGCGCTCTTTGCGCTCGACGCGCTCAAATCTGCGGGCTTCGAGCCTGCGGCGACCGTGCATTTTCAATCTGTCATCGAGGAGGAGAGTACCGGTCTCGGCGCGCTCTCGACGTTGCAGCGCGGCTATCGCGCCGATGTGGCGATCTTGCCGGAGCCGATCGATTTCGTGATCAACCGCGCACAGCTCGGTGCGCTGTGGTTCCGGCTGCGGGTGCGGGGCAGGCCGGTTCATGTCTCGGTGGCGCGGGACGGCTCCAACGCAATTGTTGCAGGCTATGACATGATCGCTGCGCTGCGCGAACTCGAGGCCGACTGGAACGCCCGGGCGGCCGAAGATCCGGTCTATGCCGACGTGCCCCATCCACTGAACTTCAACGCAGGCAAGATCGCAGGAGGCGACTGGGCCTCCAGCGTGCCCGCATGGTGCGATATCGATTGCCGCATGGGCGTGCTGCCGGGGCAGGATCTGGCACAGGCCCGCGCCGAGATCGAAGCCTGCGTCGCGTCCGCCTCGCGCGATCATCCCTTCCTCTCCAACAGTCCGCCCGAGGTGATCTGGAACGGCTTTCAAGCCGAAGGCTATGTGCTTGGGCCGGATGTCGATCCTGCGCTTGCCGTGATGCAAACGGCGTACGGCCAAGTTTTCGGGGAGGGTAAACCGCTGCCCGAGCAAAAGCTCACCGCGCTTACCGATACCCGTTTTTACGGGCTCTACTACGATATTCCCTCGTTCTGCATCGGACCCATCGCAGAGAATATCCACGGTTTCGACGAGCGGGTAGATCTTGCGTCGGTGCGCGACTGCACGGTCATGCTGGCGCTTTTCATCGCGCAGTGGTGCGGACTAAATGCCGTCGGGGAGTAGCGTGATGACCTGCCGCGTCTGTGCGTCAATCGCTGCTTGGGTATAGAGCATTGGCACGTAGCGGCCTGAAGCCCAGGCGGGGGCCAGATCGTCGTAATGCGCCGCTCCGGGCACACCTGATTGTCCGGGAGCGTTGATCCATACGCTGTTGTCCCACGCGCCAACATCCACCACCATCCGCACGGACGCGCCATTGCTCACGCGGTAAGTAGCGGCCTCGTAGTGGGCCATCATGACCGTTGTGCTGGTCCCACCAGTGTCGAGCAGCCCTACGGCATAGTCGGGTGAGACGGCATGATTGAACCAGCCCTTGTGTTTATGCCCCCATTGCCATGCGGCGGGATCGTTACCGAAGCGCGCGCAGGTCTCCTCATAGGCTGCACGCAGCGTCTCGGCCAGAAACGCATCGCGGTGCGCAGCATCTTCAAGATCCGCGCGCCGCGCTAGACCGGGGTGGTCGCCTTCCAGCAGGCGCACGACGGTAGGGATGTTGCCGGGGCTCAGATAGGCACGCAGGCGCTCATCTGCGGCCACGCGCTCCAGCAGCGCAGGACGCAGATGACTGGACAGCCAAATCTCGCACAGCAGGGCCGCGGCTGAGGAGGCGGTGGCATACCCGTCCCAACCGCGCAAAAGATCCCGCGCACCCGTCGGTGCACTGGCGGGGATCAGTGCGATCAGCCGTAGGGCAAGGCCCGCGTAAGTGTCGGTTTGGAGCGCGCAATTTTCGACGATATCCTGAGCGCCCCCGGCTGAGATGACCTCGGCTATCCGGTCCGCCCGTCCATCTTCGAACCATTCGAAACCAACAGGCTGCTCGGTATGGTCCCACCCTGCGGTGATGTTCATCTCGTTGGCCGAATGCACGAAGCCCCACGCAGGATTGTGCAGTGACGGCAGATCAGATGCCGTCAGGTAGCCCGCCCATTCGAATTTGCCGTCTCCGCTGACCGGCGTCAGACCGCGCCAGCCGGTGCGGCGCGGTACGTAAGCCGCGACCTGCCAACAGATATCGCCCGCCGTATCGGCATAGACCATATTGACCGAGGGTGCGCCCCAGCTGTCAAGGGCGGTGCGAAACGCGTCCGCAGTGGTCGCGCGCATGGATTTGAGGCTGCACATATAGGGTGCCGTACCCGGATCGGTGAACACAGTGCGTATGGCGACAGCGACGTGGCGGGCAGGATCGGTATAGACGACAGGGCCGTGGCGCGTGAATTGGAGCACCAGCGTCTGGTCCGGTGCTCCTTTGACCGCAAAGACCTCCTCGATGACCTGCATCGCCTCTGTGCCGCCCCTGTAGCAGTAGGATGCGGGATCATCTGGCGTGGTCTCATAGACCATCACATCCTCCTGATCGGCGCAAAAGATTGTGAGGCTGAACGCGGCGGTACCGTTGTGGCCCGCCATGATCCCCGGCGAGGACGGCTCGCCCGCGCCGATGAGATTCATACCGGGCGCACTTATATGCACCATATAGCGTAGGGAGGGTGCGGCGTGGGCGCGGTGCGGGTCGCTTGCCATGATCGCCCGTCCGGATTTAGTGAGGGTGGGAGAGATCGCCCAGTTGTTAGACCCCTCCATCGAGGGCGCATGACGGTGGACCGACTTGTCGGCGGCCACTTTGCTCCAGAGAGGCGCGTCCTCAAGGGTCGCGGCGAGGCGGGCGTGATCGAAGGTCACGGGCGCGGTCGCAAGCTCATAGACCGCAAGCGCGTCCGGTGGAAGCTGCGTGGTGCTGGTATTGGCCCATTCGGTGTTTGGGACCGGCGGCGAGAGGGGCACACGCAGCAGATCGACCTCAGGATCCGCCAGAGCGTGCACCTTCGCGCGCGCGAGTTCCGAGCCTGCGTTGCGCGACAGGCAGTGCGTGCGTATGCGCACGACGTCCTCTGGCGCCCAGTGGCTGGGCATAGTGCCGAGAGTTGCAAACTCGGGCGGCATCGGCCAGCTACCCGCGCGCACCAGATCGACGCCTGCGTTAATCCCGGCGGCAAAGGCGGCACAGATGTCCGCCGCATCCTCGCCGTAGGCGGCCCATTCGGGGGCCATGTCGCCGCGGTACAAAAAGAGCCGTGCGGCGCGATCCTGCATCAGATAGCCCGGGCCGAAATCGGCAGCCAGCAGCCCAAGCCCGCGTTTGCGCCAAAGATCGATCTGCCAAAGCCTATCACGGGCGGCATTGAGGCCTTGGACGAAAAAAGCATCGTGGGTATTTTGAGCGCGGATATGCGCCATGCCCCATGTGTCGATCGAAATGCTGGCTGGTGCAGTAAGGCCACTTAAAGTGAGGGCGTCCATGCTTTTTCTCCAAATTGATCGAAAATCAGTACTTGCTGAGCGCCCGCGCTGCCTGCTCGCCCATCGGCGCCATGCGGGCTGCGTAATCTTCCGGTGTCCATTCCGCCAGTGATCCGGCGATGTGGATGCTTGCCACCGGGCAGCCACTGCTGTCGAGAACGGCGAAGCCTATTGCGATCTCGCCGGACAGGATCTGGCTGATCGCCAAAGCGTAGCCTTGCTCGCGCGTCTGTGCCACATGCTCCATAATCTCGTCGACATCCGTGAGCGTATGGGGTGTGAACGGTCGGCGGTCCGAGCGTTCGACGATGTCGCGGGCCTGCGCTTCTGTCATCCGGGCCAGCATGGCCCAGCCACCTGAGCTGCAAAATGTAGGAACGCTGTGGCCCACGATAGTTGCGTTGAAGGTCTGGCGCTTGGTTTGCATCCGCACGGCATAGACCACGCGGAGATCATCGAGCAGCGACAGGTCCACCCGCTCGCGTACGCTCTCGCGCAGTTCCTGCAACACCGGTGTTGCCTGCCGCACCAGCGGATTGAGACGCAGATAATCGAGGGTATGGTCCATGATCCGCACGCCGGGGACGTAGCCATGCCCGTCTGCATCGCGTTCGACATAGCTCAGGGCGCGCAGCGTGTGTACCATGCGTTGCGCAGCGCTCCGGTCGAGCTGCGCGCGCGCCGCGATGTCCGAAAGGGTGAGGGGGCCTTCGGCATGATGAAATGCGGAGAGTACGGCCATCGCCTTTTCCACCGATTGCACAAAAAGCGATCCCGCACGGTCCTCTGCGGTCAGATCGCGTCTGCCGGGTTCCGCGCGTGTGGTGTTTCTCGACATGGCTCGCCCCATTTTTCGGCGCCCATTGACTTTGGGTCAACCTCGGCTCTACGCTTTCTATACGATGTACTTATATTGCATTGCAATACTTTGCTGAGATGGACGAAGGTCCGGTATTTGGGGCCTCATGACAACCAAGTTGGAGTAACGGGATGCCCAAGCGTGTAGCGCTGGCCGGTTTTTTGCACGAAACAAACACCTTTGCTCCCACACGGGCGCTGATGGATGATTTCGTTCAGGGCGGCGGCTATATGCCTTTCGTACGAGGCCCGTCGATGTTGGCGCAGTGCCGTGGCATCAATCTGGGCATCAGCGGCGCGGTCACTTTTGGCGAATCGCAGGGGTGGGATATGGTCCCGATCCTCTGGGCAGGGGCCATTCCCTCGGCGCATGTGTGCGAAGATGCCTATAAAAGCATCACTGACGAAATTATTTCAGGCATTGTCGCTGCTGGACCTCTCGATGGCGTCTTTCTCGATCTGCATGGCGCGATGGTCGCCGAGGGCGTGGACGACGGCGAAGGCGATCTGTTGCGGCGCGTGCGCGCGGCCGTCGGGCCGAACGTGCCCGTCGTGGCGGCTCTCGATCTGCACGGAAACATCACGCAGGGTATGGTTGATGCAGCGGATGCGCTCGTCGGGTTCCGGACCTATCCTCACGTAGATATGGCTGAGACGGGCCACCGCGCTGCCGAACAGCTTGCCACTGTGATGGCGCGGGGCGCGCCCTTTGCCGAATCATTCCGCCGCCTGCCGTTTCTGGTGCCCATCGCATGGCAAAGCACGCGCGCGCAGCCGGGTCAGCGGATTTACGAATTGGTCAGTGCGCTGGAAACCGGTCCTGTTGCCAGCACGTCGTTCTTTTTCGGCTTTCCCGCAGCGGATTTTCCCGGCTGCGGGCCGACCGTGATCACCTACGGCGAAACACAAGATGCGGCAGATGCAGCGGCAGATGAGATAGAGCGTTTCGTGCTCGACGCAGAGCCGTTGCTGGCGGGAAAGACCTATGACCCCGATGCAGCCGTGATCGAGGCCATGCGGATCGCGCAAACGGCCTCCCGTCCGGTCATCCTTGCGGACACGCAGGACAATCCCGGCGCGGGCGGAGACTCTAACACAACCGGCATGTTGCGCGCGCTTGTTCTGCAAGGCGCTACACGCGCGGCGCTTGGCAATATGGTCGACCCGGAAGCGGCGCGGCTCGCGCATGCGGCGGGTGTCGGTGCCCAGATCGACATCGCTTTGGGCGGCTTTTCCAACATCGCGGGAGACGCTCCTTTCGAGGGGCGCTTTACCGTCGAGATGCTCTCGGACGGCAAACTGATCGCAAGCGGCCCCTATTTCGGGGGTGCACCTCTGGACATGGGGCCAAGCGCCTGTTTGCGGATCGGCGACGTACGGGTCGTCGTGACCAGTGCCAAGGCACAAATGGCCGACCGCGAAATGTACCGCTTCGTAGGTATCGAGCCCGAGGCACAGGCGATCCTCGTGAATAAAAGTTCCGTGCATTTCCGGGCAGATTTCGACCCCATCGCAGAGACGATCCTGACATGCACGGCGCCGGGGCCGATGCCTGTCAGCCCGGCGAGCCTGCCTTTCACTAATCTTGCGGAGGGGATCCGGCTCGAGCCGATGGGCCGCCCCTTCGCTGCTGTGCAACCTGACGAAAGGAGGCCCGAGACGATCCACTAAAGCTGCGCAAAAAAGGGTAGTTCAGCCCGGCGCATTTCTATCAACACATGGGAGTTACCGATGAATTTTACGACTAGTTTGAAATCGACGTCGACCGGATTGCGCAACGCTTTGCGCAGCACGCTCTTCGGCGTCACGATGGCGGGCTTCGCCCTGATGTCTACTGCAGCCGAGGCGCAGCAGACGCTGCGTGTGGTCATGCACTCCGACCTGCGGGTGCTCGATCCGATCCTGACGACCGCCTACATGAGCCGCAACCACGGCTATATGATTTTCGACACACTCTACGCGCTTGATGCCGATCTGGTGCCACAGCCGCAGATGGTCGACAGCCATACCGTCTCGGACGATGGTCTGGTCTATACCTTCACGCTGCGCGAGGGGCTTATGTTCCACGATGGCGCGCCTGTGACGGGCGAAGATGTCGCCGCTTCCATTGCCCGCTGGGGCACGCGAGACGGCATGGGCCAGGTCCTGATGTCGTTCGTCGACAGCATGGCGCAGGGTGCAACGCCCAATGAGTTCGTCATCAACCTCAAGCAGCCTTACGGCCTTGTGATCGACAGTCTGGCAAAGCCCTCGTCGAACGTGCCGTTCATCATGCCAAAGCGGCTTGCCGAGACACCCTCGACTGAGCCAATCCCCGAGCAGATCGGATCCGGTCCGTTCAAATGGAGCGATGCGGAATTCCAGCCGGGCGTGCGTGCGGTTTACGAAAAGAACACCGATTATGTGCCGCGCAGCGAAGCCGCGAGTGCCGCCGCCGGCGGTAAGGTGGCGAACATGGACCGTGTCGAATGGGTCGTGATGGCCGATGATCAGACCGCGCTGAACGCGCTTCTGGCGGGCGAGATCGATTATTGGGAGCAGCCGCCGGCCGATTTGTTGCCGATTTTGAGCGCGAACCCCGATCTGACAGTCAAAAACCTGAACGCTTTGGGTTTCCAGACGATTATGCGGCCCAACACGCTGAACGCGCCCATGGATGACCCGCGGATCCGCAATGCGGCCATCGCATCGGTCAACCAAAAGGACGTTCTGGATGCACTCGTGGGTACACCTGAGCTCTATAACATCTGCGGAGCCATGTTTGTCTGCGATACACCGCTGGCCACGAATGTGGGCTCGGAGACGCTGACAGCAGGCAACGGGATCGAGAAGGCCAAAGCACTTCTGGCCGAAGCAGGCTATGACGGCACGCCGATCGTGATCATGCACCCGACAGACGTGGCATCGCTGCGCTCGCAGCCGGTCGTGGTGGCACAAGCCATGCGCGATGCGGGCTTCGTCGTAGATCTGCAAGCTATGGACTGGCAGACGCTCGTGGGCAAACGCGCAAGCCAGGCCTCCATCGCTGACGGTGGCTGGCATATGTTTGTGACCAACTGGGTGGGTGCCGACGTGTTCAACCCTCTGGTCAACAACATGGTCAACGGCAAGGGTAAAGACGGCGGCTGGTTTGGCTGGCCCGATGTGCCACAGATCGAGGAACTGCGCACGGCCTACGCAACTTCGCAGTCTCTGGACGAGCAAAAAGCACTTGCTGAACAAATCCAGACGATCGCTTTCGAGGAAGGCATGTATGCGCCCATCGGTCAGTACTTTGTACCTACCGCATGGTCTAACTCGCTGAGCGGCGTGCTGGATGGACCTGCACCATTCTTCTGGAACATCAGCAAAGAATGATCTGAAGTCCGGCCCCGCGCATTCGTGTGCGGGGCCATCCTCCCTTCGTTTTACCCCCCCCCGAGAGGTCCGCCCGATGTACGTCTATATCCTCAAGCGTGTCCTTGCCGCGATCCCCGTGATGGGATTTGTCGCATTGTTCGTTTTCCTCCTGCTGCGCCTGACGCCGGGAGATCCTGCCGCGATCATCGCGGGCGATACCGCCACGCCCGAACAGCTCGAGGCGATCCGCACGTCGCTGGGCCTCAACGATCCGCTGGCGGTGCAATTTTTCAACTGGATCAGCCAACTGCTCCGCGGCGATTTTGGCACGTCAATCCTGTCGGGCAAACCGGTGATCGAGCTGATCGCTGACCGTATGGAACCCACGATCAGCCTCGCGCTGACCACCATCATCCTGTCGGTTCTGATCGCGGTCCCGCTGGGCGTGATCGCGGCCTGGAAGCAGGGCACGCTGATCGACCGCTTCGTGATGTTGTTGTCCGTGCTGGGCTTTTCGGTGCCGGTGTTCGTGATAGGCTATCTGATGATCTCGCTTTTCTCGATGCAGCTGGGCTGGTTCCCGGTCCAGGGGTTCAGGCCCATCGGTGACGGTGTGGGGGACTTCTTCCACCGCATCGCACTGCCGACCTTCACCCTTACACTGCTCTACATAGCGCTCATCGCGCGGATCACGCGGACCTCCATGCTTGAGATCCTCGGCGATGATTACGTGCGTACCGCGCGGGCCAAGGGCCTGCCGGAAACGCGGGTGCTGATGCACCACGCGCTGCGCAACTGCTCCGTTCCTATCATCACCGTGATCGGCATCGGTTTTGCGCTTATCATCTCGGGCGTCGTGGTGACGGAGAGTGTGTTCAACCTGCCCGGTCTGGGGCGCCTTACCGTCGATGCGGTGCTGAGCCGGGATTATCCGGTCATCCAGGCCGTCATCCTGCTCGCCTCGCTGATCTATGTCGTGATCAACCTGTTGATCGATATCGCCTACGTACTGCTTGACCCAAGGATCCGTTACGCATGACCGATCAAACCGCCTCCATCGCCCCGCCTGACCGCATCTCCGCGCTCATGCGCACCCGCGAGATCGTCTTTTCCAGCCCGCTCGTGATGATCGCCTCGTTGATCCTCGTGATCGTGGTTCTGTCCGCGATTTTCGCGCCGTGGGTCGTACCACACGATCCGGTGCGCCTGTCGCCCTCGGTGCGGCTCAAGCCACCGACAGATGAATTCTGGCTCGGCACCGATGCCTTCGGGCGGGATCTTTTCTCCCGCATCATCTACGGCGGACGGATCTCTCTGGTGGTGGGGGTCGCGGCTGCGATTTTTGCCGTGGCGCTTGGGCTGCTGTTCGGTCTGCTCGCGGGCTATATCCGCTGGGTCGACGCGGTGCTGATGCGGGCCGTCGATGGCCTTATGGCGATCCCGAGCATCCTGCTGGCCATCGCGATCGTCTCGCTGTGGGGCGCGAGCCTCTGGACCGTGCTGGTGGCGATCACCATTCCCGAAGTGCCGCGCGTCGTCCGGCTCGTGCGCTCGCTGGTGCTGTCGGCGCGCGAGGAGCCTTATGTGGAAGCCGCGATTGCCGCAGGCACGCCGACCTGGCTCATCATGCGGCGCCATCTGGTCCCCAACACGGTTGCGCCGCTGATCATCCAAGGCACCTACATCTGCGCCAGCGCGATCCTGACCGAAGCGATCCTGTCGTTTCTGGGCGCGGGCATCAACCCGGAGACCCCGAGCTGGGGCAACATCATGGCCGAAGGGCGGATCTACTTCCAGATCAACCCCGGTATCGTGCTCTGGCCCGGTCTGGTCGTCTCCGTTGCGATCCTGTCCATCAACCTTCTGGGGGACGCGGTGCGTGACGCGCTCGATCCCCGCATGGCAAAACGGGGGATCGAGAGATGAGCCTGCTGGAAATCAAGAACCTTCGGATTGCCCTGAATGGCGATGAGGACAAGCAGGTGGTCAAGGGCCTCGATCTGAGCATCGAGCCCGGACAGACCATGTGTCTGGTGGGCGAGAGCGGCTCGGGCAAATCCCTGTCGGCGCTTGCCACAATGGGTCTGTTGCCCTCTGTGCTCAAACCCATCGCGGGCTCGATCAAGCTCAAGGGCGAGAACCTGCTGGAGGCCGATGCCGCGCGGATGCGCAGCCTTCGCGCTGTCTCGATGTCGATGATCTTTCAGGAGCCGATGACGGCGCTCAACCCCGTTGCGCGCGTGGGCCAGCAGATCGAAGAAGTGCTGGAGTTCCACTCAGATCTTTCGCAATCGCGCAGGCGCACCCGCGTCAAGGAGATGATGGAAGCGGTGCATCTGCCCGATGTTGACAAGATGTACGAAAGCTTCCCGCACCAGCTGTCGGGGGGGCAGCGACAGCGGATCATGATCGCGATGGCGCTGGTGATGCGCCCGCAACTGCTGATCGCGGACGAGCCGACGACCGCCCTTGATGTGACCACGCAGGCGCAGATCCTGAGCCTCATCCGCGAGTTGCGCGAGGATCAGGGGGCGGCGGTGCTGTTCATCACCCACGATATGGGGGTGGTCAGCGAAATAGCCGACGATGTCACCGTGCTCAAGCTGGGCGAAGTGATGGAGACCCAAAGCGTGGACGCGCTGCTGCGCCATCCGCGTACCGATTACACACGTGCGCTGCTCCGCGCGGTACCGAGCCACGTGCCACGCATGGCGCGCGCAGCGCAATCGGACAATGTTGTGCTGTCGACCAATGACCTGTGTAAAACCTACGGAGGTGGCGGTTTTTTCGGTAAGGGCCGCGAAGTGAAGGCCGCGCAGGATGTGAGCATCAGCATCACGAAGGGCCGCACGCTTGGCATCGTGGGCGAAAGCGGCTCTGGCAAGACGACGGTTGCGCGCTGCATCATGCGGCTCATCGATCCCACGTCAGGCACCATCATGGTGGGCGGCACGGATATCGCCACGATGTCGCAAAAGGAGCTCAAGCCCCAGCGGAAGAATATCCAGATCGTATTTCAGGATCCCATGCGCTCGCTCAATCCGCGCATCGAGGTGGGGCAGTCCATCATCGAGGGGCCGCTGAATTTCGGGGTGTCGCGCGATAAGGCTATGGCCCGCGCGCGTGAACTGCTTGAACTCGTGGGCCTGCCTGCCAGCGCCGTCGACCGCTTTCCGCACCAGTTCTCGGGTGGCCAGCGCCAGCGTATCGCGATCGCACGTGCGCTTGCGATGGATCCAGATGTACTGGTGGCGGACGAGGCGGTCTCGGCGCTCGATGTGTCTGTCCAGGCGCAGGTCCTCGATCTGCTGGCCGAACTGCAGGAACGGCTGGGCCTTGGCATCCTGTTCATCACACACGATCTGGGGGTCGCGGCGCAGATTTGCGATGACGTTCTGGTGATGCAGCACGGCCGTGTGGTGGAATACGGACCCGCCGCACAGGTTCTTGGAGCGCCGCAGCAGGATTATACCAAGGCATTGATTAAGGCCGCCCCCGGTCGGCATTGGGATTTCGCAAATTTCCGCCCGTTCTCGGACGCGGCAGAGTAATACCGGAGAGGCATAGACATGAGTATCCTGCCCATCATCGCACAAAGCACAGACGAGCTGACTGCGATTTTCAAAGATCTGCACGCGCATCCGGAAATCGGGTTCAATGAGCACCGTACGGCCGGGATCGTGGCGCAAAAGCTCAAGGAATACGGCGTAGACGAGGTACATACTGGCATCGCAGGGACCGGTGTGGTCGGCCTCATCAAGGGGAGCCGGGAGGGCACGCGGCGGATCGGGCTGCGCGCGGATATGGACGCGCTGCCGATCGACGAGCGGACCAATCTGCCGTATTCCTCGAAAACGCCGGGCATCATGCACGCTTGCGGCCACGACAGCCACACCACCATGCTGCTGGGTGCGGCCAAGCATCTGGCGCAGACCCGCGATTTCGCGGGCACGGCGGTCGTGATCTTTCAGCCTGCGGAGGAGGGCCTTGGCGGTGCGCGCGGGATGCTGGCCGACGGTCTGTTCGACCGCTTCCCCTGTGACGAGATCTACGGCATGCATAATTCGCCCAACGGCAAGCCGGGCACGGTAGGGATCTGCAAAGGTGCCGCGATGGCAGGGGCGTCGTTTTTCGATATCACCATTCAGGGCAAGGGCAGCCATGCCGCCATGCCGCATCAATCGCGCGACCCGCTGGTGATCGCCTCCGCGCTGGTTGGCAGCTTGCAAACGATCCTTTCGCGCAACGTGGCCCCGCTCGACACCTGTGTGCTCTCGGTGACGCAGTTGCACTCCGGCTCCGCCTATAACGTGGTACCCGATACCGCGACGCTGGCGGGCACGATCCGCTACTTCAAAGACGAAGTTTGCGATCTGGCGCACAGCCGCATGCGCGAGCTTTGCGAGGGCTTTGCCAAGGCCTATGGTGTCGAGATCCATATCGATCTGCGCAACATTTTCGATGTACTGATGAATGATGCCGACCTGTCAGACGCTTATCTTGAAGCGGCAGAAGACATCGTGGGCAAGGAGAATATCAGCGGCACGCAGGAGCCCGCAACGGGATCGGAAGATTTCGCGGATATGCTCAAGGTCGTGCCGGGAGCCTATTGCCGTGTGGGCCATTCAGGCACCACGGGCCTGCACAATCCGAGCTTTTTCCTCAATCCCGAAATTCTGCCGGTAGGTGCCTCCATCATGGCACGCATCGCCGAGCGCCGCCTGACCGCCTGAAAGGATACTTATATGAACCCCCTTGAGTTGCCCTTCGACACGGACGAGATGCTGGCGGGCTTGAAGCCTTGGATCGAGTGTGAAAGCCCCACCTATGATGCGGCGGCGGTCAACCGGATGATGGATATTGCAGCCTACGATATGGCAGCACTGGGCGCGCATGTGGAACGGATCCCGGGGCGCATGGGCTTTGGCGGATCGGTCCGCGCGAAATTCCCGCATCCCGATATGGACCGCAAGCCGGGCATCCTGATCGCGGGGCACATGGACACCGTTCATCCCATCGGCACGCTCGACGTGCTGCCCTTCAAGCGCGACGGCGATATCTGCTATGGGCCGGGCCTGATGGATATGAAGGGCGGCAATTACACGAGCCTCGAGGCCGTCCGCCAACTGATCCGTGCGGGGCTTCAGACGCCACTGCCGGTGACAGTGCTGTTCACCCCAGACGAGGAGGTGGGCACGCCCAGCACACGCGGGCTGATCGAGGCGGAGGCCGCACGCAACGCATATGTGCTGGTGCCGGAGCCCGGCCATGACGATGGCGGTGTCACGATCGGGCGCTATGCCATCGCGCGCTTCGAGATGCGCACCGTGGGACAGCCAAGCCACGCGGGTGCGCGCCTGTCGGATGGGAAATCGGCCATTGCGGCCATGGCACGCAGGATCGTCGAGATCGAGGATATGACCGGCCCTGATTGTACGTTCAGTGTCGGCGTAATCCATGCGGGCCAATGGGTGAACTGTGTATCTTCGTCCTGCGATGCACAGGCGCTCAGCATGGCGAAAAAGCAAGAAGACCTCGACGACGGAGTGAAACGCATGCTGGCCCTTCAAGGCACGCAAAACGGTGTCGAATTTCAGGTTACCCGTGGGGTGACGCGCCCCGTTTGGCAGCCCGACACGCCGGGAACTCTCAAGATATTCGAAATCGCCAAGGAAATCGCGAAGGAGTTGGGTTTCACACTCGAGGGCCGGAGCCAGGGCGGGGGTTCAGATGGTAATTTCACCGGCGCCATGGGCATTCCCACGCTGGATTCGCTTGGGGTGCGGGGCGCAGGACTGCACACGCTGACCGAACACATCAGGATCGACAGCCTCACCGAGCGCGCGCGCCTCATGGCGGGCTTGTTGATGCGGCTCAGCTGAACGCGGCGGTTTTTGGGGTGTTGATATTGCATTGCTCTGCGAATGCCCCATCATTGGCACCTGGTTATTCTCGAAGGGGAAGATGTAGATGGTACGCCTGACAGCAAAAGACTTCGACCCCAAGCTATTGGAGCTCTACGATTTTTACGCCCATGGTATGATTACCAAACGGCAGTTTTTGGATGGTGCGACGAAATTTGCTGTCGCGGGCATGACCGCGACCACGATTTTGGGTCTTATGGCACCCAACTATGCGCTGGCCGAGCAGGTCTCGTTCAACGATCCTGAAATTTTGCCCGAGTACATCATGTACCCGTCGCCCAACGGTCACGGCGAAGTGCGCGGCTATCTGGTGCGCCCTGCGGGGGTCGAGGGAAAACTACCCGCAGTCGTCGTCGTGCATGAGAATCGCGGGCTCAATCCCTATATCGAGGATGTGGCACGGCGGCTGGCAAAGGCTGGCTTCATGGCGCTGGCACCCGATGGCCTTACGTCCGTTGGTGGTTATCCCGGCAACGATGCGGAGGGTCGGACGCTGCAAAGTAGCGTGGATCCCGAAAAGCTGATGAACGATTTTTTTGCCGCCGTGGAATTCATGATGGCGCATGAGGGATCTACCGGCAATGTAGGCATCACCGGCTTTTGCTACGGTGGTGGCGTGGCCAACGCGGCGGCGGTCGCCTATCCCGAGCTCAAGGCGTCCGTGCCTTACTATGGACGTCAGGCGGCTGCGGAGGATGTGCCGAAAATTCAGGCGCCGCTGCTACTGCATTACGCGGAGCTTGACGAGCGTGTAAATGCGGGCTGGCCGGAGTATGAAGCTGCATTGCAAGCCAACGGGAAAGCCTATGAGGCGTTTATCTACGAGGGTGCCAATCACGGGTTTCACAACGACAGCACGCCAAGGTACGACGAAGCCACGGCTGAGTTGTCGTGGGAGCGTACATTGGCACATTTCCGCACCCATCTCGCTTAGGCGGGCTTGGATTTAGCGATGGTTGGCTCGGCCTTCCGGTTTATCGACCGGAGGGCCTTTTTTTTGTGGTGGTACCCGCCTTCGTCACGATACGACTACCAGCGGGTGCCAAAAATCTGAGCACAAAAAAACGCCCCTGAGGGCGTCTTTTGAAATATTTTTTTAGGGAAAGGGTCTGATCTGCGAAGTTCAGCCGCCCCAAGTGCGCACGGTTCCGCAATCCATGTGGACAAAGTTCGAGCCGGAATATCTGCCTACACCACCGCCACGGCAAACAGCAGCCGCTCTTGCGACCTGATGAACCGAACGGGAGTTCAGGCGCAGGTCGGCGGCTTGACCGCGCATATGCAAGGAGTTCTTTGCAACGCCGCCCGAGCGCGACCGGAGCATCGCATTCGTCTTTGGACTCCGGTAGCCGGACAGAAGCATGTAGGGCTCGTCTGAATCCAGCAGGTTATGTGCGGCTGCCATAATGTCGACAGTGCGCAGATCCATGTTGACGGCATCATTCGTGCGCCAATCTCGCATGAAATGGTTCACTTCTTGCACCGCGTCCTTGATGTATTTTCCCTCGATCCAGTAAATCATGTCGATCCGCTCGCCGGTACGGCCCGAGTACATTTTGATCCGGCGTATATCGCCGCCACCGCGCAGGAAACCCGCAGCGTTCGCAAACGTAGGAGCAGCTGTAACTGCTGTTGCCGCAAACGCGCCCAAAAGGCCACGACGGCTCATGCCCGTTGTATTTCTGACTGTCATAGTTTGTGTCCCGTTTCTTGCCCAAGTGGTGAGCATGCCCGTGGAGGCTGCCAATATGCCAGTGATGTTACACCAACGTTTTTTTATCATCTCCCCAGATGCCTCATATCTATTGCATAGAGCAAAATGGGAACCAAGGAGTGAATGCGTGAGTTAGATTACCTGATAAATTTTCGGCAAGTTCTTGCGCATGGTTTGGAGACGTCGGGGTTGGGTGGGGGATGCGGTGCCTTTTGAGCATCATCTGGGTCCCAAATTGTTTCGCTGAAGGTTTTGTGAATGGACTTGGTCTTTGTGTACAATGAATAATCGGATAGACGTTCGAAGAATTTCAGGGAATATTTAATGTTGTCAAAGCTGTCTGCCTTAAACGCGCCTAAATCGGTTGCTCTTGCGCTTATGTTGGGTGCGTTTTTCTTGTCTACGCCCGAGCGGGCGGCGGCGCAGGTGACTGCCTTCAAGCAGGCTGTAGCCGAGACAGGGGCGCGCGACGCGGACATCGCCAAGTTTTATCGCGCGCAGGACTTTGTCGGGGTCTGGACCGGACCCGGAGAGATCCAGCTCGCCCGCCGGGCCGCCCTGCTGGACGCGTTGCGCCGGGCCGGCGATCATGGCTTGCCCGTTTCGCGCTATGATGCCGACGCGCTCGAACGGCAGATGCAAAATGCGCGCTCCGCCCGCGATCTGGGGATGATCGAAGTCGAGATGACGCGGATGTTTCTGCAATATGCCCGTGATATCCAGAGTGGCGCGCTGATCCCGGGTGAAGTCGTCAGCCAGATCAAGCGGGAGGTCGAGTACACCGACAGGGCCGCGCTGATTTCGGGCTTTCTGGCGGCGCAGCCTGCGGCTTATCTGCGCGGTCTTGCCCCGCGGACCCTCGAATACAGCGCTTTGATGACGCAAAAAATGATTTTGCAGGAGCAGTCCACGCGCGGTGGATGGGGTCCCACGGTAAACGCGGCCTCACTTGAGCCCGGCGAAACCGGCCCTGCGGTTGTGGCACTGCGCAACCGGCTGATGGCGATGGGCTATCTCGAGCGCTCGAACGCGAAAACATACGATGCAGCAATGCGCAGCGCAGTCGAGGCGTTCCAGCGGGCGCATGGGCTCGAGGCAGACGGCGTTGCCGGTGCGAGCACCATCACGGCGCTGAATACGAGTATCGAGGCGCGTTTGAAATCCATTATCGTCTCGCTGGAGCGGGAACGCTGGCTCAATAAAAAGCGCGGCTATCGCCATATTCTGGTAAATATTCCTGACTTTACTGCAAAGATCGTCGACGACGGACGCGTAACCTTCGAGACGCGCTCGGTAGTGGGCGCAAATTCGGGAGACCGCGAGACACCCGAGTTCTCAGACGAGATGGATCACATGGTGATCAACCCAAGTTGGTACGTGCCGCGCTCCATCGTGGTGGGCGAGTATCTGCCCGCGCTGCGCAACAATCCCAACGCAGTGCGCCATATCGAAATCACCGACAGCCGGGGCCGTGTCGTGAGCCGCAACCAGAGTTTTGCCCGGTTCACCGCGCGCAACTTCCCGTATTCGATGCGTCAACCGCCCAGCAACTCCAACGCGCTGGGATTGGTCAAGTTCATGTTCCCGAACAAGTACAACATTTACTTGCATGATACGCCCGCGAAATCCTTGTTCAGCCGGGAAGTGCGCGCCTACAGCCACGGCTGCGTCCGCCTGAATGACCCCTTCGATTTTGCCGAGGCGCTGCTGGCCCGGCAGGAGGCCGATCCCATGGGCTTTTTCAAAGCGCAGCTGCGCACTGGCCGCGAAACCCGCGTGAACCTCAATGAGCCTGTACCGGTGCATATCATTTACCGCACCGCCTATACGGACGCGCGTGGCAACTTGAATTTCCGCAATGATATCTATGGTCGTGATGCCAAGATCTGGGATGCTCTGCAAAAGGCAGGGGTGGAACTCAGCCGCGTTCAGGGATAGTTCTGCGCGCAGACCTGCAGGGGAGCGCGTAACATGAGCCATACGGTTGAACAGATTGCTGCAGCCCTCGGAGCGAAAGCCTATGGCGCTACGGATATTCTGATTGTCCGCGCGGCGGAGCCTGCGATGGCGGGGCCCGACGATCTCGCGCTCGCGATGAACCCTAAATACGCAGGCACCCTGGCGCAGGGCAGTGCCCGCGTCGCCATGCTGTGGGACGGGGCTGATTGGGAGGCGCTGGGGCTCGAGGCCGCCATCATCGCACCGCGACCGCGTTATGCGATGTCAGGGCTGACGAAGCTGTTGGATGCGGGGCAGGGTTTTGCTTCCGGTATCCATCCCAGCGCGTTTGTCGATCCCGACGCAGTGCTTGCGGATGACGTGAGTGTGGGGCCACTTGCCGTGATTTCAAAAGGTGCGCGGATCGGTGCAGGCAGCGTGATTGGCCCCCAGTGCTTCATTGGCTGGAACGTGACGTTGGGCGAGGGAGCTTATCTTCGTGAGGCCGTCAGTATCGGTGCGCGCGTCACCATCGGCGTAAGGTTCATTGCGCAGCCTGGTGCGCGGATCGGTGGGGACGGCTTTTCGTTTGTCACCGCTGAGCCGTCCAGTGTCGAGAGCGTGCGCAAGACCCTCGGTGATCAGGGTGACGCAAAGGCGCAGGAATGGACCCGGATCCACTCGCTTGGCTCTGTCACCATCGGCGATGATGTAGAGATCGGCATGGGAGCGACGATCGATTGCGGTACCATCCGCAATACTGTGATCGGCGACGGCACCAAGCTCGATAATCAGGTGCATCTGGGCCATAATGTGGTGATCGGGCGCAACAGCCTCATTTGCGGGCAAGTGGGCATCGCGGGGTCAGCCACAATCGGCGACAATGTGGTGCTGGCGGGCCAATGCGGTGTTAACGATAATATCTTCGTGGGCGACGGGGTCATTGCGGGCGGCGGCACGAAACTCATGTCGAATGTTCCGGCAGGCCGAACCATGCTGGGCTACCCCGCTACGCAGATGGACAAGCAGGTCGAGGGATATAAAGCTCTGCGTCGCCTGCCGCGTCTGATGCGTGAGGTTGCTGAATTGAAAAAGGCGGTTTTCAACAGCGACAAGGATGCCTAAATGCCCACTATACGGGCAACGACGAGGAACACCCCCATGAGCGTCAAAGATCAGGTCATCGCGATCATCGCCGAGCAGGCATTGCTCGATCCGCAGGATGTGACGCTGGACAGCACGCTCGAGAGCCTCGGCATCGACAGCATGGGCGTGGTCGAGAGCATTTTCGCCATCGAGGAAGCCTTCGATATCACGGTGCCTTTCAATGCCAACGCTCCCCAGGAGTCCGACTTCGATATCACCTCTGTGGCCAGCATCATCGACGGGATCGAGCGTCTGCGCGTGCAGCAAGCCCCTGCATGAAGCGTGTCGTCATTACAGGTGCGGGCACGGTCAATCCCTTAGGGCACAGCGTTGCCGAGACCTGTGCGGCGATGCGCGATGGGTTTTGTGGGATCGGACCGCTCGAGATCCGCGATGTGGACCGTCTCCAAATCCGTATCGGGGGGCAAGTCAAAGGATTTGAGGCGGAGGGACGCTTTACCCGCCAACAGATCACGCTCTACGACAGGTTTACCCAGTTCACGCTCGTGGCGGCACGCGAAGCGATCGCGCAATCTGGGCTGACTTTTGAGGGCAAGCTTGCCGCGCGCGCGGGCGTGGTTCTTGGTACTGCGGGGGGCGGCGTCAGTACGTGGGACGACAACTACCGCGCCGTCTACGCCGAGGGTAAAAACCGTGTGCATCCGTTCGTGGTGCCCCGGCTGATGAACAATGCGGCTGCCGCTCATGTGAGCATGGAGTGGAATCTCAAGGGGCCGTCCTACAGCGTTTCTTCCGCTTGCGCTTCGTCGAACCATGCAATGGCGCAGGCCGCGATGATGATCCGTTCCGGCATGGCGCCTGCGATGGTTACCGGCGGATCCGAGTCGATGCTGTGCTTTGGTGGCGTGAAGGCATGGGAGGGGCTGCGTGTGATGTCCCGCGATGCCTGCCGCCCGTTCTCGGCCAACCGCGACGGGATGGTGCAGGGCGAGGGGGCAGGGATCTTCGTTTTCGAAGAGTACGAGCACGCGCGCGCGCGCGGCGCCGAGATCCTGTGCGAAGTGGCAGGCTTTGCCATGTCATCTGATGCCTCCGACATCGTGATGCCGTCGCGGGAGGGGGCAGCACGGGCCATGGCCGGTGCGCTGGCGGATGCGCGGCTCGACTCAGCGGATGTGGGCTATATTAACGCACATGGCACCGGGACAGCGGCGAATGACAAGACCGAATGTGCTGCCGTGGCGGACGTGTTTGGTGCCCATGCAGAGCGTTTGATGATCAGCTCGACCAAATCGATGCATGGGCATCTCATCGGTGGCACGGGTGCTGTGGAGCTGCTGGCCTGTATTATGGCGCTGCGCGACGGCGTGATCGCACCGACTATAGGTTACGAGCAGCCCGATCCGGATTGCGCGCTGGATGTGGTGCCAAATGTTGCGCGCGATGCCAACGTGACGGTTGCGCTCAGCAATGCGTTCGCTTTTGGCGGCATGAATGCCGTGATCGCCCTGCGCAAGATCTAAACCGTGTCTGAATGTAAGAAATCCGCCCCGTATAGGGGCGGATTATGCTTCTACATCAATATTCTGTAGGGCGTTACTGATCCAAAATGGATACTGCATCAAAAGACGCGGTAAAGCCCTTGAGTGACAGCGGCAGGGCAACCTGTTGATCCGGAGCAAGGGCAGGGACGATCGTTATCACCGCCTCGTTGCCGCGCTTGAACGATGCCACATCCGCGGCGGTCAGACCGAGACGGACGTAACAGCCTACCGGATTGCAGAACGCAAAAGGATATCGGCGCGCCTTATCGCCATCGATCGAGATGGTCAGCTGTGCTGTCAGCGATGTCTCGAGGGGAACGATGATCGTTGCTCCGGCGACCGCCTGGCCACCTTCGGGTAGGCGGAACAAAGAGATCTCTGCAACGGGGGCGCCCTGCCCATCGTCCATCATCTGGTACATCTGGCACGGCTCCTCGCCTTCCTCGGCGCGTATGCAGCGCATTTCCCACGCCTCATTCACGTCGCGCGTGTAGGGCTGTCCGACCTCATTCACATCCTCACCGAGGCTCAGCAGGCTCTCTGTGGAAGTTTCTGCGGATGAAGGTGCGGCATCTGCGGGGGCAGGTGCTGTTTCTTCAGTGGTCTCGGGCGTTGCGGTCTGTGAAAACGCCGCCAAAGGTGCAAAAATGGCGAGTGCGGCACACAGGGGCAGAGCGGTTAGATAATTTGTCATTTGAAATCCGAAGTTGATTGCAGTTGTCGCCTTCTAACATTCTCCGTGAGAGATGTCAGGGCAGTAGAGCGGATGATTTTGCAGCACACGGCGCTTTTTTGCTGAATGGTGTGGTAGGCAGATGAACGGCAGGCAGAGCACTGCAAAGATCCAATAAACTGCATCCGGGGCCAACCATAAGTCATAAAAAAAGAGGGCACGATGTACCCTCTTTTCCGATATTCAGAACTCCCTGTCGGACTGTGCCGACTTATTAAGCAAACGTTATTCGAGGAGGACCCACTGGTCAACAGTAAATAGGGTAAAATGGGCCCGAGCGGCTCAACAATGCATACATTTATATAAAAAAAGGCCGTACCCGGAGGCACGGCCAGTCTGACAGGGAGGAAGTGTCAGCTGCCATAGGACATATGGGTAACCGACACATTCACTATGGCGCCGAAAGGTTAAGTAAGTATGCTCGCTGGGCGCGGTATCGCGTGGCGCCTTTTGGCGTGGTTTGGAACAGGAGACTATGATCGTGAGTTCGGATCTTTTTATCGGCGGCGGCGGGCCGGAATATGGCACCCCGCAGTTCTTGTCGCTCAAATATGCCAACCGTCACGGATTGGTCGCAGGTGCGACGGGTACAGGCAAAACGGTTACGCTCCAAATTATGGCCGAAGGGTTTGCCGATGCGGGCGTGCCGGTGTTTCTGTCCGATGTGAAGGGCGATCTGAGCGGGCTGGCCGTCGCTGGTGATCCGAACCACAAGCTCCACGCGCCTTTTACTGAGCGGGCGGCCAAGATCGGCTTTAGCGATTTCAAATACGCCGCCTATCCTGTGACCTTCTGGGATATGTTCGGCGTGCAGGGTCACCCTGTGCGCACCACCGTCTCGGAGATGGGCCCGCTGCTCCTTGGCCAGCTCTTGGGGCTGACGGACGCGCAGGAAGGGATCATCAACATCGCCTTTCGCGTGGCCGATACTGAAGGGATGCCGCTGCTGGATCTCAAGGATCTGCAAGCGCTGCTGGTCTGGATCGGGGAGAACGCAAAAGATCTGTCGCTGCGCTACGGCAACGTCTCGACAGCATCCGTGGGCGCGATCCAGCGCAGCCTGCTGGTGCTTGAAAATCAGGGCGGCACCATGCTGTTCGGGGAGCCGGCGCTGGCGCTCGATGATCTGATGCGGACGGACGCGGAGGGCCGAGGCATGATCAATATCCTCGCCTCGGACAAGCTCATGGCCGCACCCAAGCTCTACGCGACCTTCCTCCTTTGGCTGCTGTCCGAGCTCTTCGAGGAACTGCCCGAAGTGGGAGACGCTGACAAACCCAAGCTGGTGTTCTTCTTCGACGAGGCGCATTTGCTCTTCGACGATGCCCCCAAGGCGTTGGTCGACAAGGTTGAACAGGTCGCACGGCTTATCCGGTCCAAGGGGGTCGGAGTGTATTTCATCACGCAAAACCCTGCCGATGTGCCGGAAGACATCTTGGGCCAGTTGGGCAACCGGGTCCAACATGCGCTCCGTGCGTTCACCGCGAAGGACCAGAAAGAGCTGCGGATGGCGGCGCAGACCTACCGCGACAACCCGGCCTTCAGCACCGAGGAAGCGATCCGCGAAGTGGGCGTGGGTGAGGCGGTCACCTCGATGCTTCAGCCCAAAGGCGTCCCCGGCATCGTGGAGCGCACGTTGATCCGTCCGCCATTCTCGCAGTTGGGCCCGATCTCGGAGGCGCAACGCAGCGCCCTTATGGCCGCGTCGGGGATGGGCGAAAAATATGACACCCCGCTGGACCGTGAAAGCGCCTTCGAGATGCTGCGCACCCGCGCGGAGAAAGCTGCCATCGACGCCGCCGCAGCGGAGGCCGCAATGGCCAAGGCCGAAGAAGACGCCAAGGCCGAAAAAATGGCCGAAGCCGATACACCTTCACTGCGGGATTTCAAACAGGCGCGCCGCTACTCCGGCAAAGGGACGACAAGCACGCGCCGCACAACAGGGTCGTCCAACGACAGCGGTTTCGGCGGCGCGATTGCAGATGTGGTGATGAAGGAACTCAAAGGCACGACCGGTCGCCGGATCGTGCGCGGCATCCTCGGCGGGCTCTTCAAGGGCCGGTGAGCGTCAGGGCCGCGCGCCTTGCCTAAAACACTTCGCGCGGCCTTCTTCATTTTTCCAATAAACTCAGATCCAGCCGCTGCAAAATAGTTCGCGGCCCTTTGTCACTTCTCGGGTATCAGCCCTCGGGGGCTGAACCGCAGCACGAGGATCATGATCACGCCCATCGTCATCAGCCGCATTTGCGCTGCACTGTCGATCAGGTGCGCGCGCAGCCAGCTGTCCTCGGCCATGCCTGAGGTAATGATATTCATGATAAACAGGCCGATTGGCTCCACCTGAACCCACAGGAACCAGATCAGGAAGCCGCCAAGGATCGCGCCCAGATTGCTGCCCGATCCGCCAACGATGACCATCACCCAGACCAGAAAGGTGAAGCGCAGGGGCTGGTAGGTGCCGGGCGTAAGCTGGCCGTCGAGAGTGGTCATCATGGCGCCCGCAATGCCACAGATCGCAGAGCCGAGAATGAAAACCTGCAAGTGCCGCGCCGTGACATCCTTGCCCATCGCCTCTGCCGCGACCTCGTTGTCGCGGATCGCCCGCAGCATCCGCCCCCAGGGCGAATTCAGCGCACGCTGGCTCAGCCAGAACAGGATCCCCAGCACGATCGCGAACAGGACTGCATAGAGCAGCTTGACCCAGAGCGTGGATCCCTCAACGGGATCGAAGCCGAGCGATGCGGCACGCTCCACAAAGGCGGCTGAGTTTTGCAGATCAAGCTCGTAGGGTACGGGCCGCGGCACGCCGACCACGTTTTTTACGCCGCGTGTGAGCCAATCCTCATTTTTGAGCACCGCGATGATGATCTCCGCAATACCCAGCGTCGCGATGGCGAGGTAGTCTGAGCGCAACCCAAGCGCTGCCTTGCCGATGAGCCACGCAGCACCGGCCGCAAACAGCCCGCCCACAGGCCACGCAATCAGCATGATCAGCCCGTTGTCGCGGTAGGTGTCCTCGGAACCTGGGTTGAGGCCACCGAGATAGCCTGTCGCGGCTGGATTGACGCTTTCGATCAGCGCGACACTGGGATCCAGAAGACCGCGGAACACGAAAAAGCCGAAGATGAGAATTGCAGTAATTGCCAGATTGCGGTTGCGTCCCGGCACCATCCGTTTGAAAGCGAGAACAGCCGCAATTATCGTGGCAGCCCCCAATAGCAAGGCGAGGATCACGCCCGGCCCGCCTGCGCTGAACGCCCCCGGCGTCGCGGGCATGCCCACCAGAACGGCCGCTAGCCCGCCGAGTGCCACGAAGCCCATCACCCCGACGTTAAAGAGCCCCGCGAAACCCCATTGCAGGTTAACCCCCAGCGCCATAACTGCCGAGATCAGCCCCATGTTGAGAATGAACATCGCGTTGTTCCAGCCCTGAAAGAACCCCGAGATTATGATCAGCGTAAAGACCAGCGCAAAGAGCAACGTGTTTTTAACGGTATCGGTCATGTTGTGGATTGCCCTTTGAAGAGGCCCGTGGGCTTGAACAGCAGTACGATCAGCAAGATCACGAAGCTCACCGCAAATTTATAGTCGGTCGACATCAACTGGACGAGGCCAGAAGGCTCCAGCTCTTCGGGTAGCAGATATTCCAGAACTTTCTTCCAGGCATAGGTGATCGTCACTTCGGAAAAGGCGATGACGAAGCCGCCGGCAATCGCGCCCAGCGGGCTGCCGATGCCACCGACGACCGCAGAGGCGAAGATCGGCAACAGAAGCTGGAAGTAGGTGAAGGGCTTGAAGGATTTATCCAGGCCGTACAGCGTACCGGCGATGGTGGCGAGGGCGGCAACGATGATCCATGTCATCATCACGACACGCTCGGGGTTGATGCCCGACAGCAAGGCCAGATCCTCGTTGTCCGAGTAGGCGCGCATGGATTTACCCGCCCGCGTCTTGTTGAGAAACCAGAACAGCAGCGCTACCACAACAATCGCAGTCACCACGGTGATCACTTGCGTCGTACGAATGCCCAGCCCTTCTTCCAGCCCGGTCATCTCCTTGAAATCGCGTGCCGAAATGATGAAGCGCGGCCCGTCCGAGAAACTTTGATCATCCGGTCCGATGATGAAGCGCGTGATCCCGTTCATGATGAACATCACGCCCATCGATACGATCACGAGGATCACCGGCTTGGCTTTTTGTTCACGGTAGAAGCGATACACCGTGCGGTCGGTGATCAGCACGAGCGCGACACAGCCCAAGATCCCGAAGGGCAGGGCGATCAGCGCAGTGGGCAAAGGCCCCAGGCTCATGCCCGCGCCCTGCATCCACCACGTCACAAGAATGACGATCATCGTGCCGAAGGCCATCGTGTCGCCATGCGCGAAATTCGAGAACCGCAGGATTGAGTAGACCAGCGTGACCCCCAGCGCCCCGATGGCGAGCTGGCTGCCGTAAGCGATGCCGGGTACGAGGACGTAGTTGGCCAGAGCGACGATTGCGTTAAGAAAATCCATAGTCCGTTATCCTCGCGCTGGAGCGCATTTGCCGACAAAGTGCATGAAGGTGCGCCCGTCCGTGAAGGTAACCTGCCACAGCGCCTCGCCCTGAAGTGATACGGTGATCACCTCGCGCGAGACCTCCGTGTTGAACGCATATTCCGCCGATCCATTCGCCCTGAGTGACACTTTTGCCGCGTAATCCCTGCGGGTCGGATGCACGGCGACAGTCGCACGTGATTTCCGGGTATGGACAGTAATCGGCAGATTGATTGCAAACGTGCCTTCGGGGGACGTGTGCCGCTCGAACAGGCAGTTGCGCTGCTCCGCGAAGGCCGGACTTGCACTCACCGCCAGAGCGAGCACGCTATATCCCAAGGTCTGTTTCATCATGCGCTTAGCCTCCCAGAAACGATTTGCGCACTTCCGGATCGGCCAGCAATTCCTTACCCGTTCCCGTAAACGCGTTGCGCCCGGTCACCAGCACATAGCCCTTGTCGGCAATCTCCAGGGCCTGTCTGGCGTTCTGCTCAACCATCAGGATCGGGATCCCCGTGCGGGCGACCTCGATGATGCGGTCGAAGAGTTCGTCCATCACGATCGGCGACACGCCAGCCGTTGGCTCGTCGAGCATCAGCACTTTGGGCTTGGTCATCAACGCCCGGCCCACCGCTACCTGCTGGCGCTGCCCGCCCGATAGCTCTCCCGCGGCCTGATACCGTTTCTCCTTCAGGATCGGAAAAAGATCGTAGATCTGCGCAATCGTGTCGCGGTAGTCATCGCGCCGGATAAACGCACCCATCTCGAGGTTTTCCTCAACCGTCATCGAGGTAAAGATGTTCGAGGTCTGCGGCACGAAGCCCATGCCCTTGGCCACTCGGGCCTGCGGGCTGAGGTTGGTGATGTCCTCTCCATCAAGCTTGACTGAGCCCGAGCGCACATCAAGCATTCCGAAGACCGCCTTCATCGCGGTGGATTTGCCGGCACCGTTGGGCCCCACGATCACGGCGATCTCGCCGCGCTCTACCGCAATCGTGCATTCATGCAAAATATCCGGCCCTTTTCCGTAGCCGCCGGTCATCGTATCGCCGATCAGAAATGGTCCACCCGGCGCCGCATGGCTTTTCCCGCTGGCCTTGGGCATAATCGAGCCTTGCCCCTTGGGATTGCCCACCGACAGATCCTTGTTGCCACGGTCACCGTATGGATCACTCATGTGCACTCCTCCGGTCGACGGCGCGTTTCTTCATTTTTCCCGAAAACTCCGGGGTTCGGGGCAGCGGCCCGAGACGCTGCATTGCGCGCGCCCGCTGATAAGACTTCGTTCACGCGCCCACCTGCTCTTTGTTCTTCAGGCCTGTGCCCAGATAGGCTTCGATCACCTGCTCGTTTGCCTTGATCTCGGGCAGGGTGCCCGTCGCCAGCACGCGGCCCTCCGCCATGCAAATCACGGGGTCGCACAGGCGTCCAATGAAATCCATATCGTGTTCGATCACCACAAAAGTATAGCCGCGCTCCTTGTTGAGCCGCAAAATCGCGTCGCCGATGGTGTTCAGCAGCGTGCGGTTCACGCCTGCGCCTACTTCGTCGAGGAATACGATTTTGGCATCCACCATCATGGTGCGGCCCAGCTCCAGCAGCTTTTTCTGTCCACCCGAGATTTGGCCCGCCTTTTGGTCGGCCAGATGCTCGACGGTCAAAAACTCCAGCACTTCGTCGGCCTTGGCGCGCAGGGCGCGTTCCTCGTCAGCGATGCGCTTGCGGCCAAACCAAGTGTTCCACAGCGTCTCGCCAGATTGTCCGCCGGGCACCATCATCAGGTTCTCACGGCAGGTCATCGAGTGAAATTCATGCGCGATCTGGAAGGTGCGCAGCAGACCCTTGTGAAACAGTGTGTGCGGGGGCAAGCCGGTGATATCCTCGCCCGCCATCGTAACCCGCCCTGAAGTTGGTTGAAGAACGCCCGCGATCACATTGAAAAGCGTCGTTTTTCCAGCGCCGTTAGGTCCGATCAGTCCGGTGATCGAGCCTTGCTCGATGGTCAGGCTCGCACCATCTACTGCATGAAAGCCGCCAAAGTGTTTATGCAAATCGTCGACGACGATCATATGTCCAAATCCCCGTTATCCGGCTCTTGCGGCTTTCCGTCGTTGCGGTTGCGCGAGCTCTTGTAAAAACAGTCCGGGGATATGCCCCGGACTGTCTCAAGATGCAGCCCCGAAGGGCGCAGACTTACTTGAAGCCGACGGTTGCGTTGGCGCCGTCTTGAACTTCGATCATGCGGTAGGTGCCCGCAGATTCGCCGGGTCCGATCAGCTCGACAGCGGATGCGCCCACATAATCGATGTCCGTGCCCGCTTTGATCAGCTCAAGCGCTTTTGCAAGCTCACCAGGATAGATCTTCTCGCCGGGCGCGTTTGCCACGGTCAGAATGCTCTCCTTGTAGACTGCTGGATCAACGGAGCCGGATGCCTGCATCGCCAGCATCAACAATGCCGCGGCGTCATAGCTCTCAGGCGTGTAGGGCGAGGCACCGAGGAAACCCGCTTCTTCGGACATGGCCGTGAAGGCTTCGATGCCGGGGCCTTCGGAGCCTGCGATCTGGCCGTAGGACCCATTGAGATCGGGGCCGATGTTGGCGGGCAGAGCCTCGCCGATCATGCCACCAGGCAGGCCGAACTGCTCCCAGGCGCCTGCGTCGAGCGCCGCTTTGATAATACCGGCACCACCCTGGTCGAGGTAACCGGCGACCACGAGGATATCACCGCCCGCCGAAGCGAGCGCCCCGACTTCAGCCGAATAATCCGCTTTGCCGTCCTCATGGGCCGCCACGATCGTGACTTCGCCGCCGATTGCTTTGAAGGAAGTCTCGATCGCATCTGCGAGGCCCTTGCCATAGTCATTGTTCGTGTACGTCAGCGCGATGGATTTGACGCCGCGTTCCTGCAGGATCTCGGCCATCACTTCGCCCTCGCGCGCGTCGGAGGGTGATGTGCGGAAGAAGAGTCCGTTGTCTTCCATGGTTGTCAGACCGGGGGACGTAGCGGAGGGGGAAATCATCACCATGCCGTTCGGAATGGCGACGTTTTGTAGCACCGCGCCTGTCACGCCGGAGCAATCCGCACCGATTATGCCTGCGACGCCATCGGCGATCAGGCGTTCGGCGTTGGACACGGCCAAGCCGTTGTCGATACAGCCGGAATCGACCCGCATCGCCGTTACCTTCATGCCATCCATCAGCATGCCGCTTTCGGATACTTCGTTGATCGCAAGCTCGGCGCCATCGGCCATGTGGCCGGTCAGCGATTCAATCGGGCCGGTGAAGCCAAAAATAATTCCGAGTTTTACTTCTTTCGAGTGGCCATCAGCGAATGCGCCGGTTGCCACGAGTGCCGCAGCCGTTGTGGCCATAAGCATCTTTTTCATGTGTCTCTCCCAAGTTGGAACGTGATGTTCGCGAAGTAGCCTAAGCGCGGCCCGCGGAAAAGAGAAGCGGATTTTAACAGCGTAATTTCCCTATTTGAGTGGCTCAAACGCGCTTTTCTCCGGCTAAATCTCGAAAGTGCCGCCAGATCGGATGAGGTGCCGTAAACCGGGCTGCATCGGTGCCGGAAACCAACCCGCGCCTCGAAGCAAGAAGGGATGCAGACAGTGATCTGCCGTGTTTTCAGATCGACAGGCGCGCCGCGTGGCTTCCGCGCTCGCGGTAGGGGGTGTTGTCGTAATGGGCCCGGTAGCATTTCGAGAAATGCGAGGGCGAGGCAAATCCGCAAGCCAGTGCGACGTTGATCACGCTCATATCTGTCTGCATCAGCAGATTGCGCGCTTTTTGGAGGCGCAGCTCCATGTAGTAACGCTTGGGTGAACGGTTGAGATAGCGACGAAAGAGCCGCTCGAGCTGCCGCGTACTCATGCCCACATCTTGCGCCAGAATGGAGGGGCTGATCGGCTCCTCGATATTGGCTTCCATGATCTGGATCACCTGGCTGAGCTTGGGATGGCGCACTCCGATCCGGGTGGGAACCGACAGGCGCTGGGTGTCCTGATCCGTGCGGATCGAGCTGTAGATGAGCTGGTCTGCGACGGCATTGGCCAGATCCTCGCCATGGTCGTCGGCTACGATCTTCAGCATCAGATCGATCGAAGAGGTCCCGCCTGCGGTGGTCATGCGGTTGTTGTCGACGACGAAAACCGATTTTGTCAGATTAACCTCCTCGAACTCCTCGCCAAAGCTGTCCTGATTTTCCCAGTGGATCGTGGCACGCTTGCCGTCCAGCAATCCGGCCTTTGCCAGCGCATAGGCGGCCGTGCACAGTCCACCCATAATGATGCCCTTGCGTGCTTCACGGCGCAGCCACGAGAGCACCTTTTTGGTCGTGGCCTTTTGCACATCGATGCCGGAGCAGACAAGAACGGTATCGTCGCGGTTCATCTCGACCAAATCATTGTCGAGTTGAAACACCGTTCCGGCGGAGCAGGCCGCCGAAATCCCGCCCTCACCGATCAAGGTCCATTCATAAAGGGTACGCCCCGCCATGCGGTTCGCGATCCGCAGGCTCTCGATTGCGGTTGAGAAACACAGCAGGCTGAAATTGTCGAGCAGCACGAACACAAAGCGGCGCGGCTTGTCACTATTTTGTGGGACACGCTGTGCGTGGGGGGCTTGGGCCATTGCAGCAGTATCCACGAAAATACGGGGTTTGAAAACAAGTGCGTTACTAGGACATGACATGAAATGCGAGGTCAAGCGGACAAATGGGTTGTGGCCACCGGGCGACAGGTTTTGTATAGGACTTTCCTAAGCCTGCGAAAGCGACAAAAACTGACGCAGCCGTTTCCGACCGGAGTAGATCTTATGACGACATGGAGCAAATCAAGCTGGCGCAATGCCCCCCGGATCCAGATGCCCGATTATCCCGATCAGGCAGCACTGAAAGCCGTGGAGGCGCAGCTATCACGCTATCCGGTACTGGTGTTTGCCGGAGAGGCGCGCCGTCTGCGCAAGCATCTGGCCGCCGCAGGGCGCGGCGATGCGTTTTTGTTGCAGGGCGGTGATTGCGCGGAAAGCTTCGAGCAGTTCTCTTCCGATATGATCCGCGATACATTCAAAGTGATGTTGCAGATGGCCGTGGTCCTGACATTCGGTGCCAAAGTGCCGGTGATCAAGGTGGGGCGCATGGCGGGGCAGTTTGCCAAGCCCCGCTCGGCCAATATGGAGACGATCGACGGGATCGAGCTTCCCAGCTACCGCGGTGACATCATCAACGATCTGGCCTTCACGCCCGAAGCGCGGATTCCCAATCCTGACAACATGATGCGCGCCTACACCCAATCCGCCGCAACCCTCAATCTGCTACGCGCCTTCTCGACGGGTGGCTATGCGGATGTGCACAAAGTGCACGGCTGGACGCTTGGCTTTACCGATGGCGAGAAGGCGGCGAAGTACCGCGATCTGGCCGCGCGCATATCAGACACGCTTGATTTCATGGCTGCCGCCGGTGTGTCGCCCGAAAATGCCCATACGCTGCAAACGGTGGAGTTCTACACAAGCCACGAATCCCTTTTGCTCGAATACGAGGAGGCGCTGTGCCGTCAGGAGGCCGAGACAGGCAAATGGCTGGCAGGTTCGGGGCACATGATCTGGATCGGTGACCGCACGCGCCAGCCCGACGGCGCCCATGTGGAATTCGCCTCCGGTGTGCAAAACCCGATCGGGCTCAAATGCGGACCCACCATGGAAGTTGAAGATCTCAAAAAGCTGATGAAAAAGCTCAACCCGCTCAATGAAGAAGGGCGGTTGACGCTGATCGCGCGCTTCGGCGCTGGATCGGTGGGAGACCATCTGCCGCGCCTGATCAAGGCGGTGCGCGAGGAGGGGGCCAATGTAGTTTGGACCTGTGATGCGATGCACGGCAACACGATCAAGTCCTCGTCGGGTTACAAAACACGCCCCTTCGAGAGCGTGCTACGCGAAGTGCGCGAGTTCTTTGGCGTTCATGGCGCGGAGGGCACGGTGCCGGGAGGCGTCCACTTCGAGATGACAGGTCAGGACGTGACGGAATGTACCGGCGGCGTGCGTGACGTCTCAGACGAGGATCTGTCTGACCGCTACCACACCGCCTGCGACCCACGCCTCAACGCGAGCCAGTCGCTCGAGCTTGCGTTTCTCGTGGCGGAGGAGCTGTCGGCGCGGCGCGATAAAACAGACGTGCAGGCTGCAGGCTGAAGCATCGAACATCTGTCAGGCGGCAAGGCGTAGTTGCCGCTGCCTGACAGGCTTCAATCGTCGTTTTTGACCAGACGGAGATAGGCGGGCCGGTTGCCCGGTTTCGCGCTCCGCTCTTCCTTTGCTGGCTTTGTGACCGGTTTCGGCGCGAAGGGTGCTATGGCTTCCGCGAACTCCTCCCGCGCGCCCTTCGGTTTTGCCGGTGCGGCGTAGTCCTTGCCAAGAGGGCGCAACTGGGCCGATACCAGATCAAATCTGCGCGGCACCGCCCCCAGCTCACCTTGGCTGACGATGCAGCCCAAAATCCGGCTCACATCGCCCAGATCACTTTTGAGTGGCAGCAGCACCATCCGCGCCTCCAGTGCAGGCTGGCCGAGGCTGCCCGACGATTGCATGACGATATCCGCCGTCCCGGGGGTCTGGAACACTTCCTCAAGAAGGCCCGCCACGCGAAGCCGGAAATCGTGCTCAAAAAACGCCGTAAGCGGCATGCCGCGGGCTTCCATCCCCATGATATCGTGCAGATGGGTGCCCGCTATGCGCATACGGGCGACACCTGGCGCGACCCGTTCGAGGATGAACGCAAACTCGAGTGCGCTTTCGATTCCGCGTGGATCTATCTCGGCGCGTTTGGGCATTTCGCGGCCTGCCCGCAGCGCGTCCCAATAGGCCTCGACAAGCGCGAGGGGAGCATAGCTGTTGTGGGGCAGGTGTTCTGACATTGTTACGACATTGTGCTGGGTTTTGCTCGAATTGTCCATTAAAGCTCTCGTCCGTTTGCGTGGTTTGGAATGGGATCGGCGGTTTCCGGTTGTTTTCGCTTGAAAGCCAGCAACACGCGCCCGTGGCTCCGTGCTGTGGCTTCATCCTTGGTTAGGGATAAGTACCTCATCGCGCCGCATCTTGGACATATTTCAGTCATAAAGGTTAATTTCAAACGCGGTGTCTATCGCCCGCTGTGCGGTGTGGGGGGTTGCAGACGTAGGGGCAAACCCCCTATTCCAACCGCAGAATGAATTTTACGGGAGCGCGGCCATGATCAGGTCCATGACAGGCTTCGCTGCGAAAAGCGGCGCACTTTCCCCGCACAGTTGGAGCTGGGAGATGCGCGCGGTCAATGGCAAGGGGCTCGATCTGCGGATCCGGGTGCCTGACTGGATCCCGGGGCTGGAAGCGGCATTGCGAAAAGAGAATGGTGGGCAAATCGCGCGGGGCAACGTCACGCTGGGTCTGCGGGTCGTGCGCGAGGAAGCGGGCGGCGGGCTGGCCGTAAACGAGGCGCAGCTGGCCACCGTGCTGACGGCGCTGGCGCGGATCGAGGCGGCAGCGATGGATGCGGGCGTGTCGCTTGCGCCCTCGAAGGCCACGGACATTGTCACCATGCGGGGGGTGCTGGATCTTGCCGTTGCCGAGGACGACAACGAGGCACTCGCGCAGGCGATCATCGTAGAATACGCCGAAGTGCTCGCGGCCTTCAATGCCATGCGCGCGACCGAGGGTGCGGCCCTGAGCAAGATCATGCACGACCAGCTCGACCAGATCGAGGAGCTCACGGAGCAGGCCGCTGGGCTGGCACAGGCGCGCGAGGGTGCGGCGGCGCAAACGCTTCAGCGCAATCTGCGCCGGGTGCTGGATAATGTGGACGGCATCGACCCCGACCGGATTGCCGCGGAACTGGCGCTGATTGCGGTAAAGGCAGATATTACTGAAGAGATCGACCGCCTGCGCGCCCATGTGGCCGCTGCCCGAGCGCTACTGGCCGAGGGCGGCCCCATCGGCCGCAAGCTCGATTTCCTGATGCAGGAGTTCAACCGCGAGGCCAATACTCTGTGTGCCAAAGCCCAAAGCAGTGCGCTCACGCAGACAGGGCTGGCGCTCAAGGCCGTGATCGACCAGTTGCGCGAGCAAGTGCAAAATGTGGAGTAAGATATGAGCGACCGCCTTGGCCTTTTGATCATCCTCAGTTCTCCTTCGGGGGCGGGCAAATCGACACTTGCGGGTAAGCTGCGGAGCTGGGACGCGTCCTTGCAGTTCTCGGTGTCAGCGACGACCCGCCCGCCGCGCGAAAAAGAGATCGAGGGGCAGGATTACTATTTCACCACGCAGGATAAATTTCGTACGATGGTGAACGCGGGCGATATGCTCGAGCACGCGCGGGTGTTCGGCAATTACTACGGCTCGCCGCGCGGTCCTGTCCAGCGTGCCATCGACAACGGGCGCGACGTTCTCTTTGACGTCGACTGGCAGGGTGCGCAGCAGATCAGCAATTCGTCTATGAAGCAGCATGTGCTGTCGATCTTCATCCTGCCGCCCTCCATCGCGGAGCTGCGCCGCAGGCTTATCTCGCGCGGACAGGACAGCGCCGAGACGATCCAGCTGCGCATGTCCGAGAGTTGGGACGAGATCAGCCATTGGGACGGCTATGATTACGTCCTGATCAATGATGATCTGGTGGAAACCGAGGCGCGGCTCAAATCCATTATCTCCGCCGAGCGTTTCCGCCGCTCACAGCAGCCGCGCCTGCTGGACCATGTCAGAAAGCTACAGACCGAATTTGAGGACCTGCAATGACACTTTATGCACTCGCGGGCACGGCCCCGCAGATCGATTCCACCGCCTGGGTGGCATCCGATGCCAACATCATCGGAAATGTGAGGCTCGCGGCCAAATCCTCCGTCTGGTTCGGGAGCACGCTGCGCGGCGATAATGAACTGATCAGCGTCGGCGAAGGCTCCAACGTGCAGGAAAACTGCGTTTTCCACACTGACCCGGGCTGTCCGCTGACCATCGGCGTGAATTGCACTATCGGGCACAAGGTCATGCTGCATGGCTGTACGATCGGTGATAATTCCCTGATCGGGATGGGGGCCACAGTGCTTAACGGCGCAGTCATCGGCAAGAATTGCCTCATCGGGGCAGGGGCTCTCATTACCGAAAACAAGGTGATTCCCGATGGCAGCCTTGTGATGGGCGCACCCGGCAAAGTGGTGCGTACCCTCGATGACGCCGCGATTGCCGGGCTGACCCGCAGCGCTGAGCACTACCAGCAAAATGCGGCGCGCTTTGCCGGCGAACTCAAGGCGCTCTGAGCCATGAGCTCGCCGCTGCCGGTTTCGGAGGTCATCGCTGCGCTGCCGATGCCCGCGCTTGCGATCGACCGGGGCGAGCAAATCATCGCGATTAATGCGGCGGCCCAGAAGCTGCTGGGGATGGCAGCGGAAGGGCGCCATTTCATCACCGTCCTGCGCCAGCCTGCCGTTGTCGAAGCGGTCGAGAAATGTCGTGCCGGGGCGCCACAGGCCACTGCGGAGTATCTGGCCCGCGAGAGTGGTCATGACGTAACATACGCAGTGAATGCCAGCCTCGTCGGCGATACTGGTATCGCTTTGCTGACATTTCAGGACATTACGCTGGTCACCGCCGCAGGCCAGATGCGCCGCGATTTCGTTGCCAACGTCAGCCATGAACTGCGCACGCCGCTCACTGCGCTGATGGGATTTATCGAAACCCTGCGGGGGCCCGCGCGCGATGATGCCGTCGCCCGTGGGCGTTTTCTGGAGATCATGACACAGGAGACCGACCGGATGAACCGTCTGGTCGGTGATCTTTTGTCGCTGAGCCGGGTTGAGGCGGCGGAGCGGGTGCGGCCCACGACCCGCGTGGACGTGATCGGTATTTTGACGGGAACGTTACGTAATCTCAATCCTTTGGCGGTGGAAGCTGATGTGATATTGGTGCCGGATCTGCCCGAAGGGCCGGTGCTTATTCTCGCCGATACGGACCAGTTGATGCAGGTGTTCACCAATTTGATCGAAAACGCGATCAAATATGGCGGCACGGGAAAGCGGGTGTTTGTGAGCTTGACGCAGGAGGCCCGCGTGCAGGCGCTGCGCGCGCCGGGTGTCGTGGTCACGGTCCGGGATGAAGGCCCGGGCATAGACGCGCATCATTTGCCACGGCTGACGGAGCGATTCTACCGAGTCGATACGCATCGCAACCATGCGTTGGGCGGGACTGGCCTTGGTCTGGCCATAGTGAAGCACATTCTCAACCGGCATCGAGGTCGATTTAAAATTTCTTCGACGCTAGGGCAAGGTTCTGAATTCAAAGTCATTTTTCCAATAGAATAGATCTATCTGCCCAAAGCGGGAGCGTGCGTATCTGGGCGGGAGAGCAGTGTCATAAAACTGTAACGAAACTGTCACAAAACCACAGCACCTAGAGCGCAGATTGCGCTCAAATCACCATGGGGGTGATTGCTTAAATTTGCTGACAGGAGACTTTGATGTCTTTCGTAAAACTCTCAACTTCTGCGCTGGCCCTTGCGGCATTCTCCGCAACTGCTGCTGCCGCGCGTGACAACGTTCAGGTAGCAGGCTCTTCCACCGTGCTGCCCTATGCCGCTATTGTCGCCGAAGCCTTTGGCGAAAACTTCGACTTTCCGACGCCAGTGGTTGAATCTGGTGGCTCCTCCGCAGGCCTCAAGCGCTTCTGCGACGGTGTTGGCGAGAACACGATCGACATCGCGAACGCTTCACGCCAGATCCGCGAAAAGGAAATCGCGGCCTGTGCAGCCAACGGCGTGACCGACATCATCGAAGTCCGGATCGGCTATGACGGCATCGTGTTCGCTTCCGACATCAACGGCAATTCATTCGAATTCACACCAGAAGACTGGTATAAGGCCCTGGCAGCCGAGCATTTCATCGACGGAGAGCTGGTGCCCAATGCGCTGACTACCTGGGATGAGGTGAACCCCAATTTCCCCGCGCAGCCCATCGTGACTTATATTCCGGGTACCAAGCACGGCACCCGCGAAGTCTTCGAGGAAAAAGTGATCCTCGCGGGCTGCGAGGAGGGCGGCTTCCTTCAGGCAATGCTCGATGCGGGTGTTGACGAGGATACTGCCGAAGGTAAATGCATGGCGATCCGTACAGACGGCGTGTCTGTAGACATCGACGGCGACTACACCGAGACGCTGGCCCGGATCGACAGCAACAAGGACGGCATCGGCGTGTTCGGTCTGGCGTTCTACGAGAACAATACCGACAAGCTGCAAGTGGCGACCATGTCCGGCATCGTGCCATCCACCGAGAGCATCTCGACCGGTGAATACCCAGTGTCTCGCCCGCTGTTCTTCTACATCAAGAAGGCGCATATCGGCGTGATCCCCGGCCTCAAGGAATTCGCTGAATTCTTCGTCGCTGACGAAATCGCGGGTCCCGATGGACCGCTCGCACAGTACGGTCTGGTCGCCGATCCGGCCCTCGCCGAGACCCAGTCCACGGTGATGAACGAGACGGCAATGGGTAGCGGATCCTGATCAGGTTCTGCTAGGACGCTACCAGAGGGGCTGCTTTTCCTGGCGGCCCCTTACGTTTGACGATCGATGCGTGCGTCTCTTCTAATTTCTACTGGCGGTGATTTCATGCCCTTTTCCTTCCTTGGCAACCCGCTGACATTGGTGCTGGTGGTGCTGGCGATTGCCATTACCGGCTACGCACTGGCCCGAAGCCGCGCGATGGCGCGTGCGGGCGGCGACATGCGGCGGCTTCATTCGCTCCCCAATTACTATGGCATGACGGCTGCGATGTTTGCCGCGGTCCCGGCGCTCGGGGTTCTGGTGATCTGGTTGCTTGCGCAACCGGCCCTGATCCAGAACGCGGTGCTGCCGCTGCTGCCTGCGGACGTGACCATGAGCGCGGGTGAGACGTCTTTGGTGCTGAGCGATGTGAATCGTGTGGCCGAGGGGCTCGATACTGCCGTTGCACAGGGCGTGCTCGACGCTGAGGCGATCGCAGCGCTCCGAAGTGATCCGACAGCGTTGCGCGGTATTCTTGCCGGTGTTGGCGTCGCACTTGGCTCAGACGTGCAGCCCTATATCCTTGCCGCCGCCCAAACCGCGCGGGGCCTTGATGCCCGTTGGGACTTGATCCGCGCCGGTGTGGTGATCGTGCTCGCGCTGACCGGGCTTGCTCTGGCGGTCCGTGCGGCGGATCCGGCGTTCCGGGCGCGCAACGTGGTCGAGCGCGGGGTGCTGGCACTGCTGATCGCCGCTGCCTCGCTGGCGGTGCTGACGACAGTCGGCATTGTGCTGTCGATGGTATCGGAATCGCTCAACTTCTTCTCCCAGCACCCTTGGCAGGATTTCTTCCTCGGATCCTCTTGGGCGCCCAATTTTCGGGGCAACAGCGAATTGTCGATCCTGCCGCTGCTCTGGGGGACGCTTTATATCTCGTTTATCGCCTTGCTGGTTGCCGTGCCGATTGGCCTTTATGCCGCAATCTATCTGAGCGAATACGCAAGCCCCCGCCTGCGCGCCATCGCCAAGCCGCTGCTCGAGATCCTCGCGGGGATCCCAACAATCGTTTATGGTTTGTTTGCGCTGCTGACGGTTGGGCCGTTTCTGGTAGATGTGTTCGGGGCAGGCGGCGCGCTCAGTATGGAGGGATTGCGCAATGGCGACCCGCTGATGCAGGGGGCGACGGCGGTGATCACGGCGGGGCTGGTGATGGGCATCATGCTCATCCCCTTTGTGTCCTCGCTCAGCGACGACATCATCAACGCGGTCCCGCAATCATTGCGCGACGGCTCTTACGGGCTGGGCGCGACACCTTCCGAGACGATCCGCAGCGTTGTTCTGCCTGCGGCATTGCCGGGGATCGTAGGGGCGATCCTGCTTGCTGCGAGTCGCGCCATCGGCGAGACAATGATCGTGGTACTTGGGGCAGGGGCTATCGCGCGCTTCTCCGGCAACCCCTTCGAGGCGATGACCACGATCACGACCCGCATTGTGAGCCAGCTGACCGGCGACACGGATTTTGCCAGCCCCGAGACCCTGGTGGCCTTTGCGCTCGGTCTCACGCTGTTTGTCCTGACACTCGGCCTCAACGTAATCGCACTTTATATCGTGCGTAAATACCGGGAGCAGTACGAATGACCGATATCCCAAATCCAATGGCCTCACAGGCAAATCCGCGCGGCGCGTCGCTCTTGCGGCAGGACGCGCGCACCGCGAAACGCAACCGTGCCGAGAGCCGCTTCAAAGCCTATGGCATCATTGCGATTGGCATTGGCATGCTGATGCTGGTGATCCTTCTTTCCACCATTATCAGCCGTGGCACTGGCGCATTCCAGCAGACCTATCTGAGCCTCGATGTTACGCTGGATGCAGCACGGCTCGATAAGAACGGCAACCGCGACATCGAGGAAATCAAGAAGGTTTCGACCTTCGGGTACAAGCCCCTGCTGGTAAATGCCTTCGAGGATCTGGTGGCAAGCGGCGCGGTGGAGTCAGGTCTGGCGCCATCCGATATGTCCGATATCCTGTCCAAAGGGGCCGAAGCACGGATGCGCGATGCGGTACTCGCCGATCCTGATCTCATCGGGCAGACGGTATCATTTGATTTTCTGGCGTCTGGCCGCGTGGATGGATACCTCAAAGGCCGCGTTACCCGTGAAAGCATCGTCAACGACAAAAACATTAACGTCGCACAGCTCGATCTGGTCGACCAGATGATGAACGCGGGCGTACTGGAGAAGAAATTCAACGTGAGCTTCATTACCGGCGCAGACAGCTCCGACGCCCGACCCGAAGCGGCGGGCATGGGCGTTTCGATGGTGGGCTCATTGACGATGATGCTGGTCGTGCTGGTGCTGGCACTGCCGATCGGTGTTGCCGCGTCGATCTATCTGGAAGAGTTCGCGCCCAAAAACTGGATCACGGACATCATCGAGGTGAACATCTCTAACCTCGCTGCGGTGCCGTCCATCGTGTTCGGTATTCTGGGGCTGGCGGTGTTCATAAATTACATGCACCTGCCCAACTCCGCGCCGCTTGTGGGGGGGCTCGTTCTGACGCTGATGACCCTGCCGACGATCATCATCTCGACGCGCGCCTCGCTCAAATCTGTGCCGCCGTCGATCCGCGATGCCGCGCTCGGTGTGGGTGCGTCTAAGATGCAATCCGTGTTCCACCACGTTCTGCCACTCGCAGCGCCCGGTATTCTCACAGGTACCATCATCGGTCTCGCGCAGGCGCTGGGTGAAACGGCGCCGTTGCTTCTGATCGGTATGGTGGGCTTTATCGCCTCTAACGGCCCCGATAGCGTTGGTAGCGCGCTTCTGAGCCCCAATTCTGCGATGCCAGCGCAAATCTACGAATGGGCCAAGCGAGCCGATCCTGCCTTCTACGAGCGGGCGTGGGGCGGGATTATCATTTTGCTGGTATTCCTGATTACAATGAACTTTATCGCCGTGATGCTGCGTCGCCGCTTTGAGCGGCGCTGGTGATGGCCCGCTTTGAGCGGCGCTGGTAGGAGCAGAAACATGCGAGACAATACTCAAACACCGGAGGCACAAGTGGCCAATACGTCGAAAATTTCCGCGAAAAACGTACAGGTTTATTATGGCGACAATCACGCCATAAAGGATGTGAACGTCGAGATCGAGGACAAGACTGTAACGGCGTTTATCGGCCCATCGGGTTGCGGAAAATCCACATTTCTGCGCTGCATCAACCGGATGAACGACACGATCGACATCTGCCGCGTCGAGGGGAACATCCTTATCGATGGGGAGGATGTCTATGATCCCGCGGTGGATCCTGTGCAATTGCGGGCAAAGGTTGGCATGGTTTTCCAAAAGCCGAACCCCTTCCCGAAATCCATTTACGACAATGTGGCCTACGGCCCGCGCATCCACGGCTTGGCCCGCAATAAGGGCGAGCTTGACGAGATTGTGGAACGCGCCCTGCGGCGCGGCGCGATCTGGGATGAGGTCAAGGACCGTTTGCAAGCGCCCGGCACCGGCCTCTCGGGCGGCCAGCAGCAGCGCCTGTGCATCGCACGTGCGGTTGCCACGGAGCCCGAAGTGCTGCTGATGGACGAGCCTTGCTCGGCGCTTGATCCCATCGCCACAGCACAGGTCGAGGAGTTGATTGACGAGCTGCGCCAGAACTATTCGGTCGTGATCGTGACCCACTCGATGCAGCAGGCCGCACGGGTGAGCCAGCGCACAGCGTTCTTCCACCTTGGAAACCTTGTGGAGTTTGGCGACACGGACAAGATTTTCACCACCCCCGAAGACCCGCGCACCGAGAGCTATATCACCGGAAGGATTGGGTAAGACCATGGAAGAGCAAAATCACATCGCCTCCGCTTTTGACCGGGACCTCGAAAGGGTACAGGCGCAGATCATGAAGATGGGCGGGCTGGTCGAAGATGCGATCCGACAGGCGGCCAAGAGCCTCGAGACCCGCGACGAGCCACTGGCCGAGCAGGTGCGCAAGGCGGACAAGCAGATCGACATTCTGGAAGCGGATATCAACGAGAACGCCGCCCGAGTGATCGCACTACGCGCGCCAACGGCGATCGATTTGCGGATGATCCTCAGCGTCATTAAAATTTCTGGCAATCTGGAGCGGATCGGGGATTACGCAAAGAATATGGCCAAGCGTACGGGTGTCCTGTCGCAGATGCCACCGGTCAATGACAGTGCAGGCGGGATCCGCCGCATGGCGCGTCTGGCCGAAGAAATGCTCAAGGATTCGCTCGATGCTTATATCCGGCGGGACGCGGAACTGGCGGCGGACGTGATCGCGCGCGACGAAGAGCTCGACCAGATGTATAACGCGCTTTTCCGCGAATTCCTGACCTTCATGATGGAGGACCCGCGAAACATCACTGCCTGTATGCACATGCACTTCATCGCCAAGAATGTGGAGCGGATGGGCGATCATTGCACCTCTATGGCCGAGCAGGTGATTTATCTGGTCACCGGCGCGCGTCCCGACGAGGCGCGCCCGAAAGCGGATGAAACATCCGTGACCACACGGGACTAGGGTACAATGTCGGTGACGCAGATGGATGTGCTTGTCGTCGAGGACGAACCCGCGCAGCGCGAGGTGCTGGCCTATAATCTTGAGGCTGAAGGTTACACCGTGCGCCGCGCACAGAATGGCGAGGAGGCGATGATGCTGATCGACGAGGCGGCGCCCGATCTGATCATTCTGGACTGGATGATGCCGCTTTTGTCGGGGATCGAGGTGTGCCGCCGTGTGAAAACCCGCCCCGAGACCCGCGATATTCCGGTTATCATGCTCAGCGCGCGCTCCGAGGAAGTGGACGCTGTGCGCGGCCTGGATACGGGCGCGGACGACTATGTGATCAAGCCCTACAATCTGCGCGAACTCATGGCGCGGGTACGCACGCAACTCAGGCGCGTGCATCCGGCTGCATCGGGAGATACCCTGAGCTTTGACGATATCGTGCTGAATGCGCAGACACATCGGGTCTCTCGCGGAACACGCGAAATCAAACTTGGCCCGACGGAATTTCGCCTGCTGGTCACCTTCCTCGAAAAGCAGGGGCGCGTGTTTAGCCGCGATCAATTGCTCGATATGGTTTGGGGGCGCGATGTATATGTGGATACACGTACCGTCGACGTGCACATCGCGCGTCTGCGCAAGGCGCTGACGGTTGAAGGTGGCGCCGATCCGATCCGCACGGTAAGAGGTACCGGGTACGCCCTAGGGTAGACTGCGCTATCCGGTCAAGCCGGAGCCCGGACAACGTGGATCAGCATACCAGCGGACGCTGATCCTCCCGGCCCATGCTCAGGATCAGGGGATCGCTGGCCTGTCGCGCGATAAACGCTTCCTTGCTGTCGATGCCTTGCCATTTGATCGCGATCAAGGCCTGCGCGACGGCGCTTCCCAGTGTGGTGCCCGGTCCTGTGATGATAAACCGCTCAGGTGCGAAATTGCGCGCCGCGGATTGGATCGAGGCCTTGAAATCATAGGTCTGCGTGATCTGGTGAGCGAGAGTATAAGCGCGCAGCGCAATCAGATCTGTCGCACGGGGATGCCAGAGCGCGCCGCGCCCGTCGATCAGCGGGGTATGAGGATCCTGAAAGAGGTCCAGGGGCAGGGCGGCCCGACCCATCTGCGCCACATCGTGCATCATATCGGTATGAAACGCGGCATGATTGGGCAGCCGCAACGGTTTGCGGTCGGGGTCACTGTTCAGTTCTGCTTCGGCGGCATCCAGACCCGCCGCATTACCTGCCAGCACCAGCATACCCCCCAAATGGATCGAGAGGGCTAGCTGATGTTCGGGGCGGGAGCTTATGTCCGCGATCAGCGCGCCCAGGCGCGCCTCTTCGCCCTCGATGGCCCTCCAGTCGCTGTTCACGAAGGAATACAGCAGCTGACCGCCGATCGCGTGCGCGTGCATCAGGGTGCCCATGGTATTGACGATCTGCATCCCGTCCAAAGGGCTTGCTCCGCCGGCGGTGGCAAGTGCGATGTACCAGCCCAGCGAATTGCCCGTGACGGCGAGGATGTCGTGTGTTTCATAGGCGCGCTGCGCATCGAGAAAGCTGCAGGCGTAGATGAGCGCGGAGGCATTATCGCCGGTGGTGTGGCGGCCGCTCGAAAACCGCTCGGCAGTGTCCAGTGCGGTGAGCGTTTGCTGGCCGATCTCTTGGCGCATCCTATCCCATTGCGCGATCAGGGGATGCCCCCCATGCGTTCGCACAAGCGTGCCCAGTTCCGCCTTGTTGTATGTCCCGCGACCGGGGCAGATTAGCACAGCGGTGGGGCGGCTCACGATGCCACCAGATCGCGGGCCGCGGCGGCGATGCTCTGCGTCGAGGGCAGGGTGGCGGCATAGGCGGGGCCGGTCGCGATGAAGCTGTCTTGTGCAGTGACGCGGGCGATGCGTGTCCGGCCTGCCTCAGTCAGCAGCGTCATCAGGCCCTCCGACTGACTGCCCGTTTGGCGACATTCATCGACGATCAAGATGTTTTTGCAGTCTTTTGTGGTGTTCAGCAGAGCTTCGAGCGGCAGGGGCGCGAGCCAGCGCATGTCGATGATGCGCGCATCAATTCCGTTTTCTTTCAGTTCCTTGTCGGCCTTTCTTGAGAGATAATAGCCGTTGGCATAGCTGATGATGGCCAGATCTGTCCCGCTGCCTGAAACTGCGATCTCGTCCAAGCCGATCCGGCGGTCGGGCGCGGGGTAGGACGTGAGCCATGCGCCATCTCCCTCGTGCAGATCACGCATCGGATAGAGCGCGATGGGCTCCACGAATACCACGACGCGCTGTTCTTCACGCGCAAGCCGCACCGCTTCGCGCAGCATCATCGCGGCATCGGCCCCGTTGGACGGGCACGCGATGATCAGCCCGGGAATGTCGCGCAACACGGCCAGGGAGTTATCATTATGGAAATGCCCGCCGAAACCTTTCTGATAGCCAAGCCCCGCGATCCGCAGAACCATCGGATTGGTGTACTGGCCATCGGAGAAAAAGCTCAGCGTGGCTGCTTCGCCGCGTAACTGGTCTTCGGCGTTGTGCAGATAGGCGAGAAACTGGATTTCGGGAATGGGGATGAAGCCGTTGTGCGCCATGCCGATAGCGAGGCCAAGAATGGATTGCTCGTCGAGCAGCGTGTCGATCACACGGTCGGGGCCAAAGCGGCCCTGCAGCTTTTGGGTGACGCCGTAGACGCCGCCCTTGCGGCCAACATCCTCACCCGCAACGATAATCTCGCCGTGCTCAAGCATCAGATCGGACAAAGCCCAGCCCAGCATCCGGTTCATCGCCTGCGCCTCGGCCATCTGCTTGATATCGTTTCCGAAAAGACTGGCGCGCGCCTCAGGAGTGGGGCCATTGCTAGGCCTGCAGGTGCGGGCAGGCGGCACGATGCTGGCCATCACACCCGCAGCATCGGTGAGGGTTTCGAGTTGCATCACCTCATCTGCGACCCGGGCGCATGTCTTTTCGATTTCATTATATATACCAATGGATTGCTCTGGGGTGCTCACGCCGATGTCGCGCAGGATGCGTGCGGAATGCAGCAGCGGATCGTTCGCCTCCGACGCCTCGATTGCGGATTTATCCCTGTATGTCATCTCCACATCAGAGCCGGCATGGCCATAGAGCCTTACGGTGCTGATGTGCAGGAATGCGGGCTTTCGGGTGCGGCGCACGTAATCTGCAGCCGCCTGCGAGATACGCAGGGTTTGCGCCATGTCGAGCCCGTCGCAGGCAAAGTACCGCAGTCCCGGACGATTGGCGAAATTTGCCGCCACCCATCCGCGTGGCGTGGGAACAGAGATCCCTATGCCATTGTCTTCGCATACAAAAAGAATTGGAAGGGGCACAGATTGAAAGCTAGTCCAACAAGCCGTATTGATCGCGCCCTGGGCTGTAGAGTGGTTTGAGGACGCATCCCCGAAGCTGCACATGACAATGCTGTCGGCCGGAAGCGTCGTATGCTCTGGCCGGGTGCGTTTTGCCAGACCGATGGCGTAGGCAGCACCGACCGCTTTCGGTAAATGGCTAGCGATTGTAGAGGTTTGTGGAGGGATATTAAGGCTTTGCGACCCCAGTACCTTGTGGCGCCCGCCGGAAATCGGATCTGCCTTTGCCGCACGAAAGCTCAGCAGCATGTCCCACACAGGGCTTTGCCCCGGCACTTGCGTCGCGCGCTGGATCTGGAAAGCCGCGTCCCGGTAGTGCAGAAAGGCCATATCGGTGGGTCTCAGGGCTTCGGCAACGGCCGCCATGCCTTCGTGGCCGGAAGACCCGATGGTGTAGAAGCCTTTGCCTTGTGCCTGCATGGCGCGGCTGGTCCGGTCGAGTTGGCGGCTCAGAACCTGGCTGCGAAAGATTTCGACAAGTTTCGCTGGCGCAAGACCTTGATCAGCGGCAGGTCCATCGGGCAGATCATTTTCGCCGAGGCGTCTTAGAAAATTCTGGTGGACGATGGCGGCACGATCCATAGGGGGCTCCGGCAGTGGTTCTAATAGGGCGCAGGTTTCATATCGGATGATGAAAGGTCAATGCCGATTTGTTGAATGGGGCCACATGGGGTGTCGCTTGGAATAGGTCTATGATTTATGTATAATCAGTATTATGTAATTTATATGTGCCGACCTCGAACCTGCGATACCGCAAATTAAGCCAAAAAGCGCAACTGAGTTGCTACGATATCTTCTGCTCCAATAGTCTGCTTCCTTAAGCAGAGCTTCGAGTTTACGCGTGGTTGGCGCACAAGCTCGCGGTTAGCGATCGTCGTAGCTATCATTGCTGTCAACATACCCGGGTCTGACAGGTTCGGCATTTGTGCGATTATACAATAGCGCCAATATCTTATAGATATGACTTAAACGTAAAGGTATGCTGCCGCGACGTACCCGATGGTCGGTCTTTTTTCTGACTGACATTTTTCAGTGAGCGTCTGTTGCGCTGACGGCCTGCGCCATGACACTATGAAAGCTACAGCTGTATATCGCGTCACGAGACGAAAAGTGGACGAGACAAACCCGATGCAAGATCCCCACAGATTGCGTGCGAGCCGTGAGAAAGTTCTGGAAGTCGCGATCGGTCGCGAGGTGCGCGCGCGGCGTCGGAAGCAGGAAATAACTGTGGCCGAACTTTCCGCCTCCACCGGCCTGTCTATAGGCATGCTGTCGAAGATCGAAAACGGCAATACCTCACCCTCGCTGACAACCCTGCAAATTCTCGCTCATGCTCTCTCGGTGCCGATGACCTCGTTTTTCCGTGGCTTCGAGGAGACACGCTCGGCGGTCCATACCAAAGGCGGGCAAGGCGTTGAGATGCAGCGTGAAGGCACCCGCGCCAATCATCAGTACAATCTGCTGGGGCATATCGGGGCGAATACCAGCGGTGTCATCGTCGAGCCCTATCTGATTACACTGTCGAATGAGGCGGACGTGTTTCCAACGTTCCAGCACGCGGGCATCGAGACGATCTACATGCTTGAGGGCGAGGTTGATTACCGCCACGGCGATGATGTCTATCCGCTCAAGCCCGGCGATACACTTTTCTTCGATGCCGACGCGCCCCACGGGCCGGAAGTTCTGGTCAAGCTGCCCGCGCGGTATCTGTCGGTGATAAGCTATCCGCAGGGCGGCTGACTGCGCCAGCGCGCATGACCCGCCCTGCCCTAGATATCAAGCGTGTTCGCTTTTTCCCACCAAGAGAAATGACTGCAGAAATCATCCCATTCCAGCATCTTCATCTTGAGATAAGCTGCCGAGAAGTCCGTGCCCATTGCTTCTTTCAGCCCTTCATCGCTGTCGTAGGCGCGCAACGCGTCCAGCATGTTGAGCGGCAGCTTGGGCGCATCGGTCACAGTGTGGCCGAGGGCGTACATGTCGATGTCATGCCGTTTGCCGGGATCGGCTTTTGATGCGATGCCGGACAGGCCCGCCGCGATGATGACGGCCTGCAGCAGATAGGGATTTGCCGCACCATCCGGCAGGCGCAGTTCAAACCGTCCGGGGCCGGGTACGCGGACCATATGCGTGCGGTTGTTGCCGGTCCATGTCACCGTATTGGGCGCCCAGGTCGCGCCCGAGGAGGTGCGCGGCGCGTTGATGCGCTTGTAGCTGTTCACGGTCGGATTGGTGATCGCGGCCATCGCGCTTGCGTGCTTCATGATCCCGCCGAGGAAATACTTGCCCTGCTCGGAGAGGCCCACCTCGCCGGTCTGGCCCGCCCCCTCGCCTGCAAATACGTTCTTTTTGGCTTCATCTCCCGGCGCATCCCAGACAGACACATGCGCATGGCAGCCGTTGCCCGTGAGCCCCGCGATCGGCTTGGGCATAAACGTCGCACGGTAGCCGTGTTTCTCGGCCACGCATTTGGCCATGAATTTGAAGAATGAATGCTTGTCCGCCGTGTGCAAAGCGTCGTCGAAATCCCAGTTCATCTCCCACTGGCCGTTCGCGTCCTCGTGGTCGTTCTGATACGGGTTCCAGCCCAGTTCCAGCATGTGATCGGAGATCTCGCGGATCACATCAAGGCGGCGCATGAAGGCCTGCTGATCATAGCAGGGCTTTGCCGCAGTATCGAAGGCGTCGCTGATCTGATCACCCGCGGGCGTCAGCAGGAAAAACTCCGCCTCGATCCCGGTTTTCACGTGCATGCCCAGCGATGCTGCCTTCTCGATCTGCCTGCGCAGCACGTTGCGAGGTGCCTGCGCGAGATCCGTCCCGTCCATGACGCAGTTAGCGGGCACCCAGGCGATCTCCCGGTTCCACGGCAGGATGATCGCCGCGTCCGCGTCGGGCACCCCGAGCATATCGGGATGCGCGGGCGTCAGATCGAGCCAGGTGGCAAAACCTGCAAAACCGGCCCCGTCGTGCTGCATATCGGCAATGGCCCGCGCGGGAACAAGCTTGGCCCGCTGACCGCCAAAAAGATCGGTGAAGGAGATCATGAAGTACTTTACGCCGTGTGCGTCGGCGAATTTTGCCAGATCTGTCGTCGCTGCCTTTGCCATGCTCAATTCCCTGTCGTGCTACGTGAAGAGGCGCGGTCCGGTGTCGGCCGCGCTCTCGTTTCGGGTCAATAGGATGTGTTCGGTTTTCCGGGATACCAATCGGTGCCCGCCAGAGGGATCTGCGCCATCGCAGCGGCCTCCATCGTCAACGCCACAAGGTCTTCGGGCTCCAGATTATGCAGATGGTTCTTGCCGCAGGCCCGCGCGATGGTTTGCGCCTCCAGCGTCATCACCTTGAGGTAGTTCTTCAGGCGCCGCCCGCCCTCGATGGGATCGAATCGCGCGCTCAGCTCCGGATCCTGTGTTGTGATGCCAGCGGGGTCGCGGCCCTCGTGCCAGTCGTCATACGCGCCTGCGGTCGTGCCCATTGCATTGTATTCGGCCTCGTATTTGGGATCATTGTCGCCCAGTGCGATCAGCGCTGCGGTCCCGATGGCCACGGCGTCCGCGCCAAGGGCCATCGCTTTGGCCACATCCGCACCCGAGCGAATACCGCCCGACAGGATCAGCTGAACCTTGCGGTGCATCCCGAGATCCTGAAGCGCCTGCACGGCGGGCCGGATCACGGCCAATGTCGGCTGTCCAACGTGCTCGATAAACACATCCTGCGTGGCCGCTGTCCCGCCCTGCATCCCGTCGAGCACAACCGCATCCGCGCCAGCCTTCACCGCCAATGTGACATCGTAATACGGCCGTGCGCCTGCGATCTTGACGTAGATCGGCACTTTCCAGCCCGTGATCTCGCGCAATTCCAGTATCTTGATCTCCAGATCGTCTGGTCCAGTCCAGTCGGGATGGCGGCAGGCGGAGCGCTGGTCGATGCCTTTGGGCAGATTGCGCATTTCCGCTACCCGGTCGGAGATCTTCTGGCCCAGAAGCATGCCGCCGCCACCGGGCTTCGCGCCTTGCCCCACCACGATCTCGATCGCATCGGCGCGGCGTAGATCATCGGGGTTCATCCCGTAGCGCGAGGGCAGATACTGGTAGACCAGCGTTTTCGAATGGCCCCGCTCTTCCGATGTCATGCCGCCATCGCCTGTCGTCGTCGAGGTGCCTGCCGCCGTGGCGCCGCGCCCCAAGGCCTCTTTCGCCGGGCCCGAGAGCGCCCCGAACGACATTCCCGCAATCGTGATAGGAATATCCAGATGGATCGGATTTTCGGCGTGCAGTCCGCCGATGGTAACGGATGTTTCGCATTTTTCGCGGTAGCCTTCGAGCGGGTAGCGCGAGATCGAGGCACCCATGAACAACAGATCATCGAACGAGGGCAGGCTACGCTTGGCACCTCCGCCCCGGATATCGTAGATGCCGGTGGCTGCCGCGCGCCGGATCTCGCTGTTCACATCCGGGCTGAACGTTGCGGACTGGCGCGGTGTGGTCTGCGGGATGTTTTTGGGATCATGTTGGTTCATCTGGTGAGGTCCTAATACGCCGAAGCGTTATCAACGTCGAAAGTGTAGAGGTTCCGGGCAGAGCCGTAGCGCGTGAATTCTTCGGGCTTCGCATCCGATCCGGCCCGCGTCAGCAGATCTTGCAGGATCTCTAGATGTTCGGGCCGCATCTTCTTGCGCTCGCAATCCGCGCCTAGCGATTTTACGGTGCCACGCACGAACAGCCTTGCCTCGTAACAGCTGTCGCCGAGCGCGTCGCCCGCATCGCCACACACCACCAGATTGCCCGATTGCGCCATGAATGCCGACATATGGCCGATGTTGCCATGCACCACGATGTCGATGCCCTTCATGGAGATGCCGCAGCGCGAGGAAGCATTACCCTTGATCACGAGAAGCCCGCCATGCCCGGTCGCCCCTGCATATTGGGATGCATCCCCCTCGATCACTACGGTGCCCGACATCATGTTCTCCGCCGTGCCGGGCCCTGCCGAGCCGTGGATGTTCACGGTCGCGTGCTGGTTCATGCCCGCGCAGTAATACCCCGTTGAGCCTTTGACAGTCACCTCGATGGGCGCGTTCAGCCCGCAGGCGATGGCATGTGCGCCTTTGGGATTAAGGATCTCCCAGGCAGTTTGATTGGTCGTCTCTGATTGCGCATGCAGCATCTTGTTCAGTGCGCGCAGGCCGGTTTCCTGAAGATCTACCGTTTGCATGTCAGGCTGCCTTCTCGGTGCGCGTGGGGGCCTGTGAATGGCTCCAGAAATAAACGGTTGCGGGCTCAGGCTCCCAGACATGGGCGTTCTCGATACCCGGCAGATCCACCAGTGCGCGGTATTCGGAGCCGAAGGCCACATATTGATCTGTCTCGGCCATCACGGCGGGTTTGCAGGCGATCGGATCCCTCACCACGCCAAAGCCGTCCTTGGTTCCTACGACAAAGGTGAAGAATCCGTCGAGATCATCAAGGCTGCGCTCAAGCGCATCGCCGAGCGTCAGACCATTCTGCATCTGCCACGTCAGATAAGCCGCAGCGACTTCGGTATCGTTCTCCGTCTCGATGTGGATACCGTCGCGGCGCAGCTTACGGCGCAGAGAATTGTGGTTCGACAGCGATCCGTTATGAACAAGGCACTGGTCATCGCCGGTGTTGAACGGATGCGCGCCCATGGTCGTCACGGCGGATTCCGTAGCCATGCGCGTGTGGCCGATACCATGTGTGCCCGACATTTGTGCCAGATCGAACCGGGCGGCCACATCGCGCGGCAGCCCGACCTCCTTATAAATCTCGAGACTGTCGCCACGGCTCATCAAGCGGATGGCGCCCTCAAATCCGGCCAAAGCTGCACGGACCTTCGCGGTGGTGCCGGTGGGCAGATCGAGGATCGCATGGGTGCTTTTGACGGACATGGTCACGCGCCCCCCCACGACCTCGCCGATCTTGGCGTCCAGCCCTGCGAAGGCCAGATCCGGTGTATCGGATTGAACCACAATTTTCGTGCGCCCTGCCCGCTCGCCCCCGTAGATCGCGATGCCCGCACTATCGGGGCCCCGGTCCGTCATCGTGATCAGCATTGCTGTCAGCATTTCGCCGAGTTTGGGCTCGAGCGCTTTGTCCTTCAGGAACAAGCCTACAATTCCACACATTTGAGTAACTCCCCGACTCACGCGACGGCTTGCCGCCGTCGCATAGCTTAATGCTACAGATTACGGCGCTTGGCTCAACTACTGGGAAATAATTTTTCACTGTAGGCAATAACTTCATCTCGATAAGGTCTTTCGTGCTTAAATCCAAGGCGGGGCGGCACTGCCATGCAATGCAATGCGCCGAACCGGGCGTCGATCTACGTTGTCGGGGCCTTCAGTCGATGTTGCACGGTATTGCGCAGGTCGAGCGTCTACTCTGTAAAGTAGACCTCTTTCGAGGTTTCGATCAGGCGAAGCACGTAGGGTGCGTCGTGAGGCAAGCCGGGTAGCACATCGATCTCGAAGGATTCTGGCCCAACGTTGAGCCGCAATCGAAAGTGGTGCATCCCCGGACCATCCGTCGGCCTCGGTCACGCGCGTGCGGTGGTCCAGCAGGAGCCGCATTGCGGCGGGTCTGGTGAAACGGCTTGTGCGCGGGGTTTGGGGCGCTAGCAGGGTGAACGTATCATGTTACGTCCCGCGTGCTTGCCCTCTTCAAACAGCCAAAACACGTTTTCAATTGCGGCAAAACCCAGTTTGGCGATGGAGCCGTCATGGGGCTTGGTGAACGAGGTCGAATGGCTCGTGCCCATCTTCGCCATCGGGACAACGGAGCGGCGCTCCGACGATGCTCACTGGGGGCTCTTTCGCTTAAAGCGAGCGTTGCCTCAATATCGGACGGCTGTCTGATTCGATCAAGAACACTGGACACGTAAGACCAAGGCTGGCAGGGTTTGCTGGCATATTCAGCAACGGAAATAACATGCCTTCGGTTCTTGTCGTGAACGGTCCCAATCTCAATCTGCTCGGCCAGCGCCAGCCGGAGGTATACGGTCATACGACGCTTGCAGATATAGAGGCAGCGTGCAGCGCACATGCGGCCAGGCTCGGGCTGCAGATTGCCTGCATTCAGTCGAACCACGAAGGCGTGCTGATTGATGCTGTGCACGCGGCGAAGGGTGTGCACGACGCGCTGATCATCAATGCCGGTGCATATACCCATACATCGGTGGCGCTTATGGATGCGGTGGCCTCTGTCGAACTGCCGATGGTAGAGGTCCACTTGAGCAATATCCACGCGCGTGAGGCTTTTCGCCACCTGTCCTATCTGTCAAAAGTCGCCATCGGGCAGATCTGCGGGTTTGGCGCGCAGGGCTATCTTTTGGCGCTTGACGCCTGTGCCGCGCGGCTGATCCCGAAATGAGTTTGCGCCGCTACCTTGCCGATGTTGCTGATAGCAAAAGCATCGAGGCGCTTTGGGATGCGCATGTGGCCAAGATGGGAGACTACGGGTTTGACCGTCTGCTCTACGGCTTTACCCGCTACCGCACGGCCACGTCGCTGGGGGATCCGAGCGATTTCATCATTCTGACGAACCACAGCCGAGCCTATACGGATGTTTTTCTCGATGAGGGGCACTATTTCCACGCGCCGATGGTGCATTGGGCACTGGCCAACGAGGGCGCGAAGAGTTGGAATCTGCTGAGCGATATGGACCGCACAAAGACCCTCAGCCCGGCGGAGCGGCGGGTGCTCGAATTCAATCGCGATATGGGGGTGGTTGTAGGCTACTCGATCAGCTTTAAATCCGTTTCCGCGCGCTCCAAGGGGGCGATTGCGTTAACCGCACGTGTCGGGATGGATCAGGCCGATATAGATGCGGTCTGGGACGAGCACGGTGCGGATATCACGCTGATGAACAATATCGTACATCTCAAAATCCTCACCCTGCCCTACACCGCGCCCAACCGCGCGCTGACCGCACGCCAGCGCGAAGCGCTCGAATGGGTGGGTGATGGCAAGACGACGCAGGATATCGCGATGCTTATGGGCCTGACGGCGGCCACGGTGGAGAAACATCTTCGCCTCGCCCGCGAGGCGCTGAGTGTCGAGACGACAGCGCAAGCGGTGATGAAGGCAGCTTTTACCAACCAGATGTTCGTTTTGGACCTGTAGCGTGCTGTTTTTACCAAAAGGTAAGGAATACCCTACTTTCCGTAAGGTAAGTTTGCGCGCACACTTCTGATGTCGGATATAAAAGCTTGGCTTGTTCGACAACCGGCCCGAATACCTTTGAAATTACAAAGCTCTGGTGGGTCGCCGGTCTCGGTGGGGTCTATTCGCGGCCTCACCGGCCGGAGCTTTGATGGCCCACCGCCCTCCCCGGTGCATGTCCCAACTTGCGGGCAATCAAAACAGCGCGGTTTTCTCTCCGGAGAATGCCGCGTTGCGCTATGGCGCGGCAAGTTCCGCTCTGGCCGGGAAAATGGTCTGGCCCAGAATGGAATAAAGGCGGAGCTTTTGCCCCGCCTTTCAATTTACTCCGGTCCAGCTTGATCAGCCTTTGGACACTTTGGCGACTTCCGCTGCGAAATCCTCTTTCACGACCTCGATGCCTTCGCCCACTTCAAGACGAACGAACCCTGTAATTGTCGCACCTGCTTCTTTTGCGGCGGCGCCCACAGTCAGATCTGGGTTGATCACGAATGCCTGGTTGAGCAGCGTCACTTCGGACATATATTTCTGCATCCGGCCCACGATCATCTTCTCGATCACGGCGTCGGGTTTGCCGGATTCCTTGGCGATGTCGATCTGGACCTGCTTTTCCTTCTCGACCACGGCAGGATCAAGATCCGCTTCGGAGAGAGATGCTGGGTTCACGGCAGCGATGTGCATCGCGACCTGCTTGCCGAACGCATCGTCGCCACCGGTCAATGCGACCAGCACGCCGATGTTGCCCATGCCGGGCGCGGCTGCGTTGTGGACGTAGGACACGACCAGATCGCCCTCGATGGAGGACATGCGGCGCACCGACATGTTCTCGCCGATCACTGCGACTTTGTCCGTGATGGTCTGTTCGACGGATTTACCGCCCATGTCAGCTGCTTTGAGTGCATCTACGTCTGCGACGGTCACGGCAACATCGGCAATACCGGATACCATTTCCTGAAAGTCCGAGTTCTTGCCGACAAAATCGGTCTCGGAGTTGACTTCGACTGCCACACCGCGGCCGCCTTCGACCTTTACGGCGACGAGGCCCTCTGCTGCCGTGCGGCCTGATTTCTTCGCTGCTTTGGCCAGACCCTTGGTCCGCAGCCAATCGACGGCGGCTTCCATGTCGCCATTTGTCTCTGTGAGCGCGGTCTTTGCGTCCATCATGCCCGCGCCGGTCGAGTCGCGGAGTTCTTTGACCATAGATGCTGTAATTGCCATCGCTATGGGTCTCCTATCTGGGGTTTTATGTGCGGTGGGGGCAGGTCTCCCTGCCCCCTATGTGTGTTCCTGTTGCCGCAGCGCGAGGGCTGCGGAGCATCTCAGGATTTGGCGTCTGCGACAGTTTCCTGCGTAGATTCGAGATCCAGCGGCGCGTCTTTGGACATTGCGTCGTTCGTCGCCGCTTCCTCGGAAGCACCACCGAGAGGCATCTCGGTCACGGCTTCTTCCACAGGCGCTTCTTCCATCGCGCCCAGATCGACGCCGGCCGCGCCCAGCTGTGCGGACATGCCGTCGAGAGCTGCGCGTGCTGCCAGATCGGTGTAGAGCGCGATCGCGCGTGCCGCGTCATCGTTGCCGGGAATGATGTAATCGATCCCGTCGGGCGAGCAGTTGGTGTCGACCACGGCTACAACAGGAATGCCCAGTTTGTTGGCTTCCGCGATCGCCAGCTGCTCTTTGCGCACGTCGATCACGAAGATCAGGTCGGGACGGCCGCCCATTTCGCGGATCCCGCCCAGGGAAGCCTGAAGCTTCGCCTGATCGCGTTCCATGCCAAGACGCTCTTTCTTGGTCATGCCGGAGAAGCCGATTTCGGACTGCTCATCGATGTGCTTGAGGCGCTGGATGGATTTGGAAACGGTCTGCCAGTTGGTCAGTGTGCCACCGAGCCAGCGGTGGTTCATGTAATACTGTGCGCATTTCTCTGCGGCGTCGGCGATGGGCTGTGCAGCCTGACGCTTGGTGCCGACGAAGAGGATGCTGCCGCCTTTGGCGACGGTGTCACGGATGATTTTCAGCGCATCGTCCAGCATCGGGACAGTTTGCGTGAGATCCATGATGTGGATGCCGTTGCGCGCGCCGTAGATGTACGGACCCATACGCGGGTTCCAGCGCTGTGTCTGGTGACCAAAGTGTACGCCTGCTTCGAGCAGTTGGCGCATGGAGAACTCAGGAAGAGCCATGTCGTTATACCTTTCCGGTTTAGCCTCGTCGGGGGAATGACCCAAGGATTTGGGCCAACCGGCGGAACCTTTGGGATGTCTCCCCATCGGTCCCATCCCCGACTGCGGGATGAAGTAGGGCGCGGATACCCCAGCCCGCGTCACTTCGCAAGGGTAAATGCAGGTTTATGCAGGCGCTACCGCCAGCCTCCCCGTGTGGGCTGCGCGCACTGCCGCTTCACACGCCGCGGCGAGCGATTTGCGGTTCTCAAAATCTGCCACGGACAGTGGCGCGCAGTAGATTATTTCAACCGAGCCAGAGCGTGCGGGGGCCAGCATGGACAGCAGATGCGTGCCAAAGGCCATGCTTCCCCACCACCCGTAGAACCGCGCATCCGTGCCGGGCGGCGCACGGTAGATCACGGCTACGGGCTGCACCGCGATCCGTTCGCGCAACTCGGGTGCGAAGAACGCCTCGAAAAGCGTTGTTTTGAATGGTAATACCTGCATTCCATCGGTGCTGGTGCCTTCCGGAAAAAACAACAGCTTGTGCCCTGCAAGCAGGCGGGTACGGAAAATCCCGGTTTGCAGCCTCGCGCGCGCCGGATTGCGCTCGATAAAGACCGTGCCCGTCGCGCGGGCCAGCCAGCCGATTCCGGGCCAGGACGCGACCTCGGATTTCGAGACGAAATAGATCCGTTTGGCTGCATTGAGCGCAAAAATATCAAGCCAACTGCTGTGGTTGGCCACGACAGCCCCGCGTCTTGTCATGGGCGTTCCGCTGATATGAAAGCCGATCCCGATGATGCGTAGCGCATTGCGGCACACGAAGCACGTGATGTGCGGTGTGAGCGGGCGGTGCTGCCCGAAAAGCGGCCGCTCGATCGCCCGCAAAACAATTAATATGATCAATCCGCCGAATACGAGCACGGACAAGGCTCCGGCTCGCAAGCCGATCCGCGCTAGATCAAGAATGCGCAGCTTCGGCATGTCAGGATGGCTTCCCTTGTCCCAGGGCACGCTCATGATGCATGCCCCGTATATATTTTGGCCTGACGCGTGTTGAGCCTGGCCGTGTCCATGATCAGACAGACGTCTGTGGTGTTGAACCTGTGATCCACAAAAGCGCCCTCCCCCACATGGCCGCCGAGACGCAGATAGGCTTTGATTAGGCTTGGCACGGCGCGCATGGCGGCGCGTCGGTCGAGCGTGTCGGGACAGAGCAGATCCATCCGCTGGAACGCCTCCGGCCGCGCCGTGACCCGCAGCGCGGACGGGGCAAGATGGCGGTGGTGCAACATCGACAAAGGTGCCGCCAGCGCGTCCGTGTCGGTTCCGTGAAAGCTGGCCACACCGAACATCAGCTCGATCCTGTGGGTTGCCACATAGTCTGCGAGCCCACCCCAAAGGCAGTGCATTGCAGTACCGCCGCGGAAGTCTGGATGCAGGCACGAGCGGCCCAGCTCCAAAAGCCTGCGCCCGGAGGATTTGAGCAGGCTCAGATCGTATTCGCTGTCGGAGTAGAAGCCTCCTGCCCGCTCGGCACGGCAGCCGCGCAACAATCGGTAGACGCCGATGACCTGCGCACTGGGCGTATGGGTCAGGATCATATGGTCAAAGTAAGGGTCGAAGTGATCCCGCTCCAACCTTTGATCGTGATCGACCAGATCCCCGCCGCCGCCCAGTTCGCGTACGAATACATCGTAGCGCAGCCGCTGCGCCGCCTGCAACTCCGCCTGTGTCTCAACCAGCTTAACCGTAAAGGGCGCGCAGTGTGGACGCATCATGGCACTCGCTTTGATCTGTTCGCTACCGCCGTATGTATTCCGGTGCAAATTGGCAACGCGGAGAAGCTTTTGCAGTTCAACCTTAGGTGGATGTCTTGAATACAGATCATATCATTACAAAGTGATAGGCACGTAAGCGGCGCCTATGTCTCGAAGACGGGCGTTAAAGCAATTCTTGTGATGTCGATCACGACTTTGCCCGCTTCCCTGAAATTGACCGTGAGTTTGCCGCCAATATTGCTTTGTACCTGCCCCACACCCCAATCTGGCATTGCTGGATGCCGAACCAGCATTCCCGGCGTCAAGATCGCGTTATAATCTTCCATATGTTTCCTGTTTTGCTTCCTCTACCCTTAGATAGTTGCCTTGTTTCAGTGTCTGCCGTTTCGCACCTGCAAATTAGCTATCAAGGAGATCAGTCCAATGGGCCAAAACACCACTTTCGCCGCGTTGATCGGCAGCCGCATCTGCCATGATCTGATATCGCCAATCGGCGCGATCAACAACGGGATTGAGCTGATCGAGATGAGTGTACCCTCACTCGGCCCGGAAATGGCGTTGATTTCGGAAAGTGTGACGAACGCCAGCGCGCGCATCCGGTTCTTCCGCATCGCGTTTGGGGCTGCAGGGGTCCAGCTGCTGGGTCGGCCCGAGGTGACGTCGATCCTCAAGGATGTTTATGCAGGATCGCGGCTGAGCGTGGCCTGGGGGCCGCTGGAGCCGCAGGAGCGCCGGATGATCAGGCTTACGTTTCTGGCACTGATGTGCATGGAAACCGGCATGCCCTACGGTGGCCGCATCGAAGTGGCCCGAAGAGGCGACGCTATTGTGGTGACGGGATACGCCGATAAATTCAAGATCGACAACGAGTTGTGGGGCGCCCTTGATACAAGCGCACCGGCGAACGACCTGCGACCTGCGCATGTGCAATTTGGGTTGCTGCCTGTCATCGCCGCCGATGAGGGACGCACGCTCGAGACAAGTACGGCCGGAGAGACGATCACGATCAGTTTTTGAGAGACAATAGCCCACCAAAGGTCAGCTGTTATTCAGGCCCGCACCGTTCCATTGCCAGTAACCTGATATTTGAAACTGGTAAGCTGCGCCGCGCCCACCGGCCCGCGCGCGTGCATCTTTCCGGTGGCGATGCCGATCTCGGCGCCCATTCCGAACTCCCCGCCGTCGGCAAACTGGGTCGAGGCGTTGTGCATCACGATGGCACTGTCGAGCGTATTGAGGAAGGTCTGCGCGGCGATCGGATCTTCGGTGAGGATGCAGTCGGTGTGGTTGGAGCCGTATCGCCGGATGTGCGCCATCGCCTCGTCGAGCCCGGCGACCTCCCGCGCGGCGATGATCATATCCAGATATTCGTGACCCCAGTCGCTTTCGTCAGCCACCGTCACGCCATTGATCTTCTGCAGACCAGCGTCACCGCGCACCTGCACGCCTGCATCTATCAGCGCGCGGATCACGCCGGTGCCGATGGTGGCACTGACGTCCTTATGGATCAGCAAACACTCGGCAGAGCCGCAAACGCCCGTGCGCCGCGTTTTGGCGTTCAGCACGACTTTGAGCACTTTCTCTGGGTCGGCTTCCTTGTCGATATAGATGTGCACTATGCCTTCGAGATGGGCGAAAACCGGCACGCGCGCCTCGCGCTGGACCAGCCCCACCAGCCCCTTCCCCCCGCGCGGGACGATCACGTCTATCGTGCCGGTCATGGTCAGCATTGCCTGCACCGCCGCCCGGTCGCGGGTCGGCACCAGCTGGATGGCATCCTCGGGCAGGTCCGCATCGCGCAAACCCTGCTGGAGGCAGTCGTGCAACGCGCGCGAGCTATGAAAACTCTCCGAGCCACCGCGCAGGATCACTGCATTGCCCGCCTTGAGGCACAGGGCACCAGCATCGGCGGTCACGTTGGGGCGGCTTTCGTAGATCACGCCGATCACGCCCAAGGGCGTGCGCACGCGTTTGATGTGCAGCCCGCTGGGTTGGTCCCATTCCGCCAGTATCTCGCCTACGGGATCGTCCTGCGCCGCGATCGCGCGCAGCCCGTCGATTATGCCCTGCAAGCGGGCCTCGTCAAGCTTCAGGCGGTCAAGCAGTGCGGGCGTCAGTCCCTTTTTCGTGCCGTACTCCATATCCTCCGCATTGGCCTCGAGGATCGCTGCCCGGTTTTTCCAGACCGCGTCGGCGGCTGAAATCAGGGCCGCGCGTTTCCGCTCGGCGCTGGCAGTCGCGAGAACGGTTGCGGCCGCTTTCGCGCGGGCGCCGATATCTGCCATCAGGTTCAAAATCTCTGTCATGTCCGTCTCCTCACAAAGCCATATCATCGCGGTGGATCAGCGCTGCGCGCCCCGGATAACCCAGCAACGCTTCGATCTCGGCGCTTTGGTGCCCTTTGATCAGGCTCGCTTCTGCGGCTGAATAGCGGGCAAGGCCGGAGCCGATCCCTGCCCCGTCCGGCCCCAGGAGCGCCACGGCATCACCGCGCTCGAAACTGCCTGAAACGGCGGTGATCCCGGCGGGCAGCAAGCTTTTACCGCGCCCCAACGCAGCGACAGCGCCTGCGTCGAGGGTCACACTGCCGATCGGCTTCATCGCATTGATCCAGCCTTTCCGCGCGGCCTGTGGATCGGTCTGGGGGGTAAACCATGTGGCGTTCGCACCCTGCGCGAGTGCCTGCAACGGGCGCATCACGAAACCTTCGGCGATGGCCATGGCACAACCGGCCGAGACAGCCGTTTTTGCCGCCATGAGCTTGGTTTTCATGCCGCCCTTGCTGAGACCGGATCCAGCATCGCCGGCCATCGCCTCGATCTGCGGGGTGATCCGGTCAATCACGTCGAAGCGTGTGGCCGTCGGGTCATCCGAAGGATTGGCGTTATAGAAACCGTCCACATCCGAAAGCAACACCAGCTGGTCCGCACCCACAGTCACCGCGATCTGGGCGGCGAGGCGGTCATTGTCGCCAAAGCGGATCTCGTCAGTGGCGACCGTATCATTCTCGTTCACAATGGGCACGGCACCGAAGCCCAGCAGCGTCTCGAGCGTGGCACGGCTGTTGAGATATCGACGACGATTTGCGCTGTCCTCCAGCGTGACGAGGACCTGCGCAGTCGTGATCCCGTGGGGACCCAGCACTTCCTCATAGGCGCGGGCGAGCCGGATCTGACCCACGGCTGCGGCGGCCTGTGATTGCTCGAGGGGCAGTGGGCCAAGGCCGAGGTTCAGCACACCGCGCCCCAGCGCGATAGACCCCGACGAGACGAGAACCACGTCAGTTCCCTGCCCTTTGAGCCAACCGACATCTTGCGCCAATGAGGCCAGCCAGTCGGCGCGCAGGCTGCCAGTGGCGCGGTCGACCAACAGTGCCGAGCCGATCTTGACCACGAGGCGCTTTGCGGATGTCAGGGCTGCCAAGGTGCTTCCTCCTCGGCAGGCTTCTGACGGATCCGGTCGTCGTCGATCTCGCTGCGCAGGGCGCGCAGCACCTCCACGGTATTGATCTTGGCCACGGAAGACATCTGCATAACCGGACCGGGACAAGCTTTTTTCAAATCAGCGTAAGCGCTTGCGAGCTGTTCTTTATCCATAGCGTCAATCTTGTTTAGCACTGTGATGCGCGGCCGGTTGGCCAGATCCCCGCCATAGGCCTCCAGCTCACCTATGATGGTCTGGTAGTCCTCCACGACAGTCTCGGACGTTCCGTCAACCAGATGCAAAAGCACAGCACAGCGCTCCACATGGCCCAGAAACCTGTGACCGAGGCCGCGCCCCTCGTGTGCGCCCTCGATGAGGCCAGGAATGTCGGCGACGACAAATTCGGCATTGTCCACGCCCACGACGCCCAGATTGGGGTGCAGTGTGGTGAAGGGATAATCGGCGATTTTGGGACGTGCATTCGACGTGGCAGCCAGAAAGGTCGACTTGCCTGCATTGGGCAGCCCCAGGAGCCCCACATCGGCGATGAGCTTGAGACGCAGCCAGAGCGTGCGCTCCACCCCGTCCTGACCGGGATTTGAGCGGCGCGGTGCCTGATTGGTGGCGGATTTGAAATGCAGGTTGCCCCAGCCACCGTTGCCCCCGCGCGCAAGCTCGACACGCTGGCCCAACTCGGTCATGTCGAAGATGACCGTCTCCTCGTCCTCGTCGAGTATCTCGGTGCCCACGGGCACGCGCAGAACGATGTCGTCACCGTCCTTCCCAGTGCGCTGCTTGCCCATGCCGGGCTGGCCGTTTTTGGCAAAGAAATGCTGCTGGTAGCGAAAATCGATTAGGGTGTTGAGCCCGTCGACGGCTTCTGCCCAGACCGAGCCGCCGCCGCCGCCGTCACCGCCGTCAGGACCGCCATATTCGATGTATTTCTCCCGCCGGAACGAGACACAGCCGCCGCCACCTGCACCGGAGCGAATGTAGACTTTGGTAAGATCGAGGAACTTCATTTTATATCCTAAGCGGTTACCGCAGTTTGAGGCTGTAGGTCCAGGTCGGCACCGTGGCGCCGCGCGCGAGACAGAAGATTTCGGCGTCGCCCAGATAGGCGAAGCCCGCGTTCGTGAGTACCTTGGCAGAGGCGGGATTGTCATGGAAGACGGAGGCGAACATAGCATCGTTGTTCAGCGGATTTCCGGCGACGAGCGCCTGCACGGCGTCCGAGGCCAGATGGGTGTTCCAGAACGGAGGAGCCACCCAGTAGCCGACTTCGGATTGGTTGCGGTCCAGCTTTGTGAGGCTGATCACGCCCATGACCTCTTCGCCGTGATTTGCACCACCGTCTATCACCCAGACCTCTTCCTCGCGGTCGCGGGCCATCGCACGCTCGATGAAAGCGGCGATCACACCGGGTGGAAGTGGATGCGGAATGCGGGAGGTATTCATCGCAAGACGGATGTCTGCTGCATAGTGCTCGATCCGCGTCAGATCGGACAGGCGCACAGGGCGCAGGCAAAAGCGCTCGGTAAAGAGTGTGGTCTGCTCCAGCAGTGCAGCCATGGTCAGGATCCTCCGGGGAATAGGACGAAAAGAACGGATGCGACGGTCAGTATTGCAAGTGTCCACATCAGATAAGGCTCGGCGTGGGTACCCGCAACGCTGTGCGCGATGGCACTGCCGCCATAGGCCCAGAGTGGATGCAGGACCAGCTGACAGGCCAGCAGGACCGCCGCAACCGTGGCCGTTGCGGTAAATGTGGGAACGTCAGGGCCGACAAAGGCGGTGAAACTGCCGATGATCAACGCCCAGGCCTTGGGGTTGAGCGGATGCACGATCAGCCCGGCCACAAAGCCGGGGACGGTCGCGGCAGGATCGCCCTGCCCCAACCGCAAGTTCGCAACCTTCCATGCCAGCCAGATTATATAGGCAGCCGAGATATATTTTAGCGCGGTAAAGACCAGCGGTGCCGCCTCTGCCAACTCCATCAAGCCGAACCCGATGGGCCAGATAATGAGCTGTTTTCCCAGCGCCACACCCAGCACAAAAGGCAGCGCTGCTCGAAAGCCAAAGCGCGCGCCAGTGGCTAGCATTGCCATATTCGCAGGACCGGGTGAGCCGACCTGCGAGGCGGCAAACACCACCAGGGGCAGAATTGGAATGCTCATGCGCGCAGTACAGTCAAAAGAGCGGGCATGCGGGTCTCGATGATCATGGACCACTCCCTTCTGGTGCGGTGGCTCTGTTTTGGGTGGCGGTAAAATACAAAAAAGGACCGGCGTTTCCGCCGATCCCTGACTTTGCATCATCCAACGGGTACGGCTTATTCAGCAGCTTCCGCTACCGGTACGATGGAGATGAATGTGCGATTTTTCAGGCCCTTGTGGAACTGAACGTTGCCCTCGACGGTCGCGAACAGGGTGTGATCCTTGCCCATGCCGACATTCTCGCCAGGCCAGAATTTCGTGCCGCGCTGGCGGACGACGATGTTGCCGGGAATGACGAGCTCGCCGCCGTATTTCTTTACGCCAAGACGACGACCAGCTGAGTCGCGTCCGTTACGGGATGAGCCGCCTGCTTTTTTGTGTGCCATTAGGTCTCTCCTTAGCCTTTTGCCAGATCTTTGGCCTGTGCGATCCAGTCTTCACGACCCACACGACCTTTGAACGACAGTTTCTCTTCAATCGCTTCGACATCCGCATCGGTCCACGCAGCAATCTGTGCGAAGGTTGTGATGCCTTCAGCATTCAATTTGCCAACGATCACCGGGCCAACGCCGGAGATTTGCGACAGATCATCGCCTTCCGCTTTCGAGGCTTTCTTTGCCGCAGGCTTTGCAGCCTTAGGGCCCTCTTCCTTTGCTGCCGTCTCGACAGGAGCGGCGGCTTTCGCTTTCTTGGCTTTCTTCACGGGTGCATCCACGGATTTACCTGTGATCGCCGCAACGGCAGCGGCAGACACGGAACCCGTACCAACAGCGGCTGCGATACCGGATTTACCGGCGCCCGACGCGAGGATCTCGGTGATCTTCACAAGGGTCAGCTTTTGGCGGTGGCCTTTGGTGCGCTTGGAAGAGTGCTTCCGGCGACGCTTGACGAAGTGGATGACTTTCTCGCCTTTGATCTGGTCGACCACTTCGGCTTGTACACCTGCGTCGTCGATCAGGGGCGCGCCGACGGTCGGCGTATCGCCGCCCAGCATCAGCACTTCGTTGAATTGAACAGTCTCACCGGCGGAGGCCGCAATACGTTCCACGCGCAGCATATCGCCCGCCTGTACTTTATATTGCTTACCGCCTGTTTTCAGGACCGCAAACATAGGTCTTCCTTTGCATCTTCCGCGCTCTACGGTCCCCGTTACGGGTGTTCCGGACCAGAGTGTCTCTGTGTCCACCTCGAACAGCGCGCCCTTTGGGCGTCATTAAAAAATAGACCCGAACGGGGCAATGCACCGTCGGGTTGGCGGCTTATCCAGCCATTGGGGTGCTAAGTCAAGGCGCTTTGCTTCGTAAATGGGGGGTTTTATGCCAATGGTCCGGAATTTTCGGGTGAGGCATTCCTTGGCCCACCGGTGCCGCGCGCTAAAGCTCTTCCGCGGCCATGTTTAGCGCCATCGCCCGCCCCAAAGCATAGGAAATATCCTCGTAGAGCGGATCAAATCCGGCAAAAAGCCCCGAGTTCAGCGCTGTCCCGCCCGGTGTAGCCGCAAAATCGGCGTAGCGTGTAAGCTCGTCGATGGTAAGCGGGCTATAAGCGAGCGTCATGAAGGCGCCGAGCCAGCTGGTGGTATCGGCCGTGATCTCCTCGCGCTCGGATAAAACATCCTCCAGAATTTCAGTATCGCTCATCGCATAGACATCGCCATCCACCAGTGCGCGCAGAAACTGGTAGTTGGAATTGAGCGCGGAAGTAACGTTGCGGTTGATCAGATCGCCCGTGTCTATCATGCGGTTGATCTGCTCGATGCGGGCGTCGTCACCGTCTTGCAGCCCTGCAAATCGCGTTCGCGCTTCCTGCTCTACCTGATCATCGGCCATGGCCTCACGCGCAGAGTTTTCCAGCGTAATGATCTTTGAACCGAGATCGGAGGCGAAGAAGGTGATCACGTCTTCCAACTCGTCCCCCTTTAGCGCTGGCTCAAGCCCGGCTCGGATCCCCTCGGCGATCCGCTCCGCGTCATAGATCCGGGACACCTGGCCTGACCATGCCGGCCCCCCCTGCCCGCCGAGCCAGTCACGGTTGAGCGTGTCACCGAACGCGACGCCCTCCGCCTGCAGGATCCGGCTCAGCTCGCGCACTTGCAGCACATCCATTAAAACGGTGTGGCGCGCACCGGCCCATAGGGGAAGAGCTGTCAGCAGGACCAGACAGGCGGCAAGCAGGCCCCGCATCACAGATCCTGACTAGGTTGCATCACACGCAGACGGTCGGCGACGGCCTCGAACCGGTTTGCCATAATCTCGTATTGAACGGCATTCATCAGCTCGTAGACTTGTTGCATGTCTGGATGCTCGAGCGCTTCGGCATAGGCGATCATCTCGTCGTCCGAGAAGGGCTGATACGTGTAGGCGGCGCCCTCGAGCGCGCTCCGGCGCAGGCTGGTGCGCAGCTCGTCTTGCTGGGAGCGCATCGCCTCGCGCAGATCGGGCTCGTCCATTTGGAGCTCGATCACGCCAGCGCCCGCAGCGGCCATCAAAAAGCGGATCTGGACCTCCTGAATGGAGCGCAATGAGCTCTCCTCGCTACCGCTGGCGGCGTTAAGCCGTTCGAGAATTGCCACACGCTCTGAACCGATGCGGGTCAGACCTTCGAGGATTTGGCTCCCGCTTTCGGATTTCAGCCCATCCTCTTCGATCATATGGGATGTGTTTTCCGCCACGACGAGCCTTGTTCCCAGATCTGAGGCGTAGAAGTCGACAGCATGCTGGAGCAGATCATCGGGCAGCGTTTGCTCGAGCATATCGAGCGCCATATCGTGCATCATCTGAGAGCTGAAAACCTCGGAGACCAGCCGCTTCCATTCGGAGCCGAAATCGTCCGCAGCCAGCCCCAGCATCTGCGGCGCTGCATCTGCGGAGAGGCGGATGCTTTCGAGAGCGACGTCAAATCCCGTCACTTCGAGGAATTGTTCAAGGCTGTCACGGTCTGGCGTCTTCGTCTGCGCCGTGGCGGGCAGCGCGCCGGACCCCAGCATCATAGCGATGACAGGAATCATGAGCGCGTGGCGTATAAGATGCATGTGAAGTCCTTTTCAGTTTACGACCGTAAAATAGCGCGTCCGTGTGGCGCTGCAATGCGAATTCCCGCCGTTGGCAAAGATGTGCACAAACCGTCTTGCTCCACATCCAAAATCCAATTAGGAGGCACACCAAGATCCCCGCGGAGAAATGCCGGAGTGGTCGAACGGGACGGTTTCGAAAACCGTTGAGCCTCTAAAGGGTTCCCAGGGTTCGAATCCCTGTTTCTCCGCCAGTTTCATAAAACGGGCTCTTGGTTTAATTTCATATTTTTTTAAAGCCTATGCTTTCGGATGCGATTTTGGACACATAAAGTGCAAGATAGTTGGGTTAGTTCTTGAAGCGCAGACCCGTTGATCTGACGCAGTGCGTCGCGGCGGGCATGCTTGGATCTTGACAGTCACATGACGTCGACCTTCGCGGGACTGTGCGTTCATTGCCGATAGCCTGAGGTTCTCTGTGACGGGTATGCAACGTGCGGTGCTGCGGTTCAAAATGGTGACGCGGACTTTACGTCCCGCGACCTGTCGGTCAGAGTTCCTCGCCATGAGGCGCTGGAACAGCAGTTTCACACAGTGAGTGTTGGTCTCGATGCAGCTTTTGACGGAGGTATCCGCTACAGTTTCGCCAGATTGTCCAGATTGTATTGCGGAGACATTTTGACGGTCGCAGGGCCTCTTTTCTGGTCGGTTTCCCTGCGGTAGCGGTATCCCACGGCTTGGCGTTTTTGCGGGATGAGATGACAGTATTTGCATCACAGTCAGCGAGGGCGTCAGAGCATTTGCTGGTATCACAGGCACCGTCGGCAGGGACGCTCCCAAATCTTCGTTAGCGGGGAATTGGCTGAGCAGGTGAGGTAGCATCGTTACATCTCCGATCTGGCTTCGATTGATCTCAACGGCTTGAACAGTCAGCGCTTATTCGTCGATACCGACATAGATCTTGTGCCATGGCCGCTTCTGCGATGTTTCTTCTTCAATATGCGCGTGCTGCGACCTTCCTCTTTCGCCTCTTCCTGTAGTCTGGAGGGGCTGTAACGTCTGTCCGAGACTGATCAGAGCCGCTCCAGTGCATCCAATTTGCTCCTAGCCAATGTATAAGTTGGTTCGACCCCAAATTTCACATTCTTAATTGACCGATGTTGCAAACAACATAAGCTTGTACTTGCTCGTTCAGTGTCTCCCGCCTTGACCTTGGCTTCAGGCTTAGCAACCGATCTGTGATGCTTTGGAACAGAAATAGCCATAGAACAGACAGTACATGGATGACAGCGAACTGGATCAAAGCGAAAAACACACCATCCCGCTGAGCCGCCGTGTCATTTGGGGTGCAAGATGGGCTCCTCCGAAGATGAACGCCTTTTGGCTAAACGCCGCACTCCCGCCTGAAATCAAGCCCACGCTGGACGACGGATGGATCGGTCGCGATCATCACATCCTCGAAGTCGGATGAGGCGATGGCCGGATAACCCATGAATTTTCGAAACTGGGCCGCTCTATCATCGGTGCCGATGCATCCCACAGCGCGATTAAAGGATGGGTCTGGGAAGTCATCTTGCGCCAGCACTGCGGGTTTTCAATTTCTGCATTTTAAGCTGTCGCTTTTGCATTCTGAACAAGCTCGAAAATCGGGCAAGATAAGACCTTGTCTGTTGATGGAGTGGGCCTTGCGACAACATTTCACCTTTGACGCAATTATCGACACAAAGATCACGGGTAATCAGAAATCCATCCCCACAGTTGGCGTGGTGCTTAGGTTGCACGTGTGCCGCCCAAGGTGGTCGCGTCTAGCGTCAAGGCCTTCTTCATGTCGCTTGTCGGGATCCGGCTATTATTGAGGTCTGACACTACCTTGAATTGAATCTGTCCGGCTTTGGGGGGAAGAGCGCCGGAATTCGGCTCCCCTGTGTCACCGTCGAAGGCGTGCTGCGGGGCCAAACAGGCAAAATCCCTACACAAAGCGCGCGATAAACCTCGAAGCTTTGTTGACACCTAAGATCAATCCTCCATACCTTGGTTCCACAGGGCGGAATGGCGTTTCACTAAATGTCATAACCGCCGGGCCGAACCTTCCGCATGCGACGCGGCGAGGTTTTAGTTTTTGGGAGGAAAATATGAACTATTTCACGACAACTGTAGCGGTGCTGGGTCTTTCGTCCGGTATGGCGATGGCGCAGGACATTGTTTTGCCGAAACAACTCAATTGGACAGCCTATGACACCGGCTCGGCCGGCTACAACCAAGCGGTCGCCATCGGTGCTGCTTTGCAGGATGCGGCGGGCGTCAATCTGCGCGTGCTGCCGGGCAAGAACGATGTCTCGCGCACTGAGCCGCTGCGCCAGGGCCGCGTTGAATTTTCCGCGACCGGTGTGGGTGGCAGCTACATGGCACAGGAAGGCGTGTTTGACTTCGGCGCCGAAAACTGGGGCCCGCAGCCTATTCGCGTGCTGATGGCCAATAACGGCGGCGCGATCAACCTGTCGGTCGGTGTGGCCGGTGATCTGGGGATCGAGACATATGCCGATCTCAAGGGCAAACGCGTGGCCTATATTGTTGGTGCGCCCGCGCTCAACGTAAACACCGAAGCCTATCTCGCTTACGGCGGTCTTACATGGGATGACGTCGAGCGGGTTGATTTCGGCGGTTTCGGCGCCAGCTGGACAGGTCTGATCGAGGGTCAGGTCGATGCGGCTTTCGCCTCCACGAACTCCGGCAAAGCCTATGAAGCAGAGGCAGGCCCGCGCGGGCTGTTCTGGCCCCCGGTCGATCCTGATGATGCCGAAGCGCTTGGCCGCTTGCAGAGTATCGCACCCTTCTTCCAGCCAAACCTCGCGTCTGTCGGAGCCACCATCGACGGCACTGACGGCTACCAAGGTGCAGGCTATGCTTATCCCGTTCTGACAGCTATGGCCGCAGCGGACGAAGAGCTTGTCTACAACATGACCAAAGCAATGGTCGAGCTTTTCCCGGCCTATGACGGTAATTCGCCCGGCATCGGCGGTTGGGCGCTGGACAAGCAAAACATGAAATGGGTTGTTCCCTACCATGATGGCGCGATCCGTTATTTCACCGAAGTGGGTGCATGGTCCGATGATGCGCAAGCGCATAACGATGGGCTGGTCGCACGTCAGGCAGCGCTGATTGCGGCTTGGGAAGCCACGATTGCTTCCAATCCTGACGATCTCGAAGCAGCCTGGGCGGCAGCGCGCCGCGAGGCCCTGAAAGCAGGCGGTTTCACCATCGTTTTCTAAATGATGCTGCACTGATAGATCCGGCCGGTCTCTGGGCCGGCCGGGTTTCCCTGTAATGCATCCAGATAAGAGTATTCCCATGTCCGATACCACCAACGCGTCCTCCAACACCAAGGGGATCGAACAAGTCGCTATTGACGGCGAAACCCCGGCAGAGCGCATCGCAGGCCCCGCGCGCTGGGTCGTGGTGCTCGGCACGCTCTTTTCGTTGGTGCTGGTGGTCAACCAGCTTTTCAACCTACAGCTCATGGGCATCGTCCTGATCGAAGGGCGATATCTTTATATTCTCGGCGGCCTGTTTCTGGCGCTTAGCTTTCTTATTTTCCAGATGCGTGGCGGCAAAGGCGGCGAGCCATCGCTGCTCGATTGGGCCTTGTTCGCAATCGCTCTGGCCTGCACGGGATATCTCTCGCAAACCGCCCAGCAGAACCTTTCACAGGGCTGGGAATTCGCTGCGCCCGATCTCGCGCAGTACGTGTCGGTCGTATTCTTCTTTCTGGTGCTTGAGGCCACGCGCCGTGCGGGTGGTTTTGTGCTCTTCATCATCGTGACGATCTTCGCGTTCTATCCGACGTTTGCGGGGGTCGTGCCGGATCCCTTCTCGGGCTTCCAAAGTACGTTCATGCAAACCGTGCCGTATCACATCTATTCCTCCGAGAGCTCGTTCGGCATCCCGATGAAAGCATTCGGCGGCGTGGTTATCGGTTTCATCCTGTTCGGTGCTGTGCTGCAGCGTACGGGCGGCGGGCAGTTTTTCAATGATTTGGCGCTCGGTATGGTCGGTGGCTATCGCGGCGGTGCCGCAAAAGTGTCGATCTTCGCCTCCGGTTTCATGGGCTCCATGTCCGGCTCCGTGATCTCCAACGTGCTGACCACCGGCGCTGTCTCGATCCCCGCGATGCGCAAGACGGGCTTCTCCGCCAAAACCGCCGCTGCGACCGAGGCCTGTGCCTCCACCGGCGGCGTGCTCATGCCGCCGATCATGGGGGCCACGGCTTTCATTATGGCGTCCTTCCTGTCGCGTCCCTACGTGGAGATCGCACTGGCGGCGACCATTCCCAGCATTCTGTTCTACTGGGGTCTTTTCACAGGCATTGACGCCTACTCGGCCAAGCGCGGTCTGCGCGGATTGCCCAAGCCCGACCTGCCCCGCTTGCGTGAGGTGATGGCCGAAGGCTGGCCCTACATCTCCGTGTTCGCGCTGCTGCTTTATATGATGATCGGTCTTCGGCAGGAATCCTCCGCGCCCTTCTACGCCACCGCCCTGCTGCTGGTCGTCAACCAGTTCCGCGCGAGGTTCCGTCTCAACAGGGAGCGTCTGGGCAATATGATCGTCGGCGTCGGGATGGGTCTGGCAGAGCTTACAGCGATCCTGCTGGGGGTTGGCCTCATCGTTGGCTCCTTCTCCGCCACAGGCCTTGCCGGTACGCTGGTCAATGAACTGGTGTTCATTGCAGGCGACAACACCTTGGTTCTACTGGGCATGGGTGCGCTGACGGCCTTCATTTTTGGTATGGGGATGACGGTTACAGCCTGCTACATCTTCCTTGCGGTGGTGCTTGCTCCTGCACTCGAGGCTGGCGGGCTAAACACACTCGCGGTGCATTTGTTCATCCTCTACTGGGGTATGGTGAGCTTCATCACGCCGCCCGTGGCGCTCGGTGCGTTTGCCGCGTCCACAATGGCGGGCTCCAACCCGATCGCCACGGGTTTCGAAGCGATGCGACTGGGCGGGGTGATGTATATCGTGCCGTTCTTCTTTGTGCTGAATCCGGCATTGATCGGTCAGGCGCCACCGTGGGAAGTTGTGGTCGCGCTGGCCTCTGCGCTGGTCGGTGTCGCGGTGATCTCCTCGTCGTTGCAGGGCTACATCAGCCTTGTCGGACCGCTGGAGGGGGCGATGGGCTATCCGCTACGGGTGCTGCTGTTCTTCGGTGGCGTTATGATCGCCAAGCCACAGACGGAGATCCTCAATATTGGTTATTTCCTGTCGTTCTTGATTGGAGCCTTGATGTGCGCGCTACCGTTCTTCGTCGCGTGGCGTGCGAACAAGTCCGATGCTAGAACGGCGTAGCTGAAATGATCGAGATCACGCCCCCCGCACCGGAAAGCCCGCCGACCGAAACCCTCGTCGCGCGCATCCGCGCCAATGCACGCGCGCACCCAGACCATCTGGCGCTGGTGTGCGGTGCGGCGCGGGTGACCTGGGGCGATTTTGACGCGCGGATCAACCGCGTGGCCAACACGCTGCTGGCGATGGGATTGCGCAAAGGGGACAACGTGGCGGTGCTCTCCGCCAACTCGGTTGCTTATGCCGAAGTGTTCATGGGGACGCTGCGGGCGGGCGGCTGTGTCACGCCACTTTCGTCGATGGCCGCGCCCGAGGCGCTTCACAAAATGCTGGTAGATAGCGGCGCAAAAGCGATCTTCGTGGCCGCGCAATATCACGGTCTGGTCGCTGGATTCGTCAATGATCTGCCGCTCGAACGCTTTGCCTTCGATTTCGAGCAGCCGGGTTTTACCGGCTACGAGACAGCGCTGGCGGGTGCCGCTGTCGCAGATCCCGAGATCGCGATAGAAATGTCGGATGCGTTCAATCTCATTTACTCTTCTGGCACCACAGGCACACCGAAGGGCATCTTGCATAACCACTGGATGCGCGCGGCCCAGATGGACCGGGTTTCGCCCAATGGCTACGACGACAACGCGCGCACGCTGATCTCAACGCCGCTCTATTCCAACACCACGATCGTTTCTTTCCTGCCGACACTCTTTGGAGGTTCGACCGTCCATCTGATGCCCAAATTCGACGCGCGCGAATATCTCGGGATCGTCGAGCGCGAGGCGATCACCCATACCATGCTGGTGCCGGTGCAATACAAACGCATCATGGACGTGCCTGATTTCGACAACTTCGATCTTTCGTCCATGCGGGTCAAATTTTCCACATCTGCCCCCCTGCGCGCGGATGTGAAAGCGGATGTTCTGGCCCGGTTTCCCGGTAAGCTACTGGAGTATTACGGCCTCACCGAAGGGGGTGGCGTCACGGTGCTGGCGGCGCACGAGCATCCGACCAAGCTGCACACTGTAGGCAAGCTCGCCCCCGGCAACGATATTCGCCTGATCGACAGCGCAGGCCACGAGGTGGCACAGGGCGAAGTAGGCGAGATTTGCGGGCGCGGCCCCACGATGATGGCGGGCTACTACGGCCGAGATGATCTGACGGCGGAGTATATCTGGCGCGACGCCGAAGGCCGTATTTATTTCCGGTCGGGCGATATGGGATCCTTCGACGCAGACGGCTTTCTGGTGCTGTCGGACCGCAAGAAAGACATGATCATCTCCGGCGGTCTCAACATCTTCGCCAATGATCTGGAACTGATATTGCTGGAGGATGCGGATGTGACCGATGCCGCTGTGATCGGTGTGCCATCCGAGGCCTGGGGCGAGACGCCTTTGGGGCTCGTGGTGCTCCGCGCAGGCGCCAACCGGTCAGCAGACGATATTCTGGTTCAGGCCAACGCGCGTCTGGGCAAAAGCCACCGACTGTCTGCAATCGAGATCCGCGATCATTTGCCCCGCAGTACCATCGGCAAGATCCTCAAAAAAGACCTCCGCGTGCCCTACTGGGAAAAGGAAAAACAGTGACTGACAGCAATATGCCCAACATCAAGATGAACGGCGCCGAGAGCCTCGTACACACGCTTTTGGCCAATGGTGTGGAGGTTTGTTTTACCAATCCCGGCACCTCCGAGATGCATTTCGTCGCGGCCCTTGATCACATCCCCGGAATGCGCTCGGTGCTGGCCTTGCAGGAGGGCGTCGCGACAGGGGCTGCGGATGGCTATTACCGGATGACAGGCAAGCCAGCCTCGACGCTGCTGCACCTCGGACCGGGCCTCGCCAACGGCCTGTCCAATCTGCACAACGCCAAGAAAGCAGGCTCAGGCGTGGTCAACATCATCGGGGAGCATGCCTCGACGCATATCGCGCTTGACGCGCCACTGACCTCCGACATCGAAGGCATCGCGCGACCCGTCTCGCACTGGGTGCACAGCTCCAAGTCGGTCGAAAATGTCGGTGCGGATGCGGCGCGGGCGGTGCAGGCGGCGATGACTGCACCGGGCCAGATTGCCTCGCTGATCCTGCCTTCCGACACGGCCTGGAATGAGGGCGGCGTGCCGCAAGGAGCGGCTGAGCTCCCGGCCCCGGCCCCTTTCGATGCAGGTGCGCTCGACACTGCCGCCGAAGCCCTCGATGGTCCCGAAACGCTGCTGTTGCTGGGCGGCACGGCCCTCACCGAGGCCAATCTGGAGATCGCGGGCCGGATCGCGGCCAAGACCGGCTGCAAGATCCTGTCGGAGTGGTCCAATGCGCGGATGGAGCGCGGCGCGGGCCGGGTGTTCATCGGACGGGTGCCCTACCCCATCGATATCGCGCTCAAGGTGCTGGAACCGTTCAAACGCATCGTTCTCATCGGCGCGCGCGCGCCCATCGGCTTTTTCGCCTACCCTGACAAACCTGCGATCCTCACCCGCGAAGGTGCTGATATCGTTACGCTTGCAGCGGCGAACTCTGATCTGACGGGCGCGCTGGCAGCGTTGTGTGCGGCCACGGATGCGGGCGATACAGCCCCCGCCGATGTGGTGCGTGATGATCTGCCGGCGCGGCCCAGCGGTCGGATCGATCTCGACAGCCTAGCGGCTCTCATCGCCCGCGCGATCCCAGAAGATGGCATCGTCGTCGACGAATCCGTGACCTCCGGGCGCGCATTTTCTCCTGCGACCAGATCTGCACGCAAGCATACCTGGCTCAATAATTGCGGCGGCTCCATCGGCTACGGCATGCCCGCGGCCATTGGTGCTGCTGTCGCGTGCCCGGACCGTAAGGTGATGTGCCTCACCGGGGACGGATCGGCGATGTACACGGTGCAATCGCTCTGGACCATGGCGCGCGAGAAACTCGATATCACGGTGCTGATTTTCGCCAACCGCAGTTACCAGATCTTGCGCGGCGAGTTGACGAACGTTGGCGTCCAGAACCCCGGCCCGCGTGCGATCGACATGCTGAGCCTCGACCGCCCCGCGCTCGATTGGGTGCAGATGTCACACTCGATGGGGGTCCCCGCGAGCAGTGTGACCCAATGCGAGGATCTCGAAGCGGCGCTGGAGGACGGTCTCAACCGAGGCGGCCCGAACCTCATCGAAATCGTGTTGTGAGAGCAGACCCGCGCAGGCCCGCTCCGGCGTATTGCTGATCTGAGGCGCACCAGGATGGCCCCGACCCTCAAAGACCTGCCTCAGATACAGTCGTTGCTGGACCAGCAAGGGATTGCTGATCTGGTTTCACGCTACAGCCATGCCGAGACCGTCCACGCCTTGCGGGAGATGACGGGGGATCTGCGCAAGGCGTTGCTGGCCGGTCCCGTTTCGTCGTTCCCGGACTTTGCCAGCGTGGCCTTTGCCGCACGTGTCGGCGCGAGGATCGAGGCGGCGCGCGCCCCGTCACTCTCCTGCGTTATTAACGCGACTGGCATCATCATTCATACCAATCTGGGCCGCGCCCGGCTGGCGCCGTCGGCGCTTGAAGCGATGCAGAAGGCCGGGGCCGCGCCTTCCAATCTGGAGCTGGACCTCGCCAGCGGCAAGCGCGGCTCGCGTCATACGCATGTGGAGGGGGTGATCTGCGAACTCACCGGCGCCGAAGCCGCGGTCGTCGTCAATAATTGCGCGGCAGCGGTGCTGTTGAGTCTGATGGCAACTGCGCAGGGGCGCAGCGTGGTTGCATCACGTGGGGAGCTGATCGAGATTGGCGGATCATTCCGTCTGCCAGACGTGATCGCGCAAAGCGGTGCGACGCTGCGCGAGGTCGGGGCGACCAACAAGACCCGCATTGCCGATTACGCAGCAGCGATTGACGACAGCACCGCCGTGCTCCTAAAGAGCCACACCAGCAATTTCAGAATTGTCGGCTTCACCTCCGCGCCGGAGCGCCGTGATCTGGCAAAACTGGCGCAGGAACATCGCGTGATCCTGATGGAAGATCTGGGCAGTGGCGTGCTCATTGATCTTGCCCCCTACGGTCTCGGCGATGAACCGGTGGTGCGTGACATTCTCAAGGCCGGTGTCAATCTGGTGATGTTTTCGGGTGACAAGCTCTTGGGCGGGCCGCAGGCGGGCATCATCGCGGGGCGGCGCGATATCGTCGCGAGCCTTAAATCGCATCCGCTCATGCGGGCTGTGCGCATCGACAAGCTCTCGCTTGCGGCCCTTGAGGCGACGCTGCGCCTCTACCTCGCGCCCCATGATCCCATGCGCGATATTCCTGTGCTTGCAATGCTCTCCGCACCCTTGAGCGAGATCGAGGACCGCGCGCATCAGCTTGCGCAGATGCTGCGAGGCATCGGCCTGATGGAAACAGCTGTCTGCGAAAGCGTGGCCTACGCCGGGGCGGGATCGCTGCCGGATCAGGACCTGCCCAGCTTCGCGGTCTCGGTCACGCATCCCGATTTCTCACCCGACCAGCTCGCGGCCGCACTGCGCCGCGCGGCCCTGCCGGTGATCGGGCGTATCCTGCATGGATCGCTGATGCTCGATATGCGCACGGTCACGGAAGCGGAAGTGGCCCATATTCTGTCAGCATTTGCGCAGATCAGCGCTCCGTGAACACTTGCTGCATTGCGGTTATCGGCCATGTGGATCATGGAAAGTCCGCCCTCGTGTGCGCGCTCACTGGTATCGAGACGGACCGGCTCCCCGAGGAGAAGGCACGTGGTTTGTCTATTACGCCTGGCTATGCATACGCGCATTATAGCAGCGGCGTTGTTGATTTCATCGATGTTCCGGGACACGAGGATTTCATCGCAGCCATGGTATCGGGGGCAAGCGGCGCGCGTGCCGCAATGGTGGTGATCTCGGCTGTGGAAGGCATCCGCACCCAAACGCGCGAACATCTTGAGATCGCAGCGGCACTGGGGATCGAAGTGGCGATCGTCGCGGTCACTAAAGCGGATTTACTGGCGCAAGACGCCCGCGAGCTGCGGCTTGAGGCTATCCGACTTGCGCTTTCTGAATCGGGGTTTGGAGACCCTAGAACGATGTTGTGCTCTGCGCTGACGGGAGAAGGGTTGCCCGAGCTTCATGCGGAATTGGAGACCTTGCTCGTCGCGCCGGAGCGGGCTGCGGGCCCCCTGCACGCTTTCCTTCCGATCGACCGCGTGTTCAGCCTTGCGGGGCGCGGCACCATTGTCACCGGTACGCTGCTGGGGGCAGAGATATCGGCGGATAGACGAATGCGAATATTGCCTGAGGGGCACGGCGTTACCTTGCGGGGCTTGCAATCCCGCGGGGGGGAGCGGGACAGGGTTCAGCCCGGCGAGCGGGTCGCCGTTAATTTGCGCGGCGTGGCCGTGGGGCAGATCAGGCGCGGTGCTGTGCTTTGCGCGCCCGATGCTTTCGCGCAGTCCGTGTGCATGGACGTTGTGCTGGATGTAAAGGGGGGCAGCGGGACCGCGCTGAAACAAGGCGAAGAGGTGCGCGTTTTGCTGGGCACGGCCAGCGATGTCGCACAGGTAAGGCACTTTGCCACCGGGACTGACAGCGGGGATCAGAGCGTTTTCGCGCAGTTGCGGTTCAGAAAGCCTGTCGTCGGATTTGCCGGGCAGCGGGCGGTACTGCGCCGCCTCTCGCCGTCGCAGACACTTGGGGGTGCGATTGTGCTTGATCCGCAGGCGCGGTTTGCGCGGGCGAATGATTTGGCACGGCGCGGGGTGCTGGCCGCTGTGCTGCGGCAGGATGCTTACTGCATCGCCCGCGCGCTGGCAAAGGCACATGGCGGTGCGTTTTACATCGAGGATTTTGCGCGCCTCGCGCGGCTGAATGAGCCTGATGCCTCTGCTGCTCTGGAAGAGAGTTTCGTTTCCGTTGGATCGGATATGTTTGCCTCGCGGGAAGACATCGAAAGCTGTACTGTAGCGATCATCGAGGCTTTGCGACGCTACCATGCTGCAAATCCCATGGCGATGGCGGCGCCGCGCTCTGTCCTGTCCCGCCTCAAGGCGCCCGCTGCACTTGTCTGGCATGCGGAGGCCGCAGCGCTGGCGGATGATCTCTTGCGCGCCGATGGCACACATCTGGCGCTGCGCGATCATGACCCCTTTGCTCTGTTGACACCAGATCGGTTGGCGCTGCTCGAGCGGATCGAGAAGACGGCTCTGGAGGCAGGTCTTGGACCGCCGCAAGACGGTGCGGATAATGATCTGCTTACGCTGCTGATCGACAGCGGCAGGCTCGTCGCCCTGCCCAATGTATCCCTCGGGCAGACGTTGGTGTTTCACCGCGATGCTCTTTCGGCGGCCGCCCAGCGGCTGTGCGCCGCGTTTCCCGCACCTGAGCCTTTCACGACATCGCAGGCGCGCGGTGCCCTGAATACCACCCGCCGGATCATCGTGCCAGTTCTGGAGTATTTCGATGCGCGGGGGATAACACGACGCAGCGGCGATACCCGCGAGATGGCGGCGGATTTTCCGGTTCCCCCGCTGCGCGCGACTTGATAGCGTTTGCACATGCGGAGGTGACTGGAGTCTGGTGGCTTCCCTGGTCTTCAAAACCATGGACGCGTCCGAGCGGCGTGTGGTGGGTTCGATTCCCATCCACCTTCGCCAGATTGCTACGCTGGACAATAGGGGCGCAACCCCGCCAAGATGAAACAAACGCACGGGAGGGCGGATATGGGCAGCGCTGAACTAAAGCTTTCATTGGACGATTTAACGGGCAAAGCGCACCGTTTGCCTCAGGAGCGGCCGAGCCTCATCTGTTTCGTCAAGGAGGACTGCGAGACCTGCAACACGGCAGCGCCCGTGCTAGAAGCGTTGCACGGTGCCTACGGGAGCGAGATGGCGGTCCTACTGGTTGCACAGTCAGGTGAGGCGAACGCCGTTTTTGCCGACCGGCACGGCCTCACGATGCCGGTGCTCGATGATACGGCTTGTACGGCCGCCTTTGAGTGGGACATCGAGAGTGTGCCCTCGGTGTTCTGGCTTGATGCAAAGGGCAAGATCGAGCGACAGTTCGAAGGGTTCGTGCGCACCGATTGGGAAACGTTGACGGCAGATCTCGCCACAGCGTCCGCCCTGCCCGCCGCACAAATCGACTGGAGCAGCCTGCCGGCATGGCGGCCGGGATGTGGCTCCAAGCATCTCGATCCTTCGGTGTTCGACAAGTTGCAGGCTGAGGCCGAGGGCAGCCCGATCCGTGCGCGGCGGATCGAAGTGGCGCCCTCGGACGATGTGACGGAATTCATGTTCGATCAGGGCTTCTCGGACGGCTTGCCGCTGGTGCCGCCCACGCCGGAGCGGGTGATGCGGATGCTGGGCGGGACCCACCGCGATCCGCAGGAGGTGGTGGCGACCGTCCCACCAAACATGGGCGAGGCGACCATCGAAAAAATCGCGATCAATGCGGTCATGGCGGGCTGTAAACCCGAATATCTGCCGGTTGTAATCGCCGCAGTCGAGGCTGCCTGTACCGATGAATTCAATATTCATGGCGTGACCGCCACGACCATGGGGGCCGCACCCGTGATGATCGTGAACGGCCCGATCCGGGAGCGGATCGGGATGAACAAAGGGCTTGCAGCACTCGGCTCCGGCAACCGCGCCAATGCCACCATCGGGCGGGCGCTGCGTCTCGTTGTGCGCAACGTCGGCGGGGCGACGACGGGCGGGGTCGAGCGGTCCGTGCTGGGCAATCCAATGAAATACACGATGTGTTTCGCGGAGAACGAGGAGCGATCCCCTTGGCCCGCGCTGCATGTCGAGCGAGGATTCGCGGCCGAAGATTCCGTGGTGACGCTTTTCGCGATGACTGGTGGGCCGGTGCACATCGTCGATCAGACTTCCCGTGCGCCCGAGCAGATCGCGGGTTCGCTAGGGCTGGGGCTTGAGGGTGTGTTTTTGCCCAAACTGCGCAACCTGCCAGTAGATGCCCTGTTGGTGGTCTGTCCCGAGCATATCGACACGCTGATGCGCGAGGGGCCCTATTCCAAGAAGCGCCTGCGCGACCGGATTCAGGAAGTGACGATGCGGCCCTTGTCAGACATGGTGCAGAACGAGGATTGCGGCGCAGGCATCCCACCTGAAAAGGCCGCTGAGATGGGACCGGAGGCGCTCGCGCAGCGGGTCCCGAAATTTGCGGGCACCGAATATATCCACATTGTCGTGGCGGGTTCGGACGCGGGAAAGTTCTCGTCTGCATTCCACGGCTGGGCGACTGGAGCGGTTGGATCAATCGCCGTTTCCAAAAAAATAGATCTGGGTTAAGCTTTAAGCAAAGGAGGAGCGATATGACGATAATTCTCGACCCGACGGACGAGCGAAAACCGGTGGAGCGGCAGATTACGCCACGCAGCGGCAAACTCGACGGTGTGATCGGCCTTTTGGACATCAGCAAGCCACGCGGGAACGTGTTTCTCGACGAGCTTGAATCCCTGCTGATGCAAAAAGCGCCCGATGTGACCGTAAAACGCTACATGAAGCCCACGTTCGCCAAGCCCTGCCCCGACGCGCTGCGCCAGCAGATGCGCGACGAATGCAGCTTTGTGATCGAAGCGCTGGCCGACTGAGGATCCTGCACGACGTGCAGTATGCACGACAATTTCTGGTTTGAAACCCAGGGGATCCCGGCTCTCGCCATCGCATCAAGTGAATTTGGTCAAGCGGCCATTGCGCAGCGCACAGCACTAGGCATGAACGACGCGCGCTACCTGCTGGTGCCGCATCCGATACAGGATGCGACAGACGCGGAGATGCGGGCCAAGGCGCACGATGCGCTGGAACAGATCATCAAAGCGCTGACCGAAAACTAGGTGTCACACACATCGCGCAGCGGCTCTTTCGGGCCGCTGCGTTGTATAAGCTAAAGTTTAATGCCGCCCAATTCCGCCACGCCGGTAAAACTGCGGTTCCATGTGGGGCTGATCAGCACTTCGTTGATGCACACGTGCGGCGGCGCCTCCGCGATGTAGCGGACCATCGACCCCAGATCATCCGCTTGCAGCATCCGCGCCTGATCCTCCGCCGACGGGGGCTTGGGCCGCGATTGCATGATCGGAGTGGCCACTTCGCCCGGCATGAGGGCGGTGCAGCGGATGCCGTTTACCCCCTCGTCCTGGTTGATCGAATGACTGAGCGCCACAACCGCGTGCTTGGACGCGCTATAGGCGGGACCTGTCAGTTTCGAGGGATGCCTGCCCGCCCACGACGAGGTCAGGATTAACGTGCCGGCCCCTCGGTCGCGCATCTGGGGCAGTACCGCGAGGATGCCGTTCATCACGCCGTTGAGGTTGATGTCGACGACCCTCGCGAAATCCACAGCCGTGATCACACCCACCGCGCGGTTTGGCACGTTGATACCGGCATTTGCCATGAAAATGTCGATCCCGCCGTGCCTCGTGATCAGATCATCCGCGATGGCCTGCGTCGCTTCAGCATCCACCACATCGAGTTGTGCGGCCTCTGCTTTTCCGCCAACAGCAATGATCTCCGCGACCACCCGCTCGATCTCCACCAGCCGCCTGCCAGATAGCACCACATGCGCGCCGCTCTGTGCCAGCGCCTTTGCCGATGCCTCCCCGATGCCGCCCCCGGCGCCCGTGACCCATGCGATTTTTCCGCTTAGTGCCGTCATGTCGATCTCCCTTGATATGTAAGGCCAGAAGTTCACAGAAATCCTTGTCTGTCCATGGCATCCGCTCGGGGCGATTTTTGCTGACGCGGGCGCACCACAGTGAAAGACTGGCAGCACCGCAGGGAGGAATAGCGATATGAAACTGACCAAGATTTGCGAGGGCCTCGATTTTCCCGAAGGCCCCATTGCCATGGCCGATGGATCGATCATTTTGGTGGAGATCCGCCGCAAGACACTGTCGCGTGTGCATTCCGATGGGCGGATCGAGGTCGTGGCCGAGCTTGGCGGGGGCCCGAACGGGGCTGCGGTGGGGCCTGACGGCATGATTTATGTCTGCAATAACGGCGGCTTTATCTGGACGCAGGCGGAGGGCATTACCCGGCCCATCGGCACCCCCCAAGACTATGTGAGCGGTTCGATCCAGCGGGTCGACCCTGCTACGGGGCATTTCGAGACGATCTACGACAGCTGCGCGGGCGTGCCGCTGCGCGGGCCAAACGATATCGTGTTCGATACGCACGGCGGGTTCTATTTCACTGATCTGGGCAAATCCACGCCGGAGTATGTGCATCACGGCGCGTTCTATTACGCAAAGGCCGATGGCAGCGAGATCCGCCGGGTGCACGCGCCCATGATCACGCCGAATGGTATTGGCCTGTCGCCCGATGGCAAGACCGTGCATGTTGCCGAGACCCGAACGGGCCGCGTGTGGAGCTTTGATCTGATTGCCCCGGGCAAGATCGCACCGCAGCCTTTCGATATGCCGGGGCGGTTGTTGGCCACCCTGCCCGACTACCAGTTGCTCGACAGCCTAGCTGTGCAGGCCGACGGGCACATTTGCGTGGCGACGCTCATGCGCGGGGGGATTAGCGTGGTGCCACCGGACGGCGGCGAGGTGGACTTCGTGGCCGTGCCGGGCGATCCATATATCACCAATATCTGCTTTGGCGGGCCGGATATGCGTGATGCTTGGATCACTGCTTCGGGCACCGGCTGCCTGTATCATGCACGCTGGCCCAGTCCGGGTCTCGCGCTGAATTTCAACGCCTGACCGGCGTTTACAGTGTTTCGCAGTTGAATATCACCGTGGGGAGCGTAGACACGCGGTTATGACCATTCCGCTCCCTGCTCCAGCCCGATGCTGAACGCCGCACCCCTGACCCGTGACCTGGTGCTGGTGGGCGGCGGACATGCCCACGCGCTGGTGCTGCGGCAGTGGGGGATGAACCCGCTGCCCGGCGCGCGGCTCACGGTCATCAATCCCGGCCCGACTGCTCCCTACACCGGGATGCTGCCGGGCCATGTGGCAGGCCACTACAGCCGCGATACGCTCGAGATCGATCTTGTGCGTCTGGCGCAATTTGCGGGTGCGCGGCTGATCCTGAGCCATGTCACCGGGATCGACCGTGCGACAAAGGTGGTCTATGTGGCGGGGCATGGGCCCGTGGCCTACGATGCAGCCTCGATCGATATCGGGATCACCGCGCAGATGGGCATTGAGGGCTTCGCGGATCATGCGGTGGGCGCCAAACCGCTTCACATCTATGCGCAGGTCTGGCGGGATTTTCTGGACCGTGTCGCGCAGGGCGTGGCAGAGCCGAAGATCGCCGTGATCGGGGGCGGCATCGCGGGCTGCGAATTGGCCATGGCAATGGCGCATGCGCTACGGGGGCAAGGTGTCGATCCACAGGTGCGCGTGATCGAGGCAGGCCCGCAAATCTCGGGCACCGGCCCGCGTGCGCGTGCAAAGCTTGCGCGCGCAATGACGGATCTCGGTATTGAATTTATCGCCCGCGCGCGGATCGAGCGGATCACGGCGACCCATGTGATCATCGCGGACCAGCCGCCCATCGAGATGTCCTTGTGTGTGGGGGCTGCCGGCGCGTTCCCCCACGGCTGGCTTGCCGACACCGATCTGGCCTTGCACGACGGGTTTATCATCATTGATCCTGATTTGCGTGTTCAGGGTGATGACAGCCTCTTCGCCGTGGGCGATTGCGCACATATGCCGTTCGCGCCGCGCCCCAAAGCGGGCGTATTCGCCGTTCGCGCTGCTCCTATTCTGCACGATAATCTGCGCGCGGCTCTGACAGGCGCGCCGATGCGCCGGTTCCGGCCCCAGAAATCCTATCTCAAGCTGGTCTCGATGGGTGGCAAGGTGGCCATGGCCGAGAAATATGGCCTGGCATTTGCGACGCCGCTGCTGTGGCGCTGGAAAGACAGGATTGACCGGGCGTTCATGGACAAACTGTCCGACTTGCCGGTGATGCAGCCCGTCGCCCGCGCGCCGATTGCGGCGCAGGGCGCGGAGGATGTCTCGGTCCCCTTGTGCGGCGGATGTGGGGCAAAAGTGGGGGCTGCGGCGCTGAAATTGGGCATCGGGGCCAACTCCGATGCGCTGCACGCGGACGTCGTGACGGGCACCGGTGATGATGCCGCCATTTTGCGCCTGCCCGGCGGCGGTTTTCAGGTGCTGAGCACCGATCACCTGCGCGCCTTTATCGCAGATCCGGTCCAGATGACCCGCATCGCCGCCGTTCACGCGCTCGGCGATATCTGGGCGATGGGTGCTGCACCACAGGCAGCGCTGAGCACGCTCATCTTGCCGCGCATGTCGCAACGGCTCCAGGAGCGCACGCTGCATGAGATCAATACCGCCGCGCGCGAGGTTTTCGGGCGCGCGGGTGCCAGCATCGTGGGCGGCCACACGACCATGGGCGCGGAGATGTGCATCGGGTTTACGGTAACGGGTACCCGCGCGCGCATGCCGATTACGCAGGCAGGCGGGCGTGCGGGCGATGTGCTGTTGCTGACACGGCCGATCGGCTCGGGCGTGATCCTTGCGGCGCTCATGGCGGGCACGGCGCCGCCGCGTGTGGTGGCCAAAGCGCTCACACGGATGGAACAGCCGCAGGACGCTGCCGCACGGATATTGGACAGCGTGCACGCCATGACGGATGTGACAGGCTTTGGCCTTTGTGGGCATGTCCAGGCCATCTGCGCAGCCTCTGGCGTCGGTGCGGAGATATGGGCTGACGAAGTGCCACTTTATGAGGGCGCGCGGGCGCTTAGCGAAAATGGTGTCGCGTCATCGCTGTTGCAGGCAAATATGGAGGACACGCCCACAATCGGGCGTAATGATCCGCTGCTCCACGATCCGCAAACGGCGGGTGGATTGCTCGCGGCGCTGCCCGAGCCTGCCGCTCGCGACGCGCTCCGGGCATTGGAGGCCCAAGGGGGAGAAGGATGGATCATTGGCAAGCTCGTGGCCGACCTGGGCCCACTGCGCATTGTCTGAAGGCCGCTTTCAGCCCTTGGTATAGGTGCGCAGGGCCTCTTCGGTGCCCTGCTCCCAGATCATCTTCAGCCAATCGGAAAAGCACTGGTTGAAAGGGGCATGATCCGCCAGACCATCGGTTCTGATTTCGCGGCCCTTGCGACAGCTGTGAGCCCCCCACATCGGATCGTTCGAGGGTGATCACGCTGCCATCATCATGCGTGCTCGCACACATCCGCGCCCACAGCGCCTAGCTGAGCGCCAGCCCGGAAGGAGGGTGTGCCCTGTGCCAATACATCCTAGTGGGTTGGCAGGACGGAGCCTGTCTGGCGCGCGGAGCCATCGAAGGCGACCCTGCACACGGTATCCACAATCTGCGGATTGGGAAGGCGGGCCGCAACAGTTTCCAGATAGGCCTGCTGCGTGGTCCCGGGGACGGTGTCCACATGCGAGGCGATCTCGTTCAGTGCACTGGTGCTGAAAAAAAGGCGGCGATGCGGGGATGGACCATGCAGCCGGAGATATTCTTCGCGTCGAGGATCTTGCCAGCGTTCGAGATCAGCTGGTGACTACCGTTGAGAAGCCTGATTTTTATCGCCTCTTAGGCGTGGACGTTATCCGTCAGCGTAGCGCCCAATTTCTTCCGCGCAGGGCGGCCTGCGCAGAAATCATCTTCGATCACCGATTGCTAGAAATTTTCGAGCGTCACCGGCGCGGCATTCTCTATGCCGAAGCTGCGCGGGATCTGCGCGTGGGTTGCGTCGTGGACGATATCGGGGTGGTCTGCGTCAAATCCCTTGGTCACCGGATCCATGTAGTAGCCGCCCTCCGTCACGGTGAGGTCCACGATACGGATCGCGGGATCCGCCATCTGCGCGATAAGTGCTGCGTTGCCCTCCTCGACCGGCACAAAGCCGATCATGGAGCGGATGACCCCGGCGGGCCGGCCTTTCGGTTCAAGCTCGATCAGGGACGTCAGGTTGTCCTGGTCCGCCAGGCGCGCCCGCCGGGCCGCATCGTCCGCGCACACTCCTGCCCCGATGATCGCCCGGTCCTGCGCCTCATCCATGTCCATCAGGCGGTGCAAGTACCACGCCTGATTGGCCCGGTGGAAATTATACAGGCCGATGTGAATTATGCCGGCAGTAAGGTTCTACCTGTCGTAGGCCGGCACCTTCACAGTTGAGGAAAGCCGAGAGAGGCTTTGCGCTAAGGGTTTGTAGGTGGCGCCCGAACGCCGTATCGCGGCAACAGTATATCGGTGCCAGTGGCGAGGCGTTGAAATGGGGGCAAATGCCCCGGTTGCTTACTCACATCATGCGCAGACCATGCGCATCGAATTTATGGATCAGTGCGGCATTCGGGGTCAGATAGATCGTATCGCCTTGGCTAACCGCCAAATCGCCTGCGGCGCGCACCGTCAAGGTATCGCACCCTGCAAAACCGTGGATGTGGATGAAGGTGTCGCTGCCCAGATGCTCAGCGATGCCGACGGTGTCTTGCCAGTCCCCCGATGTGGTAGAGACGGTGAGATGCTCGGGGCGGATGCCGATGGTCCGGGCATCGTGTTTGGTCGCCTCCGTGCCCTCGGTCAGGTTCATCTTCGGCGCGCGAATGAAGCACGCGACAAATTTGTTGCGCGGGGTGTGGTCGAGTTCCAGCAGGGTGCCGACCTGCTCGATCACGACGGCCTGTAGCGCGTCTATCTTATCGGCCATGCGCATGGGGAACTCGCCATCCTCGATCATCAGATCAAGCGGCGGGTTCAGTTCCGTCGCGCCGAATGACTTTAGAACTTTCTTCAGCTCGATACGTCCCATAGTCGCCTTCCCTACTTTACAGCGCCGAACTTCAGGCCGCAGAGAAGTTGTTTCTGGCTGAACCATCCAAGTATCAGGATCGGCGCAATCGCCCTTGTCGAGGCTGCCGAGAGTTTTGCGTAAAACGGGCCCTCGGGTCTGGAATAGCTCGCGATGATGGCCGTGAGCGGTGCGGCCTTTGCGGGCGGTGAGGTTGAGGGGCCAGAAGGCCTCGTGCCATGCAAGAATGAAGTTGAGCAGGATCACCACGGCGATTGCCCGCGATAGGTGCGGCAGCACGATGAACCAGACGCGGTTGTAATAGGGCGCGCCGCCATTCTGGGCGGCCTCGAGTTGCTCGGTATCGAGCGATTGCACCGCCGTCAGCAGGATCAATGTCGCGCAGGGCAACCATTACCAGCTTACGATCAGAATGAGCAATTGCATGGAGGCTTGGCTCAGCCACTCCACCGGGGCCGGACCGAAGAATTCTCAGATATGGGCGAAAAGGCCGTTCACAGAATCCATGAAGATGTTTTTCCAGACCAGCGCGGAGACGGATGGCATCATGAAGAAGGGCGCAATTACCAATATGCTCACAACCCCCCTGCCCCCACATCGGCTGATCGGGCAGCAGGGCGAGGATCACACCGTACACCATGGTGATCAGCGGCACACCGCCCACCAGAACAAGCGTGATCTGGACGGAGGACCAGAAGGCGCTCGAGCCAATAAAACGGGTATAGTTGTGGAAGCGGGCCCACCCCGGATCGCCACTGCGCATGGGCAGGTAGTTCCGGAGGGAAAACCAGACGGTGGTCACCAGCGGGATCAGTATCCAGGCCAGCAGCAGAACGACAGGGGGGGCCATCATCAGGCGTGCGGCTGATCGTGAGTTCTGGGTCGCCGTGGTGACGCTCTCCCCGTGGGCAGCACGCGCCGCCTTTGATCAAATTCGGAAGTCATAGAAAAAGAAATGGACCGGAATGTATCCTCGCGCGCCGGGCCGTAGTGTGTCCAGCAGTCGGCCGCTTCCATCGCATCTGTCGTCAGGGCCTGCGTCGTTTATCAGGCTGACGTAGAATTCCAGTGTCTCTTTCCACGCGGGTTGATCGGATTGGGCGGTCCAAGTCTCATCGAACCAGCCTGTGCAGAAGGCGTTGGGCGGTCAGGAAGGCCATGTTCTCGGCCTCGCCCGCGTTGCCGCGCAGGCAGATACCGAAGTCTCGCCCTCTTTGTCGGTCATCTTACGGGCCGCATTAGCTACGAATTTCGAGGTGGGCGCTTCGGGCATCTTGAGGCAAGCGGCCTCCATCAAGTCCGTGCGGTACATGATCATCGAGCGGCACCAGCCAATCGTTCTTGGCCCAGATTGGCGTCTCGTACATGACGATCGTCATGACATCGAATGCGCCGCCCTTGGTGAACATGTCCGTCGTGACCTGCTGGCGCAGCACGTTCTCCTCCAGCGTCACCCACTCGATGGTGTGACCTGTTTCTCGGTGAAATCAGCTGTGAGACTATGCTTGTGCATCATGTCACCGTTGTTCACGGTTGCGAGCGTCAGTTCTTCTGCGGCGGCGTCACCGGCGAGCGATGCGACATGGCCGAAGCAGGCAGCGGAGACCAGCAAGGCGCGTCTGATAGACATATGGTCGTCTTTTTAATTTTAATATGCGTGAAGGGTGGAGAGAGAGAAGCGTTCCGTTAATGCTGTTCTGTCGGTGTGATTTGCCGCGCTGCCGCCCCCTAGACAGGCTTCAGGCGGAGTCGCGCAATTTCAGAGTAGCCTCGAAAAGCCAGAACTGCGACGCGGCGCCCTGCCCTTTATTGTTCATAAGTGCGACGAGGCGCGAAACCGGTACTTTCCCAATGCCTTCGTAATCCTGCGCCACGGTTGTCAGTGCCAGCGTGGTGAAGAGGCACGGGATAATCATCGTGGCACGCGATGCGCAAGCCGCCCTCGTTTTGGCGGCCCGGTGTCAGGCCATGCCGCGATGCAGCGCGCAGCGCACCGATGGCGACACGGTAGTGGCGCATAGAATCGATTGATCCGTAGACATACCGCGCGCAAAGAACGCGTCCATCGCCGCCTCCCCATGCGCCTCGAATTGCCAGCCGTCCTGCATCAGCTCGGATCCGATGATCTGCGGTGTCAGGCCGAAATCTGTCATAATCTTGATATAGGTGTTTTCGCTTTTGACGGCATTGAAGTTTACCCGTGGTATCGCGAGGAAAATTGGTGGCGGCCCCACGCGACAGAGATATTGTGCTATTAAAAAAATGCTTTGAAGATGATCTGTGCCGATATAATCCATATCTGGCATGGTCTCGGTGCGCGACTCTACGAGCACGAAAGGTAACCTTGATTAAAACCGGTGGTAGATTGCTTTGTCACTCTGGTTGCCGAGGGGTACCACCATTGCTCCATCCATGCTCATCTCCATGAAGGTCTCGACCGCGGGCACCTCGATCTCCGGATCCGAGTGAGAGCATTTTGTCATAACGCTCAAGCCCTGCTCCATCGCGTCAATCTCGGTAGCCTGAAGCAGCTTGGTGAAGAACAGATTATTGAGGTATGGGATGATCACGCCAGTCATGCCGGTGCTTTTGCGGTTCATCCGAAAGTCGAAGAAGGTGGGGATATGTTCGACCCGCTCCAGCCCGAGGGGGATCCTTTCGGATGCCGATCCCCGTACGCTGTCGGGCGTTCTGAAAGTAGCGCGACAGGATTGGACGCGAGACACCGATCGCGGCGGACACCTCCTCCATCGTGTGGATCTTTCGCTTGCTTATCGGTGCTGCCTGCTCGATTGCGGACCGGGCCGATGTCCCTCGTCTCGGTACGCCAAAAATCTAGCTAGATATCTTACAGGAATAATGGATTTGCTCGCTGCTATGCCTCATCGTCTGTCGCATCCGCCTTGAAACCGGTCGCCACCACAAACTTCTCGGAGCTGTCCTGACGGCTCGACGGTGGTTTGAAGTTCGCGACCTTGCGGAAACGCTTCTTCAGCAGTTGTTGCAGTCCGCCTTCGGCCCCGCCTGCGAGTGTCTTGGCGATGAAAGTACCGCCCTCGTCCAGCACATCGAAGGCGAAGTAAGCGGCCGCCTCGCACAGCGCGATAATGCGGTTGTGATCAGTCTGCTTGTGTCCCGAGGAGGATGCGGCCATATCAGACATCACGACATCGGCATTGCCCCCGAGCCATTCCTTGACTTTGAGATCGGCATCATCTTCCATAAAGTCGAGCTGATGGATCTCGCAGCCCGCGATGGGCTCCATCTCCTGCAAATCGATCGCAAGAATTGTACCCCGCGCCTTACCGCTCTTCTCGCCTAGTATGTTGGAACGTTTCACCGCAACTTGACACCAGCCACCGGGTGCGGCGCCCAGGTCCACGATCCGCGCGCCGGGGACAAGGAAGCGGTACTTGTCGTCCAGCTCCATGATCTTGAATGCCGCCCGCCCCCGATAGCCTTCGGCCTTCGCGCGTTTTACGTACGGGTCGTTCAGCTGGCGCTGCAACCATCGGGTCGAGCTGAGCTTGCGGCCGCGCGACGTCTTTACCTTGACCTTCAGATCGCGCTGCCCGCGCCCTGATGTATTTTTTCCTGTCGGTATCTTGCCCATCAGAATGTTCCTTCCTCAAGAACGCCGTCCGCGCTCATCTGTGCATATAGCAGGCCCTCCCGCAGACCGCGATCCGCCACGCTGAGGCGGTCCGTGGGCCAGCAGCGCATGAGCGCCTGCAAAATCGCCGCCCCCGACATGATCAGCGCGGAGCGATCGTTGCCGATGCATGGATCGACGCGCCTGCCCTCCGGTCCCATCGCGAGATAGCGGTGGATGACCTTATCGATCTGTTGACTTGTCATGCTCATCCCATCGACCTTGGTCCGGTCGTAGCGGCGCAACCCGAGATGGCTGGCAGCCACTGTGGTCACAGTGCCAGACGTGCCGACGATCTGGAACCGTTCTTGGGATTGTGCGGATTGGTATGGCGTGAAATCAGCGAGGTTTTCCTCGAAGAACCAGCTCATGAGGGCAAACCGTGCGGCATCATCCTCCACATCGGAGAATTGATCGCGCAGCGTCGCCACGCCCAGCGGCACGCTGATCCAATCCACCACGCGGGCAGCGGGGATGTCTGTCTTTGCCTGCACGAAACCGCCGTGAAGGCGCATGATGGATTGCGCTCTATCTTTCTTTGGCACTTGAGAGATGTCGATCCACACCAGCTCCGTGGAGCCGCCGCCGATGTCGACCACAAGCAGGTTTTCCGTCTTTGCACTGACGAGCGGCGCGCAGGAGATAACGGCCAGTTGCGCCTCCTGCTCAGGGGCGATGATTTCGAGGTGCAGCCCCGTTTCGCGGGTAATGCGGCGCATGAACTCATCGCCGTTGCTCGCGCGGCGGCAGGCTTCGGTTGCCACGAGGCGCATCCGTTTAACCTTGTTGCGTTTGAGTTTCTGCTGACAAATGCGCAGCGCCTGTATGGTACGCGCCATCGACCCGCGCGACAAGCGCCCGGTTTTTTCGAGCCCCGCCCCCAATTGGACGGACTTCGAGAAACTATCCACCACATGAAATCCCCCGCCTCTGGGCTGGGCGATCAACATGCGACAGCTATTTGTGCCCAGATCTAGGGCCGCATAGAGGTCGTTCGATCCGGACGAAACTGGCGCGGGGCTCAGAGCCGTCGATATATTACGTTCGAGCGCGCCCGCACCTTTGGAGCGCTTTGGCGCCATGAGTTGCGCCTTTCATTACGTGTTGCCCTGAACCTACGGTGCATCGGCATCTGGCGCAAGCGTGCAATGGTCGCGCGCCGCTCAGGCAGCCTTTCGCCACGTCCCTGTTTCCAACGGATTGGCGAAATGCCCGGCCAGAAAGACATACTCTTTCGCGACAAATTTGCGGAGGGACCTGCGGGTTTTGGGCTGCAAATCATCCAAGGTGAGCTTCTCTCGCACGGCGGTGGCGTTTTCGCGCTCCATCCGCACGATCTTTCCGGTCCGTTTTTGTAGTTTTTGGGCCAGCTTCGGCAATTCGGGGATCTTGAACACATCGTCGTAGGCCGTGAGGTCCGGACCCAGAAAAAGCCACGAGGGCAAGGTATGGTGGCGTATCGAGGACGAGGCTTGCTTGTAGGCCTTGATGTTCTGGAAGAAGAAATCGGGATCAGGCATAGATGGAAGGTCAACGATGCCGCGGCGGATGTTTCGGCAGTTTACAAGGTCCTCCCGCACCACCACGCGGTTCATGTAGCATGACATCAGCCGCTGCACCGGATCGCGCACGACGCAAAAGCGGTACCAGTCGTCGCCGAGTGCATTCCAGCGGTGAGGCCTGAACCTGCGCGTTGGATACATGGAGTGCCATTTCATATCGCAGGTAAATCCCCCGTCATCGCGCTTTTCGTCGTCGATCTGCGCAATCGCCGCCTTGACCGATGAGCAGGCCGCTTTCGGCAATGCCATATAGGCGATTTTGTGCTTTCTGACCGCGATAACCATGTCTTAGTCTCCTTGTTCAGCTGGAAACTATCCGGAAAACCGGGATCAAATATGACCGCAATAGGAACAATCCTGACAATTGTATGATGCGGTGCGCGCACGGGTCGCCAACGCGCGCTTTTCGGTCGATAAATGCCTTTGGCCCCCGCGGGGTTTCCGTTAGAGAGAGGCCACACAACCCCGGGACGGAGGACTGTAGGATGGCTGAAGTAGTAATTGTATACTGGCGGGATATTCCCGCGCAGGTCATTGTTGGCAAAGGCAGGCGGGGAGAAAAGCGGGTGTTGCCGGAGCGCTTCGAGCAGGCGATAGACCGCGCTGCGATGAAGGTCGGCGCGGGCGATACCGATGCCTATCTGGCTGAATGGCGCAAGGCGGCCCCCGTCACCGTCGAGGGTGAGGATGCCGCCGTCGCCGATGCCGAAGCCGCAAGGCTCGATGCAGAATACGACCGCGAGCGCATCAAGGCGCTTATTGCAAACGATGGCTGGGCTTGAGCAGCCCCTTTGACACTTTAAGGAGCCAGCTTATGGCACTGTTGAATTTCCGCAAAAAAGTCGAAGCTCCTGTCGCGGTTAACTCGGACATTGAGGCGTTTCTGAAGGATTTTTCGATCGAGGTGATGCCGCGCACCGCCGAAAAGGTCGAGGATTTCCCCGCATTGCTGCCGGAGGGCACCCGCGTTTATGTGGCCCATATCGAGGGCACCCCGATCGAGGACCTGGTCGCCACTGCCGCGCGCCTCAACGCGGACGGTTACAAGGTTATGCCGCATTTCCCCGCGCGCATAATAAAGGATCGCGCAACGCTCGCCGACTGGATCGCACGCTATCAGGGCGAGGCGGATGTGAAGCAAGCACTGCTGCTGGCAGGCGGTGTCACCGCGCCGCACGGTGATTTCAGCGACAGCATGCAGCTCATGGAGACGGGCCTGTTCGATGCCGCAGGCTTTACCAATTTGCACGTAGCTGGCCATCCCGAGGGCAACCGGGACATCGACGTGAAGGGTGGACGCCTGCGGGTGGATGAGGCGTTGCAATGGAAAAACGAATTTCAGACGCGCACCGATGCGAAGATGGCCATTGCCACGCAGTTTGCCTTTGAAGCACAGCCCATCATCGAATGGGCCGACAGCCTGAAACACGCCGGGATCACCCTTCCGATCCATATCGGCATCGCAGGCCCGGCCAAGCTTCAGACGCTCATCAAATTTGCGATCACCTGTGGTGTGGGCCCCTCGCTCAAGGTGCTGCAAAAGCGCGCGATGGATGTCACCAAACTGCTGCTGCCCTACGAGCCTGACGACGTGGTGACAGCACTTGCCGCCCACAAGGCGGCCCATCCTGAATTCAACGTAAGCCACGTGCACTTCTTTCCGCTGGGCGGGATCAAGACGAACGCTACATGGGCACAGACACACGGCGGCATGTCTGCCGTTCCCGCAAAAGCCTCCTGAAGGACCAAAAATGACCCGCACAATCGTCGAATCCAAAACGAAAACAGCTATCATCGGCTTTGATCAGCCCTTTTGCGTCATCGGGGAGCGGATCAACCCGACGGGTCGCAAGATCCTTGCCGAAGAGTTGGAGCGCGGTGATTTCAGCCGTGTGGAAGCGGACGCGATTGCGCAGGTGGCGGCAGGCGCAAACATTCTCGACGTGAATTCTGGTGCTGTGTTTTCCAACAAGATGGCCGAGGACAAACGCTACGCGGATAACAACTTCGTCGAGCCGATGCTGATGCCCGAAATGATCCGCCGCGTGCAGGCCGTGACGGACTGTCCGATTTGCATCGACAGCTCCGTGCCTGGCGCGCTGGAAAACGGGCTCGAGGCCTGTGAGGGGCGTCCGCTGCTAAACTCTGTCACAGGCGAGGAAGAGCGGATGGAACTCGTGCTGCCGCTTGTGAAGAAATACAACGTGCCCGTTGTGGCGATCTCGAACGACGATACCGGCATTTCCGAGGATCCCGACGTGCGGTTCGCCGTGGCCAAGAAGATCGTCGAGCGGGCCGCTGATTTCGGCATCCCGGCACACGACATCGTGGTCGATCCGCTGGTCATGCCCATCGGCGCAATGGCGACGGCAGGCCATCAGGTCTTTACGCTGGTGCGCCGCTTGCGCGAGGAGCTGGGCGTCAATACGACCTGTGGTGCGTCCAACATCAGCTTTGGTCTGCCCAACCGCCACGGGATCAACAATGCGTTCCTGCCCATGGCGATGGGTGCGGGCATGACCTCCGCCATCATGAACCCGGTCGCCCTGCCCGTGAATGCGGCCAAGATCGCCGAGAAGAAGGCCGAGCTCGCGGCGCTGGGGCTCGTGCTGCCCGAGGGGATGGATGACGAGGCTTTCGTGACGCTGTTCGGCATGGGCTCTACCCTGCCCCGTCCGGGCAAGGAGATGGAAGCGATCCGTGCGGCCAATTTCCTGTTTGACCGTGATCCCCATGGCGGTGATTGGATCAAATTCAACAAGGTCGCCCCAAAGGCAGGCCAGGAAGGCCGGGGCCGTGCAGGCCGCGTCGGCGGCCGCCGCCGGGGCTGATACCCGCCTTCCAGACCGCAAAAAGGGCAGCAGATTGTGCTGCCCTTTTTCGTTTGATCCGGCGCGCCAAGGCGGACAGTATCTTGCCCGCGTCAGAAGATGAAATCATTCGCGCTGAGATCGCTGACGCGCACGCACAGCAGGGTGATAGAATTGCCCTGCCCGTCGTCGATCACGGTGTTGTTGCCCTCAGCGGTCAGGTGGTTCCGGGTCAGATCCGCAAAACTTGTGATTGAGGACGTTTCGCGCAGGACAATCAGTTTACCTGCCTGATCGGTCTTGAAATCGGTGATCGCGTCCTGGCCGAAATTTCCCCCGAAAACGAAACGATCCGCACCAGGGCCGCCGAACATGCGGTCGTTCCCCTGATCGTCGGGGAAATAGTCATCACCCGCGCCACCGTAGACCGTATCATTGCCCCATGCCCCTTTAATGAATTTATTGCCACTGTGTTCCGCAATCAGGTTGGCCGCGCCGTTGCCGACAGCGGCGATGTGCTGGGTGCCACCGAGCCCTAATTCCTCCGGGTACTGACTAAAACGCGCAGATCGAAGCTGACGGAACTGAGCATGCGATCGGTCCCGGCGTTGGCGGTCTCCACGATCGAGTCGCCGATATTGTCGACATTGTAGGTTTCGTTGCCGCGCGCACCATTGAGGATATGCGCGCCGTCGCCGCCAGTGATGATATTGGCGAGCTCGTTGCCCGTGCCGATTATATTGCTTTCCAGAAGAGTGGGATGCTTGATATTTTTAGCTCACGAGCGCACGCGACAGGGATATGGTGCTCGCGAGTAGATCGGTTCCTCCGGCTGCTTCCTTGATGATAAGGTCTGTTGTAACTTCGTACCCCTATGCATCGTTGCCCGTCCCGCCACTGATCACATCGCTGCCGGTTCCGCCGAAGATCAAAGCATCGCCTTAGTCGCCAGAGAGGTTGTCTAGGCTCGCGTTGTCAAAAATCGTATCATTCCCGTCTGAGCCGTAGACGAGATCACCTTCTTGCCCGACGAAAAATACGCCGTTACCCGCAAAGCTGACGACCGTGTCGCCCCCGCTCGAACCGGTAATCGCCTCATCCCTTGCAAACAGCACGGCACAGAGCAGCGTCATGGCAGAAGCGCCCAATATGGCAGCCAGTGAGACATTGAGGCCTTCCACCAGAAAATCGAATCCAAGGTCGTTACGTTACCCAGACCGACCCTTAAGACAGGCAAAAAAAACCTACGTGAAAAAGGTTTACCGTCGCAGCACCGCGCCAACTATCTTGCATGCGTCGGGTAATACATGACATCTTTTTTACTTGCCCGAAGGTCACACCCCACTAAACTCGAAATGCGAATAGAATCCGACATTTATTTAGGCCTTTGGATACTTCTGGATTTTCAGCCTGTGGGGTCGTGGGTGAAAGTTCTGCGGTACCTCTAAAGAAGCCCCGACCTACAGTGTTTTCAGGAGAAGAATATGCCGATCCTTTCTGCTTCCGGTGCGTCCGAACCTCTCGATATGAGTAATGCAGACCAGTTTTTCCCACTGTTCGGAGATGCGGCTTTTCCTTTAACCGCAACATCATTCGGATGGATAACGCTAGGCGATGATGCTGTTTTGGCCGTCGGGACCGGTTTTACGGTTGCCAACGGTTCTGTAACCGGCGGCGTCGTGACCGAACTCTTCGTGGATCTGACGATTGGCGAGACTGTCTTTTATGATTTCTCGGTGACCGGGCTCAATATCTCTCTGGCAGCCCTGTTGAGCGCCTCTGCATCAAATCTGCTGGGCGATGTGCTCTTTGGAACGGATGATACAATCTTCGGCTCGAGTGGGGACGATACGCTCGAGGGCTTTGCAGGCGATGACTCGCTGGTCGGGTCATTCGGAAATGATTTGGTCAGCGGTTTCGACGGCAACGATACTCTTTTCGGCGGGGACGGCAGCGATACGCTGATCGGCGGAGCGGGCAATGATTATCTTTCCGGTGGTGATGGCATTGACACGCTTCGCGGTGGAGCGGGAAGCGATACCTATTATTTGGAAGATCTTGACGACATAATTATCGAGGAGGCGGGCGACGGGCGCGACGCAATCATCAGCCTTGTTTCAATAACGATAGAAGAGGCGCTGAATATCGAAGATCTCCGCCTCGTTGGCGCGGACCTCGTTGGCATAGGTAACGATCTTGATAATGTAATTTTCGGAAGTGATGGTGCAAATCAGATTGATGGCGGTCGCGGAAATGACACCATCTTGGGCGGCGCCGGAGGGGATACCATTTCCGGTGGTGAGGGACTCGATGAAATGCGCGGCGGCCTCGGCAATGACGCGTATATCGTCGATAACGTAGCCGACCGCGTCGTGGAAAACGAAGGCGAGGGAACTGATGCGATCTTCAGCTTTGTTTCCATCGCTCTGTACGATCAAAGCCAGCATATCGAGGGGCTGACCCTCCTGGGGCAAGATGACCTGACCGGTATCGGCAACGGGATGAACAATACCATCATCGGCAATGCAGGTGATAATGTGATCAACGGAGCGCGTGGCAACGATCAACTGATTGGCGGGGCCGGAAATGATACATTCCGCGACACAGAAGGCGTGGATACGATGGGCGGCGGCTTGGGCGATGACACCTATTTCGTCGATCATATAGGCGACAGGATCGTGGAACTGGCGGGGGAAGGCATAGATCTGGTCAACAGTACGGTCACCTACCGGCTTTATGAACAGAGCCAGTTTATCGAAAACCTGTTTCTCACCGGCACGGCCAACATCGACGCGAACGGCAACGGCCTCGCCAACGTTATCGTCGGCAACGGTGGAAACAATGTGATCAACGGCGGTTGGGGCAATGATACGATTTACGCCGGTTGGGGCAATGACATCATCCGCGACTCGAACGGCGCGGACCGCATGTTTGGCGGGCTCGGCAACGATACCTACTATATTGACAATATCGGCGACTCGGTGGTGGAGACGGCTAACGCCGGGACCGACCGGGTGCTCAGTAGCGTCAGCTTCGAGCTGCGCAACTTCGGTGTACACCTTGAGGAGCTGTTCCTCACCGGCACTCAGAACATCGCCGGTATCGGCAACGGCGCGGCTAACGTGATCGTGGGCAATGGTGGTAACAACTTCATCAACGGTGCGTGGGGTAATGATACGCTCTATGGCGGCTGGGGCGATGACTACTTCCGCGACGATCAGGGCAACGACCGCATGATCGGCGGTCTTGGGGCGGATCGTTTCGTTTTCGGGGGAAATTTCGGCCAGGACACGATCACTGATTTTAATACCGATCAGGCAGGTGAACTCATCGTCTTACGCGAATCGTCCTCAATCACAAGTTTTACGGATCTGACCCGGAACCACCTGACCGCTGCGGGCAACAACACCGTCATCGACGACGGGCAAGGCAATTCCATCACCCTGCTGGGCGTGCGCGTCAGCGATCTCAGCGCTGATGATTTCATCTTCTGAAGCGGTTAAACAGGAAATTGGCTGTATGTATGGCTTCAATCCCCTCGCCAGATGGGGCAGAGGGGAGCGCATGCCGAAAAGCGTCACGGATGCTGCGTCGTCCCTACCCTCGGGCAAGACAAGCTGCACCGCTGCGAGATCGGCCGTTTTCTCTGCTGATGAGGATACAAGTGGTGAACCCAGCTGGATTCGAACCAGCGACCTCTGCCTTCGGAGGGCAGCGCTCTATCCAGCTGAGCTATGGGTCCGTGGCGGCTGGTATAGTCCGAGGCGCCCGTCCCTGCAATTCAAAAGCGGGGCATTAGTGCGAAAAGGCCGGGCTACGCGAAAAGGTCGTGCGCAAGCTCAAGCGCGTCGATCAACGTATCGACCTCACCAGTCGTGTTATACATGCCAAACGAAGCCCGACACGTCGCGTTGAGGTTCATATGTTCCATGAGCGGCCCGCAGCAATGCTGACCCGCGCGCACGGCAACGCCCTTTTTGTCGAGGATGGTCGAGATATCATGGGCATGGGCGGCCCCTTCCATCGTAAAGCTGAAAATCGCGCCCTTATCGGGCGTGGTGCCCTGCACCTGGATCCAGTTGAGCCCCGCTAACTTGGTGCGCGCGTAGTCCCGCAAGGAGGCCTCATGCGCCGCGATGTTCGACAGGCCGACGCCGGTCATGTAATCGAGTGCGACGCCAAGGCCGATCGTCTGCACGATACCGGGCGTGCCTGCCTCGAACTTCATCGGTGCGTCATTGTAGATCACAGCATCTTTCGTGACTTCGCGGATCATGTCACCGCCACCGATAAAGGGCTGCATTTCCGCCATCCTCGCCGCCTTGACGTAGATCGCACCGGAGCCTGAGGGGCCGTAGAGTTTATGGCCCGTGACGCAGTAGAAATCGCAGCCGATATCCTGAACGTCCACCGGCATGTGTACGGCGGCCTGAGAGCCATCAACCAAGACCGCCACGCCCCGGGCCTGCGCCGCTGCGGTGATGGATTTCACATCAACAATGGTACCTAACACATTGGACATATGCGTAATTGCGATCAGCTTGGTGCGCGGAGTGATCGCGTCGATCACCGCTTGAGGGTCGAGTGCACCGCTGTCATCCACATCGACCCATTTGATCACCACGCCCAACCGCTCGCGCGCGAAATGCCAGGGCACGATGTTGGCGTGATGCTCCATGACGCTCAGGATGATCTCGTCGCCCGCTTGCATCCGAGGCATGGCCCAGCCGTAGGCGACCATGTTGATCGCTTCGGTGGTGCCGGAGTTGAAGATGATCTCCTCCTCGGTAGCCGCATTCAGGAACCGGGCGACGGTGCCGCGGACGGCCTCGTATTTGTCAGTGGCCAGATTTGAAAGATAGTGCAGGCCCCTGTGAACATTGGCGTATTCGTGCGAATAGGCTGTCGTGATGGCGTCGATCACCACCTGTGGCTTCTGCGCGGAGGCGCCGTTGTCGAGATAGACGAGCGGCTTGCCGTTGACCTCGCGCGACAGGATCGGGAAGTCTTTGCGGATTTCGGTCACATCATACATTTGCGGGTACTCCCAAGGCTCCAAGGCCAATCATGGCGGCCAGAATAACCAGCCCAAAGGCGATGCCTACGGTGGCCAGTACCAGAACGCCCAAGGCGTGCATCAAACCCGGCAGCCGCATCGCCTCGGTTATAAAATTTAAGGTAATCCATAGGCCAAGGATGCCCACCCCCAGCGACAGCAATTGTTCGATCCCCGGCGAGAGGAGCAGCACGACGAAAAGACAGCCGTTTGCCGCCGCTTGCAGCGCCTGAAGCCAGACCATGAGCGACAAAAGCTCGCCCAGATCACCGGTCCCGCCGAGCGCGCGACCGCCCCAATAGAACCCGTGTACCGTCAGCACCTGCAAGCCGGTGACAAGCATGAAGAACATCACCGGATTGCGCAACAAGGGCGGCAAGGCGGAGGTGTCGGATACCAGCAGCGAAAGGCTGAAGACGATGCTGTTGATGCAGGCTGCCAATACAAGGCCCGACCACAGCACATCGCGGCTCAGGCCCAGTGACATGATCTTTTGCGCAGCGCTGCGCGGCGTGCGGATCGTCTCGATAGCGAGATCTTTAAGAGCGTCAGAGTTTATCATCATTTTGCCTCATCCGCGCACAGCAATCCTGCCGTCCAGAACCAACCGAACACGGCAAGCCATACCACCCCTACGATTTGTAGCTGTATGCCCGGCCCAATGAATCCGGCAACAAGCCCCATCAGAAGGATTGCAGGCGTCGAGGCCAGCAGCGCCCAAATGAGGGTGAACCGGATCTCGTAGCCACTGATACGGCGTCGGGCTATCCGCGCCAGACCCCAGACCAGAAGGGAAAAAACATAGATCAGGATCGGCAGAATGAGGATGAAGAAGAACCCACTCCAGTACATCCGTGCCTGAAGCGGTACCTCCGGATCGAGCTGTGCTTCGCGCGCCTGATAGGGCATTGAGGCGATGAACATCAGCAGGCCCGCAATAAGGACGAACAATAGCGCGCGCACCTCGTTGCGGCCCTGCCCCAAAAACCGCTTAGTCACGCGGCCCGGCCCCTTGTAGGTCGCCAATATATCGGCGGTCAGCGCCATATCAGCCCCTATGCCGTTGCAGCCACGCGCCGAGGCGGTTGGTGATGTCCTCGCGCAGGTCTTCGTGCTCTATTTCGTCCACGGCTTCGGCCAGAAACGCGAGGGTCAACAGATTGGTCGCTTCGGCCTCCGGCACACCGCGGGACCGGAGATAGAACAGCGCGTCCTCGTCGATCGCCCCCGAGGTAGAGCCATGGCTACAGGCCACATCGTCGGCGTAGATCTCAAGCTCGGGCTTGGCGAGGAACTGGCTGTCGCCGTCAAGCAGGAGGGATTGGCTGATCTGGTAGCCGTCGGTTTTCTGTGCACCGGCTTTGACCAGAATCTTACCCTGAAAAATGCCGGTCGCTCCGTTGCGCAGCACCTTTTTGAACACCTGCCGACTTTGACAGTTTACCGCGTCGTGGGTGATGAAGACCGTATCGTCGTGCAGGAATTCACCATCGCCCACGCAGGCGCCGGCAACATTGGCGATGGCGTCATCACCGGTGAGTTCGATTACACATTCGTTGCGCGTCAACACGCCGTTCACGGTCATCGTAAACGACCGGAAGGCAGATTGCGTGCCCAGCCGCGCGAAAATATGCGTCGCCGCGCGGCGCTCGTGATCGCGCCCCTGTGTGCGGATGTGATGGAACGATGCGTCGTCCCCCACTTCGACTTCCAGCACCTTGTTGAACCGCGCGGCAGCAGGGCCGTTCTCCAGCAGGGTCATCTCCGCCCCGGCATCGAGCTTGATGCAGTGGTGCAGGATCGCGTCGGAGCTTTCCGATTTATGATGATACGTCAGATTGACCGGTTTGCTCGGCTTGCCGGTCACATGGATCAGGATGCCATCGGTCGCGAAGGCGGTGTTGAGCGCCGCGAGCGGACGCGCCACCGGGCTTTGCCCGCGTGTCTCGAGCACTCCGTAGAGGTTCTTTGCCCAATGAAGATCCGTGTCTGCTGTCGCCAGCCGCTCGATGGTGATGCCTTCAAGGTTCAGATCGTGGGAGGCTTCGGAATCGAACTCACCGTCCACGAACACAATCTGCAAGCAGTCCACATCCGCAAACATCGGTGCCTCGTCCGCTTCGAGCACGGCAGCAAGGGGCGCGTCGGCCTGTGTCAGCGTGTCGGGGCGGGTATATTTCCAATATTCATCGCGGCGCTGGGGCAATCCCATCGCGCGCAGACGCGCCAGAGCGTCCTCGCGCAGCGGCTGAACCCATGTGCCTTTCGGCATGCTGCGCGCGGCGATCATTGCTTCGGTCGGGTCTGTTTTTGCTACTGCATCGGCCATTACACCACCTCGGCGAGGATATCTGCGTAGCCGTTGTTCTCGACTTCAAGCGCGAGATCTGGTCCGCCCGTCTTGATGATCCGGCCATCTGACATGATGTGCACGACATCCGGCTTGATGTGGTCGAGCAGACGCTGATAATGCGTGATCACCAAAAAGCCTCGGCCCTCGGAACGCAGTGCGTTAACCCCTTCGGAAACCAGTTTCATCGCATCCACATCGAGGCCGGAATCAGTCTCGTCGAGGATGCACATCTTTGGCTCCAGCATCGCCATCTGAAGGATTTCATTGCGCTTTTTCTCGCCGCCCGAAAAGCCCATGTTGACCGGGCGCTTGAGCATGTCTGCGTCAATCTTGAGGTCCTTGGCGCGTGCACGGACCACTTTGAGGAATTCAGCAGCCGACATTTCCTCTTCGCCGCGCGCCTTGCGCTGTGCGTTCACAGCCGTGCGCAGGAAGGTCATGTTGCCCACGCCGGGAATTTCGACAGGATACTGGAACGCCAGAAACAGGCCGGCGGCGGCGCGCTCTTCGGGCTCCATCTCCAGCAGATCAACCCCTTCGAGGGCTGCGGAGCCGCCCGTGACCTCATAGCCGCCCTTGCCGGACAACACGTACGACAGCGTCGATTTGCCGGAGCCGTTTGGCCCCATTATCGCGTGCACTTCGCCGCCTTTGATTTCGAGATCGACACCCTTGAGGATCTGCTTGTCTTCGTCTTCCAGTTTTACCTGTAGGTTCTTGATGCTCAGCATGGTGAGGCTCCTTTGTATGTCAGTTCTGCACGCGGCGCGTGCGATGTGTCAGGCGGCCACGGGGGCCAGTGATTTGAGCCGAACGGGGAAGCTTTCTCTGAGAGCTTCGCGCGCGGCGGCAATGCCATCGCCATAAGCGATCGGCACAGATTTGTGGGTCTTGATGTCGTCCAGCGCGAGAGGCGCCGTCATATCGCGCCGCCCCAGCGAGGCGGCATAATCGAGGTATTTCAGCCAGCTCTGGCCCGACGGTTCGATCCAGGTGTTGGGCACGCCGTAGGCGTCGGCCACGATCAGCCCGTGCAGCGAGGAGGCAAAGATATGGGCGCATTCGGCAATCCGCAGGCACACGTCCGACGGATCACCGCGCGGGTCGATCAGGACATAAGCCGGATCGGAGGCGATAAAGGCCAGCAACTCAGCATCCTCGAGAATGGAGTAATGCGGCACGACGCCAATGCGGTCGCCGCGCGTCCCGGTAAAGGGCAGCACGTCGTCAATGAGCAGGCCCGGATCACCGAAGCGGTGGTGTTCCAGCGTCAGCAGCGCTGCCGTGATCGGACCACGCAGCAGCGCCACGTCCACATGCTTGAGAAAGCCGTGCCCGAATACTGGATTGAGCAGGCCCGTGCCCCAGATGCTGAGCTTCTCGCCACTCTCGCGCGGCTCCTTATGGGTGCGCTTGACCACCTGCATGAGGGAGCCGATGGCGAACAGATCTGCGCGACGGGGCCCGGCATGCTCAACGGCACGGCGCGACATATGCCCAACGATCAGCGGGTTGATCGCGTCGCCGAAATTCGGCTCTGCCTTCCACCAATGCAGTTTCAGGGGTCCGGTATGTGCCACTTCCGCGCTCACCCCAGCGAGACCGCCGTGCCGGAGACGGACACCATCATCATGCTGTCGGAGATGATTTCGTAGTCGATATCAACGCCCACGACCGCATCGGCGCCTTTGCCGAGCGCCTCTTGCTCGAGCTCGCCCATGGCTGCTTCGCGCGCATCGCGCAGTTTGTTCTCATACTGACCCGACCGCCCGCCGACGATGTCGGTGACGCGCGCAAACAGATCACGCACGATATTAGCGCCCATGATCGCCTCGCCCACGACAATGCCGTGGTAGGCCGTGATGGGACGCCCCTCGATGGTATTGGTCGTCGTCAGGATCATGATTTACGCCCCTTGTACCACATCACGCCCAAGCCCACGATAAAGTAGAAAACTGCGAATATCACAGCTGACATGGCGGCTTCTGGCCACCCATCGCCTTCTTCGAGACCAAATCCGAAACCAAAGGACAGCGCGAAGAAAACAATCGCCGCGATGCCGGTTTCTTTTAGCAGCTTTTGCATCAGCCTACGGAACCCTCGAGCGAAATCGCCACAAGTGCTTGTGCTTCCATTGCAAATTCCATCGGCAGCGCCTGAAGCACGTCCTTGCAGAACCCGTTGACGACCAGAGCGACGGCCTCCTCCTCGTCCATACCGCGCGAGCGGCAGTAGAAGAGCTGATCGTCGTCCACTTTTGATGTGGTCGCCTCATGCTCGACGCGGCTCGAATTATTCCTGACCTCGATGTAGGGAACGGTATGCGCCCCGCATTTATCACCGATCAGAAGGCTGTCGCACTGCGTAAAGTTGCGGCTGTCCTTGGCCTTGGGATGCATCGAGACCAGACCGCGGTAGGTATTCTGCGCCTTGCCGGCTGAAATGCCCTTCGACACGATACGCGACTTTGTCCGCTTGCCCAGATGCACCATCTTGGTGCCGGTATCAGCCTGCTGCATGTTGTTGGCGATGGCGATGGAGTAGAACTCGCCCTGTGAGTCGTCGCCGCGCAGGATGCATGACGGATATTTCCACGTCACCGCAGAGCCAGTCTCGACCTGCGTCCACATCACTTTGGCACGGTCGCCACGGCAATCGGCGCGCTTGGTCACGAAGTTGTAGATACCGCCCTTGCCGTTTTCGTCACCGGGGTACCAGTTCTGGACGGTGGAGTATTTCACCTCCGCATCTTCCTCGATGATGATCTCGACCACGGCGGCGTGCAGCTGACTCTCGTCGCGCTGGGGCGCTGTGCAACCCTCAAGATAGCTCACATAGGAGCCCTTATCAGCGATAATCAGCGTCCGCTCGAACTGGCCCGTGTTCTCTGCGTTGATGCGGAAATATGTGCTCAACTCCATTGGGCAGCGCACGCCCGGCGGCACGTAAACGAACGATCCATCTGAAAACACTGCGGAATTAAGCGTGGCGTAAAAATTATCCTGCACCGGTACGACGGAGCCGAGATATTTCTTCACCAGATCAGGGTATTCCTTGATCGCCTCGGAGATCGAGCAGAAGATCACGCCCGCTTTCATGAGCTCGTCGCGGAAGGTCGTGCCGACGGAGACGGAGTCGAACACCGCATCCACGGCGACCTTGCGCGGCTCGTCGCCCATGTTCTCAGCCCCCTCGACGCCGGCCAGAATGGCCTGCTCCTTGAGCGGGATACCTAGTTTCTTGTACGTTTCCAGCAGCTTGGGGTCGACATCGTCGAGCGACTTCGGCTTAACCGCCATGGAAGTCGGGCGCGCGTAATAATACTGCTTCTGGAAGTCGATTGTGGGATAGTCGACCATCGCCCAGTCTGGCTCGCGCATCTGCTGCCAGCGGGCGTAGGCGCCAAGGCGCCACTCGGTCATCCACTCCGGCTCTTCATTTTTGGACGAGATCAGTTTGACGATATCCTCGTTGAGCCCGAGCGGTGCGTAATCCATCTCGATATCGGTGGACCAGCCGTGCTTGTACGCACCGCCGACTTCGCGCACCGCATCCACGGTCTCCTGATCGACGCCGTCTTTTACGCCACTGTCTACGATCGTATCCATCATCATTTTCCTCTGGCTTCGGGCTTATGCCGCCCGCATCTGGTGTTTCTCGAATTTCGCGCTCCAGGCATCCACAAATGCTAGCACGTCCTCTTTTGTCGTCTCGAGGCCCAGTGACACGCGGATCGCCGATGCCGCCTCGCCCTCGTCATATCCCATGGCCAGCAAGACCTTGCTCGCTTTGACCTTGCCGCTGGAGCAGGCAGACCCCGCTGATATCGCAAAGCCGGACAGATCCATCTGCATCACTTGTGTTTCGCCTTTCCAGCCCGGCGTGATCATGCAGGACGTATTCGGGAGCCGCGTTACTTCTTTCCCGACAAAAATAGTCTTGTTTGAGACAGACGCAATAGCCTTTTCTAGAATACTTCTAAGTTGCGCCACTTCGTCCCATTTTAAAGCCTCTACATCGGCCAAAGCCGCCTGAGCTGCTGCCCCGAAACCGGCGATCCCGATGATGTTTTCCGTGCCCGAGCGACGGTTCATCTCCTGCCCGCCCCCGCGCAGCATCGGATCTGGATCATTGGCCGTGAAATTGATCAGCGCTCCGATTCCCTTGGGCCCACCAAGCTTGTGGGCTGACAGGATCGCATAGGAAGGCGTGACGTTCTCGTATTTCACCGCCATCTTACCGGCCATCTGGGTGATGTCACAGACCGTCGAATACCCCTCGCCACTCGCCGCCACTGTCGCGCCCCTGCGCATCACGCCTGTCTCACTATTGGCTGCAGAAACAGCGACAAGCCCAGTATACGCAAGATGCGTCTGTGAGGGTTGGCCCTCCATATCGTAGGCGCTCGGCAGCAGTTGTTCGCTCCAGATCTCCAGGCAGTCATGCTCCGTCGGCAGGGCCGAAAAGACGTCGCCGTGGTGCGCCTTCTGCGCGACTGCAAGCGCCGCCGCCTCCGTAGCACTCGAGGTGAAGATGACTTGCTGTGATTTACAGCCGACCAGATCCGCAACCTGGGCTCGCGCCCGCTCGACCAACATCTTGGCGCTGCGGCCTTCGGCATGCACCGACGACGGATTGCCCACCGTATCCATCGCATCCAGCATGGCGGCGCGCGCCTCGGGCCGGAGGGGCGTGGTCGCGTTATGATCAAGATAGACACGCGCCACGGCTATTCATCCACCACGGCAAAGATCTGCGGCACGGCCGGACACGGGGTCATCTGGTTTTCAACGACGTCAGAAAGACGTGTTTGATGCAAAAACACATAAACATGCGCCGAAAGCCCCTGCCATAGTCGATTGGTCATGGATTGAGCGCGGCTTCCCGATTTGCCCCCCGAAGCACCGGCACCCTTGTGCATGGCATCGACGTTCTCATCGACGGCGCTCAAAATATCAACCACCCGGATGTCAGAGGCCGGGCGTGCAAGGCGATAGCCGCCACCTGGTCCGCGCACGGATGTCACCAAGCCCGCCCGCCGCAGTTTGACGAATAGTTGCTCCAGATAGGGCAATGATACGCTCTGCCGCTCTGCAATATCGCCAAGAGAGACCAGCTTGTCCCCGTTCTGCAGTGCGATATCGGCCAAGGCCACCATCGCATACCGGCCCTTTGTCGACAGCTTCATGTTCATTTCCTTACGTGGATCAGGCTTTTGTTTGACGAAGGCGGCCTAAATGCCTACATCGCAAAGACACGCGCCGCATATGCGGACTAGCATATTAGAATTGTTCTAAGGTGTCCGACTGAATTCGTCAAGAATATCATCCGCCCCTTCGAGCCTGCAAGAGAGTACAGCCATGCCCGAGGTTATTTTTCCTGGACCCGAAGGACGCTTGGAGGGCCGCTACCATCCGCAAAAAGAGCGTGACGCGCCCATCGCCATCATTCTGCACCCGCACCCGCAGTTCGGCGGAACGATGAATCACAAAGTCGTCTATAACATGCACTATGCGTTCTACAGGATGGGGTTCACAGTGCTGCGGTTCAATTTCCGTGGTGTGGGCCGCAGCCAGGGCGAATACGATCAGGGCATAGGCGAGCTCTCCGATGCAGCCTCCGCGCTCGACTATCTGCAGTCGATGAACAACAACTCGAAGCACTGCTGGGTTGCCGGCTTTTCGTTCGGAGCATGGATTGGGATGCAACTCCTGATGCGCCGTCCTGAGATCACCGGCTTCATCTCCGTCGCACCGCCTGCAAACATGTATGATTTCAGCTTCTTGGCCCCCTGCCCTGCGTCCGGGCTGGTGATCAACGGTACCGGCGACCGGGTGGCACCGCCCGCTGATACGGTCAATCTGGTGAACAAGCTGCACGAGCAGAAGGGCATCACCGTGACGCATCAGCAGATCGAGGGCGCGGGCCACTTCTTTGAGGAGCCGCATATGGATACGCTGATCACGTCGACCACGGAATACGTGCGCCGGCGCCTGACGGAGAACACCCGCTGATGGCCGACGAAGCTGTTACCAAAATGGCAAACCAGCTCGCCGAGGAATGTCTCGCCGTGCAAAAGGAGACAGGCGAGGACCGTCTGTTCATGGAAGTGGGTGACGTTTTAGGCGCTTCTTCGCAGACGCTTGAAGAGGCGTTCCTGACCGCGATCCGCACGCGAATGGCCGAGCAGAAAGGCCGTGCGTTTCTGGCCGCCAAACTCAAAAAGCACCGTGCCGTAAGCGAATGACCGAGCGTCTCGAGCAACAGATCGCGTTTCTCAACGAGGCCGATAAGCTCAAATCTGTGGTGCGCGCCACGACCTTGTGCGATGCGTCCCGCTTTGAGAACTCTGCCGAACACAGCTGGCATCTGACGCTCTACGCGCTGGTGCTGGCCGATCAGGCGGGACCTGATGTGGACATCACACGCGTGATCAAGATGCTGATCCTGCATGATCTGGTAGAGATCGATGCAGGCGACGCACCGATTTTTGGCGATCACGATGTGGCCGCCATGCAGGTCGACGAACAGCGCGCAGCAAACCGGGTATTCGGACTTCTTCCCAAGGATTTGGGGGACGACCTTCGTGCGATCTGGGAGGAATTCGAGGCTTCCGAAACGGCATCTGCAAAATTTGCCAAATCGCTCGACCGCTTCCAGCCACCGATGCAGAACCTGCAATCAGGCGGTGGCAGCTGGATCGCGTATGACGTGAGTGAACAGACGATCGCGCAGCGCGTCGGTGCCAAGATCGAAATCGGTGCACCAGCTCTGTGGCGCTTTGCGCAGGGCAAGATCGCAGCGTTTTTTGCCGCCCGCAAGGAGCACTGAGGATCCCCCGACCTGCCCTCGCACGACCTTCCCCCACCGCACGATCTAGGCTAGACGCATTGCAATGCAGCCCTCAGCCGAAGGATCCCCCATGACCAAGATCAAGGTAGACAACCCCGTCGTCGAACTCGACGGGGACGAAATGACCCGCATCATCTGGGACTTCATCAAGAAAAAGCTGATCCTGCCCTATCTCGACATCGATCTGAAATACTACGATCTTGGGATCGAGGCGCGTGACGAGACAGACGACCAGATCACCATCGAAAGTGCCGAAGCCATCAAGAAATACGGCGTCGGCATCAAATGCGCCACCATAACCCCCGATGAGGCGCGGGTGGAAGAGTTCGGGCTCAAGAAGATGTGGCGCTCTCCCAACGGCACCATCCGCAACATTCTGGGCGGCGTGATCTTCCGCGAGCCGATTATTTGTAAGAACGTGCCGCGTCTTGTGCCGGGTTGGACCCAGCCCATAGTGGTCGGCCGACACGCTTTCGGCGACCAGTATCGCGCGACCGATTTCAAATTCCCGGGTGCTGGCAAACTCACGATAAAATTTGTGGGCGAAGACGGGACAGTGATCGAGCATGAAGTGTTCGACGCGCCGGATTCCGGTGTGGTCATGGCGATGTACAATCTTGATAAATCAATCATCGATTTCGCCCGCGCTTCGATGAATTACGGCCTCACCAAAGGTTGGCCGGTCTATCTGAGCACCAAGAACACGATACTCAAGCAGTATGACGGGCGCTTTCTGGAGCTGTTCCAGCACATTTTTGAAACCGAATTCGCGGAGAAGTTCAAGGAAGCGGGCATCACCTATCAGCACCGCCTGATCGACGATATGGTTGCGTGCGCGATGAAATGGAACGGCGGCTATGTCTGGGCCTGCAAGAATTACGACGGTGATGTGCAGTCCGATACCATCGCGCAGGGCTTCGGATCTCTGGGGCTCATGACATCCATCCTGATGACGCCCGACGGCCAGACCGTGGAAGCTGAGGCCGCCCATGGCACCGTTACCCGCCACTACCGCCAGCACCAGAAGGGTGAGCAGACCTCGACGAATTCCATCGCCTCGATCTACGCGTGGACCGGCGGGCTCAAGCACCGCGGCAAGCTCGACGAGAACACTGCCCTGATTAATTTTGCCGAAACGCTGGAGCGGGTTGTCGTTGAGACAGTCGAGAACGGTCACATGACCAAGGATCTCGCGCTGCTTGTAGGGCCTGACCAGGGCTGGCTCACCACCATGGGCTTTCTTGAGAAAGTCGATGCCAATTTGAACGCAGCGCTTAAAGGTTAGGCGGTCAGCGCTGCGCTCTGGCGGTTTGGGCCGGTGGGGCGCGGAAGAACAGCATCGGCTGTTGAAAGGTCAGTTATACTGTCCTAAACGAAGCGCATGGAGACAGAAAAGCCAAAACCGGATCATAGCCTGATCGACGACCTGCAGGGGCTGTCGCTCGGCGTGTTCCTATGTGCCTTCGGGGTGCATCTACTGACGTCGGCTGGACTCGTGACCGGACAAACTGCGGGGGTGGCCGTCATCCTTTCTTATCTCACGGGATATAGCTTCGGCACCATGTTTTTCGCGGTCAATCTGCCCTTCTACCTGCTTGCTTGGCGCCGCCTTGGTGCGGCCTTCACGATCAAATCCCTCATCTGCGTGACACTTCTCTCCGTCGTGACGGAAATCATGCCGCTTGGCATTACCATGGAAGCCCTTGATCCCGTGTTTGCGGCCCTCGCCTTCGGCGCGCTGGTGGGCGTCGGTCTGCTGGCGATGTTCCGACACAACGGCTCGCTGGGCGGTCTGGGTGTCGTGGCCCTCATCGTACAGGATACGACGGGTTTCCGCGCAGGCTGGGTCCAGCTGATCTTTGACGCAGCGATCTTCAGTTTTGCCTTTTTCATTCTGCCGCCGTCGGTGATCGCCTATTCGCTGATCGGTGCGGTGGTTCTCAATCTTGTCATCACCATCAACCACCGACGCGACCGCTATATCGCGACCTGACGCGCGCGCGGCCGCCTTGACAGCACGGGCGGCAAATGGTGCACCCTGCTGTGATATTGTGCCCGGAAAGGTTCCTGACATGCCCGTATATCTCATTCTCGCACTCGCCGTTCTGGCCGAAACCATCGGCACCACTGCCCTGCAAGCCAGCCAGCAGTTCACCCGGCTCGTGCCGTCGGTTGTTGTGGTACTGGCCTACGGGATCTCGTTCTATCTTCTATCGATCACATTGCGCACTATGCCTGTCGGGGTGGTCTACGCGTTATGGAGCGGGCTTGGCATCATCTTCATCGCCACTATCGGCTGGGTCGTTTTCGGTCAGAGACTTGATTTCGCCGCCCTTGCCGGGCTTTCTCTGATCATCTGCGGTATTGCCGTAATCCAGCTCTTTTCGTCCTCTGCGCCCCACTGACGCAGCGCAAAAGGGCCGCTCCACGGCGGTCCGGGGTTTTTTACTGGCCTTTGCTGCGGATGCGCGGTAGAGGCGCACAACTCCCTGAATCAAGGTATCCCAAATGGATCTGCGCAACATCGCAATTATTGCACACGTTGACCACGGCAAGACGACGCTGGTCGACGAACTACTCAAACAGGCGGGCACGTACCGCGAAAACCAGGCGACAACCGAACGCGCCATGGACAGCAACGACCTGGAGCGCGAACGCGGCATCACCATCTTCGCCAAGCCCACCTCCGTGGTCTGGAACAACACCCGCATCAACATCGTCGACACCCCCGGCCACGCCGATTTTGGCGGCGAAGTTGAGCGGATCCTGTCGATGGTGGACGGTGTGGTTTTGCTGGTGGACGCGGCTGAAGGCCCGATGCCCCAGACCAAATTCGTGACCGCCAAGGCTCTCAAGTTGGGCCTGCGCCCGATCGTGGTGATCAACAAGGTCGACAAGACCGACGGCGAGCCTGACCGTGCGCTCGACGAGTGCTTTGATCTCTTCGCCAATCTCGGCGCCGATGACGACCAGCTCGATTTCCCCTCGATGTATGCCTCTGGCCGTGCCGGTTGGGCCGATATGTCTCTCGATGGTCCGCGCAAGAACCTCGATGCGCTTTTTGAGCTGATCCTGAGCCACGTGCCCGCCCCCGCCCAGCTGTCCGACATCGAAAAGCCGTTCACCATGCTCGCGACCACTCTGGGCGGTGATCCGTTCCTTGGACGCCTGCTCACGGGCCGCGTTGAATCCGGCACGCTCAAAGCTGGCCAGACGATCAAGGCGATGTCACGCGATGGCAAGCTTATCGAGAACTTCCGCTGTACCAAGATCCTCGCGTTCCGTGGTCTTGAGCAAACGGCCATCGAGACTGCCGAAGCGGGTGACATCGTCTCCATCGCCGGCATGACCAAGGCGACCGTGGCCGATACATTGGCAGAGCAATCCGTGGTAGACGCGATCCCGGCCCAGCCGATCGATCCGCCAACTATCACTGTGACCTTCGGCATCAACGACAGTCCGCTGGCGGGCCGTGACGGTAAAAAAGTGCAATCCCGCGTTATACGCGAGCGCCTCCACAAGGAAGCCGAAAGCAACGTGGCGATCAAGATATCCGACACCCCTGGCGGAGAAGCCTTCGAGGTTGCCGGACGTGGCGAACTGCAGATGGGTGTTCTGATCGAGAACATGCGCCGCGAAGGCTTCGAGCTGTCGATTTCGCGCCCGCAGGTTCTGTTCCGCGACATCGACGGTGTGCGCCATGAGCCGATCGAGGAAGCCACAATCGACGTGGACGACGAGTACTCCGGCGCAGTGATCGAGAAGATCACGGGGGTGCGCAAGGGCGAGCTGGTCGAGATGAAACCGGCAGGCGCCGGCAAGACCCGCATCGTGGCCCATGTGCCGTCGCGCGGTCTCATCGGCTATCACGGCGAATTCCTGACGGATACGCGCGGCACGGGTGTTTTGAACCGTGTGTTCCACTCCTGGGCGCCGCACAAGGGCGTAATCCCGGGTCGCCGCGCCGGTGTTCTCATCTCCATGGAGAACGGCACTGCAGTATCTTATGCGCTTTGGAAGCTGGAGGACCGTGGGCGGTTCTTCATCGGCGCGCAAACTGACGTCTATACCGGCATGATCATCGGTGAGCACAGCCGCGAGAACGATCTCGAAGTGAACCCGTTGAAGGGCAAGCAGCTGACGAACGTCCGCGCATCTGGTACCGACGAGGCCGTGCGTCTGACCACGCCGATCACGCACAGCCTCGAGGAAGCGATCGCCTATATCGACGATGACGAGCTGGTGGAAGTGACACCAAATGCGATCCGCCTGCGCAAGCGGTATCTGGACCCGCACGAGCGTAAGCGGATGTCCAAATCCGCATAAGTCGGGTTAATGAAAAAAAAGGCGCTCCAATTTGGGGCGCCTTTTTTTATTGTCTGATGCGGCTTCGCAGGTTGAATCAATGGGCCAACTAAAGCCGGGATGCGTTGCTACTCGGTCGTCTCGACGATGAGCAATTCGCGCTCCGAGGCGCCCTTTGCGTGCTCCAGCGCGGCCTGATACGCGGCAGAGTGGTAGCACTTCTCTGCGGTCTCCACGTCAGGAAATCTGGCGACAACATTTCTCGGGCGCTCCTTGCCCTCAAGCTGAACGAAGCGGCCCGCTCGAGCGAGGAACACGCCGCCGTGGTCCGCGATAGCAACGGTCGCACCGGCGGCATACTTCTTGTAGGCCTCTTCGTCGGTTACGGTAACATGGGCAATCCAGAGAGCTGGCATAGACTTTATCCTTTAATCAGAGTTGTTGCGGCAGCGATCGCGGCCTGGGCATTATCAACGGAAGCGCCGCCGCCCTGGGCCATTTCAGGACGGCCACCACCGCCTTTTCCCCCAAGCTCGGCCACAGCCGCGCGCAGCAAATCCACGGCAGAGAGCTTATCTGCCAGATCTGCTGTCACACCTGCGGCGACTGCAGCCTTATCGCCGGTATCGGCGATAAGCAGGATTGCACCGGAGCCAAGGCGCGCTTTATGTTCGTCTACCAGCGCAGGCAGATCTTTTCCTGTCACGCCCGTCAGGACTTGCGCATGGAACTTGATACCGTTGATCTCAGGAGTTTCAAGCGCAGTGGCTCCCCCGGACATGGCAAGCTCGCGGCGCAGCTGTGCCACTTCGTTTGCCAAGCTGCGGCGTTCGTCCATCATGGCGCGCACGCGTTCCGGTACAGCATGTGCGGGGCTTTTCAGTTCCAGTGCAGTTTGGGCCAACAGGCCGTCTTGGGCGCGCAGATGGGCCATAGCAGCATCGCCGGTCAGGGCTTCGATCCGGCGCACGCCGGCACTGCTCGCACTGTCGCCGAGCACAACGAAAGCACCGATATCGCCCGTTCGGCGGACATGGGTGCCGCCACAAAGCTCAAGCGAATAGGTATTCTTGTCGCTGCCTTTGCCCGAGCCGCCCTGCTGGCCCATCGAGACCACACGGACCTCGTCGCCGTATTTCTCGCCAAAGAGCGCCTGTGCCCCCAATGCACGGGCATCGTCGGGGGTCATGATCCGGGTCTCGACCGGTGTGTTTTGCCTGATGTAGCTGTTAACCTCGGTCTCGACGCGGGCCATATCCTCTTGCGAGACGGCTTCGTTGTGGCTGAAGTCGAAACGCAAGCGATCCGGAGCATTCAGCGATCCACGCTGGGCGACATGATCGCCCAAAGCGTGGCGCAACGCCTCATGCAGCAGATGTGTGGCAGAATGATTTGCGCGAATGGCTGTCCGCCGCCCCTGATCCACTTCAAGAACGGCAGATTGACCTTTGGAAATGCTGCCTTTTTCGACTTTTGAAAAATGGATGAACACCCCTGCCGCTTTGCGGGTATCTGTCACGCGGGCGCTTCCCGTTTCGGTTCTGATCAGGCCGGTGTCCCCAAGCTGCCCGCCACTTTCGGCATAAAACGGGGTCTGGTTCAGGGCAATCTGGATCTCGTCACCCTCGGAGCCGGCATCGATTGCCGATCCATTCTGAACGAGAGCGGCAATTTTGCCCTCTGCTGTCTCGGTATCGTACCCGAGGAATTCGGTCATACCGGATTTGTCTGCAACATCGAACCAGATTGCGGCATCGGCGGCCTCGCCGGAGCCGGACCAGGCCGCGCGTGCCTTTGCTTTCTGCTCTGCCATGGCAGTATCGAAGCCGTCTGTATCAACCGCACGGCCCTTCTCACGCAGGGCATCCTGGGTCAGATCAAGCGGAAAACCGAATGTATCGTAGAGTTTGAACGCGGCCTCCCCCGAGAGATTGGCCCCCTCCGGCAAAGACAAAAGCTCGTCGTCGAGAAGTTTCAGGCCACGCTCAAGCGTCTGGCGAAAGCGCGTTTCTTCTTGCAGCAACGTCTGCTCGATCATTTTTTGCGCCTGCCCAAGTTCGGGGTATGCTTGGCCCATCTGGGTCACGAGCGCGGGGACCAGCCTGTGCATCAGCGGATCCTTCGCCCCTAGCAGATGCGCGTGACGCATGGCGCGTCGCATGATCCGGCGCAGCACATAGCCGCGGCCATCATTTCCGGGCATGACCCCGTCGGCCATCAGGAAAGACGTTGATCGCAGATGGTCCGCGATGACCCGGTGGTGGGTCTTGCCGGATCCGTCGGGGTCGGTGCTGGTCGCATTTGCTGACGCCTCGATCAGGCTGCGCATCAAATCGGTCGCATAATTGTCGTTGGTACCTTGCAGCAATGCGGCGATTCGCTCGATGCCCATGCCGGTATCGATGGACTTGTTCGGCAAGTCCCGGCGCGTCCCATCCTCGAACTGCTCATATTGCATGAAGACGAGGTTCCAGATTTCAACGAAACGGTCGCCATCTTCATCGGGGGAGCCCGGAGGGCCACCCCAGATGTGATCGCCGTGATCGTAGAAAATTTCGGTGCAAGGTCCGCAAGGACCCGTTGGACCGGCCGACCAGAAATTATCATCCGTGGCGATCCTGATGATCCGATCATCGCTCAGCCCTGCGTATTTTTTCCATATCGCGACAGCTTCCTCATCAGTGTGATAAACTGTCACGAGCAGACGCTTCGGATCGATCCCGAAAACCTTGGTCAGTAGATCCCAGGCCATCGGGATCGCTTCTTCCTTGAAATAATCTCCGAAGCTGAAGTTCCCGAGCATTTCGAAGAAGGTGTGATGGCGCGCGGTGTAGCCGACGTTGTCCAGATCGTTATGCTTGCCCCCTGCACGCACGCATTTCTGTGCGGTCGTGGCGCGGCTGTAGGCGCGTGTCTCGACACCGGTGAACAAGTTTTTGAACTGCACCATGCCTGCCGCGGTAAACATCAGCGTCGGATCGTTGCGGGGCACCAGCGGGCTGGATGGCACGATCGCATGGCCTTGGTCACCGAAATAGGTCAGAAAAGTCGAGCGGATTTCGTTAAGCGTCTGCATAGTGTCCATCCTTTTAGGCGCACGGTACTGTCGGTTCGAGATAACGTTGGCGCGTTGGTCTGTCCACAGGCGCGCAATTAAAAAAAGGGTGCGTACCCATCGGCACGCACCCTATTTGAAACGTCGCGCGGAATTATCCGCGACCCGTATAATCAGTCATCCAGAATATCTGGATCATCCATGCTTTTGGAGCCGTTGAAATCTAGACCGTGCGCGGCCCGGATCTTGTCTTCGATCTCATTAGCCATCTGCGGGTTTTCACGCAGATAGGTCTTTGCATTGATCCGGCCCTGGCCGATCCGCTCGTCTCCGTATGAGAACCAGCTGCCTGATTTATCGACGATGCCTGCGTTCACACCCATATCTAGCAGCTCCCCCATTTTGGAGATGCCCTCGCCGTACATGATCTCGAATTCCACCTGCTTGAATGGCGGTGCAACCTTGTTCTTGACGACCTTTACCTTGGTCTGGTTCCCGACAACTTCGTCGCGGTCCTTGATTGAGCCGATGCGACGGATATCGAGACGGACGGAAGAGTAGAATTTCAGCGCGTTGCCGCCCGTCGTCGTTTCGGGCGAGCCGAACATCACGCCGATTTTCATCCGGATTTGGTTTATGAAAATAACCATGCAGTTGGAGCGTGAGATCGAACTCGTCAGCTTCCGCATCGCTTTACTCATCAGACGCGCCTGAACGCCGACCGAGCTGTCGCCCATCTCGCCCTCAAGCTCCGATTTGGGGGTCAGCGCGGCGACCGAATCGACGATCACCATATTGACGGCGCCCGACCGAACCAACGTGTCCACGATCTCGAGAGCCTGCTCCCCGGTATCGGGTTGGGAGATCAGCAGTTCGTCGATGTCGACGCCCAATTTCTTGGCATACTGTGGGTCGAGCGCGTGCTCGGCATCGACGAACGCGCAGACACCACCGAGTTTCTGCTGCTCGGCCACGCAATGGAGCGTCAGCGTTGTTTTGCCCGATGATTCTGGCCCGTAGATCTCGATTATCCGCCCCATCGGCAGACCGCCGATGCCCAACGCGATATCGAGGCCGAGTGAGCCTGTCGAAGATGCGGTGATATCCTGTACGGCACCTTCGGCTCCCAGCTTCATGATGGAGCCTTTACCGAACTGCCGTTCGATTTGTGCAAGCGCGCTATCGAGCGCCTTTTGCTTGTCTGCCGATTTCTTATCCATATTCAAAAGATCTGCCGTTGCCATTGGGTTCGTCCCTTACTGTCACAGGGTGGAGGTGGCGGCAATCGTCACCGTCACCAAGGTTTTGTGTTCCGTTAATGTTCTTATGGGTACAAACAAAGAACATTTCAATCAATTTATTACGTACGATCTTCCCACGGCATTGGTTAATAAGTTGTTTATGGCTGCGCAGGTTTATAAGGTCAGAGAAAATGGAAGCTGTGTATGCTTATTTTCTTTAAAGAGCGCCTTGCTTTTTTATCCATGCCCAAGACCGGATCAACCGCGTATCAGACCGCTCTCAAGCCGCGCGCGGATCTCGTGATCGAGGGCCCGCCCCTTTTGAAACATGCGCCGGTTTACAGGTATAATCGGTTCATCAGGCCGATGTTTCTGAACGTTTGCGACGCCGAGATGGAGCTAATGGCAGTCATGCGTGAGCCGATCAGCTGGCTCAGCAGCTGGTACCGTTTTCGCCAGCGTCCATACACGAGGGGTAAGCCGAATAGTACTCACGGGCTTAGTTTTGATGATTTCGTGATTGGCTACATGAAGGGCAAGCGGCCTGATTTTGCCGAAGTGGGAAACCAGCTCAAGTTTCTCGAGCGCCAGCCAAACGGCACAGGCATCAAGCATCTGTTCCGCTATGAGGATCAGCCGCGGCTGCGGTCCTTTTTGGAGAAACGCCTTGAGGTAAAGCTCGAGCTTGCGCGTGAGAATGTCTCGCCAGAACTCTCGGTGACGCTTTCGCCCGACGTCGAGGAGCGGTTTCGCCGAAAATACGCAGAAGACTTCGAACTCTACGAAACTATTCCGCGCAGCTAATGAAGCTGTTTGTTAACGGTATCCGTCAGATCGCTTAGCGAGAACGGCTTTGGCAGGAACACCGAGTTGGGGATTTTTTTCTGTGCTTCTCCCAAGCTGTCCTCGGCATATCCTGACACGAAAACGACGCGCACGCCGGGCCGGCTAATCAGCGCCTGCTTGACCCAACTTGGCCCATCCATGCCCGGCATCACGACATCCGTGACGAAAACATCGATCTTGAGCGTGGGATCCTCTAGCGTCTCCAACGCCGCCTCGGCGTTTTCGGCCTCCAGCACGGTATAGCCGCGCAATCGCAAGGCGCGGCTGGCAAAGGCCCGTACGGGCGCTTCGTCCTCGACCAGCAGGATTACGCCGCCTTTCGGGGCATTTTTCGCGGTTGCAATCGTGTCGGTGATTTTTGCCAATGGCAACTGAGCGGGTTGCGTCAGCACGGGGAAGTAAAGCGTGAAACAAGTACCCACACCTTCGGAGCTGTCGACGAAGATATACCCCCCTGTCTGCTTGATGATGCCGTAGGCTGTCGATAGGCCAAGCCCGGTTCCCTCTCCGGTGCGTTTGGTAGTGAAAAATGGCTCGAACACTTTTTGCAGCTTGTCCTGGGCAATTCCGATGCCGTCATCGCTGACTTTGATTGTCACGTACTGGCCCGCAGGCAGTGTGACTTGATCGCGATGCATCGGCTCTGCCAGCGTGGTACACTCCGTCATGATCCTGATTTCGCCGCCCGATGGCATCGCATTGCGTGCGTTGACCACAAGGTTCATCAGCACTTGCTCCAGTTGGCGCTTGTCTGCGCGGATCGGCTCTAGGACAGGGTCGTGGCTCAGCGTTAGTGTGATTTTCTCGCCGACCAGACGATTCAGCAAATGGGTCAGGTCCGCCAGCGTATCGCGCATGTCCAAAGTCTCAGGCCGCAGGGTCTGTTTGCGCGAGAACGCAAGCAATTGCCCCACAAGCGCCGCAGCCCGGTTGGCGTTCTGATTGATCTGGATCAGATCGCTGTAGTCGCCGTCCCCCTGATCGTGACGCAGCAAAAGGAGGTCGCAGTGGCCTGAAATAGCGGTAAGAAGATTGTTGAAATCATGGGCCACGCCGCCGGCAAGCTGGCCGATGGCCTGCATCTTCTGGCTTTGGACGAATTGAGCCTCCAACGATTTAAGCTCGGTTGCATCGTGCAGCACGGCAATAAGAGCAGGCGCACCCTCCTCCTCTATCCTGTTCAGCGTGACTTGCACGAAGGCTTCGCGGTCGCCGCGGGTCAAACGCAGAAACTCGGATTTTTGCACAAGCCGCCCTGCAAGCGTGTCTTCAAGCCAATCACTGATCGAGCGGCCCAAACCCTCCATCAACGCCGACAGGTGCGAGCCCTCCACCAGCACGACACCGATCAGCTTGGACGCCCGCTTGTTGAACGACTGCACCGTACCGTCCGGTGCGATCTTGATCATCGGGATCGGCATGTCTTGAAACACTTGCCAGTCGTAATTTTGTGGCTGATCACCGGCCGCGGGGGGCGGCAGCAGATAGAGTGCGCGTCGCCCTGCCCCGGCATCGGTTTGTGCGATCAGGGCGGGCTGGTTGCCCGATGTCGTCGAGACCTGCATGACAGTGCCGGGGACGATCACCTGAGCCGGAAACACCATATCCAGTGATTTGCCGCGTGCGCCGATAAATTGCCGCGCGGCATGGTTCATCGAGAGGATCGCACCGCTGCGCCCCACCATGAGCATTGGAAGTATCCGGTTGTCAGTCGGCAAATTACCGGCCGCCTGCACGCTTTGTGGCTCTATCCGCCAAGCAAAGCTGTCGTGCCCGATATCATGGACGCTGAGCAGGATCTGGCCACTGTGTGTGACGATTTCCTCGCGCGCGGAGCCGCTCGCCTGTGCGCGCGACTGTAAGCGGAACAGGATCGGCCCGGGATTTCCAATCCTGTCCGACAAAACCGATGCCAGCGTTTGCACGGTGCCAAGATCAAAGGCCCGCTGGGCGGCCGGATTGGCTGAGACGATCAATCCATCCGCGGCGGTGATAAAACTGGGCGCGCTGTCTTTTGCTATGAACCGGGCGACCGATTTTGAGCTCTGTCCCATCGCGGTCTTGTGTCCGATGCGCAGCAGGCACATCACGATGGCGAGACCCAGCAAAGCAACGCCTGCTGCCATGGTGGTCCGCTTGATTTGCCCGTCAAGCACCATCCAGGCGACCCCGGCAAGAAAGATCCCCAAAGCCGCCAGCACAGCAAGACGCTGGGGCGTGATCGACATCAAACGCTCCGGTAGTGTCGTCCCATTGGTTTGCTGCATACAGACCCTTCCCATACCGTCCGAAAATCATTTCGAATCGTACCGACATTCTTGGGCGGAAGGGTTAATCCCAGATTAACCCAATGCAGATACCAAGGCCAAAATCCCCGTGAAGGATATAGAGTTGCGATTATTTGCCTGGCGTCAAGTGCGCTGTATAAAAACCATCGCCCAGATCGTTCACCGGAAAAGAGTGCTCGCCTGTGCAAGTCCAGCCTGGGTGACGTGCAAGAAATGCATCGACCCTTGCGCGATTCTCGTCCGGCAGAACCGAGCAGGTCGCGTAGGCGAGCAGCCCGCCAGAGCTCACCAGTGCACATGCGCTGTCAAGTATCTCGTCCTGCAGCGCGGTGATCTGCGCGAGCTGCTGTTCCGTCAGACGCCACTTTGCTTCTGGGGCGCGGCGCCACGAGCCGCTGCCTGAACAGGGCGCATCGACCAGCACCAACTCATAGGGCCCGAACTTAGCCAGATCGCTGCCCGCAAGCTGGGTAATCTCAGCTTCGGCGCGCGCCGCACGCAGGGGCAGATCGCGCATCCGCCCGGGATCGATGTCATGGGCAAACACAGCCGTGGCACCGCGCGCAGCCAGCGCAAGTGATTTGCCACCGCCGCCTGCACAATAATCAAGCACACGTACGTTTTCGGGCAGCGTGTCAACCACAGCCTGACTGCTGGCATCCTGTAGCTCGACCATGCCTTCAAGATAAGCCGGCGCGTTTCGGATCCGGCGCGCGCCTTCGGTCACGGTAACCGCCGTCGGGCTGAGCGGATTGGGTGTCACCTCGACACCTGCCACCTTCAGCATGAATATTGCACCGGAAGTATCTGTTTTAGAGGTATTTATTCGTAGCGTCACGGGCGCTCTACCTTGCAGGGCTAGCGCAGTGGTTTGTGCGTCCTGGCCCAAGCCCTCGGCAAATCGCGCCACAAGCCAATCCGGCAGGTTCCACGCATCCTCGGCGGGTATCTCGCCTTCGGGCAGGTCCAGCTCATAGTCTTGTAGCGATTGTGGCGCGTGTCCTTCGCCTGTGAACACCGTTGCAGGGTCAATGCCTTGCGCTCTTAGCAGACCGATCATCAACCCACGTCCCGTCGCTGCGCGCCCAAGCCACGCGGCACTGCGCCTGATCCGCAGCACGTCGAACACGTGATCGCGGATTGCAGCACGGTCCTTGGAGCCCGCAAACCGATTGCCCCGGCCCCAGCGGGTCAGCACCTGCTCGGCGGGCAGGCCATCGCCGATCATGTCGAGGATCTCGATGGCCGCAGCCACCCGGGCGCCGGGGGTCATGGGTCAGCCGATCCGGTAGTTGGGAGATTCGCGGGTAATCTGCACGTCATGCACGTGGCTTTCTTGCAATCCTGCGCCGGTGATCTTCACGAAGGTACAATTCTTGCGCATCTCGTCCACGGTGGCACAGCCGGTGTAGCCCATGGCAGCGCGCAGACCGCCGACCATCTGGTGCACCACAGCAGCTGCGGAGCCCTTGTAAGCCACCTGCCCCTCGATGCCTTCCGGCACCAGTTTGTCGCTCGCCGCATCCTTCTGAAAATACCGGTCCGCCGAGCCGCTGGCCATCGCTCCGAGGCTGCCCATGCCGCGGTAGCTTTTGAAGCTGCGGCCCTGATACAGGATCACTTCGCCGGGGCTCTCGTCGGTACCCGCGATCATCGAGCCTACCATGGCGCAAGACGCGCCCGCCGCAATTGCTTTGGCGAAATCGCCCGAGAATTTGATGCCGCCGTCGGCGATCACGGGGATCTCGCCGGCCGCTGCCGCGCAATCCATGATTGCGGTGAGCTGCGGCACACCAACACCCGCGACCATCCGAGTGGTACATATGGAGCCCGGTCCGATGCCTACTTTTATGGCATCCGCTCCCGCGCCAATTAACGTGCGCGTGGCCTCGCCTGTGGCGACATTGCCCGCAACGACCTGTACTTCGTTGCTGAGCTTCTTGGCCCGCTCGACGGCGATCGCCACCCCCTCGGAATGGCCGTGGGCCGTGTCGATTACGATCATATCTACGCCTGCATCGACCAATGCCTGCGACCGCTCGAAACCAGCATCGCCCGTGGTCGTGGCTGCCGCAACCCGGAGTCGGCCCAACTCATCCTTGCAGGCGGTGGGGTTAAGAACCGCCTGCTCGGTGTCTTTCAGCGTCAAAAGCCCGGTGAGCTTGCCCTTGCCGTCGGTTACCAGCAGCTTTTCGATCCGGCGCGCCTTCATTAGGCTGATCGCCTCTTCACGGTCGGCGGGCTCTTGAAGGATCGCCAGATTGTCACTGCTCATCATCAGATGAACGGGCGTGTCGTCGCGGTGGGCAAACCGCATGTCACGGTTGGTCACGATACCGACCACGCGGCCCAGCTCGTCCACCACCGGAAAGCCGGTCACGTTGTAGCGCTCTTGCAGCGCCTTCGCGTCCGCCAGCGTCTGGTTGGCACGCAGGGTGATCGGATTATACACGATCCCGCTCTCGAAGCGCTTCACGCGCCGCACCTCGCGGGCCTGCTCGTCGATGGTCAGATTGCGGTGGATCACGCCCATGCCGCCTGCCTGCGCCATGGCGATCGCCATGCGGCCTTCGGTCACGGTGTCCATGGCGGAGCTCAAAAGCGGGATGTTCAGAGCAATGGACGCGGTCACGCGGGTGCGGGTGTCAGCGGTCGAGGGGAGCACCGAGGATGCGGCTGGTACCAGCAACACATCATCGAACGTCAGGGCCTCACGAATCTCCATATCAACCTCCACAGGTAATGGCATCATTTGGCGGTTTCCTATCTCATGGATACGCCGGTTTGGAAAGGCCCCCAAATTCGAAAGGCACAGGGGCAGATGCTTGCATTTGCGCGGCCCTTGTCCAAAGGTAGCTGCAACAAGGGGTGGGTTATGACGAAACACGGATATGAGGGAGGCAGGCTCGACCTGCCGTTTGTGGGCATCGCCACGTTCGGCAAACGCCCCTATGAGCCGGACTGGGACAAACTTGACGCCGATGTGGCGATCCTCGGGGCGCCCTTCGATGCCGGGACGCAGTACCGCAGCGGGGCGCGATTCGGACCGCGCGGTGTGCGCGAGGCATCGACCCTGTTCAGCTTCGGCCATGCAGGCGCTTACGACCATGAGGACGACGCGGTTTATCTTCCCGGCGATGTTAACATCGTCGATATGGGCGACGCCGACATCATCCACACCGATACCGAAGCCAGCCACGCCAACATCGAGGCAGGCGTGCGGGCCGCTCTGGAGGCCGCCGCCCTGCCCGTGGTCATCGGCGGTGATCATTCGATCAACATCCCCTGCATTCGTGCCTTCGATGGCCAAGGCGATATCCACATCCTGCAAATCGACGCGCATCTGGATTTCGTCGACGTGCGCCACGGGGTGCGCCACGGCCACGGCAATCCCATGCGCCGCGCGGCAGAGGCGCCCTATGTCACTGGCCTGACGCAAGTGGGCATCCGCAATGTCAGCTCCACCGCCAAGGAAGGCTACGATGATGCTCGCGCGATGGGGTCGGATATCATCAGCGTCCGGCAGGCGCGCAGCATGGGTACAGGCGGCGTGTTGGCCCATATACCACCCGATGCACGGGTCTATGTGACCCTCGATATCGACGCCTTCTGCCCCTCCATCGCACCCGGAACAGGTACGCCGTCGCATGGCGGTTTTCTCTACTACGAAGTGTTGGAGTTGCTGCAGGCAGTCGCACAGCGCCATGAGGTCGTCGGTATGGATCTGGTCGAGGTCGCACCCGATTACGATCCCACGGGCTCCACGCAGATTCTTGCGGCGCAGATTCTGCTTAACTTTCTGGGGTTTATCTTCCACGCACGCCTGCGGACCTGACGCACGCGCGGTAAAATGACGCCATTGCACGGATTTATGACGCGTGCAGGCTTCCCCTGCCGTGGCACATGGCTATGTTGCCCTGAAATACACACAGGACGCCAGCATCATGAGCGACAACCCCCTCGTTATCTTTACTCCCTCCGGCAAGCGCGGCCGCTTTCCGGTGGGCACGCCCGTTTTGACGGCAGCGCGCAAGCTCGGGGTCGATCTCGATTCGGTCTGCGGCGGGCGCGGCATCTGCTCGAAATGCCAGATTACCCCCGGCTACGGCGAGTTCTCCAAACACGGCGTCACAGTCGAGGCGGACGCCCTGTCGGAGTGGAATGCCGTCGAGGCGCGCTATGACGAGAAGCGCGGGCTGAAATCGGGTCGCCGTCTGGGCTGTCAGGCGACCGTGCTCAAAGATGTGATTATCGATGTCCCCGCCGAAAGCCAGGTCCACAAGCAGGTGGTGCGCAAGCGCGCCGAGGTCCGCGCGATCACGCTTAACCCTTCGACCAAACTCTACTACATCGAGGTGCAGGAGCCGGACATGCACGACCCCTCCGGCGATCTTGAGCGGTTGCGCAAGGCCTTGCTGGAGCAATGGGAGCTTGATGACGTGACGGCGGATCTGCACATCCTGCATATCCTGCAGAAGGTGCTGCGCAAGGGCGACTGGAAAGTGACCGTGGCCGTCCATCTGGGCGATCACGAGCACAAGCCGCGGATCATGCACATCTGGCCCGGTTTTTACGACGGCACGATCTACGGCGTTGCCGTCGATCTGGGCTCCACCACTATTGCGGCACATCTGTGCGATCTACAAACCGGCGATGTGGTCGCCTCCTCTGGCGTGATGAACCCGCAGATCCGCTTTGGCGAGGATCTGATGAGCCGCGTTAGCTATTCGATGATGAACGCGTCGGGTGCGGAAGAGATGACGCTGGCCGTGCGCGAGGGCATGTGCGGGCTCTTCACACAGCTTGCGACGGAGGCCGCCATCGACAAGCAGTTGATCGTGGACGCGGTCTTTGTCTGCAATCCGGTCATGCACCACCTGTTCCTCGGCATTGACCCGTTCGAGTTGGGGCAAGCACCCTTTGCGCTTGCCACCTCCAACGCGATCCGCTTGCGTGGCCGCGATTTGGATCTCAACATCCACGAAAGCGCGCGGGTCTACATCCTGCCGTGCATTGCAGGGCACGTGGGCGCGGATGCCGCCGCCGTGGCGCTGTCAGAGAGCCCGCATTTGTCGGACGATCTGGTGTTGGTCGTCGATGTGGGTACCAACGCGGAAATTCTGTTGGGCAACCGCGAGAAGGTGCTCGCCTGCTCGTCTCCCACAGGCCCTGCCTTCGAGGGCGCGCAGATCAGCTCCGGACAGCGCGCCGCACCCGGCGCCATCGAGCGGGTCGAGATTGATCCGGCGAGCAAGTTGCCCCGCTTCAAGGTAATCGGTTCCGATCTGTGGTCCGACGAGGACGGCTTTGATGCGGCCATTGCGCAGACCGGCGTGACCGGCATCTGCGGCTCCGGAATCATCGAGATGGTGGCAGAGATGCGCATGCACGGCATCGTCGATGCCCCCGGTCTCATCGGCACCGCCGAGCAGACAGGATCGTCGGCGGTCTTTCCCGACGGGCGCACTAACAGCTATCTAGTCTACGACGGCACAGAAAATGATGGCCCTAAAATTACGGTCACAAATCGCGACATCCGCGAGATCCAGATGGCCAAGGCCGCGCTCTACTCCGGCGCGCGTCTGCTGATGGACAAGTTCGGCGTCGATAAGGTGGACCGTGTGGTGCTTGCGGGCGCCTTCGGCGCACATATCTCGACCAAGCACGCGATGGTGCTGGGGATGATCCCCGACGCACCGCTGGACAAGGTGACGAGCGCGGGTAATGCAGCGGGTACGGGCGCGCGCATCGCGCTGCTGAACCGCGAGGCCCGCACGGAGATCGAGGAGATCGTGCGCAATATCCACAAGATCGAAACTGCAATCGAGCCGCGCTTTCAAGAGCATTTCGTGAATGCCTCCGCGATGCCTAATGCGGTGGAGCCTTTCCCGATCCTTAATTCCATCGTGAAACTGCCGACGCAGACGTTCAACACCGGTGGCGGCGGTGAAAGCGGTGCGGGCGGCGGGCGGCGCCGCAGGCGGTCCTAAAGCTAGCGTTTCCAAGGGCGTTTCGGCCTTGGTTATCCAATAACACCGCGATGACATTGCGAGACGGGTGACCCTGCCCTCAAGATCAGATCTTAAGCTTGTGATCGTCCCCCAGACGGTCGCTGGGAACCTATCGCGTGTTTGCGATGTTTCGTCTGCAAAGGTTGCACGCTAGCCGGGATAAAATGGAGTGTTCGTCATGTCTGATTTATGGAAACAAACAAAGTCTGCGGGAATATTTGCCTTGGCTCTGACGCTGTCGCTGCCTTCCTTCGGCCAAGCGGGCGTGGCACAGATGCGGTCAGTGGGTGCACCTGCTCCATTGGCTTCTGTGATCGCACCCGGGGCGATGTCTGATCTGGTGCAAGTGGATCGGCGCAAGGATGGTAGGGTGCGCGACCAGCGCGGATATGGCCGCGATCAGCGGCGACATGGGCGTGACCAGCGCGTCGACCGCAGAGAGGGCTATCGTGGAGGATACCGCGGCTACAGAACGCCGCGCAACGGGTATCGCCGTGATGACAACGACGGATTGTTCTATCCTCTGGCGGCCTTTGCTCTGGGCGCTATCCTCCTGAATGAGCTGAACAACAACCAACGCCAAGGCCAAACAGCATCCCGCGGGTGGAGCCATATTCCGGCGCGAAACATCTCAGCACATGATAATTGGTGCGCTGGAAAGTACCGCAGCTACCGCACTTCGGACAAAACGTTCCAGCCTTACAACGGCCCACGCCGGTACTGTAATTCTCCGTACGACGCACTTTAATTTGCTGGTCCCGGGCCCACGTGACAATGTGGGTCCGCATATTTTTCCAGACTTGACCCAATCTGGTCCTTGGCCTATCCAACGCTGGCAGGCGGGTATGGTGAAAAGGTATCACGGCAGCTTCCCAAGCTTTAGTTACGAGTTCGATTCTCGTTACCCGCTCCACATCCAGATGCAAGCCTCTGTTTAATAACAACTTTTGCGCTTGGAAAAACTCTTACCCGCCCAAAAGCCCGCCATTGGATTATGCGGTAAAAATTTTCAATTTGTCTTGTAATTCGGCTTATCAACTTGGAGAATTGCTCTGATAAGCATAGAAAATTTAAGGACGAACGCATGCCCCCAGTCAGACTTTACGGCACCAGCCCCACCGAGGACCCTATCAATGATGTAGAGTTTGATTATGCTCCTTTGCCGGACGATACTTTAGAATTCGAGACTCGTGACGGCGACAATGTGAAGTACCGTGTGGTCTCACGGCTCCATAAATTCGGACCGCAAGAAACACCCGGAACTGGTATGTTAGCTATTAAAGTCAAAGAACTCAGTTCGGCAAAGTCTAAAACTACGACTGTAAAAGGTATGTATTAGAACTTTTGCAGGGCCAACGCAGCGCACGTCTAGCAATGGCCCTGCACCTTCTATTCCTTCCAATCAACTAAATTGAGCGCCAACGCTGGGTCGATTCCCGCCTCCTTGGCTTCGGCCAGCGCCTTAATCAGAGCCGTGACAGTTCTTGCCCGCCCGCCCGCGTCAAAGGCTTGCAGGGGTCGCATAACGTCCAGTGTGATAGGATCGCCCAGCTTTTCGGTGGCCTCTTGCCCGATCATCGCCGCGATAGGCATTAGCGCCCATTGGGCAAGGTGCCGTTGTGCCTCTCGCACCATTGGCCCCGTGGTCGCGGTATTGCTCAGACCGGGGAGAACACCGAACGCCATTTCGATGCCGGATCTCGCCGCCGCCCATGTCTCTCGCGTCATTGCCTTGGACAGATCCGGCGTCACGTCGCTGGCCTTCCAGTCTTGCGCAGGTGCAGGACCGCCCGCCGCCTGGACGTTGACGCTCTCGCGGATCAGGACGCGCCCGCGTGTACCCCGAAAACCTCGTGCCAAACTTTCCATGTCAGTTTCCGGTGATTCAGGGAACGGCACGATCGACGTGCCAAGCGGTGCGTTTGCGTAGATCTCGCCAAGCGCACTTTCCAGCGTTTGCAGCAGGCCAGCGGTCAGCCGCGCCCGGCGCAAGGGTGCAGACCCGACATAGGGCATGGATATTTCGGACCCGACGCGGAAGTGCAGCACCTCCCCGGCAAGTACCGTCATCGATCGCCCGCCGCCCGTGTCAGGGACGCCAACGCGGTAGGCGGTAGGCTTGGAAAAGCGGGTGGTCAGATCCCAATCCGAACAGGGCAACAGGCCATCATCGCGGATCACGAACACAGCCTCGCCACGCAGCGCCAGAGCGCGCGCAGACAGGGCCAAGGTGGAAGGCGACAGCAGGTCGGTGCCGGATACGTCCGCAAGGCTCAGACCGCCCTCCCAGAGGCTCACACAGGCTTGCACGGTGCCAGTGAGTTCCGCCAAGCCGTCGACGCCGCCGATGTATTCAGCCCGCGCCGCCATCACTTGGCTGGTGTACCCGGTGCCGCTCGATCTCGTTTCAATCTCAGGCTCTTTTTTCTTAAACGGCCACATGCTCACGCCCTCCGATAAGTGCGCAGCAGATCCGCCGC
>Ga0306910_1000021_pt1 | contig 146189 bp, 124 predicted proteins | sample AntRauMFilla2698_FD_190438 | JGI IMG/M metagenome (GOLD analysis project Ga0306910, IMG submission 190438) | Saline lake microbial communities from Rauer Islands, Antarctica - Metagenome Filla 2 #698 (v2) (version 2) | ecosystem: Environmental > Aquatic > Non-marine Saline and Alkaline >... | reverse complement strand
GGACTTTACCTTCACCTCCTTTTACAGGAACTGGTATACCCCAATCTAAATCTCGAGTAACTGCCCTTGCTCGTAAACCTTCATCTATCCAAGATTTACATTGTCCGTAGACATTAGACTTCCAGTCCTTTTTGTGATCTTTTAATATCCAATCTTTCAAAAAGCTATCATATTGATCTAAAGGTAAAAACCAGTGCTTGGTTGACTTTAACGTAGGGACATCTCCTGTAATAGCAGATTTTGGATTTATTAAATCTGTAGCATTCAAAGAAGAACCACATTTTTCACATTGATCGCCATAAGCTTCTTCGTTGCCACATTTTGGGCAAGTCCCTGTTACAAACCGGTCGGCTAGAAATTGATTGGCTTTGGCATCGTAGAGTTGTTCTGTTGTTTCTTCAATAAACTTTCCCTTCTCGTACATAGTCTTGAAAAACTCAGTCGCCGTATCATGGTGGATTTTAGCAGAAGTTCTTGAATAATTATCAAATTGAATTCCAAAATCTTGAAACGATTGCTTGATGATAGCGTTGTATTTATCGACAACATCTTGTGGACTTATGCCTTCCTTCTTGGCTTTGATAGTAATAGGAACGCCATGCTCGTCACTTCCACAAACAAAAGCAACATCTTCTCCCTTAAGTTTCAAATAACGAACGTAAATATCTGCTGGCACATAAACCCCAGCCAAGTGTCCTATATGTATAGGCCCGTTGGTGTAGGGTAATGCTGCGGTAACTGTATAGCGTTTTGGATTCTTCATGAGTCTAAAATTTCTAAAGCACAAATGTAATAAACCCCTTTACATTAAAAGACTAAGGCTATTGTATAATATGAGTGAAAAAGCCATTGAATTATATAGAAATAAATATATTTGAATCTAATCTAAAACGTCCAATTATGAAACTTATCTCAAAACTTTGCCTTACGGCGCTAATCCTAACGTTCTCTTTTTCATGTAGCAGTGATGACGACGCTACTCCTCCCATTGAAAATGAAAACTTTTTAAAAGTTGGAAATCAAGAATTTGAACTCAAGTCTGGGTTATATCAAACCGATACCTTAGAAGATGGGCTTTATGCTTTTGGAATTATTTTATACGACACCAACGTAAGTATAATAGATGGTGAGCCAACACCAGAAGACAATATAGTTAATGGTATTTCTTTTGAAATTTATACAGATAATAATACTAAGCCAGACCTTGGTGAATACATTTTTACAGGAGCTTCCAATCCAGGCGTAAACACGCTTGCCGCAGCATCCATTTTATCCAACATAAATATTGAAAACCAAACAGGGCAGATTATTGAAATTGAAGTTGGTATACTAGAAATTGTAGAAAATGCTAATGAGTATGTCCTTAATTTTACGGGTATTGATGAGGAGGATAATGAAATCTCGATAAACTTTAGAGGTCCCCTAACTTTATTTGAAAATTAAACTATTGTTTCCTGATTTTTAAACTTCATCAATAACCCTCCACACTTATTATGAAAACCATTTTTATCACATTTTTCAGCCTCCTATTTGTATACCAAATATCCGCTCAAGATCAAAGTAACTTGGCCCCTGCAAGCGTGGAAAAATCAATTTACGGCGTCCAAATTGGGTTTCTAGGGGCTTGGCTATACAACGAAAGCCGACTTAATGATGAATTTGCCTTAAGAAGTCAAGTAGGTTTTGATTTTAGAGTAGAAGGTTTTAGAGAATTTGAGTCGTTTGGACCCAATAGTGACTTTTATGGAATATTCCATTTAAGCTTAGAACCCAGATGGTATTATAATTTAGACAAAAGACTAAAAAAAGGAAAAAACATCGATCGTAATAGCGGGAACTTTGTTGCTTTACTAGCCTCTTTAAACTTGGAAAGTGTGTCTTTTACAACCAATGATAGGATAAGAAGTTTAGATCAAATCAGATTTGTTCCCAAATGGGGAATTAGACGAAGTTTAGGTAAACATATTTCTTATGAAGCTGGTTTTGGATTTGGTTACGCTTTCTTCTTGAATAACACTGAAAGAACTGGGTTTTTTCCATTTAGGAATGAAAGGACTGGTGATTTTACAGCAGACATTCACTTAAGAATTGGATTTGATCTATAAAATTTACTACTTTTAAGTGATGGATTTATAACTTCTCGATACTTTTTTATGGCTTCAATTAAACCATAGAATTACTAGAGGTGATAAACAATTTACGAATTCGAATATGAGTCTTCCACCACCACTCCAAAAAGGCGACCAAGTCGCCATCATAGCCACTGCAAGATGTATTTCTAAAGCAGAGATACAGCCTGCGATTGACCTATTAAAAAGTTGGGGGCTCAAGCCTATTTTAGGCTCTAGCATTGGTCTACAAGAGCACCAATTTGCGGGAAGCGACCAAGAGCGGGCAAAAGATTTTCAAGACCAACTGGATCATCCAGACATCAAAGCGATTTGGTGCGCAAGGGGCGGGTATGGTTCTGTAAGACTCATTGACCATATTGACTTTTCTAGTTTAAAAAAACAACCCAAGTGGATTATTGGTTATTCAGACGTGACGGCTATTCATCTGCATTTGCAAAGTTTAAGCTTTGCCAGTCTTCATGCCCAAATGGCGCTAGGCATTGAGACCAAATCCAGCTCTACCTCAATTCAGCTTCAAAAGGTGTTATTTGGAGATGATGCTAGTATCTACTCAAAAAATATTCATCCCTTACAAAAGAATGGAATAGCCTCTGGTGAAATCATAGGTGGAAACTTATCTGTACTCTATTCCATATTAGGGAGTTCGTCTACTCCTAGCTTTGAAGGAAAAATCTTGTTCCTTGAAGATCTCGATGAATACCTTTATCATATCGATAGAATGATGCAAAGCTTAAAACGCAGTGGCATTTTAAAGGTGATTAAAGGTCTTATTGTTGGGGGCATGACAGATATGAATGATAATACCATACCCTTCGGGAAAACCGCCGAAGAAACCATTTCTGAAGCTGTTCAAGATTATAATTATCCTGTTTGTTTTCACTTTCCAGCAGGACACACACATGCTAATTTGCCCCTTATTTTTGGTAAAGTCGCAAGACTTGAGGTGTCTTCGAGTCAAATTCAGCTAACCTATTAATCATGGCAGAGCACAATGAACTTGGGGAAAAGGGAGAGAAAGAAGCGGTAAAGTTTCTTCGAGCAAAAGGCTATACTATTTTAGAAACTAATTATGTTTACGATAAAGCAGAAGTCGACATTATTGCCAAAACGGGTGAAACCTTAGTGGTTGTGGAAGTCAAAACCAGAAGTACACCCGAGTTTGGAGACCCGCAAGATTTTGTAAAGCCCGCACAAATCAAAAGATTGGTAAAAGCCATTGATTTTTACATCAATGATAAAGACCTCGACCTAGAAGTAAGGTTTGATATTGTGGCCATTATTAAAAATAAATTAGGAGAACGTATAGAGCATTTGGAAGATGCTTTTTATTACTTTGAATAAATATAAAGAGGATGAGTGATGTTATTTTAAGAGTTAAGGCCCTTGGTTTTCATTGGGAAACTAAAGACCCTTTTATGTTTTGTGCTTTTCATCAGGATCAATTTCCGAAAGGAGAAGTCAATCTTGGTCCTTCCAAGGAAGGCTTAAAAGATCGGTTTTTGGGAAATGATTTTCATAAGAAAGACGGCTGGCGAATGTATCACGGGAAAGAAGTACCTGGGTTTCCTTACCATCCCCATGCCGGTTTTGAAACTATTACTTTGGTAGAAAAAGGCTTTGCAGACCACTCAGATTCTATGGGGGCCAAAGGGCGATTTGGGCAAGGGGATGCGCAGTGGATGACCGCAGGTAAAGGCGTCTTGCATTCTGAAATGTTTCCGCTTGTAAATCAAGACAGAGAAAATCCGCTTTTATTATTTCAAATTTGGCTGAATTTACCCAAGCGTTCCAAAAAAGTAGACCCTCACTACAAAATGCTTTGGCATGAAGATATTCCTATTGTTGAAGAAAAAGATGAGCATGGAAAAACAATCAGAGTTAAAGTTATCGCTGGAAAATACAAGTCAGAAAAAGCTTTGGATCCCACTCCAGATTCTCTGGCAGCAGAAGACAATACCGATATCCAAATCTGGAGAATTAGCTTAGAAGAGGGGGCGGAGTTTATACTTCCTACTGGAGAAGCCGAGAGTAACCGCGTTTTGTTTTTTTATGAAGGCGATCAAATTAAAACCGAAGGGTTTGAGATTCCTGCTGGTCATTCCTTAGATCTTGAGGCCTCTCAAGAACTCAAGCTCGTGAATGGTAATAAAAAAGCTGAGCTACTTTTGCTACAAGGGAAGCCCATCAACGAACCTGTTGTTCAGCAAGGCCCTTTTGTGGCCAATTCTCCTGAAGAAATGCATGACATCATAAAAGAGTACCAACGCACCCAATTTGGAGGTTGGCCGTGGCCCAAAGCAGAATTTACGCACGGAGACAAAGGACGTTTTGCTTTATTTGCCGATGGGAATTTGGTGGAGAAATAAGAAACAGACTCAGAACTGCCTTAACTAGCAGCTCTGACCAAGCCCGACTGGCAAAAAGCATGCTCTCCAATGGAGAGATAAACAAGCATCTTGATATCAAGGTGTCGAGAAATTGAAGCATTAATTATGAAAAAAATAGCCCTCCTTTTAATTGTTAGTCTAAGTTTAATCTCCTGTGAGCATTTATGGAATAACGATGATGACGGTTTTTATTATCCTTTTCCTGAGGAACCAATCACTTTATTTGAAATCAATATAGGGAGTTCTGGTGATAGTGTCGCAGAAACGAGCTTAGGCAATTTTGCGGACAACAGAAGTGCTGTTTTTCAAATTCGGGGTCAGCATTATACGATAAGTGAACTAGACCGAAATCCAGATACTGGAGAAATTATCTTTAGATACCAACCGCGGCAAGGCTTTGTGGGCGAAGATTATGTTGAAATCATCGCCCCAACAGATGGAGGTGGAAATCAAATTTTTGAAAGTAAAACTCTTGAATTTTATATTAAAGTGACTGATTGACAGAGATATTAAATCAATATCTTACGTAATTAAATATTATATTTGTACGTAAATTTATTAATCATGGATAAAAAACTCACATTAAGTCTTAATGAGAATATCATTGAAACGGCAAAACGTTATGCAAAATCAAATAAAACCAGCCTTTCCAAATTAATTGAATCCTATTTAAATTCTATAACTGAAGAAAGAAAAGAAAGTGAAATTACTCCACTTGTAAAAAGCCTTAGTGGTGTTATATCCATACCTGATGATTTTGACGAAAAACAAGAGTATACTAGCTTTTTGATGGATAAATACAAATGAAAAGGCTGCTAATCGACACTAATATCGTCATAGATTTGCTTTCCAAGAGGAAAGAGTTTTATGAAGATGCTGCCCATTTATTTTCGAAGGCAGATAAGAAAGAATTAAACTTGTGCATTTCATCATTAACTTTTGCCAATACAAATTACATACTTACAAAATTGAAATCTTCGAAAGAATCAAGAGAGATTTTAAGAAAATTTAAAGTCCTCGTAGAGCTTTTGGTTTTGGATGATAAGATAACGGAACTAGCTCTAAGCGATGAGAATTTTCCTGACTTTGAAGATGGGCTTCAATACTATTCAGCTATAGAAAATGATATTGACATCATTATTACCAGGAATAAAAAAGATTTTAAAAATTCAAAATTACCCGTTTTAACGGCTAAAGAATATTTAGCAAGCACATAAAAATAATTTGTTTTAAAATTTATCACCTTGTCTCAATGCTTCGGGAGTTTAAGGGCCTTCAAACTTATTAACAACACTATGGGATATGGGATTCTTAAATAAAAACTCCCTATTAGATGCATACAGTTAGTTTTATAACGATACACTTAACTGTTTTAAAAGATTTTGCTGATGGAAATTCGGTTAAGAAAAAGCGAGATGAAAATCTCGCTTTTTCTTAATTATTCTTCCAGCTATCCCTCAACGTCACCGTTCTATTAAAAACCAGCTTATCTTCTGTAGACTCTCTGTCCACACAGAAATATCCTATGCGCTGAAATTGGAATTTGTCTTCCACTTTTGCAGACTTTAAGCTGGGCTCTACATAAGCTTTGCTGACCTGTAAAGAATCAGGATTCACAAAATCTAAAAAGTCTTTGTCTTTATCTGCCATAGGATCTTCCACAGAGAACAATCTATCGTAAAGTCTTACCTCTACTTCTTTGGCATGAGGAATAGACACCCAGTGCAGAGTTCCTTTCACTTTTCGTTGAGAAGCCTCTGTGCCGCTCCCGCTTTTTGTGTCTGGATCATAGGTACAATGCACCTCCAAAATAGTTCCATTTTCATCTTTCACTACCTCTTCAGCTTTGATGATATAAGCGTTTTTCAAACGTACCTCTTTGCCTAATTTCAATCGGAAAAACTTACGATTCGCTTCCTCTTTAAAGTCTTCTTGTTCAATATATAGTTCTCTAGAAAAAGGAACTTCACGTTCTCCAGCAGACTCATCTTCTTGGTTGTTTTCTGCAACAAGCCACTCTTCTTTTCCTTCTGGATAGTTAGTAATAATCAATTTCAAAGGATCCATCACACCCATTACTCGTGGTGCTTTTTTATTAAGATCATCTCTCACACAGAATTCCAGATGCGCTACATCTATCATATTTTCTCGCTTACCTATCCCTATACTCTCAGCAAAATTGCGAATAGATTCTGGTGTGTAACCTCGTCGTCGCAAGCCCGAAATAGTTGGCATCCTAGGATCATCCCAAGAATTAACGATGTTTTGCTCTACCAGTTGCGCTAACTTTCGTTTACTTACCACAGTATGGCTTAAGTTTCGTCTTGCAAACTCTCTTTGTTTTGGGACAAGCTCACCGGGTTGACTTACGCGATTGACAAACCAATTGTAAAGCTCACGGTGAGGTAAAAATTCTAGGGTGCAGAAAGAATGAGAAATAGATTCTATAAAATCCGATTCCCCATGAGCCCAATCGTACATAGGGTAAATCTTCCAATCATCTCCTGTACGGTGATGTGCCTTGTGTAAACAGCGGTACATTACAGGGTCACGCATAATCATATTGGGAGAAGCCATATCAATTTTAGCTCGAAGTACATGCGCTTTTTCGGGGGTTTCTCCATTTTTCATAGCTTCAAAAAGCTCTAAATTTTCTTCTACAGAACGCTGTCTATACGGACTGGCTGTTCCTGGCTGAGTTGGAGTTCCTTTTTGAGTCGCAATATCTTCAGACGATTGGCTGTCCACATAAGCATCACCCGCTTTAATTAACTCGACCGCCCAGTCGTACAATTTCTGAAAATAGTCTGAAGCATAACATTCCTCTGCCCATTCAAAACCAAGCCATTTAACATCAGACTTAATAGACTCTACGTAAACCGTTTCCTCTTTGATAGGATTGGTATCATCAAATCTTAAGTTGACAGGCGCATTATACTTTAAGCCCAAACCAAAGTTCAAACAAATTGATGAAGCATGACCTATATGCAAAAACCCATTAGGTTCCGGAGGAAACCGAAATTTAAGATCACTTACTTTATAGTCGGTTTTCAAATCTTCTTCAATAATCTGCTCGATGAAGTTCAACGATTTTTTTTCTTCAGACATAATTCAAAATTAAGTTGCAAATTTACTCAAATTCGGTTTCATATCTAGAAGGGTATAAATAAGATTTCGAAGGGTTTATTCTGAATTTAGAAATCGACTATTTTATGCTAAAGTTAATTAGCCTAAGGCAGTAAAAAAACTGATTTTAACCTTTGTCCAATACAGCTATTCTTCTGAAGCCCTTGTTATACCAAAGTGAGTTGGATGCCAAGGTCTCTGAGTTCTTTAGCCAAGGTGCTACTGATTCCAGAATCGGTGATAATGTGATGAATTTCAGAGATACCACAAATTTTTCCAAAGCCCTTTCGGTTGAATTTAGAGGAGTCTGCCAGAATAATAATTTTTTGAGCCGACTCAATCATCGTCTTATTCAGCATCGCTTCGCCTAGGTTTGTAGTAGTACACCCATAATTTATATCGATACCGTCTACCCCAAGAAATAATAAGTTGCAGGAAATATTTTCCAAGATCGCCTGAGAAAAATGACCAGTCACCGATGAAGAGCTATGCCTTACATTTCCTCCCAACTGAAGGATATCGTAATAAGGAGACTTGGTGAGTTCTAGCGAAACATTAAGTGAAGAGGTGGTTACATTGAGATTGCCCTCAATATTTATAGCTTTAGCCAAGGATTGCATGGTAGTCCCAGATCCTATCATGATAGAGTCCTCTGGCTTGATCAATTTTACTGCAGCCTCTGCTATTGCATTTTTTTCTTTAATATGGATTTTTTCCTTTTCACTTACGTTCCTATCATTAATGTATGGATTTTCGAAAGTAGCGCCACCGTGAGTCCTAAAAAGAAGGCCTTTGTTTTCAAGCAGTTTCAGATCCTTTCTTATCGTTACGGCGGATACATTGAACATTTCACAAAGTTGGGAAACACCCACATAACCTTCCTTCTGTAATAAATCTAAAATAGCTTGATGTCGTTTCATTTGCATTTCACTTGGAAATTACAAATATAAAGGATATTAAAACACTAATGCCCGCTAGGCTTGTATTTATAGCTTAATCCCTTACAGTATTATCACCAATATAGTTTCATTAAGTTTCGTTTTATACTTATTTTTTATACTTATGCTTTCGTTTTATTATATTTTTATTATATTTGGTTTGTATTAGAAATAAAAAAAATGATAAAACAACAACTTTTCGACAGAAAACACCTCATTAAAAACGCAAAAAAAGTAAAGGAGTGGGATGTCATTGTCATAGGGGGAGGATCCACTGGTCTTGGGATCGCTTTAGATAGCGTCACTAGAGGTTATAAAACTCTTCTTCTTGAACAGTTGGATTATGCCAAAGGAACGTCAAGCAGAAGTACTAAGCTTGTCCATGGTGGTGTACGCTATCTTGCACAAGCCAATTTTTCTTTGGTTAAAGAAGCCCTAAAAGAAAGAGGTTTACTAGAGCAAAATGCGCCTCACCTAGTTAAAAATCAAACCTTTTTAATTCCAAACTACACTTGGTGGGAAGGTCCTTATTATACCTTAGGCTTAAAAGCTTACGACTTTCTTGCTGGTAAATTAAGTTTAGGCGCTTCCAAGCATGTGAGTAAAAGTGAAACTATTCGTAAGTTAAAAACAATTAAAAGAGATAAATTGAGAGGGAGTGTTAGTTATCAAGATGGTCAATTTGACGATTCTAGACTCGCCGTAAATATTGCACAGACTGCCATTGAAAAAGGAGGCTCATTACTCAATTATTTCAAAGTCAATAATTTAACGAAAGACTCAAATAATAAAGTATCTGGTGTTATAGCCATCGATCAAGAAACTAAAGAGGAACATACCTTTAAAGGGAAAGCTATTATCAATGCCACAGGAGTATTTGCAGATGATATTTTGCAAATGGACAAACCAGGCTCCAAAAATAGAATACAACCTAGCCAAGGAGTACATTTAGTTTTTGATAAAGAGTTCCTTCCTGGAGAAGATGCTATAATGATACCAAAAACAGATGACGGGAGAGTTCTCTTTGCAGTTCCTTGGCATGACAAAGTGATTGTGGGTACTACAGACGAAATGGTAGATTCTCACACCACAGAGCCTAATGCGACAGAAAAAGAAGTTGATTTTATCCTTGAAACCTTCAACCGTTTTATAGAAAAGAAAGCGACACGAGCAGATGTGAAAAGTATATATGCCGGTCTTAGACCACTTGCAGCACCTGAAGATGATGACGGAAAATCTAAGGAGATTTCTAGGGGGCATAAAATCCTAGTTTCAGATACTGGACTCGTATCCATTACGGGGGGTAAATGGACGACCTACAGAAAAATGGCAGAAGATACACTCGATAAAGTCATCGCTTTGAATAAGCTTCCAGAGAAGGAATGTGTAACAGAGCATGTTTTGATTCATGGCGCTATGGAAACTAAGGAAAGAGGAAATCACCTTTATGTTTATGGTACCGATCAAGTCCACCTTAAAACCTTAATACTAGAAGACCCTAGCCTAGGTAAAAAGATTCACCCCGACCTAGAGTTTCTAAATGTGGAAGTTTTATGGGCGGCAAGGCATGAAATGGCCAGAACTGTAGAGGATGTCTTAGCAAGAAGAGTAAGAGTCTTATTTCTAGATGCAAAACGATCTATTGAAATGGCTCCTAAAGTTGCAGAAATTTTAGCAAAAGAGCTCAATAAAGATAAGCAGTGGATATCCAATCAAGTTGAAGACTATACCCAACTCGCTAAAGGATACATCATGTAATCTTTTAGCGAATCTAAAATACCAACCTTAATCAATAACCCTAAAACATTTAATTCTATGGAGAAGTACATTTTGGCCTTAGATCAAGGAACAACAAGTTCAAGAGCAATTTTGTTTAACAAGAAAGGTGAAATCTATTCTGTTGCTCAGAAAGAATTCACTCAATACTTTCCAAAACCAGGCTGGGTGGAACACGACCCTTTAGAAATTTGGTCTAAACAAGCAGGAGTTGCTGCTGAAGCAACAACCAAAAAAGGACTAAACGGTAAAAATATTGCCGCCATAGGAATCACCAACCAAAGAGAAACAGTTGTCATATGGGATAAACACACTGGAGATCCTATTTATAACGCGATTGTTTGGCAAGATAAACGGACTTCTGACTATTGTGACCAGCTTAAAGCAGACGGTAAAGAAAAGATGATACAAGAAAAAACAGGTCTTGTCATAGATTCATATTTTTCAGGAACTAAGATCAAATGGATTCTCGATAATGTTGAGGGAGCAAGAGAAAAAGCGAAAGCTGGTGATCTTATTCTTGGAACAATGGATTCCTGGTTAATTTGGAACTTTACCAAAGGAGAACTGCATGTAACAGATGTTACCAACGCTTCTAGGACCATGCTTTTTAACATTCATACTATGGACTGGGATGATGATCTCTTGGAATTGTTTGACATCCCCAAAAGCATGCTGCCAGAAGTTAAAGATTCAAGTGAAGTTTATGGGCATACCAAAACCACAGTATTTGCCTCCAAAATTCCTATTGCGGGTATTGCTGGAGATCAAATGGCTGCCTTGTTCGGTCAAATGTGTACAGAAAAAGGAATGGTGAAAAGCACCTATGGAACAGGCTGTTTTATGCTGATGAATATTGGTGATAAACCTATTATTTCAAAAAATAAATTGTTAACTACAGTTGCTTGGAGAATTAATGGTAAAACTGAGTATGCATTAGAAGGGAGCATTTTTATAGGAGGTGCCGTGGTCCAATGGCTAAGAGATGGTTTGGGAATCATAAAAAAATCCCGGGATATTGAAAGCTTAGCGACTTCTGTAGAATCTACAGATGGTGTATATTTTCTTCCTGCATTTGCTGGTATTGGTGCTCCATATTGGGATCAAGAGGCGAAAGGTACTATGTTTGGAATTACAAGAGGAACCACCGATGCCCATATTGCAAGAGCTTCTTTAGAAGCCATAGCTTACCAAACGATGGACATCTTAAAAGCAATGGAAGCCGATTCCGAAATCGATATAGAAGAATTAAGAGTGGATGGTGGCGCCACGGTTAATGACATGTTGATGCAATTTCAATCTGATGTTTTAAACACCACTACTGTAAGACCAAAAGTTATTGAAACCACTGCTTTGGGGGCTGCTTATTTAGCGGGATTGGCGGTTGGTTTTTGGAAAGATATGGAAGAAATTCAGTCTATTTGGAAAGAAGATGTCAAATTTCAACCGACAAAAGACCAAGATAAAATTCAAGAGGGTATCAAAGGTTGGTACAGAGCGATTAATGCCCTCCAATCTTGGAGTAAATCTAAGTAATTATGACACCATTTATAGCAGAAATATTGGGAACAGCTATACTTATTCTTCTTGGAGGAGGAGTGGTTGCTAGTTGCGTGTTAAAAGAAACCAAAAGCAGCGGTTCTGGGTGGATCGTTATTACCACAGGATGGGCTTTAGCTGTTTTTATAGGAGTATTTGTGGCTGCTCCTTATAGCGGAGCACATATTAACCCAGCAGTAACTTTAGCTTTAGCTCTTGAAGGAAGCTTTCCTTGGAAAGATGTGCCTGTCTATATTTTAGCTCAACTTATTGGAGCAATGATAGGCTCTGGAACGGTTTATGTCCTTTTTAAAGATCATTTCGATGCCTCAGATGATGCTGCAGGTAAACGGGCTATCTTTTGTACAGATCCAGCGATTTCGAATACATTCAGGAATTTATTAAGTGAAATTGTTGGGACTTTTGTACTCATCATCGCTGTATTTTATATCACTGGAGCAGAAATACAAAGTGAAAATGGTGTTCCCGTAGGACTTGGAGCTGTTGGCGCTATTCCCATTGCGTTTGTGGTGTGGAGCATCGGTTTATCCTTAGGAGGGCTTACAGGATATGCCATAAACCCTGCAAGAGATTTAGGGCCAAGAATTATGCACTTCCTCCTTCCTATTAAAGGAAAGACTCATAGCAACTGGTCATATTCATGGATCCCCATTATAGGACCATTTATAGGCGCAGCACTAGCTACTTTACTCCATTTAATGCTCAGCTAAAAACTACTTATGATGATTAATTTTATAAAAATAGTAGGACTTTTCATAGTCCTAATCACTACCGCCTTGTCTTACGGTCAAAGAGATTATGGGAGAATTCCAAATTTACCTAAAGATAGTTTGGAGACCGAAGAAAGCAAAGACTCCTATCGCCCATTTGAATTTAATTTAACCGTAAAAAACATGCACTTATGGCGAGGGTATCGCGTGACAGATGAAGCTATGACAGCCGCTAATTTTTATTACCAATCCAAGAATGGAAAATTTAAAGCTGGACTTTGGGGAGGTGTAGGATTTGCAGGAAATTTTACTGAATTTGACTACTACCTGTCTTACGATCACAACAACTGGACGTTTGCTATTTGGAATATCAATAATTCCACTGATTTTCCAGAGGCTCAAATTTTCAACTACGACAGAGCTGAAACCTCTCACTTTATAGATGTTTCTATAACTCATAGATTAGAACAAATCCCATTACAGTTTACTTGGAGTACGATAGTTCAAGGCCGGGATACCTATATCAATTCCAATGGCGACTTACGCAATGCTTTCACAAATTACGTAGAAGCTTCCTACATTGTGGCCGATGGTAAAGACTGGAATCTAAGTGTGTATGTAGGCGCTGCATTTTCATTTGTAAGTGATGCTCATTTTTATGGAGATGAAACCGGTTTCAACAATTTTGGACTATCTTATACCAAAAATTTAAAGATCCTAGACAAGTATACTCTTCCTTTAGCAACTACTGCCATGTGGAACAATTTACAAGATTATGGTGCTTTACAAGTCGCCGTTGATTTATTTTAACGCAGCTCACTAGATCAGAATATCGCGTCAGATCTCTTTTGATTTTGGGTTTCGAAAAATTTCAAGTGCAGAATAAGTTAGCTCAAAAATGAGCATTCACTTCAACCTTTAGCTGGGCTTTTGAGATCTAATTGAAGGCACCACGAAACAATTTGAATAGTATTTTTTAGCAGTTTTCACGTCTCTACATGAAAAAATAAAAGCCACCTTCACTAACTGAAAGGGACTTTTAAAGTTTAAAATAGTAGATATTTATTTCAATTTTACCACCAAATCATCCGAATATACCATTATTCCAGAATTTAGTATAACGTCACTCACTTCCCCGTCAGCATTAGCAGTTACAGTGGTTTCCATCTTCATAGCTTCAATAATGAATAAAGGTTGGTTCTTTTTGACCTTGTCTCCTTTTTTCACCAGAACTTCAGTTAACGAACCTTGTAGCGGAGCGCCTACCTGTTTATCATCCGATTTATCGGCTTTTTGATGAACTACTTTATCAACCTCAACACTAGTATCTCTAACGAGGATATTACGAGTTTGACCGTTAACTTTAAAGAATACAGTCACCATTCCGTCTTCATCCGTTTCACCTATTGAAACTAACGTAATCAATAGAGTTTTTCCTCTATCCAATTCCACCACAATTTCTTCACCAGGGTCCATACCGTAGAAGAAATTTTTTGTTGGAATATTGAATACACTTCCGTACTTAGTATGATGGTTATAGGCGTCTGTGAAAACTTTAGGATAGAGTTTATAGGATAAGAAATCTTCAAAATCTAAGATTCTGTCCATTTCATCGGAGAACATATCTTGGAAATCTTTAAATTCTTTTTTCAAATCTACAGGAGCTAAATGCGCGTTAGGCCGGTCTGTATAGGGCTTTTCTCCTTTTAAAATTATGTTCTGAATTTTCTTTGGGAAACCACCTACAGGCTGTCCCAAGTCTCCCTTGAAAAAGCTAACAACCGATTGAGGGAAGGATAAGTTTTCACCATTTTCCAGCACATCTTCAATAGTCAAATTATTGCTCACAAGGTATTGAGCCATATCACCCACCACTTTTGAACTTGGGGTCACTTTAATAATGTCTCCAAAAAGCAGATTTACTTTGGCGTACATATCTGTAATCTCATGGAAACGATCTGCTAAGCCTAAAGATTCTGCCTGTGGTTTAAGATTGGAATACTGTCCCCCTGGGATTTCGTGAGTATAGACTTCTCCAGTTCCAGATTTTAAGCCAGACTCAAACGGGTAGTAATAAGTTCTCACTTGCTCCCAATAGATAGAATATTCATTTAACTTTTGGGTATTGATTTTATTTTCTCTAGGATGGTATTTCATCACCTCAACCAGAGAGTTAAAGTTAGGTTGAGACGTAAGCCCAGATAATCCCCCAAGCGCCACATCAACCACATCTACGCCTGCTTCAATTGCATTCATATAAGTGGATGCTTGCATGGAAGAGGTATCGTGCGTATGTAAATGGATTGGGATTTTAATTTCAGATTTTAAGGCTGAAATGAGCTCTGTTGCTGCTTTTGGTTTTAATAAACCAGCCATATCTTTAATGGCAAGGATATGAGCCCCAGCATTTTCAAGATCTTTGGCTAGTTGTGTATAGTACTTAAGCGTGTATTTGGTTCGGTTTGGATCCATGATATCTCCCGTATAACACATGGATGCTTCTGCGAGACCTCCTGTGTTTTTTCTAACATACTCGATACAGGGAACAATGGATTTCATCCAGTTTTGAGAATCAAATATTCTAAAAATATCTACTCCATTATTCCAAGATTCAGTAACAAAACGTTCTATCAAATTGTCTGGATAGGCCGTGTAACCAACCCCATTGGAACCTCTTAGTAGCATTTGTAATAAGATATTGGGCATAGCTTCTCTAAACATACGAAGCCTTTCCCAAGGATTTTCTTTTAAAAACCGCATACACACATCGAAGGTCGCTCCTCCCCATACTTCCATACTAAAGACTTCAGGATGATCTTTGGCAAAATTGGCTGCTACTTTTTGCATATCGTAGGTTCGCATTCTCGTAGCCAACAAGCTTTGATGCCCATCTCGCATGGTGGTATCTGTATAGTGAATTTTCTTTTCGTTACTTAACCATCTAGAAAACTCTTCAGGGCCCAATTCGGTTAATAAATCTTTAGTTCCTTTCTGATAAGAACTTTTTGGTGAGCTCTTAGGCACTTCTGGGATTAAGAACCTTGGATTTTTAATCGTGTTCTTTACATCTGCATTTCCATTCACGGTAATATCTCCTAGATAATTTACCATTTTGGTCGCTCGGTTTCTCGGCTCCTTGATATCGAAAAGCTCTGGCGTATTATTGATATAGTTGACCGTGACTTTTCCTTCCCGGAAAGTGGCATCCTTTAGAATATTATCTAAAAAGGCCATATTGGTTTTAACACCTCGCACTCTAAACTCCGCTAGGGCACGACGCATTTTCTTACACGCATCGTCCAAAGTTCTACTACTTGCCGAAACTTTTACCAGCATAGAATCGAAGAACGGAGAAATCTTTACTCCTTGGTAAACACTCCCTGCATCTAGTCTTATCCCAAAACCTGAAGCACTCCTATAGGTAGAGATAATTCCATAATCTGGTTTGAAATCATTTTTTGGATCCTCTGTAGTGATTCTACATTGTACTGCAAAACCATTGATGGATACCGATTCTTGGTTAGGAATATTAATTTCTTCATCCGATAGTTTGTAGTTATCGGCTATGTATAATTGTGTTTTGATGAGGTCTACTCCTGTGACCACTTCTGTGACTGTATGCTCTACTTGCACCCGAGGATTCACTTCTATAAAGTAAATGCTGCCATCATCATCCACAAGGAATTCTACCGTACCAATGTTGTTATAATTTACAGCTTTACAAATTTTGATAGCATAGCCGTAGAGTTTGTTCTTAACGGTTTCATCCAAGTCTTTGGAAGGTGCAAATTCAATAACTTTTTGATAGCGTCTTTGCACAGAACAATCCCTTTCAAATAAATGGAGGGTGTTTCCAAAATTATCTGCGACAATTTGTATTTCAATATGCTTTGGATTTTCGATGAATTTCTCCAAAAACACCGTTTCGTCACCAAAGGCATTTTTGGCCTCTCTTCTAGATTCACCATAAGCTTTTTCCAGCTCCCCCATGCTTCTCAGCACTCTCATACCTCGTCCGCCGCCACCAGAAGCTGCCTTGAGCATTAAAGGAAAACCAATTCGCCCAGCTTCCTCCGTTGCGATCTCTAAGGTGTCTAAATCTTTTTTATTGCTTTCTATAATAGGGACATCATTTTTAATCGCCACTTTTTTGGCGGTGACTTTGTCTCCTAAGGACTTCAGTACATCCACTTTAGGGCCCACAAATATGATATCATTATCGGCACAGGCTTGAGCAAATTTTGCATTTTCAGAAAGAAATCCATAGCCAGGGTGGATAGCGTCTACGCCATTCTCCTTAGCAACCCGAATAATCTCCTCAATATCTAAGTAAGGTTTTAAAGGTTCCTTATCATCTCCAACTTGATAAGATTCATCTGCCTTATATCTGTGTAAAGAATACCTATCTTCGTACGTATAAATACCAACAGTTCTTATACCAATTTCTGTACAAGCGCGAAAAATTCTTATAGCGATTTCGCCTCTGTTAGCAACTAAAACTTTTTTGATGTTCATTCTGTTTATCTTTAATTTGAAAATAATTCAGCTCGGCTTTAAAGTTATTAAATAAATTGGTGAGCCCTATTTTTATTATTAATTTTTTAGAAAAAAAGAGATGAATTCTTTAGTAAATCCCTTATGAAAAATGCCTTGCTTACCCTAAATCATAAAGAACACACACTTTCTCAACTCACCAAAAAAGGAAAGATCAACCTTATTTTATTCTATAACACCTATTGCTTAGGTTGCACAGGAAGAGCAATTCCCTTTGCCTTCGAGCTTACTCAGCAGTTTCCAGAACTAAATTTAATCGTTATTCATACCAATTTTGGGAAACAGTCGTTTTCCAAGGTCGAAATTTTAGACATATTTACAACTAAGGCTTCCCCTTTTGAAATATACATCGATCCACATCAAAAGGTTTACGATCACTTTAAGGCAGAAGGGACGCCACACTGGATTGTTTTGGATAAAGAATTAGAAATTTTTAGAAGTATATTTGGCTCCCAACAACAATCTCAACAAAGGCTTTGGTATGCTTTAGAGTCTTTAAAGGATTAATTTTCAAAACACTCTATTTGTCTCTTGTTCTTGTATTTCCACGCTCTAGTTAAGCCTAAAGTAGTGGATGACTCACTTTTTTCATTTCTAAATTTTACAACACAATCATTAGTTTTAAAGAAGTTTTAGGCTTACACATTTTCGCTTTATGATAAATCTTCTTAAAAACAATTTTTTACCATTTAAAATGTCTGATTTAAATGTTCGATGCTTAATTCTCAATATACTGGATTTATTAGATGTTAATAATCTTAAGACTCCTTGCGGGCTCGAATTTAATGTCTGTTGTTCTTTTAGAGATAAGTTGAAATCCATGAAGTTTATATATTCGTTTACACTTTAGACAAAAATCGTTTTTTCAATATAATTTATGTGAAGGAAAAAATATTCCTTCACCTTTTCGCTATTACACTCAAAAAATTTATTTCAAGTCTTCTCTTTTTAGCATGGAATAAAAGATATAATTTACTAATTTTGTCATAAAGATTATTAATATTTTATTAAATATAAAGGGCTATTAAAACAGATATTAACACAATAGTATTACTGTGCTTCTCTATATTTTTTTGGAGTTGCACGAATGAAACTAATCGAGAGGAAAAATCTTTTTTATTTGAGGAAATTCCTATAGAAAAAAGTAAGCTCGATTTTCGTAATATGGTTACTGAGGATTCCGAACACAACATTATCAACTATATTTATTACTACAATGGCGGGGGTGTTGCAGCCGGCGATATTAATAGTGATGATTTACCAGATTTGTTTTTTGTTGCTAACACAGGTGAGAATAAACTCTTTATAAACAAAGGTAATCTAGAATTTGAAGACATCTCAGAACAAGCCAATATTCAAGGAAATGCAAGTTGGAATACTGGTGTAACCATGATAGATATTAACAACGATGGATTATTGGATATTTACGTTTGCGCTGTTTCAGGATTATTAGATTTTACTGGTCATAACGAACTTTTCATTAATAATGGCGATGGTACATTTACAGAAGACGCCAAATCTTATGGTTTAGATTTTAAAGGTTACTCAACCCAATCTTACTTTTTCGATTATGACAAAGATGGTGATTTGGACGTCTATATTGTGAATCACGCTGTACATACAAACTTATCTCACGGAAGAGCGGATTTAAGAAATGATAGAACTGCCAATGTTGGTGATGTTTTGTTAAGAAATGACAATGGTAAATTTACAGATGTTAGTGATTCTGCTAATATTTATGGTGGTATTAACGGTTACGGTCTCAGTGCTTCTATTGCGGATTTCAATAATGACGGTTGGGATGATATCTATGTTTGTAATGACTTTCATGAAGATGATTATTATTACATAAATAACCAAGATGGTACATTCAAAGAAAGTCTCGATGAAGCCTTTACCACTATTAGTAGATTTTCTATGGGCAGCGATGCTGCAGATATAAACGGCAACGGTTACCAAGATCTTATAACCTTAGATATGCTTCCGAAAGAAGAACGTGTTTTAAAGGAAACTGAAGGCGATGATGCTATGTTTAACATGCAGGCACATCTAAAAAAGTTGGGGTACAAAGACCAGTTCTCTAGGAATATGTTGCAGATAAATCAAACTGGAGACTATTTTATAGAAACTGCACTCTTAAATAAAGTTGCAGATACAGATTGGAGTTGGGCGCCTTTATTTGCTGATTTTAATAACGATACGCATCAAGATTTATTTATTTCAAATGGTATTTTAAGAAGACCAAATAGTTTGGATTTTAAAAAATATGTCTCAAGTGCTTTCAAAGGCAGAGAAGAAAGTGAGGGTCTAGAATGGCTATACAATTCCATTGACAAAATGCCAAGTGGTAAAGTAGCCAATGAAATTTTTGAAGGCAATTCTGAAATATTCAAGAATCAAACTGGAAATTGGATTAAAAATGAGCCACAGCTTTCCAATGGGGCAATTTACGTTGATTTGGATCTTGATGGTGATTTAGATCTGGTGACTAATAATTTTAACCAAGCAGCCTCTATTTTTAAAAATACTACGAACGGAAAGGCAAATTATCTTGACTTGAAATTCGAATATAAATCAACTAATAAAGAGGGGGTTGGTTCAAAGGCTCTAGTTTACAGCAATGGCAAGTCTCAATTAAAGCAACTATATAAATCAAGAGGGTTTTTATCTTCTGTTGAAGCTAAATTACATTTTGGCCTTGGCAAAACTAGTAAAATTGATTCTGTAAAAGTAATTTGGCCTAATAATGAATACATCGTAATTAAACAACCCGAGGCTAATGCTGCACTAAATGTAGTTTACCAAGAAGGTGGTCAGATTTATGATTATAGTAAAAATAAAGAAAAAAATATTATATTTAAAAAAGAAGACTTCATAAACTTTACTCACAAGGAAGATAATTATAACGATTTTGCTGAGGAAAAACTTATTCCATATAAAGTGTCTACTCTAGGTCCTGCTTTTGCTCTAGGAGATATAGATGATAATGGTTTTGAGGATATTTACATAGGAAATTCGGTCGGTAAACCCGCAATACTAATGCTTAATAACGGTTTGTCTTTTGAAAAGTCTGACCAACCTGAATTTATTGAAGATATTAATTTTGAAGACAATAGTGCCCTGTTTGTTGATGTAGATAATGATGGTGACTTGGACTTATATGTAGCATCTGGTGCCAATAAAAGCCCTAAATATAAAACGGATCGTTTATATTTAAATAATAACGGTAAGTTCACCAAAAAAGAAGGTTTAGTGCCAGAAGATCAATTCATTACCTCTACAGTAATTGCATACGATTATGATGCTGATGGGGATCAGGATTTATTCATTGGAAATTATTCTCAATTGGGAAATTTTGGTTTGATGGTAGATTCCTACATATTAGTAAACAACGGAAGTGGTCATTTTGAAAAAGATCAAAACTTCAAACTAACTTCTAAAGTAACTGATGCAAAATGGTATGATATTAATGAAGATGGGATAAAGGATTTAATCATAACAACAGAATGGGATCATCCTTATATTTTTATTAATGAGGAAGGAAAATTGAGGGAAATGAAGCTCCCAAATGAGCTCAACGGATTGTGGCAAACTGTAACAATGTATGATTTTGATAAAGATGGAGATAAAGATATATTATTTGGAAATTGGGGACTAAACACCAAATTCAACCTCAATTTTGATGGTCCTTTGATGATGTATCATTCAGATTTTGATAAAAATGGTGTAGAGGAAAGTATTTTGGCCTATAATAATGATGGAAAATATTATCCTTTAAACACTAAAGACGAACTTTCTTCTCAAATGAATGTCATCAGTAAAATTTTTACAGACCACAAAAGTATGGCTGGAAAAACTATTGAAGAAGTCATAACTAAAGGGTCTTTAAAACAGGCTAAAAGTTATAAAGTTGAGACATTAGCTTCTGGTTATTTATTGAATGAGAATGGGAAATTTGATAAGTTTATTCCTTTCGATAAAGACTTTCAATTAGCTCCTATAACTAGTTTTTTAGAGTTACAGCTTAAAAATGAAAATCAACTAGTTGTTGGTGGAAATTCCTTTAGAGTAAACACTTACCATGGCGCTTATAGTGCTTTAAAAGGACTTTTAGTCAAGGGCAAAGACCGCTATAATTTTGTCTCTGAATTTGGTATAGAACCATTCCATGACCAGATTAAAAAAATTGAAAGTCTGAAAATGAAAAGTTTCAACTTACTAATAGTTGTTTCTAATGACGGTGCATTAAGATGTTACTCCTATTAAATCTATAATATTTAAAATTAATTACTAAATGAAGGTAAAACGCTTACTTCTATTTTTACTTATCCTCTCTTGCTTGACTTCTTGTGAAGTAGAAAATGAGCCTATTATAATCCAAAGTGAAGATTATCACAATGCCATTGACAAACTTACAGAAGTAATGGTCCACGACATATTTTCTCCACCAGCAGCAAGTAGGTTGTATGTCTATCCTAGTATCGCGGCATATGAAACTCTCAATCAAAACAGTGAAGAATATCTGTCTTTAGCAACTCAACTCAATGGCTTAAAGCCCCTTCAGATTACTTCATACAAAGATAATATCAACTTAAATCTAGCAGCCTTAATTGCTTATCTAAATGTCTCTGAAGAGATGGTATTTAGCAAAGAAATATTTACAAATTATAAAGATAGTTTGTATACTTATTGGGACAACAACAACAAAAAAGAGTTTAGAGCCGCGAGGTCTTATGCCGAAGAAGTTTCTAGTCAAATTATCAAGTGGATGAAAGAGGATAGGTACGATAAAACTCGTACTATGTCAGTTTATAATATTTATTCAGATGATCCCTCCGTTTGGCAACCCACTCCTCCAGCCTATATGAATGGCATTGAGCCACACTGGAACAAATTGAGACCCTTTACTTTGGACTCAGCTTCTCAATTTAAACCTGCTCCACATCCCGATTTCTCATTGGAACCCGATAGTCAGTTTTATAAGGAACTAATGTCAGTTTATAAAATCAATAATGATATAAGAGAAAAAGGTAATGAGAGCGAAGAAATTGCTATAGCTCGCTTTTGGGATTGCAACCCTTTTGTTTCTGTAAACAAGGGTCACTATATGTTTGCAGAAAAAAAAATAACTCCAGGTGCTCATTGGATTGGTATTTGTAAAATTGCTTGTGAAAAAAATCAGACCGATTTTAAAAAGACCGTATACGCTCAGACCAAAACATCTATTGCTATAGCAGATGCTTTTATAAGTTGTTGGGATGAAAAGTATCGCAGTAATTTAGTTAGGCCTGAAACCCTTATCAATAAATACATAGACCCAGATTGGTTGCCAATATTACAAACACCCCCATTTCCTGAATATACAAGTGGACATTCCGTGGTTTCTAGTTCTGCTGCTGAAGTGCTAACAACTATTTTTGACGATGATTTTGAATTTTTAGATACAACTGAAATACCTTATGGCTTGCCCGCTAGGTTTTTTAAATCCTTTAAGTCTGCTGCAGATGAAGCTATTATTAGTAGAGTTTTTGGTGGTATTCATTATGAATCTGCCGTTTACGAGGGAAAATCTCAAGGCATTTTAGTAGGCAAATTTGTGGATCAAAAAATTCAATTTTTGAAGTTTAACGATAAAGATAAGTCTCAGTAAAATTAAAATATTCGTCAATATTTCATACTAATTTTGGGAAACAGTCGTTTTCCAAGGTCGAAATTTTAGACATATTTACAACTAAGGCTTCCCCTTTTGAAATATACATCGATCGACATCAAAAGGTTTACGATCACTTTAAGGCAGAAGGGACGCCACACTGGATTGTTTTGGATAAAGAATTAGAAATTTTTAGAAGTATATTTGGCTCCCAACAACAATCTCAACAAAGGCTTTGGTATGCTTTAGAGTCTTTAAAGGATTAATTTTCAAAACACTCTATTTGTCCCTTGTTCTTGTATTCTCAGGCTCTAGTTAAGCCTAAAGTAGTGGATGTGTTTTAGAATATCTAAAAACGTACAAGCTTCAACTTTTTAAATACCAAGCCCTGCTAGGGATTTAAAAAGCACATTAAGTTTACAAAGGTTTTGCATTCAAAAATTACAGTAAATTCATTTATTTCTTAAAAGTTTTCCTAAAATTTACTTTATTTGTTTATTGAATGAGTGTAACAAATCTCAGATTAACCAACTAACCTTCAAAGTTTCACTATGAACATAAAACAATTCCTAAGTTTAGAATGGAAGCAATTTCGACGATCTTCTTTCTTTGAAAAAGGATTAGTTATAAAAATTTTGATGTTACTCGCGGCTTTATATTTTGCCAGCATAGCGATTTTGGCAGGGGTAGGAGTCTTCTTTATTTTCAAAAAAACCTTACCAGAAGAAGACCCTTTCAAAATGATCAACAACTTTTTAATCTACTGGGTTATAGGAGACTTGGCGCTAAGGTACTTTCTTCAACAATTACCAGTGCTGAATATCAAACCCATGTTGATTTTACCTATAAAAAGAAATGCGGTGATTCGCTTTTTATTATTGAAAACCTCCTTTTCGTTTTTTAATATTTTACCACTGCTTTTTTTTATTCCATTAGCCATTGTAATCATCGTTCAAGGTTATTCTCCATTCATGGTCGTGCTTTGGTTTTTGAGCATCCTCTCAATAAGCTTTAGCATTAACTTTCTAAATTTCATTCTGAATAAAAACAATCCTATTTTTTATGGAGTTATTGCCTTTCTAGCTTTAATTTCTGGAATGCAATATTTTGGAATTTTTGATATATCCCAGTATTTGGGGGTTGTCTTTTATTCTTTTTATAGTTTGGGGTATACACTTATTATTCCCGTATTCTTGGTCATTCTGCTATTCAAGGCTAATTACAGAATGCTTAAAAAGAATTTTTATGTGGACGGTGCAGTTCAGGGTAAAAAGGAAAGCTTCAGTAATTACAATTTAGAATTTCTGAATAAATTCGGAAAGTTGTCTATCTTTTTGAAAAACGATATAAAGATGATTACAAGAAATGCAAGGCCTAAACAAGTCTTGCTTATGTCCTTCTTCTTCTTGTTTTATGGATTGATTTTTTATACCCAAGATACTTACAGAGACCTCCCAATTGTTTTGGCATTTGCCTCTATTTTTGTCACGGGAGGGTTTCTTATTTCATTCGGTCAGTTGGTTCCCTCTTGGGATAGTGAATACTATAAGTTGATGATGAGCCAAAATATTTCTTACAAAAAATACTTGGAGTCCAAGTGGTATTTAATGGCCCTTGCTTGTGCAGCTTCCTTTGTGTTGAGTGCGCCTTATATTTATTTTGGTTGGGATATTTTTGCCATGATTGCTGCGGGGGCTTCTTTTAATATTGGGCTTAACTCTTTCATCACCCTTTACGGGGGAGCATTGAACAGAGTGCCTATAGAGCTTAATCAAAAAGCCAAAGCCTTTAGCAATACCCAAGGCTTTAATCCCACCCAACTTCTTATGAGTCTGCCTAAGCTTCTTGGCCCTATGCTTATTTTCTACATCCCTTATAAACTTATCAACTTCAATGCTGGCATCATTGCTTTAGCATTGAGTGGAGTCTTAGGCTTAGTCTTTAAGTCTTACTTTCTAAACCTTATAGAAAAGGTATATCAAAAGACCAAATACAAAACTATTTCAGCTTTTTCAGAAAAAAAATAAAACATATATATGGAAACCATTATCCACGTTCAAGACTTATCCAAAAGTTATAATGCAGATAAAATATTAGACATAGAGTCCCTAGATATTCCCAAAGGTCAAAGTTTTGGTTTGGTAGGAAACAACGGTGCAGGAAAAACAACTTTCTTTAGTTTGTTATTGGACCTTATCCCACCAACTACTGGACAAATAGAAAGCAAAGGCATCATCGTTAATCAAAGTGAAGAATGGAAGCCTTTTACCTCGTCATTTATAGATGAGAGTTTTTTGATTGGCTATCTTACTGCTGAAGAATATTTTTATTTTATTGGAGATCTAAGAAATACTTCTAAAGCAGAGGTGGATGAACTTTTGAGTGAATTTGAAGATTTTTTCCATGGCGAAATATTGAATCAAAAGAAATACTTGAGAGACCTTTCTAAGGGAAACCAGAAGAAAGCCGGAATAGTAGCGGCGCTTATAGGTCAACCAGAGATCGTGATTTTGGATGAGCCTTTTGCAAATTTAGATCCCACAACACAGATTCGGCTTAAAAGAATCATCAAAGACCTCTCTTCTCAAAATCATGTTACGGTACTTATTTCAAGTCACGACTTGATGCATGTGACCGACGTTTGTGAACGTATAGTTGTTCTGGATAAAGGACAAGTTGTAAAAGATATGAAAACCAGTGAGGCCACTTTGAAGGAGCTTGAACTTTACTTTGAGAGGTAACCTCTTTATTTTCAATTTCTGAGATAAAATGCATTTATATTTACCAAAACATACGATTTTCTTGCAAATCAAGTTATTAATATCTTAGAATTGTATATGCGATTAAAACTACCTTTATATCTCCTTGTTGGAATACTCATTCTGGTTTCTTGTTCAAGAAAAAAGGATAAATTCTTGAATAAGAATTTTCATGCCATGACGACTTACTACAATATAGTGTATAACGGTAATCTGGAGTTAGATCAAGGTCAGCGGGAGGTTGAAGCGGCATATATCGAAGACTATTGGAAGGTGTTGCCGGTTGAACGTATGGCCACAAAACAGAATCCTAAAAAGAAAAATAGTACCTCAGAAAATTCTTCTTTTGAAAATGCTGAAGAAAAAGCGACTAAATCTATTCAAAAGCACTCCATGTACATGGGAGGAAAAGAATACAACCCACAAATAGATGAGGCTTTCTTGCTTTTGGGTAAAGCACGGTATTACGATCAGCGTTTTGTGCCCGCTAAAGATGCTTTTAGTTTTATTTTGAATCACTATCCAGAAAGCTCTACCATCAACGAAGCCAAAATTTGGGTTGAAAAAGTAAATTTGAGACTGGAGTATTTTGAAATGGCTATCGTTAATCTAACTGAATTGGTCAATACGACTCAGCTTACCCCATTAGAGAGCTATGAAGCTACCTCCACACTAGCCCAAGCTTTCATTGCTGAAGACCAAACTCGCCAAGCTCTATCGCCGCTTAGTATTGCAATACAGAATGCTCCAGATGACGAAAAGAAGGGAAGGTTATTGTATATCAAAGGGCAACTGTATTCTTTACTAGGCCAGAAGGATAGCGCAAGAGTTAGTTTTGATGAGGTTATAGCTTTAAATAGAAATTCACCAAGGCGTTATATGATTCACTCTGAGTTGGAGAAACTGAAGCTTCAAGATTTAGATAATGCACTTTGGTATGAAACGGAGTTGGCATTTCAGGAGCTAGCAGAAAACAGAGAAAATAGACCTTTTTTAGACTTTATTTATTACGATAATGCGATGTTCAACTTAGCAAAGGACTCTACTGAACTTGCTGTAGAACGTTTCAATAAATCTTTAAAGCAGCAACCTAACGATAAGTATCTAAAAAGTCAAAATTATGTCAACTTGGGAGAGATTTATTTTGATAAATCTTCCTACGAAACCTCAGGAAAATATTACGATAGCACCTTAACCAATCTTGTGAACGGTAGTCGAGAATACAGACAAGTGAAACGAAAGCGAGAAAATTTGGAAGACGTTATCACTTTTGAAAAAATCGCTAAAGAAACCGATAGTATCCTCAACTTAGTAAAAGCACCCGAGGAAGAACGCATCGCAATATTCAAAAGCTATATTGAAAAACTCAAAGAAGAAGAAAAAAGTGTATTTGCCAATAAAAGTTCCTCTTCGATTATTAATTCTAGGTTCGGTAGGCAAAAAAGTCAGATTGGCGGTGGACAAGTTAACTCGACCACTTTTTATTTTTACGATATTACTCAAAAACAAAGAGGGGAAGAGTCCTTTAGAAAAATCTGGGGAGATATAGAATTGGCAGACGACTGGAGAAGTAACTCTACTCAGAAAAAACTTTTAGACACTAAGGAAGACATAGTTCAGGAAGATCGCTTACGACCAGAGTACGATCCCCAAACTTATATTGCGATGATCCCTACAGACCAAAAAGTGATTGATAGCATTTCAGACGAAAGAAACCTTGCTTATTATCAACTGGGAATCATCTATAAAGAAAAGTTTAAAAAATATGACTTGGCGATTTCAAAACTCGAGACCTTACTTCAAAGTAATCCTGAAGAGCGTTTAATCTTACCTTCCAAATACTATCTTTTCAAAATATATGATGATCTAGGAAATACCAAACAAGCAAATTCTTGGAAAACTGATATTTTAAACAATCATTCAGATTCTAGATATGCCAGTATTTTAAGAAATCCAGAAGCCTATCGAAACGATGCGAATAACCCACAGAATATTTATTCTAGACTTTACAAAGATTATAAATCTGGTCAATATCAGCAGACGCTGGATGAAATAGAGACCTATACAAAGGTGTTTGTAGGAAACTCCATCTTGCCAAAACTAGAATTGCTGAAAGCTAGAATTCTTGCAAAACTTGAAGGAGCTTTAGCATACCAAAAAGCGCTTAATTATGTGGCCTTAACTTATCCACAGTCCAAAGAAGGGAAATATGCTCAAAAACGATATACGGAACTAGAGCGAAAACCTTTTTCGACTGATTTTGACTTCAAGAAAGATCCTGGAGATCAATATATTTTAGTTTATAATTTTTTTAATGATAATATTGAAGAATCAAAATACGAAGAGTTCAAGTCAGATTTGGCCTTAGCTATTGAGGATGAAAGCGGTTTGGAATTGACCTTAAGTGAAGAAATTTATGATCAAGATCAAACTTTAGTTACTATTAAAGGTCTTAAAAGTAAATTAGGGGCACAAGGCTTAGCAGAAAAGTTTATTAATAATGCTAAAGTGAACAAAAATTTCACTTATTTTGTGATATCGCAGAAAAATTATAAAATTGCTCAGATCAACAAAAATCTGGACGAGTTTTTAAACAAAACTAATTAATATGTTTTCAGAAAAAAATAAACCCGTGAACAACTCAGACTTAACAAAAGAACAGAACAAAATTGCTCAAGGAACCGTTTTTAAGGGAAGTATAGAGTCCCAAGGCAGCTTTCGAATAGAGGGCAAAGTCATAGGAAATATTACAACTCCAGGAAAAATTGTCGTTGGTAAAACGGGCTATATCGAAGGAGAGATAGACTGTGAGAATGCCGATTTTGAGGGCGAATTTAAAGGACAGTTAAAGGTTAAATCTCTATTGACGCTAAGAGCTACTGCTAAGATCGAAGGGGATGTATTTGCAGATAAGCTTTCTATTGAGCCTGGAGCTAGCTTTAATGCGACTTGTAGTATGAAAGGGGCTGTAAAATCTTTCACTGAAAATGCCAAAAAAGAGCGATCGGCCTAAATCTTGGCTTTATTTTTCTGGACTAGGTTTACAAATGGCAGTAACTATTGCTGGTTCCGTTTTTTTGGGAATCTGGCTAGATGACACCTTTATGGAATCTTCAAAATTGTTTACGATTATTATATCTCTTTTAGGTATATTTATTTCTATGATTCATGTCATCACTTCATTAAAACACTTTAAGGATTAGACTTTTTATGAAAAAAAAATTACAAAATCCTTACGTTTCTATTTTTCTGTTTTCAGCTGTTATTCTCTTGATCCATTATTCGATAGATTTAGTTTTTAAGGTTGTCACTTATTACTCCTTGTTTTCTATTTATGTATTTCATATTATTTCTGCACTTGCAGTAGCAGCGATTGTTCAATTGGTATATAAAAAATCCCAAGATCATGCAGGCTTTGCTTTTATGGGGACTAGCCTTTTAAAAATGCTAGCAGCGATTTTATTTCTATTACCAGGATTTCTATCGGATGATAAACCAAGTTTTACCAATATTTTAAATTTCTTTATTCCTTATTTCGTGTTCTTGATTTTTGAAGCCATCCAGGTCATCAAGCTTATCAATCAAAAGGAAACTCCAGTAAATTGATTTTTTAAATTCCTCATTGAGTGTTTAATCTGCTTACTTGCTGTTTGGCTCGCCGAGATTTGCTAGTAAAATGTAATTTTTTCTAAATTCACATCTCACGAGCTTGCCCAAATAGTGGTGATTTGTGCCTAAAAAATAGTTTTTCGTCAGAGAGCAAATATTTTTTTAAAGCTTTCATTTAAAATTAAAAAGTAAAAACTTACATTTGCACGAAATTTCGAATTGATACTAAGTCAACTATTTATGGCAACACACAAATCTTCAAAGATTACAGTGGCTTTAATGCTAATGCTCATTCTGAATTCCTTTGCTTCATTCGCTCAGCTAGACACTGAGGGGGTTGTTGATGAAAGCTTCAACCCAACAGAAATGATAATGCATCACATCGGTGATTCTCATGGGTGGCATTTTTTTGGTGAAGGGGAAGATTCTTTTACATTGCCATTACCAGTCATACTTTGGACAGATGAAGGGATTGCCACTTTTATGTCGAGTGAATTTCATCATGATGTCGAAGGAGAGTATGTTGTTGATGCTAATGGTCAGAAATTTGTAAACTACCACGAAAAAATTTATGTCTTAAACGAGGGTGAAGAAACTTTGAAATATGATGAAGAAGCTCACGCTGCGCTTAATGCAAATGCTACTTTCGATATTTCAATTACCAAAAACGTAGCTTCAATGCTTCTTACAGTAGTCTTGATGTTTATCCTTTTTATAGGCTTGGCAAACCATTATAAAAAATCAAAATCGGCTCCCAAAGGCTTTAAAAATATCCTTGAAACTTTAGTCATTTTTGTTCGTGATGAAATTGCACGACCACAGATTGGCGAAAAGAAATTCATGAAATTCATGCCCTTCTTATTAACGGTATTTTTCTTTATTTGGATTACAAATTTATTGGGCTTACTACCAGGAGCAGCAAACGTCACTGGTAATATTTCTGTGACTGTTGCATTAGGGTTGTTTACTTTAGCAATTATTATAGTGAATGGAAGTAAAGACTATTGGCAGCACGTTTTTTGGATGCCAGGTATTCCAACTGCAGTAAAACCAATTTTGGCCATTGTCGAAATTCTAGGAGTCTTTATAAAACCAATCGCGCTTATGATTCGTTTGTTTGCGAATATAACGGCGGGTCACATTATTATTTTAAGTCTAATAGGGTTGATATTTATATTAGAAAATGCGGGAGTCGCGTTCATATCTGTCCCCTTTGCCGTCTTTATTACAGTTTTAGAATTATTAGTTGCATTTTTGCAAGCATTTATATTTACCTTATTGTCAGCTCTCTTTATAGGGATGGCAGTGCAAGAACATGAACATCATTAATCTTTAATTTTTAATATTTATTTACTATGGAATTATTACACGTAGGTATTGCAGCTTTAGGAGCTGGTTTAGCAGTTTTAGGAGCAGGAATTGGTGTTGGTAAAATCGGTGGGTCCGCAATGGAAGCTATCGCTCGCCAACCAGAAGCTTCTGGAAAAATTCAAACCGCAATGATTATTGCTGCTGCACTTGTAGAGGGTGTTGCTCTTTTTGGAGTAGTTGCCGCTCTATTAGGTGTGTTGACCACTTAAAATGATGATAAACCCTCATACCCAACGGTTGGTTGGATGAGGGTTTTAATTTTTAGAATTTAAAACACTTATCATATATGGATTTAATTACTCCTGACTACGGATTATTTGTTTGGCAAGTTGTTGTCATGATTGTCCTTATTTTCTTACTAACTAAGTTTGCTTGGAAGCCAGTGATGAAGGCTGTTGGAGAAAGAGAAGCTTCGATTAATGATGCCTTAGATTCCGCAGAGAAAGCAAAAGAGGAAATGGCCAATCTGAAAGCAGATAACGAGAAATTGCTTCAGCAAGCCAGAGCAGAAAGAGATGAAATGCTAAAAGAGGCTCAAGACATGAAAAAATCTATCATTTCTGAAGCTACAGAAGATGCTAATGAAAAGGCTGAGAGAATTCTTGAAAAAGCTCAAATCACTATTCAAAGTGAAAAAAAGCAGGCTTTATTTGAAATCAAATCTCAGGTTGCAGAATTATCCGTTCAAATTGCAGAAACAGTTGTGAAAAAGCAATTGGACGATAAGAAAGAGCAAATGGCTTTGGTTAACAAAATGCTAGACGACGTTAAACTTAACTAACAATATCCTATGGGAAGTAGAGCGGCAGGAAGAAGATACGCCAAGGCAATTATAGAATTAGCACAAGAGGAGAATTTAGAAGATAAAATTCTCAAGGACTTTACGCTTATCCATTCTACAATCGATGAGAATAAGGACTTGAAGTTGATGTTATCTAGTCCACTAATCGAAGTGATTAAGAAGCAATCTGTTCTTTTAGAGGTGTTCAAATCAGTTCAACCTCTAGTTCAAAAGCTCATAAAAACACTCGCGACCAACAATCGCGTTGCGATTTTAGAAGAGATATCTGAAGAATATATTTCGCTTTACAACACACAGCATCATATCCAATATGCATCTGTGGTTACAGCTGTCGAGATGACTAAAGATATCGAAGAAAAAGTTCAGAATAAAATTAAAGAAATAACCGGATATACAGCAAATCTAACCAACCAAGTCGATGAATCTATACTTGGTGGATTTGTACTCAGATTGAAAGACCTTCAATTTGATGCAAGTGTATCTACTAGTCTTAACCGATTCAAAAGACAATTATTATAATATTAAACGGTATGGATTTACCATTTAACACACAATAAATTATGGCTGAAGTAAACTCTGCTGAAGTTTCAGCAATCTTAAAAAAACAAATCTCTGGATTCGAATCTGAATCTTCACTAGACGAAGTAGGAACAGTTCTTCGTGTTGGAGATGGTATTGCCAATGTGTACGGGTTAGCCAACGCACAGTTAGGTGAGCTTGTTGAATTTGAGGGAGGACTTAACGGTATGGTACTTAACCTAGAGGAAGACACTGTTGGTGTGGTTCTTTTAGGAAAGTCTAATGATATTAATGAAGGAGACTCTGTTAAGCGAACTAAGAAAATATCTTCTATCCAAGTGGGTGAAGGTATTGTTGGTCGCGTGGTTAATACCTTAGGTGAAACCATCGACGGTAAAGGAGAGATTGAAGGAGAAACTTTCTTGATGCCTATCGAAAGAAAAGCGCCCGGAGTTATTTATAGAGAGCCTGTTACAGAACCAATGCAAACGGGGATCAAATCTATAGATGCTATGGTGCCTGTAGGTCGTGGACAAAGAGAATTGGTGATTGGTGATAGACAGACGGGTAAAACTTCTGTATGTATCGATACCATTCTTAACCAAAAAGAATTTTACGATAAAGGAGAGCCAGTTTATTGTATCTACGTAGCGATTGGACAGAAAGCGTCTACAGTGGCTGGTATTGCAAATCTTCTAGAAGAAAGAGGTGCATTAGCCTATACGACTATTGTTGCTGCCAACGCATCAGATCCTGCTGCTATGCAGGTGTATGCCCCACTAGCTGGAGCTGCAATTGGTGAATATTTTAGAGATACGGGTCGTCCAGCTTTGATTATATACGATGATTTATCTAAGCAAGCTGTTGCTTACCGTGAAGTGTCATTACTATTGAGAAGACCTCCAGGTCGTGAAGCCTATCCTGGTGATGTTTTCTATCTTCACTCCAGATTATTGGAGCGTTCTGCAAAAATTATCAATGATGATACTATTGCAAAACAAATGAACGATTTACCCGAAGCTTTAAAAGGAAAAGTAAAAGGAGGCGGTTCTTTAACGGCACTTCCTATTATTGAGACCCAAGCTGGTGATGTTTCTGCTTATATTCCTACCAATGTGATTTCGATTACAGATGGCCAGATTTTCTTAACGTCAGATTTATTTAATTCTGGGGTAAGACCGGCAATTGATGTGGGGATTTCAGTATCTCGTGTGGGAGGTTCTGCTCAAATTAAATCCATGAAAAAAGTAGCTGGTACTTTAAAATTAGACCAAGCTCAATATAGAGAATTAGAAGCTTTTGCTAAGTTTGGATCAGACTTAGATGCTTCGACTCAAAATACGATTGAAAAAGGAAAACGCAACGTTGAAATTCTAAAGCAATCGGAGGCCAGCCCTTACGCTGTTGAAGATCAAATCGCTATTGTTTTTGCAGGAACCAAAAACTTGATGAGGGATGTTCCTGTCAACAAGATTAAAGAATTCGAAAAAGATTATCTGTCTTTCTTAAACGGCAAGTACCGTGACGTCTTAGACCAATTGAAAGCGGGTAAACTAACTGATGAAATTACAGATGCACTCACAAGTGCTGCTAAAGAAATTTCCTCAAAATATAAAGCATAAAGCTTAATTTATGGCTAATTTAAAGGATTTAAGGAGTAGGATAACTTCGGTATCATCTACGATGCAGATTACAAGTGCCATGAAGATGGTTTCTGCTGCTAAGTTGAGCCGTGCACAAAATGCAATTGAGGACATGCGTCCTTATGCTGAGAAGCTCAATGAGCTTCTGCAAAGCTTAAGCGCATCTTTAGATAGCGATACAAATAGTCCTTACTCTAACGAAAGAGAAGTCAATAATGTATTAATTATTGCTATTTCTTCCAATAGAGGCTTGGCGGGTGCGTTTAATACAAACATTATCAAACGCGTAAGAAATCTGTCCTCTGAAGGATATCCAGGGAAGTCGATTAAAATTCTTCCTATCGGTAAAAAAGCGGGAGATATTCTTCGCAAATCCTTCGATATGGAGAAATCTTACAACACTGTGTATGATGATCTCTCCTATGATGCTGTTGCAGAAATTGCTGAACACCTAATGGATTTATTTAAAACTCATAAGTTCGATAAGATTGAATTGGTGTACAACAGCTTCAAAAATGCAGCCACCCAAATTATTACGACAGAACAATTTTTACCCATAAAACCTGCAAGCCAAAGTGCTGGAGAAGCTATGTCTAAGGACTATATATTCGAACCTAATAAAGCAGAAATTGTAGAAGATTTAATTCCTAAGTCTTTGAAGATTCAATTGTTTAAAGCGATTAGAGATTCTGTAGCTTCAGAACATGGGGCTAGGATGACAGCGATGCATAAAGCTACCGACAATGCTACAGAGTTGAGAGACGATCTTAAGTTGTCTTACAACAAAGCTAGGCAAGCTTCTATTACTAATGAGATTTTGGAAATCGTAGCAGGTGCAGAAGCGCTCTCGGATAGCTAATATTCTTTAAGATGAATACAACAAAACCTCTGTAAAGGGGTTTTGTTGTATATAAAAATCAAGCAAGTTATTTTCTTCTTGTTGACCTAATAATAAAATGTAATTTTGACGTTTTACCTTTAAATTTTGATATTGAGAACAGACTATCCTTACTTTGCTATAATAATCCTTTCTTTTTTAGTAATGACTTCTTGCAATGAAGATGTCGAAAAGGTATCCAAAAAGGAAACTATTCAATTGGAAGTTGAGAAAAAACCTGAGCCAAAAGTATATGGGTTTAAGTTGAGTGATTTTGAAGTTATTCTGGATACAGTAAAACGGGGCGAAACTTTTGGGGTTATCATGGACAGGCATGGAGTCACTCCTGGTCAAGTTTATCAAATTACACAAACCATCCCCGATTCTGTAATGAATTTTAGGCGTATCAATTACGGTAAGCCTTATATGCTTCTAAAGAGTAAAGATTCTACAAGAAAGGTTGAGCATTTTATATATCAAAAGTCCGTCATAAATTATGCAGTTGTCAGCCTAGACAGTATCCACGGTCTAGCAAAGTCCAAACCAGTTACAATTAAGCAAAAGACGACCTCTGGAGTCATTTCTTCATCGCTTTCAGCAGCTATAGATGAAGCGGGTTTAGATTATTTATTGACCAATAGATTCGCCGATATTTATCAGTGGAGTGTAGATTTCTTTAAACTTCAAAAAGGAGATCAATTTAAACTTATTTACAAAGAAAAATATATAGACGACACCATTTATGCCGGACTCGAGACCATAGATGCTGCAGTTTTAAAGCATAAAGGGAGAGAGTTTTACGCTTTCAATTTTGAAATTGATAGTCTTACTGGGCGCACAGATTTTTTTGATGAGGAAGCTGGAACGCTTAGAAGTTTCTTTTTAAAAGCTCCCCTAAAGTTTAGTCGTATCTCTTCAAGATACACAGGACGTCGTTTCCACCCCGTACAAAGACGGTGGAAAGCTCACAAAGGGACAGATTATGCAGCAGGAACAGGAACTCCAATCTGGTCTACAGCAGATGGTGTTATCACCAAAGCTAGTTATACCAGAGGCAACGGAAATTACGTTAAGGTAAGACACACCAATAAATATTCTACGCAATACCTTCACATGTCCAGAAGGGCTGTAAAAGTTGGCCAATACGTTAAGCAAGGTGAGATTATTGGATATGTTGGACAAACCGGTCTAGCCACAGGACCTCATGTCTGTTATAGGTTTTGGGTGAACGGAAGACAAGTAGATCCTTACAAACAAGACCTACCAGATGCAGAACCCATGAAGGAATCTCTAAAGCCTTCCTATTTTGAATTCATCAAGCCATTGAGAATAAAAATTGATGAGGTTGATTATAAAAGGATTTTATAATTAGTTGATTTAAAACTTGTTAAAATTAGTCCCCCTTTTTTTTAAATAAACCTACTAGTTTGGGAATTTAGTATTAATTTCACCCCCGAATTTAAAACCAAATTTAATTTTTTAACAGTTTTTCTTAACATTGGCTTAATATTAGAACTTTAAATCTGGGTTTACTTTGCACCAAAATATAAACAAAAAAAACGTTTTCAAATGAAAAAATTGCTACTTGGCTTATTCTTAGTGATGGGAGTGGGTATTTATGCACAAGGGGTGACTACTTCCTCTATTAATGGTAAGATCACAGACAATAATGACCAACCTCTTCCTGGGGCAAATATTATTGCTGTGCATACACCTACTGGAACACAGTATGGTGTTGTGACAGATTTTGATGGTTTCTACAGAATCCCAAACATGCGTGTTGGTGGACCCTACACTTTGAAAATCACTTACGTTGGTTTTGAAGAAATTTCTTTAAGTAATTTCTTTTTAAAATTAGGCGATTCGGAAAGAATTAGCAGACAAATGTCAGAGTCCGACAACGCCTTGGATGAGGTGGTTATCTCTGCTTCTAAAAATGGTATTTTCGATTCTGGACAATCAGGATCTAATACAAACATTTCTCAAAGACAGATTTCTAATCTTCCGTCTGCAACCCGATCTTTAGGAGATTTTATTAGAACAACGCCAGAAGCGCAAGTAGGAGAAAATGGAAGTATCTCTTTAGGTGGCCAAAACAACAGATACAACGCTATTTATATCGATGGAGCGGTAAACAATGACGCTTTTGGACTTGCGGGTTCAGGAACCAATGGTGGACAAACTGGGGTAAGCCCAATCTCTATTGATGCGATTGAATCTTTTCAGGTTAACCTTTCTCCATTTGATGTGAGACAATCTGGTTTTTCTGGTGGATCTATTAATGCCATTACGCGTTCTGGATCTAATAATACAGAAGGTTCTGCATACTACTATTTGAGAAATCAAGATTTAGCAGGTAAGACACCTACGGCGATTAGCGAAGACGATAGAGAGAGATTGACAGACTTTACTGCAGAGCTTTTTGGAGCTAGAGTAGGTGGGACAATCGTTGAAGATAAATTATTTTACTTCGTCAACTACGAAAGACAAGATGAGCAAACGCCTCAACCTTTTAACTTTGATCTATATCAAGGAGATACACAAAATAGACAAGCTTTTACAAACCTAAGACAAGGTCTTATCGATACCTACGGCTATGATCCAGGTATATTTGATAACAATACAAGTAGCTTGGTAAGTGATAAGTTAATTACACGTATTGACTGGAATGTGAATGATAAAAACAGCATTACGCTCAAAAATAGCTACGTAGATGCTGAGAATACAGACCCAAGACAAAGTAATAATAGAAATATAAATTATACGGGTAGAGGAGTCTTTTTCCCTTCAAGAACCAACTCGACTACTTTAGAGTGGAGTACAACCAATGGGTCGGATATGTCTAATAACTTAATCGTCGCCTATACAGATGTATTGGACGATAGAAATCCAACTGGAAACCCATTTCCTGCGGTTCAAATATTTGATGGAAGTGGTGATGTTTACTTTGGTTCAGAGCCCTTCTCCACAGCTAACTTGCTAGAACAGAAAGTATTGAATATTACAAATAACTTCGAGCTTTACAAAGGACGTCACAAATTAACGTTTGGAGTCAATTTTGAGTACTTTGATTCTAAGAATGTATTCTTTAGACAAAATTATGGTCAGTATAGATTTAATTCATTTGATGATTTTAATACCTACCTAGACGACGTGAATGGAAACGAAGCACCAGCTCGATTTTTTGATAGAGGCTATTCTCTTCTTGGAGGTACTGGAGATAATTCTTTAGGAGCAGCAGAATTTTCATATTCTCAATTAGGCTTTTATGTTCAGGATGATGTAGACTTATCCGATGACTTTAAAGTTAGTTTAGGTCTTCGTATCGACGTTCCATATTTTGATGATGGTTTAGTCAATGATGACTTCAACACAAGAACGGTAGAGCTTCTCGAAGCTAATGGCAAAGATCTACAAGGAGCAAGAGTTGGTAAGGCTATAAAAAGTCAGATTCACTTTTCTCCAAGACTTGGATTTTCTTGGGACGTAGGTGGTAATAAATCAACTCAAGTAAGAGGTGGTGTAGGAGTCTTTACCTCTAGAATTCCTTTGGTATGGCCAGGGGGAGCCTACAATAATAACGGCTTAACGGCAGGATTTGTTGACGAAAGAGCAATAGATGGAGACATATTTTTTAATGCAGACCCATTCGACCAGCCTATACAGCCAGGAGCTGAGCCAGGAACAGGTGCAAGAGGTGGACAAATCGATATCTTTGCACCAGACTTCAAATTACCTCAGGTAGCTAAGTATAATATTGCAGTAGATCAAAAATTACCAGTATGGGGTTTAATCGCTTCTGGAGAGTTTCTGTATAACGATGTATTAAATGCAATTTTTTATGAGAATTTAAACATTAGAGGCCCTGTAGGAAATCTTAATGGTGCCGACAGTAGACCTTTTTATAATAGACGTGCCCTGATAGATGATGATTATTCTAGCGTCTTTTTAGGAACAAATACAAGTGAAGGTTATTCTTACAATGCTACGTTTAAATTAACGAAGCCTTTTGAAAATGGTTTTGCAGGTCAACTGGCTTACACTTATGGTGAGTCTTATAATATTTTTGAAGGAACCTCTTCTCAAAACTCATCGCAGTGGAGAAACTTAGAAACAGTAAACGGTAAAAATGCAAACCCAGGTATTCAACGTTCTAATTTTGCTTTAGGATCTAGATTCACAGCTAACATGAGTTATGAGTACGAGTGGAATGACAATGTAAAAAGTACAATTTCGTTATTTTATGCCGGTGAAGAAGGGAATCCATTCACTTATGTCTATAATAATAATGAAGCAAACATTCTTAATGATGATTCAAGAGACAACGCTTTAATTTATATTCCTAGAGATGCTTCTGAGATTACTTTTAAATCGGAAACTCTTGAAGATGGTATAACTCCAGTACCAGCTGGTAGTCCAGGTAGTCCAGAAGCTCAGTGGGAAGCTTTAAACGGTTATATTAACTCAAGCAGTTACTTAAACGATAGAAGAGGACAGTATTCAGCACGTAACGGAGAAAGAGGACCATGGAGTCATATTGTAGATCTTAAATTTTTACAAGACTTTAGTATGGATTTAAATGATAAGAAGCATACGTTCCAACTCTCTTTTGATATTTTCAACTTTACAAATCTCATCAACAAGGATTGGGGTCGCAGACCGTTTATCCCAGGTGGTATTGGAATATTAGACATAGAAGAAGGTGGCCCAGATCCTGTGTTTAGTTTTAATGCTGATAGATTCGGAACGGAAGAAGATATCGAAATCTTTGATGATTCAGGAATCCTATCTTCAAGATGGCAAATGCAAGTTGGTGTAAGATATATCTTCAACTAACTCTTAAAAAGACTTTATCTTTTAAGCGAGATCCAAATTGGATCTCGCTTTTTTTTGCAATTAATTCAAATTTGTTGGTGCTTACATTTGGTTTTTTCTTGTAATTTTAGCCAAGTCTATGATTAACAAGCGCCTTCTTATTAAAAACCTACTCGCCCATAATGGGGAAAACAGTTTCTATGATAAAAAATTGCTTATAAACATAGGGAGTAAAGAGGGGAAAGCTAAATTTCTAAAACACGTGTGCTCCCTTTCTAACACCAATCCAATAAGTAATAGTTACATCGTTATTGGGATTGAAGATGAAAATAATAAAATCGTTGGGGTCGACTTTTTTGATGACAGTAAAATTCAAAACTTAGTGAATGCCTATTTAGAACACCCACCAATCGTGTCTTACGAAAACATTCAATTCCCGCATTTGCCCGACGATAAGGTGGTGGGGCTCGTGAGCATTCGTCCAAAAAGAGATCAGAGTATCTGCGCTTTGCGTAAAAATATCTGGAAGTATTGGGGAGGTACCGTTTTTATGAGAGAAGGAAGCATTAGCAAGCCCAAGGTCTTCGATATTGAAATAAAAGATATCAATTCTGAAATTGTTGCTGCTATTGAACAAAACTCTCAGAATAATATTGAATTAACCCTAGACGGTTTTCACGATTTCCTTTTAAACAGTAAAGATTTCAATCCCAGATATAAAGTCTTCAAAGAATACTTTGTTTTATGCTGGGCAGGAAAGCCAAAAACTGTTGGAGATAAAACTTTCTACTCTAGAGTCAACATTCAGTTGATCAATGAGCAAGTTAAATTGTTTTATTCTGATTTAGATGAAGTTGAAATTCAATATGATGAGGATAAGTTTCAAATTATTGAATACGTACATTTGGGTCTTCAAAATCGATTCAATTATTATCCCTTAGAAAAAGTGATGATTCATTTCAGAGATAATATGCATTACGATATCGAGTCTAAGCTGATGTTTGAGCCTCCTCAATACGACCAAAAGACGCTAAGGCATTATCTCAACCACAACGACAGTCTTTTAAAAAAGCTTAAAAACAAGGTCGACCTAAATTCAGCAGAAAAAAGAGAGCTTGTAAATTTGTCTACGATTTACCTCATTGCTTACCTTAATGGGTTCGATTCTTCTCTAGAAAAGTTGGAGGAAGCTAAGCCTTTATTAAAAGCAATTCAGCCAAAAGCTTACCAACGGCTAAAAGACAACTTAAGAATTTTACGAAAAATAAAATACAATTAGAATGAGCAGAACACTGGTGATAGGAGACATACACGGAGGCTATAAGGCTCTCATTCAAGTGCTCGATCGTGCCAAAGTGACGAGTCAGGATCAATTAATTTTCCTTGGCGATTACGTCGATGGGTGGAGTGAAACTCCAGAACTTCTTTCGTACCTTATTCAGCTTAAGGAAGAGAGAGACTGTATATTCATAAGAGGCAACCATGATGACCTTGTTCTCGACTGGTTCAAAACAGGCAATTCCAATCCCAAATGGTTACAGCATGGAGGAGACAGCACTATGAAAGCTTACGAAACCGTAAATCCAACCCTGAAAAATCTCCATCAACGATTTTTAGAAAACCTCACCAATTACCATATTGATAGCCAGAACCGGCTTTTTCTACACGCTGGGTTTGCCAATATGCACGGCCCAGCCTCAGAATTTCACGCCAATACAGTGTATTGGGATAGAACGCTCTGGGAAATGGCCCTGGCTATGGATTCGTCTTTAACGCCCAGCGACAATACTTATCCAGATCGCTTAAAGTTATTTAATGAAATTTATATCGGCCATACGCCCACCACACGCATTGGAGAAACTAAACCCATGAACTTGGCCAATCTTTGGAATATCGATACTGGAGCAGCTTTTAAAGGCCCTATAAGCTTGGTGGATATAGAATCTAAGCAAGTATGGCAAAGTGATCCTGTACACGAATTATATCCTCAGGAAACCGGCCGCAACTAGGGATTCAAAATAGCTTTGATTTTGTCTTTAATTTTTTCAGAAGAAATGCCTGCAAGATCGTAAAGCTCTTTGGTATCCCCTTGTTCAATAAATTCATCTGGAATGCCGAGCTTATGAATACGACCTTTATAAGAAGAGGTTTGAGCATAGTCCAAGACGGCATCGCCAAACCCTCCTTTCATGCATCCATCTTCAATAGTGATGATGTTTTCGAAACGGTTAAAAACAGATTGAAGCATCGACTCGTCCAGCGGTTTTAAAAACCTAAGGTCATAATGTGCTATACTGAAGGAGTTATCGATGGTATTTAAGGCGTCTTCAACTTCGCTTGAAATACTGCCAAGGCTTAAAACAGCGAGGTCTTTTCCATCTCTAAGTTTCAGGCCTTTGCCTATCTCTATGGCTTTAAAGTCTTGCTTCCACTCTTTCACCGTTCCTCTACCTCTAGGATATCGAATAGCGATAGGATGTTCTAAACCTTTTGAGGCTGTATAAAGCATTTGACGCAGGTCAATAGCATTGCTTGGAGCAGCCACGATCATATTGGGAATACAGCGCAAGAAGGCCAAATCGTAAGCTCCATGATGAGTTGCGCCGTCGTTGCCTACTAGACCTGCTCTATCTATGCAAAAGATAACTGGTAAATTCTGAAGCGCCACATCGTGAATCACTTGATCGTAGGCCCGTTGTAAAAACGTAGAATAGATCGTGCAAAACACTTTATGGCCTTGTGTTGCCATACCTGCTGAAAGTGTTACCGCATGTTGCTCGGCAATACCCACATCGAAAGCTCTGTCTGGAAATTCTTCCATCATGAACTTTAGGGAACTTCCCGTAGGCATAGCCGGTGTTATTCCTACAATAGACTTGTCTTTTCTGGCAAGTTCTAATAGAGTGAGACCAAAAACATCTTGAAATTTCGGAGGTAAGTCTTGATTGTTCTTGGGTAAAACTTCACCGGTAGTTTTGTCAAATTTCCCAGGAGCATGGTAGCGCACTTGGTCGTCTTCAGCTTGCTTTAGGCCTTTGCCTTTTTTGGTAATAATGTGAAGAAGCTTAGGGCCTTTTATGGTTTTAAGGCGCTCAAAAGCTTTGAGAAGCTCAGGTAAATCGTGACCATCTATAGGGCCATCGTAGCTGAAGTTAAGCGCTTCTATAATATTGTCTTGTGTTGGTTTTTTACCGATTTTAGCTTTGGTCAAATAGGTTTTGAGCGCTCCAACACTTGGATCAATTCCTATAGCATTGTCGTTGAGAATCACAAGTAAGTTGGCATTGGTCACCCCAGCATGATTAAGGCCTTCAAAAGCCATCCCAGAAGCTATGGAGGCATCACCTATCACAGCAATGTGTTGCTTATCAAAATCTCCTTTTAGTTGCGATGAAATGGCCATCCCTAAAGCCGCAGAAATCGAAGTAGAGCTGTGGCCTACGCCAAAAGTGTCGTACGGACTTTCGTCACGTTTGGGAAATCCGCTAATGCCATTCAGTTTTCGATTGGTGTCAAACACCTCCCGGCGGCCGGTTAATATTTTATGGCCATAGGCTTGGTGGCCCACATCCCAAACCAACAAATCCTCTGGTGTATTAAAACAATAGTGTAAGGCGATGGTGAGTTCAATAACTCCAAGACTGGCGCCCAAGTGACCTTCTTTGGTAGAAACGATATCGATGATGAATTCTCGAAGTTCTCTAGCCAACTGCTCAAGTTGACTGGAATCCAACTGCCTTAAGTCTTTAGGCGAATTGATGTTAGAAAGTAATTCTAAATGCATGTTGCAAAGTTACCAATAAGAAATTGTATTTTCGATAGGTATGAATTTTTGATTATAAAGATTTGAAGTTAATTAAGTTTGAATATTATGCTTCAACATCGAGCGGAGTCGAGATGAAGTTTAAAACAAAAGGCTCTCTCTCTCTCTAATCTCTTAGGGTTTAATTCCCCGATGCTTGCATCGTACTAAGAGGAAAGTTTGAAAACCTAAGGTTATCATCATAAAAGCTTTTTTCTACTAAATACCTTGTATGCTTGCATCGAGGAACTTTATTTCAAAAAGATATATTGTTAAGTCATATTTAAAACACCGCCTACCTATAAAATATTGAAAATCAAGGAAGCAGTTTTGGCTAATAGACGTAAATCTGCATTCTTGCCAACAAAGATAGGCTTGAGTCACGCGATAGTTTGATCAGTTATTTTTATCTGTGGTTGGGGATATCGTAGCATTTTCTCATAAATGCATACTAGCCCTAAAGCTTTAGGGATTGATTTCTTTTTTGGCAATGATAAAAGAATGAAAGTAATTATTTTGAACGATAAAAATAGCAGTCGACAAAATCTGTGAATGCTGTTAAGAAAGCAGTTTAGGACTAAAAAAAAATAGATATATTGTAAAGTCATAAAAACACCCCTTTTATCCTATGCTGACTCCTTTTGACGACCATTATTTTATGAAGAAAGCTTTGCAAGAAGCCCAACTGGCTTTTGATAAAGGCGAAATCCCTGTGGGAGCTGTGGTGACGCACAATAACCAGATTATAGCTAGAAGTCACAATCTCACCGAGCAACTCACCGATGTGACTGCCCACGCCGAGATGCAGGCCATAACCGCCGCTGCCAATCATATTGGAGGTAAGTATTTGAGAGGTTGTACACTGTATGTCACTCTGGAGCCCTGCCAAATGTGCGCTGGCGCTTTGTATTGGAGTCAGTTATCAAGATTGGTGTTTGCCGCTCCCGACGAGGGGCGCGGGTACCGAACTCTGGGAACACAGCTGCATCCTAAAACCAAGGTCGATCATGGTATTTTAGAAGAAGAAGCCTCCAAACTTCTGAAAACCTTTTTTATTCAAAAACGTAATTTGAATTGAAGTGTTTTATAAGAAATGTTATTCTTATAAAAACTTTATATTTATTGTGAATTGTTAGGGTTAAACCTTATGTCATTTACGGTTTGACCGTAAATTTAACCATTAATCGAATATTTAACAGTTAGGAATATGTGAACTGTTTTTTTTTTATTAATTTAAAGCAATAATTAATAAATCATGTCAATGTTCTTCTAATTTACAAAAAAGCAAATGCCCTTCCGAAGAAAAGCATTTCACAAATTGAGCATGAAAAATTTCATACTCGCTCACGCTACAAGTATATGTATTTTTCATGAGATCTTTACTTAGGGGTTGACCTATGTTAACTAATCTGGCAAGATTTAAAATTGCAACACTTAATTTTTAAAAATTTAAAATCATGAAATACAAATTTTCAATCATGATATTATTAATTTTAATAATATCATGTCAACAAGATGATACTAATATAAAAGAGCAGATTAGCAAATTTGAATCTGTTGAACTTAAAAATCCTTTAATTAAAGAGATCTCCCTAAAATATTCAAAAACAAAATTTCTTAAAGGTGATTTTGAATTATTAGACATTGATAATAAAATAATCATATCAACAGATACAGAAAAATTGAAACACATATTTCTATTTGATAAAGACGGCAAAACTAATTTTTCATTATCTGAAAAAATTAAAAACTTATATTATTTGAAAGATGCTTTAATTTTAAATAAAAATGTGATTATTGAAGTTGATAAAAACTCATCTAAAACTTTAAGAGAAAATTTAGCCTCTCTAGCTGATAAAAAAGAGCTTAAAAAATTTAAAACAAAAAATTTGACATATTTATGGGTAAATAAAACAGATTCTTTAACTACAAAAGAAATAATATCCTCTATAAATAATTCAAAGCATAAAAGAGAAGATTGTGAAGCTGGTGGAGAGGGGGCAACTGGGTGCAGTATAACTAGCAATAGTGGTGCTGGGTGTTCTACTTCATGTGGTTCGGGTTACTATGCTTGCTGCAACGAAACATTGATGGGGCCTAATGATTGTGATTGTGTGGAGTTAGACTCAGATGAAGAGATTACAGAAGCAGAACAATTTTAAACCTGGCCTAAAAAACTTAACTCATCTTAATAAATAGAGGACAGTGTTAGAATGCGTATATTTATAGACAATAAAGAATATACTCCGTTTATTCGCTAAAAAAACTTTTATTGATGTTGTAGCAGGAAATGAATGCATTGTATCTGTCGATTGTGATGGAGATAATGAAGCTGATTATTCAATGCCTGTAGACTGCGAGTTTGTAGACGATTTAGAAGATCAATTTGAAGATTCTTGTAGTTAATATTAATCAATGGCTGGAGATTTATTTTCCAGCCTTAATTTTTAAAACATGAAATTTTTTGTAATCATTATTTATTTAACTAGCCTAAATGTCTTACCCCAAACGGGCATAGTCAATTATGGCGAAGTCCAAAGTATGGAAATGGGTGCACCAATTGGTCCTGATTATAGGGCTATTTTGGTGTTTAACAAAGATAATTCTTTATACGTTACGAGAAAAGACTCTTTGGAAGGTGGTCATATACGAGAACAGAAGTCTTATCGTGCTTCTTCTAATAGAGGTTTTACAATAACTGTAGTGACCAACCCAATAGGCTTTCAATATTATTATAAAACAAAAGAAAACACTTTGTTTTCACGAGATTTAGGTTTTGATTATGTGAAGGATAACACTATAGACATTCCTTGGGACATAACAGAAGAGACAAAAATGATAGGAATTTATAAAGTTCAAAAAGCAACCGCCCACTTTAGAGGGCGAGATTATACTGCTTGGTTTACATCACAAATACCTTTGCCTTACGGGCCATGGAAGTTGGTAGGTTTACCAGGTTTAATTTTGGAAGCTTATGATACTGATAAAGAAATCTATTGGTATTTTAAAAATATAGAATACCCAACAAAGCAAGCATACCTTTTAAAACCTATTGACAACCCAAATGCTTCATGGATAAGTTTCCAAGATTATAAAAAAAATAGAATTGAAAAATCTTTGGACGCAAAAGCTGCTGGTAGAATGATAGCTGAAAATATAGGGTCATCGAAATCAAATTCTAAATTAAAAAAACTAGATGGTTATATTGAGGCCTTTATTGTTGAGGAATGAGAGTAATATAAACTAAAGAGATACTGTTAAAATCAACAATCAATATAACTATATGCTTAGTTTTAATTAAGTTTGGTTAAAATTAATATTATGAAATTCTTAATTCTACTATTAGCTATTTGCTCAACATTATTAACTGATGAAATTTCTGCCCAAACAGGCCTCGTAAATTATGGAGAAGTCCAAAGTATGGAAATGGGTGCACCCATTGGTCCTGATTATAAAGCTATGTTGGTGTTTGATAAAGATAATTCTTTATACGTTACGAGAAAAGACTCTTTGGAAGGAGAAAGTATTTATGAACAAAAATCTTATCGTGCTTCTTCTGGTAGAGGCTTTACTATAACAGTGGCAACTAACCCTGAGGGATTTCAATATTATTATAACCCAAACGACAAAACCTTGTATGCTCGCGATTTAGGGTTTGATTATGTAAAAGACAACACCATAGACATTCCTTGGGACATAGCAGAAGAGACAAAAATGATAGGAATTTATAAAGTTCAAAAAGCAACAGCCCACTTTAGAGGACGGGATTATACGGCTTGGTTTACGCCACAAATTCCTTTGCCTTACGGGCCATGGAAGTTGGTAGGTTTACCAGGTTTAATTTTGGAAGCTTATGATACTGATAAAGAAATCTATTGGTATTTTAAAAATATAGAATACCCAACGAAGCAATCACATCAGTTAAAATCTATTGACAACCCAAATGCTTCATGGATAAGTTTTAAAGAATACAAAGATTCTTTAATAAAGGATGCTGTTAGTGCAAGAGAAGCTGGCAGAATGATGACTGAAAATATGGGAGTTTCAAAATCAAGATCTAAGACTGAACGGTTAGATAATTATATTGAAGCCTTTGCTATTGATAAGTGAAATTACCTTTAAATACCTTTTACACACACAATTTAAATTAATAGTCATTATTTAAACTAAATCTGTTAAAGTTTAGAATGATAAAACTACGTACTTAGTTTTAATTAAGTTTGGTTAAAATTAATATTATGAAAGTCTTAATTTTACTATTAGCTATTTGCTTAATATTATTAACTGATGAAATTTCTGCCCAAACAGGTATTATTAACTACGGCGAAGTCCAAAGTATGGAAATGGGAGCACCAATTGGTCCAGATTATAAGGCCATGTTAGTGTTTGATAAAAACTACTCTCTATATGTAACGAGGAAAGATTCTTTGGAAGGAGGACACATTAGAGAGCAAAAATCTTTCCAAGTTAGTCCTGAGGCAAGGCATTCTATTACTGTTGCGACTAATCCCGAAGGTTTTCGATATTATTATACTCCAAAAGAAAAAATCTTGTATTCACGTGATTTAGGGTTTAAATACGTCAAGGATAACACCATAGACATTCCTTGGGACATAGCAGAAGAAACAAAAATGATAGGAGTTTATAAAGTTCAAAAAGCAACCGCCCACTTTAGATGGCGAGATTATACCGCTTGGTTTACGCCACAAATTCCTTTGCCTTACGGGCCATGGAAGTTGGTTGGCTTACCAGGTTTAATTTTGGAAGCTTATGATACAGATAAAGAAATCTATTGGTATTTTAAAAATATAGAATACCCTACCAAGCACTCATACTTACTTAAACCTATAGATAATCCAAAGTCTTCGTGGATTTCTTATGAGGAACATAAAAAATTTCTAATCAAAGCTTTTCTTGATGCTAGAATGGGAGGTAGGATTATAGCAGAAAACATGGGTGTATCTGGCTCGAAATCGAAAGTTCTGAAAACAAATAGTTATATAGAAGTTTATGAAATTGAATAGTAATACAAACTAAACTTAATCCTTGATCACACTAAGCATACTTCTTAAACCTATTCGACTTTTAGTTATATATTTAAGCTTATTGATGCCATTTTTGGCTCAGGCTCAAAAGCTAGATATTAAAGGTCAAGTCTTAGAAGTTGGATCAAATTTACCTCTCGAAGGGTCTAGCATCGTCATAAGTTCTTCTACAAATAAGTTTTTGGGGTACACCTATTCTACAGAAAATGGGAAATATGAGTTATCGATAAAAGCTGATGCAGATTCATTGTATTTAAAGGTGAGTAGTTTTGGTTATGAGTCGCAACACGTTTTAGTAAATACTACAGCAGGGCGAAATATTACTCAAAATTTCAGTTTAACTCCAAAAGTTGAACAGCTTAATACGGTGGTTCTTGAAACTGAAGAAAAAATTAAAGTCAATAGGGATACGGTAGCCTACAGAGTTTCTGCTTTTACCAACGAAACAGAGCAAACTGTTGAAGATGTCTTAAAAAATTTACCAGGTATTGAAATAGACGATGATGGAAATATAAAAGCACAAGGCAAAAGCATTCAAAAAATATTGATAGAAGGAGATGACCTTGCCGACAAAAATTATAAAACCATTTCCAAAAACCTTAGCGCCGATGTACTCAGCAAAGTTGAAGTCATCAATAACTATAGTGAAAACCCAGTGTTGAAGCAATTTCTAGATAGCGAAGCGGTGGTACTCAATTTAAAATTGAAAGACAAGGCTAAATCTATTTGGTTTGGAGCTTTAAAAACAGGAATCGGCAATGATAGTCGCTACGAAGTAGATCTTAATCTGGGGCTTATACGACCCGAGGTGAAACTTCTGGATTTGGGTAATATCAATTCAGTTGGAAAGCCAGCAGGAGAGCAACTGAATAATTACGTCTACCAGCAAATGGGGTTCAACGATTTTGATGAAAACTTTAGTCTGGATCAAGATTCATTTTTGAACTTAAACCCAAACTCGATATTGATTGATGACAAATTTTACGTGGAAAATGAGAGTGTATCCAATAATCTCTTGGCCAATAAGACCATTTGGAAAGACAGTAAACTAAGAAATTCCTTGTTTGTGACAGCAGACCAATTTCAAAGTGATTATACCAATCTTACCTCCTATTTTTTACCAAACGAAACCATCAATTTTCAAGAAGACAATGCGTTTCAAACCAAAAACCTCAATCTTAGAAATGACTTTGAAATAAAACATTCCATAGATGAAGATCACTTTATCACCTTTCAAACTGACTTATCGGTTAATAATTCTGATGTGAATCATGAATTGCTTTTCAATTCTAGCGATAACATTGCTCAGGTTTTAGACGAACGTAACCTTAGCTTATCTACCAATGTGCACTTTACCAAAAAGATAACAAACGGAGCGCTCACTTTTTATGGCTTTACAGGAGCCAACCAAGACCAACAAAGTTTTACTATAAATCCAAACACCATTTCACCAGAGGAAGCCTCCAATTCAGTAGAACTCGAAACTGAAATAAAAGACAATACCGCTTATCAAGGTTTAGAAGGCAGTGCTATTTTTAAAGTTAATAAGCTGACGTATGCATTCAAAACGGGAATTTTAAATCAAGAACGCGATTTTAACCACATAACAAGCGATCGTGGAAGTACTACTAATAGTATTGAAATCGATAGTTTATCGGGAACAAATTCAGAAACAAGATTAAAATCTTTTGTGAGTTTTAAAACTCAGTATGAATTTATTCCAGACAAGCTTATTGCTGAAGGGGATCTCGAACTGTCCAATGTGAATTTAAGAACAACACTAGATTCTAGAAGCTTTCTGTTTTTTAATCCCAATCTCACTTTGAGGCTTAGGAAAACTAAACTGGGTAGTTTTACGATTAGATATAAGAAAATCAATGAATTGCCAACTTTAAGTGATTTGAACAGCAACTTCATCGTGCAAAATTATAGAAATTTGATTTTGGGACTCAACAGGCTCGAAAGCATTTCCAGAAATCAATATTCTTTTAATTATATCTTTTCCAGACCCAAAAAAAGGATTTTGTTTGAGGCTGGGATCTCCTATTCTGACTACAATCAACAACTGTCGGCAGATAATCTGTTGAGTGAAGGCTTGAACGTTTCAAGGCGTTTATTTATTCCTGGGGGAAGTCTGTTGGCGGGAAGATTAGGCTTTACTACTTACTTATCCTTTGTAGATTCAAGCTTCAAAGTCGGTTATACTAAAACCGTTTTTGAAAATCCTTCAATACTAAATAGTGAGCTTTTCAATGTCACCAATGACAGCGACTTGTATTATTTTAGAGGGACAACCTATTGGGATGGGATTTTAAATTTTAAGTTCTCTGGAAGTATAAATTCAAATTCTGGAAAAATTGGCGAGTCAACCAATACAAATACCATTTATAATGGAAAACTTGAAACTGTATTAAGACTTTACGATCGGGTGTTTGGAAATTTCAGAAATGAAGTATTTGAAGTCAATTCTGAAACTTACCAAACGAGTAGTTTTAATTTGGAGTACCGGCCTAAAGATAAATCTTACGTTTTTGGGGTAGATGCTCAGAACATTTTTGATACTAGGTCTTATACTTTTAGTTCCATCACAAATTTTCAAAGAGGCGACTTGGTCTATCGTGCGGTTCCACAGTATTTTATGGCGTATTTGAAATTTAGATTTTAAGAATTTACAGCATAATCCCATCCTAATGTAAAGCTGTATTTTAATAAAGAAACCTGCTCATCAAAGTTTGAAACTTCAAACTATCTGATTCAAGGTAAAGCCGTGCAATCAATAAGTCTATATTTAACTTGAATTTTTCAACTTCGAGAATACTCGATTTATAATGAATTTGACTTTTAGGAATCACATTTTCTGTTGTATCAGTTTTATAAAAGCGTATTGTGAAGACAACTTGGAGAATAACTGTTTTCCTGATTTGAATTGACTAATGAAATGACCTGCTATATGAAAAGTTTCGATTCAAGTATAGTAGCTCCGCTAAGAATCGAACTTAGATCTAAAGTTTAGGAAACTTTTGTTCTATCCGTTGAACTACGGAGCTGTTATAGGTTTAGAATTTTCAAAGTTAATTGAAAAAGTTGAACTGAATATAAAAACCAACACTAACTATGAGATAGAAATTCTAGTCAGAAGGCAAGGTGTCTACCGACTTTTTCTTAATCAGATATAAGTACACCGGAAAGTGGTCACTATAGCCATTGGTAAATCCACCATCGGCAAAGGAGCGAAAGGGGTAGCCTTTAAAGCGGCCTTTTGGATTTTGTAGATAATACGGATTAAAAATATTGGCCTGGTAAAGCGTATAGCTTAAGTAATCGGTGGTGTAAATTAAGGGTTTCGAGACCAGAATCATATCAAATAAATCCCAAGTATCTCTCCAAGCGATCGTGCCTATGCCTTTTTTAAAAAGCTTTTCAAAGGGATTATAGAGTCCCCTTATTCCTAAATTTTCTGAAAATTCTTTGGCTTCCAAAACCTCTTTTATACTTTCATTATAAGGGCCATCGTTAAAATCTCCCATGATTAGGATTTTCGCATAGGGGTCTTGGGTTTGAATTGAATCTTTAATTTTTTTAGTGAGTTTGGCAGCGTTAACTCGGTTGGGGCGGCTGCGTTTTTCGCCTCCTCTTCTAGAGGGCCAGTGATTTACGATAAAATGCATCTCTTCACCGTCCAATTTCCCCTTAACATAAAGCTGATCTCTCGTATACCTTCGCTTGGTTCTATCGGTATCGCTATACAGCACGAGTTCATGAGCCTTGGAGTGGATGGGCCTGAATATGCTTTTTCTATACAGCAATGCCACGTCGATACTCCTGGCATCTGGCGAGTTGTAATGGATAATTCCGTAATTGTAATTAGATAAGTAGGGGTCGTTCACTACATCTTGCAACACTTTAAAGTTTTCAACTTCACATACGCCAATCACTGCTGGCGGTTTTCCTGTGACGTCAGACCCTAAGTCTGCAATGACTTTAGCCATATTTGTGACTTTAGCTTTGTAGACAGCCTCGCGTTCACCTTCTGCAATTTCCATAATGGGAGAACTTTCATCAAATTTAGTGGGGTCATCTTCAGTGTCGAATAAATTTTCCAAATTATAAAAACCTATAGTATTGATAAGGAATTCTTCCGATTTTTCATTTGTCGATGACGGGTTTTGCACCGAGGAACAGCTGTATAAAAGGACTATAAATCCCAAAACTAGACTTCTAAATTTCAGATTTGAAATCATTTTATACTAATTACATATAAAGGATATTATATGTTTGAAATATAAAAATACAATAATTATTTATTTGAATATCTGAATCATGTAAATAGATTTATGTTAACTTTAAGATATAATAGAGGCTTATGTCTAGATTTTATTTATTGTTATATGTATTTCCCATTATTTTAGTGGGGATAGTTGCCACTGCTCAACAAACTGATGTGATAGGTTCAATTTTGGAAATGGATACAGAACAGCCACTCCCTGGGATAACTATTTCTATTGAAGGGACGGGCATAAAAGTACTGACCGATGAGCAAGGAAGATTTACGTTTGTTTCTCAAGATTTGCCCTTAGGGGAGCAAATTTTGGCTGTGAATTCCACTAATTATGAGTCTAAACGATTTCCGATCATCATCAATGAAGGAGAGATACTAGACCTAGGTGAGATTTATCTTAGTATTGATTTAAGCGAGGAAAATAGACAAATAAGCACGATTTCATTATCCGATGATGAGTTGGACGGAGATGATGCTAGTTCTTTTAATATTTCTGGTCTTTTAGCCTCGTCTCAAGATACCTATTTAAGAGCTGCGGCGTTTGATTTTAGCGCTGCTTTTTTTAACCCAAGAGGTCTGGATAATGCCAATGGTAAATTACTAATCAACGGTTTGGAAATGAACAAGCAGTTTTCTGGAAGGCCCAACTGGGCGAACTGGGGAGGACTTAACGATGTGCAAAGAAATCGGGTGTTTTCAAAAAATACAGAAGCAAGCGATTACACTATTGGGGATGTAGCAGGGGTATCTAATATTATGATGAGAGCCTCCAAAATGAGAAAAGGTGGGCGCGTGTCTTTCGCAAGTTCCAACAGAAGCTACCAGGGCAGAATTATGGGAAGTTATAATTCTGGTTTACTCAATGGCGGTTGGTCCTATTCAGTTTTGCTGTCTAGGCGTTATGGTGAAGAAGGCTTCCGAGAGGGAACCTTATACGATGCCAATTCTATTTCTGTTTCCGTTGAAAACCAAATTAATGATGAGCATAGTCTCAATTTTACAGGCTTTTATGCTCCCAACCGACGAGGATTAGGAACGGCAGTGACTCAGGAAGTGGTTAACTTAAAAGGTATAGAATACAATCCTAATTGGGGAAACTATGACGGTGCCCAGCGCAATTCTAGAATTCGTAAGACCGAAGAGCCTGTTTTTATGCTGAATCACTATTGGGATATTGCCGATAATATTTCTTTAAATACCAATGTGGGCTACCAATTTGGATTCTTCTCTACCACTCGCGTAGATAACGGCGGCACGCGACTAATCACAGATCCTAATACTGGTGAACAAGCTTATTTTGGCGGGGCAATAAATCCTTCGCCTATTTATTATCAAAACTTACCTAGCTATTATTTAAGAGACCCTAACCCAACCCCACTAGATTATCAAGGGGCTTTTTTAGCTCAGCGAGAGTTTCAAGTCGATGGACAGTTTCAATGGGAGGATCTTTACTTCGCCAATTTCTTAAATCAAAACAGAGGAGGGAATTCGACTTATGCGATCCTATCCGACCGTGTAGAAGACAAACAGGTGATGGCCAATATCATTTTGGATGTGAAATTAGCCGACAATATTACACTTAATAGTCGACTAAATTATAGAAAGCTTGAAAGTGAAAATTTTGCTCAGCTAGAAGATCTGTTGGGTGGAGATCACTACTTAGATGTAGATTTCTTTGCTGAAGAGAGTGCTTTGATTACTGGGATAGGGGCAGATCTGGCTCAGAGTGATCTCAGAAACCCTAATCGCCTTGTCCAAGAAGGCGATCGTTACAAATACAATTATAGGGTAGATGCAGAAGTTTACGATGCCTTTGCTCAAGCTCAATTTCAATATAAACGTATAGATTTTTACACGGGATTAAGCTTTGGGAAGACAACCTACCAAAGAACAGGCCTATATGAAAATGGATTTTTTCCAGGTGAGCGATCTTTTGGTCCTGGTGAAGGACTTGATTTTACAACCTACGCTTTAAAGGGAGGGACGACTTTTAGATTAACAGGAAGACATGTTTTTACTCTAAATGCTGCTTATTTTCAAAATGCACCAACTGTGCAGAACTCCTACAGCAACGCCAGACAAAATGGAGATGGAGTTGAAGGGCTCACCGAAGTAAAAATTCAATCTTTAGATCTCAGTTATATTTATAAGTCTCCAATTATAAGTGGGCGCATCACGGGCTTTTATACTGGATTTCAAAATGAAACCAATGTTGGATTTTATTATACAGAAGCATTAACAGGCTTGCCAGCTGGAAACAATCAAAACAATGCTTTTGTACAGGAAGTTATGACTGGGATCGATAGGTTGCATTACGGAGCAGAATTTGGCGTAGAAGCAAAAGTTCTCCCCACACTCCTCCTAAAAGCTGCCGGTTCTTTTGGGCAATACGTTTACGATAGTCATCCAAATTTGTATTTGACCAGTGAAAACTTTCCTGACATGCAGCTCAGATTTGGAGACGGAAAAGCTGAGTTAAAAAATGTGAGAGTGCCAAGTGGTCCAGAACGTGTATTCCAATTGGGTTTTGAGTACCGAGATCCTCAATATTGGAATATTGGAGTCACTGCCAATCACTTTTCTCATACCTATATAAGTCCAAGCGGACTTTTACGATCTGGTAACTTTGCCTTGGATACCGACGGAATTCTTTACAACGATTATAATGAAACTCGTGCAAAGGATATTTTGAAACAAGAACGCTTTGATGACTATATGCTTGTGAATATGATAGGTGGGAAATCTTGGAAGGTAGGGGATTACTTCGTAGGTTTTTTTGCAGTCATCAATAATGTACTAGACCAAGACTACAAAACAGGAGGTTTTGAGCAATCAAGAACCAGTAATTATAGAAGCAGAGGCGAAGATCTCAATCGGGAAAACGGTCCTCTATTTGGGAATCGCTACTTCTTTGGTTTCGGGACTACCTATTATCTAAGCGCATACATAAGATTTTAAAATATAAAAAGACAGACTGATGAAAACGATACAAACAAACTTGAAATTCCTTTGCTTAGGGATGCTCATATTCTTCTCTTCTTGTGTGGAAGACGACGATTATAATGCACCGCAGTTTTTGGAAACCTCTCCGGAAATAGAGGGCAACATTATAAGTTTAGCTTCTCTAGCTGGAGTTCTAGCTCAAAACGATAGCCTCTTCACCTTTGAGGCAACAAATAATTTTGCTGAAGCCTATGTCGTGTCGACCGATGAGAGTGGGAATTTCTTTAGAGAGCTCATCGTCCAGGATAAGCCAGAAGCTCCTACTTATGGTATTGCTGTTCAAGCAGACCTAAGCCCCTTGTTTACAAAGTATAACTTCGGAAGAAAAGTGTATATCAAACTTGATGGTCTTACTTTGGGTCAGAGCGAAGGTAGTGAACCCAGATTGGGAGTGGTAGATGGAAGTACTATTGGAAGAATTCCAGAATCTCTTGTAGAAGAGCATATCATAAGAGACACCATGACCGCTCAAGTTGTCGCCACTCAAAAACAGATATCAGAACTAGTTTTTACCGATGCGAACACGTATGTTGAGCTTACGGATGTTCAATTTTCAAGTATTTATTTCCTGAACAATACCTCTACAACATACGCCTCCGAGATACAAGATCAATTTAATGGAGAAAGGATTTTGGAAAGCTGCGTAAGTTCTGCAGAACTTGTATTTAGTACAAGCACCTTCTCCGATTTTAAAGGGCTTTCTCTACCTCCGGGGTCCGGGAGTTTGAAAGGGATTGTTACGCGAGATTTCCTTGGTGAGTTTTTTACGTTTTATATCAATTCTCCTGAAGATGTAGATATGGTTGGAGAACGCTGTGATCCCCTCGTGTTTTCTTGTGGAATCGCTGCTACTCCAGCAGCAATGGAATTCATCACTATTGATTTTGAAGACCAAAACACCAATAATCCAGTGAGTATTCCTGGCTGGACCAATTATATAGAGTCGGGCTCTGAAGCTTGGGAAGCTTTTGTGGATAACGGGACTAACCAGTCTTTAGGAATATCGGCGAGAGCAGGCTCTTTTAACTCTGGGGATGTCACTAATGTGTTTTGGTTGATTACTCCAGAAATCCCTATAGAAGCCAATTCCAAAGTCACTTTAGAATTTAAAACCTCCAACAGCTTTTCAGATGAAAGCGTACTACAGGTCCTCTATTCTGTTGACTGGGACGGAACAGAAGAAGGCATCTCTACTGCAGATTGGGCAAGTATTTTAGACGCAGAGATCGTCCAAGATGATCAATTTTTTGCAGATTGGGTTAGTTCCGGACTTGTAGATATGTCCTGTTTTGAAGGAGATGGTTACATCGCCTTTAGATATATAGGCAGCGGTGGTGAAGCTAATGATGGAACTTATGAATTGGATGATATCTTAATTTCTGTTGAGTAGGTAAGGTATGCTGAACTTGAAGAGGTTTCGTCTCAATTTAGGAAAACTCTCTTTCTAACCCGACCAATGAAATTTTAAGAGGGGTTTTCGGAATCTTAGAATATTAAAAGTCAAGAGAATTGAAGATCCTGAAACGAGTCTGCCTGCCAGTTGAATTCAGGCAAGTTCAGGGTGACAGATTACCAAGTTATGTGACAACTTATTTTGTCACGGTTCGACTTTATAATTTACTACATTTGAAAAAATGAATTTCTCGGGTGAGTATCTATAAAAAGCTTTTTAAAAACACCTTTATTTACGGAGTAGCGACAGTAATCCCGAGGATGCTTTCAGTTATTTTGGTTCCTTTATATACCGGGGTCCTAGAGAATACTTCCTTTGGAGATTACTCCATCATTTTCTCCTACTTTGTTATTTTCAATGTGATTTTAGCATACGGGATGGAAACGGCTTTTTTCAGGTTTTACAATAAAGAAGAAGATAAATCTCAAGTGATACACACCTCCACTTGGTCTATTCTCATCACAACTCTAGCTTTTCTAGCCTTAGCTTACCTATCGATATCAAACATTGAAAATTTCACACGGATTAATCCTCAAAATCTACAAATCATCATTTGGATTTTGGCTTTAGATGCTTTGGCTATTATCCCATTTTCTTGGTTAAGAGCGACCAACCAACCTGTAAAATTTGCATTTATCAAAACTGTGAATGTTGCCATTAATTTGGGTTTGAGCGTGTTTTTTCTCCTCTATTTGGGTCAATGGTCTGAAACAAATTCTTTTTTCCAATCGATCTATATTCCCAATTTTGAAGTGACTTACATCTTTATCTCTATGCTAATTGCAAGTGGGATTACTTTGTTTCTCTTATTCGATTTCTTTAAGAAAATCAAATTTCAATTTAACTGGAGTTTATGGAAATCTATGATGTCCTATGGTCTTCCAATTTTGGTTGCGGGCTTAGCCTTTTCTATCAATGAAGTTGTAGATCGCTTGTTTTTGGAACGGATGTTACCAGAAAATATAGCTAAAGAGCAAATTGGGATTTACTCGGCTTGCTATAAGCTGGGGATGTTTATGACTCTCTTTGCTACGGCGTTCAGATTGGGTATAGAGCCTTTCTTTTTTAGCCATGCGTCTAGCAAAAATCCCAAAACAGCTTACGCGATGATCACCAAATATTTTGTGATTGTTGGTTCTATAATTTTATTGGGCGTTATGGTATTTGCAGACCTCTTTAAACAGCTTTTAATTCAAGATGAAAGCTATTGGGAAGCCATGAAGATTGTTCCAATTATTCTACTGGCCAATTTGTTTTTAGGAATTTATCATAATCTATCTGTTTGGTATAAAGTCACAGACAAAACTCATTATGGTGCCTATATTTCCTCAATTGGAGCGCTTTTTACAATAGGAATCAATATTTGGTTAATTCCTAAAATAGGGTATGTAGGATCTGCTATTGCTACCTTAACTGCTTATGCTAGCATGATGTTACTTTCGTTTTTCTTAGGCCAAAAGCATTATGCCATTCCTTATAAATATGGTAAAATATTAATCTACTTAGGTGTTTCAATTCTATTTTCTATACTTTCGTTTTATTACTTTAGAGAAAATTACCTAGTGGGAATTTCTCTTATTATAGTTTTCTGTAGTGGAGTTTATTTCAACGAAAAAGAGGAACTCCAAAGACTTATAAAAACAAAATAACCATGAAAGTAAAGATTATCAATCGTTCCGATTTTGAATTGCCTAAGTATGAGACGTCTCAATCTGCAGGAGTAGACCTTAAAGCAAATATTAAGGAACCTATTCATTTAGAAAGCTTAGAGCGCTGTCTTGTCAAAACAGGACTTTTTATAGAACTTCCTTTTGGTGTGGAAGCCCAAGTAAGACCAAGAAGCGGTTTGGCTCTCAAAAAAGGCATTACCGTTCTCAATTCTCCAGGCACTATAGATGCAGATTACCGTGGAGAAATTGGAGTTATTCTGGTGAATCTATCCAAAGAAACCTTTACCATAAATTCAGGCGATCGTATCGCTCAACTTGTTCTAGCACAACACGAACAAGCGGAGTGGCAAGAAGAAGATACCCTAACAGAAACTCAAAGAGGGGAAGGAGGATTTGGAAGTACGGGACAATAATAGGTATTTTAAAAGCAAATCAAGAACGGAGGGTTCTACTTTTAATTTTAGATAGATATGACATTCGAAAAAGACTTTAAAGAAGCACTTAGCTTTCTTCCAGACAAAGAAAAAGATAAGCTCATATTGCGCCTGCTGAAGAAAGATAAGATACTGGCTAAGCGTTTACATTTTGAACTGGTGAGTTCCACTAGTTTAGAAGATAAGCGCTCCCAAATGGAAGAGAATATTAAAGAAAGAACGAAACTGTTTGACAAGGAATTTTACTCTGTGGGATATTTAAATATGGACATCCGTTTTTTGAGTGGGGATATAACCGAACACGTTAAAGTTACCAAAGATAAATTTGGAGAGGCTAGTCTAAACTTGCTTTTATTGAAGGAAGTTTTAAAACATAATAACCCTCATATTATTAAAGCTACGCCGCGTAAATTTAAAAAAATAGGGGTAGCGCTCATCGCTAGAGCTTATAAAATTCTTGTTCTCATCGATAAATTAGACCAAGATTACCTACTAGAGCTAGAAGAAAACCTCAAAGAATTAGGTGGCCTTATCGTAGATAACCCCCCTTTAATGAAAATGGCAATTTTCTGCGGACTTGATGTTAATTGGTTTATTCGAGCAGAGATCCCAGAAAACATATCAGAGATTTACAAGCATGTAAGGGCGGAAGGCTATCTTAGTGCAAAAAATTATTAAATTTACTTTATGAAAATTATAGTTCCCATGGCCGGAAGAGGCTCAAGACTAAGACCACATACACTTACCATTCCGAAACCCTTAATACCTATTGCTGGAAAACCTATTGTACAGCGTTTGGTTGAAGGTATTGCAGATGTACTTGAAGATGAAATTGATGAAATAGCTTTTATTATTTCTGAAGATTTTGGTGTTGAAATTGAAACAAAGCTGAAAGAGATTGCGACAGGTTTAAAGGCGAAATCGACTATTTATTATCAAGATAAACCTTTAGGAACGGGTCATGCTATTATGTGTGCTAAAGACTCATTGAGTGGCCCTGCTGTAATTGCCTATGCCGATACCCTGTTTAAAGCTGATTTCAAATTAGACAAAGAAGCCGATGCAGTTATGTGGGTGAAACAGGTAGAAAACCCTGAAGCTTTTGGGGTCATAAAATTGAATGACAAAGGGCAAATCACAGAGTTAGTAGAAAAATCTAAGGACTTTGTTTCTGACTTGGCAGTGATTGGGATTTACTATTTTAAAGAAGTCTCACAGCTCAAAACTCAGTTGGAGAAAGTCATTGAAGAAAACATCATGCATGGCGGTGAATACCAAATCAATGATGGGATTAAGAAGATGAAAGAAAATGGTGCTATTTTTAAACCAGGACAGGTTGATGAATGGATGGATTGTGGCAATAAACAGGTGACCGTTGAGACGAATTCTAGAATGCTGAAATTTATTCATGAAGACCAAAAAGAACAATTGATTTCTTCTTCCGTAAAAATTGTAAATTCTGAAATTATAGAGCCTTGTTTTATTGGGGAAAACGTGTTTTTGAAAAATGCTAAAATCGGTCCAAATGTTTCCATTGGAAATGGTACAATGATTGATAATTCATCCATTAAAAACTCCTTGATTCAAGAAAACTCACAGGTTCTTAATGCTAAGCTCGATAAAGCTATGATAGGGAACTTCGCCAAATTTGATGGGAATTTCACTTCCGTAAGCATAGGAGATTATTCGGTTTTAGATTAAAAAAGTATGTCAAAACAGGTTCGTCTTTTTTGTTGTCTGCTAATGCTGCTGTCCTTTTACAGTTATGCTCAGGAAAAAGACAATTTATCTGAAGAGATCAACGTGGATAATCTTGGAGATAACACAGACGAATTTCAAGAGACTTTCTTTAAAGCGATCGCCCAAAGGGCTGTAGAAAATCCTCAAAAAGCGATAGAAGAATTAGAAAAATGCTTAAAGCTTCAGCCCGAAAATACGGCGGTGTATTACGAATTAGCCAAAAACTACATCGATTTGGGGGCCTACGATAAGGCAGAAACCTTTCTAAAAAAGACTTTAGAAGATCCAAAATACATAGAAAATATAAACATTCACAGGCAGTTGTTTTATGTCTATTCCATGCAGAAAAGGTATGATGATGCTATAGAGGTAGCCCAATTTATAGCTGAAAAGGATCCAGTGTATTATCAAGAGTTGTCGAATTTGTATTTGATTCAAAATGAATATCAAAAAGCTTTACAAGCATTGGATCGTTTTGATGCGAGAGAGGGTTTAGACGAGTTTCGAGATCAATTCCGAATGGTCATTTATAAAGAAGGGAACCTCTTAAAAAAAGGGATCAAATATTTTGAAGACAGGTTTCAAAATTCTTTGGAAGATACTCGAGCGGCAACATACCTTATGGAGCTTTATAGGCTTAATAACTCTCCAGAAGAATCTATAAAAGTTGGGATTCTTGTGCAAGAACACTCTGTATTTAACCCAGAAATTAATGTAGAGTTAGCATTAGCTTATTTGGTGACTAGAAATATCCCCAAAGCTAAAGCTTACAGTCAAAAAGTTGTGGAAAGCCTTACTCTAGAAGAAAAAGATAAAGTAAAAGTAATCAACACCTTCAAAGCGTTTGCTCTCCAAAATCCAGATGCCCAAGATGCTTTTGTAAGCGTATTAGATTCCGCACTCACCTCAGAAAAGAACTCATCCAGCAAAGCAGAATTAGGAGAATTTTACAAATCTAGAGATAAGCAGAAAGCCTTAGACAATTATAAATCTGCTTTACGCAATAAGCCTAATGATTTCAGGTTAATAACAAATATCATTGAGCTTGAAGTGGAGTTAGATAAGTTCGAGGACCTATTCAACACCAGTGAAGAAGCTTTACAGAGTTACCCTTCGCAAGCATTGCTATATTATAGTAAAGGATTAGCTTTGAACAAATTGAAAAAACACCAAGCAGCTATTGAGGTTTTGGAAGAAGGTTTGGACTATATTTTCGAGGATAATAAACTAAAGCGAAGCATGTTTGAAATTTTGAAAGAGTCCTATTTAGCATTAGGTGAAATTCAAAAAGCTGAGGCTTACAAGAAGAAATTAATAATAATAGCAAATTGATGAATCGTCATTTTTTACATATTAGCTTGGCCTTGTTGGTAGTGTTAACTATTTCAAGTTGCAAGTCCTTAAAAAGCAATTCGGGTTCTGGGTTGAAAGAAAAATCAGCTAGAGTGGTCATAAATAGGTATGAAGATAATTTTGCCGACTTTAAAACGGCCAATGGGACTATGAAAGCGAAGTATGAGGCTGAAGATGATTCCCAGTCTATTACTATTTCATACAGAATTGAAAAAGATAAGACGATTTGGATGAGTGCAAAATTAATGGGGTTATTGACTGTTGCCAAAGTGTATATTACTCCAGATCGGTTTATGTATTACGAAAAGATAAATAAAACTTACTTTGATGGCGATTTTTCCATGGCCAAAGAGTTTCTTGGAGTCGATGTAAACTTTCAAAATCTTCAGAATTTATTAATAGGCAAACCAATGTTCGATCTGGAAAAGAAACAAATGCTCTTCGATGAGAATACATATATCTTTTTGCAGAATGTCAAAAATATTTTAGCCTATTCGGCGAGTATAGATGGGCGTCAATTTGAAATGAAATCTCAATCACTTCGGAATCAAAATAACGAAAGTTTGGTGGTAGATTACGAACGATTTCAATTGATCAATAAAAAGAAATTTCCTTCCAAAATAAGGATGACTGCCCAAAATGCTGATGAGAAAGTGAGAATTGATCTAGATTATCGCTCGGTTAATTTTGATGAAGAACTCAGCTTCCCCTTCTCTATTCCAAATAACTACGAACTCTTAGGATTTTGATGAAATACCTTCAGTACATATTTGTCTTCCTCATAGTTTGTGCGAGCCAACAGGCTTTTACGCAAACTCGGGTGGAGCTTGAAGCCAAACGTCAAGCCATTCAGCAGGAAATTGACGAGATCAATAAAATTATAAGAACTACAGAAACAAAAGGGAGATCGGCTTTAAGTGAGTTTGAAGACCTTCAGAATAGAATTAAAGCGACAGAAAGATTAATCCAGGTCAATAACCAAGAGGCCAATTTGCTGACAAGAGAAATCACTAGCAATGCCAATAAAATTGATAGGTTTCGAAATGAGCTTATACAACTCAAGGACGATTATGAGCAAATGATACAGAAGTCCTATAGAAGTAAATCCAATAAAAGCAGGATCATGTTTTTGTTTTCTTCGGAGTCTTTTCTGCAAGCTTACAAAAGGATTCAATACATGAAGCAGTTTGCACAATACCGCAAAAAGCAAGGGGTTGAGGTTATGGCGCAAACCAAAGCACTGCAAAATCTAAACTCAACTTTGTTTGAGCAGCGCAGAGACCAAGAAAAAATTTTAGCAGAAAATCGCCGAACGAAATCTAGGCTGGTGAGTGATAAAAACACGCAAGAACAACTTCTGGCCAGTATCAATAAACAGAAGAAAAAATATGCTTTGGAGCTTAATCAAAAGCAAAAAGAAGTGAGCAGGATAGATCGTGAAATCGATAGATTGATACGGGAAGCTATCGCGAAAGAGAACAAAAAAGTAGGATCGGATGCCAAGGCAACCTTTGAGCTTACTCCAGAGGCAAAGGCTTTAGCCAAAGATTTTGCCAACAATAAAGGCAAGCTTCCTTGGCCAGTAAAATCTGGAGTTGTGTCTATGCGCTTTGGTGAACGCCCTCACCCCATTGTCAAAACCATTAAGATAATGAGTAATGGGGTAAGGATAGATACTGAGAAAAACGGCACCGCAAGAGCTGTTTTTGAAGGAGAGGTAAGCCAGGTAAGTAAAATCCCAGGGGCCAATGTTGTGGTTATGGTAAGACACGGGGATTATTTGTCCATCTACAATAATCTTCAAAAAGTATTTGTAAAATCTGGAGATAAGGTAGAACGAGGAGAAGAACTGGGTGAAATAGGAATCAACTCTTCCTCCGGTAAAACGACTCTCATCTTTCAATTGTTTAAGAACACTTCCAAACTAAATCCGGAACAGTGGATCTATAAAATGTAAAGTATTTCTTATATATTTATTTATATTTTACCCAGACTCATAAGCTTATGGTAAATCCTTTATTTTTAACCAAGCCTTAACAACACAGAATGAATTTAATTTTCAATTTGCAACTTGATATAAGATTAAGTTATAACGCTATAAGAAATTAGATATGGATCAGGATCAAGCTAATGTAGACATTGCCTCGATTAACGAAAAAATAGAAAAAGAAAGTGCTTTTGTAGACATTCTTACCAACGAAATGAATAAAGTGATCGTTGGTCAAAAGCACATGATTGAAAGGTTATTGATAGGTTTATTGGGACAAGGCCATATTTTACTAGAAGGGGTGCCAGGCTTGGCAAAAACCTTGGCGATTAACACGTTAGCGAAAGCAGTACAAGGAAGTTTTAGTAGGATTCAATTTACGCCAGACTTACTTCCTGCTGATGTTGTAGGGACTATGATTTTCAATATGAAAGAAAATGATTTCAGCATTAAAAAAGGCCCGATTTTCGCCAATTTTGTTTTAACCGATGAGATCAATCGTGCGCCCGCCAAAGTACAATCTGCCCTGCTAGAAGCTATGCAGGAAAAGCAAGTGACTATTGGAGATGAAACGTTTATATTGGACAAGCCCTTCTTGGTAATGGCCACTCAAAATCCCGTAGAACAAGAAGGAACATACCCTTTACCCGAAGCTCAAGTGGATAGGTTTATGTTGAAAACCGTTATAGATTATCCAACCATTCAAGATGAGCAATTGGTGATGAGAGCCAATCTCGATAACAGCTTTGGGAAAGTGAATCCAGTTATTTCTACCGAGCAAATCCTGAGAGCTCAAAGCGCTGTGAGGGAGGTGTATATGGACGAAAAGATTGAAAAATATATTTTGGATATTGTTTTTGCTACTCGTTATCCTGAGAAATATAAATTGGCCGAGATTAAGCCTCTAATCAGTTTTGGAGCTTCTCCAAGAGGAAGTATCAATTTGGCGATAGCAGCAAAATGTTATGCTTTTATCAAAAGAAGAGGTTATGTTATACCAGAAGACGTTAGAGCAGTAGTCTACGATGTGTTAAGACACAGAGTCGGAATTACCTACGAAGCCGAGGCAGAAAATATAAAATCTGAAGATCTAATAAGCAAAATTATAAACGAAATAGAAGTGCCGTAAATTTAAGTTCAAACCTATATGCACAAATTTTAAATCGCTTAATAATTAAAATACCTTAACGATTTAGTTCTAGATCGAATCATTAGTTTGCAGAATCCATGGATACCAAATCGCTTTTAAAGAAAGTTAGAAAAATAGAAATCAAAACGCGTCGGTTAAGCGATCATGTTTTTGGTGGAGAATACCATTCTACATTCAAAGGGCGGGGGATGACGTTTAGTGAAGTGAGAGCCTACCAGTTTGGAGATGATGTAAGGTCTATAGATTGGAATGTGACTGCTCGGTACAATGAGCCTTTTATAAAAGTGTTTGAAGAAGAACGGGAGTTAACGATGATGTTGCTCGTGGATATTTCAGAATCTACTGTCTTTGGGACTAGAGAAACCTTCAAAAAGGATATCATAACTGAAATGGCAGCTACCTTAGCTTTTTCGGCTACCCAAAATAATGATAAGATTGGTCTGATGTTATTTTCAGATCAAATAGAGCTTTATATCCCACCTAAAAAAGGGAGAATGCATGTTTTGCGAATTATAAGGGAACTCATTGAGTTTAAGCCTTCTCATAAAACTACCGACTTGACAAAAGCCTTCAAATATCTTATAGATATGATGAAGAAAAAAGCGATAGTGTTTGTGTTGTCAGATTTTTTATCCGACGACTACGAGCATACTTTAAAGATTTTAGGGAAGAAGCATGATGTCACAGGAATCCGTATTTTCGATGAGAGAGAAGAAGAACTCCCTAATTTGGGAATGGTCCAAATGCGAGATGCCGAAACAGGAGAGGCAATATGGGTAAATACGTCAAGTAAATCGACAAGGAAAACCTTCACAAAACAGTATAGGGACCGAGTGGATTATTTTCAAAGAGCCTTCAAGCTAAGTGGATCCGGCTATTTAAGCAATCGAGTCGATGAAAACTACGTGATAAAACTCCTTGGCTATTTCAAATCCAGATAAGAGTTATGCAAAAGCCATTACATCCCTATAACTTCGATATAACAAGGAAACTCACTTTGAGTATTATCCTAGTGTTTGTTTTTGGTTACGCTTATTCACAAGAGGTAAAGTTCAAAACCAATGCGGATACCATTAAAATTGGAGAGCAGGTAGATTATACTATTGAAGTTGAAAATATAAGCAACGAAGACTTTGTAGTGTTTCCAAAAGATCAAACTTTTGTGCCCTTGGAGATGGTGGAAGATTATAAAATCGATACCACTCAACCTGAAGCAAAAAACTTTAAACTCACCAAGCTTTATAAACTTACACAATTCGATTCTGGAACCTACTCCGTTCCTCCTCAATTGGTAAAAATAAACGATAAGGCATTTTACACAGACTCCCTTAGGATAAGAGTGAACGATGTAGTTTTAGATACGACTCAACAAAAGTTGTTTCCTATAAAACCATCAATTGGAGTAGAAAAGCCTTTCCGTATTGCATCTTGGTTTTGGTGGACGATAGGAATTATAGCAGTATTAGCCATTATAGCTTTCTTATTATTTAAATTCAAGAAGAAAAGAGATTTAGCCAAAAAGAGAATTCCTCCTTTCCAACAAGCGATGATTTATCTTAAAGAACTAGATAAATCCTCTGCACTAGAGTCTAGAAATTTTAAGGAGTATATCACAGAACTCACCAATATTACCAGAAGATACTTGGAAGAAAAACTAGAAATAAGAGCGATGGAATATACTACCAATGAGCTTATTTCAGAATTAATCTTCAGAAAAGAAAAGAAAAAGCTAGCGTTGAAAGACGATATCATAGCAGAGTATGAAAAGATTTTAAGGAGAGCAGATCTAGCAAAATTCGCCAAAAGCAAACCAGATCTCATCACCCTGAAATCGGATAGAAAGCAAATTGAAAATTTTCTGAAAAACGTTCAAAGTGCTATTCCGCAAATTACAGAGGAGGAAAAGAAAAAAGACAAAGCGTTTCAAGAAGCTCTAGCGAAGAAACGAAGAAAACAAAAATGGATTGTAGGAATAATCCTCGGAGCAGTATTGATTATCGCTGTAGTTTTTGCGGTGATAGCCACCAAAGGCTATGCTTATGTTAAAGATAGTATTATAGGGAACCCAACCAAAGAATTACTGGAAGGCGATTGGATGACCAGTGATTATGGAGTTCCGCCAATGAGTATGACCACACCAGAAGTCCTGGTTCGAGGGGATTACGAACTTCCTGAAAGTCTAAAACAGAATGTAGCAGACAGCGAGATGTATAGCTCTGGATCTATGTACCAAAGCCTTTATATACTGCTCAATCAAATACGTTTTAAAGAAGCTCAAGAGGTAGATCTAGATGCTGTTGTAGATGGAATTTACACTGATTTTGAAGAAAGAGGGGCTTATAACATCGTAACTAAATCTGAAGAGTTTGAAACTATTGGAGGGGTGAAAGGGAAAAAAGTATTTGGAAGTTTTGCCATAGAAAACCCGATTACAAAAAGCGACATTAGAAAAGAATATCAAATTTTGAATTTTGGTCAAGGAGGATTCCAGCAAATTATCATCATCCATGATGGTGATGACGAATATGGAGAAAGCATTACTAAACGAATTATCAATGCAGTTGAATTTAAATCTTTAGGGAAATGATGATTTTTGAAAACTTTACTTTTGAAAATCCAAGCTGGTTTTGGCTTTTACTTTCCATTCCATTAGCGGTGTTTTGGTATTGGAAAAAAAGAGATCAACAAAATGCTAGCTTAAAGATGTCTAGTACGCAAGGGTTCAAGAAAAGTACTTTAGCAAAGTTACGCCCCCTTCTCTTTATCTTAAAAATGCTAGCCTTGGTGTTATTAACTATAGCGATGGCAAGACCAAGAACAGTAGATGTAACAACCAAAGTCAAGAAAACAGAAGGAATCGATATAATTATGGCTGTAGATATCTCTGCTAGTATGTTGGCTAGAGATTTGGAACCCAACCGGCTGGAAGCTTTAAAAAAAGTAGCTATTAATTTTATAGAAGGTCGACCAAACGATCGTATTGGACTTGTGATTTACGCTGGAGAAAGTTATACTAAAACCCCTTTAACCAGTGATAAGTCTATCATATTTAATGCTATTAACGATCTGGAGTATACTCAAAATATAGAAGGAGGAACTGCTATAGGCATGGGATTGGCAACCTCTGTCAATAAATTGAAAGATAGTAAGGCCAAAAGTAAAGTGATTATTTTATTGACAGATGGTGAGAACAATGCAGGTTTTATAGATCCTAAAACAGCAACACAACTCGCTACGGAATACGATATTAAAACCTACACCATTGGAGTAGGCAGCAATGGTATGGCATTATCTCCTGTGGGGATAAAAGCAAACGGACAATTTGAATACAGAAATATGGAAGTCAAAATCGATGAAGCTTTGCTTAAAACCATAGCTGAAAGTAACGGCGGTAAATATTTTAGAGCCACCGACAATCAAAAGTTTGAAGCTATTTATGAAGAGATTGACGCCTTAGAAAAAACAGAAATTGAAGAATTTAAGTTTTATAATTACGATGAGAAATATAGACTCTTCCTTATTCTAGCTGGAGGTTTATTATTTATAGAATTTTTATTGAAACACACACTTTTTAGAAGCTTTGTATAGATGTTTATAATAGAAGAACAAATTTATTTTTGGGGTTTCCTAGTGTTACCAATCTTGTTGTTTTTGTTCTTGAGCCATGTGTATTGGAAAAAGAAAGCTCAACATAAATTTGCAGACACCAAGCTTTTTAAAAAGCTGGCGCCCAATCAATCGAGTTTTAAAGCCAATTTAAAGTTCATAGTTTTAGCCCTTGCCTTTTGTTGTTTTGTCATGGCTTTAGTCAATCCAAAACTAGGGACCAAAATGGAAACTATCAAGCGAGAAGGAGTAGATATTGTCTTTGCCCTGGATGTTTCAAAAAGTATGTTAGCCGAAGATATCGCTCCTAATAGACTGGAAAAATCGAAGCGAATCATCACCGAAATAGTGAATAAGCTTACGGCAGACCGCGTGGGATTAGTAGGTTATGCGGGGAGCGCTTTTCCTCAAGTGCCCATTACGACGGATTATGCGAGTACAAAGACCTTTTTGCAAAGCATGAATACAGATATGGTTTCTAGTCAAGGTACAGCCATTTCGCAAGCTATAGACCTAGCCAAATCGTATTATAATGACGATGATCAAACCAATAAAGTCTTAATTATACTTTCTGAAGGTGAAGATCATGACAGTAATGTTGAAAGCATGGCAGAAACAGCTGCTGCTGAAGGAATTAAAATATATACTATTGGCGTAGGAACCGAACGAGGAGATCCTATTCCTATTAAAAAAGAAGGTAGAATTCAGTCCTACTTAAAAGATGACAATGGAGAAATTGTCATAACTAAACGAGACACGGAAACTCTTCAAAAAATTGCTGAAATTGGTAATGGGGCTTACATAGACGGGACAAACACGTCCGATGCTGTTGACGATATCTTAAAAGAATTACAAAAAATTGAAAAAACAGAGTTTGAAGCAAAACAATTTGCCGATTTTAAGAGTAAATACCAATGGTTTCTAGCTTTTGGTATATTTTTGGTTCTATTTGATATCTTGCTACTAGAGCGCAAAACGGCTTGGATAAATAGATTAAATTTATTTAATGAACATGAAAAAGATGATGCTTAGAAGAAAAATAGTATTAACCTTAGCCATATTGGCCTTTGGTGTTGCCCTAGGTAATGCTCAAAACATGTCTAAGGCTTCCAAGGAAACCAAAACATTACTGGCAGAGGCGCAAATCAATGCGGGCAATTTTCCTATTTCTGAAGCTAAAGTTCGACAAGCTAAAGCGATGGACCAAGACAACTCAGATATCAGTTACAATTTTGGAAATTTGTATTTAGAAAACAATGAAATTGAGTCTGCTAAACTTCGTCTTATCGAGGCGATTGAGTCTACAGAGGATAAATCACTAAAGCATAAAAGTTACCATAACTTGGGTAACACCTTTATGAAAGAGGAGCAATATCAATTTGCTGTAGAGGCGTATAAAGATGCTTTACGTAACAATCCTACAGATGAAGAAACCAGATATAATCTTGCTTACGCCAAGTCGAAATTGAAAGATGAGAAAAACGACGGCAGTAAGGATGGTGACGACAAAGAGGATAAAAGTCAGGATAAAAAAGAAGATGAAAGTAAGGAGAATAAAGACAAAGGCGATAACGAGGACAAGGAAAAAGACGACAAAAATAAAGATCAAGAGGAAGACAAAGGCGATCAAAACGAAAACAAAGAAGATCAAAAAGATAAAGAAGGAGATAAAGGCAAGCAGGAAAAAGAACAAGAAGGAGATGGAGGGAAGGATGAGCAAAAGCAGCCACCACAACCTCAAAATAAAAAAGGACAAATCTCACCAGAGCAAATTGAGCGTTTGCTAGAAGCTATAGAGAATCAAGAGAAAGATGTGCAGGAAAAACTGAATGCACAAAAAGCTAAAGGACAGAAATCCAAAACAGGAAAAGACTGGTAAAACATGAAAAGTGTAACGTTCTTAATGTTTTTTTTAATAGGGCTAACCTCGTTAGCTCAAGTTACTTTTACGGCAGAAGCTAGTAGAACAAAAATTGGAATAAACGAACGTTTAAAAGTAGATTTTACCGTAGATGCTAACGGAGACGATTTTATACCTCCAAACTTCAACGGTCTTCAAAAAATTGGAGGCCCTAATCAATCTTTTTCTCAATCTTGGAAAAATGGTAAGAGTTCATTTCAAAAAACGTTTACGTATTTCTTTCAGCCAGAGAAAAGAGGGACTATTACTATTGGCCAAGCGGAAATTACAGTAGAGGGTCAAGTCTACAAGACCTCACCAATTGAAATAGAAGTCACTGCTGCAGTCGATACCCCCAATCAATCTAAAGCAGTTGCCCAGGCTGGCGACGGCATACATCTTATAGCAGAAGTGAGTAAATTCCAACCCTACCTCAACGAAGGGATTTATGTAGTGTACAAGCTTTTTTTGAGTCCTACGGTGAACATTAGAAACTGGAGACCTTTGGATGATCCTAAGTTTGAAGGCTTTTGGAGTCAAAATATCAATATTGATCAATTAGAACTGAAACAAGGAGAATTTGGTGGACAGCCTTATCGTTACGTCGAACTTCGTAAAACAGTTCTTTATCCTCAAAGAACAGGAGAGTTGAAAATTGAACCTTTATCTCTATCTGTTTCTGTAGAAGTCCCCACAGACAAAAGGGATTTCTTTGGAAGACGAACCTATGAGGTTGTCGAAAAGAATTTTTCTGCCAATACCCGAATTGTAGATGTGAAACCTCTTCCAGAAGAAGGTAAGCCAGAAAATTTCTCTGGTGCGGTAGGTGAGTTTGATTTTAAACTAAAAGCTAACAGACAAGAACTAGATGCTCAAATGTCTTTGGAATTGACTTCAGAAGTGAGTGGAAAAGGAAATTTGAAACTGTTCAATATGCCAGAAATCCGCACGCCATCTTCATTTGAAGTCTATGAGCCAGAGCGCCAAGAAAACGTAAGAACGTCGAGTCTAGGTATGCAGGGTAGAGTGAGTGAAAAATATACTGTGATTCCAGAATTCAAGGGAGATTATACCATACAACCTGTACCTTTTTCTTATTTCAACCCAAGAACTGAATCCTACGAGACTTTAAATTCTAGTCCTATCTCTATAAAAGTGAATTCGGGACCAGAGCGACCGAGAGAGGCTGTGACAACCTCAGGGGGAGATAATGCTAAAGCTCAAAATATAATTTCCTCGAAGAACAACTTCAATTATATAAAGTTGAAGACCAACTTGAAGCAAAAAGATACTCCAGAGTTTTTCCAGTCTCCATTATACTGGACATTATTCTTTGCCCCCTTTTTGGCGATACCGTTTATGCTGATTTTTGGGAAAGTAAAAAACAGAGAAACAGATCAGAATCAATTACTACGAAAAAGAGCGAACAAGTTGGCCAAGCGCTATTTATCTGAAGCTAAAAAGAATTTAGGAACTTCTAAGCCTTTTTATGAAGCCTTAGAAAGAGCTTTGCATAATTATCTAAAAGCTAAATTGAAAATACAGACCTTGGAAATGCACAAAGATAAAATTCAAGAGCTCTTGACTGCTAAAGGCGTTTCTGTAGAAACGACTACTCAATTTCTAAAACTTCTTGAAAATTGTGAATTGGCCAGATATTCTCCTTCAGTCACAAAGGACATGCAGTCTGATTTTGAAAAAGCCGCCAAAGTGATTTCTGAAATTGATAAAGAAGTTTAATATGAAATACTATTTCTACATATTAATAGGACTCCTCAGTTATACTGGATTTTCTCAGTCTGAAGATACTTTTGAAAAAGCAAACGAGGCTTATGCCGATGACCAATTCCCTGAAGCTGTCCAGTTATACTCCAGTTTATTGGATGACGGCTTAGTTTCAACTGAATTATACTTCAATTTGGGGAACGCTTATTTTAAACAAAATGATTTAGCCAATGCTATATTTCATTATGAAAAAGCACTTCAACTCAACCCTGCAGACCAAGAGGTGAGAGAAAATCTTGAGATTGCCAATACCCAAACTATCGATAAGATTGAAAATGCACCAGAGTCCAATTTAAACACTATGGTTTATACTACTACACACTTGCTAAAGGTGGATACTTGGGCTTGGGTAAGTATCGTTCTTTCTTTGTGTTTTGGTTTTTTTATGGTGTTGTATTTCAGGTCTGGAACCACTCGTAAAAAACGCAGTACCTTTTTTGTTGCCACTTTATTTTTAGTGTTTGGAGCAACGAGTTTACTATTTGGACGTTTTCAAAATCAATTTTTAGGCGAGCAGTCTTTTGCTATCATCTTTCAAGATCAAGTGCAAGCTCATGTAGAGCCCAATCCACGAAGCGATGTTAACTTTCAATTGAACAAAGGAACTAAAGTAAGTACGGGCTCTATCTTTAGAGAATTTACTCAAATAGAACTCTCCGACGGGTCTAAAGGATGGGTCAAGACTACAATTTTAAAAAAACTATAACACTAGCTAGTCATCCCATTTTTGTAATTAATCCATATATTTGCATTATATATGATATTAAAAATATTTATACTTCTTTTTTCCTTTTCCAACCTTATCATCACTCCTACTTTGTTAATGTTAACGGTAGAAGACGGTGTTGACATAAGTTTTGTGTTCAATGCTAATGAGGAAGAAAATTCAGAAAAAAACAGTGTATCTTTTAGTGATTATATCGTTGATGAAAACTTAATGACCAGTGGTTTCTCGTATAGAGATTTATCCAGTTCAACGGCACCTTACCTTTTGAATTACAAAGCTATTCATCAAAAAATAGTCTGTCCCCCTCCCGATTTTTTATAATTGAATTCGCCATTTTTTTCAATTATCTATTAAATCAATAAATGCTCTTTTCTAAAAGAGCATGGATAAATTAATTTTATGTTTAAACATTTAAACAAAGACCTACCCTCAAGTGTAGTTGTCTTTTTTGTGGCATTACCCTTATGTTTGGGTATTGCCTTGGCCAGCGGAGCTCCGCTTTTTGCCGGAGTTATAGCCGGAATAATAGGAGGGCTTGTTGTGGGTTCCATAAGTGGATCTTCATTAGGAGTAAGCGGTCCAGCAGCAGGTCTTGCCGTAATAGTACTTAGTGCAATTGCAAGCTTAGGTAAATACGAGTACTTCTTGGTAGCTGTAGTGATAGGAGGAGCTATTCAAATTTTATTAGGTATTTTGAAAGCTGGAGTCATTGGATATTATTTCCCGTCCTCTGTCATAAAGGGCATGCTAGCTGGAATTGGTATCATCATTTTTTTAAAGCAATTCTCTGTGGCTTTTGGCTTACCAGATAATTATGAGTTTTTTCATTATAATATAAAGGTAATGATAGATAATATCATCTTAGCTTGGGATGGGCTTTCTATAGGGACTCTAAGTATCACACTAATCAGTATTGGGATTATGTTATTTTGGTCTAAGGTTTTAGAAAAAAAATACCAATTTTTTAAAGTAATCCCAGGCCCTTTAGTCGCTGTTATTATGGGGATTCTCTACAAGTTATTTATAGAGGATGCCAGCGTATTTGGAATTGCAGATTCCAATCTAGTTTCAGTTCCTGTACCCAGTAGCTTTTCAGACTTTATGACTCAATTCACTTTTCCAGATTTTTCAATTATAACAAGCTCCGAAGTTTGGGTTGTCGGGTTTACTATTGCAGTTGTGGCTAGTTTGGAAACCCTATTAAGTGTAGAAGCAACAGATAAGCTAGACCCTAGAAAGCGAGTAACACCAACAAATAGAGAATTGCTTGCTCAAGGAACAGGTAATATGCTCTCTGGTTTTATAGGAGGCTTACCCATTACACAAGTGATTGTAAGAAGTTCTGCCAACATCCAATCTGGAGGACGTACTAAATTATCTGGAATACTACATGCGGTATGGTTGCTTCTCGCAGTCGTTTTTATCCCAGATTTACTTAATCTCATCCCACTAGCAGTTCTTGCTGGAGTCTTATTTATTGTAGGCTATAAACTAGCGAAACCTTCTTTATTTGTAAAGATGTTTAAGCTTGGAAGGACTCAGTTTTTACCTTTCATAGTGACTGTAGGAGGTATTGTTTTAAGTGATTTGCTCACAGGAATAGGCTTGGGCCTTGTTGTAGGTCTAATTGTAATTCTCATTAAAAGCTATCAGAATTCACATTTTTTACATGTAGAAGATAAAACGGGTGATGGGAAACTTGTAAAAATGACTTTTGCTGAAGAAGTTACGTTTTTCAATAAAGGGGCCATCTTAAAATCTCTTAACGATATTGCAAAGCATTCCAATGTTGAAATCGATATCAGAAAATCTAAATATTTGGATTATGATATTTTGGAAATTCTTGAAGATTTTAAAACCAAAGCTAAAAATAGGGATATTTATATAACGATCATTTCAGACCGAGGAAAATTTGAAAATCCAGACAGTTATCAGAAATTTTTTAATTTAAAGTCAAACTACTAATTATGGGATTAAATAAAATCATTACTAAACAAGAGCAAGAAGCGCTTACTCCAGATGAAATCTTAAAAGATCTACTAGAAGGAAATAGTCGTTTCACATCAGATAATTTTCATTCTAGAGATTATAATGCTTTAAAGGTGAGTGCCACCATTGGTCAATATCCAAAAGCTGTTATTCTATCATGTGTCGATAGCCGTGTCCCTGTGGAAACTGTTTTCGATCAAGGTATAGGTGATATTTTTGTCGCCAGAGTTGCGGGAAATTTTGAGAATAAAGATATACTTGGAAGTATGGAGTATGCTTGCAAGGTGGCAGGGAGCAAGCTCGTTTTTGTGATGGGTCATGAGAGTTGTGGAGCTGTAAGTGCGGCTTGTGATGGAATAGAATTAGGAAATATCACTCATTTATTGAGCAATATAAAACCAGCCGTAGAAGCAGTTAAAACTGAAGGTAAAAGGGATTCTACCAATAAAAAATTTGTTCATGATGTGGTCGAAAAAAATGTCCGCTTAACTATCGATAGAGTTCGCGAAAAGAGTCCTATTTTGAAAGATATGGAGGATAAAGGAGACATAAAGATAGTAGGAGGTGTTTATTCCCTTCAATCTGGAAAAGTAGAATTACTGTCTTCATCTGACTTTTAGTTTCTTTAAAACATACCCTTGAAAGTTGTTTTCAGGGGTTTTTTATGCTTCATCGGTACTATCCAACAAATCACTTGCTTCTAGCAATTCCTCCAAAGAAGGAATAAGAGTTGAGCTCACTTCTTTTATAGTCGATACGATAATAGAGTCTTGAAGTTTGGTGATTGCAATAAACCTACCGTTAGCGTTGATGTATTCAAAAATCAATAGCAAAATCAAAATAAATAATCCTGTTTTAACCACTCCAAATACGGCTCCTAGTAGTCGATTGATCATTCCTAAGGCTATGGTATGAACTATTTTAGTCAAAATCTTACCCAAAATCGATACGACGAGCGATATTATAAGGAAGCTAATAAAAAAACCAGTAATTTCTATGTTGGAGGTCGACCAGTCCGTCCAGCGAGTAAGATAACTTTCTGCAATGTAACTGTATTCTAAAGCGCCAAAGATGCCTGCTAATAAGCCAATAATCCCCGTAAGCTCTAAAATAAAGCCTCTCTGGAATCCTCTAATAAGACCAATGAGAAGCAAAACTCCAAGAATAATGTCTAATATATTCATGTCGCCAAATATAATCAAATCGATGAAAGCATTTACCTTTGTAGTATGAGAGATGAATTACTTAAAAAACGTTGGGAAACCCTACAAAACAGACTATCCACTCAGTTCGCAGATGGAGATACGATGGAGCTCGATGCCATTATATATTTAGTAGGTGTGCAAGAGTTGGGCAAGCCACAAGCCAAATTTAAAAAAGACGATAAAGTTAATTTGATGCACATCGCTATCTGTACACTTCTAGAGCCTTATGGATTCTATGAATTTGACTTCGTTGATGAAGATGGCTGGCCACATTTCAATAATATTTCAAAACTTCCAGTTTTAAAAGCAGGAGAACAAACGGTATTGATGAAAGAAGCTTTGGTATCTTATTTTCTTAAACGAGAGTACATAGAATAGTAGGCCAGTAATTAATATTTTTTCTGGGGAATATGCTGCTTATTTTTTCTAAATTTGCCAATTCATTTTACCAAACAGCATGATAGATAAGATAAAGGCGTATATAGATGAAGTTGAGCAATTTACAACGGATAAAACAGAGGAATTAGAGCAATTTAGAATTCGGTTTTTAGGAAAAAAAGGAATTTTGAATGACTTTTTCGCTGAATTCAAAAACGTACCTAATGAACAAAAGAAAGAGTTTGGGAAAACGATAAATGAGTTGAAAGTTTCAGCTCAAGCAAAAGTGGAGCAACTGAAATCTGAAATTGCTTCAAAAATGGAAGATAAAGGACTATACGGCGACCTTTCAAGACCCGGGGAGCCGCTTGAAATTGGCGCAAGACACCCTATTTCTTTAGTCAAAAACAGAATTACAACCATATTTTCTAATATTGGGTTTAACGTTTCCGAAGGTCCAGAAATAGAAGACGACTGGCATAATTTTACGGCCTTAAACCTTCCAGAATACCATCCTGCTCGAGATATGCAGGATACCTTTTTTATCCAAACCGATCCTAAAGATATTTTGCTGCGAACTCACACTTCGAGCGTCCAAGTAAGGTATATGGAAAACAATAAGCCTCCTATACGAACGATTTCTCCAGGAAGAGTCTTTAGAAATGAAGATATTTCTGCACGCTCACACTGTATTTTTCATCAAGTAGAAGGTTTGTACATTGACAAAAATGTATCTTTTAAAGACCTGAAGCAAACCTTGATTTACTTTACACAAGAGTTGTTTGGCAAATCCAAAATTCGATTAAGACCGTCTTACTTCCCCTTTACAGAACCTAGTGCAGAAGTTGATATTTACTGGGGACTAGAAACTGAAACCGATTATAGAATTACCAAAGGGACCGGTTGGCTAGAAATTATGGGATGTGGGATGGTAGATCCAAATGTCTTGAAGAATTGCAATATCGATCCTAAAGAGTATAGTGGTTTTGCTTTTGGTATGGGTATAGAGCGTATAGCCATGTTGCTTTACCAAATAGGCGATATCCGTATGTTTTATGAAAACGATGTTCGCTTCCTTGAACAGTTTAAATCGTCATTGTAAGTTTTTCAACATGAAAAAAGACATCGACAGAGCTATTCCAAAAGTAGAAAACGTCTACATTGTCGCCTCTTATGAGTTCAATTCCATCTTTAAAGTAGACGAATGGACTATTTACCTCATCAACGATAATACCGAGGCTTTAGAAACTGCTTTGGTGGTTTCTAAAGGAGAAAGCAACGCAAAAACAACGTCTATTTTAAGGAAAAAGTTAGACGTTCTGCCCGCCAAGTCTTTCGCCAAACTCGAGTTTCTTCATGACGATGTTTTAGAGGTAGATAATATTTTTCAGGTAACTTATTTTTTAGGGGGAAAGCTCCTACATAAGGATTTCAGGTTTCCAAAATTCTCTCTGAAACCCGAAGCGGCAGTAGATTTACCCTTATTAAACTCTAAAGGAATTATAGCAGATTAATTCTTAAAGAGGATCCTTTTTGACTTTTCTCAAATTCATCAATACTATAGATGATAAAATGAGAGCTATTCCAATCCATTTATAAAGGTTTTGTTCTTCTTGTAAGACAAAATAACCCATCAAAACAGCTACAGGCAATTCTATGGAAGAAATGATGGCGCCTAGGCCTACATTTATTTTTGGCATGCCTGCTGTAAAAAATAAGGGGGGTAAGATAGTCCCAAATAGGGCGAGAATTGGCCCCCATACCATAAAAATGCCAAAGTCCATATACTCTATAAGTTCTGGAAGTGTAATCACAGACACAACAAGGAGCCCGCCAAGCATCATCCATTTGCTTCGAGTAATAGGGTGATATTGAAGCCCAACACTATTGGAAGTCATAATGGTAACCGTATAAGACAAAGCGGCAAGTATGCCATATCCTATGCCTGCAAAATCGACATCTTGTTCTTCGACAAGAAGATCTGCCGCCAAAACAGTACCTATCAAAATATGGATAACCGAAAAAATCTTTCTTTTAGTAGGCTTTATCTTATTGATAATTCCATCCAAAACAACACCTATCCATACGCTTTGCATCAACAAGACAATACCCACAGAAACAGTAATGTATTGAATAGCCAAATAATAGAAAATGCTGGTAAACCCAAGAGACGTTCCCGATAGGATGAGATAAAAAATAGTCTTGCGTCTCAGTTTTGGGTCCTTGATAGGAGGCTCACTTTTCTTCAAAAAGAGATTTAAAACAACTAAAGCAATAAAGCCAATGATAAGCTGAGCAAAGGTGACTTCGTAAGGAGTGTAGTGCTCCTCGTAAGCCAGTTTTACGAAAGTAGTAAGCAATCCGTAGCAGGAAGCGCCAAGAGCGACTAGAAGCCCTCCTTTTAAAATAGAATTCATAGTAAAGTAATGGTTAGTTTAGCTTATCGGCTAGTTTGGCAAAGACTTCTTTTGGATTTTTACCCTCGTATAGGACTTTATAAACGGCGTTGATAATAGGAGTTTTAGGTTTTTTATTCCCGTAAGATTTACTGATTTCGTAAGCCGAGTTAGTGGCATAATACCCTTCTGCTATCATACTCATTTCCATTTGAGCACTTTTTACCGTGTAGCCTTTTCCTATCATATTTCCAAAATAGCGATTACGGCTAAAGACTGAATATCCTGTGACCAATAAATCTCCTAAATACGCAGAATCGTTGATATTTCGTTTCAACTTATAGCGTTTTTTGATGAAGCGATTCATCTCCCGTATAGCATTACTCATCAGGACACTTTGGAAATTATCACCATAGCCTAAGCCATGAGCAATTCCTGCAGCAATCGCATAAATATTTTTGAGTACAGCAGCATATTCTGTACCGATAATGTCTTCAGAAATATTGCATTTTATATAGTCGCTTCTTAAATACTTTGCTAGGGTATTGGCATGTTCTTCGTTGGCACAGGCCAAGGTTAAATAAGAAAGGCGTTCTAAAGCAACTTCTTCTGCATGGCAGGGTCCAGTGATCACCCCAATTTTGTCGAAAGGGATATCGTATTCATTATGAAAATGTTCCCCAACCAAACTCTGAGATTCTGGAACAATCCCTTTTATAGCGCTAAATATGATTTTGTCTTTTAAACTGACCGTGACTTTATCCAGTTCTTTTTTTAAAAAGGCTGAAGGGACAACGAAGATTAGAAAATCTGATTCCTGTATGACCTTATTGATATCATCGGATAACTTGATTTGCTTTGGATCAAACTCTACAGCGCTAAGGTAATTTGGGTTGTGGTGCTCTTTCTCAATGTGGGTTATGACTTCTTTGTTCCTCATATACCAGTTCACTTGCGGTACATTTTCACATAGCATTTTTACGATTGCGGTAGCCCAGCTTCCACCACCTATAACGCCAAAATTCGGATTAGTCATATGTTTTGTTTTAGTGTCTATAATACCTTAATTTCTATGTTAAAGTGATAATTTAAAAAATCTTAAAGATAATCACATTTACTTTTGGATTAGCAGACCTTTTAAGCGAGCTCAAATTTCCGATTATTTATAAAAATTCATCTCATCTATATATTCCCAGACTTTGTGCTGAAGAAGAGGACGTATATTCTTATCAGATTTTATCATTTTCCTTATTAGCGTTGACGATATTTCCATTTGAGGTGTGGTGGTCAAATGGATTTTTGGATGATTCAGGAACTGCTCAGGAACGTCAGATTTAGTGTGTCGTGGGCAAATATAGATCTCATGGTTGTCCAAAATATTTTGGAAGTTTTTCCATTTATGGAAATTTACCAAATTATCCTCGCCCATAATCAAAGAAAAATCTAAGTCTGGATGCGAATCTTTAAGTTCTGCTAGCGTCTTAGAGGTATAACTGGGTTGAGGTAAGTTAAACTCAACATCGCAAGGCTTTAGCTTATCGTAATCTTCTGTACCTCGATATACCAACTCTAATCTATGATGGTTTTCTAAAAGATTTTTTTTCTTTTTGAACGGGCTTTGTGGAGTAATAACAAGCCAAACCTCGTCCATCTCGGTATGCTCTGCCAAATGATTTGCAATAATCAAATGTCCGATGTGAAAAGGATTGAACGTCCCAAAGTAAAGGCCAACTTTTTTCATGTCTATTGAATATAATCTTTTACCAAGTGATAGGCTTCGTCGAGAGCTTTATCCAAATCTTCATTCACTATGATATGGTCAAACTGTGGAGCGGTTGCCATTTCAATAGAGGCCTTTGCAACTCGCATAGCAATGCGATCTTCAGACTCTGTTTTCCTTTTTTTAAGTCGGATTTTGAGTTCCTCGATACTTGGCGGTTCAACGAACACTGCTAAGGTTTGTTCGGGATAAATGCGTTTAATATCCAAACCGCCGACAACGTCTATATCAAAAACCACATGTTTTCCCATGGCCCAAATTCTATCTATCTCAGCATTTAGGGTTCCGTAAAAGTTATCTCTGTAGACCTCTTCCCATTCCAAGAAGTCATCGTTTTTTATATGGGTTTTGAACTCCTTCAAATCCATAAAATAATAATCTTTGCCGTCGACTTCATTTTCTCTTGGTGATCTTGAGGTTGCAGAAATCGAAAACTCTAGATTTAAGTCTTCCTGGCCTAAGAGATGTTTTACAATAGTGGTTTTGCCAGATCCAGATGGAGCAGAAAACACAATGAGTTTGCCTTGTTTTGAGTCGCTCATGCCTATAATACGTTGAGGAGTTGCTCTTTGATTTTTTCCAGCTCATCCTTCATTTGGACAACGGCTTTTTGCATGGGAGCAAAGTTAGATTTACTGCCTATGGTATTGATCTCTCGTCCTATTTCTTGGCAGATAAAATTTAATTTTCTACCGTTAGAATCTGATGAGTTTAAAGCTTTATTGAAATAAGCTAAATGGTTGTCTAGCCTTGTTTTTTCTTCGGTGATATCGTATTTTTCTATGTAATAAATCAATTCTTGTTCAAAGCGGTTTTCATCCACTTTTTCCTTTAGATCCTCAATGCCTTTTCGCAATCTAGATTTCACGTGAGCGATACGTTCAGGATCAATATCTTTCACTTTTAAAAGTAATTCTGTGAGGTTATTGATGCGAAGCTCAAAGTCCTTTTTTAAGACTTCTCCCTCATCGGTTCTAAATTGATTAATCTGTTCTAAAGCCATTTCCAAAACTTTATACACCGCTTCAGAATCCTCTTTTTCTAGCTCATTTTTTTCTGAACTCAAAGCGTTTGGCATTGACATCGCAATTTGAAGTAAACGGCTGTCGTCTTTAAAAGTCGTCACTGGAAGCTGCTTGAGTTGCGTTAGATAGTTCTCAACTACTTTGATATTTATCTTCGCAGAGCTTTCTGCTTCGTGTTTTTCTACTTGTAAGGATAGGTCTACTTTACCGCGGCCTAGGGCTTTCGATAATCTATTTCTAAGGGGAAGTTCTAGCTCTCTAAATTCTGAAGGGAGCCTTACGTTAGCATCCAGATGCTTACTATTGAGAGATTTGAGTTCTGCCACAAAAGTTTTGCCAGCTACTTCCAATTTGCTTTTACCGTAACCGGTCATCGATTGAATCATAAAATCTTATGTAAAAAAGTTACGCAAAGGTAACAAATCCCACAGGAACTTTGAAGGTGGAAGTTAGCATTCCCCCAAGGAGTAATGCTGAATTTATTGTAATTTCGCTATTGTAGATAGGTAAACTGAGTTCATGAAATATTATATTATAGCAGGAGAAGCGTCTGGAGATCTGCACGCTTCCAATTTAATGCAAGCCTTACAAGATAAAGATACCTCTGCAAATTTTAGATTTTGGGGAGGTGACCTTATGGCCAAGGTTGGGGGAACACTTGTAAAACACTATAGAGAACTCGCTTTTATGGGGTTTTGGGAGGTGATTACTAACCTTAAAACTATTTTCAAGAATATTAATTTTTGTAAAGTCGATATATTAGAATATCAACCCGATGCGATCATTTTTATCGATTACCCTGGTTTTAATATGAGAATTGCTCAATGGGCTAAAGAATTAGGGTTTGCAACACATTATTATATTTCTCCGCAGATATGGGCGTGGAAAGAAAGCCGTATTAAAGCCATAAAAAGAGATGTAGATCATATGTATGTGATTTTGCCTTTTGAAAAAGACTTTTACGAGAATAAGCATGATTTTCCGGTTCATTTTGTGGGTCACCCTTTACTAGATCAGATTGATAGACGAAAAGATATCAGCTTTGAAACCTTTAAGCATAAGCATAAGTTGGAAGATAAACCTATCATTGCTTTGTTACCAGGAAGTAGAAAGCAAGAAATTTCCAAAATGCTATCGGTTATGCTTTCAGTAGTAGAACATTATCCGTCTTACCAATTTGTAATTGCGGGAGCACCAAGCCAAGATGAAGAATTTTATAAGTCGATTGTATCCAATTCAGAAGTGAAATTGATAGAAAACGACACTTATAACTTATTGAGTCAATCTCATGCAGCTCTTGTGACATCGGGGACTGCGACTTTAGAAACCGCCTTGTTTGAAGTGCCGGAAGTAGTTTGTTATAAAGCAAATGCTGTGTCTTATTTAATTGCTAAACAAATTGTCAATTTGCGTTTTATCTCGTTGGTGAATTTAATAATGGATCGTGAAGTAGTGAAAGAACTCATTCAGAGTGATTTCAACGTCAAACAGCTTCGGCAAGAATTGGATAAAGTCTTAGATCTTCAGAAGCGGGAAGACTTGCTGAAGGAGTATAAAGAATTGAAAACAAAACTCGGCGGAGTAGGGGCAAGTCGTAAAACCGCCGAATTGATTGTTAATTCTTTCAACTAACCATTAAAGGCTGTTACACTGTTTACTTTACCCTGTAGCATTTCTTTAAGCATAGTTTCAATACCATTTTTTAAGGTGATGGTAGAGGATGGGCAGCCACTACAAGCTCCTTGTAAAATGACTTGCACATCTTTTGACTCGGTATTGTAAGACTTAAACATGATGTTTCCTCCATCGCTGGCCACAGCGGGTTTCACATATTCTTCCAGGATTTGTACAATCTCTTTAGAAATATCGTCAAGATTACTCGTATCAATTTTTGGAGATGGGGCCTCTGTGTTTCCAGATTGGACTTTTCCAGATTCCAAAATCTTTCCACCTTCCTCGATATAATCTTTTATAAAGCCTCTTAATTCGTTGGTAATAAGTTCCCACTCTGCCATGTCGTATTTATTGATGGAGATATAATTCTCATCCATAAATATCTCTTTTACAAAAGGGAAGTGAAATAATTTTTGAGCAAGAGGAGAGAGTTCTGCATCATCTATACTTTTAAATTCGGCAGACTCCAACACCAGTTTTTTATTAGCGACAAATTTCATCACTGAAGGGTTAGGAGTACTTTCTGCATAGACGGTTACAGGAACTTTGTTGACAGAGTCCTCTTCTTTTTCATCGACTATTTTACCGCCATCATTTAGATGTTTTAGGAGTTGCTCCGAGACTTCGTCTTGAACATCTGCCCATTCCACAATATTAAACTTCTCAATAGCAATAAAGTTTTGAGAAATATAAACTGTTTTGACGAAGGGGAGGTAGAATAACTGAGAAGCAATTGGAGACTTCATCGCATCTTCTATATTATGATACTCATAACCCTTCTGTTTTGTCAAAAACTCATTAAATTCAAATTTAAGGATAGAGGGTTTGTTGGTAGTTTTAATTTCAACCGTGTAATTCTGCATGATCGTTCTTTTATGCAAAACTACAAAAACAATAGAATCAAAGCTTCATCTTTGTGCTCCTATTAATAATTTGATCTTATAGACGATTAATATGATAGTTTAAAATTTATATTTGTGTTGAAAACCATTTTTCACTAAATTTTTTAAATCCTTTTGTTTTTTAAATCCTATTTTTTAATTTTTCCCAAAAGCAATAGAGGCTTAGCATTACTAGTACTCTCTATTTTCTCTTTTACTGCTTTTTCTCAAGGGTCCAGTTTACCTATTTACTCAGATTATTTGACAGACAACTATTATTTGGTTCACCCCTCCATGGCTGGAGCCTCAAACTACAATAAAGTTAGGTTAACAGCTAGGCAGCAGTGGTTGGATGTAAAGGATGCGCCAAGTTTGCAAACCTTAAGTCTCAATGGAAGAGTAAATGATAAAGTAGGACTTGGAGGGATTTTTTATAATGACTCCAATGGAAGATTTTCACAACAGGGGGTCACTGCTACTTTTGCTTACCATTTAATGTTTTCCAGATCTACAGCAGATCTCCACCAACTTTCCTTTGGACTTAGTGCCAATATTCTTCAGGATCGTTTCGACCAAACAGGTCTAAACACTATAGTGAATCCAGACCCAGCCATAGACGGGTCTCAACGTTCCGAGACCTTATTCAATACAGACGTCGGAGTTTCATATTTCTTTTTGAATTTTTTTGCACATGTGACTTTCAAAAATCTGCTCCCACAGCAGCGTAGAGTTTTTTCTGAAATCTTCGAAAATGAAAATCAAAGACAATACCTGACCTCGGTTGGTTATACCATTACTTTACCAGAATCGCGCTGGTTATTTGAACCTTCAGTTTTTTTTCAGCATAGAGAAGCTCTCAATCAATCCAATATCGATTTCAATGCGAAGGCGTATTACCAACTTAATATTGGTCAAATTTGGGGCGGGCTATCTTACAGAACCGCTCTGGATGGGATAGATTTTGCAGCTTCTGGCTCCTCTGATCTAAAGTCTCAAAAGCTCCAGTATGTGTCACCTTTTCTGGGCTTCAATTACAATCGGTTTATGGTAGCCTATACCTATTCCTACCAAACCAATTCGAATGTGATTTCTACAGGAGGTTTTCATCAGATTACCTTAGGATATGATTTTGGTGAAGATAGAAAGCGTTATAAGTGTAATTGCCCTGCGGTAAACTACTAAAAGTCCTTTTGAGTAATACTTACATTTTTAAAATCCTTCATTAATTCTCGAAGATGAGAAGAGTTGACTGTGTTGGTATAAATGTTTATATGTCCAAAACTATCCTCTGTGTTTTTTAAATGCTGTTCTTCCAAAACAGCCTTAGTTTGTCTAGCGACTGCCCTCCCAGAATCTATAATAGTGACATGCTTTGGTAGTAATTCTTTAAGCTTAGGAATGATGTAAGGGAAATGTGTACACCCCAATACCAAATAATCGATATCCTCTTTAATAAAAGGTTGGATCTGTTGATTCAAGTTATCGACAAACGTCTTATCATCGGTCCAGCCACCTTCAACAGCTTCCACTATTCCTTCTCCAATCACTTCAATAACGTTTATACCTTTAGTAAAACTCTCTGAGGTCTGCTTGAATAATTCACTGCTTAAAGTGCCCTTAGTAGCAAGTACACCTATGCGTTTTGCTTTTGAATTTAGCGCTGCTGGCTTTATGGCGGGTTCTATCCCTATAAACGGAAGAGTATAGTGGGATCTTAAAAATGAAATAGCATTTGTGGATGCTGTATTGCAGGCCACAATGATCATCTTAGCCTCCATTTGAATAGCCAACTCTGTATTTTTAATACTTAAGTTGATGATATCTTGCCTTGTTCGGAGCCCGTAAGGAGCATTTTTACTGTCAGCCAGATAAACTATATTTTCATGAGGAAGCAAGTGGATAATCTCCTTAAGGATAGATGTACCACCAACACCAGAATCAAATAATACAATAGGATGTTTAGACATAAGAGATATAACTAAAAAAGACCATCACAAAGATGGTCTTTTTTTATAAAAATGTAATGTGAATTAATTACTCACCAATAGCAGCTTTAGCATCTGCCATCAAATTGTAACCATCTGCCATAAGGACTCCTGCTCCAAGTGAAGAATCTAAAACATAGTCGTAGCCTTTTGCTCTAGCAACTTGTTGGATAACCTCTCTTGCTCTTTCTAAGACAGGTCTCATGAGTTCTTCTTGTTTTTTCTGAAGATCTTCAGAAGCGGTTTGTCTGTATTCCATGATGGATTGTTGCATTTCCTGCAATTCCATTGCTCTCTTTTGGTTTTCTTCTTCAGTCTTAGTGCCAGCTTCTCGTTGGTAACGCTCGTTTGTTTTTTGAGCTTCTTTTAACAAATCGTCTATTTCAGTACGATATGTTTTTTCTCGTTGGTCCAGTTCTGTCATCACAGACTTATAAGTTGGTAAGTTCTGAACAAACTCTTGCGAGTTAATGTGTGCTACTTTCGACTGTGCATTTGAGGTTGCCATTAATCCGAATGACAATACTAAAGCTATTGCGATTGTTTTTAAAGTTTTCATTTTTTAATTTTAATTTAGTGATTATTTTTAATTATTCTCTCTTGCTTTTCTAATAGAGTCTCTTTCTTTTTCTCTTTCTTCTCTTTGTTTTAATATTCTTTCTCTCCGTTCTTCAAATTCTCTTTGTCTTGCATCCCTCAAAGAATCTCTTTTTCTTTGGCGGTCGTCCATTAAAGCTTCTCGTTCGTCCTTTCTAGCTTCTTCTTCTTGAGCTTTTTCTTCTTTTTTAACTTCTTCCTCTTCCGCTTTTTCAACAGACTTATAGTCTCCTATTTCCTCCAAAACATCGGAAGACTCCTTTTCAGCTCCTCTAGAATTTCTATTGATGAGCTTCAAAATGACTTCACTTAAATCATGTCGCTTTGCAGAAAACAAAAGTAAGGCATCTGCAGAGTTTTCAAAAATAAAATCATAATCTCTATTATCACCAATTTCCTGTATAGCATTAAAGACTTGATCTTGTATGGGTTGTATCAATTGCCTTTTTTGAACAATAAAATCCCCAGAAACACCAAAGCGTTTATTGCGATACTCCAAGAGCTGATTTTCAAGATATTCAATTTCATCCTCCAGATCTTGAATTAAATCTGCTGTAAGTAAAGGTCTTTCACTTTCTAACTCATCCTTAAACTTGTCAATGTCGTTTTGTTTGCTTTCAATTTCTGTTCTCCACTGTTGAGCTTTAGAGTCCAATTGGCTCGAGGCTTGCCTATATTCGGGAACATTATCTAGAATATAATCCATGTCCACGTAGGCAATCTTTAGACCACCTTGCCCAAAAGAGGTTAAAACACAAAAACAAATAAAGAAAACACTATTAATAAATCTCATAATTAGAATGTATTAAAAATCATGCCGTTTTAAAATTGCTGACCGATAATAAAGTGGGTTTCCCATCCATTTGGCCCTGTATTACTTCCAGGTATGGGATCAAATCCATAACCAAAGTCTATACCCAATAGGCCAAAAGCAGGCATAAAGATACGTAAACCAGCACCAGCAGACCTACTCATTTCAAAGGGTGTAAAATCTTTAAACTGATCGAAAGTAGCACCACCTTCCATAAAAGCAAGTGCGTAAATTGAAGCTGAAGGTTTTAATGTAATAGGATACCTCAATTCCATTGTGTATTTGTTATAGATGGACGCTCCATCATTAAAGCTTTCTTCTCCGCCAACTGTTCGTGTTCTAGGTAATATGGATTGGTTAGGATAACCTCTTAGAGCAATAATTTCACGACCATCTAAAGCAAAACCGGCTAGGCCATCTCCTCCTAAGAAAAAACGTTCAAATGGAGGAATACCTCTGTCATTATTATAAGCTCCTAAGAATCCGTATTCAAAACGTGTCCTTAAAACTAGTTTATCAAACAAATTATTATACCAATCCCCACTAAATTTTACTTTATAAAACTCTAACCAGTTGAATCGCTGTTGATCGATCACCGCTAAAGCCTCTGAATCATTATTGGCCAAAGCCTCTGTTCTTTGCTCTCGAAGGCCGGCGTAATCTACATCGTTAAACGCTGAGTAGGGTAGAGTAAATTTCACAGAGAAATCGAATTCTGAACCTCCTGTTGGAAAAATAGGATTGGTAAACGTATTGTTTCTGTTCAATCCGACGGTGAATGATAGGTTATTGGATGTCCCATTAGGGAATCTAAATAATCCAATATTATAATTATTTAATTGAAAATTCTGATACCCAATCGATGTGGATAACGTAAAGTTTTGATCGGGTTCCCTTAGTCGCTTAGCGAAACCAACGTTTATACCAGAAATGGTAAAACTCCTATCATTATCAGCTCTTCGTGTTAATGGGTTGAACAAGAACTGTATAGTTTGAGATAATGAGACAGAGAGCTGTACTGGCTTTTTGCCCCCCAACCAGGGTTCTACAAAAGATAAGCTATAATTCTGAAAGGCTAAACTTGCTTGTGCTCTTAGAGACAGAGACTGGCCGTCCCCCATAGGGACAGGTTTATAGGCTTCTTTGTTGAAAATATTTTTAAGGGAGAAGTTGTTGAATCTCAAACCTAAAGTTCCAATAAAGCCTCCACCACCATAACCACCTTGCAGCTCAATTTGGCTACTGCCTTGTTCCTCTACCACGTACTGAAGGTCTAGAGTACCTGATTGTGGATCTACATTTTTAAATTCTGGCTCAAGATTTTCAGCATTAAAAAATCCAAGCTGTCCAAGTTCACGAATTGTATTCATGACATCTTGTTTGCTGTATTGTTGTCCTGGTCGTGTCCTTAAGTTTCTAAAAATGACATTGTCATTCGTCTTGTCATTACCAGAGACCAAAATTTCGTTGAAGTAGGCAATTTTTCCTTCGTTGATTCGTATTTCGAAGTCAATAGTATCGTTATAAATTCGGGTTTCTACAGGAGTAATATTGGAAAATAGGTATCCGTTGTTTTGGTATAAATTGGTAAAATCATCGGCATCCGGTTTTTCATTATTGGCGATTTTATTCTGTAAAACAGTTCCGTTGTAAGGATCTCCTTTTCTAATCCCCATGAGTTGTTTTAACTGAGCGTCCGTATATGCAGAATTTCCTAAGAAATCAATTTCTCCAAAATAATAGCGGTTCCCTTCCTTTACCTCTATATTGATAGCAATATCAGTATCGGAATTTACAATAACAGAATCACTCACTATTCTTGCATCACGGTATCCTTTTTCTTTAAAGTTCTTTACTATTTTATCTTTATCGGCTTCATATTCGTCTTCAATGAATTTTGAACGTTTCCAAAACCTCAAGAAAAATTTCTCTTTGGTTTTCTTCATCATCCGCTTTATAGTCCAGTCGGAAAACTCTTCATTCCCTTTAATATTGATTTCGCTTATCTTTACTTTATCACCAGTATTGATGTCAACCGTCATATTAACAAGGTTGTCCGTGCTTGAAGTGTCTATGACCGCGTTGGTAATGATATTAGCTTTTGCGTTAAGAAAACCTTTCTCCTTATACTTCTCTTCTATATTATTTCGAAGGTTTATCACATAATTTTCAGTGATTTTAGTATTTTTTTGAATGGAGTTGTCTTTTATAATTTCAGAGCGCTTACGCTTCTTAATTCCTCTTACTTTTACCTCATTAAGCTTAGGTACTTCAACGATTTCCAGTTGCAAATCCGCGGTATCACCATCTACGTTTTTTAAGTAAAAATTGATGTCACTAAAAAGACCAAGATCCCAAAGTTTTTTCAGAACCTTACTTATTCTATCACCAGGAATGAAGATTTCTTCTCCTTCCTTAAGGCCTGTAAAGGCAATCACGGTTTGTTCGTTATAGCTTGAGGAACCAATAACTTCTATCTTTCCTAAAGTGTACTTTTTACCGGCGGCTTGCTGAGGGGTTTGCTGAGCATTCGCAAAGGCGAAAAATAACAGTAGTGTTAGAGTCGTTACATATAGGTTAACTCTAGAAAATAGTGTAGTGCACTTAGAGTTGTTCACTTGTTTTTCCAAATCTTCTTTCTCTTTTTTGATATTCGTAAATTGCTTCAAAAAGGTTTTCTTTTCTAAAATCTGGCCAGAGGGTTTCTGTAAAATACAATTCCGCGTAAGCCATTTGCCAGAGTAAAAAATTACTGATGCGTTGCTCGCCACTCGTGCGAATCATCATATCTACGTCTGGTAAATTTCGGGTGTAAAGATGATTATTTATTGTAGACTCATCAATAGTTTCAGAATCTATTATATTATTTTTCACCTTTTGACTAATTTGCTTGACAGCTTGAATCATTTCTTCTCTTGCTCCGTAACTCAAAGCAAGGGTTAAAGTCATATGAGAATTATCTGCCGTCTTCTCGATAACTTCTCTAAGTTCCTTTTTGGCCTTGGTGGGTAAATTTTCAATACAACCAATTGCCTGAAGCCTAATTTTGTTATCCTGTAAGGTATCAATCTCATCTTTTAAAGAAGAAACTAACAACCTCATAAGGGTTTGGATCTCTAGTTTAGGCCTATTCCAATTTTCAGTTGAAAAAGCGTAAAGCGTAAGATTTTCAATGCCTAACTCAGCACTGCTTTCTACAGTTTCTCTAACGGCTTTAGTTCCTTTTTCATGGCCTCTAACGCGCATTAAGCCCTGCTTTTTGGCCCAACGCCCATTTCCATCCATGATGATGGCAACGTGCTTAGGAAGTTTTTTTGTATCTATGTTTGATCTGAAATCCATTCACTAAAAATTGCAATAACAAGGTTTACGCCCAAATGTATAAGTGAGTGTAAGTCCCGAAAACATGTACCAATCATTCATATTAGAATTGCCAAAGGTAGGATAATTTGTTTGACTGTTTATTTCATCTGGAGCACTTCCGTCCAAATTATCTGTAAATGTATATCTGGCACCAAATTCAACAGCTAGTATCCATTGCCTACTCAAGGTTCCCTTTATACCTATAACAAGAGGAATAGCAAAATTTGAGGTAGAATCTCCCTCTACAAGTTCACCATTTTCTACAAAAAAATCGTTGGTAAAAAAATAGGTTGGACCCGTATAAAGATATGGAGTAATAAGAGGCCGTTTAAGCGCATGTAAATCCCATTCAAAAAAGTTCAATTCCAAACCAACCGACAATTCTGTAATGCTGCTCTCAAAAGAATATCTTCGATTAAATCTTCTGGGCTCATCGGACCTTATATCGTTTCCAAAGGTGTTTGCTCTCAATACAGAAAACCTAAAAGCATGTCTCGGACTTCTGTTCCATTTTAAAATGGCACCATAAGAGACTTTATCTCGACTCAGATAATCTTCTGCTTTCATAAAAGAAGAAGACCCAACATCACCAACAAAATTTACTCCGCCCAAGATAAGACCTGCTTCATAAGTCTGAGCCGACGCGAACTGAATTCCAAGACAAATGGAGATGCCAATAAGAATATATCTCATAGAGTTTCAAAAGTTTGCAAATATATAAATATTGATTTCACTGGTTTTCATTTTAAATCATTTGTGATTTTAAAACACAATTTGACTTGATTTATTGTTTTAGTTGCGTTTATCTTGTCCCCAAAGTAGTTTTTTTCTGAGGGTTGTAATAAAGCTATCGCTAAATAGCCAAACAAGTTTAATCTTAAAGTCAGCTTTTTTGATGCGCACAATGGTGTCTTTGTCCAAACTAGCCAACCTAGAGTCCAGCGCAATCAGGTATTGATCTTCTCTACCAGAAATTTTCAACTTTATTTCTAAATCATCTGGGATAACCAGTGGTCTGGCATTTAAATTATGCGGTGCGATGGGAGTGATGACGAAACTTTTGGTTTGAGGAGTAATAATAGGCCCCCCACAACTTAAAGAGTACCCTGTGGAGCCCGTTGGGGTTGAAATAATAATACCATCAGACCAGTACGAATTGAGGAATTCATCATTCAGCCAAGTCTCAATGGTGATCATAGAAGTGGTTTCCTTTCGGCTTATGGCAATATCGTTAAGGGCAAAGGGGAAAGAATGTAGAGCGCCTTCCTGAGATTCGCAGGAGACTTCCAAAATAGACCGCTCGGAAACGGTGTATTTTCCGTCTAGAATTTCCTCTATGCTTTTTTTTATTTCGTTTTTAGGAACGGTAGCCAAAAAACCTAGTCTGCCAGTGTTGATACCTATAATAGGAATGTTGAGATCTTTTACAAACTTTACCGCAGACAGAATAGTACCATCTCCACCTATGGTAAAAAATAAATCTATGGTTTTGTCGAGAGATACAAATGTTTTTAAGCTATTGATTTCAGGGATAGATTTCTCCTTTTTCAGTAGTCTAAAGTAGTCTTGCTCGATAACCACATCTATACGATGCTCGTTGAGGACATCGAGTAGTTGAAGGAGATACTTTTCAGTTTCCGGATAAAAAGATTGGCCAAAAATAGCGACGTGTTTCACCATGATTTACTAAAGCTATATGTCTAAATATTTGTTGAGGTAGTCGGAATGTTCTTTAAGGTCTTCAGCAAAAAGATCCTCGGGATGTTCGCTAGCAATTTGATAATCGTAACGTCTAAAGGTTTGTAAAATTTCATTGATGCCTTGGTGCTCTACTTTTACGGTAATTTCTACGATATCTTTGGAGAGATAACTCACATACATGCCAGATAACTTTGCATTAAGAGTTTCAGTAAGTTGAGCGACTTCACTGAAAGAGAATTTGGTTCTCTCTTTCCTTAAGATCATAACTACCCCTTCGTTGGCAATAAAAGGACTTTCCCCAAATAAATCCAAAACATCCTCAAGCTTCATAATGCCAATGTAGTTTTTGTCTTGGTCTAGAATGGGCAACAAGTTGGTTTGATGATTAGCAAACTCATGGATAAGATCTAAATTGGTTTTATGGGCTTCCACATAAAAAACCTCTATCAGGTATTTAAATTTTGAAAGTGGCTCGTCTTTATCTAAATCAATTAAGTCGTCTACATTAATACTTCCTTTAAACACGCCTTTCTTAAAGACAGGAAGATGATTGAATGTTGAGGTCTTGAAAACCGACTCCACTTCTGAAATTGAATTCGATATATCGAGAGGCTGTAAGGTTTTGTCAATAAAATTTTGCCAAATCATAAGATGATCTTTTCATGCAAAATACGTAAAATCAAAGCAAAGTCTCGTATTTGATTGTATTTTTGTTTAAAAACTAACAATGATACGATTAAGTGTTAACATCAATAAAATTGCGACTCTTAGAAATGCTAGAGGAGGAGATACTCCTAATGTGGTTGAAGCTGCAAAACATTTAGAGTCTTTTGGAGCTCAAGGTATTACTGTTCACCCTAGGCCAGATGAGCGTCACATCCGATATGCCGATGTCAATGAACTAACCAAAGTGGTCAAAACCGAATTCAATATTGAAGGGAATCCTAACCAGAAATTTATAGCTCTAGTTCTAGATGCTAAACCCGCTCAGGTAACTTTGGTCCCAGATGGGGAAGATGTACTAACTTCCAATGCTGGGTGGGACACTCTAAAGCATAAGGATTTTTTGAAAGAGGTAATTTCAGAATTTAAAGCTCATGGCATAAGAACTTCAGTTTTCGTAGATCCCTTTGTGCAAATGATTCAAGGAGCTTCAGAAATAGGGGCTGATAGAGTAGAACTCTACACCGAGGCTTACGCTCAAGGATACATAAAGGATAAAGAAAAAGCGATTGCTCCTTATTTAAAATGTGCAGAAGAAGCCAAACGTTTAGGCTTAGGCATTAATGCTGGACACGATCTGTCACTCGATAATATCGAATATTTTGCTCAAACGATTCCTTTCTTAGACGAAGTATCTATTGGGCATGCTTTAATTTCAGAAGCTTTGTATGATGGATTGGAGGCTGTGGTTAAATCTTATCTAAAAAAATTAAGCTAAATGAAGTTACATTCAAAAATAAAAGGAAAGGGTAAGCCCCTTGTTATTTTACATGGGTTTTTGGGGATGGGCGATAATTGGAAAACATTAGCCAATGCCTACGCTAAAGAAGGGTTTGAGGTGCACCTTGTCGATCAAAGAAATCATGGAAGAAGTCCGCATGATCCTGCGTTTAGTTATGAACTCATGGCCGAAGACCTTAAGAATTATCTCGAGGATAAACATTTAGAAAAGGTCTCTATCATTGGTCATTCTATGGGAGGGAAAGTCGCTATGCGCTTTGCAACCTTATATCCAGAGAGCCTTAATAGACTGATCATCGTAGATATTGCCCCAAAATATTACCCACAACATCACCAGCAAATCTTGGAGGGTTTAACTCAAATTGCTAAAGCTAAACTCACTTCTAGAAGTGATGCAGATGAGCTTCTGGCCAAGTATATTTCTTTAAAAGCAATAAGGCAATTTCTTTTAAAAAATCTTTATTGGAAGACGCCAGACGAACTCAACCTTAGAATAAACCTACAAGCTTTAAAAAACAATATCGAAGAAGTGGGGAAAGGCTTACCGCAAAATTCAAAATATGGAGGAGAAACTTTATTTTTAAAAGGAGGGAACTCAGACTATATACAAGATAAAGATGAAAAAGGTATAACTTCTCATTTTGAAAATTTTGAGATTAAAGCCATTAAAAATTCTGGTCATTGGGTACATGCAGAAAAAAGGGAGGACTTCCTTGAAGTCAGTTTAGAATTCTTAAAAACAAGTTAATTTATGATGCATGCATAATATTTTAAATTTATGTTGTGAAATTATTAATAAATGATAAATTTGATTTGTAGTTTTAGAAATTCATAATTAAGCAAAATCAAAATCAATATGAAGAACTTTTTAATTTCAGGAATGCTTTTAATTTTTGCATCAGCTTCAGTATACGCAGGAGGCTATCGAGTAGCAGCCCAAGGGCAGCGCGCTTTAGCGATGGGTCATGCTGGTGTAGGTGTTGTAAATAGTGCGGAAATTGCATTTTTCAATCCATCAGGAATGGTCTATTTGGAAGATAAATTCACAGTTTCTGCCGGGGTAACAGGTGTCTTTTCTAATGTGAAATGGCAAAATACGTCTACTGGGCAATTCGCAGAAACCCAGCAAGGTGCAGGAACACCGTTTTATCTTCATGCGGCTTATAAAGTCAATGAATGGTTAAGTTTAGGTTTGTCGGTAACGACTCCTTATGGAAGCTCTGTAGAGTGGGAGCCAGATTGGGCAGGTTCTCACTTGGTTAATGATATTAACTTAGCGGCTATTTTTATACAGCCCCTAGTTTCTATAAAGCTATCCGAACATTTTAGTATTGGAGGTGGACCTATTTTTGTGACAGGGAATGTCAATTTCAATAGAAATGCCAACCGTACCCTTACCGATGAGCAAGGAAATAGATCCAATATTACCGTAGACGACACTGGAGTAAGCAATACAGGATGGAGTGGAAGTTTTATGTTTACTCCTGTTAAAGAATTGAGAATTGGATTTAATTATAGATCCGAAATACTTCTGAATGCAGAGGGCGGTGAGGCCGTTTTTAGTGATTTCCCAAACTCAACATTAACGCCTCAAAACGGTACAACGACTTTTAATGCTACTTTGCCACTTCCAGCCGAGTTGACCATCGGTTTTGCTTACGAGCCTAATGAAAAATGGTTATTTGCCTTCGATTATCAGAGAGCATTCTGGGACGTTTATAATTCTCTAGACATTGAATTTGGAAATCCAAATGTTCCAACGTCTATTAATCCAAGGAACTACAAAAATGCTTCTATCTATAGATTTGGTGCTCAATATAAAGCAACAGACAATGTGACGTTGAGAGCGGGTTATTATTTTGATGAATCCCCAGTTCAAGCTGGATTTTTTGCGCCAGAAACTCCAAGAAACGACGGAAATGGTTATACAGCAGGTTTGTCTTTTCAAGTCTCAGAAAAGCTTGCTATAGATGCTTCTTTTCTGTACTTAAGATTTGAAGAAGTAGATGCCTCTTATGATTCTTATTTTGAAAATGGACAAAGTGTGCCTTTTAGCGGAACCTATAAATCAAATGCATTCTTACCAGGATTGGGAGTGACTTATAAATTATAATTAAAGACTATGAAAAACTACATAAAATATTTACCGTTTCTGGCCATAGGGCTTCTGTCTTGTGAACCAGAATTTGACGACGCTATTGAAGAAAACGAAGTCTACACCCCCGGTGAAGCTGATTTCTCCAACTATGTATCTTTAGGGAACTCGCTAACTGCTGGATTTGCAGACAATGCACTTTACGTACAGGGACAAGAAAACTCCTATCCTAATATTCTTGCTGGTCAATTTGAGCTCGTAGGAGGAGGTGAGTTTACTCAACCTTTAATGGCTGATAATTTAGGAGGTTTACTTTTGAACGGAACCCAAATCACCAATAATCGATTGGTATTATCTTCCAATGCTGGACAACCAGTTATTCCTCCAACACCAATTGCTGGAACTCCTCAAACTGAAGTTACCAACAAATTATCGGGACCCTTTAATAATATGGGAGTCCCTGGTGCAAAAAGTTATCATCTAGTAGCCCCAGGTTATGGAGCTGCTGCAGGTTTACCCTCTCAGGCTAATCCTTATTTTGTAAGATTTTCTACTTCAGAAACGACTACGGTTCTTGCCGATGCTGCAGCTCAAAATCCGAGCTTCTTTTCGCTATGGATTGGAAATAATGATATCTTAGGCTATGCTACCAGTGGGGGAACAGGTGAAGACCAAGCTGGAAATTTGGATCCTTCCACTTATGGAGGTAACGATATTACAGACCCTAATGTGTTTGGAGGGGTTTATACTCAGTTGATAAATGAAATGAGTGCAAATGCTTCTGGAGGAGTTGTGTATAATATTCCAAATGTTACCGACATCCCGTTTTTTACAACGGTTCCAAACAACGCTTTGGTTCTGGATGCAGCTACAGCGGGAAGTTTAACCGGCTTCTTCCAAGCAGTTACTGGAATTTTTACTCAAGGCTTGATTCAGCAAGGAGTGCCCCCCGCACAAGCACAAGCTCTAGCGGCTCAATATGCTATTACATTTAATGAAGGCCCAAATCGTTTTCTAATTGATGTTCCTGCAACTCAAACTAATCCATTAGGATTTAGACAAATGCAAGAAGGTGAACTTTTACTTTTAACCATCAATCAAGGTGCTTTGGCACAAGGTTATGGTTCTGTAGCTCTTTCACCAGCAGTTCTGCAAGTTTTAGGAATCCTTCAACAAGGAGGTACGCCTACTCAAGAACAAGCCCAATTGGTTTTGGGTGCTGTGAATGGTATTGATGATAAAGATGCATTAGACTCTAGTGAACTTAGTGCTATTTCCAATGCTAGACTTTCATATAATTCTACAATACAATCTTTAGCACAAGCTAATGGATTGGCTTTTGTAGATGTGGATGCTTTATTACAGAGCGTAGGACAAGGCCTAAGCTTTCCAGGTGGAATTATCACTTCAGACTTTGTTACTGGTGGTGGATTTTCTTTGGATGGTGTGCATTTAACCCCTCGGGGTTATGCTCTCGTAGCTAACGAAACTTTAAAAGCTATTAACCAAACTTATGGTTCTAATTTGCCAGAAGTGAATGTTGGAGAGTTTGGAACCATATCTTTGTCCGACAACGTGAATTAATCGTTTCTTAATTATAATTATAACTGCTTCAACTTAATTGTTGAGGCAGTTTTTTTATATTAGAGAGTTTAAAATTTAAAACAGACCTATGAAAACCTTACTTCAAATTGTTATTACAGGACTTATTGTCCTCATATTATCCAATATTCTAGGTGGGGTATATGTCTCCGACTTTTTTACGGCTATTGTTGTGGCTGCAATTCTAGCGCTACTTAACATCTTTATAAAGCCAATTTTATTGATTCTGACCCTTCCCGTTACCGTGGTTACCTTTGGTTTGTTCTTGCTGGCAATCAATGCATTTATCATTTTGATGGCAGACTGGCTTGTAGATGCTTTCCGTGTGGATGGATTTTGGTGGGCAGTATTATTTAGTATTTTGCTTTCTTTCTTACAATCTATCGTGTTCGCTCTTATAGAGCGAAAAAGGTAATCTAAATTTCAATACATGGTAGTCACCAAAAAGGCCATGCTTGCCATGTCCATATTTACTCTTTTTGGCTTTAGCGGAATAGCTTATTTTATTTTATCATTTTCTGATGAAGTTGATTATTTTGAGATGTTCAATTATGATCATCTCGCCACCTCTATTTCAATTGGTCTTGGTTTTGGAGCAGTGGCAGCACTTATAGGAGTTTTGCTTTTAAAACTTCCTGTGTTAAGAGAGACCAGTACTTTTTACGCTAAGCTTTTTAAAGGGGTAAACCTACAGTGGACCGATATTGTGTTTTATTCTTTATGTGCAGGCGTAGGTGAAGAAATTCTATTTCGAGGAGCACTTCAGCCACTTATGGGATTATGGTGGGCGGCTATACTTTTTGTCGTTCTCCACGGCTATATATCTACAAAGGATTGGAAAAAATCTATCTATGGAGTATTTCTGATTTTAATTTCAGCAGGCTTTGGCTATCTCACTCGTTACTTTGATATTTTCTCGGCAATGGCTGCGCATTTTATTTTTGATGTCATCATGTTTATCAAACTCAGAAAAGAAGCGAGATCCTTGTCTTCTGAAATTGAATAAGATTTAACGCTTAGTGTAAAACCCTTATACTCTAGCCTTCAGCATAAAAACTTGGTAAGCAGTGAAATAAATTGTAATTTTGCACCTCCAAAAAAATTCTTTAAAATGAATATAACAAGAGAAGATAAAGACCAACTGAATTCTGTAGTCAAAATTAAAATTGAAAAAAACGACTATAGTCCCAAGGTAGAGAAACTACTTAAAGACCATCGTAAGACAGCAAGTATTCCTGGTTTCAGGAAAGGAATGGTCCCTATGGGTATGATAAAAAAACAGTATGGGAAATCTGTTTTGGTAGATGAAGTCAACAAATTATTACAAGAGTCATTAAACTCATATATCACCGAAGAGAAGCTTGAAATTTTAGGGAATCCACTTCCTAAACCACAAGACGACTTAAACTGGGAATCCGACGATTATAACTTTGAATTTGAACTAGGACTTGCCCCAAAATTTGATGTCACTTTGGAAGGTGAAGGTCCAGTGAAGTATTACAATATTTCTGCCGATGAGGAGATGATTGATAACCAACTCAAAACCATTCAGCGTCAATACGGGAAAATCGAGCCTCATAACGAAGTAAAGGAAAACTTTACTGTGGTTGGAACTTTCCACAATGAAGAAGAAGGTATCGAAAATGAGGCCACCTTCAAAGTTGAAGATATCGATGGAAAGACCAATCAAAAAGAGCTTTTAGGAGCTAAAGTTGGAGATCAAGTGACTTTAAAATCCAATAAGCTTTTTAAAGATGACGATACTCTAGCGACTCACCTTGGCATTGAAAAAGATAAAGCTGAGGGTCTTAAAGTTGATTTGACGTTTACGATCAAAGAAATCAACGAACAGATTCTAGCAGAACTTAATCAAGAATTGTTCGACAAAGCTTTTGGTGAAGGAGAAGTCTCTTCAGAAAAAGAAGCTAAAGAAAAAATAGCAGAACAGTCTAAGCAAACTTTTCAACAACAAGGAGATCAGCAATTTTTTAATGATGTCACAGAGCACCTCATTGAAAAGGCAAACATGGATTTACCTTCAGAATTTCTTCAAAAGTGGTTGCAAACGCAAGGCGAAAAGCAATTGACAGTCGAAGAGGCTAAAGAAGAATACGAAAAGAGCGAAAAAGGCATTAAGTACCAGCTTATTGAAGCTAAAATAGCGAAAGATAACGGTGTTAAAGTCGAGATGGAAGATGTAAAGAAAGTCGCTAAAGAAAAAATAAAAATGCAAATGATGCAATTTGGTCAAATGGATTTTCCAGAAGACCAAATGGACGGAATCATTCAAAATTTGATGTCCAATCAAGAGCAAGTCAAACAGTTTTCTGAAGAAGTAATGGTTCAAAAATTACTTGGACTTTACAAGGAGAAAATGAATATTGAAGAAAAGGACGTTACCTATAAAGAATTTGTAGATACGATTTATAAATAAATCAATTTTATACCTATAAAAGGAGATAGCTCGAAGTTAACATTTAGTAAAAGAAGCATGCTAGATCTTAGCTTCGAGCTATATTCGTTTTAAAATACAGAGGATACTATGAAAATGGATAAAGAATTCAAAAATTTTGCCACCAAAGATCATGGTGTCAATGCCAATTATTACGATAAAATTATTACAAGCATGACTCCTTCGGCCATGACTCCAAATATTATTGAGGAGCGCCAGATGAATGCGGTGGCTATGGACGTTTTTTCTAGATTGATGATGGATAGAATTATTTTTTTAGGATTACCTATCAACGACCAAGTGGCCAATATTATTCAAGCCCAACTCTTGTTTTTAGAAAGCACAGATTCTTCAAAAGATATTCAGATTTACATTAACTCTCCAGGAGGGAGTGTTTATGCCGGTTTGGGGATTTATGATACTATGCAGTTTATAAAACCAGATGTGGCTACAATCAATACAGGCATAGCAGCTTCTATGGGAGCCGTTCTGCTTTGTGCAGGAACAGCCGGAAAACGAAGTGGTCTTCCTCACTCAAGAGTGATGATCCACCAGCCTATGGGTGGAGCGCAAGGACAAGCAGATGATATTGAAATCACAGCGAATCAAATCATCATGCTGAAAGAAGAATTATATAAGATCATTTCAAAACATTCTGGAAAATCTTACGATGAGGTCTACCAAGACGGAGATAGAGATTTCTGGATGAAAGCAGATGCTGCGAAAGAGTATGGAATGATTGATGAAATATTGACTAGAGACTAAATTATGGCTAAAGAAGAGTTAGAATGTTCATTTTGTGGACGCAAAAAAGCAGAAACCAACCTACTTATAGCAGGATTGGACGCCCATATTTGTGACCGATGTATTGAACAAGCTCACGGAATCGTTATTGAGGAATCCAAACAGGATAGCACAGAAGAGCTTTCTTCAGAATTGAAGTTGAGAAAGCCTAAGGCTATTAAAGATTTCTTAGATCAATATGTCATTGGTCAAGACCAAACCAAAAAGGTGATGTCTGTGGCTGTTTATAATCACTACAAAAGATTATTACAACCCAAATCCAAGGACGATATTGAAATCCAAAAGAGCAATATCATTATGGCAGGGCAAACGGGGACAGGTAAAACACTTGTTGCCAAAACCATAGCCAGAATGCTTAATGTTCCCCTAGCCATTGTAGATGCTACGGTGTTAACCGAAGCTGGATATGTAGGTGAAGATGTGGAAGCCATTTTGACTAAGCTTCTTGCTGCAGCAGATTACAATACTGAAAAAGCTGAGCATGGAATTGTATTTATCGATGAAATTGATAAAATCGCCCGTAAAAGTGACAACCCTTCTATTACAAGAGACGTAAGTGGTGAAGGTGTTCAACAAGCTTTGCTAAAACTTTTAGAAGGAACTACAGTTAATGTACCACCTAAGGGAGGTCGTAAGCATCCAGATCAAAAATTTATTGAAGTCAATACTGAAAATATATTGTTTATTGCTGGAGGTGCGTTTGACGGTATTGAGAAAAACATCTCAAAGCGTTTAAACATGCAAGCAGTTGGTTATGGAGCTTCAAAATTAGGTGAAAGTGTAGATAAAGAAAATATTCTTCAATACATTATCCCTAAGGATTTAAAAGATTACGGCCTTATTCCAGAGATTATTGGTCGTCTTCCTGTCCTTACCTACATGGATCCTTTAGATAAGGAGACGTTAAGACGTATTTTGACAGAGCCTAAAAATGCCATTATAAAGCAATACCAAAAGCTGTTTGAAATGGATGATATCGATTTTCAAATCACCGATGGGGCTTTAGATTTTATCGTCGAAAAGGCTTTAGAGTATAAACTTGGAGCAAGAGGTTTACGTTCACTTTGTGAAGCTATCCTTACCGATGCGATGTTCGATTTGCCAGAAAGTGATGAAACCGAATTTAAGGTAACAAAACCCTATGCTGAAAAAGCTTTAGAGAGAACTAGCTTAAGAAAACTGAAAGCAGTGAGTTAGCATCATCTTACTTTTACAAGAAATATTTACAGACCTCATCAAATTAAATTGATGAGGTTTTTTGTTGAATTTATGTCTATTTTTAATCCTGAATTAAAAAGAACAACCTATGAAATTAGTTTTCAACCTATTCTTTATTGCAACCGTTTGCTGTATGACCTATGCTCAAGATATAGCGGTATTATCTCAAAAGGAACAATCTGAAGTTATCGATCAATGGCTCGGAGAACGTATAGAAACAGTTTTGCCAAAACTAATGGACCGTTCTGGGATAGACATGTGGTTGGTGATCTCTAGAGAATATAACGAAGACCCGATTATCAAGACCTTTCTGCCCAGCACATGGTTGGCGGCTCGGAGGAGAACTATACTGGTGACGTATAAGCCCAAAGGAGAAGATAAGGTGGAAACTTTGGCAGTAGCCAGATATAACGTGGGGTCATATTTCAAAAAAGCATGGAATCCTGAGGTCGAACCTAACCAATGGAAGCGATTGATAGAGCTGATTAAAGAACGCAATCCAAAGCAGATCGGCATTAATACTTCTGAAGATTTTGGACATGCCGATGGCCTAAACCATACTGAATACAAAATGCTGATGGAGTACTTGCCCAAATCCTATCAAGAGAGGGTAACTTCTGCAGAAGCTCTTGCCGTAGGTTGGTTGGAAACGAGAACACCTTCAGAAATGGCAACCTATAAACACATCCAAACCATAGCTCATGATATTATCCAAGAGGGTTTATCGGAGCAGGTGATTACTCCAGGAGTAACTAGCACCACAGATGTGGTTTGGTGGTACAGAGATAAAATTAAAGCGCTTGGCCTAGAGACTTGGTTTCACCCTACGGTTGATATACAAAGAAGCAGTAATGAAAGCAAGGAGCATTTGAGAACCTTTGATAATAATCCAGATCCAGAAATTATTAGGCCTGGCGATATTTTACATATGGATTTTGGTATCACCTATTTGAGACTGAATACAGACACACAAGAACTCGCATACGTTTTAAAACCAGATGAAAAGGAAGTCCCTCAATACCTGAAAGAGGCTCTTGCCGTTGGAAATCGGCTACAAGATATATTAACCTCCAGTTTTAAAACTGGCAGAACGGGGAACGAAATTCTACAAGCAGCTAGATCTACCATGAGTTCTGAAGGGATAAACGGCACTATTTATACCCATCCCATGGGATATCATGGTCATGCTGCAGGACCTACCATTGGCATGTGGGACAATCAAGGGAAAGTACCAGGTTCTGGTGATTATCCACTCCACCCAAATACGGTGTATGCGATAGAGCTTAACGCTGAAGTTTACTTAGACGAATGGGAAAAGCCGTTCCGAGTGATGTTGGAAGAAGGGGCTTATTTTAATGGAGAGGAAGTCATTTATCTGAACGGGAGACAAAAAGAATTTTTAACGATTCCTAGACAAAAGTCGTATCTAAAAAATTAATCTTTTGAATTTTATTGAAGTTAATAGGATTTAATTCAAAATAAATTCTAATTTAGTCTGATATTACACTACAAATGACATCACGTTTTTATTTTTATTTCAACTTTTATTTTGCTAGTCTAGCGAAACGAGGTTGATATGAAATAAATTCATTATCAAATATACAAAGCCTCGTTTCGTACGAGGCTTTTTTAATTTATGGGATTGAAGATAGCAATACAAGGTATAAAAGGATCGAATCACTATAAAGCCCTTACAGAGCTTTTTGGAGAAACCGATGTTGAGGTCTTAGAATGTATGACATTCCAAAAACTCGTGCACGCTGTTATGGATGGAGAATGTAAAAAAGGAGTGATGGCTATTGAGAATTCTATAGCAGGAAGTATCCTTCCCAACTATCGCCTTATTTTGGACCACCATCTTCAAGTGACCGCAGAGCATTATCTAAATATAAGTCACAATTTAGTGGCTCTGCCAGGACAGAAATTAGAAGACCTAAAAGAAGTGAGGTCTCACCAGATGGCACTGCATCAGTGTAGTCATTTTTTTGGAAACCATAGCCACATCCATCTTATTGAAGATGTAGACACGGCCCTCCCCGCTCAACATATTGCTGAACACCGCCTGTTTGGAGTCGGAGCTTTAGTGCCAAAAGGGACTGCAGATCTTTTCAATTTGAAGGTGATGGCGAAAGATGTTCAAAACCATAGCACTAACGAAACCCGTTTTGTCGTTATCGAAAAAATAGGGAACTCCACTAAAGAAGTGAACAAGGCCACGCTAAAATTTGAAATAGCACATGAATCGGGAAGTTTAGCCAAACTCCTCAATGTCATGGCAGATCACGGATTAAACTTAACCAAGATTCAAAGTATCCCCATTCCTGAGGAAGTATGGAAGTATGCTTTTATCGTGGACGTAGCATTTACAAGCCTAACTCATTTTCAAGACGCTTTTGAAGCCATATCAAGTTTTAGTATCAATCCGACCTGTGTAGGTCAATATAAAAGTGGAAAGTCATGATTTCATTATCCAATCGACTCCAGAAAACAGAAGAGTACTATTTCAGCAAAAAGCTGAGAGAAGTTGCTCAACTTAAAAAAGCAGGAAAACCAATCATCAATCTAGGAATTGGAAGTCCAGATTTAGCGCCTCCTCAAGAGGTCGTTGACGAATTGGTGAAGGCGACAACCCAACAAGGGGCGTATCAATACCAAGCCTATAAAGGTTTAGATGAATTGAGACAAGCGATGTGTCGTTTTTATGAAAATCATTATGCAGTCCAAATCGATAAAGAAAACGAGGTGCTTCCGCTGATGGGGTCTAAAGAAGGCATTTCCTTAATTTCTATGGCTTTTTTAAACGAGGGAGATCAGGTTTTAGTTCCCAATCCAGGATATCCCACTTACCAAGCGGCGACCAAGCTTTTGAATGCTGAACTTATCTCGTATGATTTGACTGTAGGAAATGCGTGGCATCCCGATCTCGAAGCGCTTCAAAAATTAGACTTGGCTAAGGTGAAGTTGATGTGGATCAACTATCCCAATATGCCGACAGGTCAAGCAGCAGATAGAGTCAAGCTACAAGAGCTGATACATTTTGCCAAGGCCAATGATATCTTGTTGGTTAACGACAATCCTTATAGCATGGTACTCACCGATGATAAATTTTCTATTTTTCAATTGGAAGGGGCGAAAGAGGTGTGTATGGAATTAAACTCGCTGAGTAAGTCATACAACTTAGCAGGATTCAGAGTTGGGTTTTTAGTGGGTCATTCTGAATTTATTTCAGCAGTATTAAAGGTGAAGAGCAATATGGATAGTGGGATGTTTTTCCCTATTCAAAAGGCTGCGACCAAAGCCTTGGGGCTAAAAAACGACTGGTTTGAAGCTCAAAATACTGTTTACAAAAACCGCAGGGCTATCCTTTGGGAGATGTGTGATACGCTAAACCTGAGTTTTGATAAATCTGCAGTTGGACTTTTTGTGTGGGCTAAAGTGAATTCCTCTCAATCTGCGAAAGAACTGGCAGATGAGCTTTTATACGAAAGAAACGTATTTGTAACCCCTGGTGATGTTTTTGGATCTAATGGGTCTAATTATCTCCGCTTTTCATTATGTGTTTCTGAAGAGGAGCTTAGCATCTGTAAAGAACGAATCTCAAAATCTGAAGCCATATGAAAATAGGATGTATAGGTTTAGGTTTAATAGGAGGATCTTTTGCTTTATCCATGAAGAGAAATTTCTCGGACTTTCAAGTTTTTGGGATGGATACAAATCCTGAGCATTTACAAAAGGCCCTAACCTTGAATATCATCGACCAAGTTTTGGAAGAGTCAGAATGGTTTGAAATGGACGTTGTTATCCTCAGTATTCCTGTGGACCATGCCTCGCCATTACTACAACACATTCTAGATAAAATTCATCCCCAAGCTTTGGTGATGGATATGGGGTCTACCAAAGGACAGTTATGTGAAGCGGTTTCAAAACACCCGAAACGGCATCAGTTTTTAGCCGCTCACCCTATTGCAGGGACAGAATTTTCTGGACCTGAAGCGGCCTTTGATTCTTTATTTGATCACAAAACTATGATTTTGTGTGAGGCTGAATACACAGAAGCTAGTCTCTTAGAACTGGCTAAGAGCTTAATCGCCCCTCTACACATGACACTAAAATACATGGGGGCCAAAGCCCATGACAAGCACCTAGCCTACGTCTCTCATTTGTCACATATTAGCTCCTTTATGCTGGGGAAAACAGTATTGGACATTGAAAAAAACGATCGAGATATATTCGATTTGGCAGGCAGTGGTTTTGCTTCTACGGTTAGACTAGCCAAATCTAACCCTGTGACTTGGACGGCTATTTTCAAAGAAAATCAAGAGGAGGTCCAGTACGCCTTGGAAGAATACATTCAGAATTTAAAAGCTTTTCAGAAGCAACTAGAAACTCAAAATTATATGGGTATACATCAGCAGTTGGCAGAGGTCAATGACTTGAAACCCATTTTAAACGGAATCATAAAAAAAGAAGAGAATGGAAATTAACACAACACAAAGACAATGGTTAACTGACTTTAATTTAGATCATCCTTTAGTCATTGCTGGACCTTGTAGTGCAGAAACAGAAGAGCAAGTGGTCAAAATCGCTCACCAATTAAAAGACACAGATACCAGCATCATGCGAGCGGGAATATGGAAGCCCAGAACTCGCCCAGGTAATTTTGAAGGTGTTGGTGCTATTGGTTTAGAATGGCTGAAAACCGCTAAAGCAGAAACAGGTCTTAAATTGGCAACTGAAGTAGCCAATAAAACGCATGTAGAAATGGCGCTTAAAGCGGATATCGATGTCCTGTGGATTGGAGCTCGAAGTACAGTAAGTCCTTTTATTGTTCAAGACATCGCAGATGCCCTGAAAGGAACCGATAAAATAGTTTTAGTCAAAAATCCGGTCAATCCAGATTTGGCTTTATGGTTGGGGGCTGTAGAGCGTCTTCATGATGCGGGAATTAAGAATTTGGGCGTTATTCACAGAGGTTTCTCTACTTACGAGAAAACTAAATATAGAAATAATCCCGAATGGCAAATTGCTATCGATTTACAGTCGGAATACCCAGACTTACCTATTATTTTGGATCCCTCTCATATTGCAGGGCGACGGGATATTATTTTTGATATTTGCCAGACTGGGCTTGATCTTAATTTCGACGGAATTATGGTGGAAACTCATTTCGATCCTGATAATGCCTGGAGTGATGCTAGTCAACAAATTACTCCTAAAGCTCTAGATCAAATGACGGTAGATTTAAGAATCCGTAAGGAATTTACAGAAGCAACAGCTTTCCAAAACAAACTTCAAACCCTAAGGACAAAAATAGATGTCGTAGATCATCAATTGATCGACCTTTTGGGAAAACGAATGAAAATCGCAGACGATATAGGCAATCTTAAGAAGAAAAACAATGTAGCGATTCTTCAGTCCAAACGTTGGAATTCTATTCTGGATACTATGATTGCCGCTGGAGCTGAAAACAATTTAAGCAAAGAATTCATCACTAAAATTTTAAAGGCCATTCACGAAGAATCCATCAGTCACCAGCATAAAATTATAAGTGAATAGTGTTGAAGTTTAATACCAAATGAAAATGAGATCTTTTAGATTTTGCTTATTTTTAAAAAGATATGTTTAACGATAATATTCTTATATTTAAGGAGTAAAAGGGGTGTTAGCCCTGTAATCTTAGTCGGGCTGAGGAGAGGCATCATGATAGTAGGGGCCTAGCCCTGCAATCTTAGACAGGGGCGTAGCCCTGTAATCTTAGTCTGGCTGGTGAGTGGCATCATGATGGTAGGGGCGTCAGCCCTGCTATCTTAGTCGGGCTGGTGAGTGGCATGATGATGGTAGGGGCGTAGCCCTGTAATCTTGGTAAAGGGGCGTAGCCCTGATACCTCGTTAACCTAGGGGCGTAGCCCTGCTATCTTAGTCGGGCTGGTGAGTGGCATCATGATGGTAGGGGCGTAGCCCTGTAATCTTCGTCGGGCTGATGAGAGGCATCATGATAGTAGGGGCGTAGCCCTGCAATCTTAGACAGGGGCTTTAGCCCTGTAATCTTGGTAAGGGGCGTAGCCCTGATACCTCGTTAACCTAGGGGCGTAGCCCTGCTATCTTCGTCGGGCTGAGGAGAGGAATCATGATATTAGGGGCGTAGCCCTGACATCTTCGCCGGGCTAATGAGTGGCATCATGATATTAGGGGCGTAGCCCTGTAATCTTGGTAAGGGGCGTAGCCCTGATACCTCGTTAATCTAGGGGCGTTAGCCCTGAAATCTTCGTAACCCTCGTAACCTTCGTACCAATGGCAAATACATACACACAGTTATACATCCAATTTGTTTTCTCTGTAAAAAGACGACAAAACCTAATCAAAGAATCCTTCAGAGACGAATTGGAAAAGGTGATGTGCGGTATAATTACCAAGCAAAAATGCAAAACCTATGCGATCTATTGCAATCCTGACCATACACATATCTTCGTAGGGATGCATCCAGAAATTTCCCCCTCTAAGCTCATGGAACAGGTAAAATCAGGTTCTTCTAAATGGCTTAATGAGAAAAAATTCATCTCTGGTAAATTCCATTGGCAAAATGGTTACGGGGCTTTTACCTATTCCAAATCCCATATCGACAGGGTAGTAAAATACATTTTGAATCAGCCTGAACATCATAAAAAGCAAACGTTCAAGGATGAATATTTGTCACTTCTCAAAAAATTTGAAATTGAATATGATGCGAAATATCTATTTGAATGGTATGATTAACAAAGATGTTAGGGGCGTTAGCCTTGGCATCTTCGCCGGGCTGATGAGAGGCATCATGATAGTAGGGGCTTTAGCCCTGGCATCTTAGACAGGGGCGTAGCCCTGATACCTCGTTAACCTAGGGGCGTCAGCCCTGCTATCTTAGTCGGGCTGATGAGAGGCATCATGATAGTAGGGGTGTAGCCCTGTAATCTTGGTAAAGGGGCGTAGCCCTGGCATCTTCGCCGGGCTGATGAGTGGCATCATGATAGTAGGGGCTTTAGCCCTGACATCTTAGACAGGGGCGTAGCCCTGAAATCTTCGTTAGGGGCATAGCCCTGGCATCTTAGTTAGGGGCGTTAGCCCTTTCGAAATCTCATAATCTAGCAGAGATAAATTCAGAATAAAGCTATTTTAAACTTTGCTTTTTGCTAATTTTATAGTCCAAAACTCTGCTTCATGTCTATCATTTTCGACACCGAAACTAAAGGCTTATTCACGCCTTTATGCAATTACGTGCTATTATTATAAAAAACACACGTGTATCAATAATCTTCTTATATTTGTACATACTTATTTAAGTTATAAGAGATGAATACAAAGCTAACATTAACGATAGAGCAGAAAATTATAAAAAGAGCGAAACAATATGCGAAAGATAAAAATCGCAGTTTGTCTGATATTGTTGAGAACTATTTAAAAATCTTGACCAAAGAAGAGCACGATCAAAAAGCTGAGAAACTTAGTCCAATAGTTAAATCTCTAAGGGGTTCTTTTAAAATTCCTAAAGAGGATATGAATTATAAAAAAGAACTTAGAAAAAGACTGGAGGGAAAATATTTATAGATGGATAAGGCTTTTATAGACACAGATGTAATCTTAGATTTCTTCTTTGACCGACAACCATTTGCTGAATTTGCTGCCGGAATTTTTAATCTATGTGCAGAAGATAAGCTAAGGGGTTTTACGACTCCAGTCGTTATTTGTAATGTGTACTATTTATTGAGAAAAACAGCAAAACATGAGATTATCATCGAGAAATTAAAGCAGCTTCTTAGTATAATTGATATTTTAAAAATGGATAAAGAGACTGTTTTTGGAGCTTTAAATTCAGATTTTAAGGATTTTGAAGATGCTTTACAAAATTTTTCTGCTATAGAAAATGGGCAAGTAAAAATAATTTTGACAAGAAATATAAAAGATTACAAAAAAAGTGAGCTAGCCGTTTTAACACCAGAAATGTATTTGAAAGGGAAAGGCAGTGGTTAGAATCGTGCTTTTATAAATAGCAGTAGTTATCGAAATCTAAAACTCTGATTTATAATGAGGTTCATTTTTATAATTCAAATTTTAGGCTAGAAAAGATGCCAGGGCTACGCCCCTATATTGTGAGGTTTTCAGTTTGTGTCACGAAGATGCCAGGGCTACGCCCCTATATTATGAGGTTTGCAATTTTAGTTAGGGGCGTAGCCCTGATGTCTTAATTAGGGGCGTTAGCCTTCGTTAGGGGCGTTAGCTCTTTCGAAATCTCATAATTTAGCAGAGATAAATTCAGAATAAAGCTATTTTAAACTCTGCTTTTTGCTAATTTTATAGTCCAAAACTCTGCTTCATGTATATTATTTTCGATACCGAAACTACAGGATTACCCAAGCGCTGGAACGCGCCCATCACCGATACCGACAACTGGCCTAGAGCCATACAAATCGCTTGGCAAGTCCATGACCAGTGGGGAAATCTTGTAGAAGCAAAAGATTATCTAATTCGTCCTGAGGGGTTCGACATTCCTTACGATGCCGAGCGAATTCATGGTATTTCTACCGCCTTGGCCCTACAAAAAGGGGAGTCTTTGGACAGGGTATTAGCAGAGTTCAATGAGGCCTTATCAGAATCTAAGTTTCTGGTTGGGCAGAATGTGGGTTTCGATGTGAATGTGATGGGAGCCGAATTCCATAGAGCACAACTAGAGTCTTTAATGGCATCTATGCCTGTATTGGATACTTGTACAGAAAAAACAGCTAAGCTTTGTCAAATTCCCGGGGGGCGTGGAGGAAAATTCAAACTCCCTACATTAACCGAATTACATCAACATCTTTTTGGAGAGCCCTTTAACGATGCTCACAATGCGACAGCAGATGTGGAAGCGACCACGCGTTGCTTTCTGGAGTTGATCCGCACGGGAAATTATACAGAAAATGAATTACAGGCAGAGCGTACTTATATTCCAGAATTCAAGTCTAAGCACACGGGGCCTGTCGGAAAAGTGGGTCTTAATCATATTAACCTTAAAAAAGCTTCTGCTGAATTAAAAGCAAAGCAAGAAGCAAAATCAGAAGAAAGCGGTCCTTCTAAAGCAGAGCTTGACGAGAATTTAGAACAACTGCAGGAGTCTAGTTTTGTTCATCTTCATAACCATACCCAATTCTCCGTCTTGCAATCGACCACGGCTGTTCCAGACTTGGTAGCGGCAGCGGCAAAGCACCATATGCCAGCGGTGGCTATTACAGACCATGCCAATATGATGGGGGCGTTTCATTTTGTAAATGCTGTTAAAAAACACAATGCCGCTGTGGCCAATGATGATGAAAACACCTTAAAACCTATAAAACCGATTATTGGTTGTGAGTTTTTTGTGTGTGAAGATCACTTGGATAGAACTCATAAAGATAACGGCTACCAAATGGTGATTTTGGCCAAGACTAAAAAGGGCTATCATAATTTAGCAAAAATGTCTTCTATCGGCTTTACCAAAGGTTTTTATTATGTCCCTAGAATTGATAAAAAGCTTATTGAAACCTATAAAGATGACCTCATAGTTCTATCGGGAAGCCTCTATGGTGAGATTGCCAGTAAACTTTTGAATCTTGGAGAAAACCAAGCGGAAGAGGCCTTGGTCTGGTGGAAGGACACCTTTGGCGATGATTTTTATGTAGAAATTATGCGTCACCAGCAAGAAGATGAAGAGCGCGCCAATGAAGCTTTAATCCGACTTGCCAATAAGCACGACATCAATTTAGTAGCGACCAATAATACCTATTACGCCGACCAAAAAGACGCCAATGCGCACGATATTTTATTGTGTGTTAAAGACGGAGAAAAGCAAAACACACCCATAGGTCGCGGACGGGGCTATCGCTACGGACTTCCAAACGACCAGTACTATTTCAAATCTGCTGAGGAGATGAAATCTCTTTTTAAAGACTTACCTCAAGCCATTTCCAACACGGAGGCAATTGCCAATAAGGTGGAAGCCTTTGAACTAGCTAGGGAGGTGTTATTACCGGCTTTTACCATCCCAGAACAATTTTTGGACGAGGCGGATAAAACCGATGCTGGTAAGCGCGGAGAAAATGCATACTTGAAGCACCTTACGTTTGAGGGGGCTAAAGCGCGTTACGGAGAATTAAGTGAAGAGATCAAGGACCGATTGGATTTTGAACTTTCCGTTATTGCCAACACAGGTTATCCGGGTTATTTCTTAATTGTGGAAGATTTTATTCGCGAAGCCAGGAAAATGGGAGTCTCTGTAGGTCCAGGACGTGGATCTGCGGCGGGTAGTGCGGTGGCCTATTGCTTGAAGATTACCAATATAGATCCTATAAAATACGATTTACTTTTCGAGCGGTTTTTAAATCCAGAGCGAGTGAGTATGCCCGATATCGATATCGATTTTGATGATGAAGGGCGGAGTAAAGTAATGGATTATGTGATTGAGAAGTACGGCCAAAATCAGGTGGCCCAAATTATCACTTATGGGACCATGGCCGCTAAATCTGCGATAAGAGATACTGCAAGAGTTTTGGATTTGCCCTTGTATGAAGCCGATCGTATTGCCAAATTAATTCCAGACATGTCCAAGCTAGGGAAAATCTTTAGCATGGATGAAAAGGAAATTCGGAAGAAATTTAGATCCGAAGAGGTCGATAAAGTCTTAGAACTTATCGCTATTTCAGAACAAGATTCCCCAGAAGCTGAAACGGTAAACCAAGCTAGGATTTTGGAAGGTTCTGTAAGGAATACGGGCATTCATGCCTGTGGAGTGATTATTACCCCAGATGATATTACCAAGTTTGTTCCCGTCTCTGTCGCAAAAGACTCCAACCTCTATGTCACCCAATTCGATAATTCGGTGGTGGAAGATGCAGGCCTTCTGAAAATGGACTTTTTGGGTTTAAAGACCTTAACCCTAATTAAAGATACCGTTGAGATTGTAAAAGCACGCCACGACATCGATCTAGATCCTGAAGCCTTCCCGCTAGATGATGAAAAGACCTATGAGCTCTTTCAACGTGGAGAAACTGTTGGGATTTTTCAATATGAATCTCCGGGGATGCAAAAACACATGAAAGATCTAAAGCCAACGGTGTTTGGAGATCTTATTGCGATGAATGCCTTGTATAGACCAGGACCGATGGAGTATATACCGAGTTTTATAAAACGGAAACACGGGGAGGAGGACATCTCTTACGATTTGCCTGAAATGCAAGAATATCTTGAGGAAACTTATGGGATTACCGTTTACCAAGAGCAAGTGATGTTGCTCTCGCAAAAATTGGCCAGCTTTACAAAAGGGGAAGCCGATGTCTTGCGGAAAGCCATGGGTAAAAAATTGAAAGATGTCTTGGCCAAACTGAAACCAAAGTTTATTAACCAAGCCAAAGACAATGGACACGATGAAGAAAAGCTAGAGAAAATCTGGAAAGACTGGGAGGCTTTTGCCAGTTATGCTTTCAACAAATCCCACTCGACTTGTTATGCCTTTGTCGCTTACCAAACGGCCTATCTAAAAGCCCATTATCCAGCAGAATATATGGCAGCTGTCCTTTCCAATAATATGAGTGATATCAAGAAAGTTAGCTTTTTTATGGAGGAATGCAAGCGAATGCGTTTACCGGTGTTGGGACCAGACGTGAACGAATCTTATTATAAATTCTCGGTGAATAAAGACAATGCCGTTCGGTTTGGCATGGGCGCTATTAAAGGCGTTGGTGGAGGAGCGGTGAACACTATTGTAGAACACCGGAAGAAAGACGGTCACTACCTCTCTATTTTTGATTTGTCGAAACGCATCGATCTTCGAGCTGCCAATAAGAAAGCTTTTGAAAGTTTGGCTTACGCAGGAGCTTTCGATAGCTTGGGAGAAGTGCATAGGGCTCAATATTTTCAAGCTACCGACGGAGATTTAACCTTTCTGGAAAAGGTGATTAAATATGCGGCAAGATACCAAGAGAATAAAAACTCATCCCAAGTGAGTTTGTTTGGGGAGGCGAGTGAAGTCCAAATTCCTGAGCCAGAAGTACCGCCTTGCGAGCCTTGGCACACTATGCGAACCTTAAAAGCAGAAAAGGAAGTGGTAGGTCTGTTTTTATCGGGTCACCCGCTGGATGATTTTAAACTGGAAATCAACTCCTTTTGCAGGTCGAATCTAAAGGAAGTTGCAGAAATTGAAAATCACCTCAATAAAGAGTTATCTCTCGCAGGAGTAGTGACAGATGTAAATCATAAGGTAAGTAAAACTGGTAAAGGCTTTGCGACTTTTGTGTTGGAAGATTATAACGAAAGTCATGAGTTCTGGATTTTTGGGGAAGAGTACTTGAAATTTAGACACTTTTTAATTCAGGATAATTTTGTTCATCTGAAATTGAGGGCAACCCAATTTACAAATAGAGATACTGGAGAACCTGGGCGAACGCGTATTGGGTTTCTGTCTTTTAAACAACTCCAAGATGTCTTAAAGGAAAACGCCAAAAAACTAACGATCCAAATGAATGTAGATGACCTAAACGAGTCTCAAGTACAAGCCTTAGGAGATTTGTTCAAAACTTACTCGGGAGATCACTTGCTAAACTTTGTGGTGTATGAAATGAAAGACAAGATTAAAATCCACATGCCGAGCAAGACACAAAAAGTAAAAATTTGTAATGAATTGATTGAAGAACTGTCTGAGCACAATATTAAATTTAAAATCAATTAAAAACGTATAGTCTGCTTTTCAAATCCAAACTTTATAAACTCTGAAATTATACGGGATTAATTGTGGTATTGAAGATCCTATTCAAGATGCTTGTCTTTATTACATAAATTAATATGACTATCGGTTTCCTTGCATAACATCTAAATAATTAGTATCTTATTTATTGGTAATTAGGTTGTTAGATATGATAATTCAAGATTTTTTCAAGCAATTTCCTAATGAGATGAGCTGTGAGGTTTATTTTAAATCAGAAGGGGAAGACTGGATGTCAAATGCAATAAATGTCATCACCAAGAGCATTATTGGCTTTCTAGGAGAGATCAATATCTGTGCAAGAACTGCAAGCAAAGAACACCTTTGAGAAGAGGTGCTCTATTGCACGCAACTTAGCTTACTTATTATTATTCGTACTTCGCAATGATCATGCTCACCGATACAAATAAAGCTATTCCGCTTTAGAGGGACAGCGACAATTAAGTCATCGCTACTACAAGTCTATGCGGTATATGCCTCACAAAATACGCTATGAAATGGTTAAAAGAGATGATAGATACACTCTTTTCAATGAACTCGATGAGGTTTTTTTGTAATAGTGCCCAATAAGCAGGATCGTGAAAGAATTGCTATTGAACTTAAAGAAAACAACGGTAAATGTAAAAGAGGAAAGAGATGCCAAAAACAGATAGCGGTATTGGTAATTGCGAAATCGAAGACTGTCGAGCTATTGGAAAAATATAAACACAAGCTAAATAAAAAGGGGGGGGGTATATAAAAGTGCAATTATTGGAGAATCTTTCTAAAGAAACTAATAATACCAATTTAAACCTATAATGTCGCAATAAATCGTTTTACCGAAACGAATTCGGCACAGGCTTTTTTCGCCTGCTTTTTATCAAAAATAATTACCGTAACTAAGGCTATGCTACTTATTTTTAACTTCAATCAATCAAAAAACCTGTGCTGAGCTACGTCGTAGTATAATTCAATTTATTTATACGACATTATAAATTTATAGAGGTAGCTACTTAAGTGCATATTAATTTGGATTGATATAATTTCGGTTTTTGCATCATTCTAGAAACAAGGTTATGAAAGATGGTTTTCTTACTTCTAGACCTGTTCAATCGGTAACAAAATTCATCAAAATATCCATTAATATGGAAAGAACTTACATATGAATAGGTAGTTCTAATCCACGATTTGATTTGATGAATCATAGTGTGTAAGATTTTGAAGTTTTTCCCAGAATTACTAGGTATCTGTTCGATATTATATTCTTTAGCTATAGGTCTATATCCGCGCCACAAATCCGTGTTGATACTTGCCGTTTTTGAGATATGCTTATCAAATATTGGACGTAATTCTTTAGCAGAAAAGTCATTTATTTGATTCACGTACATTCTTTTCACTTTTCCATTTTCTGTTAGTTCAAGGGCTACTACAGCTTTTTTTTTCTTGGTATTATAGCTTCTCCCAACCTTACCATCTTCTTTTCCACCTACCACAAATTCATCTACCTCAACGCGATTCATCATTGGAAAGTTCTCACTAGACTTCATAGCATCACGAATTTTGTACATAAACATTCGGGCAGTATAAGGTGTAACTCCTACTCGTTTTGCCAAATAACTTGCTGATAAACTACGAGTAGTCGTTGCCATTTCAAAACAGATGATAAAAGCCTTGTCTAGACCAAATTTCACTTTATGGAAAAGAGTATTTGCAGAAGGTGACTCCGTATGGCTGCATTTATTGCAGGTGCGATTATAATTGGTACGGATTTGACACGAAGTATGTCTACATTTAACACATTTGAAACCATTTTTCCACTTGATTTCTGATAGATATTCCTTACAAGGTTCCACCGAATTGAACCGAGCATAGAACTCTTGGGCATTTTGTCAATCAAAATTAATCATATAATTACTATTTTAAGTGCTTACAAGATACAATAAGTATGAAACTAAATAGCGACCCCTATAAATTTAATTTGGTATCAGTTGTAGTGGATATAAAAAGCCAAACAGGGAAATTTTTACATTGGGTGCATATTGGAATTAGTAATGCCAAGAGAGTTCTATGTGACATACACCAGTCTATTGGAAGCTATTACCTCCAGAGTTATCTCAATGAATTTCGTTACAAATCCAACAGAAGATCTTTTGATTTGGTCTTTGAAAAGACAGTTATAGCAGCCGTTTCTTGTAAATGGAAAAGTAAGGTGTAGAGAATCTGATAGTCATGTCAATTAACTCTTACTGTTTAAAAATATCTGACTATAAGGGAATTACATCTTTTTTCGTTATCTTTAGATGACTTTTTTAATTTAATTATTGGAACAAATAGACTCTAATCATGAGAAAACTCTTATTTACCAAATTATTAGGGTTATTGGTTTTATTCTTTTTAACCATTCAAGTCACGTATGCTCAAGAGGTTATCCATTGTTGGGATTTTAATGGTGGAGGTGCAAATTTCAATACCACTCCTCTCTCTAATACGAATAGAGCAACTGGGAATGGCATAATTACTCATAATTTTGTAAGTGTAGAATCTAATCTTGGCACTAGTTCCAATGCCTGTGTTGGTAGTACAGTAGGACAATCTTTTGGACCAAGTGGTGCCGCTGGTCTGGCTAATAACGGTAGACATATTGATTTTAATTTTTCTTCAGAGGGTTATGAAAATTTATCACTTTCATTTTGGTCAAGACGCACACCAACAGGATTTAATGATAACCAAATACAATATTCTATTGATGGAGGCCAAAACTTTACAGATCTTTCTAATCTTGATTACACTCCAGCTCTGAATCCAGGGGCAATCTTAAGTCTAGATATTTCAAACGAAGCTCCTCTTGCAAACAATCAACCCAATTTAATCATTCGAATCACCTTTAATGGTGCGACTAATGCAGGTGGTAATAATCGTATTGACAACGTTAAACTTCAGGGGGAATTTCTTTATGATCAAACTTCAGAAGTTGTTGCTCCTTCAACTCAAGTGGGAGTAAATACTGTTGTTGCTTCCAATACAAGTACACTATCTGTTTTTAGCTTTGATATTGAAGATTTAGGCAGTGGTGATGTTTTGCCCACGACTGTAACTCAAATGCGTTTTGTGGCTGGAGCTAATAATACTGTAGATTGGTCAACATTCTCGAATGTTGCTATAAGGGATGCTTTATTAACTGAAATTCCAGGAACAGTCGTGGTTACGGCCAATGAAGTTATTTTTACGCCAGATAGTTCTGTAATTGTTGCTGATGGTGCTTCAGATAATTTTACGGTTGATGTCACCTTGGATCAGTCTAACATTGTAGATGAAAGTGTAATCCAGTTTCAAGTTGCTGGAACTAATTCTAGTTTTGAAGCAGATCTTTCTGGGTCTTTATTTAGCTCTTCTTTTACAGTCGGGGACGTGGTTGGAAATAATATCACTCTCAATGTGGTCGCGACAGAAATGACCTTTTTACAACAACCCACTAACACGCGTTTAGATGAAGTGATGCAACCAGATTTAGAGGTTAGCCTTGTGGATGTCAATGGGAATTTGGATACGGATAATTTTTCTTTAGTAGATATTTCTTCGACCGGTGATCTTGAAGGAGAACCCGTTAGTGTATCTGCAGTTGAAGGTGTTGCTACTTTTTCAAACTTAATTCATACTCGTGTTGGAAGTGATCTGGAACTCACTGCAGATGCAGACACTTTTTCTGAAACTATTAGCACTTTTTTTAATGTTTCAAATAATGACAGGACCTCAGAAGTTGTTGTTCCTTCAACTCAAGTGGGAGTAAGTACCGTCGTTGCTGCCAATACAAGTACACTATCTGTTTTTAGTTTTGATATTGAAGATTTAGGCAGTGGTGATATTTTGCCCACGATTGTAACTCAAATGCGTTTTGTGGCTGGAGCTAATAATACTGTAGATTGGTCAACATTTTCGAATGTTGCTATACGGGATGCTTTATTAACTGAAATTCCAGGAACTGTCGTGGTTACGGCCAATGAAGTTATTTTTACGCCAGATAGTTCTGTAATTGTTGCTGATGATGCTTCAGATAATTTTACGGTGGATGTCACTTTGGATCAGTCTAACATTGTAGATGAAAGTGTAATCCAGTTTCAGGTTGCTGGAACTAATTCTAGTTTTGAAGCAGACCTTTCTGGGTCTTCATTTAGCTCTTCTTTTACAGCCGGGGACGTGGTTGGAAATAATATCACTCTTGATGTTATAGCGACAGAAATAGCTTTTATACAACAACCTAGTGATGTGGAAGTGAATACTTTTATGACTCCACCTGTCCAGGTAGCCTATGTAGATGAAAATGGGAATGTAGATACTTCTGTTACTACAGATATTAGCTTAACTTCTTCTGCTGGAAGTCTGCTCAACCCATTTAATCCAGTTCCAGCAGTAAATGGTGTCGCTACTTTTCCTAACATAGCTTACACTGCTCAAGCTAATGGTCTAACCTTAACCGCAGAAACGTTGCAGGGTTTAATAGTTCCTAACTCAATTATAAGTTCTACTTTCAGCGTCGCTATTCCTGTGATTTCTATTCAAGACTTTGATGGGACGCCATCAGAATGGCTTTACACTACAAGTATTCCACCATTTAATGATGGATGGGGGTCTGATTTCTTTGGAATAATCAATTCTGATGAGGCTTCACCTCTAGCGAATGAGAGTTTTCTTAATAATATTTTTGGAGAAAACGATTTACACTCTCCAAATGGAACATCAGAATTTGCTTCATTAGATTTTGTGTCTGTTGATATTTCTGGATACACCAATGTTAACTTGAGTTTTGACTGGGAAGTTAGTGGCTATAATGTATCTGGAGATAGAATAGAATATGAAGTAGTTTATGATGGAGTGTCTCAAGATCGTCTATTATTATTTGAAGGAGGAGCTACAGATGTTGCTTCAGGAACATTTAGTTTAAGTATTTCAAATACAGTTTCTGATGTCTCTTTTAAATATTTTATTCAAAATAATGGGGCTGATGGTTATTCAGGTCTTGATAACGTAAAGCTAACAGGAGATTCCAATGCCAGAGATACGCAAATTATAGCTCCGTCAACACAAATTTCTGATGGAACTATTATCGCAGATATTAATGATGATTTGGGGAGCTCTGTTGATGTGTTTAGTTTTGAGGTAGTAGATTCTGGTAATTTTGACAACCTATCAACCAATATCACTAGATTAAGATTTGTACCTGGATCTTTGAATACCGCTAAATGGGAAGAGGCAGTGCAAGGAATTTCTATTTCAGATGGCATTAATATACTCGATCAAGCTGACCAAACATTATTGATAACGCCAACTGAAATTTTATTGGATATCGATGCAGATCCTGATAACATTTTCGTTGTTGATGACGGAAAGGCAAAGACCTACAAGATTAGTGTGTTCCTAAAACAATCTAACATTATAGATCAATCGGTCATTCAATTTGCCATAGATGAAGGTAATCAAGATCAAATCGCCTCTGGTGAAGGATCTATTTTTTCACAAAATATTACAGCTTTTGAAGGTGTCTTGTTCACTATTGATGTAGTGGGTAATGGTTTAGAATTCAGTGTTCAGCCAACGACGACTTTGGTGAATACCAATATGTCCCCATCTATAAGAGTTGCCAATACAGATAGCAATGGGAACTTAGATTTGGCTAATAGTGGTGAAAATGTATCGATTATGTCTACAGGAACGCTTACGGAAAGTCCTATAGAATCCATTATTGGAACAAATGGTTATGCCAATTTTAATACGATCAATCACACCCAGCCTGGTTTTGACTTCCAGTTAACAGCTTTATCAGGCGTGTTTAGTTCTATAACGAGTACTACATTTGACATTTCTCAAAAACGAGCACTTCTTATTTCAGAGGTTGTTGACCCTAGCGATAATGTTGACGGTAGATATGTGGAATTATTCAATACCGATGTAGAGGCTTTAGATCTTGACGATCAGAATTATTATTTGCATAACCCTACAGGAACTGGTCAAAGTATTCAACTAACAGGCGTAATTCCTCCAAAATCTTACTACATCATTAGCTTTACAGATGCGGCAACTTTCAATGAAATTTATGGTATAAACCCAGATTTTGAAGCTTCAATTGTTACAGCGTCTGGTGGTCAAGATGTTTATTATATTTCTTTTGCGAATACTGAGAAATCGTTAATGGACGTTTATGGTGTTTTAGCAGAGTCTGGAACTACAGGCACAACTTGGGAGTTTCCAGGTGCTCGTGCTTATAGAAATTACCCGACAGTAAGAGAAGCAAATCCAGTATATGATGCAACTGAATGGACTAAAATTTCTGCTACAAGTGGTGATGCTACAACTGGTATTGGGGATAATGACTTTGTTTATAGAGGAAACTGGACAACATCTGGACTTGGAGATCCAGAAGCTGCTCCTTTTGATGGAGCAAATACAGATAAAAGTATTTTCATAGAAAGCGCTGAAACTACATTATCTGGAACAAATACTATTTCGGATGTTATCGTAAGGGCAGGGGCAACTTTAATTCTTGAAGATGCAATTACCTTGAATGGAGATTTTACCAATTTTGGGAAAGTCATCTTCCGAAGTACAGCCATTAAAACAGCGGCTTTAGGGCCGTTTAACTATGAAAATAGAAGATTAGTAGGTGAAAATTATGAGATAGAACGATATATTCCTAAAAGTAATAGGGCTTTTAGATTTTTATCTGCTTCAGTAACCACAACAAGCTCTATCCGAGACAATTGGCAAGACGGTCAAAACAATACCCTAACTGGAGATGACAATAATAGCAATCTTAACTCAGGTTTTGGAACTCATATTACAGGATCAACTATAGGAGCTAATGGGTTTGATGCAACTTTAACCGGAAATCCATCTATGTTTGGGTGGAACGCCGCAAACGCTCAATGGAACGCTATTCCCAATACAGATACTAAAACCTTTAAAGCAGGAGATGCATATGTTATATTGATAAGAGGAGATAGGTCGACAACACTTAATTCTAATACTGCAGTTGGTCCAGCGACCACCTTACGAGCAACTGGAGAATTGGCGGTTGGTTCCAAGACTGTTACTAACCTATCTTCAACCTTAGGAGGTTTTTCATTAATCGGTAATCCTTATCAAGCTAAAGTGAATATGACAGATTTACTTTCCTCAGGAAATTCTTCTGGTGTCAGTTCACAATTTGTTTATATATATGACCCAACCCTAGGAACAAGAGGTGGTTACGCTACAGTAACGCTGGCAGATGGAAGTAATACATCTTCAATTCCTGAAACTTCTAATGCCAATCAATTTTTAGAACCCAATCAAGCTTTTTTTGTGGAAACAACGACAACAAATCCAGCTGTTGCATTTAATGAATCTTTTAAAACAACTGCAACGGGAAATAACACGACCTTTAGTGTCCCAGAACCATTGACTAACCTAAATATCAACCTTTTCTACGACGACATAGACACAAAACCAGTTGATGCCTTAAGAGTACGGTTTAGGCCAGAAGCTAATAATGCCAAGGACACCTTGGATGCCACAAAGGTTTGGAATTATGATGAGTGGTTTGCTATCGATAGATTTCCAAACTATATGTCTATAGAAACTCGGGGGATGCCAACAAAACAAGATAGTATTCCTTTTTACTTAGGAAACTTCACTCGTAGTGCTTACCGTCTAGAGGTGAAACCTGAGAATTTTTCTGGTGCTAAAGGGTATTTATACGATAACTATTTGGAGTCTAGTGTAGAATTAACAACAGATGAAAGTACCTCTATTTCATTTGATGTGGATATAATTATACCAGAATCAATAGCTACGGATAGATTTGTAGTTAAGTTCGAAAAAGTCACCTTAGGAACAGAAGATGTTGTTTTGAACTCTTCTATGGTGGTGTATCCAAATCCAGTGAGAGGAAATAGCTTTAGTATTTTTCATCAACAAGCCTTTAATGGACTGGTCTTAAGACTTCAGTTATTTGACCTTCAAGGACGAATGGTGCTAAATCAAGAGTTGGCCAATTCTTTTAGGATGACGGTAAATCTGAATAATAGCCTTTCTTCTGGAGTCTATGTCTTGAAACTATCTGATGCTAAAAACAGTCAAACCACTAAGCTTATTATAGAATAGATTTTAATCCATACTACAACCAAAAAAAACCTGAGTCTTCAGGAGTTTTTTGGTTTTATAAAGTCAACTATTACTTAAAAGATAAAACTTAAAACCTATTTATGCATAAACAGAATGCTATCCCAATTTAGTATTCGAATCTCGGATAAAATCAGTTTCTTTTTCAATTATTAATTATCATAAAATAGAACCGTAACCAGCGCTATGCTTATATTTTTTTTCTCAACTAAGTAAAAAATAACACTAGCATCCGAAAGTCGGGATTTTAAAAAGCCCTCAGAATCACGTATTTTTGAGTTCTACCAAAACCTTTTCAAATATGGGACTCTTCAGGCGAAACAAAAATAACAATAAACCACTCATTCGACAAATTTTAGATTTAGTACCCCATTGGTTATTTAGAAGTTGCACCAATACCTACAAAAACAGATAAAGGTGTTCATAAGTATAGAACTTACGACCAGTTTGTTGCTTTAACTTTCGGACAGCTTAATAAGTGCCAGAGTCTCAATGATATATCAGCAGGAATTGGAGTTAGCGAGATTTTTATAAACGACTTAGGTTTAAGCCAAAGCCCTGCTCGTTCTACAATGAGCGATGGCAATAAAAAGCGTGACTGGCAGGTGTTTGAGAGCTTGTATTATCGTTTATTAAGTCACTACAGCATCACAACACCCATATTATAGAAGAGATTAAGGGCAAGGTAGTTAAACTAATAGATAGCTCAACGATTTCCCTGTGTTTGGCTATGTTTGATTGGGCAGTCCCGATCGCTATCGGGACGGACAGCAAAAGGAGGTATTAAACTACACACTAGCTGGGATTATAATTTAATGATACCCGATGTAGTAAATATAACAGAAGCAAAGGTTCATGACAGATATGTATTAATACCAAATATGTTTTGTATTGCCGTATATTATTCGTATATTTATATATGGGAAGAAAAGCAATTTTAGATATTAGGGAATCAGAATCGGAGCTAAAGAAACTCTTGTTAAAACAGAAAACCTTAAAAGCAGAAAAACGTTTAAAGAGCTTGCTAGCCATTAAGTCTGGCAAATTTGAAACCCGACAAGAATTAGCTGATTTTTTAGGGATTCATATTAGAACCTTAGAAAGGTGGCTTGTGAACTATAAGGCTGGAGGCCTTGAGATGATGTTAACGGATAAGCCTAAAAATAAAACGTCTAAAATTATTACACCACAAATACATAAGGGTTTATCCCAAAGAGTACATGACCCAAATAATCCGTTTTTAGGATATTGGGATGCTCAAAATTGGGTAGAACAAGAGTATGGCGTAGTTGTTAAGTACCAACGGATCCGTGAGTATTTGATTCAAAATTTTAAAACAAAACCCAAGACTCCTAGGCAATCTCACTACAAAAAAGATGTAGAGGCTGAAAAAGCTTTTTTAAAAACTCCCTAATACGCTAGATAACATTAGAATTAGTCTTAATAAAGATAGTTACGAATCTGTTAATTTATACTTTCAAGATGAAGCTCGATTTGGAATGATGAATCATCTGGGTAAATACATATCCGCCAGTGGAATTAAACCAATAGTGACCTATCAACATATTTATAAAACGACCTATCTATATGGTAGTTACTCGCCAATAAACGGAGACTCTTTTGTTTGGGAAATAAATGGTGTAAGTACTAACATATTTCAAGCCTATCTGCGAGAATTTTCAACACATAATCCAAAGGAATATAAAATTGTAGTGATTGATAATGCAGGATTTCATTCTACAAAAAATATAGAGGTGCCACAAAATATAGTCTTGTTAAGAATACCCCCATACAATCCTGAACTAAACCCATGCGAACAAGTATGGCAATACATTAAAAATCGATTTAAGAATCAAAGATTTGAATCGATGAAAAGTTTAAAAGAATGGCTAAGCGAAATGGTCTGCGAAATGAAACCTGAAACCATTAAATCTATAACAGGAAATCATCATTTTTTAAAGGCTTTTAATGCGGCGTTTAATAATTAAATTGGTATAACGCAACTGATTTTCCCTAAAGACACCATTATAGTTGAAGACAGAGTTTATTTCGATTTTGAATTAATGCTCAATAGAATAAAAGCAGAAAATGTATTTGTTACTAGAATTAAGTCCAACACTTTGTATGAAACGATAGAGGAGCAGGAGCTTGCTGATGATGTTGACCAACATATTCTTAAAGATGAAATAATACAACTTACCTCAGATAGGGCGATAGAAACGGGTATTTCAGAGCATAAACTAAGATTGGTACATGTTTATAAAGAAGATGAGAACAAAGTAATTGCCATTATTACCAACCAACTTGATTGGGAATACAATACCATTGCAGCATTATATAAGAAACGTTGGGATATTGAATTGTTTTTTAAAGCTTTAAAGCAAAACCTACAAGTAAAAACATTCTGGGGAACCAGTGAAAATGCAGTAAAATCATAAATATACGTAGCGCTGATAAATTATCTACTTTTAGAGCTTATAAAACGAACTATTTCCAAAAAAGCAGTTGCTTTTTCTAATTTGACAGAAAAAGTGAGATTTTGCTTGTATCACTACCTATCACTAGACTATGTGTGCAATAAAGTCAGAGAAGGTGTTCGTAAAGTGACGATTTCACCACAAAAAGTATTGGTGTTAGAGAGGGACTTATTTTCTGGGTAAAGTGAGCTTTTTAATGTAAACATTGGGGTAGAAACATGTTTTTTACTTCTTTCTAAAAACTTTCGGATGCTAGTGAAAAAATAATTCAAATTTTCAATACAACATTTAAAAACTAAATTGGTATTATTTATATACTCTCAAGCTTCAGTGCTATCGACTATCCAAGTTGCTGGAAAAAGTGAACTAAACGATTAACATAAGTCGTGCATCATTAATCGTATCAGGGGTAAATTCAGAACAAAATATAATCTGCTAAAAGCTCAACTCCTTTTGTTGAGTAAAATCGATTTAAGCTCATCGTAAGTAGAGATTTGGATGGACTTTTTCTCTTTGTCAATCACAGCTTTTATTTGTGATGGTAACTCTACTTTCGTTTGAATAGCTTTTTCTACAGTCTCCAAAAATTTGCTAGGATGAGCGGTCTCTAAAAACACACAGTGGGTATCAGGATGTTTTTGTTGATACTCTTTTGCAGCTAAAAAACCGATAGCTCCATGTGGGTCTGCTATATAGTTATACTCTTTATAAAGCTCTTTAATCCCTTCTATAGTAGAGTCATCTGAAAAGCTACTTGAAGACAAGTGGGCCTTGAGATTGCTAAACTCGTTTTTGAATAGTTCTTGAATTCTAATAAAATTACTAGGATTACCGACATCCATAGCATTACTGATGGTTTGCACCGTAGGTTTTGGCTGGTAATTTTCGGTTTCTAAATAGTCCGTAACAACTTGATTAGTGTTGTTGGCGGCAATAAAATGATGAATAGGCAAACCTAATTTTTGTGCCATAAACCCAGCGCAAATATTTCCAAAATTACCGCTAGGGACAGAAAAAACGATTTTTTTATGATTTTTATAAAGCTGTTTGTAAGCAAAAAAAAAGTAAAACATTTGAGGCAACCAACGCGCCACGTTAATGGAATTAGCCGAAGTGAGTTGAATGTGATCTGTGATTTGACGATCTAAAAAGGCTTTCTTCACCATATCCTGGCAATCATCAAAAAAACCATCGACTTCCAGTGCAGTAATATTTTGTCCCAAAGTAGTGAGTTGCTTTTCTTGTACCTTACTCACTTTATCCTTTGGGTAAAGTATGACGACCTTAACCCCTTCGACTCCAATAAAACCATTGGCAACGGCTCCACCAGTATCACCAGAGGTAGCAACCAAAACCGTTATATCATTTTTTTGTTCAGAATTGAAAAGCCGGAGGCATCTGGACATAAATCTTGCGCCAACATCTTTAAAAGCCATCGTTGGTCCATGAAATAACTCCAGAGAAGAGATGTTCTTGTCTAAAGTAACCACAGGGAAATCGAAACTAAGAGTTTCATGTACCATTCGTTTTAATTCATCATTTGAAATTTCTGGTGTAACAAATTGCTGAATAGCTTCAAAAGCAATCTCTTCATAAGATAAATCACCTATGGATTCGAAAAATGAATCTGGCAAGGATTTTATTGAGGTTGGAAAATATAAGCCTTTATCTGACGCTAGTCCTTTGATGACCGCTTCTTTAAAACTTACTTCTGGTGCCTGTTTGTTAAGTGAATAAAAATTCATTCTAGTATTTTTTTTATAAAAACTTATGCCTCTATGATCTTAATGCCTTTTGGGTTGATTTTGGAAACGTAAGTTTCGAATTGAACAGTAGTTTTGGTATATACTTTGCGCATTGAATGTTCCACTGCTTTTGCTGTTTTTTCCCCTTTGGATAAAGCAAAAATTGAAGGTCCAGAACCAGAAATACCAATTCCAAGTGCTCCTGAAGCTAAAGTGGCTAATTTTATATCTTCAAAATGAGGAATAAGTTTACTGCGGTAAGGCTCTACAATGCTATCATGAAGAGACCGCTGCAAAAGTTCATAATCTCCATTATGTAAGGCATGGATCAAACTCCCTAAGTTCGACCACTGTGCAATAGCATCTTGCAATGGAACAGATTTTGGTAAAATAGCTCTGGCTTCAGCCGTTTTAATTTCAATTTGAGGATGTATAATTGTAGCATAAAGCTCATCTGGAATTGGAAGCCTTAAAATCTCTAAAGGACTTATACTTTTCACCAATGTAAAGCCACCAAAAATGGCAGGGGCTAGATTATCAGCATGTTCACTTTGACTTGCTAAGGCTTCACCTTTCATTGCAAAACGAGTCAATTCTGTTTTGGTGTAAGGTCTTCCCATGAGTTCATTAATAGCAAATACGCTACCTGCAGCACTTGCAGCACTACTCCCTATTCCGCTACCTGGTTTTATAAATTTATAGATTTCAATTTCAAAACCACAGTCTGGTTTTAAGTCATCGATGAGCGCTTGCGCAGAAACTCCAGCTACATTTTTATGTGTTTCAAAAGGCAAATCAAAACCTTCAATCTTTGTTATTCGGATCCCTTTTTCTGAAGATATTCTCACGACCATTTCGTCACCAACAGTATCTAAGCAGAACCCCAAAACATCAAACCCACAGGATACATTAGAGACTGTACCTGGAGAAAATATGCGTATTTCTTTATTCAAAACCACTATTTTTTTAAGGTTATCAAAAAATTCTACTTTTTTTAGTTCACTTTATCTATTGCTTACTCTTATAACATCTGCAAAGAGTCCAGACGCTGTCACCTCTGCTCCTGCACCAGCACCTTTTACAATGATAGGCTGTTCTGGATATCGCTGAGAATAAAACATAACAATGTTATCTTTCCCTTCTAAATTGTAAAAAGGATGACCTTGAGGAATCTCTTTTAAAGCGACATTAGCTTTTCCTTGGTTAAATTGTGCAACATATTTCAATTGGGAGTCATTGGCTTGAGCAGAATCGAATAGGTCTTGAAAATGCTTTTCATCTTCGATAAGTGTCTTATAAAAATCGTCAACTTTGTCGCTTTTTAGATTGGCTTGAGTCAAGAAAGATTCGTTAGCAATATCGTCTAGATTCATTTCATAGCCACTTTCCCTTGCCAGTATAAGTATTTTTCTAGCAACATCTACACCACTTAAATCTATTCTAGGATCTGGTTCTGTAAAGCCTTCGGCCTGAGCTTGCTTCACTACGTCATGAAATTTTGTTGAACTGTTGAAATTGTTAAAAACAAAGTTTAAACTTCCAGATAAAACAGCTTCAATAGATGTTATTTTATCTCCAGAAGCCACTAAATTATTTAACGTATCAATTATAGGTAAACCTGCTCCAACATTGGTTTCGAACAGAAATGAAGCATTGTATTTTTTAGAGAGATGTTTAAGGTTTTGATAATTTTTGTAATCACTAGAACAAGCAATCTTATTACAAGCAACTACAGAAATACTTCGTTTTAAATACTCTGCATACATGTTGGAAACAGGTTCACTTGCTGTAATATCTATAAAAATACTGTTTCGTTTATTCAATAAAGTAGTTTTCTCTAAAAAACTATGAAGAGATGCTGGTTCGCCAGAAGAAAGCAATTCTTTCCAGTTTTCTAATTGAATGCCTTCGTCATCAAAAAACATTTTTTTAGAATTCGAAATTCCTATAACTCTCAAATTAATATGTAATTCTTTTTTTAAAAATTTGCTTTGTTGGTGAATCTGAGACAACAATCGTTCTCCAACATTTCCTACACCAGTAATAAAGACATTAAGCTGTTTAGTTTTAACCTCAAAAAAAGTTTCATGAAGAGAATTCAAAGCCTTCTTGACGTCATTTTTAAAGATAACTGCCGATATGTTTTTTTCAGAAGCGCCTTGAGCTATTGCTCGAACATTAATATTATTTTTTCCTAAAGCACTAAACATTTTTCCGCTTATCCCTTGATGGTTTTTCATATTATCCCCAACCACAGCGACAATTGACAAGTCTTTTTCGACAGTTACAGGTTTAATTTTTCGTTTTGAAATTTCATATTCAAATTCCTCATTTACAGCTGTGGCTGCAAGCTCTGTATCATATTCTGAAATTCCGAAACAAATAGAATGCTCGGAGGAAGCCTGAGTAATAAATATAATATTTATTTTTTCAAGAGCTAGAACTTCAAACAAACGTTTAGAAAAGCCTGGAATGCCAATCATTCCATTACCTTGGAGCGTAAGCAAAGCAATATTATCTACGCTTGTTATTCCACTCACTACATTAGATCTAGGACCTAAGTTGCCTTGAGTTTTAATTAAAGTCCCTTTATCGTTGGGCTTCAACGTATTTTTAATTAAAATTGGTATTTCTGAGTTCAAAGCTGGTTGTATTGTAGGTGGGAACAAAACCTTAGCCCCAAAATGAGATAACTCCATGGCTTCCTGATAAGACAAGACTTCTATAGGAGAAGCTTGTTTCACAAGCTTAGGATTAGCTGTATACATCCCGCTAACATCTGTCCAGATTTCTAATTGTTTTACTCTAAGAGCCGCAGCAATAATGGAGGCTGTAAAATCTGATCCTCCCCGACCAAGAGTCGTTATTTCTCCAATATTAGATTTTGAAACAAACCCTGGAAGAATTGTAAGCCTATGGCTTTCTTGAAAATAGTCTTGAATGTTTTTGTTGGTGACCAAGTAATTAACATCTGCTTTTGTAAACATAGAATTGGTCACAATAAGTTCCTGACTGTTTTTTCTTACAGCGTCAATACCTCTTGTTTTAATGGCTTCTGTAATAATAAATGAAGACATTAATTCTCCAAAACTCACCAGTTTGTCAGACGTTTTAGGCGTTAATTCATTGATCAGAAAAATCCCATCCAAAAGATTTTTCAAGTAATTTAATTCACTTGATAAATAATCTTGAGCTATTTCATTACCAGATGGAATTAATTCTGAAAGAATTTTAAAATGGATATTTTTTATAGCTTCAAATTCAGTAATATAGTCTTCATTTTTATTTAAAGCCAATAAACCAGAATTAAGCAGTTTATCTGTGATACCGCCTATAGCAGAAACCACACAGGTCACTTTTCCTTTTTTTGAATAACTTTCTAGAATATCCATAACTTTAGTTATGTTTTCTGAGTTACATACTGATGACCCTCCAAATTTTAATACATCCATGACCGACATTTTTTCGTTATTGAGCTACAAATTTTTAGTTAAAACCATTTACAAATGACGGTTAATTTATTTTGAAGTAAAAGATTCTATAGCTCTTTTCGTTGAATTTAAATGATTCTAAACAAAAACACCGTTTAGCTAAAAATAAATTAAAGGAACTCGTTTTAATTAATAAATCTGTAATACCAGATTAAATTTCAGAGGTCAGTATTTAAATTCATTTTTTAAATTAGCAATTATAGTATTATCATGAATATTTTTAAAGGTCAAAACCTTCTAGAGTTCTCTGATTGGTTCAAAACTGATAAAGATTGTAAGGGATATTTACAGATATTAAATGGAAAGATGGTTTTCAATGTGTTGAATGTTGGCATATAAAAGGCTCAGATAAGAAAATATTTTTTCACGTATTTGTGATAAGTGTTCTCATCAGGAATCTGCCACATCAAATACGCTTTTTCACAAGTTGAAATTTGGGATTATAAAAGCTTTTTTCATCGTTTTTGAAATGAGTACAAGTTCTAAAAGTCTTTTGGCGGCTATGTTTTATTTCGTTTTAGTGCTACAGAAAGGGCAGCATGTTTATGTATGCTTAAGATGAGAGAGGCTATGAAAAGTAGCTGAAATAATCCCATGACTGGCATTGTTCATGTTGATGAGCTTTGTTCTTGGTGGACGAGAAAAAGATAAAATAGGCAGAAGTTATAACGCAAAGAAAAAGAAGGCTATAACAGCAGTTGAACTAACTGAAGATGGGAAAGAAAAAAAATCAATGCGATGAGAATCGAAGATTTTTCAGATAGTTCTTTGCAGTATATCTTTGTGAATCACATACCTCGAGAAGCTAAAGTTATAAAAGGAAAGTGGAGAGGTTACGGACCTGTTGCTAAAGCTTATAATATTACCCAGATAGAAAGTAATGGAGGTATGAATTATAAAGCAATTTATACAATGGTCAACCAAGTGAAATCTTGGATAAAAACATCATACTCTTGGGTAAGTAACTTTAATATCAACAGATATTATAATGAATTTTGTTTCAGAATAAATCAATCATAAAGTAAAGCAAGAATAGTCAATAACTTAATAATAAAAATGGTTGAGAAAAATAAAATACATCACAATCAAATCATATGCAGCTAACTACTGCACTCTATGCTTATTTTTAAGTAATTCTTTATATTCTATTATAAAAGGTAAGCAAACGTATAAGAGTATGAGACACTGAATTTTGTATAGCTATATGCTTGTCGAGTAATACTATACAAATAATAATTTTATTTAACTTGAGCTAAAAAATAAATAATTTATCTAAAAGGTATGTAATAGGTTACACCTATAGACGCACGAAACATTCTAGGGTCAAAATTACCTTTACTTAAACCTATACTTTCTATCGTTTCATTACCATCAGTTGAAAAATCTGGAGTCGTAAACAAGCTATAAGTCAAATCTAAGTGAAGTGAAAAATCCCTTGAAATTTGATATTCTGGTGTAATACCAAAATTTAGCGTAATTAAATCATCGCCATTAAGAAAAAAACCGTCATTCACATCTGAGTAAACCGCATCATCCCCAAAGTTATAGTGAGAGGCACCAACTCCCAAATTAACGAAAAGATTAAAACCGTTTGGCCAATCTCGAAATCCTAACTTCAATAGATCTTTAATATTCAAAACACCATCAAGTGTAATGTGATAGACGGTAGTTTCGAAATCTCTTGAATCGCTGTCCCCTGTGAGATTTGTAAAGCCACCTTTCAATCGAATACCGTAAGGCTTATAACTACCTCTATCTGAATCAAAAAGATACCTTACTCCAAGAGAAGTAGAAAAATTATTTAATTCTGAAGATGAATAGCCCGAAGTGTATGCTCCACTCGAAGAGGCAGCCCCTAAGTCAAAGGATGTTGACCAATTTTCAACTAAACCTGAACGTTGGGCTGAAATATTAGTAAAAACAAGCAAGATAAATGTGAATATAAAAAATTTCATTTTTAAGAATATAAAAGATCAAGACAAATATATACATTATTTTTTGGCAAATAACATACTGCATTCTTATTTATTTTAAATAGTATTGAATAATATTAGTTTTCGATAAAAAAAACTTCCAAAATTGAGTTTTTTTTCGTGTATGGAAGAATTAATATCTGATCGAAAATTCAACAACGGTTAAAAGTACTATTTTTTTCGGACAGCCGATATCCAGTCAAATGATAGGTTTGCTTAATAAAAGTAAAATAACGACACGTGGTTTATCGGAGAAATCGCATCATTACTGCAAACGGTTTTCAACATTTCAGCACCTAATTACAATGGTATACGGTGTGACCTCAGGATGCAACTCACTAGGTGAACTGTTTGGTGGCATTGTAAGCTATGGCGATAAAATTTCACATTGTAAGACCGTTGCATAAACCTAGGTGAATTCCTTTAGATTTTGAGTTTCATTTTTTTAGTTCGTAAATCAACTTATTACCTATTTTATTTCTAATTTTCAGGTGTGGATACTTGTTTTTAAGGCTTATTTTCTCTTATTTTTCACAATTGGACGCTATTATCCCTGGACTTCGATATAAATTGTAACACATAGCTTCCATAAGATTTTGAGTATGCAATTTTGTAGTAACTTTATATCTTGCTACTCCGCCAGAGTACCAAAACTTTATACCTCCAAAGGTAGGCTGTACTTTAAATCTTGTTTTACCCATGATTTAATCAAAATCATTCGATAAAAATTTGATAGACTCAATCCCAACAAGTCCTCTAGAACCAGTCATTAAAGCAATTTTAGTTTTTATCATTTATGTTAAATTATTGTCGTTTAATCATTACTGTACCTCTACGAAATTCCTTTTATTAATATATTCATATTTTAGGACGACTAAAATGCACACAACTAGTATTAATCTCCAAGTCATACAAATTTTTTTATAAAAAGATAAAACAAAATAATTATCACAATACGCTCATTCACATTTTATCCATTTTAGACTTCGCATAAAACAACACAACACTTCTAAAAACTCACCTCAACTAATTCACAACCTTAACCGAGACATAACCAATCCTAATTTTTAGTTTTTATAGGATAAGGAGGGCGTTCTACATTTTTGGGTGGATTTTCTTTGAGTTGCTTCATTGCAATTTCAATGGCTTTTTCCAGTTGTGGGTCTCGGCCTTGTATTACAAATTCTGGCCATTGTTCTACTTCCACATCTGGCGCTACGCCTTCGTTTTCAACGTTGAATCCTTCTTCAGAATAAAAGGCAAGATTAGGTGCGGTTACACTACCCCCATCAATAAATTCTGGATAACCTAATATGCCAACTAGTCCGCCCCATGTGCGTTTTCCTACAATGGTTCCCATTTTAAATCTTCTAAACATCCAAGGCAAATAATCGCCTCCAGAACCCGCAGTTTCGTCTATAATCATCACTCTTGGCCCTTGTATAGAGGCGCTAGGTGATTTTAAATCTTTACCGTATCTGAAATTCCAATTTGCTTGCATTGGGCGTTTTAATATATCTATGTAATAATCTGCTAAAGACCCGCCTCCGTTAAAGCGTTCATCTACAATGATGGCTTTTTTATTGGCTTGCGGATAGAAATAGCGTTTAAAAAAATCAAAGCCTTCTACGCTTGTATTGGGTACGTACACATAAGCAACATCTCCATTTGTGGCTTTGTGCACTTTTTTCATATTTCCTTCTACCCAATCTCTATTTCTAATAGCCCATTCGGTTGCTAGTGGCGTCACTTTATAGGTTCTAGAATCTGAACCATCAGCTTTTTTACTCACTTCTAGTGACATGATTTTATTCGCCGTATTTTCAAAAAAGCTATACAGGTTGTCGCTTCCTTTTACATTTTTACCATTAACGGAAATAATGTAATCGCCGTTATTTACACCAACGCCCGGTTCTGTTAGTGGCGAACGCAAACTAGGTGTCCAATTAAGACCACCGAATATTTTAGAGATTTGATAACGCTCATTTTTAACCACGTAGTTGGCCCCTAGCAAACCTCCTCCCACACTTTTTGGTTCATTTAATCTATCACCACGACTAGAAAAACGGTGGTGTCCTACAGAAAGCTCGCTAAACATCCATTGCATCACTCTGTATACATCTCCTCTAGAAGAAACGTCTTTCAGAAAAGGTTCGTATTTTGCTTTCATGGCTTTCCAATCTACACCATGCATTCCTGGATCATAAAAGAAATCTCTATTCACCCGCCATGCTTCATTAAAAATATTTGCCCATTCTTCCTTCGGATTTATCTTTACACTTATGGCATTAAAGTTCAAAGGGGCCTCTTCAGATTTCTGACCGAGGTCTGAGATGAAGTAAGATCCATCAACTGAATACAGCATTTTTTTGCCTTCAGCAGAAATTGAAAAAGAACTTGCAGGCATTAATTTTTCACTTTTTCTGGTCTTAAAGTCGAATTTTTGAAGGCTTGACTTAGGAGAATGAAATGAGGAAGAGATATAATACAATTCCCCTTCTACTGCTAAACTCAAATTACTATAGACACCTGGTTCAATAGGCAAACTGATTATCCTCTCCTGAAATCCGTCCCAGTCTATTTTTAAATCTGACTTTTCTGCTACTTCCTCTTTCTCTTCTTTCTTTTTACTTTCTTTAGATTCTTCTTCTTTTGGCTGCTCTACATCGTTTTGTTTTGCCAAAGGCGAAACCACCTCCCTTTGAAGCGTCACTAAGTAGATAGATTGCGTAAGCTCTTTATCTATATTAGATTGATCGAACCAGTTTACAAGTGGTCCAGCATCTGTTGAAGCAGTCATGTATAAATACTTCCCGCTTGGATCAAAAACGGGTTCAGAAACATTAGACAACCCATCTGAAAGTGGATAGGATTTATTTTCTGAAATGGAATAAGCATAAGCACGTTCAAAATTGGTTTCTGTAATGACGGTGTAGGCTATCCAATTGGAATCGTGCGACCAAGAACCAAAAAGCTCTCTAAATATTCCGGGGACAAATAAAATGTCTTCATCAATTTTAGTCGTTTTCTTTGTCGAAATGTCAGTAATATACAACGCACGACCATTGTCTACATAACTTACTTTTTTGCTGTCTGGCGACCAATGTATATCAGCATAAAATCCAGAACCAGTTAACGGAATGGCACGTACATCTCCCAAAACATTATTTTTAATATGCAACGCATATTCGCCAGTTGCATCAGAAAAATAAGCAATGCTTTTACCATCTGGAGACCATTCTGGATATTTTTCGTGAGTCCCAGTTGTAGCAGTTACATTTTTGGGATCTCCTTTCTGAGCAGGAACCGTAACAATATCTCCTCTAAAATCTACAACTGCTCTGGAGCCAGAAGGTGAAACACCAACTGAACGCACATAATCTTCACCAGAAACAAAACGTTCCCGCAATTCTAGTAAATCTGTAGTGATGCTAATGCTTAATGCTTTGTCTGTATTCGTTTGAGTGTTGTAAATATGAAGCGTCCCAGCTTGTTCGTAAATTACTGCGCCATTATGCGCTTTGAGATTGATAACTGGAAAATCCTTATAATCTGTCAGTTTTTTAATTGCTTTTGAACTGGTTTCGTATCTGTACAAATTAAATTCGCCATCTCTATCACTTTTAAAATATACGAATTCTCCCATCCATTGTGGTTGAGAATCATTACTGCCACCCTCTGGTTTCTCAATTTCCGATACTTTGTGTGATTGGGTATTGTAAAGCCAAATACGAGCAACGGTTCCACCACGGTAATGTTTCCATTGATTAAACCGATCAGCAATAGGCGTATATGCAATGCTTTGGTCGTTGTCTGAATAGGAAGCCCAAAATGCATTTGGAATATCCAGTTGCGTTATAGCTCCGCCATCAGTTGAAACAGAAAATACTTGCATATAGCGGTTGGTAAAAGAATTGCGTTGGGAGACAAATAAAACGGTCTTTCCATCTGAAGAAAAATCTCTGACATAATCGTTATAAGGATGCCAAGTAAGGCGTTTTGGAACTCCTCCATTTGCTGAAACTACAAAAACATCTGCATTGCCATCGTATTCTGCTTCAAAGGCAATTTTGCTACCGTCTGGAGAAAATACGGGGTTGGCTTCAATGCCTTTATCTATTGTAAGTCTTTTCGGGTTTGAACCATCTCTGTTGGCAACCCATAAATCTTCAGCATAAATAAAAGCGATATGTGTATCGCTCAATGCAGGTTGATGCATCAGTTTAGTGGTTTGGCTAAAGGAGAACAACGGCAGTATAAAAATACAAAACGAGGATAATACTAATTTGTACTTGATTTTCATAAGATCTGTTTTAGGGTGTATTTTTATTTTTTACAGGATAGTTTAAATGCTTATCCGTTGTATTATTTCTTTAAATAAAACTTGCCTTATTTCCTTTAAAAAACATAATCAGTGTAATTTAGGGTATTTAAAGTAATTCTGCTAGGAGCAAAACTAAGCTTCTCCCTTTTTTAAGCACTCCGAAGAAGAGTGTTAATGAATAAAGTTTCACGCAAAGCACGCTAAGCTCTTTTGAATGACTGCAAAGTTTGACTCAAAAATCATAAGAATTTTCTACTTATATTTTAATGAGAACCAATTTATAATTGTTTTCTCTCGCAAAGGCGCTAAGTTGAATAATATTGTCTCTTTGTACTTGATACTTTCTACTCACCTCTCAAAACCTCATCACTTGTATTTCACGCTAAGACTACAAAGCTAAAACGCTAAGGTCGCAAAAGATGGGTAAGATCTAATTCGTATTTTATACTTCTATTATCGTACTTCTAATATTATACTTTGTATATCGCACTTCTAATATTGTATTATTTATCTGCGTTAATCAGCGAAATCTGCGGGACACTTTTTTCAGAAGTTGTGCCTATTTCTCCTTCAGATAAAGCAGGTTTTCAAAAATAAACCGGATACCTATTTCATTTTACTTAATACTTTCTGATTTTTACTTTTCACTCATCTCTCAAAACTCACCTCTCAAAACCTCATCACTTCTATTTCACGCTAAGATCGCAAAGTTGAATAATATTGTCTCTTTGTACTTGATACTTTTTACTTAATACTCAACTCCCTAAACCATTAATTGCTTCTCTTTTTGTAAGCAAAACAGATAAATTCTTCATCATCTTTCTGATCATGGCGGGTCATTTGACAGAATATTTCTTCATTCGGGTCATCATCATTTAAGCAGGTAATGCATAGCGATGGTTTTTTAATTAAGTTCATGTCTATTTTATATCCATCATCATCAAAAAATCCATTCATTTCAGAATGGGGAATATTGTCAATGTACTTTTTATCCTTAGTGCTTTCTCCTTTACTCACTGCAGATTCAATTTCATAATCACCTGTTGGGTTACTTTCTCCAGTAATACATGAGTAACAACTGTTTCCAACAGTCGCAGAACCAACTACCCAAATATCGTTTCCACAGGAACATTTAACCCTCTTTTTAAAATCTGATAATGCCGCGTTAATTCGGTTTCTTAACTCTTTTTTATTCTCACTTGGGTTGTTCTTCAAGTGTTCTTTTATGTACGCATTTATAGAAATTGGTATGAATCCCATTTTGTATTAATCTTTTTGTGTTATTAATTTTATGTTTTTTTCTCCCGCAGATAACGCAGATTTTAAACGTAAACTATATTTTTATTAAATTATACTTGTTACATTCTACTTGATACTTTTTACATTGTACTCTCTACTTGATACTTTCTCAATAAGATGATTTTACATAAAAACAAGCTCTTTTTAATAATTGGTATTACTCACACATGGCATTCAGATAGAAACTTAAACTTTGTCCAGCAGTTGTCCAAGTGTCCATTGCTTTTTCTCGAAAATAAGCTGTTTTCAAAGGTGAAGGAGCTGTAGAAATTGAAAAAAATTTACTTTTTTCATTCTTTTTAACGCTCTCAAGCCATTGTATAGTAACTGCAACTTCTTCAATTTCCTCTTTTAAATAGATTTCGTAAGGTTCTAAATCTACTGAAAACCAGCCTGGAAAATTGTCTTTTACTTCAAAAACTATATTTTTTTTCACCAGTAATTCTGTTGGTAATCCATTTTCTATTTTGTAAAAATTCACTCGAAATTTTAGAAAAGTAAAATCATTTTGAGTGATGTTAAAATTTAAATCTTCAATATGGCAATTCCTTCTTATTTTGAAATTCATTCCTCTTTCCTTACTCAATCTGTCATCCACATCTTTTTCATCATACGTATAAAAGTTCATGTGCATTAAACTTAACCCTTTGAAATTTCTACCAATCTTTTTAGATTTCAATTTGACTTTCTTGGCGCTTATGACAACCTCATCTAATTCAGAATTGTCTTGTTGTAGTAGAATAATAGTGTTTGTTTTATTCAATCCTGAAATCAGATACTTTTCTGTTTTAAAACCGATATACGAAAAAACAAGGCTATCTTTTTCAGTCACTTTATCGTTTAAAATAAGATGAAATAAACCGTTTTTATTTGAAACTGTTCCAACTGTTTTATGAGCAATTCCTATGTTTACATAAGCAAGTGGAGTATTGTTTTCAAAATTCTGAACCGCTCCTTTTATTTCTTTAATTTGAGAAAAACAAATTGTACTTATCAAGAAAATACAGGTTGCTAAAAATCTTAATATCATTTAAAATGTTTTATTTAAAATTCTAATCTACAATTATTTATACCTCCCTTAGTTTTCATCAATTTAAAACACAGTTTATCAATATTGCCCATTTTCGAATTAAATGCGGAAACATTTGAAAGTATAATGATCCCGTTTTTAGTTGTTTCGTCTAGCACCATTTATGATGTATAGCCACCTGTTCCTCCATTGTGCCAAAACCAATTATTTTTAGACGGAGATTTTAAAATATGCCAGCTTAAACTAATATCCATATTTTCATTCACTTCCTTCGTTTTCTTTCTGGTTAGATTTAGTTCCTTATTAGCAGAATCGAATTGTGCGAGCATAAATTTTGATAAATCGGTTACTGTTGATAGTATTCCTCCCGCACCTGCCAAAACTGAAAACTCCCAATTTGGCGTTTCTTTTCCTTCATTATTTATTCCTATAACTAAATTTCCTTCTACGTTTTTGATTTCTGCTGTCGAATGATTCATATTAAATTTAGAAAATATTTTATTCTGTAATAGGCTTTCATAAGAAGTATTCTTCATTTTACTCAAGGTATAGCCTACTTATACCAATTTAAACCTATAATGTCGCAATAAGTCGTTTTACCAAAACGAATTCGGCACAGGCTTTTTTCGCCTGCTTTTTATCAAAAATAATTACCGTAAATAAGGCTATGCTACTAATTTTTAATTTCAATCAATCAAAAAACCTGTGCTGAGCTACGTCGTAGTATAATTCAATTTATACATACGACATTATAAATTTAATTTGGTATTACAGATAAAATTTAAAATTTATCTCAGTACTTTTTTCTTTCCCGCCCATTAAAATACAATCTGACTTCGACTTTAGGTAGGCTTGATGAGATAGTGTTGGTTTAATTCTGTTTCAGGTATAATTTCAAACTCTCATTATTAAAATTATTTTCCCTTTTTGTTATTGTTTTACAATAACAATTCATATACTTGTTATCGTAAAACAATAATTTTTAAAGGAATGAAGACAATTTTGGATTTACTTTATGTTGGGGTTCAGCTTTTGCGTTTAGTTTTAAGTGCTTGTATTGTGGTATCTACTTTTTTGTTTTTTAATGGCATGGACCGTTTCATGGCCTCCGACTTCGAATTTGCTCTGATGACTTTGCCCGTCTTTGTTTTTTGGGTGTTTGCTTTCATTGCTCTCAACCGTATTGTAGGAGTTATAAAATGCTGTAAACACCTTAATTACTTTTCACAATCCAATGCCCAATCTATAAAATTCTTGGCTTATGTGCTCATTGTATATGCAATTGGTGTCCCTTTTTTAGAGTTTATATTTAAAATTGTTGAGCTGGGAAGACTTGAATTTAGTTTCGTTATTGACATAGAATATTCATTTATAAGTCATCTGGCTTTAGGATTGATCCTATTGTTGCTAGCCAAAATAGTAGAACGTGGAAGAGAACTCGAAGTCGATCAAGAACTTACTATTTAATCTATACATTTATGCTTAAAAAATCTAGTTTCAAACTTATTTTCGATATCCTATTTTATACAGTAGTCATTAATGCGATAGCTACATTTATTATGATGCCCATAGAAGGTTTTGATATATCATTTTCAAATTCAGTTTATGAGCCTAAAAGAGAATTTTCATCGTCGCTTTATATTGCGGCCATCAACGAAATTATTTTTTCTGTGGCCTTTGTTTTAGTGGCGTATCATCTGCGTCGAGCAGCTAGACTATTTATGATTAACGGAGAATTCAAATCCTTCAATTTGGTGAAAAATCTTAAACGCAGCGGCCAATTCTTAATAATTCTAGGATTAAGTCTAGTGGTTAAAAAAATATTTTTGGAGTATCATTTTGAAGTGACTACCCACTTTTTTCAATCCAATTCGATGATTTATCTATTGTTGATTGTCATTGGACTTAGTTTTATACGTTTAAGCAAAATGCTCAAATTATCTATTTTGGCGAAGCAGGAACAAGACTTAACAATTTAAGCCATGTCTATTAAAATTAATCTGGATCAGGTCCTCGAAGATCGTCACATGCAATCGGTAGATTTAGCCAAAGCTATAGGTATTACCAAAGCTAATTTATCCATTTTAAAAACAGGAAAAGCCAAAGCCATAAGGTTCTCGACCTTAGAACGTATTTGCGAGGTGTTGAATTGCCAGCCTGGCGATTTGTTGAGCTTCGAGCCTAAAGATTAGGTTTCACTTGTTTGCGATTTTAGCTTTTAAGAGTAGACTGGTCGACGTGAAAACCATTAGCTATTATAGCTGTTGGTGCTTAATTCAAGTTAGTAAAACAAAGGTTTTTCAGTTTCTAATGCAGTTATATATAACTCTTGATATGACATTCATTTATTCTGAATTGGATCCCGTTACGAAAATGCTTCAGGTAAAACTTTCGACCCCAGGCGAAACTTATAAATCAACTTTATGTCTTATGCTGGATGTCTAAAAACTAAGAGGCTTTCTCTGCATAAATTCAGAAGAAAAAAATATAGTGCATAAAAAAAAGCAAGACCCTAGAGTCTTGCTTTAATGTTTGAACAATCTCAAAATTGGATGAAATTTGGGATATTCAAGTTAAATGGATAGTTATGCAAATATGTGTAGTTTTCATCACTTTGAGTTACGGTTTGACCGTACATGTATTACGGTTAAACCGTAAATTTTACTTAGAGTCTTTATTTTCCTCCTCCAATACGTCTAGGATATAAGCATAATGCGCATTTAAGGTCTCATTCTCCGATTCTTTTTTGGTCTTAGCAAAGGATTTAAGTTCATTTTGAAGCGCTAGACTCTTACCTTTAAGCTCAAGGGCTAAGTCATCATCATTCATTAATTCCTTAAGTTGATGTGCAAAATACTTTTGTAACTCACGTTCAACTTGGTCTGGAGCGGTTTTCCCATAGACGAGGTCCTGCGCTAAACGGTCCAAAAGCTCTTGAGGGGAAAGCCCATTTCCAAGTAAAGAGGAGTTGGTATCCCACATGAGATTAAGTCGGTCTGCATCCATAAGTCGATTTAGGACACCTTTATTTAAGCTGATGACACTCTCGAGTTTTCCCGATTTTGAAAATTTGGAAACCAGCGCGTTATCGATCAACCAATATTGAGGTGTCCAGACATTCTCATTCAGAAATTCAAGAGCCTTCACTTGCTTGGCTCTATCGACAACTTGATAAGGCTCTCCAGCCTGTCCTTTTGTGAGCAAGGTTTCATGAACTCCACCCACGACTGAAGCCACGTGATACACATAGCGGCGGTACACGCCTAGCATTTCACCATAAAGCTCTTCCAGATCTTCATAAGACTGTCCTGAAGTGGTGGTCCACTGCTCTAGATTTTCTGCAACGATTTTAAGATTACTCAAACCATAGGTACTTGCTTGTACAGCATTATCTCCAATATCTTCGGTCTGTGCATTGGGGTCATTGCCTCTCCCACCAAACATATACATAGGGTCGGTGCTGCGTTCATCTACAAAACTCTTCAAAATCTTTTGATCTTCTTCCGCAGAACTGTTCGGGAAATAGCGGTAACCCCATTCTATCGCATAGTCATCGTAAGGACCAAGTTGTCTTACAAAACGAATGTTTTCGTCGCCAGGTTGTGCGATATAATTATACCTCGCATAGTCCATGATCGTAGTCGCAATTCCGTTTTCCTGGGTAAAGCTTCCAGACCTTAGAGAGTCTACAGGATAGGCAGAACTTGCTTTCATGTTATGAGGTAAGCCTAAGGCGTGACCGATTTCGTGAGAAATCACACGACGCATCATCTCTCCAATTTCTTCCTCTGGGGTGTCTAAAGTTCTAGCTTTAGGATTGGCTGCCCCAGTCTCCAATAAATAGCGATTGCGATAAGACTTTAAGTGATTATGATACCAAATGATATCACTTTCTATAATTTCACCGGTTCTCGGGTCGGATACACTTGGTCCAACCGCATTTCGGGTCGTCGACGCTACATACCTTACTGTAGAAAACCGAACATCTTCGGGACTAAAGTCAGGGTTTTCCTCTGCGGTTGGCGCTATTTTAGCCTGAATGGCATTCTTGAAACCCGCTTTTTCAAAAGCTGAATTCCAGTCTTCAATCCCTTTTATAAAATAAGGTCTCCATTTCTCTGGAGTCGCTGGGTCTAGATAGTAGACAATAGGTTTAACCGGTTCTGAAAGTTTGCCTCTAGCATAAGCTTTCTTGTTTTTGGGCTCCAGCCTCCAACGTCTAATGAGTCGAACTTCATCCGATTTTAAAGCATCGGAGCTATAGTTGTATTTTCCCAATCCAAACCAGCCAACACGAGGGTCCTCGTAGCGAACTTGCATAAGATCTTCGGGTAAAGCGATAATGGAATGGTTCACTTGAAAGGTAAACGTATTGGTAGAATTTCCCCGAGGGGGGTTATCGGTGGGAAAGGTAAGCGTATGGGTAATTTCTGTATTCTGAGGAAAACTTTTGGCAGAATTGATGCGGCTACGCTTATCGTCAGCTTTGCCCATTTTATACTCTTTCTTTAATCCGTCGGGGATAATATTAAAGGACGGAGAGTCAGAATTGAAGAACGAAGAGGCCTCAATAACAATATCCTCGCCTTCCTCCGACTTGATTGGGAAGGTTGCTAAAATGGGATTTAAGTTATTTTGAGCAACACTCAGCCTTATGGGATCGTCTTCATCGGCTACATTGGTGGTAGACACTTGGATGAGGTCAATGGATTTCCCCACTTTCACCAAATGAATCAGTTGCTCAGACGTTTTGGATCCTGCATTTCTGTAGGCCGAATAGTTGGACGGTAACTGCTTAAGGCGAGTGACCATGAGCAAGTCTTTTTCCAGAACTTCTTTTGGAAACTTCAGGTAAAGGTCATCTCCATCAAAATAAGTAGTGAGGAGACCTTCACTTTTGGGCATGGTATTGAGAATAGAGTCTAGGTTTTTTGTTGGCTTATCTTGGGCAACACCCAATTGCAAGTTCAATCCAAAAACGATGAGTAATAGATATTTCATAGGGTTTGTTTTAATTTAAGACTGAAAATAAACAAAAAAGTTTAATGTAGTGGTGAGCCGTGAGTGGTTAGACGTGAGAGGTGGGTTAGTAGAGGTGAGTAGGTAGCCGTGAGTGGTGAGTTAGTATAATGGTGTAATAGTGTAGTGGTGTAGTGGGTTTTTGGTGAATCGTGAGAGGTGAGTGGTAGATTAGTATAATGGTGTAATAGTGTAGTGGTGAGTCAAAATAATTAAGAATTTTTAATTCAAAAAGTATTTTTATTTAATCTTAGTGCACCACTTAAACAGATTCCGTATCGCGGCTATCACCTTGCACGGAATGACAAGTTTCACGATACAAAAAAAACGGCCTACTTTTTATGGAGGTTAGAAAACAAAAAAGTGGTGAAGAAAGGAAAATGGAGCAAAGCACTAGTGAAACGGTTTGCTTTGCGTGGAGGAACCGCTTTTGTAGTTTTCTAAGACATAAAAATAAGCCTAGTCTTTTTTGTTTCTTTTTTGGGCGATGCAAAAAAGAAAGAGAGAGTAAATGATATAGAAAGCTGGATTAAGCTCATAACTTAAAACTACTTCTCGATACAATTTTCTATCGAAAATCACTCGAAGTGACAGCCTCGAGGTGTCAAGTTTTTCGAAAGTTAGAAAACGGCCTACTAAATTAAGCCGTAAAAATTAAAGTGAAGATGTCGTAAAATTTTAGACTGTTTGAGGCTGTTTTCAGCCGAGTTTCTAAAATTTAGACAGCAAACGTAAATTTTAGGAAGAATTTCGTGAGCCTAGTCCCCAAAGCTTTGGGGATTGTTTCTCCCGACCCTTCGGGATTGGGCGATGCAAAAAAGAAAGAGAGAGTAAATGATATAGAAAGCTGGATTAATCTCATAACTTCAAACTACTTCTCGATACAATTTTCTATCGAAAATCACTCGAAGTGACAGCCTCGAGGCGTCAAGTTTCTAGATACTTAAAAAACGGCCTACTTTTTATGGAATTTGGAAAACAAAAAAGTGGTGAAGAAAGGATAATGGAGCAAAGCACTAGTGAAACGGTTTGCTTTGCGTGGAGGAGCCGCTTTTGTAGTTTTCAAAGACATAAAAATAAGCCTAGTCCCCAAAGCTTTGGGGATTTGTTTCTTTTTTGGGCGATGCAAAAAAGAAAAGAGAGAGTAAATGATATAGAAAGCTGGATTAATCTCATAACTTCAAAGCACTTCTCGATACAATTTTCTATCGAAAATCACTCGAAGTGACAGCCTCGAGGTGTCAAGTTTTTCGAAAGTTAGAAAACGGCCTACTAAATTAAGCCGTAAAAATTAAAGTGAAGATGTCGTAAAATTTTAGACTGTTTGAGGCTGTTTTTTTCAGCCGAGTTTCTAAAATTTAGACAGCAAACGTAAAT